>Ga0209935_1000211_pt1 | contig 197735 bp, 197 predicted proteins | sample ThiBio_1000_plan_2_FD_183958 | JGI IMG/M metagenome (GOLD analysis project Ga0209935, IMG submission 183958) | Wastewater bioreactor microbial communities from Cape Town, South Africa - Thiocy_cont_1000_plan (SPAdes) | ecosystem: Engineered > Bioreactor > Thiocyanate-remediating >...
CCGCGCATCGTTTCCAAGGCCCGGCGTCTTGAAAAAATCTCGTTCGAGGAGATGCTGGAGATGGCCTCGCTGGGCGCCAAGGTGCTGCAGACTCGCTCGGTCGAAATCGCCATGCTGCACCGGGTACCCACCCGCGTTCTTTCGACCTTCACGCCCGATGTGGGCGGTACCCTGCTTTGCGACGAGGAAGACATCGTGGAAAAGAAACCGGTCACCGGCATCGCCTACAGCCGCGACGAGGCCAAGATCACCCTGCACAAGATACCCGACCGTCCCGGCGTGGCGGCGGCCATCTTCGGGCCCCTGGCCGATTCCGGCGTCAATGTGGACATGATCGTCCAGAACGTGTCGGAAGATAACAAGAAGACCGACCTGACCTTTACCGTGCCGCGCGGCGACCTGGCCAAGGCACTGGCCGCGCTGGAAAAGCACGCGAGCGAGATCGGCTATCGCGACATCACCCACGATTCCAACGTCGCCAAGGTGTCGATCATCGGCATCGGCATGCGCACCCATGCGGGCGTCGCCCAGACCATGTTCTCGACCCTGCACGACAAGGGGATCAACATCCAGGTGATCTCGACCTCCGAGATCAAGGTCAGCGTGCTGATCGCCGAGGAGTATGTCGAGCTGGCGGTGCGCGCCCTGCATTCCGCCTACGAGCTGGACGCTGCCTAGTCGCGATGTGGTGACCTGCGAAAGCAGGCCGCCCAGGTGACGCCGGTGCCGGTTTGGCCCGGTCATGTTCTTCGCTATTGTGTTCTGCGTTCAACGGAATGGCCCGCAGCCGGCGGGCCATGACAAAGAGGGTTTGATCAGGACATGTCTCCGGGTGGTCCGCGCCTTCTCCTACGCCGCCTGCGCGAGATCATGGCGGAGCAGACATCCGCCCAGATGCGGCTGGACAAGCTGGTCACCGTGATCGCTTCCAATATGGTGGCCGAGGTCTGCTCGATCTATCTGCGCCGGGCGGGCAAGGTGCTGGAACTTTTCGCCACCGAGGGCCTGAACCCGACCGCCGTCCACGCCACCCGCCTCAAGGAGGGCGAGGGCCTGGTGGGCCTGGTCGGCGAAACCGCCGAGGCGGTCAACCTGTCGGACGCTCCCGCCGACCCCCATTTCAGCTACCGCCCGGAAACCGGCGAAGACCCCTTCAAGTCCTTCCTGGGCGTGCCGATCGTTCGCGGCGGCCAGGTGTTCGGTGTGCTCACCGTCCAGAACAAGGCCGAGCGCATCTATGCCGAGGAAGAGGTCGAGGCGCTGCAAACCGTCGCCATGGTGCTGGCCGAGGTGGTGGCCCAGGGCGGCTTTTTCAACATTTCCGAGTTGGACGAGCCGGAGCTGCGCGTCGACCGGCCGCGCAAATTCATGGGTGAGGGGCTCTCCGAAGGCGTCGCCGTCGGCCATGTCGTGCTGCACGAGCCGCGTGTGAAGGTCGAGCGCATGATCGCCGACAATCCGGTCGAGGAACTCAAGCGGCTTGAAGATGCGATCAACGCGCTGCGCCTGTCGGTGGATGAGATGCTCTCCTCCAGCGAACTGGACCTGACCGGCGAGGGGCGCGAGGTGATCGAGGCGTACCGCCTGTTCGCCTATGACCAGGGCTGGCGCCAGCGCATGCGCGACGCGGTGCGTACCGGCCTGACCGCCGAGGCCGCCGTCGAGCGCGTGCAGGACGAAACCCGCCTGCGCGTCCAGCGCCTGGGCGATCCCATCCTGCGCGAGCGCGCCCATGACCTGGACGATCTGGCCCGCCGGCTGCTGCGCCACCTGACCGGCGAGGATGTCGCCAACCGCAGCCTGCCCGAAGGGGCGGTGCTGATTGCGCGCGGCATGGGCCCGGCCGAACTGCTGGACTATGCCCGCGAGAAGCTTGTGGGCCTGGTGCTGGAGGAAGCGGCGGTCACCAGCCATGTCTCCATCGTGGCCCGCTCCATGGGCTTGCCCCTGGTCGCCTCGCTGGAGGGCATTGCCGACAGCGCCCGCGGCGGCGACGCCATCGCGGTGGACGGCGAGACGGGCGAGGTCCACCTGCGCCCCGCCGGCGAAATCGTCCAGGCCTTCGAGGCCAAGCGCGCCCTGCGCGCCCAGGCCCAGGCCCGTTTCGCCGCGGTGCGCGACCTTCCAGCCGTCACGCGCGATGGTGTCGCCATCCGCCTGATGATGAACGCCGGCCTGGAATTCGACATGCCCCAGCTGGTCCAGTCGGGCGCGGACGGCATCGGCCTGTTCCGCACCGAACTGCAGTTCATGATCGGCGAAACCATGCCGCGCCTGGCCGACCAGGTGAAATTCTACAAGTCGATCCTGGATGCGGCGGGCGAGAAGCCGGTGGTGTTCCGCACCCTCGATCTGGGCGGCGACAAGGTGCTGCCCTATGCGCGCTGGGAGCGCGAGGAAAATCCCGCCCTGGGTTGGCGGGCCATCCGCATCGCGCTCGACCGGCCCGCGCTGCTGCGCTACCAGGTTCGCGCGCTGCTGATGGCGTCCATGGGGCGGACCCTGCGCATCCTTCTGCCCATGGTCAGCGACGTGGACGAGTTCAATCGCGCCCGCGCCCTGATTGACCGTGAGATCGAACGTTTCCGCCTTCTGGGCCAGGCCCGTCCCACCCAGGTGCTGGTGGGCGCCATGCTGGAGGTTCCGGCCCTTGCCTTCATGCTGCCACAGCTGATGCGCAGCGCCGACTTTGTCTCCATCGGCTCCAACGACCTGCTCAGCCTGGCTTTTGCCGTCGACCGCACCAATCCGCGTGTCTCCAGGCGGTACGACAATCTCAATCCCGCCTCGCTGACCCTGATCCGCCTGATCGTGCAGAGCGCCGCCGAGAATTCCGGCGATCTTTCACTGTGCGGGGAAATGGCCGGACGCCCCCTGGACGCCATGTCCCTCCTGGGCCTGGGCATCCGGGCGCTTTCCATGCAACCGGGCCAGATCGGACCCATCAAGATGATGATCCGCAGCCTGCACCTGGGGGAGGTGTCGGCCTTCGTCGACCGGCTGTGCGGGCGGACCGACCATTCGCTGCGGACCCGGCTGTCGGCCTTCGCGGCGGAGCGCGGAATTGTCCTGAAATAGGCCGAAAAGCGGGGATTCTGCTTTTTTGCGGTGCAGCGGTTGTGAGAAGGTCTTGCAATCGGATAGAATTGTCTGGACAGGCGGTTAGCCGCGCCGTGGGGGTGGGGCGGCACCCGCGGCATCGTGCCATCGAAGAAGCAGATGACCAACCCGACGCAGATTGCCATGGAAAATGACGGCGGCCCCGACAATGCGAATGCCCGCCGCCGTATCCACTTGCGCGAAATTTCGAGGGAGGCGGATTCGCCGCTGGATTCGGTAGGCCAGGACCTGCGCGCCGCCCGCCTGCGCCGCGGAGATGAAATCGCCGCCGTCTCCCGCGCCCTGAAGATTCGCAAGGATCATCTGGAGGCCCTTGAAGAAGACCGGCCGGAAGACTTGCCGGGCCGCACCTATGCCTTGGGCTTTGTTCGGTCCTATGCCCAGTATCTGGGCCTGGACGCCAATGAACTGACCGAGCGCTACAAGCACGACATGACCGGCCGTACCGAAGATTCGGTGCAGCCTATCGCCCCCATCCACCAGGACGATCGGCGCCTTCCCCAGGGCTGGATCATAGTCGGGGCCATCCTGGTGCTGCTGCTGGGCTATGGCGCCTGGCACCTGTTGTCCGGCCGCGGCGACAACGGCCAGGCCGTGCCGCCCGCACCCGCACTCAGCCCGGCCAAGCCATCGACTCCCAAGCCCATCGTGGTGCCGATGCAGAACACGGTTCCGTCTTCGGCCGCGGGCGCGACCCAGGATGAATCGCTGCCCAGCACCGAAGCGATGCCGGCGCCCGCTGCCGGCCCCCAGACGCCCGCCACGCGGATCAGCAGCCCGATGCCCAGCCATCCGCAGGTCGATACCGGAATCGAGCCGGACGCAACCAGCAGCGGCCCGGCGGTCGCGCCCGCCGCAGGCCAGGTCTATGGCCAGCAGAATGCCGACCCCCGGGTGATCCTGCGTGCCCTTGGGCCCACCCGCGTGACCGTGCGCGGGCCCGGCGGGATGCTCTTCATCAATCGCGATCTTGAACCCGGCGACGTTTATCGCGTGCCCAACCTGACCGGCCTGAGCCTTGCAGTCGCCGACGCCGGCGCTGTCGAGGTGGATCTTGACGGCGAGGCGCTGGGCCGTGCGGGACGGCCCGCCCAGGTTGTGGGCCAGATGTCACTGGAGCCCCAGTCGCTGATGGACCGTTTTCACAGGCAATAAGGAATTCGTATGAGCGTTCGTGCCTATCGCGATATCCATCGCCGCGCTGCGCGCCAGATCATGGTCGGCAAGGTTCCGGTCGGCGGTGATGCCCCGATCACCGTCCAGACCATGACCAACACCATCACCGGCGACGCCAGGGCGACCATCGATCAGATCCGCCGCATCGAGGAGGCGGGCGCCGACATCGTGCGCGTCTCCTGCCCCGACGAGGATGCGACGAAGGCCATGAAGGCCATCACCAGGGCCAGCAATATCCCGGTCGTCGCCGATATCCATTTCCACTATAAGCGCGCCATCGAGGCGGCGGTGAACGGTGCGGCCTGCCTGCGCATCAATCCGGGCAATATCGGATCGCCCGCCCGCGTCAAGGAAGTCGTGCAGGCGGCCAAGGACCATGGCTGTTCCATGCGCATCGGCGTCAACGCCGGATCGTTGGAGCCGGACCTTCTGGAAAAATACGGTGAACCCTGTCCCGAGGCGATGGTCGAGAGCGCGCTGAACCACGCCCGCATCCTCGATGACCTGGATTTCCGCGAATACAAGATTTCGGTGAAGGCGTCCGACCCGTTCCTGGCGGTTGCCGCCTATCAGGCGCTGGCCGACGCCATCGACTGTCCACTGCATGTCGGCATCACTGAGGCCGGCGGCATGATTTCCGGCACCGTCAAATCCTCCATCGGCATGGGCATGCTGCTGTGGAGCGGCATCGGCGACACCATCCGCGTCTCGCTTTCCGCCGATCCGGTCGAGGAAGTACGCGTCGGCTTCGATATCCTGAAATCGCTGAACCTGCGCCATCGCGGCGTGAACATCGTGTCGTGCCCTTCCTGCGCCCGCCAGGGCTTCAACGTGATCGACACGGTCAAGACGCTGGAAGACCGGCTCAAGCACATCTCCACGCCGATGTCGCTGTCGATCATCGGCTGCGTGGTCAACGGCCCCGGCGAGGCGCGCGAGACCGATCTGGGCTTCACCGGCGGCGGCGCCGGCAAGGGCCATGGGCAGATCTACCTCAACGGCAAGCCGAGCTACCGGCTGGAGAACACCGACCTGGTCGAGCATATCGTGCAGCTTTGCGAGAAAAAGGCGGCCGAGATCGAGGCTGAACGCAACGGCGCCGCCGAGCCGCTGGAAGCCGCGCAGTAGCGACCCACATTGCATCGGGCAGCCGCGAGCCTTCGCGGCTGCCTTTTTGTTTGGACTGTCACCAGAGGACCGACGTGATCCCCGCCGCAAAACTCGACCGACTGCTGGACCGCTTCGCCGCCATCGAAAGCGAGATGGCCTCGGGCGTGGCGGGCGACGCCTTCGTCAAGCTGTCGCGCGAGCACGCCGAGCTGGCGCCGGTGATCGAGACCGTGCGTGCCTGGCGCGCGGCCCAGTCCGACTTGAAGGGCGCCGAAGCACTGATCGCCGACCCTGCCACCGACAGCGAGATGCGGTCGATGGCGGAAGAAGAGCGCGCCGAACTGAAGGAACGGCTGGAAGGGCTCGAGCACGACCTGCGCATCGCCCTGTTGCCGCGCGACGCGGCGGACGACTCGTCCGCCATCGTGGAAATCCGCGCCGGCACGGGCGGCGACGAAGCCGCATTGTTCGCGGGTGACCTTCTGGGTATGTATCAGCGCTATTGCCAGCTTCAGGGCTGGAAAACCGAAATCCTGTCGCTGTCGGAAAGCGACCTGGGCGGCTTCAAGGAAGCCATGCTGGAGGTCGAGGGCCGCGGCGCATATGCGAAACTGAAGTTCGAAAGCGGCGTCCATCGGGTCCAGCGCGTTCCCGAGACCGAGAACCAGGGCCGCATTCACACCAGTGCCGCCACTGTCGCCGTGCTGCCGGAAGCCGAAGACGTGGATGTGGAGATCAACGAAAAGGACCTGCGCATCGATACCTATCGCGCCCAAGGCGCGGGCGGCCAGCACGTCAACAAGACCGACAGCGCGGTGCGCATCACCCATATCCCCACCGGCACCGTGGTGGCGATGCAGGAGGAAAAGTCCCAGCACAAGAACCGCGCCAAGGCGATGATGCTGCTGAAGGCGAAGATCTACGACGCCGAACGGCGGCGGCTGGACAGCGCCCGCGCCTCCGAGCGCAAGACGCTGGTGGGTTCGGGCGACCGCAGCGAGCGCATCCGCACCTACAATTTCCCGCAGGGCCGTGTCACCGACCACCGCATCAACCTGACGCTTTACAACCTGCCGCGCATCATCGCGGGTGACGCGCTGGGCGAGATCATCGACGCCCTGGTCGCCCAGGACCAGGCCGACCGCCTGGCCGAATATGAGGCAGAGCAGGCGTGACGTTCGACGAAGCGGTGGGACGGCTGGCGGCGGCGGGCATCGACAATCCCCGGGCCGAGGCGCGGCTGCTTCTGGCCCACGCCCTGGGCATCGGCCGCGATGCCACCCTGACCGCGCCACCGCCGACGCCGCGTCAGGCGGCAGCTTTCGATGCCCTCATCGCCCGGCGGGCGGCGCGCGAGCCCCTGGCCTATATCACTGGCCACAAGGAATTCTGGAGCCTGGATTTCGCCGTCGGCCCCGGCGTGCTGGTGCCGCGCCCCGATACCGAGACGCTGATTGAGGAAGCCATCCGGCTCCATCCCGACCGCGCTCTGCCGCTGGCCATTGCCGACCTTGGTACCGGCTCGGGCGCCATTCTGATCGCGGCACTGAAGGAATTCCCCAACGCCACCGGTATCGGCTTTGAATCCTCCCCGCACGCCCATGCCTGGGCCCGCCGCAACGCTGAAGCGCTGGTTCCGGGCCGTGCCGAAATCCGCCTGGCCGACTGGTCGGCCGCGGACGGCCAATTCGACCTGGTCTTCTCCAACCCGCCCTATATCCCGTCTGCCGAGATCGCCACGCTGGAGGCAGAGGTGCGGGTTTACGAGCCCCGCGCGGCGCTGGATGGGGGGACCGATGGCAGGGATGCCTACCGGGCACTGGGCAGGCTCCTGCCGGGCCTGCTGAAGAAAAGCGGCCACGCGGTGCTGGAACTGGGCGCAGGCCAGGCGGGCACCGTGGAACTTCTGTTCCCCCACCTTCGACCGATCCGCGTTGCACCCGACCTGGCGGGCATCGCTCGCGCCCTGGTTCTCCAAAAGCCTTGAAAATTCGACAGGAATCCGCCCTTGGAAACTCGGGCCCAATCCGCTACCTTCCCAAGGATCGTGAGATTCCGCCTGCGTCGCTTCAAAGGAGCGGATGCGCGGGAAGGGCCGGCAGCAAAGGCCGCCGGGCAGGGGACCGTCAAAGCGAACCAGATGACCTGCTGACTGGCAGCGCTTTAAGGCGCCATGGCCATGGGCGGGGAAAGACAGTTTCGGAACCAGAGCAAGCAATGGGGCACAAGTGAATCGTTCACGCAGAGGCGGCCGCAAGCCCAAATATAGCGGTGGTGGCGGCGGCGGCGGCGGCGGCGGTAATGGCGGCGGCGGCTTCAATCCCAACCGCACCTATGACTCCAGCGGCCCGGAAGTGAAGATCCGCGGCTCGGCCAGCCATGTCTACGAGAAGTATCTGCAGTTGGCGCGCGACGCCAACTCCTCGGGCGACCGGGTGATGGCCGAGAATTATCTTCAGCATGCGGAACATTATTACCGCATCCTGGCGGCTACCGCGGCCCAGCAGGCGCAGTACCAGGCCCAGCAGGCCCAGAACCGCGGCGGCACCCCAGCCGGGGAAGGAGGCCAGCCCGCTTCGCAGCCCCAAGGCGCCAGTGCCCCGTCCTTCTCGCTGAGCGAAGGTGCCACGGAAGAGGCCGGCCAAGAGGCCGAAGCTTCCTGACCGGGTTTGCGCGGCCGCAAGGCTGCGCCTAACCGCTTGTGTGAGCTTGGGACTTGCAGCCCCGGTTCCGCTTTCCCATATCTGCCGGAACGGTGCTTGAAAAAGACCGTATCTTAAGTCTGCGCCCATCCGGGGCAGGCGGGAGGCAATATGGATATCGAAAAGTTCACCGAGCGTTCGCGCGGTTTCATTCAGTCGGCCCAGTCGCTGGCCCTTCGCGAAGGCAATCAGCAATTCACGCCGGAGCATCTGCTCAAGGTCCTGATCGACGACGAAGAGGGCCTGGCCGCGCGGCTGATCAATGCCGCCGCCCCTGCTGTGGGTAATGTCGGCCGCGATGCCCAGGTCCGCCAGGGCGTGGAAGCGGCGCTCAAAAGGCTGCCCAAGGTCAGCGGCGGCTCCGGCCAGGTCTACCTGGCCCAGGAAACCGCGCGCCTTCTGGACAACGCCGAACAGATCGCCAAGAAGGCCGGCGACAGTTTCGTGACCGCCGAATATCTGCTCCTGGCGCTCGCCATGGCGTCCGGCACCGAAAGCGCGCGCATCCTGAAGGATGCCGGCGTCACCCCCGGCGGGCTCAATTCCGCCATCGCAGACCTGCGCAAGGGCCGAACCGCCGACAGCGCCACGGCGGAAAATGCTTATGACGCGCTTAAAAAGTATGCCCGCGACCTGACGGAACTTGCGCGCACCGGCAAGCTGGACCCGGTGATCGGCCGCGACGAGGAAATCCGCCGCACCATCCAGGTCCTGTCCCGCCGCACCAAGAACAATCCCGTGCTGATCGGCGAGCCGGGCGTTGGCAAGACCGCCATCGCGGAGGGGCTGGCGCTGCGCATCGTCAATGGCGATGTGCCCGAAAGCCTGCGTGACAGGAAGCTCATGGCGCTGGACATGGGCGCACTGATCGCCGGCGCCAAGTTCCGCGGCGAGTTCGAGGAGCGGCTGAAAGCCGTGCTGAACGAGGTGACATCGTCCAATGGCGAGATCATCCTGTTCATCGACGAGATGCACACCCTGGTCGGCGCCGGCAAGAGCGAGGGGGCGATGGATGCCTCGAACCTGATCAAGCCGGCCCTGGCGCGCGGCGAGCTGCACTGCGTCGGCGCCACCACGCTGGACGAATACCGCAAATATGTGGAGAAGGACGCCGCGCTGGCCCGCCGCTTCCAGGCGGTGTTCGTGGGCGAGCCGACGGTGGAGGATACCATCTCCATCCTGCGCGGCCTGAAGGAGAAATACGAACTCCATCACGGCGTGCGCATCACCGATTCCGCGCTGGTCGCGGCGGCGACCCTGTCCCATCGCTACATCACCGACCGGTTCCTGCCGGACAAGGCCATCGACCTGATGGACGAGGCATCGTCGCGCCTGCGCATGCAGATCGACTCCAAGCCCGAGGCGCTGGATGAACTGGATCGTCGGATCATCCAGCTCAAGATCGAGCGCGAGGCGCTGAAGAAGGAATCCGACAAGGCCTCGCGGGACCGGCTGTCGGCGCTGGAAAAAGAACTGGCCGATCTGGAGGACCAGTCCGCCACCCTCACTGCCAAATGGCTTGAGGAGAAGAAGGAAGTCGCCGACGTCCAGTCCCTGAAGGAAAAGCTCGACCAGGCCCGCAGCGAGGTGGAAGTGGCCCAGCGCAAGGGCGATTTCGCGAAGGCCGGCGAGCTGACCTATGGCGTGATCCCCGACCTGGAACGCAGGCTGAAAGAGATCGAGGAGAAGGAAAAGTCCGGCAACGCGCTGGCCGCGGAATCGGTGACGGCGGAGAACATCGCCCAGATCGTCTCCCGCTGGACCGGAATTCCCGTCGACAAGATGCTGGAAGGCGAACGCGAAAAGCTGCTCCATATGGAGACCGCGCTGGAACAGCGCGTGGTCGGCCAGAACGATGCGGTGCGCGCCATCTCCAACGCGGTGCGCCGCGCCCGTGCGGGGCTCCAGGATCCCAATCGGCCCATCGGCTCCTTCCTGTTCCTGGGCCCGACCGGCGTCGGCAAGACCGAATTGACCAAGGCGCTGGCCGCATTCCTGTTCGACGACGACACCGCCATGGTACGCATCGACATGAGCGAGTTCATGGAAAAGCACGCCGTTGCCCGCCTGATCGGTGCGCCGCCCGGCTATGTCGGCTATGAGGAGGGTGGCGTGCTGACCGAGGCTGTGCGCCGCCGTCCCTATCAGGTGATCCTGTTCGACGAGGTGGAGAAAGCTCACAGCGACGTATTCAATGTGTTGCTGCAGGTGCTGGATGACGGCCGCCTCACCGACGGCCAGGGTCGCACGGTGGACTTCAAGAACACGGTGATCATCCTGACGTCCAACCTGGGGACCGAATTTCTGGGAACAGGCGAGGACGAAGCGAAGGGCCGCGCCCAGGTGATGGCGGCGGTCAGGGCGCACTTCCGCCCCGAATTCCTCAACCGGCTGGACGAGATCATCCTGTTTCATCGGCTGACGCGGGCCGACATGGACAAGATCGTCGATATCCAGATCGGGCGGCTGCAGAAGCTTCTGGCCGATCGCAAGATCGACATCGTGCTGGACGACAAGGCCCGCCATTGGCTTGGCAATGCCGGTTATGATCCGGTCTATGGCGCGCGGCCCCTGAAGCGGGTGATCCAGCGCCGCCTGCAGGACCCGCTGGCCCAGCTGATTCTGGAAGGCAAGGTGGGCGAGGGTGACACCGTGAAGGTCAGCGCCAGCAAGACCGGACTGGCCATCAACGGCCAGGAATTCGTGGTGGGGGCCGACGAACTGGCCGAAACCGCGCCTATGGGCGTGGCGTTGAACTGATGAAGATGGCTCGCGTCCCCGCAGCGCTCGTTGCCGGGGGCGCGGCCGTCATCCTCAAAACCCTGGCACTGAAGGCGGCCGACCTGGTACCGCTGGCCACCGCGCATGGCGGATTGGTGCGCACGGTCCTGCCGCTGCCTGCCTCACCGGCCTTCCAGACCGGGTTTCATATCCTCGTCGGCATCCTGATGGCGCTGTTCTATGCCTGGTTTCTGGAGCCGCTGCTGCCTGGCCGCCCCGTGATCAAGGGCCTGCTTTACGCGGCGCTGGTCTGGCTGGCCAATGCGTTCGTGGTGCTTCCGGCCACGGACGAGGGGATCGCGGGTTCGGCCCATCTGACAGCCGCCGGAATGTTCTGGTTCGCTGCGGCCCACACACTGTTTTTCGTGTTCTTGGCCGTATGGTACGCGCGATTGCGGCGCTGAGGTTCCCGTCCCCCTTCCTCGACAATCGATATGTCGAAACAAATCCGCTTCCGCGGAGTTATTTCACCTTCGCCTGCCTCAGGTCGGTGGCGATGTCTGCCACTTTCGACTCCAGGCGCGTCGTGGCGATCAGGTTGTCGATCTTCAGCCGCTGCAACTGGAAGGCCTTGAGCAGCCTGCCTATCAATTGGCGGCCCTGCGCCATCTTCACGGTCAGGGGATTGACCTGCTTGCTGTTGATGCGAATCTCATAGTGCAGGTGCGGACCCGTGGTCAGGCCGGTATTGCCGCTATAGGCAAAGACCTGGCCCTGGCGCACCCGTGCGCCGCCGCGCATGCCCGGCGCAAAACGTGACAGATGGCCATAAGCGGTGGCATAGCCGTTTCCGTGCCTGATGATGACGAAATTGCCATAGCCGCTGGCACGGCCCATGAACTGGATGGTGCCGGCGCCGGCGGCCATCACCGGCGTTCCCACGGGCACGGCGAAGTCCACGCCCTTGTGCATGCGCGTATAGCCCAGAACCGGGTGGAAACGCGAGCCGAAGCCCGACGAGATGCGCGCACCGTCCACCGGCGTCTTCATCAGCATGCCCTTGGCGGACTGGCCCTTGGCGTCGAAATATTCGGGCGGCTCGGACGGATCGGGCTGGAAGCGGTACATGGCGATCTGTTTTCCGCCCAGCTCCATCATTGCATAGGAAATGGCGCCATACTTCGCCGGTTGGCCCTCCGGCGTGTAGTAATAGTCGTAATAGACCTCGAAACGGTCGCCGGGATGCAGGTCCCGCTGGAAGTCGACCTTGTAGGAAAACATGCGGATCATGTCGACCACGACATCGGCGGGGATTCCGGCCTGCATCGCCGCCAGGTAGAGGCTTGAATCGATCGTGCCGCCGGCACGGTGACGATGAACCTCAAGCTGCTTGGTCGCCTTCTCGGCAGTGAAGCCGCCCTCGGTGGTGCGGGTGACGGTGACTTCCTGCTCGATGGTGGGCGAGAAGTGCAGCGACAGAAGCCGCGAGATGGGCTGGGAATTCTCAGGCGTGGAATCGCTGTCGTCGTCCTCGCTGTCGACCGGCACGACCACCGGCTTCTTGTTGACCATCACCACAGTGGTCTTGGGCTTGGCGGGAGTCTGTGCCTTGGCGCCGCCGCTTGCATCGATGACCTTGGCGACGGAGTAGGTGAGATCGAAACTCTGGCCCGCCTTCAGCGCGCGCGGATCGAAATCCTTGCCCAGCGCGGCGACCACGCCGGTGGCGTCCTGTGCCGAAATGCCGACATCTTCCAGCATGCCCACCAGCGTGTCGCCCGCATCCAGCGTGACGGTGCGACTTTCCACGCCCGGCTCGGGATTGGCATTGTCCGCATTGTCCGGCGTCGCGGGGGCCTCGCTCGCGCGCATAAGCCTCTGGAACAGGGCGTAAGGCAGCGAGGCACGGCCAGGCGCCACCATCGGCCGCGAAACCTGCATCACTCCCATCGCCATCCAGGCGACGGCCCCGGCGACAACCAGGGTGGTGGCCGTGGAGACGGCGGCCCAGCGGCCATCGGTGGTGGCGAGCGTCGCGCTCGCGCCTTGCATCTTGCGGCGCAACTGTCCGCCGAAAGTCCGTGATCGAACAGGTTGCGCAATGAAATCGCGGGTCCGTTGGTCCACGCTGGCTCCGTCATTGCCGGAAACGCCGCGCGGATCGTGTCCCCCGACACGTCAGCTGCGATCCAGCCCCAAATTCTGTCTGCGTTTGCCCGCGCCCATCCCAAAGCACGCGACCGAATCTCATATAACCGTCACACCCGTATCCTGGTCAACCCCTGACCGCAGTTAAGGAATTGTTCCATCTGGGAAATCCCCGGCCAGGCCGCCGCCGCCCGGGCAAAAAGGGAACTTCGAGACAGAGGATTGCACGCATGCGAAGTTCATATCTGGAGAGGTGATGAGAGCAGTCCCGACAAAACTCTTCTGTCTTGCCGCGACGTTGCTGCTGCTCGCGCCGCTCCCGCGCGCCTGGGCCTGGGGCGTGGAGGGGCACGAAGTCGTTGCCGCCCTGGCGGCTCGCCATCTCACCCCGAAGGCCACTGCGCAGGTGGCGGCACTGCTGGGCGGGCAACCCCAGGCCGTCATGATCGCCGACGCCAACTGGGCCGACGAGATACGCGACCAGCGGCCGCAAACGGCGCGCTGGCATTTCGTGAATATTTCCATCTCCGCGCGCGGTTACGACGGGCGGCACGACTGCGCGGGAGGCAATTGCGTGGTGGCGCAAATCGACCGCGACATTGCAGTCCTCGGCAACACGAGGCTGCCACCCGCGCGCCGTGCCGAGGCGCTGCGCTTCCTGATCCATTTTGTCGCCGACGTCCATCAGCCGCTGCATACCGCCGACAATGACGACCGGGGCGGCAATGACATCCACCTGCGTTGGCGTGGACAGGACATGTCGATGCACCGTCTGTGGGATACCGAGATCGTCGAGGCTTCGGGCCACGATCCCATCATGCTGGCGGGTCGCATCGGCGCCGGCGTGCCGCCCGCGACCTGGCGTGCCTGGCAGTCGGGCACGCCAGCGGCATGGGCGGATCAGTCCCTGCACCTGGCGCAAAGCGACGTCTACGCCCTGACCAGGGGGCGCCGCTTCTTCAGGCTCGATCGCGATTATGTGGCGCGCGAGGCGCCGGTGGCGCGAATTCAGCTTGCCCGTGCCGCCGCGCGCCTGGCATGGCTGCTCAACCGGACGCTGAAATGATTTCTATTCCGCCGCAAGGATGGTGTTACGCACCATCGGATAGATCTGCCTCTGCCACCGCGTGCCGGAAAAGACGCCGTAATGGCCTACGCCCGGCTGGACATAGTGCTTCTTGCGGAAAGGCTTGATGCTGTTGCACAGGTCCTGGGCCGCCATGGTCTGCCCCAGTCCGCAGATGTCGTCGCGTTCGCCTTCCACCGTCAGAAGACTGGTCTTGCGTATTGCCGACGGATTGATCTTGCGGTTGCGATAGGTGGCGATGCCACGGGGCAGGTGATGTTCCTGGAACACCTTCTGCACCGTCTCCAGGTAGAATTCCGCCGCCAGGTCCGCCACCGAGAAATATTCGTCATAGAAGCGGCGATTGGCGTCCGCCTTGTCCATCTCGCCCTTCAGGATATGGCCGAACAGGTCGATATGCGCGCGCACATGCCGGGCGATATTCATCGTCAAGAAAGCCGAAAGCTGCAGGAACCCCGGATAGACGTGGCGGAAGGCACCCGGATAGCGGCGCGGCACGCTGGTGATCAGGTTCGCCTCGAACCATTCCAGCGGATGCTCGTTCGCCAGCACATTGACACGGGTGGGATTGATCCGCGTGTCCACGGGGCCTGCCATCAATGTCAGGCTGCGCGGGCAGGCGGGATGATCGTCTTCCGCCATGAGCGCGGCGGCCGCAAGAATGGACGGGCAAGGCTGGCACACCCCGATGGCATGCACGCCCTCGCCGATATGGTCGAAGAAGGCGATCAGGTGATCGACATACTCGTCGGTGCCAAAGCGGCCCTCCGACAGGGGCACGTCGCGCGCGCTTTTCCAGTCGGTGATGTAGACGTCATGGTCGGCCACCAGCGCCTGGACCGTGCCCCGCAGCAGGGTTGCGAAATGACCGGCCATCGGCGCGGCCAGCAGAACCCGCGGCTGGGAAACGCCGTCTTTCCGGAAATGCAGCAGATTGCCGAAGGGCATGGCCAGCGCCACCTCCTCGGTCACTTCGGTCAGCCTGCCGCCCACCCGCACCGGCGCGATGTTGTAGGCCGGCCGCTCATGAATCATCTGGGCGCGGGCAAATATCTCCGCCGCCGCTGCGGCGCAACGCAACCAGTAATTGGCGGCGGGGCCGGCATGGGTGTCGCTGAGCGCCGTGCGCGCCAGGTCGGCTGCCCCCCGGAAGGGGGCCAGGAAATCCTGCTGGGCCTGATAGGCGTCGTAGAACATGTTCCGTTTCCGGCCCGCGCCCGATCCCTCAGGCCATGGGCGCTGGGACCGTATACGAAAAGCTTGCAACTTCCTTCAACTTGCATGCTGCAGCGCAAAAAAAACCTTGTCAACGCGGCAGAACCGGCGAAGATTGGTGTTCATGAGCGATACCGTCCTGACGATATCAAGCAAGAACTACTCTTCCTGGTCGCTGAGGGGGTGGCTGCTCTGCCGCATGGCGGGACTGGATTTCCGCGAACAGATCCTGTCCAGCGAAGACCCGGACACGCGGCGCGAGCTCCTTTTGCTGTCACCGTCCTTCCTGGTGCCGCGCCTGGTCCACAACCAAATCACGGTCTGGGACACGCTGGCGATCGCCGAATATCTGAACGAGGTCTTCCCCCAGGCGGGGCTTCTGCCCAAGGACCTGGCGATGCGCACCCATTGCCGCGCCATCTCGGGAGAGATGCATTCGGGCTTTTCCAACCTGCGCTCGGCGCTGCCGATGAACCTGAAGGCGCATTATCAGGGCTTCAAGATCTGGGCCGCCGCCCAGGCCGACATCGACCGCATCGGGACCGTCTGGCACGAGTGCCTTGGCCAGTATGGCGGGCCCTATCTGTTCGGCGAGACGCCCACGCTGGCGGATGCGATGTACGCGCCCGTCGCCACGCGCTTCCAGACCTATGACGTCAAGCTGGACCGCACCTGCGGCGACTATTGCGAGACCATCCTGGCGCTGCCGGACATGATCGAATGGATCGAGGCGGCGAAGGCCGAGCCCACCGCGGTCGAGGAGCTGGAAGCGGAATTCTAGTTCAGGATGTCTCGTTCGGCTTGGTCTGGAGCTGGACGAAATTCTGTATGCCCATCTGCTCGATCAGGCGCAATTGCGTCTGCAGCCAATCGATATGCTCTTCCTCGCTCTCCAGTATGTCGGTGAAAATCTCGCGGCTGACGAAATCCTTGACCGTCTCGCAATGGGTGATGGCCATCTTCAGGTCGGGCAGGGACATCATCTCCAGCGACAGGTCGCATTTGATGACTTCCAGCACATTCTCGCCGATCAGCAGCTTGCCCAGGTCCTGAAGGTTGGGAAGGCCGCCCAGGAACAGCACGCGCTTTATCAGCCTGTCGGCGTGCTTCATCTCGTCGATGGATTCTTCGTATTCCTTGCGCGCCAGCTCGGAGAGGCCCCAATCGGCCAGCATGCGCGAATGCAGGAAATACTGATTGATCGTGGTCAGCTCGTTCTTGAGCACCTTGTTGAGGAAGCCGATGACGCCGGGATCGCCCGCCAGGGACGCGTGCGGTTCGGGGCCGGGCGCTACTGCGCCGCCAGCGCCAGCGCCTGGCGGTTTTCTTCCAGCATTTCTTCGATCGTTTCCTGGCATCGCCCGCAATTCTTTCTCACGCCGCAGCGCGCATAGACCTGATCGGCGCACTCGGCGCCCTCCATGATGGCGGCGCCGATGCGTTGGTCGTTCAGCCTATTGCAGACACAGACGATCATCCAGGCAAGGTCCAATGGGTACAGCCCAAGGGTGATGATTTTGCGAGTGATTGTCAATATCGTTTATCGCGCGACTTGCTCTGAGTAATTATCCTTTTAAATCAATCAATTACGTTCGCGGCCTGTACAGCTCCACACTTTGCCTGGGCCAGATTCTGAACTTTCACATAATCGGTCTTGCCGGTTCCCAGTATCGGGACGGCCTCCACCGTCAGGACATGCCGCGGCACAGCCAGCTCGCTGACGCCGTGGTTCTGCGCCCAGCCGATCAGGTCCACCCGAGACGCATCGGGCGCGTCGGTCACAAGCACGACCTGTTCGCCTTTGCGCCCATCAGGGATGGCCACTGCGGCATGGGCGTTGTCCGGCCACAGGGCCGCGGCAATATTCTCCACCACCGCAAGCGACACCGTCTCGCCGCCGATCTTGGCAAAGCGCTTGAGCCGGCCGCGTATGGCGATGAAGCCGTCCGCATCGATGGACACGACATCACCGGTATCGTACCAGCCGTCCTCGGGCGGCACGATGCGGCCAGGCGCGTCGGGCCGGATATAGCCCAGCATGATGTTTGGCCCCTTCAGCAGGAGCCGTCCGGCGCCGGGGATGCCTTCAACCGGCACAAGCCGCGTTTCCATGCCCGCCACCAGCCGGCCGACGGTGCCGGAATGGTTGGCTTCCGGCTGGTTGGCGGCCACGACCGGCGAGGCTTCCGTCACGCCATACCCTTCCAGCAGGGTGATGCCGTATTTGCGCCGCACGAAGCTTCGCGTTTCGTCGCGCAGCCGTTCGGCGCCGCAAACCGCCAGGCGCAGCGAATCCAGGTCTCCCGGCTCTCCCGCCCGCGCGTACTGGTTGATGAAGGTATCGGTCGACAGAAGGATGGTGGCGCCCGTCTCGCGTATGCGTCGCGCGATCTCCCTGGGCTGCAGAGGGGTCGGATGGCACACCTGCCTGACCCCTGCGATCAGCGGCAGCAACGTGCCCACCGTCAGGCCGAAACAATGGAATATGGGCAGGGGGTTGAACACCACGTCGCCGGGATAGATATCGATATGGGCGCGCACCTGGCCCAGATTGGCCAGTATGTTGCGGTGGCTCAGCGCTACGCCCTTGGGCTCTCCCTCGGTGCCGGAGGTGAACAGGATCACCGCCGGCTTGCCGGGATCGACCTTGCGGGACATGAAGGACGGCAGCAGCTTTCCCGCGACCGCGGTCAGCTTGTCAGCCAGGGTCAGCTGCTTGCGCACATCCTCCAGGTAGACGATCTCGAAATCCGCCAGCGCGGCGATTTCGTCCTGAAGCTTGGCGACCTCGACCAGCCGGCGGGCGGTGATGATGCGCCTGACCTGGGCCGTGCACAGCGCGCTTTTCAAACCCGCCGAACCGCTGGTGAAATTGAGCATGGTGGGGATGCGGCCATAGGCCGACAGTGCCAGGAAGCAAAGCGTTCCGGCGGCCCCCGTGGGCAGCATCACGCCGACACATTCCCCCCGTGCCGTGCCCTTTTTCAACGCATGGCCCAGCGCGAAGCTGGCGCGGACGATCTCGTCATAGGTGAAGGTGCGCCCGTCGCCGTCCACCAATATGGGTGTGGCGCCGCCCATGCGGCCGCGCGCCGCGATCAGGGCATCGAAAATCGAGCGATCCGCGTCCCGCACATCGAACGGAATGCGGACGGCCTGGCCTTCCTCCATGGTCCTTCCCGCGCTTTTGGGCCACCACTGCCGGCCGCCGTCACTGGAAGGCCCTGTTTACCTCATGTCGCGTGAAAATGCCCGATCCAGCTCTGGAAATTGCGGACCAGCCTGGCACGCCCGGACGGTGAGGCATTGCGGATCAGCCGGGCGATCTGGTTGCGCAGCGGCCGCGATTCGTCCCACAGCTTCTCGGCCTGGGGTTCGATGGCGCCGCGCAGGGGCCTGATCACTTCGCGCTGCAGGCGGGCAGGGCCGATCAGGGCCACGGCCAGCGCCGCAAGCCCTGCCGCGCCCACGACAACATAGGCGATGCGGGCGGGCCGGCTGGTCGCCAGGCCGATCAGCGTCCGCTCCGTGTCAGAACCGTGACGGACCCGTTCGACCGGGCGGGCGACACGACGGCTGGAACGCACGGTTTTCGTGGCGGCGCTGCTGGCCATGGGGAACTCCCTTCGGTTGATGCTCTAGCAACGCATGGGAACCCGGATTGTTCATTGCGCGGCGTCAAATGGGGCGCGCGGGATTGATGCGCGATTTCAGTGGTCGCGGACCGACCCGTCCACCGCGTCCCACATTTCCGGGAATTCCCATTCGGGGATGCCGCGCTCATTGTCGACCAGATGCTCGTCCAGTTCGACACCCAGCCCCGGCCCATCCAGATTGCCCTTCAGCAGGATCGCCCCGTCCGTCATCACCAGCGGGGTCCTGACATAGCTCTTGCCAAGCGGGCTGCGATCCACGCCGGGCGGGCCGCCCTTCACCGCCTGCAGGCTGGGCACCTCATGCGCCAGGAAATTGGGGATCGAGGCCGCGACATGCATCGACGCGGCAAAACCGATGATGCCTTCCTTGGAGTGGGGCAGCATGTCGGCATAGAAGGCCTCGGCCAGTGCGGCGATCGCCTTCATCTCGGTGATGCCGCCGGTATGGGTGATGTCGGGCTGCAGAAGCTGGGCGGCGCCATCGACCAGCAGCTCGCGGAACTGCCACTTGGTCACCATGCGCTCGCCGGTGGCGAAGGGCACCGTGGTCTTCTTCGCCATCTCGGCCATCAGCGGCAGGTTCTGGAACTGGATCGGCTCCTCGAAGAACCAGGGCCGGAAGGGTTCCAACGCCTTGATGATCTGCATGGCCGCCGGCGGCTCATGCTCGCCATGCATTTCGATGCCAAGATCGAAGTCCGGCCCCACCAGTTCACGGATTGCGCGAACTTTCTCCACGAAACCGTCGATATAATAAGGGTTTTCCGATGCGCGGGACAGCCGCCCGCGGGTTGACGACACGCTGGTCTTCATCGACTTGTAGCCCTTGGCCAGCACCTCGGTCTTTGTCTCCTCCACGCTCTCGGCCTGGCCATAGCATTTGATGCGGTCGCGCGTGGGCCCGCCCAGAAGGTCATAGATGGGCGCACCCAGCGCCTTGCCCTTGATGTCCCACATGGCGATGTCCACCGCCGACAGGGCGCTGGTGAGGATCACATCCCCCCGGTAGAAAGCGTGGCGATAGATCGCCTGCCAGTGATGGGCGGGCCGGCGCGGGTCCTTGCCGACCAGATAGGGCTCAAGCTCCTTGATCGCCGCCATCACGGTGGGAATGCGCCCTTCGACCGTGCCTTCGCCAAGGCCCGTGATCCCGGCATCGGTGTGCATCTTCACGAAGATGGTGCGCAGCGAGTTGACCGGAATGATCTCCAGCCCGGTGATCTTGATGGCATCGCGCGGGTCAATCCGGGCGCGCGGCCCCGGCGTGGCAGCCTCGGCCTGGCGCTCGGCGGCCAGAAGTCCGGCCATGCCCGTGGTCATCAGGGACAGCCAATGGCGGCGGGAAACTGGCATCTGAGGCTTCCTTCTGCTGGGGCACTTTCGGCCCATGGAAGCGCATCCGTCGCCGGGCCCCCTCCGGCTGCCCCCTGGGGGCTGCTGTAATTACCGCATGCCGGGGCCACATGTCAGGTGCGTCCCTGGAACGCCTCCCGGCCGGATGATTTTTTCCGGCCCTGCCGCTATATCTGGCCTTATGACCATCGTCATCGACACGCTGAAGCCCCGTCACCCGGAAAAGGCCCACCGCCCCGACAATGCGGTGCCCAGGAAGCCCGACTGGATCCGGGTCAAGGCGCCGGTCAGCCGCGAATATATCGCCACCCGCCAGGTGGTGCGCGAGAACAACCTGCACACCGTCTGCGAGGAAGCGGCCTGCCCCAATATCGGGGAGTGCTGGACCAAGCGCCACGCCACCATGATGATCATGGGCGATACCTGCACCCGCGCCTGCGCCTTCTGCAACGTGAAGACGGGCCTGCCCGCGCCGCTGGATGCACAGGAGCCCGCCAACGTCGCCGCCGCGGTCAAGCGCCTGGGCCTGGCGCATGTAGTGATCACCTCGGTCGACCGCGATGACCTGGTGGACGGCGGCGCCGGCCATTTTGCCCAGGTGATCAATGCCCTCCATGCCGAAAGCCCCACCACCTCGGTCGAGGTGCTGACCCCGGATTTCCTGCGCAAGGACGGCGCCGTCGAGACGGTGATGGCCGCGCGTCCCGAAGTCTTCAACCACAATCTGGAGACGGTGCCGCGGCTTTACCTGAACGTGCGCCCCGGCGCGCGCTACTACGCGTCCCTGCGGCTTCTGGACCGGGCCAAGGACCTGTTCCCCGAGGGCTTCACCAAGTCCGGCCTGATGGTCGGGCTGGGCGAGACCCGCGAGGAGATCATGCAGGTGATGGACGATTTGCGCGCAGCCAGGGTGGACTTCCTGACCATCGGCCAGTATCTGCAGCCGACGAAGAAACACGCCAGGCTGGACCGCTTCTGGACGCCGGCGGAATTCGCCAGCCTGGAATCCATCGCCCGCGCCAAGGGCTTCTTGATGGTATCGGCCTCGCCATTGACGCGCTCCTCCTATCACGCCGACAGCGATTTCGCCGAGCTCAAGAAAGCTCGCCGGCAACACGCCTGACATGCACCGCGAACGGCGGCTCGTTCCCTATCCGGCCGATCTGATGTACCGCGTGGTGGCGGAGGTCGAGCATTACCCCGAATTCCTGCCCTGGGTGGTTGGCCTGCGCGTGAAATCCCGCAGCGAGCATCAGGTGGTCGCCGAGATGCTGGTCGGGTACAAAGGGTTTCGCGAGCGCTATACCAGCCGCGTGACCCTCGATCCCGAACATTGCCGCATCGATGTGGAACAGGCCGACGGCCCCTTCAGGCATCTGGTCAACCATTGGCAGTTCTTTCCGGCCGAAAATGGCTGCGAGGTGGATTTCGGCATCGACTTTGCCTTCAAAAGCCGCATTCTGGGCGCTGTCGCCGGCGCGGCCTTTGAAAAGGCGCTCATGAAAATGACCGAGGCCTTCGAGGCCAGGGCCAAGAAAATCATCGAAGAGGAGGGGGTTGGATGAGAGCCTTGAAGATCGCGGCGCTGCTGGTGCTGTTCCCGGCGATGGCGCACGCCCGCACAATTCTGTTCATCGGCAACAGCTTCACCTACGGCGCCAATTCACCCGCGCATTTCTACAAGTCCGACACCGTCCATGACCTCAACGGACCGGGGCCCAACGGCAAGACGGTGGGCGGCGTGCCGGCAATCTTCAAGGCGTTCACGAAGGAAGCGGGCCTGGACTATGACGTCAGCCTGGAGACGGTGGGCGGCAAGGGGCTGGACTTCCACTATGCCCAGAAACGTGCGGTGATCGACAGGCCATGGGACGTGGTGGTGATGCACGGCTATTCCACCATGGACCAGGCCCATCCCGGCGACCCGTCGCTGCTGGTTTCCTCGGCGAAGCAGGTGACCGACATGCTGCGCGCCAGGAACCCCAAGGTCGATGTCTGGCTTGACGCCACATGGAGCCGCGCCGACCAGACATATCCTGACGGCACGCCCTGGCACGGAAAGCCGATCCAGCAGATGGCCAAGGACGTCTATGCCGGATATCTGAAGGCCGCCGCTGCCGCCCACGCCAACGGCGTCGTTCCGCTGGGCCTGGCCTGGAACCGCGCCTTCGATACCGCCGTGGCCGACCCCAATCCCTATGACGGCATCGCCGACGGCAAGCTCGATCTCTGGTCGTGGGATCACTACCACGCCAGCATCCAAGGCTATTATCTTGAAGCCCTGATGGTGTTCGGCAAGGTGACGGGCAAGGACCCGCTGTCACTGGGCGAGAACGAGACCGTGGCCGAGGATATGGGCTTCTCCAAACCGCAGACCCACGCGCTGCAGCAGGTGGCGCACGACCAGTTGGCGCAGTAGCACTTTGGGTCTAGCCTTCCCCGAAATTCGGGGGAGGGGCGGATGCGAAACCTTCTTGTGGGGCTGGTCCTGCTGCTGGCGGGGCCTGCCTACGCCGCCGGCATGACGGCGGTGCCCGCCATGGACGGGATTTTCAACGCCTTCCAGACCCACCCGCTGGTCGGGATCGGCGAGCATCACCGCATTCAGCAGGAGTTGGATTTCTATGCCGCGCTGATCAGCGATCCGCGCTTCGCGCGCGAGGTCGGCAATGTCGTGGTCGAATTCGGCGGCGCGGTGCACCAGGACATTATCGATCGCTATGTGAACGGCGATGATGTTCCGTACACGGAACTTCGCAAGGTCTGGACCGACACGGTGGGCTGGATTCCAGTCGTCCCGGCGCTGGGCTATCCGGTTTTCTTCGCCCAGGTGCGACAGGTCAACAAGTCCCTGCCGCCGGGGCAGCACATTCATGTCTGGCTGGGCGATCCGCCCATCGACTGGTCAAAGGTCAAGACACACGCCGAATGGCAGACCTTGAACAGTCGGCGTGATATCTTTCCGGCTGCCCTGATCGAAAAGCAGATACTGGCGCGGGGGAGAAAGGCGCTGGTGATCTATGGCGGCGGCCATTTCATGCCGCCCGCGCCCGGCAGTGCGGGAGACAAAATGGAAGAAGCGGGGTGGCACAATACGACTTGGGCGGACATCATTCGTCGTGATCATCCAGGTTCGCTTTATACAATTTTTCCGTATGGCGGCATGGGGGACAAATCCTGCGCACAGGACATCGAAAGCCTCATGGCGGGCTGGCCCGTGCCCGCGCTGGCCACCCCTATCAAGGGCAGCGATATCGCCGCCAAACAACGGGCCTGTGATAAGACGACGATACAGGATGGCAGCTTTCCCCCTGGAATGACGAATGTCGAAAAAGAACAGGTTCTGGAGACGATGAAAAACGGGCCATCGTTGGTTGGCGACGCAATGCTCTACCTGGGCCCATCCGGCTCACTGACCTTTTCGCCGTATATTCCGGACATGTATCTGGATATCGATTACGCCAAGACCCTTGCACGGCATAACCTGCTGCAGACCGGTGAGGAGCTGCCCGATTATCCCATCAAGGATTACGCGGCTATTTCGCAAAAGGTGCACCCCTGACGATCAGCCAAGCAGCGTCTGGACTAGGCGCAGCGCGGCCTCCACCGTCGCCAGACGCACCTGTTCGCGGCCGATGTCGCCGAACAGGTGCTGCCGCACGACCGGCGCGTTGCCCGCGCGCATCGCGGCGATATAGACCAGCCCCACCGGCTTTTGCGCAGAACCGCCGCCCGGTCCGGCGATGCCGGTGACGGCAACGGACAATTGTGCGCGTGAATGGGCGAGCGCGCCCTCGGCCATCGCCGCGACAACCGGCTCGGAGACAGCGCCATGTGCCGCCAGCAAATCGTGTGGCACGTCCAGCATCTCTTCCTTGGCGTCGTTCGAATAAGTGACGAAGCCGCGATCGACGACGTCCGACGATCCCGGGATTTCCGTCAGCAGCCCCGCGATCAGACCGCCGGTACAGCTTTCCGCGGTGGCGATCATCGCGCCCTTGGCACGCGCCGCCGCCAGCAGTCTTGTGGCAAGGCCGACCAGTTCATCGCTGAACATGCTTGCTCTCCCAACCGTCATGGCCCGCTTCATGCGGGCCATCCATACGGTCTATCAGGTTCTCGGACCAGGGAGGGTTATGGATGGCCCGGACATGAAGTTTATCCTCCCACTGCGCTTCGCGCAGTTCGGGGGGCCGTGCCATGACAATTTGTTGTCAGATGGAAAAGAAATACCGTGCCAGCGCCACCAGCACGCCGGCCATCAGCCCGGCGATGGCGTCGTCGGTCATCACCCCGATGCCGCCTTTCAGGTTCTTGTCGGCCCAGCCCACCGGCCAGGGCTTCCAGATGTCGAACAGCCGGAACAGCACGAAGGAGAGGGCAAAGGCGGGAAGGGAAAGCCGGTCCGCGGGCAAAAGCCCGCCGAAACTCAGCATGGCGAAGGACGAGGCCAGCCATTGCCCCGCCAGTTCGTCGATCACCACCTCGGAAGGATCCTGCCGCCCCGTCTCGCGCACATGATCGGCCGACGCCAGGATGCCGATCACCAGCACGATGATGGCGGACGACAGGATGCCCATGGCGCCGCCGCCGAACAGGGCGATCAGGATGGCCAGCGGCAGGGCGATGGCGCTCATCACCGTGCCGGGGGCATATTCGAAATAGCCGATGCCGAAGACGGTGGCGACGACGGTGGATGCACGGGGCATTTTCATGGCGCAAGCCTCACTGTAGCGACGGCCTGGGCGGCCAGGCCCTCGCGCCGCCCGGTATAGCCCATGCCTTCCGTGGTGGTGGCCTTGACGCTGACGCGGTCGATCCCAAGCCCCAGAATTTCCGCGATGCGCGCGCGCATGGCTTGGCGGTGCGGGCCGATTTTGGGCCGCTCGCAGATCAGGGTGACGTCGCAATGAACGATCACCCCGCCCTTGTCCGCGACCAGCGACGCGGCATGGGCCAGGAACCTGTCGGAGGAGGCGCCTTTCCAGCGTTCGTCCGTGGGCGGAAAATGCTGGCCGATGTCCCCGGCCGCGATGCAGCCCAGAATGGCGTCGGTCAGCGCATGTAGCCCGGCATCGGCGTCGCTGTGACCCAGAAGGCCGTGATCGTGCGGCACCTTGATGCCGCACAGCCAGACATGATCGCCGTCGGTGAAGCGGTGCGCGTCATAGCCCATGGCGGTGCGGGTTTCCCCGGCAGACAGAATCGCATTGGCCATGGAGAAATCTTCCCTGGTGGTCAGCTTGAAATTCCTTTCGTCGCCTTCGACATGCACGACCCGGATGTCCGCCAGTTCGGCCAGGGCCATGTCGTCGGTTACGGGCGTGGCCGCGTGCGCGCGGTGGGCGGCCAGGATATCGGCAAAGACAAAGCCCTGTGGGGTCTGGGCGCGGAAAAGACCGTCGCGCGAAACGATGGACCAGCGCGCATCCTCCTTCCGGCGCAGGGTGTCGGCCACCGCCAGCATGGGCAGGGCGGCGCGCGCGCCCGCTTCCAGGGCCGCGGTCACCGCTTCGATGATTTGCCGGCTTACGAAGGGTCGGGCGGCGTCGTGGATAAGCACGTAATCCGGGGCGCCATTTTCATCGAACGAGGCCGCCAGGGCTTCCAACCCCAGCCGAACCGATTCCTGGCGGGTGGCCCCACCCCGCACCGGCGAGGGCAGGTCCAGCCCGGCCAGGGCCTCGGCCGCCAGAGCCTCCTGGCCGGGCCCGATCACCACCTGGATGAACCGGTTCCCGACGCTTCCAAAGGCTTCCACAGTGCGGCGCAGCATGGGTTTACCGGCCACTTTCTCGTACTGTTTGGGGAGGTTAAGTCCTGTCCGTTCGCCCTTGCCGGCGGCAACGATCAGAACGGCAAGACGGGACATGATTGCTCCAGAACGGGACAGCCTGCGCCAAACATTTACCGCACCGCACCGTGATATTGGTTTGCGTTGGTCGTGATTGCCTATAACATGGCCACGATGTTGTCATGACTAAAGAATAGGCATAAATTGGTTGCCCGCGTGTTGCAGCAATCCCGAACCCCCGACTATCAAGGGATGGCTTTTATCGCCAATGCCCTGCCGATGGCTATCCTGGTGATCGGGCCCGGGCAGGAAATCCTGTTCGTCAATCCCGCCGCCGAACAGTTCTTCGACACCGGCGCGACCATGCTGGTGAAGCATGCGCTATCCGACATACTGCCGTTCGACAGTCCGCTTTTCCAGCTGATCGGCCAGGCGCAGGAGCGCGGTGCCTCCGCGGCAGAGCGCGACGTGGATTTGTCCACGCCGCGCCATGGCGAACGCATCGCCGACGTCACCGTCACGCCGCTGTCCGAGCCGGAAGGCGCGCAGCTCTTGACGCTGCAGGAGCGCAGCCTCGCCCAGCGCATGGACCGCCAGCTTCTGCATCGTGGTGCGGTGCGATCGATGCACGGCATGGCCGCGGTCCTGGCCCACGAGATCAAGAATCCGCTGGCCGGCATTCGCGGCGCCGCCCAGCTTCTGGAAGAACAACTCGATCCGTCCGAGCGCCAGATGACCCAGCTGATCGTGGCCGAATCCGACCGCATCCGCGGCCTGATCGATCGCATGGAAAGCTTCGGCGACACGCGCAATTTCGTCCGCCACCCCGTCAACATCCACGAGGTGCTGGACCGGGTGCGCAAGGTGGCGGAAAACAGCTTCGCCCGCGGCATTACCATCACCGAGAATTTCGATCCGTCGCTGCCGGCCGTGCTGGGCGACCATGACCAGCTGATCCAGGTCTTCCTCAACCTGGTGCGCAACGCCGCCGATGCGCTGCCCGAGACGGGCGGCGAGATCACACTGACCACGGGCTACCGGCCAGGGGTGCGGTTCGGCGCGGGGCTTTCGGGCGAGCGGCTGTCCCTGCCGCTGGAAGTGACCGTGCGCGACAATGGCGCGGGCGTGCCCGCCGACCTGATGCCCCACATCTTCGATCCCTTCGTCACCACCAAGGTGCGCGGCTCCGGCCTGGGGCTGGCGCTGGTGGCCAAGATCATCGGCGATCATGGCGGGGTGATCGAATGTGAATCGGTGCCGCGGCGTACGGTGTTCCGGGTGCTGCTGCCCAAGGCCCTGGCGGAGGATCACTGATGGCCGCCACCATTCTTATCTGCGACGACGACAGCGCCATCCGCACGGTGCTGAACCAGGCGCTTGGCCGCGCCGGCTATGACGTGCGCACCACGGGCACCGCCGCAGGCCTGTGGCGCTGGGTGTCTGCGGGCGAAGGCAGCCTGGTGATCACCGATGTGGTGCTGCCCGACGAGTCCGGCTTTGATCTTCTGCCGCGCATCAAGCGCATCCGCCCCGACCTGCCGATCCTGGTGATGAGCGCACAGAACACGCTGCTCACCGCCATCACCGCGGCCGAGCGCGGCGCCTTCGAATACCTGCCCAAGCCCTTCGACCTGAAGGAACTGACCAGCGTGGTGCAGCGCGCCCTGGCCAGCCCCGTGAACCGGCGCGAGACCCAGCTGGAGCCGGCCGAGGAACGCCTGCCGCTGATCGGCCGCTCGCCGGCCATGCAGGAAATCTACCGCGTCATTGCGCGCCTGACCCAGACCGACCTCACGGTCATGATCATGGGCGAGTCAGGCACCGGCAAGGAGTTGGTGGCCAAGGCGCTGCACGACTACGGCAAGCGCCGCCACGGCACTTTCGTAGCGGTCAACATGGCGGCGATTCCCAAGGAGCTGGTGGAAAGCGAGCTGTTCGGCCATGAGCGTGGCGCCTTTACCGGCGCCACGAACCGGGGCGTGGGCCGCTTCGAGCAGGCCGAGGGCGGCACCCTTTTCCTGGACGAAATCGGCGACATGCCGCTCGAAGCCCAGACCCGCCTTCTGCGTGTGCTTCAGCAGGGCGAGTACACCACGGTGGGCGGCCGCACGCCGATCAAGACGGATGTGCGCATCATTGCCGCCACCAACCGCGACCTGCGCCAGCTGATCAGCCAGGGCCTGTTCCGCGAGGATCTCTATTACCGCCTCAATGTGGTGCCGCTGCGCCTGCCGCCGCTGCGCGAGCGGGTGGAGGACATTCCCGATCTTGTCCGTCACTTCCTGCGCAAGGCCGAGGACGAAGGCCTGCCCCATAAAACCCTGGACAATGACGCGCTGGAGATGCTGCGCCGCCATCGCTGGCCCGGCAATGTGCGCGAGCTTGAGAACCTGATCCGCCGCCTGGCGGTGCTGCATTCGGGCGATACCATCCCCGCGGCCGCCGTGGCCGCCGAACTGAAGGAGCCGGCCAGGGCCATCGCCGCCGAGGCGGGCGAGGAGCCGCGCTCGCTCTCCGCCTCGGTCGAACAGTATCTGACCCAATATTTCCTCTCCCAGGGCGACAAGCTACCCCCGGCGGGCGTCTATGACCGTATCGTCCAGGAGGTTGAGCGGCCGCTGATCTCCATCTGCCTGGCCGCGACCCGGGGCAACCAGATACGCGCCGCCCAGCTTCTGGGCCTGAACCGCAATACCCTGCGCAAGAAGATCCGGGACCTGGGCCTGGAAGTGATCCGTGGCCTAAGGAGCGAATAACGCTCACTTTTTGCGACCAAAATTTCAGTTGGTCGAGAATTTACCCTGTTTGCCGGGATTGCCAACGCTAACCAGTGTGCTGCAAATAACACGCAGCATTCTTGCAACAGTCCGTGGCTCAGCTACAGTCCTGTCATATTGCCGGCCCTTGGGGATGGGGAGCCGGCCCGCAAGGAAGACATGGTTTCGGAAGCATCGTTCCTGGAGAGGCGCGCCCGGTTGCGCTCGCTGTCACGGCCCAGCCAGCTGGCGCTGGCCGTGGGCGCGCTGGCGGCCATGTCGGGATGCGTCACCTATGCGCTGCTGACCGGCCTGACGCCCTACACCCCGACACGCACCGGTCTTGCGGTGCTGCTGCTGATGAACCTGACGCTGGTGCTGACGCTGGGCGCGCTGATTGCCTGGCGGGTGGTGCGGCTGTGGGCCGAGCGCCGGTCGGGCCGGGCGGGCGCCAAGCTGCATGTGCGGCTGGTGTCCTGGTTCTCGGCCATCGCGGTGGTGCCGGTGATCTTGGTCGCCATCTTCGCGGCCATCACGCTGAACCTGGGTCTGGAGGCCTGGTTCTCCGACCGGGTGAAGACGGCGCTGGGCAGCGCCGTGAATGTCGCCCAGGTCTATGTGAAGGAGCATGAAACCTCGATCATCAACGATGTCACCTACATCGCGGACGCCATCCAGAGCGATCCGCAGCTGTTCGACGAGGAAAAACATGTCCGGGCCGGCCGGCTGTTTGCCAAGCTGGGCACCGTCACCCAGAACCGCGGCCTTCAGGCCGCCTATATTCTCGACGGCAAGGGCCACATCCTCGGCCGGACCAAACAGCAATCCGTAAAGGATCCACCCCCGCCCAAGCCATCCGATATCGCCGCGGCGCGCGAAAGCGTGGTGCTGGACACGCCCGACAACGGCACCGTCACCGCGCTGGTGCGGCTTCAGGCGCTGAACGACGCCTATCTGGAAGTGGTGCGCGTGGTCGATCCCAAGGTGTTCGGCTATTACCTGCGCACCAAGGCGGCGGTGGGCGAATACAACCGGCTGGACCAGAACCGCTCTGAAGTGGCGCTGGTCTTCGCCGCCCTCTATGCGGTGGTGTCGCTGGCGGTGCTGCTGGCGGCGATCTGGTTCGGGCTGTGGGCCGCCAACCGGCTGGTGCGGCCCATATCCAACCTGATCGATGCCGCCGAGAAAGTGTCCGAGGGCGATCTGTCGGCGCATGTGCACGTGGCGCGTGACGATGACGAGCTGGGCATGCTGGGCGAAGCCTTCAACCGCATGACCCAGCAGCTGTCGGCCCAGCGCGAGGACCTGGTTGACGCCGGCCGCCAGATCGATCTGCGCCGCCGTTTCACCGAAACGGTGCTGTCGGGCGTCAGCGCCGGGGTTATCGGCCTGGACAGGGAGGGCCGCGTCACCATCGTCAACCGCGCCGCCGCCCGCCTGATGGATTCCACTTCCGAGGACATGGAAGGCGCCCACTATGCCGAGATCATTCCAGAACTGGCGCCGCTGATCCGCCGCGCCATGGGCGAGCCGGTCGGCCGCGCCGGCGGCGAAGTCACGCTCAAGCGCGGCGGCAATACCCGCACCCTGAGTGCCCAGGTCTCCAGCGAGCCGGCGGCGGAAGGCTTCGTCGTCACCTTCGACGACATCACCGACCTGGTCAGCGCCCAGCGCACCGCGGCCTGGGCCGATGTCGCCCGCCGCATCGCCCACGAGATCAAGAACCCGCTAACCCCGATCCAACTCTCCGCCGAAAGGCTGAAGCGCAAATATTCCGGCGAGATCACCTCCGATCCCGAAACCTTCCGGCAGTGCACCGACACCATCGTGCGCCAGGTGGGCGACATCGGCCGCATGGTGGACGAATTCTCCTCCTTCGCCCGCATGCCCGCGCCGGTGATGCGCCGCGAGAATGCGCAGGAACTGGTGCAGCAGGCAGTATTCCTGCAGCGTGTCGCCAATCCCGCCATCACCTTCACCACCCAGCTTCCCCGCGAGCCGGTGCATTTCGAGGGTGACGGCCGCCTGATCGCCCAGGCCCTGACCAACGTGCTCAAGAATGCGGGCGAAGGCATCCAGGCGCGCATCGCCAGGGGCGACGACGGCGCGGGCCGCGTCGAGATCGCGCTGGTGCCCTCCAATCCCAAGGAGGGCGGCGGCACCTTCGCCTATCGCATCACCGACAACGGGATCGGCCTGCCGCCCGAGCATCGCCATCGCCTGACCGAACCTTACGTCACCACCCGCGCCAAGGGCACCGGACTGGGCCTGGCGATCGTTCGCAAGATTATGGAAGACCATGGCGGGGAGATCGCCCTGGCCGATGCCGAGGGCGGGGAAGGGGCGCAAGTCGTCCTGACATTCCCATTCAGCCAGAAACAGCAGCAAGACCTGACAAGCAAAGGACCGGAAGATGAGCAAGAACGGATCGCTGATCGCGTCTGAAGTTCTGATCGTCGATGATGAGGCCGATATCCGCGACCTGATCTCGGGCATCCTCACCGACGAGGGCTATGCCACCCGCACCGCGGGCGACAGTGAATCGGCGCTGGCGGCCGTGCGCGCGCGCCGCCCCCAGTTGGTGATCCTGGACATCTGGCTGCAGGGCAGCAGGCTGGACGGCATCGAGGTGCTCGATGTCATCAAGCGCGAGCAGCCCGAGCTTCCGGTGGTGATGATCTCGGGCCACGGCACCATTGAAACCGCCGTCGCGTCGATCAAGAAGGGCGCCTATGACTTCATCGAAAAGCCGTTCAAGGCCGACCGCCTGCTGCATGTGGTGGAGCGTTCGCTGGAATCGGCGCGGCTGAAGCGGGAGATACAGGAACTGAAGCTCAAGAGCGGCGATGAGGGCGAACTGGTCGGCCTGTCTCCCACCATCACCCAATTGCGGATGCTGATCGAGAAGATCGCCCCCACCAACAGCCGGGTGCTGATTGCCGGCCCCGCTGGCTCGGGCAAGGAAGTTGTGGCACGCCTGATCCATACCCGTTCGCGCCGCGCCACCAACGCCTTCGTCGCCATCAATTGCGCCACGATGGAGCCCGACCGGCTTGAGGCAGAACTGTTCGGAGTCGAATCCGCGGAAGGCCCGCGCAAGACCGGCCTGTTCGAGCTGGCGCACAACGGCACGCTTTATCTGGACGAAGTCGCCGACATGCCGCTGGAAACCCAGGGCAAGATACTGCGCGTGCTGATCGACCAGACTTTCACCCGGGTGGGCGGCCAGGGCCGGGTGCAGGTGGATGCGCGGGTCATCTGCTCCACGACCCGCGACCTGCGCGCCGAAACCGAGGCGGGGCGTTTCCGCGAGGACCTTTATCACCGTCTGAACGTGGTGCCGGTGCGCGTGCCCTCGCTGGCCGAGCGGCGCGACGACATCCCGGTTCTGGTCGACCATTTCCTCAAGCGGCTTTCGGCCGCGGCGGGGCTGCCGCTGCGCGTCATCGGCGACGACGCCATGGCGGTGCTGCAGACCCACAGCTGGCCCGGCAATGTGCGCCAGCTGCGCAACATCGTGGAGCGCCTTCTGATCCTGGCCGGCGACGATGTCACCGAAGCGGTGACCGCTGATCTGCTGCCCACCGACCTGGGCTCGGGCGTCGGCGGCGCCAAGAATGGCGATCTTGTGATCTCGCTGCCGCTGCGCGAGGCCCGCGAAATCTTCGAGCGCGATTACCTGATGGCCCAGATCAACCGCTTCGGCGGCAACATCTCGCGCACCGCTGCCTTCATCGGCATGGAACGCTCGGCCCTGCACAGGAAGCTCAAGTCGCTGGGCGTCGGCTCGCAGGGCGTGCCGAACTAGCTCCTTCACCCTGTCCACCCCCTGTCCGGCGCATGCTAAACTGGGACCGGCAAGGACGAATGTGTGGATAGCGATGGCGAAAAACGTTTGGGAACAAGGCCGCGAGGGGGGAGGGGGGCCGTTTTTTCCCCGCACAATTAAATTGTGCAAGCCCGCCCGATGAAGAAGTGGTCCGATACGCGCGCGCCGGGCGGGCGCATCGCCTACGTCAACGGCCGCTATCTGCCGCACGGCCAGGCGATGGTTCATATCGAGGACCGCGCCCTGCAACTGGGGGATGGCATCTACGAAGTCACCAGCGTCATCGGTTTTGCGCCGATCGACGAGGAAGCCCATCTGGACCGGATGGAACGCTCCCTGCGCGAACTCGGCATCGCCATGCCCATGGGCCGGCCCGCGCTGAAACTGGTGATGCGCCAGATGATCGCGCGCAACCGCTTGGCCGATGGGCTGCTCTATCTGCAAGTGACGCGCGGCGCAGTGCGCCGCGATCATGTTCCGCCGAAAGACCCGCCGCGTCCAACCCTGATCATGACCATGCGGGCACAGGACATGACGGCGCTGGCCGCGCGGATGGACAAGGGCATTGCCGTCTCCACACAGCCCGACATCCGCTGGGGCCGCTGCGATATCAAGACGGTGCAGCTGCTGCCCAATCTTCTGGCCAAGCAGGCGGCCAAGGCCGCCGGCGCCTTCGAAGCCTGGCTGGTCGACCGTGACGGCTATGTGACGGAAGGGGCATCGACCAATGCGTGGATCGTCGATCAGGACGGCACCGTGGTCACCCGCGATCTGTCCAACGCCATCCTGCCCGGCGTGACGCGCCGAATCATGCTGGAGGCAATGGCGGAAGGGCAGGTGAAGGTGGCGGAACGCAAGTTTACGCTGACCGATGCCCTTAACGCGCGTGAGGCTTTCATCAGCTCCGCGACGGGGGCCGCGGTGCCGGTTGTGTCAATTGATGGCAAAGTGATCGGAAACGGGGCGCCGGGCCCCCTGACACAGCGGATTTACGCCCTGTATGCCGCCCGCGCGGGCATAAAATAGGCTCCGCAGCAGGATTTTCTCTTTCGCAAATGCAGCAATCGACTATGCTTGCAACCAAGATGCTACCCGTGGACCCCACTACGGAGCTGAAACAATGGGCCGACCCATGAGCGATAAACAACAGAACCTTCAGGACACCTTCCTTAACGCTGTCCGCAAGTCGAAATCCGCCGTGACCATCTTCCTGGTCAACGGGGTCAAGCTGCAGGGCAACATCACCTGGTTCGACAATTTCTGCGTGCTGCTGCGCCGCGATGGCCAGTCGCAGCTGGTCTACAAGCACGCTATCTCGACGGTTATGCCGCTGGGCCCGATCCAGCTCCAGGACGAACCGGCCGAGGGTTGAGTTGACCGGTTCCCATTTTGAGGGGGCCCACCCGGACTGGACCACAGGCGCCCGCGCCTTCGTGATTCATGTCGAGCCGAAGGACCGCTCCGGTCGCGCCCTGCGCGATGCCCAGGCGCGCCTGGCCGAAGCGGTCGGGCTGACCGCGGCGATCCACCTGGACGTGGTCGAGCAACAGATCGCGCCGCTGGGTCGGCCGACGCCCGCAACGCTTCTGGGCAGCGGCAAGGTCGAGGAAATCGCCATCCTGGCGCGCGAGTTGAAGCCCGACGTCATCATCGTCAACGCGCATCTCTCGCCGGTCCAGCAGCGCAATCTCGAGAAGGCGTGGCACAGTAAGGTGCTGGACCGTACCGCCGTGATCCTGGAGATCTTCGGCGAACGCGCCGCCACGCGGGAAGGGCGGTTGCAGGTGGAGCTGGCCCACCTGACATACCAGCGCTCCCGGCTTGTCCGGTCCTGGACCCATCTGGAGCGCCAGCGCGGCGGCTTCGGCTTCCTGGGCGGCCCTGGTGAAACCCAGATCGAAACCGACCGCCGCCTGATTGGCGAACGCATCACCAGGATCAAGAAAGAGCTTGAGACGGTGAAGCGCACCCGCGGGCTGTCGCGCCAGGCGCGCCGCAAGGTGCCGTTCCCGGTCGTGGCGCTGGTCGGCTACACCAATGCCGGCAAGTCGACCCTGTTCAACCGGCTGACCGAGTCCGAGGTGCTGGCCGAGGACCTGTTATTCGCCACACTGGACCCGACCATGCGGGGCGTGAAGCTGCCCAGAGGCACCCGCATCATCCTGTCCGACACGGTGGGATTCATCGCCGACCTGCCGACCGAACTGGTGGCGGCCTTCCGCGCCACCCTGGAAGAGGTGCTGGCGGCGGACGTCATCGCCCATGTCCGCGATTGCGCCCATGACGAGACCGTGGCCCAGAAGGCCGACGTGCTGAAGGTGCTTGAGGAGTTAGGGGCACAGCCGCCTGCCATCGAGGTCCTGAACAAGATCGACCTTCTGGAGGAAGGCCAACGCGACGGCCTTCTGGCTCGCAACGGCCGCAGCAGCGACGTGATCGCGGTTTCGGCCCTGACCGGGGCGGGAATGGACGACCTTCTGGCGGCCTTCGAGACCGCCGTGACGCGTGGCAACATCACCCTGAAACTAAGCCTTCCGGCCGAAGACGGCGAGGCACTGGCCTTCGCCTACCGCCACGCCCAGGTGCTGGAGCGCCGCGACCGCGCCGGCAGGATCGCTCTGACGTTGCGCATCCACCCCGGAGACCTGAGCCGTTTTGAGAGCCGCTTTGCCGCAAACATCAAGCTGGAGCAGGGCGTTGAGACCTGACCCTCAATTGCTGGTTCAGGGCACCTTTTCCAGCGCCTTGGCCTCTTGCCACAGCGCTTCCATCTCCTGAAGCGAGGCGCTGCCGGGCGCCTTACCCTGGGCGGCAAGTTCCTGCTCGATATGTTTGAAGCGGCGGGTGAATTTGGCATTGGCGGCGCGCAGAGCCGCTTCGGGATCGACCTTCAGGTGCCGGGCCAGGTTGGCGACGACAAACAACAGGTCGCCGATTTCCTCCTCGCGCTCGGCATGGGTGCGCGCCTGGGCGACTTCGCGGGCTTCCTCGGCGATCTTGTCGACCACCAGGTCGGCATTGTTCCAGTCGAATCCGATGCTTGAAGCGCGGCGCTGAAGCTTCTCGGCGCGCATCAGCGCGGGCAGGGCGGCGGCAACATCGTCCAGCAGGCTCTGGTGGCCTTTGGTGGCGCGTTCGCTTTCTTTCAGTTTCTCCCAGAAATCCTTCTGGCTGGCGGCGTCGCTTTTGGCCTCAGCGTCGCCGAAGACGTGCGGATGGCGGCGGATCATTTTGTCGGTCACTTCGGCCACCACGTCGCCGAAATCGAACAGTCCGGCTTCCTCGGCCATGCGGGCGTGGAACACGACCTGGAACAGAAGATCGCCCAACTCGCCGGGCAGGGCTTTGAGGTCGCCATCCTGGATGACGGTGGCGACCTCATAGGCTTCCTCGATGGTGTATGGCGCGATGGTCGAAAAGGTCTGGGCGCGGTCCCAGGGGCAGCCGCCTGGCCCGCGCAGACGCGCCATGATTTCCAGCAGGATGCCTACGTCGCGGCCGGGTCTGATGTCGGGATTCGTCATGGCGCCAGTTAGGAACGCGTGGCGCCGGGCGGCAAGCATCCCGGCGCTGCACTACACAGCTATCGACACTGCCGTCCAAACCAATTTTTCGTATAAGTAATATTATGAGAAATTACAACCTGCCAAACGCCATGGCAGAAATCTCCTAGCGACCCTGGTGGCGGTTTATCCGCTGTTTGGGCGGCTTGGGACTCGCCTTGGGCTTGTCCTTCTTGGGCACATGGGGCTTGGGCGGCGTTTTCAGCATCCGCTTCACACCGTCATCTTCGCTGGGGGGCTTGGTCATGGCGAAACCTTCTCAAGGATTCAGTCGAGGCCAAGGTTACACGAACACTCCTCACGCGTCTCTCATGCGAGGTCGCAAGACCGTGGCAGCCCAGGCTTCTGCTTTTATTTCTTGGGATTTTCCGCGCGGCTCGCGTCCAGATAGGAATTATACACCCAGCCTTGCCGGGTTTTTCCGTCCGCGCCGGAATTCTCCACCTTGTCCCAGTTGCCGCTATGGCCAAGGATCGTGACCCGCATGCCGCTTGTGAGCGTGGCGAGCACCGCCGCGCTGGTTCTGGGTCCCGCGCGCAGATTCACGCCGCGCGCGACGATGGCCGTCGGATGTTCGGGCCCGGGCGTCGATTTAGGCGTGGCCTCGACGACAGCATGCCGCCGCGTCAGCAACTCGACTACGCCTGCTGTCGTCAGCGCATGCTCGATCCAGGGCCAGCAAATCGCCGTTCCCACCACCACGACGAATACCATCACGGTATCGCGCCACAGGTGGCCGGAATTCTTGGCCCCCTCATTTTCGGCATCCGCGGGGATGGAAGAAAGGGGCTGCCAGTTGCCGACCGGGCCTGGCGTCGCCGATCTCGGGCGCATTTCCCGCAGCTGGGTCTGGGCGTGTGCCAGGTCGGCTTCCCGCTCGACCAGGCTGTTCTGCAATGATTTGATCTCGCAGTTGAGACGGCGGATATAAGCGTCGTCTGCATTGGCCTTGCCCGTGTCCGCCGCGCTGGCCGACGCCAGGGCCTCCTCCGCCGCCCGACACCGTGCCGTGACCTCGGCCACCGATCTGGCCGCCTGCTCCTGCCATTGCGTTTCGGCGGCCTTCAGTTGTTCGGCCGCCTCCAGCGCGGCGGCTTCTTTCGCGGCGGCAATCTCGGTATCCGCGTCATGGCGCAGGCGCTCCAGCCGAGCGCGAAGCTCCGCCAGTTCGGCGTCTGCATCGGTCTTTCCCGTGTCCGCCGCGCGGGCCGACGCCAGGGCCTCCTCCGCCGCCCGGCACCGTGCCGTGACCTCGGCCATCGAACTGGCCGCCTGCTCCTGCCATTGCGTTTCGGCGGCCTTCAGTTGTTCGGCCGCCTCAAGCGCGGCAGCTTCTTTCGCGGCGGCAATCTCCGTATCCGCATCATGACGCAGGCGTTCCAGCCGATCGCGAAGCTCCGCCAGTTCGGTATCCTTGCCGGCAAGCGCGTCCTTCGTATCCGACAGTTCCTGATTCAGGCGTCGCAGCATCGCGGCATCGCGTTTGCCCGATGCATCCGCCTTGGCCTGGGCACTGCGGTTCATGTCTGCCAGGTCGCGATCGAATCGTGTCTGAAGGTCGGCCATCGCCGCGTCCAGGCGCAGGGCTTCCGCGCTCTTCCACGCGGCTTCGGCCTCGGTCAGCGATTTCGCAAGATTTTTCTCCCATTGCGCATGCACCTGTTCGCTGGACGTCCGCATCGCGCTCAATTCGGCATCCTGCGCGGCACACGCCGCTCTCAGCGACGCGATTTCTTCCCGCAGTGCGCCATCCTGTGGACTTGGTGCGATCTTGCCGGAAGACTGGGCCGTCGCGGCGTTTGCGTGCTCGTCGTCGCAAATGACATGAAAATCGAGCAGCGCGACGGTGGACGCTCCCGTTTCGTCCTTGCTGATGATCCTGAGCTTCAGGTCGTGCTGTCCGTCGAACCCCTGCGGAGGGCAGTATGAAAGTCCTTCCAACTCATCGAGTGTAACCGACCAGCTGCAATCGCCGTTATTTTGACCGGCGGACAGCCTGGCCCGTTGGGGCAGTTCTTCGATCCTGAGCGTGAGGCACCGGTGTACCCGATAGGGCAAGATCAGCGGCCTCAGATCAAGCGGAAATGCCCGAGCCACCGGTGTCTCGCGGAGAGTACGCGCAGGAATTTCTGCCGCGCCTTCCGACGCCATCTGGGGAACCTTGCGCGACCTGACAGCAGCTTGCCTCATCGTGCCCTCTGGTGCGAGTGCCGACCCGCATGCCTTCTTGGACACAGAATGATCCCGTCCGATTTGGCCCGCGTTATGGAAAACGTGAAAAATTTTATCAATCCTGCGCGGTTTCAAACACGGGCTGTAGATATTTTTTATAGTTGAATATCCCCCATGCATCGAAACTTCGAATGGATGCCTTGACGATGGGCGGGGACGAAAGGGCGGCGGCAGTGAAAGACACGCAGCTCCGGAAAAGAACGCTGGTAGAACCTGTGCGCGTCGATTTTCCGGGGCACCTGTTTGTGCCTTCCGAGGAGCGCGAGACGTCTTGCCGGACCATCGAGCTTTCGTCCGACGGGGCATCTATCCAATGCGAGGGGCCACCTCCATGTGGAACCTCGGTAGTGCTGTACGTCAGCGGTGTCGGCCGTTTTGAAGGCGCGATCGCACGCATCAAGGACGATGTTGTCGAGGTGCAATTCATCTGCACGGCAGCCAAGCGCGAGCGCACGGCCGAACAGATCGCCGCGCTTCGCAATAATGATAAAGGCTCCGACGGCGGATCCATTCTGCGGCGCCATGAGCGGTCAAGCCGCAAAAGCTGTGCCCAGTTCACCTGCGTCAACGGCCAAATCGTGTCGTGCGAAATCGTCGATATCTCTCTCAGCGGCGTCTCCCTCAGGACCGACGTTCGCCCGCCAATCGGAGAGTTCGTACTCATTGCCCAGGTCGCAGGCCGCGTTTCGCGTCATTTTGAAAAGGGCATCGGCATAGAATTCGTGGGCCGGGAGAGCCGGGCGCCGTATCTCTAGAATTGGCCCACCGCCGGCTCTGGCCTTGCAGCACCGGATGAATGCAACCTTCAGCGGGCGGCTGACGACCGGGCTCGACGGCCTGGCAAAAACGCCCGGTTCCGGCTTGTCCACCTCCCCTTTGCGTCGTGCCATACTGGCGGCATGAAAAGCGCCGTTCCGTCCTGTCGCCCCTGCTCCTGGTTCCCTCTCTCCAACGCTCCGGAGGGAGGGGGGTGGGGAAAAATGAGGAAACGAATATTCTGTTTTCTCCAGTCGCACAGGGCATTAGCGCGTCCACACGGTATCCCCGTCCCCTTTTTCGCCGCCGCCTGTCCACGCGCTGTCCACGCCGCCGGGCGCCCGAAGCCGGGTCTGCTTGTCAGGCCGCGACGCGGCGGAATAAGGTCACGGTCACAAAATCCAAATCCTTCTTGGGGAGCTTCATGAACGCCACCATCCGGGCCGCCATCCTGGCGGCCTCCGCCACCCTCTTTGTCCTGCCGGCCGTCCTTCCGGCCGCCGCGCAGCCGCGCGAAATCTTCTACAGTTGGTCGCCCAAGCCCACCGTGCCCACGCCGTGGACCGCGCCCAACCGGCCGATCTGGCGCTACAGCGAGATCATCGCCGCCCACAAGGGCCAGGCAAGCTGGGTCCAGCCGATCGTGCGCGACCAGGATTATCGCGCCGACTACATCCAGATGGCGCCGGGCGAAAAGACGAAGACGCAGTTCTGGGCCGACGATCCCATCTTCTGGTACGTCGCCGATGGCCAGATCCGCTTCACCATCCAGGGGCAGGCCCCCTTCGTGGCGTCCAAGGGCTTTTTGGTCCAGGTGCCCTATCGCACCCCCTATTCCATGGAGACGGTCGGCGATGCGCCGTCGGTGCGCCTGGAAGTCGTCCGCAACAACCGCACGCCACTGTATCCGATGGCCAAGGACGCGCCCGGCAGCGCCCCGACCGCCGCCGGCAAGACTTATGTGCGGGCCAGCTATTCCACCCCACCCAAGCCGTACGGAGACTCCAAGCCCTATCTGGACTTTCTCAAGGACTATGTGAACAACCCCAATCCGCCGAAAGGCAATTACGCCTTCGTCAAGGACGACAACAACTTCATGAACGTGATCCGCGGTCACGGCACGCCTACGCCGCCCGACAGCAACAAGGGGCATTTCCATATCGATTATAACGAGTTCTGGGTCGTGTCCGAGGGCAGCATCGACTACAAGATGGAAGGCATGAAGGTGTTCACCGCCCATGTCGGCGATATCGTCTATGCGCCCCAGGGCCGCTGGCACCGCGCAAGCTGGGCGGGCGACGGCATGTCGACCCGCATCGCCATCAACCCGCGCCCCGAAGGCATGCACAATTACGACGCCGAAGCCGGCGCCCGGCAATAACCGACCAGGGGACGGGGCGAAGATGCCCCGTCCCGCCTCCGGAGAAACGACCATGAAACACGCCCTCCCCCTGCTCGCGGTCCTCGCTTTCCCGCTGGCGGCGGCGGCCCAGCCCGCCGCGCCGGAAAAGCTGTTCCAGTCCGGCGCGGATATTCCCAGGCTGATCGCGCAGGCCAAGGCCAACCAGAAATCACCTACCGTCAATTCGGTGGTGCCGATCGTCACCGTGATGCCATACCGCGTATTGCTGGAATACCGCACCGGCCTGACGCCGCCGACCCTGCATCACGGCGAGGCCGAGTTGGTGCATGTGCTGAAGGGCGCGGCCAATCTGGCCACCGGCGGGCATCTGACGGGCATCCAGCCGCCGCGTCCAGGCAATCCCACCGACGTGGGAACCGGTATCGAAGGCGCCACCAAGCGGCACATCGTCGAAGGCGACTATGTAATGGTGCCGCCCAGTACCGCCCACCAGTTCCAGGACGTGGAAGGCGAGTTTGTCATAATGAGCGTCCACATGCCGGTCCCCGGCAAATAGTCGGGTCCGCCTAATCGTCCGGAAGCGCGAACACGTAGAGCATGTTGCCCGTGGCGGCGCGGTGGACCTCGTTCAGCAGGGCGGTTGGCTTCTGCTGCGGGCTGCCGCCGCCAAGGCCGGTGGTGACGGCAATATACTGTTTTCCGTCCAGGCTGAAGCTGACCGGATAGCCCTGGACGGTGTTGCCAAGACGGATCTGCCAGAGAATTTTGCCGGTCCTGGCGTCCACCGCCTTGAAGTGGCGATCGAAGTCGCCAACGAAGGCAAGGCCGCCAGCCGTCGACAGCACCGCCGAGAGGAAGGGTGCACGCTGCTGCCAGGACCACATCTCCTTCATATCGCTGGTGCGATAGGCTGAAAGCCGCCCCATATTCTGGTGCGTGCCGGGCATGAAGAAGAATTTCTGCGATGCGGCCGTTCCGCCACCGCCCAGCTTCTGCTCTACGTCATGGCCCTGGATCATCACGCAGCTCTGGCTGAGGGGAATGATAAGAATGTCGTCGGGCTGGTAATAGCTGGTGGCCTGCCAGTCATGGCCGCCCTCGGGCCCCGGACAGGATGATAGCCATTCATTGGTCTTCTGGTTGAGAATATCAGAGCGATAGGTGACAGCGCCGGTCTCGTGATTGATGTCGGCGAAGACATTCTGGAAGATGGTTTCCTTTACGCCCAGGAACTTACCGGTTTCGCGGTCCAGCTTCCACAGCAGGCCCGGCTTGCCGATGGTCATCAACGTCTTCTGATCGCCATGGTCGATCAGCACGCGCTCGAACACCTCGTCCAAGTCCAGGCTCTCACCCGGGGCGTGCTGGAAATACCATTTCAGCTTGCCGGTATCGGGATCTAACGCCAACGTTGATGACGAATAAAGCGTCGCCGCATTGCCGGTCTTGCGGCTGGCGCGGAACCAGGGTTTGGTCTGGGCGACGCCCCAGTAGGTCGTGTTCAGCTCTGGATCATAGGTACCGGCGATCCATGTGTCGCCGCCGCCGCGCAAGAGGTTCGGCAATCCATTCCAGGTGTCACCACCCGGCTGGCCTTCCAGCGCGGTGGTATAGAATTTCCATGCCGGATTGCCGGTATCGGCGTCGAAGGCGCTGATATAACAGTTATTCTTGGAATAGTTATCGCAGCCGGTCAGGCCGGTCAGCACCTTGCCGCGCATCACCATCACGCCGCCGGTGTTGGAGTTGTTGGGATTACCCAGCGGATGCGACCAGACCTCCTTGCCTGTGCGCGCATCGAGCGCGTGGATTTTGGCATCGGTGGTCGCGACATAGACCTTGTCGTGATAGACGGCCAGACTGCGGGTGCCGCCATATGCAATGACCGACACCGGACCGAGCCGGTTTTCCCAGATCAGCTCGCCGGTGTGCGCGTCGATCGCCTGCACCGTGTTGGAAGTATTAGACAGGAAGATCACGCCGGAATGTACGATGGGTGTGACCTGGTTGGCGCCACCCTCGTTCATGTTCCATGCCCATTTGAGCGTGAGCTGCTTGACGTTGCCGGCGTCGATCTGCTTGAGGGGGCTATAACTCCAGCCCTGATAGTTGCGCCGGTACATCAGCCATTCGCCGTCTGATGGGTTGCGCAGCATCTCGTCGCTGACGTCGACATAGTTCTTCACCGTGCCATGAACGGTCTCGCCCAGCTTGAAGGCGGGCGCCATCAGGTCGGTGCGGCGGTTGAGCTGCACGATGTCTGAATTGCTTGCTGTGGTAGCGCCCGCCTTCGGAGCAGCGGTCTTGCCGAAGTCGGCCGGCATTTTGCCGTTGGCGACAATGGAGACCTTTACGTCGGTGTTCTTGCTGTAAGGCGTCGTGCCGATCTTTGCGCCATTCGCGGCCAACAGATAGGCGGTGATGTCGGCATAGGCCTTCTCACTCAAGCTGCCTGGCGCTCCCGAAGGCATGGAGGTGGCGATAAACTGATAGAAATCCTTGGTCGAGCGATTCCCCCAACTGGCCACGAACCCCGCCCCCCCCAGCGCGGGCGCATCACCGCCACCTACCAGATTGGCGCGATGGCAGCCTGCACAGGCACGGATGTAACCTGCCTGCCCCGCGACGACCTGCGCCTGGGTCACCACGGCGACCGCGCCTTGTGCCAGTGCGAAGGGCGCCAAGATACAGGCGCCGCCGATAGTCAGAAAAGCGGCAGCGCTGCCGCCAAGAAACAGATTGCGTGCGGACATGCTAGTTATTCCTCTCGCCGGCCGGCTCCAGCCAGCCCTGCAGATTGCCGTCTGGTGCCTTCTCGCTGTCGATGCGCACATAGATTGACTGTTTGTTGAGTGCCGCGATCTGGGCAGGTGTGAGTTTCACGGTGCCCGACACCGTCCCTTTCTGACCATGACTGACCATCAACGTGCTGATGGCATCGCCCGGCACGCCCTTGGCCAGACCCGTGCGCAATTGCGCAGCAGAAGCCGGCGAGGTCAGGTCCGAGAACTTGCCTGTCACCGTCAGCGTGTCGCCACTCAGAGTAGCGCTGACATCGCCAATCGAACCAATCACGATGTCGCGTGCCGTAGCATCGAACGGCGTTGGATCAAGTTCAGCCTCATAGGACTGGGCGAAAGCCACGCCCGGAATGGCGGTAAATAGCAATCCCGCCAGAATGATACTGTGGCGTGTCATGCGCCCTGTTCCTCCTGTTCTAAGGCCTTTGACGCGCCGCATCACTCTAGTGGCGGTAGTTTTATGCCCAGCACGTCGCGCAGATAATTGATGTTGTGCGCGACATAGTCGTCCACCTTCAATTTGTCGTTGCCACCGATCGCGTCGTAGCCGTCATCGCCTTTGCGAGGTCCATCCACGTCGAAAATTGCCCAGCCCTTGAAGTGCCGGTCACGCAGGACCTTGAACAAGGCAACGAAATCGACGCCGCCACCGCCGAGATTGTGATAGACACTGGCGACGCGATGCTGCTCCTGGGTCGGGGTCCGGGTATTACCCCGGTACTTTGCATAGGTGTCCTTGAGATGGATTTCGGAGACACGCGGGAAATAGTCGTTGACGATCTGCACAGCATCGCCGCCGCCCAGGGTCAGGTGACCGGTATCGGCGCATAGCCAGACATATTTCGGGTCGGTCAGTTCCATCATCCGGCGCATTTCATGCTCGCGCTCGACCGGGCCCCAGATGTGCGGATGCGGCGACAATCGAATACCCATGGCGATGGTCTGCTCCCCCAACCTGTTCAGCGTGTCGGACAGCCGCTTCAGTTGGTCGTCAGTCGGACCGCCTTCAGGACGTCGGCCCATATTGATCTTGAAGTGATCGCATTCCAGAGGCAGCAGGAAATCCCGGCAGAAGGCGACGTGGTCGTTGATGGTCTTTGGAATCTGGTCGGGGTCGATGAAGTTGATGGATTGGCCCTTTTCGCCATTCGAGGCATCAATAAAGGTAATGCCTGCATCATCGAACAGCTTTTTGAGTGCAAGTGGCTTGTCGCGGTAGGCTTCGATGCCGTGGGCATAGAATTCAATGCCCTGAAGGCCCCGCGCCGCCACCATCTTGATGGCCTGTTCGGTATTGTAGGGGGAATGGGTCGCCAGGCCAGCGTCGTTCCAAATCGAACTGGTGGTGCCGAACAGGATGTCCGGATTCACCGGGTCCAGCGGCTTGTGCTTGATCTTGGCCAGTGCTGGCGCGGGCGTAAGCGCGGTTGATGCCGCCAATGCGCCTGCGCCAATGATAAACTGGCGTCGCTGCAGGCTGTGGTTGAATGGCATGGTCATGGACGCCCCCTGAGTGTGGCCTTTTCAGAACGGTGCACCCGTCGAAAGGCCAGTTGTTTTGGCTGTTTGCGATGCTTGGACGCGAGATGCCCCAAGTCAAGGGGCATGGCAGAGAGCGGCGCGCATCATCCCAGCCACAAAGCCGCAGGCGAGCGCTACCACTCTGTTGCGCTGCACAAGAATGATTTTGCGGCGACGGATGCAATATTTTCCGAGCGCGAGGTTATTGCCACTGCATTTACAGCCGCTGACAAAAGTGACAGCGTTCACCCAGCGGAGACTGAGCCGCGCGCAATAACAGGGGCGAATACGCCCGACCGCAGGGAGGCCGAAATGGACAGTACGCGCAGGACATTCATGGGCATGAGCGCGGCTGCAGCCGCGATGGTGGCTGGAGCTTCTTCGACCGTTTCCGCGCCGGTTTCCAGCGCCAAAGACAAGTTCTGGATCGCGGCGGTGACGCCTTGCGACGAGAATTACGAGTTCGATCCGGGCGCATATCGCGAGCAGCTGCAATGGTGGAAGGGCCAGGGCGCTGACGGCATTCTGGTCCTGGGCACCAATGGCGAAGGCCCCTCTTTCTCAGTCGCCGAACGCAAGAAGATTGCCGAGTTCGCGATCAAGAACAAAATGGGCCTGGACATGATCGTCACTACGGGCACGCCCAATTTCAAGGAAACGATCGAGCTGTCCCAGCACGCCGCAAGCATCGGCGCCGACAGCCTGCTGATACAGCCACCATTCTACTACAAGAATCCCAAGCCCGCGGGCCTGCTGGAATATTTCCGGCTGGTCGTGGATAAGGTGCCCAACGCGCAGGTGCGTTACTACGACATTCCTCAGGTGACAGGCGTCACGATCAATCCCGCCTTCGTTACCGCCATGGCGCAGCAGCATCCGAACTTCATCGGGATCAAGAACTCTCACGGCGTCGCCGAGGAGTTCGAGGTTCTTTCCACCCAGACGCCCAAGCGCCTGAACATCATTTCGGGCACCGATAACAACATGCTGGTGGCGCTCAGCCACGGTAATGGCGTGATCCTAGGTTCAGGCAATGTCTATACCAAGCTGGTGGCCAACATCTTCGCCGCGCACCGCGCCGGCCAGGATCCGAAACCGGCCTATGACAGGTTGGTGCAGGCTACCAACATGATGAAGGCCAACGGCTATGGCTCAAACTACAACGCGATCAAATACGCGCTGAATCTGATGATGGGTACCAGGCGCATCAACATCGCCCGCCCGCCTCATGTGCCACTGACCGACGAAGAGATGGCGCAGATTCGCAGGGGTGTGGCCCAGCTTAAGGAAATGAGCGCCGCGTGATCTGGCCACGGGCCTGGCCGGCGCTAACCTGGGGGCTTCGAGGAATGCGAATTTCCATGATGATGACGCTTGGCTGCGCCATGGCACTTACCGGCCTGGTGGTGCCGGCGGTGGCGCAGGATCCGAACACGTCGGCCTGGTACGCCTGGTCGCCCAAGCCGGATAGATTGCCGCTCTATGGCAAGAACCGGCCGGTCACGCGCCTGAATGACGTCCTGGCCCGGCACAAGGGTCAGGCTGGCTGGAGCGAGCAGGTCATACTGACCACGCGCTATGACGCAAAGTGGGTCCAGGCCGCGCCAGGCGACAAGACGCCGGTGCAGTATTACGGCGACGACCGAGTGTTCTGGGTAGTTTGGGGCGGCGAGATCCGCTTCAACATCGAAGGTCAGGCACCGTTCGTCGCCACCAAGGGATTCCTCGTCCAAGTGCCCCAGCGCGTGCGCTATTCGATGGAAACCGTCGGCAACGTGCCGTCGCTGCGCTTCGAGGTCACCCATGCCGGCATTCGCCCAAGCTATCCGGCGGACGCCAGCCAGCGGCTGCCCCCGGAAGCCATGGGCAAGGGCGATTACATCAAGATAAGCACCCCCACTCAGCCCGACGAATATGATGCCGTAAACCGGCCATACCGTGATTTCCTCAAAGACGTTGTGGCCGCCGACCCCATGCACGGGCCCAAAGACCATTTGGTGGTGGCCGACGAGGCCAACCTGGTCAACATCATCCGAGGGCCAGGTGTGGCCACCCCGCCCGACAGCAACGAGGGCCATTTCCATATTGGCGACGACGAGTTCTGGTTCATCCTTGAAGGTCGGTGCGATTTCCTGATCGAGGATGCAGGCCTGCTCAAGACCGATGCCGGCGACATCGTCTTCGTGCCACCCGGTCGCTTCCACCGCGCCAGCTGGGGGCTGGTGGATCGCGGAAAACCGCAGATGGATACGCGGCTGTCCTTTAACGTCAGCCCGCTGCTGTTTCACAATTTCGCCGAAGACGCCGGCGGCCGGCAGTAGGAAAAGACAATGAAAACCGCGTCAATAGTTGTGGTCGTCGTATCAGCTGCCTCGCTACTGGCAATCCCCGCTGCCGCGCAGGACCGCAAGGTGTTTATCTCCTGGACGACCAAGGGCGCGCCAGTTCCCTACTCGGCGCCCAACAAGCCGATCACGCGCATCGCCGACGTTCTGGCCAAGCATAAGGGACAGGCAGACTGGAGCGAGGACGTTATCCAGACCGAGCGCTATCACGCGAGCTGGATCCAGATGGGCGCGGGCAAGAAGACCCGCTCGCAATTCTATGGGGACGACCGCACGGCGTGGGTGGTGTGGGGCGGCAAGATCCGTTTCCACATCTTCGGCCAACAGCCGTTCGTCGCCAGCAAGGGATTCCTGGTCCAGGTGCCATTGCGCGTACCCTACTGGATGGAGACGGCAGGAGATGAACCCAGCCTGCGATTCGAGGTCACGCGGGGCGGCGCCCTGCCCTCCTATCCACTGGATGGCGGTGGGCAGCCATCCGGTCAGAATGGCCAGCATTACGTCAGGATCAGCTATCCCCCGCGGCCGGTCGGCGGCGGCATGGGCACCTATGACGCGGACAACAAGCCCTATCTGGATTTCTTCAAGGAAGTGGTTGAGGCCGATCCCACCGCGATCAAGCTGCCGCGGCTGCATTTCTTCATGAAGGATGCAGACAACCAGGCGGCCACCATTCGCGGGCAGGGCGTTGCGATCCCACCCGACAGCAACAAGGGCCATTTCCACATCGCCAATGATGAGTTCTGGTTCATCCCTGAAGGCAAGACCGCCTATCTGATAGAGAGCGTCGGGCTGATCACTGCTGGACCAGGCGATGTGGTGTTGGTGCCACCCAACCGCTGGCACCGTGCCAGCTTTGCGCCAGGCCAAGTTGATACCCGAATCGCCTTCAACCGCAGCCCCTCGATGCTTCACAACTATGCGGAAGACGCGGGTGGCACCCAATAGCCCGCCTAAAGAAGGACTGACATCCCGTCATAGGCCGGCTCAACGCCAGGTGGAAGTTCCCGCCGCAATGCCAGATAATCCATGTCGACATGCATGTTGGTCAGGATCGCGCGCTTCGGCCGGACTCGCGCGATCCAGTCCAGCGTTCGCCCCAGATGGGCGTGAGTGGGATGCGGCCGGTGTCGCAGGGCATCAACGATCCAGCATTCCACCCCCTCCAGCGCCGCAAAGCCATCTTCGCCCAGCACATCCACATCGGGGCAATAGGCAAGCGGGCCGATGCGGAAGCCCAGGCTGCGGATGCGCCCATGGCCCACACCGAAGGCCTCCACGGAGATTGTTCCGCCTGCGCCGTGAATCGCCAAAGGTGCGAATGGCTCGGCCAATTCGTGGCCGTTGAGAATGGGGGGGTAGCCGCTGCCGGGCGCCGCCTCGAAGCAATAGCCGAATTTGGCCTTCAGACTTTTCAACGCTACGCGGTCGCTCCAAAGGTCCAGGCGGTGCTTCAGGTTCATGGTTACCACCCGAAGATCGTCAAGCCCATGGGTCTGATCGGCGTGATCGTGCGTAACCAGAACACCGTCCAGAAGCCCAACACCGGCAGCGATCAACTGCTCGCGCAGGTCCGGTGACGGATCGATAAGCACGCGTGTCTTTCTCTTGCCGGTGCTACGCGTTACCAGAATGGAGGAGCGGCTGCGCCGGTTCTTTGGCTCATTCGGATCGCAATCACCCCAGTTGGGCTCACCTTCGGCGATGCGCGGCACGCCGCCGGAAGAACCGCAGCCCAGAATGCGCACTTCCAGCGTCATGTGGTCCTGGTCATCGGGGGCGTTCCGCCTTGGTAAAGAGCCGGAAGAAATTGTCCGTGGTGGCCGCAGCCAGTTCAGCTGCCGTGATACCTTTCAGTTCCGCAAGCATCGTAGCGGTATGAACGACGAAAGCTGGTTCATTGGTCTTGCCCCGATGTGGCACTGGCGCCAGGAATGGCGCATCGGTTTCCACCAGCAGGCGGTTCATCGGTACGGTCGCGATGACATCGCGCAGGGCGCCAGAGTTCTTGAACGTTGCAATGCCAGAAACGGAAATGTAGAGGCCCATCGACAGAGCCGCATCCGCCAGCCGCTGGGTTCCGGTGAAGCAATGGATCAGCCCGGTAAAAGAGCCCTTCGCCATCTCGTCTTCCAGGATGGCGATTGTGTCGTCGTCGGCATCACGGGTATGGACAATCACCGGCAGGTTGGTCAGGCGCGACGCTGTGATATGGGCGCGAAAGTTCTGTTGCTGCGGCTCGCGCGGAGAATGCTCATAATAATAGTCCAGTCCGGTCTCACCGATGCCCACGACCTTGGGATGGGCCGCCATTTCGACAAGCGCGACCGAGCCGTCCAGAAGTTCCTTCTCGGATTCATGAGGATGCACACCTACACTGCACCAGACATCGGAGAATTTCTCAGCCACAGAACGCACGCCGGGAAATCGCTTCAGTTCGGTGCCTATGGTCAGACAGGTGCCGACACCGGCCGCCCGCGCCCGCTCGATGACAATATCAACCGATCCGCCATAGTCGGGAAAATCCAGATGGCAGTGGCTGTCGACCAGCATCTAAAGCTTACCTTCGCGCGCCACCGAGGCCAGATCGCGCGCCGCAGTCAATATGGTCTGACGTGCCTCGAGATTCAGAGCCCGCGCGCGGGAAAAATCCTGCTCCAAGCGCGCAAGAAGCCGTACCCAACGTTGCAGATGGCCACCGCCCGTCTCAACGCGAGCGCGAATGCGTGCGGCCAGCGCCTCGGTGAGAAAGCCGCCGAACAGCTCAAGACCGTCGCTGACGCGCATAAGCTTTTCGCCCAACTCCAGCAGGGCAAGGGCGTTGGGTGAGGAGGCGTGCTCGATCAGCCGGTCTGCTTCTTCCGCCAGCGCAGCACCGTCGCTGGTCGCCAGCGTCAGGGCTGCACCGATGCTGCCGCCGGCCAACCGTGAGAGAGCGGCTCGCTCTTGCGACGTGCTGTCAGAAAGGTGATGCCGGAGCAGCCCGTCCATCACACCGTCATCCAGCGGCCGCAGGTCCAGTCGCTGGCAGCGCGAACGAATGGTGGGCAGCAATCGGCCCGGTGAGTTGGACAGCAGCAGCAACATGGCATGGGCCGGTGGCTCTTCCAGCATCTTCAGCAACGCGTTGGCAGCGTTCTCATTCATATCGTCGGCGGTATCGACGATAGCCACCCGCCATCCACCCGCACCTGAGGTCATGCCGAAAAAATCCGCCAGTCGGCGGATCTCATCCACCGATAGCACCGTCATCAGTTTGCTGGTGCGCGGATTGACTGCGCGGCGTAGCACCAAAAGGCCCGGATGGGACTGGGCAATGATCTGGCGGGCGACGGAATTCCCAGGTGCCACCGCCAGGTTTTCGGGACCTTCTGCAGTGGCACCGTAAGCAAGAAGATAGCGGGCGATGCGATAGGCCAGCGTGGCCTTGCCGACGCCGGGCGGCCCGGTGATCAGCAAGGCGTTTGGGGGGCGCCCCGTGCGCAGAGCGCGTGCGGCACGGACGAGCGCAGCATTCTGCCCTTCCAGCTCGAAGGACTCCCGTGGATGGGCAAATCCGTCGATGCGGTCGCTGCCTTGGGACTCCGCCGAGACGCTGCGCTTGGCCATGAAGGTCTTATAGATCGAAACGGGTGGTCACGGCCTTCAAAATTGCCGCCGCGACCTCATCCTGGCTGCCCGAGGCATCGATCACGCGGCAGCGCTCGGGATTTCGCCGGGCGATATCCAGAAAGCATTGGCGCAACCGCTCATGGAATTCAGTGCCGAATTTCTCGAAGCGATCTTCCCCCTCGCCCCGGGCCCTAGCCCGCTGCAAGCCGACGTTCACATCCAAGTCCAGGATCAGCGTGAAGTCAGGCTTGAAATCGTCCAGCACAGCGCTTTCAATGCGACGGATAGTTTCTCGGTCCATTCCCCGCCCTGCGCCCTGGTAGGCGAAGGTCGAATCGCTGAAACGGTCAGTGACCACCCATGTCCCCGCCAAAAGGGCAGGCCCGATTGTGCGCGCGACGTGATCGGATCGCGCGGCATAGGCCAGCAAGGTCTCTGTCATTGCGTCCCAGCGCCCGGGCTCGCCATTGACCATCAGGGCGCGGATTTCCTCGGCTCCGGAGGAACCGCCAGGTTCGCGGGTCGTGAGTACGGCGAAGCCCCGTTTCTGCAGGCTCTCAGCCAGCCGGCGCACCTGGGTGGACTTGCCGGTCCCCTCACCGCCTTCCAGGCTGATGAACCGGCCAGCCATGCCTATTTGGACCAGAATTTGCGCCTGGCGGCCCGCCAAAGACCGCTGATGAAACCAACTTGCTCCACCGGCTGGGCGGCATAGACTGGTACAGACAGCGGCGGGAAATCCGGCGCTGCCACCGTCAGCAAGCCAACCTTCTGGCCAGCTGCTACAGGAGCCTTCAGACCGGGATAATATCTCAGCAGCAATTTCATTTTGGAGTGAGAGTCGACCTGCATGGTCACGTTGAACGGCTGTCGCACTGTCACTGGCACGCTCTCTTCCACGCCTTCCAGAATGGGAGCCTGGCCGACCACCTGTCCGGCCTTCGCAACCAGGTAAGAACGGAACTCGCGGAAAGCTACATCCATCACCCGTCCTGCCTCCTCGGCGCGCCTGATATTCGGGAAATAGTCATTGTGATACTGAGGATAGCGCAACCCGTTAAGAACCAAGATGAAGCGCTGGGGCCCGCGTTTGGCCGAGATGGTAATCCCGTATCCGGCCGCGTCAGTGTGACCGGTCTTCAGGCCGTCTGCCCCCGGCAACTGACCCAGCACCAGATCTCGATTGGGCTGGTGGATATTGTTCCAGACGAATTCCTTCTCGCTGAAGTAGTGATAGTATTGAGGATAATTATTGATGATGTGACGCGCTAGCTTCGCTAGGTCCAAGGCGCTCATCAACTGACCTGGCGGATCAGGCAGCCCGTCTGGATTGACAAAGGTGGATTGGTCAAGACCCAGTTCTTTGGCCCGCTTGTTCATCATCTTGATGAATCCTTCGACCGTTCCACCCAGCGCTTCGGCAACCACCACGCAGGCATCATTGCCCGACTGGATGATGATGCCGCGGATCAGGTCCTCGACCGGGACGCGGCTACCTTCCCTAACGAACATTTTGGAGCCGCCGGTGCGCCAGGCACGCACCGACACCGGAAATGTGTCAGTCAATTTGATCCGGCCATCCTTGAGCCGCTGGAACAGCAGTTCGATGGTCATCAGCTTTGACATTGATGCCGGCGGCATCGGCGTCAAACCGTCCTTCTGCCACAGCACCTGACCTGTATTGGCGTCCATCAACAATGCGTGCTCGGCACTGGTGTCAATGGCAGCACGCGCGGGCAATGTCGCCATGGCGACGATGGCAATAAATAGTGCAAGGCGTCGAAACATGCGGACTCCAGAAATTATTGATCAACCACGATCTGGGCGTCATTGGCGCCCGCGCCAGTGACACGAGCGAGTTCGGCATCGGCATCCGCCACCGTCGCGAGCGGACGGGTGCGCACTCTATAAAGGGTCTGCGCGCCGCGTTGAAGAGCGGATATGCGCAAATCTCCACCAAGCCTGGACAAAAGTGTCTTGGCATTCTGCAGCTTGGAAAAGGCGCCGACCTGCACATAAAGGTGTGTGCTGGCGGGCACCGGGACCGTGGTCACATTTCCGTTCGGTTCATTATCCGCAAACATCTCCGCCGGGATTGGCGCCGGATGCGGCGCGGCAGGAGCAGCCACGGGCGGCGCCACTGTGGCACCGGGAATGACGCTGAGCGCAGCGCTATCGACCTTGCCGCTGGGCGCTGCCGGCAGGGCGCTGGCGATCTCGGGCGGCGTCTCCTCAACCGGGCCGCCGCCCTCCAAGGGTGCGCGGCCCAGATATGTGACGCGCACCCGTGCGGTGCCAGTCTTGACCACATCTAGCAGTTCGGCGGCGCGGCGCGACAGATCGATGATGCGCCCGCGCGCATAGGGCCCGCGGTCATTGACCCGCACTATGATTGACTTGCCGTTTTCCAAATTGGTGACGCGCACATTTACCGGCATTGGCAGCGTACGGTGCGCGGCGGTCAGAAAATCACCGTCATAGATTTCACCATTAGCGGTTCGCTTGCCATAGAAGGTCGGCCCGTACCAAGACGCGATCCCGGTTTCATCGTAATCGGGTTGCTCGCGCGGATAGTACCAGACGTTGTCAATCTGGTAGGGACTGCCGACTTTGTAGACGCCAGCCGATTTGGGAACCGTGACGGTGTGATCCACCGGTGGTGCCGGCGGCGGCGTGCTGGCGCAGGCCGCCAGGAGGCCCAAAAGTGCCAAGGCGGCCAGAAGCCGAACTCTGAACAATCCCGTCACGTTTCGATTCGCCTTTGTGGGACGCTAAAGGATGCTGCGTCTCATCGCAAAACTTTCGGCCGGCCCCTGCCCTGGATCGCCAAGATCTGTCGCATGTGTCAAGCATTTCCGTGGCCCCGGAGGCGCAAGACGAAGGGCAATTGCGCCGCGCCCGGCCCTCCTGTATCTCCCGCCAGCCGGATGGGTGGCCGAGTGGTTTAAGGCAGCGGTCTTGAAAACCGCCGGACCTGCAAGGGTCCCGTGAGTTCGAATCTCACCCCATCCGCCATGGTGCGAGAACGGAAATGGCCAAGCCTCTTGTTGCAGTGACCTTTGGCGATGCCGCCGGCATCGGCCCCGAACTGGTTGCCCGGCTGGGAGCCAGCGCCGAGGCACGGAACGCCGCAGGCATGCTGCTGGTCGGCGATGAATGGGTCTGGCAGGAGGCCCAACGCGTCGCCGGCGTGCCCGTCACGGTGACGCGCGTCTCCGGCTTTGCCGAGGCGCGGCATACGAATTCCGATATCCAGTTTCTTCCTTTGGACACGGTGGCAAAAACCGACGTCATACCGGCCCAGGTCACGAAAGCTGCTGGTGCCGGCGCGCGAGCGGCGCTGGATACCTGTCTGCAAGCGACGCAGCGCGGTGAGGTTGATGCCGTCTGTTTTGCACCGCTCAACAAGCAGGCGTTGAAGCTGGGCGGCATGCACTTCGAGGACGAGTTGCATTACTTCGCCGACAGGCTGGGTGTGACGAATTATTTCTGCGAGTTCAACACCTTGGGCACGCTGTGGACGTCGCGAATCTCCAGCCATGTGCCGCTGGCCGAGGTAACGCGATACATTACCCAGGATCGCATCAAGGCGGCGGCGCGGCTGACCTATGAGACGCTGAGGCGCGCCGGGTTCGCTGCCCCCCGCGTGGGGTTGGCCGCGCTCAATCCTCACGGCGGAGAAGGTGGAACCTGCGGTCGCGAGGAAATCGAAGTCATCGCGCCTGCCGCGAAGGCGTTGAACGACGAAGGGCTGCCGATAGAAGGCCCCTACCCGGCCGACACTATTTTCCTGAAAGCGCGCGACGGCAAGCTGGACGCCATCGTCACCATGTACCACGACCAGGGCCAGGTGGCGGTCAAACTGATGGGCTTCGAGCGTGGGGTGACGGTCCAGGGCGGGCTGCCGGTGCCCATCACCACGCCGGCGCATGGGACCGCATTCGACATCGCCGGAACTGGCCGGGCCAACCCCACGGCGATGATCCAGGCCTTGCTGATGGCAGCGCGCATGAGTCAGGGCTGACTATTTACCGTTCGCGGCAATGGCAGGGTCCATGGCCGCAAGATCGGCGCGATAGCTGACCACGTCGGCGGCGGGAAAATTCTTCGGTACCTTCTGGGTGACGCGGCCGGTAGCGGCCCATTCCGTGCCGCGCTGGAAGGTGGTCATGAAGCCCACCCCGGAAAGCGCCCAGGCGTCATGGCCCAGCGTGGTGTGAAAGATGCGGCCCTTGCCGAAGGTAAGAGCCATCAGCATGGGCTCGTCGTGACCGCTGCCCTTGTTGGCGGGATCGGACCAGGCGGTGGCGAGCACAGCCATGTTGTGGCCGGGTCCACGCAGGCGCGAATAGAGTTCATCGCCCATGTGCATCCAGTTTTCAGGTAATCCGCGCATGATGGGATGATCAGGCGCGCGGGTCGTCATGCGAAAGGGCAGCCGCTTGCCATGCATGCCGGCAGGACCGGGCGCGGCATCCGAAGTCAGCTTGCCGTTATCGTAGAACCAGCGCGGCCCGGCCGGCGCGTCGCGGCCGCGCCAGCCGCCCAGCCCGTTCATTTCATTCCAGGCCGGCCAGTTCGGAAAGGCGTTGTCGGCGGCATGCACCACCACCAGCCCGCCGCCATTCTTCATGTAGGCTTCGAATTTGTCCTTCAGCGGCTGGGGCCAGTCCGGTGCGTCGTAATTCCAGACCACAACCTGGTATTTCTGGAATTCCGGATCGAAGCTGGCGATTTCGCTGCTGTCGGAGCGTGGCGCACTGACCACCGTCACGTCGAAGATGCCGGCGTCTTCCAGCTCGCGTTTCATGATTGCCGTCGTGACCGGCCAGTTGTGGTAGGCGGCGGCGCTTTCGCCGTCCAGGATCATCACCTTGATAGGTGCCGCCATCGCGACCCCGCTCCACAGCATCATCAATGCCGCCAGAAGCCACCTCACTGCTTCGGATCCGCCGCGGTAAAGGGTGAGCAGCACGGCTTGCCGATGGCATGCAGCTCCATCACCTCCGCGCGAGTGCCATCCGGATCGAGCAGGTTGAGCTGCCACTTGGCATCGCGCCCGATCTTGGGAACGAATTGCTGGCCGCGCGCGTCCGCTTGCCCGTCCAGCCGGTTCTCGTTCCAAAGCCTTGTGTAGGCCGCTTCCATGTTCGGCACGCCCAGCGAGAAGTGATTCAACACGCCCATCTGGGCCTGGGTCAGCGTCTTGTCGGTGACCATGTATTCCAGCCAGTCGGGGCCGTCGGGCACCTGCTGGGACACCCAGGCTGGCGGTCCGTCGTCCTGCATTCCGCCAAACCAGTAAGGACGAAAGCCGAGCACGTCACGGAAGAAGCTGTCTTGCCTGGCGCGATCGTGAATGACAAAGCCGACATGAATGATGTGGGTGGAAAGTCCGGCATCCGCGACCGCCTCGGGCGATGCCGGCGGCTGTACGAATTCGATGACGTGGCCTTCCGGGTCCTTGACCACGAAGCGCTGGCTGCCGTCGGCGTCTTTGGTGACGGACCCGGGCACGGCGATCTTGCGCGCGGCCAGGAAGCGGCGCAGGCCATCGGCATCGGCGGTGTTGAAGGCAATATGGTCCAGGCGGTTCATGCCCGCGCCGGCGGGGAGCGGCAGCACCTCCACAAACTGCAGCGGGCTGAAATAATAGCGCGCGCCGGCTTGGTTTTCTGGGTCGGCCCGCTTCGTGGCGCCCAGATTGTGGACATAGAAATGCTCGGCTTTCGCGGCGTCGGCGGCATAGACCGCTATATGCGAGACGCCGGTGATGGCTGGCCGCTCCGGGGCTGCAGCCAGGGTCGTAGCCCCCAGCCCGGTCAGCGCCAGCGCGGCCAGGCATACCCCCTTCATGGCTTCTTTCATGGTATCCCCCGCCGTTTCCGGCGCGCACCATAGGACAGCTCTGATACCGATACCAGCATGCACGACGGCCGAGCCCGCGCTATGCTGGTTCAAAGGGGAAGCATCATGCCATTGCATCCAGAAGCCGCGGCAGCCATCCGCATTGCCGGCGACCTGCCGACCGATCTGCCGCCATCGCGCCTGCGCGTGGCATACGGCGAGAACCGCCGGAAGCTGCTGGCGGACAAGCCGGCCGTGGCCATCGCCTATGAACTGGCGATTCCGACTGACCATGGGCCACTGCCCTGCCGCTTCTATCGCCCGACCAAAGACAAATCGCCCTGCCCGATCATGGTCTACTACCACGGCGGCGGCTTCATGCTGGGTTCGCTGGAGCTGTACGACACGACCTGCCGCCGCCTGGCAGTACGGTCCGGCTGCGCGGTCCTGTCCGTCGGATACCGGCTGGCGCCGGAAACCCAGTTCCCCGGCGCGGTCGAGGATGCCTATGCCGCCGCGTTGTGGGCGTCTCGCAATGCCGCGCGGCTGGGCGCCGATCCTGCGCGGCTGGTCCTGGCTGGCGACAGCGCGGGCGGCAATCTGGCGGCGGTGGTATCGCAGTTGGCGCTGGACAGCGGCGAATTTCCGGTAGCGCTGCAGGTACTGATCTATCCGATGACCGACATGAGCCGCAAATATCCGTCCCACGAACGCAATGCCAGCGGCTATATGCTGACGACCAGGGCGCTGCACTGGTTCATGGACAATTACGTGCCCGATCCCGCCGACCGGCTGGACCCGCGCGCCTCGCCCATCCTGCGCCCCCGGCTGGAGGGCCTGCCGCCTGCGCTGGTGATCAGCGCCGAATACGATCCGCTGGTGGACGAATGCACCGCCTATGCCGACCGGCTGGCGGCGGCGGGCGTGGCGGTGAAGCACGTCTGCTTTGCCGGCATGATCCATCCCTTCCTGACCCTGGGTGCGATCGTGACGGATTCGGCAAAGGCCGAGGATCTCATCGCAGAAGCCGTCCGCGCGCTTTAGCAGGCTGGTCACTGTCGTGGCGCGGGTGTGCAGAAACGGCGGATAAGTGTGTGCCGCGCGCCGCCTATTCGTTTTCGCATTTTTGCAGACCCCCCTCCCCCCGGCAGGAGCGGGTTTTGACGGCTTTGCGCGGCGGAGCCGTTGGACAGGCGCACGCCCAAGGACTGCATGATGGTGGATAAGCTTGGCGGCGGACCGGCGGATAAGGGATGGACAGGCACGGGCGGCTCCGATGTATCCGGGAAAGAATAGCGGGCCGCGATCGGAGGAGGACAAGTTGTAATGTTGTGGAAAGCCCGGCCCTAGTGGGACCGGATGTCTCCCGTGACCTCGGCCAGGAGCTCTTCTTCCGGCTTGGCGCGCGCCAGCAGGAAGATGGTGGCCAGCACCAGCGCGGCCCCCAGCCAGTCCATCGGTGTCCAGCGCACGCCCAGCCAGAACACGGCCAGCACGGCCGCCGCGAAAGGCTCGGCACAGGACAGAAGGCTGGTCTTCTGTGCGCCGATCAGGCGTACCGCCTTGAGGTAGAAGTAGAAGGACAGCAGCGTGCCGAAGACGAAGATGAACAGCAGGAAACCGATCGCGATCGCATCCCACTTACCCGCGATGTCCCAGGGCTGGTGCCGGAAGCTGAGCGCAACGCCCCCGATCACCATGCCCCAGCCGGTGATGTGTGATGCCTTGTAGCGGTGCAGCAAGCCCACAGGCTGCAACGAATTGAATGCCGCCGCCACGGCCGAAGCCAACCCCCAAAACAGCGCCAGGGGCGAGATGGACAGGACCCCTGTACGCCCATGCGTGACCAGCAGAAAGGTGCCCACCAGGGCCAGGCCGATGGCAGCCAGTTCGCGCGGCAACGGCCAGCGCCGGCCCACCAGCGCCAGCCAGACCGCGATCATCGCAGGCCCCGTGTACTGCAGCACCGTCGCGGTGGCCGTGTTGGAGGCATGGATTGCGGCAAAATAGGTATACTGAACCGCCAGCATGCCGAAGATGCCGAAAAGCAGAAGCTGGATGGAGTCCCTCCGGTCCCGCCACGGCGCCAGCAGCAGCCTGCCGTCCCGCGCCGCCGACAGCAGCAGCAGCGCGCTGCCCGACACCAGCAGGCGCGCAGTCACCAGCCAGTCCAGATCGACACCACGGTGCTGGAACAGGAACTGGCCGAAAGTGCCACCGACGCCGAACAATGTGCCCGCCAGCAGTGCGATCACAAAACCGGTCCAGCGGGAGCTGCCCGCGCTTGCCATGGATTATTTCACGTCTTCGGGCCGGAGCGACGCCAGACGCACGGGCCTTTCCCGCGCATTGGCCACGCCGCGCGGCCTGGCGGGCGGCGTCTGGTACTGGCGGTATTGCGGCATCTGGTCCAGGCGGACGAAGCGGTAGCCTTCTTCCAGAAGCGGAGGCACCACCTGGCGCACCAGGGCGGCGGAATTGACGTGAATGCAGTGCATCAGCACGACGCCGCCATTCTTGCGGCGAATCTCGCGTGCATAGCCCTTGGCACAGGTGTGGGCCGACCATTTCAGGTGCCAGCAGTCCCAATCCGCGGCGTTCAGTACATAGCCGTCGCGCGACATGCGGATTTCGCCGCCGATGTCCCAATAGATCGGGCCGATATACTGGCGCAGTTGCGGATCGGCATTGAGGATGTCCGCATGGGCATGTTTCCACGCCCCATATGGGGCGCGAAAGAAGCGCCGCTCACCCGGGACCATCAGCGGGGCGATCTGCTCATCGACATCGCGCACCTGGTCGATCAGCCGCTGGGGGCTGGCGTCATAGGCCGCGCCCAACAGGGAATGGGTCGCGCTGTGATTGGCCAGCAGGTGCCCTTCGCGCGCTATCCGGGCCAGGATCTCGGGATGGCGATGGGCCTGGTTGCCAACGATGAAAAAAGTTGCGTGGACATGCAGTTCCTTCAGCGCGTCAAGCACCTCGGCGGTGTGGGCGTTGGGTCCGTCGTCGAAGGTCAGCGCAATGGTATGGGTGTGGGTCAGCCCGGAACGGAAGATGGTCTTCTGCTGGAACAGGGCCAGGCGCACATCTTTGGGCGCTCCGCCCCATGCCGGCATGGCCGCCGCCAGCACAATCCCCAGCGCCAGATTCAGGATTTTCCGCATCCCCGCCCATTCGGTCCAGACAACCTTCAAAAAGTTTACCTTTCACGCGGGCCGGGGCAAGCCGCCACAGACGGCAATAGGCGTAAATCGGTTAGATTCCAGAGCGATTCACCGCTTTTCGCAGGGACGCCATGCTGACGCGGCGCAAGATGATGGTAAATGGCGCGGCAGCCGCGCTGGCCCTCGTGACCGAGGAGGCGCGCGCACAGGGGCTTCATCATCGGCTGATATGCCTGGACACGCACCTGGACACGCCGGCCAGCCTGGCGCGCCCGGGCTGGAACATCATGCAGCGCCACAGCGGCGACCTGACCCAGGTGGACGTGCCGCGCATGCGCCAGGGCGGCCTGGATGGCGGTTTTTGGGCGATTTATACCCCGCAGGGACCATTGACGCCGAAAGGCATGATGGCGGCGCGCGACGCCGCGCTGCTGCGGGCCGCCGAGATCCGCGAGATGGTCGCGGCCGATCCAGACACTTTCGAACTGGCCCTTGTGGCGGAAGACGCTGGGCGCATCGCAGCCAAGGGCAAGATCATCGTCTATCAGAGCATCGAGAATGCCTATCCCCTGGGTGAGGATGTCAGCCGGCTGCGGAGCTTTTATGCCTTGGGCGTGCGCATGGTGGGACCTGTGCATTTCAAGGTGAACCAGTTCGGCGACAGCGCCACCGACAAGCCGCACTGGGGCGGGCTGTCGCCCGCGGGCAGGAAACTGGTAGCGCTGGCGGGCGATCTGGGCGTGGTGCTGGACGCCAGCCACTCGGCCGACAGCGTGTTCGACGATCTGATCGAACAGTCCCGGGCGCCCATCATGTGCAGCCATTCAGGCTGCCGGGCCGTGCACAATCATCCACGAAACCTGGACGACGACCGCATCAAAAAGCTGGCGGCCATGGGCGGCACGATCCAGATCAACAGCTATAACGACTATCTGATTGCGGTCCCGCCCAATCCCGAGCGCGCCAAGCTTGCCGGGCCGCTCTATGCGAGGCTGGAGAACCTGTCGGGCATGACGCCGGCCGAGGCGGCGGCGACGGTTCGCCAGACCGCAGCCGCAATCAGGGCGCTGGACGTGAAATATCCGCAGCCGCGCGCCGGTTTCGAGGATTTCATGCGGCATGTGACCCATGCGCTGGACCTGGTGGGACCCGATCATGTGGGCGTGGGCTGCGACTGGGACGGCGGCGGTGGCGTTCAAGGGATGGAAGACGTCGCCTCCCTGCCGCGCATCACCGAGCGGCTGGTCAAGCTGGGATATACGCAGGCACAATTGGCCAATTTCTGGGGCGGCAATGCCCTTCGGGTTCTGAAGGCGGCACACAAGGCGCGCAAGGCCGCCTGATTGGCAAAATCCACCCGATTGGCAAAATCCCGGCGCTTGCCTAGCATCAGCCGGCATTTGGGGAATGTGACGTGGGCAAGGAACGGCTGCTGGCCATGACCGATGGCGTGGTCGCCATCATCATCACCATCATGGTGCTGGAAATGAAGGTGCCCGAGCACGCCACGCTGGAGGCGCTGGGGGCGCTGTGGCGGATTTTCCTGTCCTATGCGCTAAGCTTCCTCTATGTCGGCATCTACTGGAACAACCACCATCATTATTTCCATCTGGTCCATCACGTGAACGGCGCGGTGCTGTGGGCCAATTTCAACCTGCTGTTCTGGGTGTCGCTGGTGCCATTTGCCACGGCCTGGATGGGCGAACGTGAATTTGCGCCCATTCCAACCGCCGTCTATGGCATTGCGCTTTTCATGCCGGCGCTGGCCTGGTGGCTTATGCAGCGCGTGATCATCCGCATGCAGGGCCCGGACTCGCCCATGCGCCAGGTTCTGGGGCGCGACCTGAAAGCCAATATCTCGCCCCTGCTTTATGCGGCGGGAATCGTCTCATCCCTGTTCATGCCCTGGGTCGGGCTGGGTTGCTATCTCATTGTGGCGCTAACCTGGCTGGTGCCGGACCGGCGGATCGAGAAGATGATCAGCCAGAAAGGCCAGACGGCAGCGTGATACGGCGGCCTAGTAGAGGCCGGGCAGAATCCGCGCTGTCCTGGCCGCATAGGCCTGATACGCCGGTATGTTCTGCGATAACACCCGCTCCTCAAAATACATACGCGGCACCTGTGCCGCCAGCGACACCAGGAAAATGAGGAAGGACCACGGCTGGCGGTATGGCAGGGAGACGCCGAACAGGATCGCCTGTTCGGCCACATAGAGCGGGTGGCGGATCACCCGATAGGGGCCGCGCTCGACAAAAGCCCGCGCCTGGGGCGTGACGCTGAAGCTGCGCCCCAATATGCCGGTCACATAGATGGACGCCACGGTGCCGGCAAAGGTGAACAACGTCGACAAGAATTGCGCGAACAGCGACAGATGCGCGGCTGGCAGGAAAACCAGGCTCATGCCGATGTCAGCCCCGAACACCGCTGCCGCGCGCGGCAGCCAGCCCCGGCACTTTGCGATGGGCAATGGCCGGATCAGGAACAGGACGATCTGTTGTGCCAGGAAAAAGGCCCCGGCCAGCTTCGTGCTGACGGCCAGAACCAGCATCAACAGGTCGCCGCCGGACGCGATCAGGCGGGACGACTGGATCAGCAGGCCGATGACGGCGATGCCGTAAAACAGGATAACCGGGACTATCGCGAGAAAATCGATCGTCCGTTCCCGCGACATTTCCATTTTCGCCTGCGTTTCAGATGTCGGCGTAGCAGCGCACTTCTTCATCCGCCCCGGGAGTCGTCAAGGCACCAAATCGCGCCGGGCCGACATTCTTCGCATAGCGCGCCAGCGCGCCGGTCTTGAAGCCCGCGGCCTTCGGCCGGAAAGCCTTTCTGCGGGCTTCCAGCTCGGTGTCGCTCAACTCGACCTTCAGCTCGCCGGTCTCGGCATCGATCACGATGATGTCGCCATCCTTCAGCAGGCCGATGGGACCGGCGTCCGCGGCTTCGGGCCCGACATGGCCGACGCAAAGGCCGCGTGTGCCGCCCGAAAAGCGGCCATCGGTGAGAAGCGCGATATTCTCCACCCCCTGCCCGTACAGTGCCGCGGTGGTGGAAAGCATCTCGCGCATGCCGGGACCGCCCTTGGGGCCTTCCCAGCGGATCACGATCACATCGCCTTCCTGGTAGTTGCGGGCCTCGACCGCCGCGAAGGCATCCTCCTCGCAATCGAAGACGCGGGCCGGGCCGCGATGCTTGATGTGCTTGAGGCCGGCGATCTTCACGATCGCGCCTTCGGGGGCGAGGTTTCCCTTCAGGCCGACGACGCCGCCTGTGGGGGCCAGCGCCTTGTCCACCGACACGATCACTTTCTGGTCGGGGTTGAAGGTGATGTCCTTCAGGTTCTCGGCCACGGTCCTGCCGGTGACGGTGATGCAGTCGCCGTGCAGCAGGCCCGCATCCAGCAGCGCGCGCATCAGCATGGGCACGCCGCCTGCTTCCCACAAATCCTTGGCGACATATTTGCCGCCCGGCTTCATCGAGGCGATATAGGGCGTTTTCTTGAAGATCTCGGCCACGTCGAACAGGTCGAACTTGATGCCCGCCTCGTTGGCCATGGCCGGCAGGTGCAGCGCCGCATTGGTCGATCCGCCGCTGGCAGCCACCACCATGGCGGCATTTTCGAACGCCTTGCGGGTGCAGATGTCGCGCGGGCGCAGGTTCTTCTCCAGGAGCGCCATTACCGTCTCTCCAGCCTTGTAGGCGAAGTCGTCGCGTTCCAGGATTTCGGCCGGCGGGCCGGAGGAGTAAGGCAGCGCCAGGCCGATAGCCTCGGCCACCGTGGCCATGGTGTTGGCGGTGAACTGGCCGCCGCAGGCCCCTGCCCCCGGACAGGCAACCTTCTCCAGCTCAACCAGCTCGCTTTCGGGAATCTTGCCGGCCGAATACTGGCCCACGCCTTCGAACACATCCACCACGGTCACGTCCTGGCCGTGGAAACGGCCCGGCATGATCGAGCCGCCATAAAGGAAGACGCTGGGCACGTTCAGCCGCAGCATGGCCATCATCATGCCCGGCAGGGACTTGTCGCAGCCCGCCAAGCCCACCAGCGCATCATAGCAATGACCGCGCATGGTCAGTTCGACCGAGTCGGCAATCACCTCGCGCGACACCAGCGACGAGCGCATGCCCTCATGGCCCATTGCGATGCCATCGGTGACGGTGATGGTGCAGAATTCGCGGGGCGTGCCGCCGGTGGCCTTCACCCCCTTCTTGGCGGACTGGGCCTGGCGCATCAGCGCGATGTTGCAGGGCGCCGCCTCGTTCCAGCAGCTGGCCACGCCCACGAAGGGTTGGTGAATCTCCCGCTCGGTCAGGCCCATGGCATAGTAATAGGACCGGTGCGGCGCCCGCTCCGGCCCTTCGGTGACATGGCGGCTGGGTAGCTTGGACTTGTCGAACTTGGCGGACATAAAATTTCCCTGAAATCGGCAAACGCGCGGGACTATTGCGCTGACGCAGCCCCCGCTCAAGGCGGTTTTGGGGATGGCGGCCTTGCGCCACATCAATTAACTAGAATTATTCCAAACTATATTGACAGCCTGTCGCAGCCGTACTCTAGAATAATTCTAGAAACCAGCGAGGCACCCCATGAGCAGCAAGCCAGAAACACCGGCCGGCAAATGCCCGGTCATGCACGGGACCAGCGGCCGCGGACGGCTGAACCGCGACTGGTGGCCGCGCCAGCTCAACATTGACGTTCTGCATCGCGCCAGTCCCGCGAGCGACCCGATGGGACCGGCGTTCGACTATGCCGAGGAATTCAGGAAACTCGACCTCGCGGCGGTGAAGAAAGACCTGACCGCGCTGATGACCGATTCCCAGGACTGGTGGCCGGCCGACTTCGGCCATTACGGCGGCCTGTTCATCCGCATGGCCTGGCACAGCGCCGGCACCTATCGCACCACCGACGGGCGCGGCGGCGCAGGAACCGGCCAGCAGCGCTTTGCCCCCCTCAATTCCTGGCCGGACAATGCGAACCTCGACAAGGCCCGGCGCCTGTTGTGGCCGATCAAGCAGAAATACGGCAACAGGATTTCCTGGGCCGACCTGATGGTCCTGGCGGGCAACGTCGCGCTGGAATCGATGGGCTTCAAGACGTTCGGTTTCGGCGGCGGCCGTGTCGACGCCTGGGAGCCCGAAGAACTTTACTGGGGCGCCGAAGGCACCTGGCTGGGCGACGAACGCTATAGCGGCGAGCGCGAGTTGGAAAATCCCCTCGCCGCCGTGCAGATGGGCCTGATCTACGTCAATCCCGAAGGGCCGAACGGCAAGCCCGATCCGGTCGCGGCGGCGAGAGACATCCGTGAAACCTTCCGCCGCATGGCGATGAATGACGAGGAGACCGTCGCGCTGATCGCCGGCGGCCACACCTTTGGCAAGACGCATGGCGCGGGAGATCCGTCGCTGCTCGGCCCGGAGCCGGAAGGCGCGGCCATCGAAGACCAGGGTCTTGGCTGGAAGAGCCGCCACGGCAAGGGCTTTGCAGGCGACACCATAACCGGTGGCCCGGAGGTTACCTGGTCGCAAACGCCCACCCGGTGGAGCAATCACTTCTTCGACAATCTGTTCAAATATGAATGGGAGCTGGAGAAGAGCCCGGCCGGCGCTTATCAGTGGCACGCTAGGAATGCGCCCGCCGACATTCCCGACGCGCACGACAAGTCGAAAAAGCATGTGCCGACCATGCTGACCACCGACCTGTCGCTGCGTTTCGATCCGGCCTATGAGAAAATCTCGCGGCGCTTTTACGAGCACCCCGACCAGTTCGCAGACGCCTTTGCCCGCGCCTGGTTCAAGCTGGTGCATCGCGACATGGGACCGAAGGTCCGCTATCTGGGCCCGGAAGTGCCGCAAGAAGACCTGATCTGGCAGGACCCGATCCCCAGGGTCGATCACAAGCTGGTCGACGAGAAGGACGTGGCGGAGATGAAGGCGAAAATTCTGGCTTCCGGGCTCTCCGTCGCCGAACTGGTGGGCACGGCCTGGGCCTCGGCCTCCACCTTCCGCGGCTCGGACAAGCGGGGCGGTGCCAACGGCGCACGCATCCGCCTGGCCCCGCAGAAGAACTGGGAGGTCAACCAGCCCGTCCAACTGGCCAAGGTGCTGACGACCCTGGAAGGTATCCAGGCGGACTTCAACAAGGTGCAGACCGGCGGCAAGAAAATCTCGCTCGCCGACCTGATCGTGCTGGCCGGCGGTGCGGGCGTGGAGAAGGCGGCGAAAGATGCCGGCGTGAATATCGGCGTGCCTTTCGCTCCCGGCCGCATGGATGCGACCCCGGAGCAGACCGACGCCGAATCCTTTGCGCCGCTGGAGCCCATCGCGGATGGCTTTCGCAATTATCTGCGCGGGCCGCAGATGATGCTGCCGGAAGAGGCGCTGGTGGACCGGGCGCAGCTTCTGCGGCTGACCGCGCCGCAGATGACCGTGCTGGTGGGCGGGCTGCGCGTGCTGGGCGTGAATGCCGGAAGATCGCCGCGCGGCGCGTTCACGGTGCGGCCGGGCATGCTGACCAACGATTTCTTCGTCAACCTGCTCGACATGGGCACGGAGTGGGAGAAGAAGGACGACAACCTGTTCGAGGGCCATGACCGCAAGAGCGGCAAACCGCTTTGGACCGCTACCCGCGTCGACCTGATCTTCGGCTCGCACGCCCAGCTTCGCGCCATTGCCGAGGTCTATGCCCAGACCGGCGCGCACGAGAAGTTCGTCAAGGACTTTGTCGCGGCATGGGTCAAGGTAATGAACGCGGACCGGTACGACCTGCGCTGAAACCGTTCGGCCTGAAAAGAAGAACCCCGGGCCGCTTGCGCGCCCGGGGCTCTCCCATCCATCCGAAAATGACTGTCAACGATAATAATAGTGCCGATGGCCGTGACGGTCGATGTAATAGGAATTGCGGTCGCGATGGCGCCGGTAATGGCTGTGGTGATTGCAGTCATTGCTGCGTGCGATGGCATTGCCGGCAAAGCCGCCGGCCACACCGCCGATGATCGCACCGCCCAGCGAATGGGATGCCAGGCCGCCGATGGCTGCACCGCCGGCCGCGCCCAGCGCGGTTCCGGTATCGTGAGAATGGCCGCTGCACGCGTCCGCAAAGGCCGGGGCACCGCCCAGCGCAATCAGGGCCACGGCGGCAACTGCCAGGCGTTTCATGGCCAGATTTTTCATGGTGGTTCTCCAGTTGCCTTGGGTTCGTCCCGTTTACAGATCGAAAACGTACGCAGCAAAATATTGGTTCCCCGGAAGTGCCAGTCAGCAACGGGGCGTTTTGAGGGCGAATCGCGCCTCTAGGCCGGCACCAGCGCCGGATAGTCGGTATAGCCCTTCTCGCCACCGCTGTAGAAAGTGTCGGCATCCCAAGCATTCAGTGGCGCGCCGGTCCTCAATCGCGTCACCAGGTCGGGATTGGCGATGAACAGCTTGCCGAACGCCACCGCGTCGGCCCAGCCGTCGGCCAGCGCCTTCTGCGCGCTTTCAAAAGTGAAGCCTTCGTTGGCGATATAGACGCCGCCGAAAGCCTCCTTCAGCTTCGGCCCGATGCTTTCGGGATTGGTGATGGGCTTGGGGTTTCCCTGGCTGTCGACGGGCGCGGCATCCTTGCCGAAGACATATTCACGCGCCGCGATCCAGCCCAGGCCGCGCCGGCCCAGCTCGCGCGCGACGTAAGTGAAGGTGCCCAGCCTGTCGCTGTCGCCCATGTCGTGACTGTCCATGCGCGGTGCCAGGTGCATGCCCACGCGCTTTGGTCCCCACACTTCGGCGCAGACGTCGGCGACTTCCAGCATCAGCCGCGCGCGCTTTTCGCGCGTGCCGCCATAGGCGTCGGTGCGGCGGTTGGTGGAATCCTGCAGGAACTGGTCGAGCAAATACCCATTGGCGCCGTGGATGTGCACGCCATCAAAACCGGCGGCCCTGGCGTTTTCAGCACCCTTGCGATAGGCCGCGATGATGTCCGCGATCTCGGACAATTCGAGCGCCCGCGGGGTGACGAATTCGCGCTGCGGCCGGACCAGCGAGACGAAGCCCTTTGGCCGGACGGCACTGGGGGCTTCGGGAAGCGCACCGTTCAGGAAGATGGGATCGGAAATACGGCCCACATGCCAGAGCTGCAGCACCATGCGTCCACCCGCGCCATGAACGGCGCGGGTGACCTTCTTCCAGCCTTCCACCTGCTCGTCCGACCAGATGCCGGGCGTGGCGGCATAGCCCACGCCCATGGGCGTGACGGAAGTTGCTTCGGAGAAAATCAGGCCGGCGTCGGCGCGCTGGCGGTAATATTCGACCTGAAGGTCCGTGGGAACCCGCGTGTCGGGCGTGGCGCGGCGGCGGGTCAGGGGCGCCATAAGGATACGGTTGGGCAGGGCAATATCCCCGCACTGGAGCGGATCGAACAGCGTCGGCAACGGGAGCTCTCCGTAAGACGGTCATCGAAGAGTTAGGCAGCCACCCCGTCCCCTTCAACCCCGCCCGATTGTCGCGGCTATTGCAGGCGGGCGATGGCGCCCTCCAGGCGGGCGGCCAGGGCTGCCGCGTCGGCGCGCTTTTCCCGCTGTTCGGTCAGCACGTCCTCCGGGGCGCGGGCGACGAACTGTTCGTTGGACAGCTTGGCGTCGAAGCGGGCGATTTCGTCCTGCACCTTCTTGAGGTCTTTCTCCAACCGGGCGCGTTCCTTGGCAAAGTCGATCACGTCACCCAGCGGCAGCGCCACCACGGCCTCGCCCAGCACGAACTGGGCGGAGCCTCTGGGAATTTCAGCGCTAGCTTCGGCGGACGACAGGCGCGCCAGGGTGGCAATCACATCGATGTGCCGGGCCAGCCGCGCGGCGCTTTCAGCGGAGGCGCCGGTCAGGACCAGCGGAATTTTCGCTCCGGCGGGCACGTTCATTTCGGAGCGGACCGAGCGCACGCCTTTGATGAGGTCTATGACCCACACCATTTCAACGCAGGACGAATACCATTCGTTGGGTGGGGCTACCTCTGGCCAAGGCGCCACTAGCAACAAGCTGTCACGCGTGGCCGTCTGGGCCCACAGCTCCTCGGTGATGAAGGGCATGAAGGGATGCAGCAGCTTCAGGATCGTGTCCCGTGCCCAGGCGGTAGTGGCGCGGGTTTCTGCCTTGGCCACATCGCTCCCTGACTGGAAGATCGGCTTGGTGATCTCGACATACCAGTCGCAGAAAATGTCATAGACGAAGTGGTAGGCAGCATTGGCCGCATCGTTGAAGCGGAAGGCTTCAATGGCCGCGGTCACGTCTTTCACGGCCTCGGCGGTCTCGGCCACGATCCATCTGTTGACGGTCTCGGCCACGCCCGCGGGATCGAAGCTCGGCCCCGTCACGCAGCCGTTCATCTCGCAGAAGCGGGCGGTATTCCACAGCTTGGTGGCGAAGTTGCGCCCCGACTCCACGCGGGTGGGCCCGATGCGCATGTCGCGGTTCTGGCCGGCCGCCAGTGCCAGGGTGAAGCGCAGCGCGTCGGTGCCGAACTCATCCACCAGTGTCAGGGGATCGACCACATTGCCCTTGGTCTTGGACATCTTGGCGCCCTGCTCGTCCAGCACGCGGTTGTGGATCACCACGTCGCGGAACGGCACGTCGTCGAGGAACCAAAGGCCCATCATCATCATGCGGGCGACCCAGAAGAAGATGATGTCGAAGCCCGTCACCAGAACGCTGGTCGGGTAATAGCGTTTCAGTTCGATGGTGTCGTGCGGCCAGCCCAGGGTCGAGAACGGCCACAGCGCCGAGGAGAACCAGGTATCGAGAACGTCGGGATCGCGATAAATCACAGCGAGTTGAGGATTATCTCCAATACCCCAAGGATGCTTGAACGCTTCTTCACGCGAAGAGACGATCTCAATTTTGACGTCAGGACCGTAGTACTCTTGTGCGGCCTCTAGAAATTTCTCTTCCGATTCACAGGCAAATATCTTTCCTTCAAACGAAGTCTGAACTTTGCCGTTTGCCGCGCTCGGGCCATACCAAATTGGAATCTGGTGGCCCCACCACAGCTGGCGGGAAATGCACCAGGGCCGGATGTTCTTCAGCCAGCCGAAATAGATGTTGGCCCAGTTCTCGGGGTGGAATTTTGTCCGCCCGTCCTCGACCGCCTTGATCGCCTTGGCCGCCAGCGGCTCGACGTTCAGGTACCACTGTTCTGTCAGGAAGGGTTCCAGCACCACCGTCTTGGTCTTTTCGTCGTGCGGCACCGAATGGGTGATGTCGTCGATCTGCGCCAGAAGGCCGGCGGCATCCAGGTCGGCGACGACCTTCTTTCTTGCCGCCTCGCGCGACAGGCCGCGATAGGGCGCGGGCACGTCGTTGTTCATCGTGCCGTCCTTGTTCATGATATTGATCAGCGGCAGCTCGTGGCGCTTTCCGACTTCGAAGTCGTTGAAGTCATGGCCGGGGGTGATCTTGACCGCGCCGGTGCCCTTTTCGGGATCGGAATGTTCGTCGGCGATGATGGGGATCAGCCGGCCGGTCAGCGGCAGCACCGCCATCCTGCCGACCAGATGCTTGTAGCGTTCGTCATCGGGATGCACCGCCACGGCCGTGTCGCCCAGCATGGTTTCCGGCCGGGTGGTGGCGATGGTGATGAATTCGTCGCTGTCCTCGATCGGATAGCGGATGTGCCAGAGGTGCCCGCGCACCTCGATATTCTCGACTTCCAGGTCGGACACCGCCGTCTGCAGGCGCGGGTCCCAGTTCACCAGCCGCTTGTCGCGATAGATCAGGCCCTGGCGGTGCAGCTCGACGAACACCTTGGTGACGGCTTTGGAGAGCCCCTCGTCCATGGTGAAGCGCTCGCGCGACCAGTCCGCGCTGGCGCCCAGCCGGTGCTGCTGTTCGACGATGGCGCCGCCGGATTCGGCCTTCCACTTCCAGACCTCTTCCAGGAATTTCTCACGGCCCAACCCCACGCGGCTCATCTGCCGCTCGGCAAGCTGGCGCTCGACGATCAGTTGGGTGGCGATGCCGGCATGGTCGGTGCCCGGCTGCCAGAGCACGTCCTTGCCGCGCATGCGCTCGAAGCGGGCCAGGATGTCCTGCAGCGTGTTATTGAGGGCGTGGCCGATATGCAGCCGCCCGGTGACGTTGGGCGGCGGGATGACAATGGAAAATGCCTCGGCCTCGGGGCGCGTGCCGCAGCGGAAGGCGCCGGATGCCTCCCACCTGGCGGATATGCGCGCTTCCACGTCCTTGGGATTGAAGGTCTTGTCGAGCATGGCCTGGCCGGAAATCGTCTTTGGGGAGACGGGCTTTCCGGCTTTTTGCCAGTCAGGTCAAGTCTTTTGCGGCTTGCCGCAAGGCGCGGGGATTTAGCGCCTGGAGCCGCGGGCCTTGACGACGCGCTCGACCTCGGCGCGGACGGCCCCTTCCAGCAGGGCAGGGAAATGCTCGTCCATCCAGGCGCGGATCACCGGCTTCACACCCTCGATCACGGCGGCGGAATTGTCGGCCAGATACCTCTTCAGAACCGGCTCGAAGCTCTCGCGCACGGCGCGCTCGAACACGGTTTCGACCGTGGCGCCGTCCACCGGCGCGATCGGCGCGGCGGGAGCGGCGGCAGGCGCCTCCTCCTCCTCGTCGGGAATGGCGGCAAAAACGTCATCCATCGCCTTGCGGGTGGTTTCGGAGAAAATGTCGCTGGCAGGCGCGGCTTCGGCCGGTTCGAACACCACGTCATGTTCGGGTTCCGGGGCGGGAGCCGGTTCCGGCGCGGGTGCCACAACCTCCTGGGCCACCACTTCGTGGGTCAGCTCCAGCACGTCCTCTTGCTCGAACACCGGTTCGGGCTCGGGAACCGGTTCGGGCCGCGGCGGGGCGGCAGGCGTTTCGGACGCCGTTTCAGGCGCATCCTCGGAGATGATCTTGCGGATGGAGGCGAGAATTTCCTCCATCGTGGGCTCATGCTGCGGGTTCGACATCGATCGGCTCCACCTGGTGTCCCGTCCGGGGACAGCCGCCCCGGCAAAGCTCTCAAGACCCTAGGATAGTGCCAGCCTGAAGGCAAAGATAAGGTTAAGGATATTGCCCGCAAAGCGGTGCAAAAACCCAGAAGAACAGCGCATTCGACCTAGAAGATGAAACCCATCGCCTTCTTGAAGCCTGCCAGCAGGGGTACGTCGGCGTCGAAGTCCGGCCGCTGGCCGATGACGCCATGTTCCTTGAGGAACAGCCGGGCACGGCCATGGGCGCCCTCGTTAATCACTGTTACCAGGCGGCCGCCCTCGCCCAGCTGGGACAGCAGCGTTTCCGGCGTCTGTTCGATGGCGCCGTTGACGAAGATCACGTCATAGGGGGCTTCGTCCTTGAAGCCCTCGATCAGGGCGCCCTGGGTCACCGCGATTTGCCCCACGGCCCGGGCCAGCGTCTCGGTGGCGATGCGCACCAGGTCGGCATCCTGCTCCAGCGCCACGACCGACCCGCCCAGGCGGGCCAGGACGGCGGAGGAATAACCGGTGGCGCAGCCCACATCCAGAACCTTGTCCTGGGCCGTCACCCGGGCAAGCTGCACCAGCTTGGCGAAGCTGCGCGGGTCCAGCAGGTAGCGGCCGGGGGCGACCGGCACCGGCACGTCGGCATAGGCCAGTGCCCGGCTGGCGGCGGGGACGAAACGCTCGCGCGGCACCGCATCGAGGGCGGCCAGGATGCGCGGATCGGTGACGTTGCTGGTGCGGATCTGGGCTTCGATCATGTTGAAGCGCGCGGTGGCGGACATGGGGCCGTCCCTGGTGGAGAATGCGCCTGGCTTATAGGGCCCCCACCCCGCCCTGACAACGCGGCCTTTTCTTCGTTCACGGCAGGCGCGCTGCGCGCGCCGCCTTCGCGGAGGCGGCAGGCTTCTGCCGGGGCGCGTCGCCCCGTCGAGAGCGGCAAAAGGTTGTGGTGGCACGCGGCAATCTGTTATAGCCGCCGGCCGCTTGCCGGTTCGCCGGCGGACGCAAGACGAGGCCACGTGGCGGAGTGGTGACGCAGCGGACTGCAAATCCGCGTACCCCGGTTCAATTCCGGGCGTGGCCTCCAATTTTCCAGACTGCTTCATTTATTTCGGTCGCGCGGGCGACGCTCCTGTTCGTACGCTGCCGCTACGAACCGCTCCGGGCTGCCCGGCGCTCCTCCGTTGAAATTAAAGCCAAAATTGCTGTGCTCAAGGAGACCGGTGGAATTCCAGCGAATTCGCTACAGAAATTCCTTAATCGGCTGTAATGCTCCGACTGTCCAAAAATGGGGAATCCAATGATCCGCACCAAGTCGCTTGCCGTCGCCGGCTGGCTCGCCGTATCAGCCACGCCCGCCCTGTCGGCGGAAATCCTGATCCACGACGCAAAGTCCCAGCCTGAAAGCCTGACCGTGGCGGCCAATGGCGATCTGTTTGTCGGCAGCGCCAGCACGCCGTTCGTCTACAGGATCAAGAAGGGTACCACGGCCGTCGAGCCCTTTGTCGATGCCACCGCGGAAGGACCCGGCACATTCTTTTTCGGCCAGCTTGCCGACAATGCCACCAATACCCTGTGGACCTGCCAGCTCACGCCGGTGCCAAGCGTCACCCCCGTGCAGCGTCACACCGCACTTCGGGGCTTTGACATGGCCACCGGCAAGGAGAAATTGCGCTGGAACCTGCCGGGCGACAACACGACCTGCAACGACATCGCCATCGGGCCGGACAAGGCGGTCTATGTTTCGGATACCGCCAACGCGCGGATTTATCGTCTGGCGCCGGGCGCGACATCCGCCGAACTTTATCTCGAGCATCGCAACCTGACCGGCATCGACGGCCTGACCTTTCTGAACGGAACGCTCTATTTCAACAGCGTGTTCTTCAACACGCTCTACCGCGTTCCGGTGGGCGCCGACGGCAAGCCGGGCACCCCGGTCCAGATATGGATGGATGCGCCGGTCAAGGGCATCGACGGCATCCGCGCCTCCAACGGCAAGCTGCTCCAGGCCGAAAATGGTTCGGGCAAGGTTCACAGCCTGACGCTGATGGATGGCGACCGCGCCCATGTGACCGTGCTGAAGGATGGCCTGGACACCCCGACGGGCGTGGAACCGGCCGGAGACACGATCTGGATCGCCAATCGCGGCGCCGGCCAGGCTGTCTCCATCCCCATGCCGCGGTAAGGCTGGCGGTGCCTGTCGGGGCAGTTGGTCCGGCCTGCGGTACGAAAACAGGCCATGGGAACTTTTTTTCGCTCACGCGGCAGGATGGTTAAGCTGTTGTTAACCGTCGTGGGGTCATCATCCCGCCGTCTTCCTTGAAGACACCCCACCATTACCCAACGCCTTGGGGCCGGGTTCGCCCGGCCTCATTTTTTTGCGCCCGGCGGCGGCATCCCCGCGGAATGGCTTGGGATTTTGGTCCAGAATTTCCGCTGGCCATGGCAATCAAGTCGCGCTAGATAGCGCGCCCTGTTCCTCGGTAGCTCAGTGGTAGAGCAATCGGCTGTTAACCGGTTGGCCGTAGGTTCGAATCCTACCCGGGGAGCCATTTCTTCCGCCTCTCGCGGGGATTTGCTCAAGAAAATCGAACGTTTATCGCCCATTATTCATGCCGGGCCGCAGGGCTCTTGTGGCTGGCCGCGCACCACCATACGCCCCCGATCAGCGCCGCGATGGCCGCCGATTCGATTGCCGTGGGCCAGCGTCCCGCCAGGATGAAGCTGTACAGTAGCGCGAACAGCGTTTCGAACACCACGAGCTGGGCGGTCATGGTCAGCGGCAGAAGCCTGCTGGCATAATTCCAGAAGCCGTTTCCGATCACCGAGGCGCTGATGGCGGTGCCGCAACTGGCCAGCAGGAATCGCGTCCAGTCCATGTGCGGATGAACAGTGCCGGGCCACAGGAAGACGGGCCCTGCCAGCACCAGCGCCTCTGCGCCGCTGACCACGCCCAAGAGCAGCGACCAGTCATGCGCGCTCACGTGCGGCAGGCGTTGGACGCAGCGGGTGTTGCCGACCGCAAACGCCCCCCACGAGGCCAGCGCGCCCGCCGCACAAAAAAGGCCGATCAAGCGCTCCTGCCAGCTGCCATGCGCTGTTCCATGGGCCAGCGACGCGAAGGAGATCAGCACCACGCCCGCAACCGCCAGCGCCAGCGAGGGTGCCAGCTTGCCAAGCGGCACGGCACCCTCCTCCTGGGTGCCCACGATGGTGATCACAACCGGCAGAAGTCCCACGATCAGGGCGGTGGGCGCCGGGCCTGCCAGCTGTACCGCCAGTGCCAGGAAGATGTAGTAGACGATGTTGCCGGCCAACCCCAGCCAGGCAAGTGACAGCCAGTCAGCGCTGGCGAGCTTGGCGGACAGCCTGCGCCAGCCCGGCGCCGCCAGGATGGCCGAGACCATGCCATAAGCCAGGTACCGGGCCACCGAGATCTGGGCGGGCGAGAAATCCGGCGTCAGGCTCGGCGCCAGGAAGACCAGGCCCCACAGCGCGCCCGCCAGCACGCCGCTCCCCACCCCCAGCATCATGTTGCGGTTCATCGGGCGACTCTCCGGCGCCAGCCTATCGGCAAAATCGGCCTTGAGCGGGACGACGCGGCAGGCACAATGGAGGCATGAAGACGCATCTTCTCGCTTTGGGGCTGCTGGCGGCCGGGGCTGCACAGGCCGATGTCCGGCATGAAGCCTGGCAGGTCCGACACCAACCCGACCGTTTCGTCGACCGGGTGATGATGGAAGCCTTTGCCGACGCCGACAAAGGCCCGGCACGGCTGTCGCTCTATTGCGATACCGAGAACGGGTTTCGCGTGATGCTGATGCCGCACCAGGCCCTGATGCCGGAGGGGCCCGCCCAGATCAGCTTCCGCATCGATGACGGTGCGCCGGTGACGCTCAGCGGCAACGCCTTTGGCGATGACACCACTGATGTCGTGACTGTCTATGGTACGGCGCACATCCAGCCGGCGCTTGCCGCGGCCAGGCATGTGGCAATCCATTATGCGGGCGGCGGCGCATCGGGCGACCTGGGCTTCACCTTTGCCGGACTGGCCGCAGGCGAGCCGCAGGTGATGAAGATCTGTCCGGTCCGCTAGCCGCGTCCGCGATAGGGTTGGACACCGGGATCCGGCAACCACACGCCTTTGGGCAGCGTGCCCGTCTGCCAGAAGACGTCGATGGGAATGCCGCCGCGTGGATACCAATAGCCGCCGATGCGGAGGTATTTTGGCTTGATCGCCTTCACGATGCGCCTGGCGATGGCGATGGTGGTGGCTTCATGGAAGCTGCCGACGTTGCGGAAGCTGGTGAGATAGAGCTTCAGCGACTTGGATTCGACGATTCTCCTGCCAGGCACATAGTCGATGACGAAATGGGCGAAGTCGGGCTGGCCGGTGATCGGGCAAAGCGTCGTGAACTCCGGCGCGGTAAAGCGCACCACATAATCGGCATCGGGATGCGGGTTGGGCACTGCTTCCAGCACCGCCTCATCCGGGCTTTGCGGCTGGGCCACGAACTTGCCGAGCTGGGTGAGTTTTTTGGCCATCAAATCTCCTGTTTCCCCGCCTGTCGAAGCACGAGCATCACAACTCATACACGCAGGTCTGGCCGTAGGAGGGCCGGCGCAGCTTGACCCGTGCAACCTCCGGCAGTTGGGCCCTGGCCTTTTCGAAGATGAAGCGGGCCAGGTTTTCCAGCGTCGGCTTGGAAAGTCCTTCGATCTCGTTCAGCAGGCGATGGTCCAGCAGCTCGCGGATGGACTTCAGCGTGGCATCGACCTCGCCGAAATCGCGCAGGAAGCCGGTCTCGGGGTCCGGCTCGCCGCGCAGCGTCACCTCGGCGTAAAAGGAGTGACCATGCATGCGGCGGTATTCCGGGGCGCCCTCCAGATAGTGCGCGGCGTCGAAGCCGAATTCCTGTGTGATCTCGATCATGCGCTTCAATTAACCAGCGGAAAGGCGGTTTTAAAGACCGGCCTGGTTCAAGGAGGGGGCTTCTGACGCCTTGCCGCTTCCCGGTCAAGGATTAACGCAAAAGTGGATTGCGCCGGGCGCCGGGAGCGCCAAAATAGGCATCATGACAAGATCCTTGCGCGGCTTCCTGAAATGGCTGGCGGAACCGGCCCTTGTGGCGGCGGTGATGGTATGTGCCACGACGGCCATCGCCCAGCCCTTTTACGTCCCCTCCGGCTCGATGGAGCCGACCATCCAGATCGGCGACGCCCTTCTGGGCAGCAAGTTCGCCTATGGCTACAGCCGCTATTCCCTGCCCTATGGCGTGGGGCCTGATGCCAGCGGGCGCCTGTTCGGGCGGCTGCCGCGGCGCGGCGACGTGGTCGTCTTCCGCCTGCCCCGCGATCCTGCCGTGACCTATGTAAAGCGGGTGGTGGGCCTGCCCGGCGACCGTATCCAGATGATCGATGGCCGGCTCATCATCAACGGCGCGGAAGTGCCGCTGAAGCGCGAAGGCTCCGGCCAGGTGGAAGAGGAAGACGGCAGCCACCGCGCCATCGCCCGCTACATCGAGACGCTGCCCGGCGGCGCGGCGCATCCCATCTTCAAGTCGGGCTGGGACGGCCCGCTGGACAACACCGCCGAGATGGTGGTGCCCAAGGGCCATGTCTTCATGATGGGCGACAACCGGGACAATTCGCTGGACAGCCGCGTGGCGGCCGCCGATGGCGGCGTGGGCATGGTGCCGATGGAGAATCTGGTGGCGCGCGCCGACATCACGCTGGGTTCGGTCGATTTCCTCAACGCGCGAAATCCGGCGAGCTGGCTGGGCAGCATACGCCTGTCGCGGTTTCTGCGATTGATTTGAACCCCTCCGGCCTTCGTGTGCGCCGAGAGGGTGAATTAAAGCGCGTCGTCGCCGGTTTCGCCGGTGCGCACGCGCAGCGACTGTTGCAGATCGAGCACGAATATCTTGCCATCGCCGATGCGCCCCGTCCGGGTGGCCTGGGTGATGGTGGCGACCACGTCCTCGGTGCGGGCGGACGGAACCGCGATTTCCAGCTTCAGCTTGGGCAGGAAGGCGATGCGGTATTCGGCGCCGCGATAGATTTCGGTATGACCCTTCTGGCGGCCATAGCCGCGCACTTCGCTGACGGTCATGCCCTGGATGCCGATATTGGTCAGGGCTTCGCGCACCGGGTCGAGCCGATGGGGCTGGATGATGGCAATGATCAGCTTCATCTCATTCTCCTATCGCATCACGTGATAGCCGGTTTCGCCATGGGCGGCGAAATCCAGGCCGGTGGTTTCGCCTTCGGGATCGATACGCAGGCCTACCGTCAGCGCGGCCAGTTTGGTGATCGCGAAGGTGACCACCGCCGACCACAGCGCGACGCTGACCACGCCGATGAGCTGGGCGGTGAACTGGCCGGTCATCCCAAGGGCGGACGGAACACCGCCGGTGCCGATCATCGCCAGGAAGGGCAGCAGCAGCGTGCCCAGCGCGCCGCCGACGCCATGCACGCCAAGAACGTCGAGCGCGTCATCGACCTGCATCGCCCTTTTCACCAGCACGACCGCCGCGAAACAGAGACCGCCCGCGACGGCACCCAGGATGACGGCAGCCAGGGGGCCCACTACGCCGGCGGCCGGGGTGATCGCGGCCAGGCCCGCGATCGTGCCGGTGACCGCGCCCACCAGGCTGGGCTTGCCGAAGCGCACCCACTCGATCGCCATCCACACGATTGTGGCGGTTGCGGCGGAAAGATGAGTGACCAGCATCGCCATGCCGGCATCGGCGCCGGCCGACAGCGCGCTGCCGGCATTGAATCCGAACCAACCGACCCACAGCAGCGAGGCACCCACCATCACCATCCATGGCGCGTGCGGCGGGCGGATGCCGTGGGGGAAGTCCTGGCGCGGGCCCAGCATGGCGGCGACAACCAGGGCGGAGACGCCTGCCGTCACGTGCACGACGATGCCGCCGGCGAAATCGATCGTGCCGCGCGCCGCCAACCAGCCGCCGCCCCACACCCAGTGACACACCGGCACATAGACCAGCAGCAGCCACAGGCCGGAGATCAGCAGCACCGCGCCGAAGCGGATGCGCTCGACATAGGCGCCTACAATCAGGGCCGGAGTGATGACCGCAAAAGTCATTTCGAACATCACGAAGACGCTTTCGGGGATCGCCAGGCCCGGATGTGGGGCGGCCCGGCCGATATGGGCCAGTAGGACAGCGTGGGTGTCACCCAGCCAGGGACCGGTGCCGCTGAAAGCCAGGCTGTAGCCCACGGCAAACCACAGCAGCGAGGCCAGGCATGCCACCGCAAAACACTGGACCAGCACGGAAAGGATGTTCTTTGCCTGGACCAGCCCGCCATAAAAGAGGCCAAGTGCGGGAAGGGTCATCAGGAGCACCAGCCCCGTGGCGCTGATCATCCAGGCCGTATTGCCGCTGTCGATCACGTTGCTCCCCGCCCCTGTTCGATCCGATTGCCCATCGAAAGAGCAATTCGTCTGCCTATTTGTTGGGCACCATTGTCGGGCGGAGAGGGTGCTGGCAAGAGGCCTGTGTGCGGCAAAGCGCCGGTGGCGCCGGTCATCCGCCTGCCAAATGCCCGCGACAGCATGGCCACAATGGCAATGTTGCGCCCGGGTAATGCCCATGCTAACTGGCACCGCGCCCGTTGGGGTGACTCGGGGGCGCTAAGAATAAGTCAAATAAATCAATAGACTAAGCCAAAGTTCGACGGCCGCCGGCGCGACGAAATCGCCGGAGCCGCAAAGGATGAATGTGACGAGCGAAAAGGCGGAAACGGGACTGGCGGGACGCTACGCCACGGCCCTGTTCGAACTGGCCCGCGACCAGGGCGCGGTTGATACGGTAAGTGCCGATCTGACGACCCTGAAGCGCGCCATTCATGAGAGTCCGGACCTGGCGCGGCTGGTCAAGTCGCCCATATTCGGTGCCGAAGAACAGGCAGGGGCGCTGGCGCCCGTGCTGGCGCTGATCGGCCTGTCGCCGCTCTCCACCAAATTCGTGCGCACCGTCACGCACAAGCGCCGTCTGTTTGCGCTGGAAGCCATCATCGCCGCCTATGAGCGGCTCGTGGCGCGCAGCAGGGGCGAGATGGAAGCGGAAGTCACCGCCGCCCGCCCGCTGAACGATGGCGAGGTCGCCGAACTGAAATCCGTGCTCAAGGCGCGCCTTGGGCGCGAGCCACGCCTGAACAGCCGCGTCGACCCCGCCCTTCTGGGCGGCCTGGTGGTCAAGGTCGGTTCGCGCATGATCGATACGTCTCTTCGCACCAAGCTCGATGGGCTGCGTGCGGCCATGAAAGGAAACTAGGCAATGGACATCCAGCCCGCAGAAATCTCGGCCATTCTGAAGCGCGAGATCCAGAATTTCGGCGCCGAGGCGAAGGTCTCGGAAGTCGGCGAAGTGCTGAGCGTCGGCGACGGCATCGCCCGCGTCTATGGCCTGGACAATGTGCAGGCCGGCGAGATGGTCGAGTTTCCCGGCGGCATCAAGGGCATGGCCCTGAACCTGGAAACCGACAATGTCGGTTGCGTGATCTTCGGCTCGGACGCCACCATCAAGGAAGGCGACACCGTCAAGCGCACAGGCGCCATCGTCGAAGTCCCGGTGGGCAAGGGCCTCTTGGGCCGCGTGGTCGATCCCCTGGGCAATCCCATCGACGGCAAGGGCGAACTGACCAATATCGCCGAACGCCGCCGCGTCGATGTGAAGGCCCCGGGCATCATCCCGCGCAAATCGGTGCATGAGCCGGTGCAGACGGGCCTGAAGGCCATCGACACGCTGATCCCGATCGGCCGCGGCCAGCGCGAACTGATCATCGGCGACCGCCAGACCGGCAAGACCGCCGTGGCCATCGACGCCATCATCAACCAGAAGGCCGTCAACGCCGGCAACGACGAAAAGGCCAAGCTGTACTGCATCTATGTCGCCATCGGACAGAAACGCTCCACCGTGGCGCAGATCGCCAAGACGCTGGCCGATGCGGGCGCGCTGGAATACACGATCATCGTCTCGGCCACCGCATCCGAGCCCGCGCCGCTGCAGTTCCTGGCGCCCTTTTCCGGCTGCGCCATGGGCGAGTGGTTCCGCGACAACGGCATGCATGCGCTGATCATCTACGATGATCTTTCCAAGCAGGCCGTGGCCTATCGCCAGATGTCGCTCTTGCTGCGCCGTCCGCCGGGCCGCGAAGCCTATCCGGGCGACGTCTTCTATCTGCACAGCCGCCTGCTGGAACGCGCCGCCAAGCTGAACGAGGACAATGGCGCCGGTTCGCTGACCGCCCTGCCCGTCATCGAAACCCAGGCCAACGACGTGTCGGCCTATATCCCGACCAATGTGATCTCGATCACAGACGGCCAGATTTTCCTTGAGACGGACCTGTTCTATCAGGGCATCCGTCCGGCGGTGAATGTGGGCATTTCGGTGTCGCGCGTGGGCTCGTCCGCCCAGATCAAGGCGATGAAGACCGTCGCCGGGCCGATCAAGGGCGAACTGGCGCAGTATCGCGAAATGGCGGCCTTTGCGAAGTTCGGTTCGGACCTTGACGCCGCCACCCAGAAGATGCTGGCGCGCGGCGAGCGCCTGACCGAGCTGCTCAAGCAGCCCCAGTACAAGCCCTTCGCGGTTGAAGAGCAGGTCGCCGCGATTTACGCCGGCACGCGCGGCTATCTGGATCCCTTCCCGACCAACAAGGTGCAGGCATTCCAGGACGCGCTTCTGTCCAAGCTGAAGACCGCATATCCGCAGTTCCTGGAAGGCATCCGCACCGAAAAGACGCTGACGCCGGCGCTGGAAGAGATGCTGAAAAAGGCGTTGGGCGAAGTCACCAAGAGCTTCGGCTGAAGGAACTGACCCGCGATGGCATCCGTCAAGGAAATGCGCACCCGGATCGGAAGCGTGAAGTCCACGCAGAAGATCACCAAGGCGCTTCAGATGGTCGCGGCGGCCAAGCTGCGCCGCGCCCAGCAGGCGGCTGAAGCCGCCCGTCCTTACGCCGCGCGCATGGCCGGGGTGATCGCCAACCTGGCGGCCGGCGTGTCCGGGCCGTCGGCGCCGCTGCTTCTGGCCGGCACCGGCCGGGACCAGAGGCATCTGGTGATCGTGGCGACCTCCGACCGGGGCCTGGCCGGCGGCTTCAATTCTTCCATCGTGCGCGCGGCGCGCGAGAAGATCGGCTCGCTTCTGGCGGCGGGCAAGGACGTGAAGATCATCACAGTGGGCCGCAAGGCGCGCGACCAGCTCAAGCGCAATTACAGCGACCGCTACATCGCCAATTATGAGCTGGGACTGAAGACGCCCAGCCTTTCCATGGTCAAGCCGATCGCGCAGCGGGTGCTGGATGCCTATGCGGCGGGCGAGTTCGACGTGGTGACGCTGGTCCATTCCACCTTCAAGTCGGTGGTCAGCCAGAGCCCCCGCGTGCTGCAGCTGATCCCCGCGCAGATGGAAACCGGCGGCCCGGCGCCCTTCTACGACTATGAGCCGGACGAGGACACGATCCTGCAGGCGCTGCTGCCCCAGAACATCTCCGTCCAAATCCTGTCGGCGCTGCTGGAGAACAATGCCGGTTTCTTCGCCAGCCAGATGACGGCCATGGACAACGCGACCCGCAACGCGGGCGACCTGATCAAGGCCCTGACCATCCAGATGAACCGCACCCGTCAGGCGCAGATCACCAAGGAACTTATCGAAATCATCTCCGGCGCCGCCGCCGTTTAATACAGAGAAAGAAAAAGCCATGACCAAGACCAATGCCAAGGGCCGCCTGAGCCAAGTGATCGGCGCCGTCGTCGACGTCGTCTTCGAGGACGGCAATCTGCCCGCCATCCTGAACGCAATCGAAACCACCAACACCGACGCCAAGACCGGCAAGAAGGTGCGCCTGGTGTTCGAAGTCGCCCAGCACCTGGGCGAGAACGCGGTGCGCGCCATCGCCATGGACACCACCGAGGGCCTGGTGCGCGGCCAGGAAGTGATCGACACGGGCGCCCCGATCCGCGTGCCGGTCGGCCCCGCCACCCTGGGCCGCATCATGAACGTGATCGGCGAACCGATCGACGAAGCCGGCCCGATCAGCCAGGAACACACCTCGCCGATCCATCGCGAAGCACCCAGCTTTGCCGAACAGGCGGGCTCGGCGGAAGTTCTGGTCACCGGCATCAAGGTCATCGACCTGCTCTGCCCCTACACCAAGGGCGGGAAGATCGGCCTGTTCGGCGGCGCCGGCGTGGGCAAGACCGTGACCATGCAGGAGCTGATCAACAACATTGCCAAAGCCTATGGCGGCTATTCCGTGCTGGCAGGTGTGGGCGAGCGTACGCGCGAGGGCAACGACCTCTATCACGAGATGATCGAGTCCAACGTGAACGTCGATCCCAAGAAGGCGGGATCGGCCGAGGGTTCGAAATGCGCCCTCGTCTATGGCCAGATGAACGAGCCGCCGGGCGCGCGTGCCCGCGTGGCGCTGACCGGCCTGTCGGTCGCGGAATATTTCCGCGATGTCGAGGGCAAGGATGTGCTGCTGTTCATCGACAACATCTTCCGCTTCACCCAGGCCGGTTCGGAAGTGTCGGCGCTTCTGGGCCGTATTCCATCGGCGGTGGGCTATCAGCCGACGCTGGCGACCGAGATGGGCAACCTGCAGGAGCGCATCACCTCCACCACCAAGGGTTCGATTACCTCGGTACAGGCGATCTACGTGCCCGCCGACGATTTGACCGACCCGGCGCCCGCCACCTCGTTCGCACATCTCGACGCCACCACCGTGCTGTCGCGCGACATCGCTTCGCTGGGCATCTTCCCGGCGGTGGACCCGCTGGACAGCACCAGCCGAATCCTGGACCCCCAGGTGATCGGCGAGGAGCACTACGCGATCGCCCGCCGCGTGCAGGAAGTGCTGCAGCAGTACAAGGCGCTGAAGGACATCATCGCCATCCTGGGGATGGACGAACTCTCTGAAGACGACAAGCTGATCGTGGCGCGCGCGCGCAAGATCCAGCGCTTCCTGTCGCAGCCCTTCTTCGTCGCCGAGCAGTTCACCAACTCGCCCGGCAAGTTCGTGGAATTGGCCGACACCATCCGCAGCTTCAAGGCGATCGTGGACGGCGAATATGACCACCTGCCCGAGCAGGCTTTCTACATGGTCGGCGCCATCGAGGAAGTCGTGGCCAAGGCGCAGAAGATGGCGGCCGAAACCAGCAAGGCGGCCTAAACCGTGGCAACGAACAAGATCGCCTTCGACTTGGTTTCGCCCGAGAAGCTCCTGCTCTCGGCCCGGGCCGACATGGTCACGGTGCCGGGCACCGAGGGCTATATGGGCGTGATGGCGGGGCACAGCCCCCTCGTCTCCACCCTGCGCGCCGGCATGATCGACGTGGCTGTAGACGGCAAGGACGACCGCTATTTCATCAAGGGCGGCTTTGCCGAGATCAATCCGGAGAAGATCACCGTGCTGGCCGAGGAAGCCGTGCCCATGACCGAGTTGGATATCGCCGTGCTGGACCAGCGCATCCGGGACGCGCAGGAAGACGAGATCGCCGCCAAGACCGATGCCGAGCGTTTGCGCGCGGCGCAACTGGTCGACGATCTTAAGCTGGTTCGGGCCGCATTCTGAACAAAGCCCAGATCAATCCCAGCGCACCCGCGATACAGGCCCAGGCGAAGACGTCGCCGATCCGGGTATAGAGGGTGGGACCCGGCCCCGGCGCGACATCTACCCGGATCGCGGTGAGCCCCGGCGCGTTGGTGTCAGCACGGGCCAGTATGCGGCCCCGCGCGTCGGACACGGTTTCCAGCCCCTTGAAGGCCGACCGCACCACGGCAAAGCCATTTTCCACACCGCGCATAACCGCCATGCGGGCATGAATCCAGCCGTCCGCAACAAAGTCGCTGGCGGGTACCGCCAGGATTCGGATATCGCCCTCAGCCTCGCCGGCGATGGCATCAGTGCGCAGGGTGCGTGGGAAATCCAGGTCCTTGCAGATCGCCACGGCGCGGCCACGGCCCAGAAGACCGGGTGCCCGGCCCGGTGTGAACTTGTCTTCGAAAGGCGTCAGCAAGTGGCGCTTGTCATAGACAAGCCGGCCGCCATCCGGCGTGAAGGTGATGGCGGTGTTGCGCGAGGGCTTCACCCACAGCACCCCCGCGACGATGGTCGCGCCGGTGTCACGCGCCGCGTCCGCCAGCGGCATCAGCGCGGCCCGGCGCCAGGATGGATCGACCAGCAATGCGCCTTCCGGGATGACGATCAGGCGCGCGCCCTTTGCCGCTTCGGCGCGCGCCGCACGGGCATATTCCTGCGCCATCCCATGCGTCGCGGTCTCGTCCAGCTTGCGCGAGGCTTTCAGCCGCGCATTCCAATCCGACAGCGCAGCAACCTTGACCGGCGCGCCTTGCGGCAACATCAGCCGCGCCTGGCCGTAAAGCAGGCACAGCACGCATATTCCTACACCGATCCAGGCGGTGCCGCGCCTGCCATGCGCCGCCAACGCCAATGCGTTGGCGAACAGGCAAAGGAGGAACGTGACAGCATAAAGCCCGAACAGCGAGGCGACCTGAACGGCGGGCACAAACGCCACCTGCGAATAACCCAGTGCCCCCCAGGAGCCGTGCGGCGATACCAGCCCCACAAGGTATTCGGCCGCCGTCCAGAGCGTGGGAAAGCCGAACAGCGTGGCGATGGGCGGCAGGGCGTCCCGAATCCGGCGTGCCAGCAGCAGGATGCCACCAAAGCCCGCGCCACCGCCAATTATCGCGCCCACGGCCGTCGCAAGAAGCGGCAGCCCATAGACCTGGGCCATATAGAGCTGTCCCGCTGCGAAGCCGGCCATGCCGGCCAGGAACACCTCCCGGCGGGTCGCCTGGCCATAGGCCAGCCACAGAAGCGGCAGCGGGGCTATCCAGGCCAGGCCCCAGACAGCATCGACGCCCTGGCTGAGATAGAACATCCCCGCCGCCAGCACGGCACAGATCAGCGCGGTCATGGTGCTTCCTTCAGAAACGAATGCAGGCAATGGTGCAGCGCGCGCTGATAGGCGGCGCGGAATTCCGCTTCGCTGGAAAAACGGCCGGCGCGGTACATGGACACCAGGCCCTGGGTGATGGCCGCGAAGCTGAGGGCGATCTCCAGCGGCGGTACCGGCAGCAGCAATCCCTGCTCACCCGCCTCGGCCACCCGCGCCAGGATCTGGCGCATCACCGGTGAGCGGCCCTGCGCGAAATCGGCCGGATAGCGGCGGGCCGCGCCGGCGCTGAGCAGGAAGGCGGCTTCGTAGCGGCGCGGCTCGGACAGGGCGAAATCCAGATAGGCTTCGCCAACCGCGGCCAGCCAGCCGACGGCTGTCTTTTCCGTAATGGCGGAAACCAGCGCTTCCCAGGCCGCCATGCCGTCCAGCATCAGCGCGTCCTTCAGCGCTTCCTTGTCGGCATAGTGGCGATAGATCGCCATGGGCGTGATGCCAACGTTGGCGGCGATGCGGCGCATGGAAAGCCCCGCCTCGCCTTCGGCGTCGAACAGGGCGCGAGCGGCAGCAAGGATACGGTCGCGAGTGGGCTCGGCCAGCATGGTATACACCGTATACGTATGCGGCCATGTGTCAAGGCCAAGTCTGTCAAACCCGTTGCAATGAAAGCGGGAAGGCCGCTAACCCTCAGATCACGCTCGCTTCGCGGGCGCGGCGTCTTTTGCTATAAGGCGTTCTTGCGAGGAGCGGCAATCATGACGGTCGCAACCGTCTACAAGCAGGGCTGGAGCCTGGATGAGGTCCATTGGCACCTGTTCGACCCCCACAAGGTCGAACCCGCCATGCTGGCCGCGGTGAAGGCGGCGGCCCTGGTGGAATACAACGCCCCCGATTACGTCTCCTATCTCAAGCGCGTCTTCGCCGATGGAGGCCCGCAGACCCTGGATGCCATAGAGCAGTGGGGCCGCGAGGAATCCCAGCATGGCAAGGCGCTGGGCCGGTGGGCCGAAATGGCCGATCCCGGCTTTCGGATGGATGAAGCCTTTGCCCGTTTCCGCAAGGGCTATACGCCGCCGCATTTCGAAGGCGACAGCGCGCAAAGCGTGCGCGGCTCGCGCCGCGGCGAGATGATCGCCCGCTGCGTGGTGGAAAGCGGGACCTCGTCCTATTACTCGGCCATCCGTGATGCCACAGACGAACCGGTACTCAAGGAAATCGCCGGCCGCATCGCCGCCGATGAATACCGCCACTACAAGCTGTTCTACGATACGCTGCACGCCCAGCCTGAACCGGACCTGAGCTTCTGGTCCAAGTTGAAAATCGCCATCGGTCGCGTGCGCGAAAGCGACGATGACGAACTGGCCTATGCCTATTACTGCGCCAATGTCCCGCCCGATCAGGAAGCCGACAAGCCCTACAGCCGCACGGCCTATTCCCGCGCCTCGGCTGCCACCAGCATGTCGATCTACAACCGCAAGCACATCCAGAAGCTGGTACAGATGGTGGTCAAGGCCGTCGGCGCCGATCCCCATGGCTGGATCGCCAGCCTGATGGGCGCCATCCTGTGGCGGCGAATGCAGTCCAAGACCGCCTGACGGAACGCCATCGGCTTCCCCGCATTTCTGGGAAAACGGCATTTGGGGTGATGGTGCAGAAAATCGGCTTTCCCCTGGTGGCGTTTGCAGCGGCCTTGTGCGCCGCCCTGCCCGCGCGAGCCGAGGACATCGCGCCCGAGGCACTGAACAGCCTCTCACGCGTGCACCAACTGGGCAACCGGCCGGTGTTCGACATCCGTGGCGGGCGCATTGGCAGCGTCGTCAGCGTCACCCCACGCGGCGACGGCATGCTGTGGAGCGTCACAATCCGGCTGGAAAACGGCCGCCAGGTGAACGGCCAGCCAGCGAACGGCGCCGCGACTCAGACGATCCTGGCCACGCAGGCCAGCTTCGACGGAACGCGCGTGATCGCGGAAGCGCCGCGCAGCTAGGCGACGGGTTCGAAGACACCGGTTTGGGGATTGCGGACCAGAAGCCTGCCGCTCGCAACACCGAAATAGGCGCCATGCAGTGACAGTTCGCCCTTCTGGACGGCAACGGCCACGAACGGGAAAGTCATCAGGTTTTTCAGCGACAGCTCAACCGAAGCGAATTCCAGCTTGTGCAGATAGTCGTCCGGGTCGTCCCCGGGCGCGCCGATCGCTTCGGCAGCCGGGGCGATCTGGCTCATCCACTTGCCGATAAAGTCGCTTTCGGTGAGCGGCGCGTCATTCGAGGCAAACGCCTTGATGCCGCCGCAGAACGCATGGCCCAGGACTACGATATGCCTTACACGCAGGGCGCGAACGGCGAATTCCAGCGCCGCGCTGGCGCCGTGCTGGCCACCGCCCGCCTCATAGCGCGGCACAAGATTGGCGACATTGCGCGCCACCAGTATTTCGCCTGGCGCGGCATCGAAGATCACTTCCGGAGACACACGGCTGTCGACGCAGCCGATCACCATGATCGAGGGCGATTGGCCGGTCGACGCGAGGTCGCGGTAGCGGTCCTGCTCGGCCGCAAAGCGTCCACCCAGGAATGAGCGATAGCCCTGCGCAAGCCTTTCCGGAAACAAGATCAGGCCTTCCTCTTGACCATCATCTGCTTGATCTCACCGATCGCCTCGGCGGGATTGAGCCCCTTGGGGCAGGTGTTGGTGCAGTTCATGATGGTATGACAGCGATAAAGCCGAAAGGGATCTTCCAGATTGTCCAGCCGCGCGCCGGTTTCCTCGTCGCGGCTGTCAACCAGCCAGCGATAGGACTGCAAGAGCGCCGCCGGACCCAAATAACGTTCGGAATTCCACCAATAGCTGGGGCACGCGGTCGAACAGCTGGCGCAAAGGATGCATTCATACAGGCCGTCGAGTTTGGCACGGTCTTCCGGCGACTGTTTCCATTCCTTTTCCGGCTCGGCGGACCTGGTCTGCAGGAAGGGCTGGATGGAGGCATACTGGGCGTAGAAGTTCGTCAGATCAGGCACCAGGTCCTTGACCACCGGCATGTGGGGCAGCGGATAGACGCTCACCGCGCCCGAGACATCGTTGATCGCCTTGGTGCAGGCCAGGGTATTGCCCCCGGCGATGTTCATGGCGCAGGAGCCGCACACGCCCTCGCGGCAGGAGCGGCGGAAACTGAGCGTGGGGTCGATCTCGTTCTTGATCTTGATCAGCGCGTCCAGAACCATCGGGCCGCAGCTGTCCAGGTCCACCGTATAGGTGTCCATGGTGGGATTGCCGCCCTCATCCGGATTGTAACGATAGACCTTGAACTCCTTGGAACGCTTCGGCTTTTTTCCGTTGGACGCTGCCGGCGCGGGCCAAACTTTGCCCTTCTTCACCCGGCTGGCCTTCGGCAGCATGATTTCGACCATAAACACATCTCCCAAAGGATAACCAAGGCTGACCTGGGCAGTTTGCCATGCCTCACGGGCCCGGCAAACGCTCGCGGATGGAATAGCTGCCGCGCTGCATCAGGGGGCCACGTCAGGGAACCGCCCGGGTTTAGCGGATCGGATGGCCCATGGTCCAGCGATTCGCTGGGCTCATGCGCCCACCTGTTCGAACACCCAGGCGATGTCGGCGGGCGCATCTTTCATGCTGCCATTGACCACCAGCTGCTCGGAGCGCCGCACCACAGTGCCGCCCAGATAGACGCTTTCCTCCACGTCCAGCTGCCCACCGGCGGCACGAAAGCGCCAGCCTTCCCCGCTGGGCAGCTTGAGCAGGATGCCGCCGCCTTCAAGGCGCGAGACGCGCACATCGGGATGGATGTGGAAGCGTACCGCATAGTTCAGTCCCGCATGGAAGGACTGGCCGGTCGGCAGCAGCCGGTCGCGGCCGGTTACGATCAGTCCCTGCGGCGACATGGTCACGTGGCGCTCATGGCGCACGCCGAACGCATCGGCATAGGCGTCGTGCATCGCCTCCACGCTCCAGCCCTGGGGCGTTTCCACCCGGCGCGAAGTCGCGTCCCTGGGTCCGCCCAGAAGCCGCGCACCCAGGAGATCGCGCGCCAGCCCGGCGGGAATGAGCGCGGCACTGGACGTGTCGGCCACGGTGAGAGTGGAATGGGCCGCCGTGGCCCTGAGGGCGGTGTTCCAGCACGGGTGCGACAGCCCGCCCGTGCCGCAATTGACCACGATACGGTCGGCGCCCGAACTGAGCTCCATCGCCCCGCTACCCGCGTGGGCCGCCAGCGAGAACCCCCCCGGCGGGGTCTTGCCACAATCGAGCAGGCACAGCGTGCGCGAGGCCGACAGGCGCTGGTAACCGCTGTGGCGCGCGTGGAAGAAGGGTTGGCCGCGAATTTCGTCCCGCGCCAGAAGGCCTGAAACCATGCGCGGATCGCATTCGGCGCCGCCGTTGAACAGCGCCAGCGCACCGTCGCCGTGGCGGAAGAAGCGCAGCATCGGCGCCATGCGGTCATGGGCATTGCGCACGGAATGCGGCGGTTCCTGGCCGATGGCGCTAAGCGATTCCATGACCATGATCACATGACGGTAGGCGCACAGCAGCGCCTGGGGCGAGCGGCTGACATGGCCGCCGTCGGGCAGGATCTGGCGCGCCACTTCGCTTTCCAGCCGCTGAAGCCCCCTTTCCAGCCGCCGCGCGCTGTCGTCCAGGCAAATGCCCGACAGCGCCAGCACCGCCGCCGCTTCCAGCCTGGGCAGTCCGTCGGGCGCTTCCTGGGAAATACGCTCCAGCGTGCGGACCTGCTCGCGCAGCGACACGAACAGGCGCGAGCGCCAGGTCAGCTCGGAATTCATGATGACCAGGCGGCCGTGGCTGAAGATATTGGCCAGGCGCCGCGCCATCACATGTGGCAGCCAGACCGGTTCGCTGTAGCGGCCATGGCGGCGCACCCACTGGCCGATCAGGTTGGTGGCCAAGCGCCGGGCCGGCTCGCCCCCCGCCGTGGACAATGCCGGCAACCATTGGAAGCCGTGCAGCGCCTCCTGCCAGGCCATGTTCGGTGGCGGCAGGTCGAAGACCGAAATGCCGTCAGGCACCTCGACAGTCTGGCCGTGGAAACGGAAGCGGCCGCGCAGCAGATGATCGGCATCTTCCAGGCGCCGGGGAGCGGCGTCCCACGGATGGAACACGATATGGTCGGCAAGCGGGCCGGCGAGGAAGCGGCGATAGATCCAGCCGCGCCGCCAGCTCACCCGCAGGGGCGCCGCCGCCCGCCGGATACCTGCCCGGCCAAGCTCGGGGAGGAGCGGCAGGTACGGTCCCTGTCGCACGCTAGTGTCCCGATTCCGAGATTCGAATCATTCCGATATCATCCTCTTACGAATTTCGGAATCGAAGGACACTAGCAATTTAATATTTCAGCGTCGCTTTGGTTTTGAGATTCGCCAGGCGCCTGGTATCCCCGCCGGGCGGACTTGGAAACCGCGACGCTAACCCCTCAGAGCCTTGATGTTTGCGGCATAGGCAGACGGACCGCCCGAGAAGACGGCGGTGCCCGCCACAAGGACGTTGGCGCCCGCCGATACCGCAAGCCGCGCGGTCTCGGGCGTGATCCCACCATCGACTTCCAGGGCGATATCGCGGCCGGTCTGGTCGATGCGCCGGCGCGCAGCCTCGATCTTCCGCAGCTGGCTGTCTATGAAGCTTTGGCCGCCGAAGCCGGGATTGACGCTCATGATCAGGACCAGGTCGACCAGGTCCATCAGATTGTCGATGGCATCGATCGGCGTGCCGGGGTTGAGTACCACGCCCGCGCGCCTGCCCAGCTTGCGGATGTGCTGGAGGCTGCGATGGATGTGCGGTCCCGCCTCGGGATGGACGGTCAGGCCGTCGGCGCCGGCCTCGGCGAAGGCATCAAGATAGGGATCGACCGGCGCGATCATCAGATGCACGTCAAAGGGCTTTCTGGCGTGGGGGCGCAGCGCCTTCACCACGGCCGGGCCGATGGTGATATTGGGCACGAAATGGCCGTCCATCACATCGACATGGATCCAGTCCGCGCCCGCCGCCTCGATGGCCTCGATCTCCGCGCCGAGCGTCGAGAAATCCGCGGAAAGAATCGACGGCGCGATCAGAACGGGCATCTTCACTCCAGGAGCATCGGCCAGCTAAAATACGGCTTCCAACCGGAAGCCGATGGCAGACACGGGGCCGCTTTTTTGCGTCCGGACGTGCGACCATCGACTAAGTGCCGCATTCCGGCCGCGGCTGCAAGGCGCGGTAATGCAGCTTGGAAAAAGAATCGCCAGGCCGCTCAGATGTCCGGAACGGGCTGCAGGGCCCGGCGATCCCGGGCAAGCGCAAGAACCAGCACAAGGGTGGGAAGCCAGATCACCCGTGACTGATAGCGGTCATGAGGGTTGGAGAAGGTACCGCAGATGATGGCATTGCCCATCAGGGCCAGCAGCACCAGCGCCGGCAGGGTGCCCCGGTCCCAGCGGCGCAGAACCCAGGAATGCTGGATCAGCAACAGAAGCCCCAGCACCGATATCGCGCCGACGGGAACATGCACGAGGTTCAGCGTATGGAAGCGCAGCAGGCCCTTCTGCTGGCGCGCACCCAGATAGGCATTCAGCTGGCGGGGGATCATGCGCTTGAACTCCGGCTCCAGCACCCATTCCTGGGGCTCGATGCCGTCACCGGTGCGGAACATCAGCATCTGGCGCACCGAATCGTCGATGGCGGCGCGCACGTGCAGAAACGGATAGCGCCTCAGCGAGTCCAGGATCATCTGGCGGTCCTCTTCCTGCTGCTGGCGGCCGGAAAAGCCGCCCAGCGAGCGGAAGCTGCTGTCGCCCCACAGCCAGGCATCGGCGCGGTACTTCAGCCGGTTCTTGTAGTTGCACAGCCGGTAGGTGGCGTTGCCCTCCGGCGGACAGGTGTCGTCCAGCAGCTTTTTGACGATGCCGTCCTGCATGAGGCGGGCAAAGACGAAGACCGAGCCGGACTTGCTGAGGAAGAAGCTGCCCGTCATCGCGAAATTGCCGGCCACGATCAGCACCAGCGCCACCCCCAGCCCCGCCAGCCCGCCGTGCATGCACGGATCGGGGAGCGCGGTCTCTTGGCGCTTGCGCCGGCGCCACAGCACCACCAGCTTGAGCAGGCCGGCTGCCAGCACCAGGCCGCAGATCAACCCCAGATGCGAGGGATGGCAGGCCACCGCCAGCCCCGTGATCAGGATCATGACGATGCTGCGCCACCGGCCGAGCCGGTCCTGCCGGAACAGCAGCATCCAGCTTCCCAGCACAACCAGCGGGGTCAGGCAGTCGGGTTCGACCTGGCCGACATACCAGGCCATTCCCGTCAGGAGGGTCAGGATGGCACCGATTCCCAGCAGTTGCCCCAGGGTCAGGCCCGGGACCTCGGCCCGCGCAGCCTCCAGGATCACATAGGCGCTGAGCAGGGCCTGGAAGGCCACAATGGGCCAGAGGCTGTAAGCCCCACCCGCCAGGAACAGCAGCTCGGCATAGACAGGGGCCCGTTCCACCAGGAAGACATGGCCCAGCCCCTCAAGGACATAGGCCCCGGTGTCATAAAAGATCAGGGGAAAGCCATTCCACAGCGCCACGGCCAGGAAAAGCAGCGCCAGCAGGCCCACGCCCAGCGCCGCCCACGCGCCCTCGGCGGGCGCCGAAGCCAGGGCCCTGATCGATGAAATCGTCGATGATTCGGCCGGCGTCCCCACGTCCCCCACTCTGCCGCAACCGCGTTCCCAATACGAGAGGACCCGTCATAAGCGGCATTACCGCTGCGCAATCAGCGCGGTTGACTGGGACGGCACCGCACCTAAACTCCGGCCCGGTTCGAATTGACATAATCCTGGCAGGCTCTGATGGCGGACAATCCGCAAGTCCGTGAGGCGCGACAGCGCCCTCTCTCTCCCCACCTGACCATCTACCGCTGGCCAGTCACCATGATGACCTCCATCACCCACCGTGCGACGGGCATCGCCCTGTCGGTGGGGATGCTGATTCTGGCCTGGTGGCTGGTATCGATCTCCAACGGTCCGGAGGGGTTTGAAAGCTTTCACGCGGTGATGGATACGCCGCTCGGCCTTCTGGTGCTGCTCGGCATCACCTGGTCACTGGCTTTCCATTTCTGCAACGGCGTTCGTCACCTGGCCTGGGACCTGGGTTATGGCTTCAGCAAGGAAGCCTCACGCCAGGGCAGCATATGGGTGATTGCGATTTCGGCGGTCATTGCTGTCGCGATCTTCGCCGGTGTCTGGAGCGGACATGGGGGGTATCTCAGATGAGTACGCCCTTGCAGCGCGTCCGGGGGCTTGGTGCCTCCCATTCCGGCACCGGCCATTTCTGGCGCGAGCGGGTGACCGCCGTGGCCCTGGTGCCGCTGTCGCTGTGGTTCCTGTATGTCGTGATCGGCCTGGCGGGCACTACCGAAGTCTCGGCGCTGGTTTTTTTCGCCCACCCCTGGAACGCCATCCTGATGGCAGCCTTCGTGGTCATCGCGCTCTATCATGCGGCACTGGGCCTTCAGGTGGTGATCGACGATTACATCCACACCGCCGGGGCCAAGATATTCCTCTTCCTGCTGGTGCGATTTGCCGTCATCGCTGCCGGTTCGACCTGCATCTTCGCGCTTCTGCGCATCGCCGCCCAATAGGATAGCCATGCCCGCCTACAACATTGTCGATCACACTTTCGATGTCGTCGTCGTGGGCGCCGGCGGGGCGGGCTTGCGCGCGACGCTGGAATGCGCGCAGCGCGGCCTGAAGACAGCCTGCATCACCAAGGTGTTTCCCACCCGCAGCCACACCGTGGCGGCCCAGGGCGGCGTCGCCGCCTCGCTGGGCAACATGGGCGAGGACAATTGGCGCTGGCACATGTACGACACCGTCAAGGGGTCGGACTGGCTGGGCGACCAGGACGCCATCGAATATCTGTGCCGGCACGCGCCTGAAGCGGTGTACGAGCTGGAGCATTTCGGCATGCCGTTCAGCCGCACCGAGGACGGCAAGATCTATCAGCGCGCCTTCGGCGGCATGACCAGCAATTTCGGCCAGGGCATCGTCCAGCGCACCTGCGCGGCGGCCGATCGCACCGGCCATGCCATGCTGCACACGCTGTACGGCCAGTGCGTGAAGCATGAAGTCAATTTCTTCATCGAGTATTTCGCCCTCGACCTGATTATGGACGACGACGGCGCCTGCCGCGGCGTGATGGCGTGGTGCCTGGACGACGGCAGCATCCACCGTTTCCGCGCCCACCGGGTGATCCTGGCCACGGGCGGCTATGGCCGCGCCTATCAAAGCTGCACCGGCGCCCACACCCAGACCGGCGACGGCAACGCCATGGTGCTGCGCGCGGGCCTGCCGCTGCAGGACATGGAGTTCGTGCAATTCCATCCCACCGGCATCTTCGGCGCGGGCGTGCTGATCACCGAGGGCGTGCGCGGCGAAGGCGGCTATCTGACCAATTCGGAAGGCGAGCGCTTCATGGAGCGCTATGCCCCCAACGCCAAGGACCTGGCCAGCCGCGACGTTGTCAGCCGCGCCATGACCATCGAGATCCGCGAGGGCCGCGGCGTTGGCCCGAACAAGGACCATATCCACCTGCATCTGTCGCACCTGGATCCCAAGATCATCCATGAGCGTCTGCCCGGCATCTCGGAATCGGCGCGCATCTTCGCCGGCGTCGATGTGACCAGGGAGCCGATCCCGGTTCTGCCCACCGTGCACTACAACATGGGCGGCATCCCTTGCGCTTATACCGGCGAGGCGCTGACGCTGAAGGACGGCAATCCCGACAGTGTGGTGCATGGCCTGATGGCGGTGGGCGAAGCGGCCTGCGTGTCTGTGCATGGCGCCAACCGGCTGGGCTCCAATTCGCTGATCGACCTGGTGGTGTTCGGGCGTGCCGCGGGTATCGAGGCCGCCAGGCAGCTTGCCGGCGCCCCGGCGCATCAGGAACTGGCGAAGAATGCCGGCGAAGACACGCTGGAACGCTTCGACCGCATCCGTCATGCCAAGGGCCCTGCCCCAACCGCCGTGCTGCGCGCCGCCATGCAGAAGGCGATGCAGGAAGATGCCGCCGTGTTCCGCACCGGCGAATCGCTGGAACAGGGCAAGCGCCGCATCGCGGCCATCTATGGCCAGCGCGGCGAACTGGGGATCAAAGACCGCTCCATGATCTGGAATACCGACCTGGTCGAGGCACTGGAATTCGAAAATCTGATCCAGCAGGCGGTGGTCACCGTGTCCGGCGCCGCCAACCGGCAGGAAAGCCGCGGCGCCCATGCGCGCGAGGACTATCCTGGCCGCGACGACGACAACTGGATGAAGCACACGCTGGCATGGCTGAATGTGTCGAATGGCGATACCCGCATCGACTATCGCCCGGTGCACACCTACACGCTGACCAGTGAAGTCGAATACATCAAGCCCAAGGCCCGAACCTACTGAGCCATGCGATAATGCTGGGACCGCTCCTGGCGGCGTCCGCGGCCTCCTGATCGCGGGCACTCTGGCCTTCCTGCCCGGACGGATAATGAATGAGGTGGTGTTCGGCGGTTGAACCCGAGTTGCGGTTTCGCGCGTTCCCCCTCGGAATCGCGGCGGGAAAACCGGGCCAATGCGGACGATTTTTACGATCACGTTCCTCGCGCTCTTTGTTGCGTCCGCACCGGCACAGCCGGCTAGCCCTGCTCCGGTGCGCGTTTCAGAGGTTACTGCCAAGACCACACCCGACGACCGGGCGCGCCAGTGGCTGACCCTGGTGGATGACGGCGATTATGACCGCTGCTGGCGGGAAGCCGGCAGCGCTCTGAAATCCCGCACGGGACGGGCCGCATGGGCGGCCCAGATCAAGGCCATGCGCGAGCCGCTGGGCGCCATGTCAAGCCGGGATCTGAAGTCGATCGAACTTTTCCGTCCCGACCAGGCCGTGGTGCGCTATGATTCCGTGTTTGCCCACAAGGCCGTGGCGGTTGAGAGCGTGACCCTCTCACTGGAACATGGCGGCTGGTCGGTGACGGATTACGGGGTGAAATAGCCCTGCCGCAAACCTGCCCTATTCCGTTCAGCCGGGGTTCAGCGCCGCCAAACGATTTTTATCGGCGCCCCGGCGAGGGGAAATTTGGGCGGGAGAAAATTCATGAAGATGAAGAATATGCCGCCGACTCCCGAAGGCCTGGACACGCGGGAACGGAACCGTGGCTGGTGAGTTTGGAAGACATTCAGGTACGGTTCATGCCAAACCGCCGATGATCGATTGTACCCACAAGATAGTAATTGATTTTGAGAGGAGTTCATGATGTTCAAGAAAACTGTCATCGCCACTGCGGCGATCCTGGCCCTGGGCTGTGGCAGCGCCCTGGCCGATGAATGCAGCGGGCGCGATCATACCGGCGGCACCATTCTCGGCGCCATTGCCGGCGGCGTGCTCGGCGGGGCGGTCAGCCATGGCAATGGCGGCGCGGTGGTCGGCGGCGCCATCCTGGGCGGATTGGCCGGCAATGCCGTCTCGCGCGACATGGACTGCCAGGATCGTCCGTATGCGGCACGTTCCTACCGCGAAAGCTTCTATGGACCGGTCGGCCGCCGCTATGAATGGCACCGTGGGCCCAATCGCGGCTATGTGATCACTCACCGGGAATATCGGCGCGGCCATCGCATCTGTCGCGATTTCACCCAGGTGGTCTATCGCCACGGCCGTGAGTTCGACCGCGACGGCACGGCCTGCCGCCGCATGCGCGGCGGGGACTGGGAGTTCATGTAAGTCCATTCCCCAGGAACATGAGAAATCCCCGGCCCCCCTGCCGGGGATTTCTTTTTGATTTCTGCCCGGGTTAGCGGCATTTTGGAGCTTTTGCGCAAGACTCGGGTAACCATTGGCGCAATACCATGTCGCGGCACAAACCGGTGTTCTTGCACATATGTCAGCATCCTGGACCATCAGCGTTGGCGGACGCGTCTATGGGCCCTACAACCTTGACCAGATGCGGGCCTTCCACGCCGAAGGCCGGCTAGCCGATCATTCACTGGTCGCTCGTCCCGGCGAGGCACAGTTTTATCCCGCCCATCAGGACAGCGACCTGGCGCTGTTGTTCGGCGACCCGGACGAAAGCCTGCCGGAGGAGATCGAGGAAGTTGCCGGCGAAGAGACGGGTGCCGAATCCCTTGCCACCGCCGGCCATCCCGCGACGCCGCACCGCTTCGGCCGCAGCGAGCAGGATGCCATCGATGGTCCGTCGCATTATGTGATCATCGCCGACATGAAGTCGCGCTCCATCACCGGCCTGGAAGAAGAAATTTTCAACATGGGCCCGGCGCATCGCTTCATGCCCCAGTCCTGGGTGCTGACAAGCGAGGCATCGCTGAACACGATCCGAACCCGGCTGGTGCAGAAACTGGGCAAGATCGATTCGCTGTTCATCGTCGATGCCGCGCGTGACAAGGCGGCATGGTTCAATTTCGGTCCCGAGAACGATTCACGCGTTCGCCGCATGTGGAGCCGGCCGCAGGAATTTTCGGGTACCGAGCGGCGCACCATCAAGCGGGCCTGAACGCCTTCGCATAGCGCCGCCAATTGGCCACATAGATTTGCGCCGATCGGCTGAGGTCCTGGGTCTGTTCCGCCGACAGGTCGCGTTTCGCCCGAGCTGGACTGCCCAGGATCATCTTGCCATCCTCGAAGACCTTGTCCTCAGTTACCAGGGCGCCGGCGCCCACCAGGCAGCGAGCGCCGATGCGGGCCCGGTTGAGCAGGATGGCGCCCATGCCGATCAGCGCATTATCGCCGACGATTGCCGAATGCACGATGACCCGGTGGCCGATAGTAACCCCCTGCCCGATAGTCACCGGCTGGCCTGGGTCGGCATGGATCACACTCTGATCCTGAACGTTTGAGTCCTCGCCGATCGTGATCCAGTCATTGTCGCCGCGCAACACCGCACCGAACCAGATGCTGGCGCCCTTTTTGATCCGTACCCGGCCGATCAGGACGGCGTCGGGCGCGATCCAGCAATCGCCATCGGCCGGAAGCTCGGGCAACACGCCATCAAGACTGTAAAGCGGCATCGCGCACCTCATCTTGGATAATTCACACACCGCGGCGCAAAAGAAGATACCCTCAAACTAGGCGATTTGATTCGCCCAAATGACTGTTGATTGACCCAGAGGATTTGGGGGGTCTTGGCACTGGTGCTTGTTGCACTGAATCTGCCTCAACTGCCACGGGCCGGTATACCGGAAATCCCTTCTCCTTCACGCACTCTGTTCCTCACACATCGGGAGTATTTATGGCCAAGCGCTCCATGCGTTCGAAGTCGCGTGACTCTTCCTATGTCCCCCAGGAAAATGTCCATCCCCTCTTTCCGGGCCGCTGGTCGCCCCATGACCCGGACGGTCAATTCCGCGACCGCAAATACGTAAAAAATGTCCGGGCCATGAGCCCGGCACAGCAGCAGTTCATGGACGCCATCGACAGCCAGAGTGTGGTACTGGCGTTGGGTCCCGCGGGCACCGGCAAGACGTATCTGGCGATTGCCAAGGCGGTGGAGGCGCTGGAGGGGGGAAAGGTGCAGCGCATCGTGCTGTCCCGTCCGGCGGTGGAAGCGGGCGAGACGCTGGGCTTCCTGCCCGGCGACTTTCAGGAAAAGCTGGCGCCCTATCTGCGCCCACTCTACGACGCCTTGACCGAAAGGCTGGGCACCAAGCGGCTGAAGGCGATGCTGGCCGACGGGATCATCGAGATTGCGCCGGTCGCCTATATGCGCGGGCGCACGCTCAGCGAATGTTTCGTGGTTATCGATGAGGCGCAGAACTGCACTTATACCCAGATCAAGATGCTGCTGACCCGACTGGGCTGGCGCTCCACCATGGTGCTGACGGGTGACCCGGACCAGACCGACCTTCTGCCGGGCCTCTCCGGACTGGCGGACATTGCAGGCCGGCTGGAGAAACTGGACGACGTGCCGGTGATCAGGCTGGCGGAGGGCGATATCGTGCGCCACCCGCTGGTCGCTTCCATGCTGACGGTCCTGTGATATCTGGACGACGGAGGGCCTCGAGCTGGCGCTAAAGCGCCAGTTCGACCATGACCATGCCAAGCAGCAGCGCCCAGTAACCCGCGATGGCGACGGCAAAACCATAGGCCACGCCCGAACAGGCACTGGACCGGTAGGACCGGGTGGAATTTTCGAACAGAACGCTGGGCCCCGCCACTATCATGATGGCCCAGTGACACAGGGTGGCGGCGGTGCCCTTCGGTCTGCGTGCCAGGAGCCGATAGAGATTTGCCACGATCCCCGACAGGGCCAGGCCGCCCGCGAAGGAAAAGAGCAGCAACTGCAGTATGCGCATGTTGCCGCCCTCAGCCACTGTCCGACCGGAGCAGCTGCTCCAGCCTGGAATCGAGTTCGGCCCGCGAATTGGTCGCACGAAGCTCGCCTGCCACCGCGCGCCAGCGCGGCGTATCCAAATGAACCGTGCCGGTCACAAGAGCGGCCAGTCCGAAGGCAGACGCGGCCTTTAACAAAAGCGACATGTTTCCAAATGACACAGAGTTGAGGCTTCCGGGTCACGCGTCGCAAGAATTGGGCAAGCTTGTCCCCGGGACGGCTGCAGCCCCCGTGCGGGCGTCCTAAATTGGGTTGAGCAGCTCAACCCATAAAAACGCAGGACCATGTCCCCCACGGCGGACCAGAGAGAGGCAATCCACCAGCATTCCGGCTGGCTGATCCCGCTTGGCTTCGGCGTGGTGATCCTGGTCCTGTGCGGGCTGATCCTGGGTTGGTATCTCAGGCCCTATCCGAAGGGGCGTGCGCCAAGCGGCGGTTCCCAGATCGTGCATCTGAGTGTCCACGGCGTGCGGCTGGGTATCCCGGCCAATTACATCACCACGGCACATGCCCAGGCCGGAGGCGCCCAGGACAGCGTTGCCCTGATCGCGCTGTTCCCCTCGTTTCGCGGCTATTCCAGGGACGAGGCATCGCTGTTCGCGGGCAATGCGCCGGATTCGCCGGTCATTCGGCTAACACTGCGCGGCGACAATTCCGGCCTGGATGCGCGAGGAAGGCTGGATCGCGTCTACCGGCCCTACATCACCGATCCGGCCGGAACAGGAGGGCTGTTCGGCCTGACCCGTTATTCCTTCGCGGCCGGTTCCGGTTATGACGGCAATGAACTGTTCGCCGGCAACGATTCGGAGGGCCTGGAACTGTTCCTGTGCGAAAAGCCGGGGCCGGACATCCCAAGCCCGAACTGCCTGGCGCTGGATCGGCCGCTCGGCCAGAAGGCAACGGGACGCAAGGCCAGCCTGTCATGGCGCTTCAAGCGCGCATATCTGTCGCGCTGGCGCGAAGTCACCAGCGGCGTCTATCAACTGATCGGGCGCTTCGAACGGTCGGGCTGATGGCTCCGATGATCGCGGGCACGGCGGGCGAGCCGGTGCGCGATTCACCCGCTTGCGCCGTTGTCAGCCGCGGCTGGCGGGGGCCTCGGGCAAATCCATTTCCAGGATCGCCATGTTGAAGCTGTAGGAGATTTCGCCATCTTCCTCGTCCTTGAACAGGACGCCGATGAACTCGCCATTGACCTGTACTTCGACGGAATCCGCCTGCTTGGGGCGCTCGACGATCGTGATGGTATCGAGACGGAAAAGATTGCGCAGGTATTTTTCCAGGCGCCAGATTTCGCTGCGGGTCAAGACCTATCCCTCACCAGTGTGCGCGGCTGAACTGACATGCCGGAGAGCTGCCCGTCAAGGCGCCCGCAGGCGGAAAGCACCGTCCAGGGGCGATCAGCCTGTATTGTCCGGCTCTTCGATGATGTGGTTCATCTGTTGCGAGGGGCGCTCTCCGCAATCGCAGTTGACCAGCTTGGCGGGGACACCCACCGCAGTACAATGTGGGGGAACCGGCTTCAGGACAACCGACCCGGCGCCGACCCGGCTGTATTCGCCGATCTCGATATTGCCCAGGATCTTGGCGCCCAGCGAAATCAGCGAGCCCCGCCGGATCTTGGGATGGCGGTCGCCCTCTTCCTTGCCGGTACCGCCCAGGGTCACGTCCTGCATGATGGAAACATCGTCTTCCACCACGGCGGTCTCGCCGATTACCACGCCAGTGGCGTGGTCGATCATGATGCCGCGGCCCATGCGGGCATTGGGATGGATGTCGACCGCGAAGCGCTCGGAGACGCGGCCCTGAAGAAACAGCGCAGTGGTGCGCCGTTCGTTCAGCCACAGCCAGTGCGCAACTCTATGGCATTGAAGAGCATGAAAGCCCTTGAAGAACAGGAACGCGTCAGCATGCGAATGGCAGGCCGGATCGCGCTCGAACACCGCTGACAGGTCGGCGCGCGCCGCCGCCCCAATCTGGGGATCGGCGGCCATAGCTTCGTCGATGATGGTGCGCACGGCCAGCTGGCCGAGTTCTTCGCCGCCCAGCTTGCGGGAAAGATGATAGGACAGCGCCTGTTCCAGCCGCTCATGCTGCAGGATGGTATCGTACACGAAGCCCGCCATCGCCGGCTCGTTGAGTGCGATAGCCTGCGCCTGCTCGCGCAGCAGCGACCACACCGGATCGCAGGGGGCAATGTTTTCGCGCGGATTGGCCATAAGGTGTCCTCTCAGGGGCATGCTTTTACCACAGAAGCCTGTAAAATTTCAAAAACGCGTGGCGTTGCGGAAGATTTCCGCGGCCCCAATCAGATGGATAGCCGAATGCACGCCGGCAAGGGCCTGGTTTTGCTGGCCACGCTGCTTCTTGCGGCGCTGCCTCTGCGCCGGGGCCCAGTCCCCGCCCGCGTCGGCGGTCTGGACGGCCATAATTCCCGGCATTTTTCCCCGCTATGTCTACACATGGCGGCTGCTGCCCGATGGGCGCTATCTGGAAGATGGCCGTGATGGCCAGGGTGGTCCGCCCGTTCAGCCCACACTTTCTGGGCGATGGTCACGGGATGGCGCACACCTGGTATTGCGTCAGGACGGCATCGGCTATGTGTCCGACGGCGTCGAGACAGGGGCCAGCTATTCCGGCATCCTGCGACTGGAGGGAGAGCCGGTCTCGCGATTTTGCGCCAGACAAGGGGCTCGCACACCCCTTCATTGCGACCCGCCTGGTGTATAGCTGACTGCTGTTTGCAATGAATTTCACCAAGGCTCGCGACCCATGCCCCGATACCAGGAACTCAAGATCCCGCCCTTCAACCAGACGGCGGGGGGCGCTCTGGATCTTCTGCTCACCCGCCGCTCCGGCTCGGCCAAGACGATGACGGGGCCGGGCCCCACGCCGGGCCAGCTTGCCGACATCCTGAGATGCGCCACACGTGTACCCGATCATGGCAAACTATTTCCCTGGCGCTTCATTGTTTTTGAGGGTGATGCCCGCGGGCGGGCAGGCGACATTCTGGCCGATGTGACCAGGGCAGAGGGCGCGCAGGAGCGTCAGGTGGAAGAGGAACGCGGCCGGTTCCTGCGCGCGCCGGTAGTGGTCGGCGTGATCTCGACCACCCGCGAGATGATCAAGATTCCGGTGTGGGAACAGGAACTGTCGGCCGGCGCGGTTTGCCAGACCATGCTGATCGCAGCCACCGCCATGGGCTTTGTCGCCAACTGGCTGACCGAGTGGTACGCATTTCATCCGATGGTGAAGGATAAGCTGGGACTGAAGCCGGGCGAGCGCATTGCGGGCTTCATCTATATCGGCCATCCCGCCGCGCCGCTTGAGGAGCGCCCACGGCCCGACATGGACACCATCGTAAGCCGCTTCTAGGCGGCGAACAGGAAGCCGTAGGCGATGATCAGAACGGCAATTCCGGCGGTGGTTACGGCGACAGGCAAGGAATCCATGGCAAAAGTCCCTTAGACAACCGTCTAAGTGGCCATGGCCACGCCCGGTTCAACCTGCATACCACGCAGCCCTGCCCCGCGTCGGCCGCTGCGGCAGTTTGTGTCAGGGAATGCCGATCAGCTTGTGAGTTTGGAGGCTCAGCCGCCATTGCGGATGGGCCAGGCAATAGTCCGTTGCCGCCTTCGTGTTGTCGGCGCGAGCGTCATTGTCCATCGGCTGCAGGAAGAAATGGCGGAAATCCTGGCCGGCATAGGCTTCCGGCACGGCGCCTTGCTGTGGATAGACCAGCTTGAGCTCGTCGCCGCGCTTCAGCTTCTGCTCGCTGCCGGCCTTGGGGCTGACGCAGATCCAGTCGATGCCCGGCGGCGGCAGCAGCGTGCCATTGGTCTCGATCGCGATCTCCAAACCCAGTTCGTGGAGTGCATTGACCAGCGCCCTGTCGAGCTGGAGCAGCGGCTCGCCGCCGGTGCAGACCACATAGGGCTTGCCCCTGGCGTGCTGCGGCCACAGCGCGAAGACGGCGCGGGCCAGCGCCGCAGCATCGGTGAACTTGCCGCCTCCCGGGCCGTCGGTGCCCACAAAGTCGGTGTCGCAGAAGCGGCAGGTCGCATCGCTGCGGTCATTTTCCAGACCGCTCCACAGATTGCAGCCGGAAAAACGCAGGAACACGGCGGCGCGGCCGGCCTGAGCCCCCTCACCCTGCAGCGTGTAATAGATTTCCTTCACCGAATAGGTCATGACGTTCGGAATCTCGCAAAGCCCGCTGCGCGCAATTCGCAGGCCGGACAGCTACCACAGCCGTATCCCCAGGCGTGGCGATGGGTGCGGTCACCCTGATAGCAGGTAACGGTCTCTTCCACGATCAGATCGACCAGCGCGGGGCCGCCCAGTTCTTCGGCAAGCTGCCAGGTAGCGGCCTTGTCGATCCACATCAATGGCGTGTGAATTCGTATATCGCGCGCCAGGCCCAGGCTGAGGGCGCGAGCGGTCGCCTTGATCGTGTCGTTGCGGCAGTCGGGATAGCCGCTGAAATCCGTCTCGCACATGCCGCCGACCAGGTCGTCGATGCCGCGCCGGTAACCCAGCGCCGCGGCGGCGGTAAGGAACATCACATTTCGCCCCGGAACGAAGGTGGTGGGAAGTCCGCTTTCCCCCATCGCGATTGCCACGTCGTCGGTCAGCGCGCTGCCACCGATCGCCTTAAGGGTGTCCAGCGGCAGAAGTTGATCCTGGCCCAGCCGGCTGCCATCCGCCATCGTGCGCATCACGGCCAGAATGCGAGGCCGTGCGGCCAGTTCGGCGGCATGGCGCTGGCCATAGTCGAAGCCCACGGTTTCGACCCGCTCGAAGCGCGCGAGTGCCCAGGCAAGGCAAGTGGTCGAATCCTGGCCACCGGAAAACAGTACAAGGGCGCTTGTCGGCATGGCGGGGTGTTTACCCCGCCGAGACCGGCCGGAAAACAGCTATCTTGAATTCCTTGTCCCAGGAGGTGGATTCAGCCCGCCAGCGCCTGAACCGCATAGACACAGCGGGACGGCAGAAACAGGCTGACCATAGTTCCCTCGCCGACAGCGCTGATCACCTCCAGCCGGCCGTCATGCAATTCGACCAGCGATTTGGAGATGGAAAGCCCCAGCCCGGCGCCTTCAAAACGGCGTGACAAGGTGCCATCGAGCTGGCGGAACGGCTCCAGAGCAGCCGCGATCGTTTCAGGCGCCATGCCGATTCCGGTGTCCTCTACCACCAGCGCGATGCCGCCATCCTCTTCCAGTCGCGCGGCCACCCGTACGGTGCCCGCCATGGGCGTGAACTTCAGCGCATTGGCCAGCAGATTGCCGATGGCCTGGGCGAGGCGCCGGGGATCGACATCCAGCAGCGGCATTCCGGCAGGAATCTCGACGGCGATCTTGCGCGCGTCGTGGGTGATGGCCCGAGCCATCTTGATGGCCTGCTCGACGATGTCGTGGATATTCTCGTGCCGCGTCTCGATGGTCAGAAGGCCGCCTTCCAGCCGCGAGACGTCGAGCACGTCATTGATCACCGACAGAAGGCGCCCGCCGCTCTTGTGGATGTCGCCGGCATATTCGCGATAGGCAGGATTGCCCACAGGACCCAGAACCTCGTCACGAATGATCTCGGAAAAGCCCAGTACGGCGTTGAGCGGTGTCTTCAGCTCATGGCTCATGGCCGCCAGGAAGGCCGCCTTCATCTTGTTGGCGATCTCGGCCTGGCGCAGGGCGGTGCGCAGCGCCCGTTCCTGTTCGAATTTTTCGGTGACGTCCTCCACCGTGCCTTCATAGCAGAGCATCGCTCCGGACCAGTCGCGCACTGCGCGCGCATTCTCCGATATCCAGATGCGCCGGCCCGAACGCTGATAGATTTCGGAGACAAAGTTTGTGACGATGTCGTTGGCCTGCATCAGGGCGCGAAACTGGGCTCGCCGCTCGGGTTCGACATAAAGCTGGGCGCCGATGTCGGTAAGTCCTGCGATCAGCGTCTGGGGCGAGGAATAGCCATAGATGTCGGCCAGCGCCTGGTTGACCGCGATGTAGCGGCCGTCGGGCGTGGTGCGGAATATGCCTTCAACGGCCTGGTCAAAGAAGGCGCGGTAGCTGATTTCGCCGGCGCTGAGGCGCTTGCCCGTGTTGTCGGCCACCCGCGCCAGCACCACAAGCATGCAGCACAGGATGGCCACGATCACCAGACCGCCAAGGAACTCGTCGCCCAGATCGAGGGCCAGACCCAGCCCCAGCACGGTACCCGCTGCAAATGTGGCGCAGGCGACCGCGATCGCGGGAGAAGGCGTGCCCGCTTTCGGCTTTGGTTCGTCGATAGACAAGGCCATGCTCATATCTGGCGTGTTCGGAGACTGTCCCGCGGTCCTGCTGCATTGTTAGTGACCAATCCTAAATGTCCCGTTGCCGCTATCGGGCTTGAGCCGCCAAAGAAAATGCGGAGCCGTTAGGAGTTTGGAAATCTCCATCAAGCAGGTGTTAAATCCGCGAGGCGGTGATGGGACGATGCGCCGGGCAATTGTTCCGTCCGCCACTTTGTGTGAGATTACCGTCCGCTTTCCCAATCGCCACATACAAGACCAATGGACCTGCTGCACGCCATCCATCCGTTGTTTGTTGTCTCCGGCTTCGCGGTCGGTTTCCTGGTAGGAATGACCGGCGTTGGCGGCGGCTCCTTGATGACGCCGCTGCTGATCCTGTTGTTCCATGTCCATCCTGTGACCGCAGTCGGCACCGACCTGGTCTATGCCTGCATCACCAAGACCGGCGGCAGCCTGGTGCACGCCTATAACAGCACCATTGACTGGCGCATCGTGCGCCGGCTGGCGATGGGCAGCCTTCCGGCGGCGGCTGCGACCATGACGCTGTTGGCGTATCTTCGGATCGATCCCGACACCTACAACCTGCTGGTAACCCGCGTGCTTGGCGTGGCGCTTCTGTGCACCGCTGCTGCGCTTTTGTTCCGCCGCCGCCTGCTGGCCAGCTATACCCGCAGGGTTGGCGTGCTGACCGAAGGACAGACCTGCTACTACACGGTGGCGACAGGGGCGGTTCTGGGGACACTGGTAAGCATCTCGTCGGTGGGCGCAGGCGCGCTGGGGGTCACCGCCCTGATCCTGCTTTACCCGGAATTGCCAGTGGTGAAGATCGCCGGCTCCGACATTGCGCATGCCGTGCCACTGACGCTGGTAGCCGGGGCCGGGCACCTGATGGGCGGGGGGCTGGACGAGACGGTGCTGATTTCCCTGCTCTGTGGCTCGCTGCCAGGTATCGTGCTGGCCAGCCTGTTCGCTCCCCGGATGCCGGATCGGGCGCTCAGACTGATCCTGTCCGCTACCTTGACCGTCGTCGCCGTGCGACTGCTCTGGCCCCATGCCTGACCGCCCCGGAAATCCCCCTCGCGCCTGGCAGCGGATGCTGTCGGGCCGCCGCCTGGACCTGCTGGAACCCAGCCCGCTGGACATCGAGATCGAGGATATCGCCCATGGCCTGGCCCGGGTGGCGCGCTGGAACGGCCAGACCAGGGGCGCCCATGCGTTTTCCGTTGCCCAGCACAGCGTCGTGGTGGAGCGGCTGGTTGGGGAATTGTCGCCCCGGCTGGCGCGGCAGGCTCGGCTGATGGCACTTCTGCACGATGCGCCCGAATATGTTGTCGGTGACCTCATAAGCCCTTTCAAGGCCGCAGTCGGCATCAATTACAAGGCGTTGGAAGAAAAACTTCAGATGGCGGTGCATCTGCGATTCGGCCTGCCCGCACATGTGCCATCTGCCCTCAAGGCCCTGCTCAAGCGGGCCGACCATATCTCGGCCTATTACGAGGCCACCCAGCTTGCAGGCTTCGAAGAATCTGAGGCCCGACGCCTCTTCGGGCGGCCTCCGGCCCGGCTTCGCACGCCCCGGCTGGTACCCCTGTCCACCGCCGAGGCGCAGGCACAATTCCTGGCCCGATTTCACAGACTTTGCCCGCCATAGGGTCTAGAAAGACGCCATGCCACGCCTCCTGGTCACCCCTCTGTCGAACCTGGCAGAAGCCCTCGACAACCATGCACCGTCCCACCTGGTGAGCCTGCTGTCGCCCGAGCACATGATCACGACGCCCCAGGGCTACCAGATCGAGGCGCACCTTAAGCTGGGCATGAACGATGTGGCCGATCCGGCCGCCGGGCTCGCCCCGCCGGGGCCGCATCATGTCGAGCAGCTGCTGGCTTTTTCGCGGGATTGGGACGCCCATGCGCCCCTGGTCATTCATTGCTGGGCCGGGATCAGTCGCTCGATGGCTTCCGCCTTCATCATCCTCTGCGATCGGCTGGGCCCGGACCGGGAGATCGAGATCGCCCGTGCCATGCGCCAGCGCGCGCCCCATGCCGCACCCAACCGCCTGCTGGTAGCCTATGCCGATGCGGCGCTCGGCCGGGAAGGACGGATGACCGCGGCAGTAAACGCCATGGGGCCGCCACTGATCGTGGAACAGGGCGTACCGACCGCCTTTCCCCTGGTGGGCCTGTGAACGGGCCCGCCAATGCCGTCTCCATCGGCCTGTCCGCGGCGATCGTGGCTGTGGAAGGCGAGCGGCCATCGGTACTGGTTGTCAGCCACGAGGGCGCGGAGGACGCCCTGCCCTTCGGCCCGTTCGATCCGGTGCATCACCGCACGCTGGAACTGGGCTTGCGCAAATGGGTGGGCGAACAGACGCGGTTTGATCTGGGCTATACCGAACAGCTCTATACCTTCGGCGACCTGGGGCGCCATCGCACCCAGCAGGCCCGCGATCCGGGCACCCGGGTGGTGTCGGTGGGCTATCTGGCCCTGACCCGCATGGTGCGCGAGGCCCCGAACACACAGTGGCGCGGCTGGTACCACTATTTTCCCTGGGAAGACTGGCGCGACGCCAAGCCAGCCATGATCGAGCAGGTCATCGTGCCCGCCTTGCGCAAATTCGCGCGCGACGCGCCCAGCCCCGAAATGACCGAGCAGCGGCGCGAACGTATCAATATCTGCTTCGGCGAAGGCTGGGACGAAGAGCGGGTGCTGGAACGCTACGAGCTTCTGTATGAGGCGGGGCTGGTGGAGGAATTCTATCGCGACGGCGGCAAGAGAGCCGAGGGCGTGCGGCTGGGCACGGCGATGATGTTCGACCACCGCCGCATCCTGGCTACCGCCATCGCGCGGCTGCGGGGCAAGCTGAAATACCGGCCCGTGGTGTTCGAACTGATGGCGCCGACTTTCACCCTTCTGGAACTGCAGCGGGTGGTGGAGGCGCTGGCGGGCCTGCGCCTCCACAAGCAGAATTTCCGGCGGCTGGTGAATGTGCAGGGCCTGGTCGAGGGGACCGGGAAATTCTCCACTCCGGCCCGGGGGCGGCCTGCCGAACTATTCCATTTCCGCCGCGAGGTTCTGCGCGAACGCCAGGCGCCCGGCGTAAGGCTGGGCTCACGCCGCAGCCGTACCGCCTGACCGGCCGGGCGCGACTTTCAGGAAAACCGCGTCAAAATGACATAAAATGGCAACGCATGGCTGTTCCGCACGTTGCGGACTCTTGACCCATTAATGCTCCGGTGTAGCATTAGTTAGGAACCGGCACTCTTGAAGGCCGGGTTTTTTGCCCTACATATATACTCGAACTGAGTATAATGTGGCATGGAGGTCATATGGGTGTCGAACTCGCCTACACCGACGCAGTAGCCCGGGCCACGGATGGCCTTTATTCCAAGGTAGCGAAATTCATTCCGCCGGCCGAGTGGCATGCCCACGCTCCCATGATCGCCGAAATCAACCGGCTCAAGCGCGAGAAGAACGCCGTCATCCTGGCGCACAACTACATGACGCCCGAGATATTCCATTGCGTCGGCGATTTCGTGGGCGACAGCCTGGCCTTGGCGCGCGAGGCCGCACGCACGGATGCGAAAGTCATCGTGCAGGCAGGCGTCCATTTCATGGCAGAGACATCCAAGATCCTCTCGCCGGACAAGACGGTGCTGATCCCCAGTCTGGAAGCGGGGTGCAGCCTCGCCTCATCCATCACGGGAGCGGACGTACGCCTTCTGAAGCAGAAATATCCCGGCTTGCCGGTGGTCACCTATGTGAACACCAGCGCCGACGTGAAGGCGGAAAGCGACATCTGCTGCACCAGCGGCAACGCCGTGAAGGTTGTGGAAGCGATCGCCCGCGATTTTGGCACCGACACCGTCGTCATGATCCCGGACAAGTATCTTGCCCGCAATGTGGCCGCGAAGACCGGGGTGAAGGTGATCACCTGGGAAGGCGCCTGCGAAGTGCATGAGCGCTTCACGGCAGAGGAGATCCGCGACTATCGCGCCGCCAATCCCGGCATCGTGGTGCTGGCTCATCCGGAATGCCCGCCCGAAGTGGTGGCAGAGGCGGATTTCGCTGGGTCGACCGCCGCGATGATCGACTATGTCGGCAGCCATCACCCGCAGCGGGTGGTGATGATCACCGAATGCTCCATGAGCGACAACGTGGCAGCGGAGAATCCCGGAACAGAATTCATCCGGCCCTGCAACCTGTGCCCGCACATGAAGCGCATCACCCTGGATGGCATCCTGCGCAGCCTTCAAACCATGACCCATGAGGTGGTGGTCGACCCCGCGGTTGCCGCGCGCGCCAGGGCCCCCATTGACCGCATGCTGGCGGTCAAGGCCTGATCCCGGTGGCTCCCCGCATGGACAACATAGTCGAAACCGACGGCGCGCTGATCCTGGGCGCAGGGATTGCCGGACTGTTCACCGCCCTGAAGCTGGCACCAATGCCCTCTATCGTGCTGGCGGGCACGCGGCCGGGCATCTCCGGTTCCAGCGCATGGGCACAGGGCGGCATCGCCGCCGCCATGGGCGAAGGCGACAGCTGGCAGAACCATGCGCGCGATACCGTGACAGCGGGCGCGGGCCTGTGTGATCCGGCTATCGTCGAGCTGGTGGCACGCGAAGCGCCCGAGCGCATCCACGATCTTCTGGCGCTGGGCACGCCGTTCGACCGCAAGGCCGACGGCACCTTGGCGCTGGGACGGGAGGCTGCCCATTCGCTGCCCCGCATCGTGCATGTGAGGGGCGACGGCGCGGGCGCGGCGATTTCGGCCACACTGGCGGCGCGTGCCGGTGAAACCGATTGCATTACCCTGCTGGAAGGCTTCCATGCGGTGGAACTGGCGATGGAAGGCGGCCGCGTCACCGGCATCTTTGCCCGTTCCGGCCTGGGCAGCGACGCCCGGCTGGTGCTGTTCAAGGCGCGCGCCGTGATCCTGGCCACCGGTGGGCTGGGCGCGCTTTATGCCGTCACCACCAATCCGCTGGAGGCGCGTGGGGAGGGCCTTGGCATGGCGGCACGCGCTGGCGCGGTGATCGCCGACCCGGAATTCGTACAGTTCCATCCCACCGCGATCGCGGTGGGCCGCGATCCGGCTCCGCTGGCGACAGAGGCGCTGCGCGGCGAAGGCGCCGTGCTGGTCAATGGACGCGGCGAACGCTTCATGACCGCGGTGCATCGGGACGCCGAACTGGCGCCGCGCGACATCGTCGCCCGCGCTATCCATCGCCAGATCGTGTCGGGCCAGAAGGTCTTTCTGGACTGCCGTGAAGCGGTCGGCGCGGAATTTTCCCAGCGCTTTCCCACTGTCTTTGGTGCCTGCACGACGGCGGGCATCGATCCGGCCACCCAGCCCATTCCCGTGGCACCGGCCGCGCATTATCACATGGGTGGCATCGCGTCGGACGCATATGGCCGGTCCTCGCTGCCCGGTCTCTGGGTGGTGGGCGAATGTGCCGCCACGGGGCTGCATGGCGCCAACCGGCTGGCATCAAATTCGCTGCTGGAAGGCCTGGTTTTCGGCGCCCGCGTGGCCGAGGACGTGCGCGACAGCCTGATCATGGGCGCGATGCGCGGCGCCCCGCCTGCCCCGCCGCGTTTCGCCAGCCCGGCACCGCCCCATGTCCTGCGCAATGCCATGAGCCGGTATGTGGCGCTGGAGCGCGACGCCGATGGGTTGCGTGCGGCGCTGGCCACCATCGCGCGGCTGGAACGGGCGAGCAGCGAGCCGGCCCTGCAGAACATGATCGCTACCGTCAAGCTGGTGACGGCCGCCGCGTTGGCGCGCACCGAATCCCGTGGCGGCCACTGGCGCAGCGACTATCCGGGTTCTGCTCCGGTGGCGCGGCGCACGCTCATCACTCTGGCTGAAGCCGAGCGCATCGCGGCGGGCCAGCGCGAAACGCCTGCACGCCGCGCACGCAAATGACTGCCACCGCACTTTCCTTCACCCGGCCACCGCCGACGCTGCTGGTCGAGCCGCAGGTGCGCGCGGCGCTGGAAGAGGATCTGGGACGTGCCGGCGATATCACCAGCCAGCTCACTATTGCCGAAGACGCCATCGTCACGGCGCGGCTGGCTGCACGCAGGCCGGGTCGCATCGCCGGGCTTATCGCCGCGGAGATCGCGTTTCACCTGGTCGATCCAGGCCTGCACCTCGCAGTTTTGATCCCCGATGGTGCCGAAGCCGCGCCGGGCGACGTTCTGGCCACGATCACGGGCAGCGCGCGCAGTATTCTGACCGCCGAGCGGGTGGCACTGAATTTCCTGGGGCCGCTGTCGGGTACCGCCACCGCCACGGCCGCCTTGGTCAAGGCAGTCGAAGGCACGCAGGCGCGCATCGTCTGCACCCGCAAGACGCTGCCGGGGCTGCGCCTGTTGCAGAAATATGCCGTGCGCTGCGGCGGCGGATTCAACCACCGATTCGGCCTGGATGACGCGGCTATGGTGAAGGACAACCACATCGCCGCCGCCGGCGGCATCACTCCGGCGCTCCAGCGTTTGCGCGCCGGGCTGGGCCATATGGTCAGGATCGAGATCGAGGTCGAAAGCCTGGCGCAGCTGGAGGAAGCCCTGGCCGCCGGCGCCGACGCGATCTTGCTCGACAATATGAGCATCGGCGATCTGAATCACGGCGTGGCGCTGGCCAAGACAAAATACGGCGGCCGCACGGTGCTGGAAGCGTCCGGCAATGTCACGCTGGACCGCGTGCGCACGATTGCGGAGACGGGCGTGGATTACATCAGTTCGGGCGCACTGACTCACAGCGCCCCCAATCTGGATATCGGGCTGGACTTTTAAGACCGATTACGACGCGCGGGTACGCGGGACGGCGCCGCGATAGAAGATGTGGTTGCCGATCTGGGTGGTGCGCTCAAGCGTACCCGCCCAATCGGGCGTGACCGACACGGAATGAAAATTCGTCGCCCCGCCAGTGGCGTCGCGCAGCGGCACCTCGCCCGTCAGGATGCGGGCAGCGAGCGCTTGGGCACGATGCCATGCGCGCGCCTGCTTGGTGCGCTTCAGATCGCCATTGCAGGTGAAGGAAAACTGGCAGCCGGGATGGCCGGCGCCTTCATACACCACAGCGCAGATCGAATGACCGTAATTGCCATGGTTCATGCGGTGGAAGACCACTTCGGCGATCGCCTTCTGGCCGGTCTGCCCCTCGCCCCGGGCCTCGTAATACAATACCTCGGACAGGCAGCGATGTTCGCGCAGCAGCTGGGCCATCACCGAATCCGCCGGAACCTGTTCGGCGGGCGCCTGGACGGCAGGCGACTGCACAGCAGGCGCCAGCTTGATGGATACGGCTGCGCCTTTGTCCGTAGACGGACGATAAGTCAGGGAGGCGCCGACAGCAGCGCTGGCCGTCGCCAGGATGATCGATAACGCGGCCACAAGCACGCGGTCGGAACGCGAAATCGCGTCGTTCGATTTTTTGGGCATTGGAAGGTGAAACTCTTTTTCGGCTCGGGTTTCGCTTGGTCTATTAGGCTTTGTCTACTTCGCTCTTGCGCTATTTCCGCCCCTTCGAAGGCATTCATTCCGCAGTTGCTGTTTCGATTAGGCTGTTTCGATTTCGCGTCGTCCTTCAAAATTTCCGAATGGTTCCCAGCACCATTGTGGGGCTTTTGCCTTCCAATTTCACGATCGTCAAATAAAATTTTCCATTACCGTGACAGTGCGTCACGACATGCCTGAAAACCCAGCACTTTCCGTGGGCCATCCACAACTTCAGATGTCGCTGCGACTCTTTTGCAGCGCCGCCTGCGCCGCAGCCAGACGCGCCACCGGCACGCGGAACGGCGAGCACGAAACATAGTCGAGCTGCGAATCGTGACAGAAGCGGATCGAATCCGGATCGCCGCCATGTTCGCCGCAAATACCCAATTTGAGGCTTGCGCGCGTTTCACGTCCGCGCGCAGCGGCAATGCGAACGAGCTCGCCCACGCCTTCTACATCGATCGATACGAAGGGGTCGCGCTTTATCAAATTCTTGGAAAGATATTCGCCCAGGAACATGCCGGCATCGTCGCGTGAAATGCCGATGGTGGTCTGGGTAAGATCGTTGGTTCCAAAGGAGAAGAACTGCGCGGTCTGCGCGATTTCACCGGCGCGCAGAGCCGCGCGCGGCAATTCGATCATTGTGCCGATCAGATAGGCCGGGACGTGGCCATTTTTGGCCTTGATGGCGTCTGCCACCGCGGCGATGCGGGCCGCCAGCACGTCCAATTCGGCCTTGAAGGCGACCAGGGGGATCATGATTTCCAGCTGCACAGGCGCGCCGCCCTTGGCTTCGACCGCCAGCGCGGCTTCCAGGATGGCGCGTGCCTGCATCTCGTAGATTTCGGGATATGTGATGCCCAGGCGGCAGCCGCGATGGCCCAGCATGGGATTGGCTTCATGCAGCATGATGGCCCGGGCGCGCAGCCTGGCCACGGCCGAGCCGGCGGCACGCGCCACCTCCTCGAATTCCTCTTCCTTGTGCGGCAGGAATTCGTGCAGCGGCGGATCCAGAAGCCGGATGGTGACAGGAAGGCCCGCCATCTCGGTGAAGATGGCCTCGAAGTCGCCGCGCTGCATGGGCAGCAGCTTGGCCAAGGCTTCCCTTCGTCCCTCTTCCGTCTCGGCCAGGATCATCTGGCGCACGGCGACGATGCGTTCGGCATCGAAGAACATGTGTTCGGTGCGGCACAGGCCGATGCCTTCTGCGCCGAACTTTCGCGCGGTCGCCGCGTCCATCGGCGTGTCGGCATTGGTGCGCACCTTCAGGCGGCGCACTTCATCGGCCCATTGCATCAAGGTACCGAAATCGCCCGTCAGTTCAGGCTGGCGCAGGCCCACGCGGCCCTTGAACACCTGGCCCGAGGCGCCATCGATGGTGATGATGTCGCCGCGCCTTATGACGATGTCGCCCGCCGTCATCTCGCCCCTCGTGGCATCGATCTTCAGCATGCCTGCGCCGGAGACGCAGGGCCGGCCCATGCCGCGCGCCACCACGGCCGCATGGCTGGTCATGCCGCCCCGCGCAGTCAGGATGCCGCGTGCAGCATGCATGCCGTGAATGTCTTCCGGGCTGGTTTCCGCGCGCACCAGGATCACATCCTTGTGATCGGCGGCCAGCTTTTCGGCTTCGTCGGCGGTGAAGGCAACCTCGCCGGTCGCGGCGCCGGGCGAAGCGCCCAGGCCGGCGGCGATCTGTTCCTTGGGCGCATCGGGATCGAGGGTGGGATGCAGAAGCTGGTTCAGCGCCAGCGGATCCACGCGCGTCACCGCTACCTTCCTGTCGATCAGGCCCTCCCCCACCATGTCCACGGCGGCCTTCAGTGCGGCCTCGGCCGTGCGCTTGCCGGCACGGGTCTGCAGCATGAAGAGCTTGCCTTCCTGGATCGTGAACTCCACGTCCTGCATGTCGCGGTAATGCTGTTCCAGCCGTTCGCCGATGGCCTTGAGTTCGGCATAGGCAACCGGCATCGCCTCTTCCATCGATGGGCGCCTGCCGCCCTGCCGTTCGCGCACCGTTCTGGAAATGGGCTGCGGCGTGCGAATGCCCGCCACAACATCCTCGCCTTGGGCGTTGATGAGGAATTCGCCATAGAGCAGTTTTTCGCCGGTGGCGGGGTCGCGGGTAAAGGCGACCCCGGTGGCGCTGGTTTCGCCGCGGTTGCCGAACACCATCGCCTGCACGCTGACGGCGGTACCCCAATCTTCCGGGATATTGTTGATCTTGCGATAGGTGTTGGCGCGCGGGCTGTGCCAGGAGCCGAACACCGCGCCGATTGCGCCCCAAAGCTGTTCCTGCACATTGTCGGGAAAGGGCTTGCCCAATTCTTTTTCCACCCGCGCCTTGAACAGGCCGGCGATGCGCTTCAGGTCTTCGGCATCCAGCCCGGTGTCCAGTTCGACGCCTTTGGCGTCCTTTGCTTCGTCCAGGATATCCTCGAACCGCGCGTGATCGACGCCCAGCACCACGTCGGAATACATCTGGATGAAGCGGCGATAGCTGTCATAGGCAAAGCGCGGATTGCCCGTCAGCCTGGCCAGCCCTTCGGCAGTGTCGGCGTTCAGGCCGAGGTTCAGCACCGTGTCCATCATGCCGGGCATTGACACGCGCGCGCCCGAACGCACAGACAGCAGCAGCGGCCGCGCCGGATCGCCCAGCGTGCCGCCCGCGATGCGGCCGATTTCCGTCAGCGCGGTATCGACCTGCGCCTTCAGGTCGGACGGATAGGTGCGCCCGTTGGCATAGTAGTAGGTACAGACTTCGGTGGTGACCGTCAGGCCCGGCGGCACCGGCAGGCCCAGATTGCTCATCTCGGCCAGGTTGGCACCCTTGCCACCCAGAAGATCGCGCATTTCGCTGCGCCCTTCCGCCTTGCCGTCGCCGAACGCATACACCCACTTGGTCATACCGAATCGCCCGTCATGATGATTTGCGAGGGCGGCAATATGGCATTGCAGCATGGCGCGCCGAAAGCCCCAAAGCGGCGCAAAAGCCGTGACAATCTGGCGTCATCCGGGGACGGAACGTGTTGCCGCGCGCGGCGTTAGCGCAATCACGCCCCGGTCCGACTGTTTGTTCAAACCGGCGCTTCGCGCGTTAGGCGGGATGAAACGTCCACCGGACGTTTCATAATCTCCCGCCTCACCCTTCGATCTTCGAGAAGTCGGCCACCCGGTGCAGCGCCGCGCGCAGGCCCGCCAGCAGGTTTAGGCGGTTGTCGCGCAGCACCGGATCGTCGGCGTTAACCTTCACCGTATCGAAGAAAGCGTCGACAGGGGCGCGCAGCGCCGCCATTTCGCGCATGGCACCTTCGAAATCTTCCGCATCCAGTTTCGGGCCGATAGCGCCAATGGCCTTTGCCAGCGTCGCATGCAGCGCTTGTTCGGCGGGCTCGGCCAGCAAAGCCTCGTCGACCTTGCCCAGATAGGTGCGGTTATCCTTCTTTTCTTCGAGCTTCAGGATGTTGGCGGCGCGCTTGTAGCCCGCCAGCAGGTTGGCGCCGTCGTCGGTCTTCAGGAATTTCTGAAGCGCCTCGACGCGGGCGACCAGCCGCACCAGATCGTCTTCACTGCCGAGGCTGAACACCGCATCGATTAGGTCGTGACGGGTGCCCTGCTCTTTCAGCGCTACTTTCAGACGATCAGCAAAAAAGGATAATAGATTATTGGCGCGCTCAACTTCCCAATCAAAGGGCGGATACTCTTCGAACGCGCCCTCAGCGAGAGCTTTCCGTGCTTTGTCGGAAACCGTCAGCAACTGCTTTAAGACGTTCTTATCTTTCAACTCCTCCCAATATGGGACCTTATTCAAAAGCTTTACTCTCGCACTCTCCATCATTGCGGACATAACTAACCGACCCGCAATTGTTGCAAACTTCGCGATAGGAATTCGGTACCCGTTCTCCAAGCAAATTCGGATAACACCCAGCGCAGCGCGTCTCAAAGCAAATGGATCGCTTGACCCTGTTGGTTTTTGCCCAATTGCGAAAAAGCCAACAAGCTGATCGAGCTTGTCTGCAATTGCCACCGAAGATGCGATCTTGGAGGTCGTCACCCGATCAGACGGCCCGACAGGTTTATAATGCTCCGCGATCGCTTCGGCGACTTGGATATCTTCATTGTCGTTGAGAGCGTAATAACCGCCCATGCACCCTTGTAATTCTGGAAATTCGGCGACCATCCCACTTGTGAGATCTGCTTTCGACAAACGAGCAGCCCTCGCGGCTTTTCGAAAATCACAATTCAATTCGTGAGCGATAAACCCTGCGAGAATTTCGAGCCGCTGTGAACGCTCGTACTGACTGCCGATATCTGCGTGAAAGACGATGCCTTTCAGGTCATCGACGCGGCTATCCAGCCTGCGCTTGCGGTCTTCATCCCAGAAGAATTTGGCGTCCGACAGGCGGGCGCGCAGCACCCGTTCGTTGCCCGCCACGATCTCCTTGCCGCCATCCTTCGCGATCATGTTGGCGACCAGGGCAAAGCGGTTCGCCATCTTGCCAGTCTTGGGATCGCGCAGGGAAAAATACTTCTGATGCGTGCGCATGGAGGTCTGAAGAATCTCCGGCGGCACGTCCATGAACTGGTCTTCAATGGTGCCAGTCAGGATCACCGGCCATTCGGCCAGGCCCGACACTTCGGCCAGCAGCCCCTCGTCCGGGATCATTTCCAGTCCATGGACGAAGGCTGCCTGCTTGACGCCTTCGAAAATCACCGCGGCGCGTTCGTCGGCGTCCAAAATCACATGGGCAGCGCGCAGCTTGTGCTCATAATCCTCGAAGCGCCGTGCCTCGATCTTGCCATCCGACAGGAAGCGGTGCCCGCGCGTATGCAGACCGCTGGAAACCCCGGCAAAGCTGAACGGCACCACCTCGCCATCGAAACTGGCCAGGATGGAATGCAGGGGACGCACCCAGCGGGTGGAAACACCCGGCTTCCAGCGCATGGATTTGGGCCAGGGCAGTCTGGCCATCGCCTCCGGGATGATCTCGGCCAGCACGGCGGCGGTCTCGCGGCCTTCGCGCTCGATCACCGCCATATAGACATCGCCTTTGGGCGTGGAGTGAACCGTCAACTGCTCCTTGCTAAGCCCGGTCTTCTTCAAAAAGCCTTCGATGGCGGCGGCGGGCGCATCGACCTTGGGCCCTTTCAGTTCCTCGCGCACATCGCTCTGCTTCGCCGGCAGGCCGGTGATCGCCAGCGTGATCCGGCGCGGCCCTGAGAAAGCCTTGGCCGCCTCGAACAGAAGGCCACGATCGGACAGCGCACCCACGACCAGGCGCTCAAGGTCTTTCGCTGCGCCCACCTGCATGCGGGCAGGGATTTCCTCGCTGAACAGTTCCAGCAGCAGATCGGGCATTACATGCGCCCCTTGGCGGCATAGCGGGGCCTGTAGGCGCCCATCGGCGATTCCAGCCAGGCTGCACAGCAGGCCTGGGCCAGTGCCCGCACCCGCCCGATATAGGCAGCCCGTTCGGTGACCGAAATCACGCCACGTGCCTGAAGCAGATTGAAGGCGTGCGACGCCTTGATGCACTGGTCATAGGCGGGCAGCACCAGCTTTTTGCCGTCCAAAAGTTCGCGGCATTGTTTCTCGGCATCCTTGAAATGCTGGAACAGGATGTCGGTGTCGGCGCGCTCGAAATTGTAGGCGCTGAACTCGACCTCGGCCTGGTGAAAGACCTCGCCATAGCGGAACTCGTTATTGAAGGCCAGGTCGTAGACGAACTCCACGTCCTGCACATACATGGCCAGACGTTCCAACCCATAGGTCAGCTCGGCACAGACCGGATCGCAGTCAAACCCGCCCACCTGCTGGAAATAGGTGAACTGGGTCACTTCCATCCCGTCGCACCATACTTCCCAGCCCAGGCCGGCGGCGCCCAGCGTGGGACTTTCCCAATCGTCCTCGACAAAGCGGATGTCGTGCAGCTCCGGGTCAAGGCCGATGGCGCGGAGGGAGCCAAGGTAAAGCTCCTGCACATTCTCCGGCGCCGGCTTCAGGATCACCTGATACTGGTAATAATGCTGCAGCCGGTTGGGGTTTTCGCCATAGCGGCCGTCCGTCGGCCGGCGGCTGGGCTGGACATAGGCCGCCTTCCAGGGGCGCGGGCCCAGCGCCCGCAGGGTGGTGGCAGGGTGGAAGGTGCCCGCCCCCATCTGGTCGTCATAGGGCTGCAGGATCAGGCAGCCCTGGGCCGCCCAATAATTCTGCAAAGTCAGGATCAGGTCCTGGAATGTCTTGGCTTTTGGCACGATGCGCCCAAGGTCGGATGGCGGCTGAAAAGTTGGCCGGAACCTACAGACGGGCCTCATGCAGGGCAAGCGCCGCGCCGTCCCGAAGCACGCTGTTTGCCGCCTCCGTCCAGCCGCCATCGGACGTGTGCAGGACAAGGCCCGCCAACAGCACCCCCGGCGCCCGGGAACCCTGGCGAACCTGCAGAATCACCCGGCTGGCGGGCGCACCTGAGCGGGGCCAGAGTGGAAAGATGGCCAGCCCTCTTTCGGGCAGCGCGGTCAATGCCTCGGCCAGCCGATCGGCGCGGAAGATGGCAGTGAAATAGCCACCGGAAACGGTACGTTGCAGCCCAAGCTTCAACCATGCTGTCAGAAGGCCGTGGTCCATCATGGCACCGGCCCGGGTCGCGTCTGGCGAGGCCTGGCCGGGGCCATGAAAGGGCGGGTTGCACAGCACCTGATCGAAGCCGTGCTTCAGTTCGGCCGGCAGATGGAAGATATCAGCCGTCACCACCGCCATCGAGGCGCCGTTGGCGGCAGCATTGGCGCGGGCCAGCGCCGATAAAACGGTGTCGATCTCGACCCCCGTCAGCGACAGGCCGGGCACGCGCGCGGCCAGGCACAGGCTGGCGGCGCCAGTGCCCACTCCCAGCTCCAGCGCGTGCATTCCCGCCTTCGCTGGAACGGCGGCGGCCAACATCACCGCGTCCAGCCCGGCGCGCAGGCCCGCCTCGTCCTGATCGATCCGGACCCGGCCGCCCAGCAGACTGTCGGTCATGGCATATGTTCGGGAATGGCCGCGCGCAGCAGCGCCTCGGCGCGCGGGAAATCGTCGTCCGCCACCATCAGCCGGCGCGGAAGAAAGCCCATGCTGCCGTCCATGATACTGGCGTGGGCGTCAAACACGACGGATTCGATGCCTTCCTGCGAGAGCAGGTTGGCGGCGTAATCAATCACCACAACATCTGTGGTCTTGAGGATGGCCCGCATGGCGTCCTTATAGGGGAAATCCGGCCATTTTGTCCCGCTTCCCTGTTCGGGTCCGCATCGGGTAATCTGCCGGCATGGGTGGGCAGAGCATCATTACCGACGCCAAACATGAGGGCGTCTCTCCGGTGGAACGGCTTCATGCGCTGGTGGCCGCGGACATGGCCGCGACCGACCGGCTGATTCATACGCGCATGACATCGGGCGTTGCGCTGATCCCCGACCTCGCGCGGCACCTGATCGATTCGGGCGGCAAGCGGCTTCGCCCCCTGCTGACGCTCGCGGCGGCAAAGGCCGGCAGCTATGCGGGCGATCATCACGTCAAGCTGGCCGCGGCGGTGGAATTCATCCACACTGCCACCCTGCTCCATGACGATGTTGTGGACGAAAGCGCGCTTCGCCGGGGCAAGGTCAGCGCCAACCTGATGTGGGGCAACAAGCCCAGCGTGCTGGTGGGTGACTTCCTGTTTTCCCGCGCCTTCCAGCTGATGGTGGAGACCGACAATCTGGCGGTGCTGGACATCCTCGCGGGGGCCTCGGCCGTGATCGCCGAGGGCGAGGTGATGCAGCTCAAATCCTCCAACGATCTGGGGGTGACCGAGGAACATTACCTCAATGTCGTGTCGGCCAAGACGGCCGCGCTATTCTCGGCGGCAGCCGAATCCGGCGCGCTTCTGTCGGGGCGCGGCGAGCGCTATGTCAGCGGCATGCGCGCCTATGGCGACAATCTGGGTATCGCCTTCCAGCTGGTCGACGATGCGCTGGACTATTCGGGGCGCCAGGCGCTGATGGGCAAGACCGTGGGCGATGATTTCCGCGAGGCCAAGATGACGCTGCCCATCATCCTGGCCCACGCCCGCGCCCGGCCGGAGGACAAACCCTTCTGGAAACGAGTGATCGAGACGGGCAACCAGACCGAAAGCGACCTGGACCGGGCCATCACTCTGGTGGAGCAGACCGGATCCATCCAGGAGACCATGCACCGGGCCCGCGCCTATGCCGATGCTGCGAAGGCGGCGCTAACGGTGTTGCCATCCAGCGACATCAAGGCCGCGTTGGCCGACATCGCGGATTTCTGCGTCGAACGCGCTTATTGATCCTGTCAAAGCCCTTCCGGCGTGGGCCCGATGTCCTGCCCTACCTGTTCGACGGAAAGCCCGCGTTCGGGTACGAAACTGGCGGCGGTCCACCAGCCAGGATGAGCCGACCGCAAGGCATTTGCAGCGCGCGCGCAGCAATCGTCGTCTGCGAAAATGCCGAAGCAGGTGGCACCGCTGCCCGACATGCGGCTGACCAGCGCGCCGGGCTGGCGCGCAATGGCGCCAAGCACCTCGCCGATGAGCGGCTGGATGGCGCGCGCCGGTTCTTCCAGGTCGTTGCCGGTCGTCTCCAGAAACCGCAGCAGGTCGCCGGTATCGCGAAAGGCGCCGCGCGGCAACGCCATGTCCGTGCCGCGCCGGGTCTTCAGCGCGGCGAAGACATTGCGCGTGGGCACCGGCACGCCCGGATTGACCAGCAAAAGCGCCAGGCGCGGCATGGCGGCGACAGGCGTGAGGATTTCGCCCCGTCCTTCCATGAAGGCCGGAACGGCAGCGATGCAAACTGGAACATCCGAGCCCAGGGATGCCGCCATATCGCAGAGTGCCGCATCGTCCAACGGCAGATTCCAAAGCACGCGCAGGCCGCGTAATGTGGCGGCAGCATCGGACGAGCCGCCGCCAATGCCCGAAGCCACCGGCAGGTTCTTGGTCAGGGTGATGGCAGCGACAGGCGCGCCCGAGGCCCCGGCCGCAAGAAGGCGAGCGGCGCCAAGGACCAGGTTGTTGCTCTCTGCCTCAAGCCCTCCGGCGAAGGGCCCGTCCAGCGCAAGTGACAGATCGTCCGCTGGTGCCAGGGAAACACGATCGGCTGCCGCTTCGCCGCCGGTGAAGACCGCCAGGCTTTGCAACGGATGAAAGCCATCGTCGCGGCGTGCTCCTACATGCAGGAATAGATTGATCTTGGCCGGCGCCAGCTCACGGATCATGGCGGACCTTTCAGACCGGCAGCTTGGCCAAGCCAGATTTCAGCTTGCGTGCGATCGTGGCCTTGTCGGTATCGTCGTCGCTGAAGGTCAGGGCGTGATTCCACTGGAAGCGGGCTTCCAGCTTGCGGCCGGCCCGCCACAGCGCGTCGCCGAAATGGTCGTTGATGGTGGGATCGCCGGGCACCAGCAGCACGGCGGCTTCAAGCGTGCGCGCTGCTTCCTGATAGCGGCCCAGCTTGAAATAAGCCCATCCCACGCTGTCGACGATATAACCGTCATAGGGCCGCAGGGTGCGCGCCTTTTCCAGCATGGTCAGTGCTTCGGGAATGCGCCGGCCCCTGTCCACCCAACTGTAGCCCAGATAGTTCAGCAGTTCGGGCTGGTCGGCTGACAATTTCAGGCCGGTCTGGATATCGGCCTCCGACTCGTCGAGCCGTCCCAGCTTCTCCTTGGCCATGGCGCGGGCATAAAAGAGCGTCCAGTCCTTGCGCTGCGGGGTTCCCAGCACCGCGACCGCATGGTCATAGGCGCTGACGGCATCGGCATATTTTTCGCCGGCACGATAGGTGTCACCCAGCGCGGTCCAGCCTTCCACGTCGTCGGCATTGGCGGCAACCAGTTTCTTCAGGCTAGCAATGGCGGCGTTATTCTGGCCGCTGCGCTGCTGATCCAGAGCCGCCTGCACCGCCGCCATGCGATAATAGGGCGAGGATTGCGGAATCGCCTGATAGATGGCGATGGCCTGATCGAACTTGCCCAGGGTCTCGAAGCGGTCAGCCAGAAGGATATGGGCCAGGTTGAGGTCCGGCCGCAGGTAGATCGCCATGCGCAGATAGAGGATGGAGACGTCGGCGCTCTGTTCGCCGCTGAGCGACGCGGCGATGCCAAACAGGGCCTCGGCGACTCCGTCCTGGGCGGAGCGGACCAGGCTCGCCGGCTTTTCACTGCCGGCAATGCGCGCCAGCCCCGGTTTGGTGACGGCGGCAAGCCCCTGATTGGAGGCATGGGCGTGGTAGAGCGCGGCGGCTTCCTCGCGTCGGCCGGTGCGTTCGAGGAAACGGCCATAGGCCTCCAGCACCCGAGGGGTCACCGTGGTGCCAGCCATCGCCTTCAGATAATCGGCGGCGGCCATCTTGGTATCGCCCAGGAATTCGTGCAGCAGCGCGGAATGGAACGCCGCCAGATTTTCGGCTCCCTTCTGGGCACGAAGTGTCGTCAGATCATTCTCTACCGCGGCGGCGTCATGCTGGCCCGCCGCCGCCCAGGCATCGAGCAACGACAAGGTCAGAAGTGTGAATGGTCCCTTGGCCGACTGCGCCAGATTTTCCCGCGCCCCGGCATAATCCTTCTGCTTCAGGTCAATTACGGCCAATGCCAGCCGCGCGGCGCGGTCATCGGGATCGGCGGTGACGACCTTCTGGGCATATTTGCCCGCGGCGTCCATGTCACCGGCGGTGCTGGCATAGAAGAAAGACAGCGCCAGGAGGCTGGGATTGGAAGGATCGTCGGCCAGGCTCCTGCCGTAATAGGCCGCTGCCTGGTGCAGATCATGCTCGCCGGCGGCAAAACGCGCCGACAGATAAGTGGAGAAAGCCTGCGCCTGCTTGGCGTCTGCCGCGTCCGGCGACGCAGGCACCGTCGCCTGGCCCGGCAATGCCATGTTGGTGCATCCGGCCAGAAGACCCGCGACGAGCAGAAGTGAAATCCGATGCAACAACCGCATCCTCCTAGAGATTGACGTAGTTGGGGCCGCCGCCGCCTTCAGGCGGAACCCAGGTGATGTTCTGCGACGGATCCTTGATGTCGCACGTTTTGCAATGCACGCAGTTTTGCGCGTTGATCTGGAACCGGGGTCCGCCGGCCTCTTCGACCACCTCGTAGACGCCGGCCGGGCAGTATCGCTGCGCCGGTTCGCCATATTCGGGCAAATTGACCGAAATGGGAATGGCCGGATCGGACAGCCTCAGATGAACCGGCTGGTCTTCCTCGTGATTGGTACCCGAAAGAAACACACTGGAAAGCCGGTCGAAGGTTAACTTGCCGTCAGGACGGGGATAATCGATGCGCGCGCTCTCCGACGCCTTGCGCAGGACCGCATAGTCGGGCGCGCCATGGCCCATGGTTCCAAACAGGGAAAACCCGAAAAGCTGGTTGGTCCAGAGATCCAGCCCGATCAGGGGCAATGCCAGCCATGTTCCCAGCCTTGACCAGAGAGGCTTGGCATTGCGCACGCGCCAAAGATCCCTGCCTACCCAGCTTTTGCGCCAGGCATCGTCGTAGTCGGCCAGCACATCGCCTGCGCGACCGGCCCGGAGCGCGGCGGCGACGCTTTCGGCTGCCAGCATCCCCGTCTTCATCGCATTATGGCTGCCCTTGATGCGCGGCAGGTTCATGAAGCCCGCGGCGCAGCCGATCAACGCGCCGCCGGGAAACACCAGCTTCGGCACCGACTGGTAGCCGCCTTCGGTGAGAGCACGCGCGCCATAGCCGATGCGCTTGCCGTCTCTTAGCAGCGCCGCCACCGCGGGATGGGTTTTGGCGCGCTGGAACTCGGCGAAGGGATCCAGCCAGGGATTGCGATAGTTGAGATGGACCACGAATCCGACCGAACAGAAATTCTCGCCCCAATGATAGAGAAACAGTCCGCCGCCGGTGTCGCTGTCCAGCGGCCAGCCCATGCCGTGCAGGACAAGGCCCGGCCTGTGGCTGTCCTTGGGCAGTTCCCACAGTTCTTTCAAGCCGATGCCAAACTTCTGCGGCTCGCCGCCCTCATGCAGGCAGAAGGTCCGCCCGAGCACTTTCGACAGAGAACCGCGCGCGCCTTCCGCGAACAGCGTGTACTTGCCGCGCAGCGCCATCCCCGGGGTGAAACCGTCCTTTTGGTGACCGTCCTTCGCCACGCCCATGTCGCCGGTGATCACGCCTTTCACCACGCCATCTTCGACGATCAGGTCGGCGGCGGGGAACCCGGGATAGATTTCCACGCCCAGACCCTCGGCCTCGGTGCCCAGCCATTTGCAGAGGTTGGAAAGGCTGACAATGAAGTTGCCGCGATTGCTCATCAGGGGCGGAAACAGGACATGGGGAAGCGGGAAGGCCCTGCTCCTGGTGAAACAGACGAAACGGTCATCGGTGACGGGCGTGTCGACAGGTGCGCCCCTCTCCTTCCAATCCGGAATCAGTTCGCTCAAGGCGCGGGGATCGATCACCGCGCCCGACAGGATATGGGCGCCGATCTCCGAGCCTTTTTCCAGTAGGCAGACGCTGGCCTGGGGTGAAAGCTGCTTCAGGCGGATCGCCGCCGCCAACCCCGCCGGCCCGCCGCCAACGATGACGACGTCATACTCCATGCTTTCGCGGGCAATGTCGGCCATGGGTCGCCTGTTGTTTGGACCTCTTCTACACTGGCATTGGCGGGCGCCAAAAGTCTAAGATCGGACGATGGCAGGTGACCCTTTCGCAATGCTCGACTGGCTGGTGGAAGCCGGTGCCGATGAGGCCATCGCAGAGTCGCCAGTGAACCGTCTGGCGGCCAGGGTGCCCCTGCCGGCCGCGACAATGCCGCCCCTGCCACTCCCCGCAGCACGTCCGGCGCCGACAAGGCCGGCAGCCATGCCTGCCGCGAGCCTCATCCCGGAAGATGCAATCGGCACCGCCCAGAACCTGGCGGCGGCGGCCACTAACCTGGCGCAACTGCGCGCCGTCATGGAAAGTTTCGAGGGCTGCGCCCTCAAGCGCGGCGCCACCAACACAGTCTTCGCCGACGGGACAGAACTGGCCCCGGTAATGCTGATCGGCGAAGCGCCGGGCCGCGAGGAAGACCGCATCGGCAAGCCCTTTGTCGGCCGCGCCGGGCAATTGCTGGACAAGATGCTGGCGAGCATCGGACTGGACCGCGCGCGCAATGCCTATATCACCAATGTGATCAACTGGCGCCCGCCGGACAATCGCGACCCCACGCCCGAGGAGGCAGCCCAGTGCCTGCCATTCCTGCGCCGGCACATCGAGCTGGCACAGCCGAAGGTGATCATCCTTCTGGGGGCGGTGGCGGCTCGCCATGTGGTGGGCAAGACCGACGGCATCATGAAGATCCGCGGCCGCTGGATGGACTATCGGGTGGGCGACCAGCTGGTACCACTGATGCCTACGCTGCATCCGGCCTATCTGTTGCGCCAACCCGCGCACAAGAAGCTGGCCTGGCGCGACCTGCAGGCGGTGCGCGACCGGTTAAACGCGCCCGGCTAAACGGTGTTGAAACCAAAATGACCATAAGGTGGTTGCCGGATCCGGCGGCGCACGCTAACGATATGGTGCCGTTGGGTTTCTGGCGGAACCAACTGTCCGGGGCGTTAAGATTTTCAGGCGCATCGCATTCACGATCGGCGTGCTGGCCGCACTATGCGGCGGCGCCGTCGCAGAGACACCGCCGGCGACGCCCGCAGTCGCCGGTCCCGCCGCGCCACGTGTCCTGAGTCCCGATGACGTTGCCCTCTATCGCCAGGTGATGGCGGCCGAGCGGGCGGGCCAATATTCCCGCGCCCGAATCCTTTTTGCCAAGATCGGCGATCCCATCCTGCTGGGCTATGCCGAGGGATTGCATCTGCTCTCCGCCTCGCCCCGCAGCGTCAGAATCGGCGACCTCAAGGACTGGCTGAACGAATATCGCGACCTGGCGATCGCCGATCGCATCTATCGGTTGGCAGTTGCCCATTCCACCCGCAAGGTGCGCCGCCATCACAAGCTCATCACCGTGGCGGTGGTCACTAACATCCCTGCGCCCACAAGCGTGGGCAGCCGGTCCGGCGGCTATGAGGATGTGGAGTTGTCCGAGCCCTATCCCTCGGCGGAAGCAGGTCGCAGCGTGATGCCTGCCGTCCTGTCGGCCATCAAGGAGGGAAAACCCGACCAGGCGCTGGCGTTGATGCGCTCGGTGGAAGCCGCTGTCACGCCCACTGACCACGCCATCCTGGCCCATCGCATCGCTGCCTCTTACCGCGCGGAAAGCCGCGATGCCGACGCCTATGCGGTGGCCGTTTCGGTCTCGGATCCCGCCGTTCCGCAATTGATGTGGGATGCTGGGCTTGCCGCCTATCGTATTGGCCGCTGGAAGGACGCGGAGGAGCAGTTGGAAAAGCTGGCAGAGACGCCCGCTGCGCAGAACAGCCTGCGCGCCCAGGCCGCCTTCTGGGCCGCGCGGGCGCATATGCAGGAGGGCGATCCACAGAAGGTGGTGACACTGCTGGATTTCGCCGCCGGCAAGGAACCCAGTTTCTATGGCCTGATCGCCGAAAGTATCCTGGGCATCGATACCCAGACCGGCTTTGCCGATGCTGTCCTCAATGAGGCTGATTTCCGGGACCTTATGCACGATCCGGCGGCACGCCGCGCCGTGGCGCTATGGCAGATCGGCGAAAGCGACTATGTCGGACCCGAACTCAATCGCGCTTTCGTCAACAATGACGAGCGGCTCGATCCGGCGATGGCGGCGCTGGCCCGCGACATCGGCGTGGCCAATGTGGAACTGCGCGCGAGCGAGAAATGTGCCGCCCGTGGTATCATGCTGACGGGCCTGTTCCCCATGCCAGCCTACAATCCTGACGGCGGATACAAGATCGATTCGTCGCTGGTGCTGGCCTTCGCGCGCATTGAAAGCCGCTTTCAAACCCGGGCCACCTCGCCCGCCGGTGCACGCGGCCTGATGCAGCTCATGCCGGCCACCGCCAGGCATCTGGGCGTGGCCGACCCTGACACGCTTTATGATCCGGGAACTTCGCTGTCGGTGGGCCAGCGCTATATCGAGCGGTTGCTGAACCAGTTGGACGGCAACCTGCTGGAACTGGGCGGTGCCTATAATGCCGGGCCGCTGGCGGTGAACCGCTGGCTGGCAACCAAGGCGGGCGCCAATGACCCCCTGCTCTTCGTGGAAAGCATTCCGGTCTACGAGACGCGCTCCTATGTGAAGCGACTGATGCTCTATCACTGGCTCTATCGCCGCCGTTTCGGCCAGGAGGCCCGGAGCCTTGAGGAAACAGCCAGCGGCGCCTGGCCGATCTATCATCCGGCGCCGGGAATCTCAGCTTCGTCCAGCACCGCGCCGCTGCGTGTCAGCGCCGAAACGGGCCGCTGAACCTTACAGTTTCGCCAATACCGCTGATGGCACACGCAGCGCATGCAGCAGGCTGAGCGCCAGCCCGCGCAACGTGCCCTTGGGCGGGCGGGCGACATTTACCGCCCGCGCCCGAAGTTGCACCAGACGACGGCGGCCAACACGGCGCACAATGTCGGCATCCTCCAGGCGCGCCAGCGGGCGATAACCCCCGACCCGCTTGTAAAGGCGGCGGGGCATCAGCAATCCCTGGTCACCATAAGGAAGTGCCAGCAATACCGAACGCAGCGCGGCTTGGGCCTCGGCACGGCGGGCTTCGCCCCCGAAATCCTCCAGCGCAAAGCGGAACACCGCGGCGCGCTGTCGCTCCGGCAGCGCCTGGTCGACGAAGGATTCCACTTCCGTATCCCAGCCCTGTTCCAGGGCCGTCTCCGGATGCAGGAACAGAAGCCAGTCGCACTTTGCCGCGGCGGCGCCTGCAGCCAGTTGGGCGGCGCGGCTTTTGCCGGCATGGACGATATGGGCGCCTGCGGCGTCCGCGATCGCCAGCGTGGCGTCCGTGGAGCCGCCATCGGCGACGATGACCTCGCGCACCACGCCGCGTACTGCGCCTGCAATCAGGCTGTCGAAGCAGCGCGGCAGCAGGCGATCGGCATTCAAAGTGGGGATGATGACACTGACCATGGCCGTCATATTGGCCCATCCTTGCGGCGCCGCAAAAGGTTTTTGGGACGCATGGCGGCAGTCGACTGGGCTGCCTGCAATTTGGGCATTTGGTCCGCCATCGGAGTGGCAAAAATAAACGGCATACCCCGCAGGGCACGCCGTTTACCGGTCAACGCGCCAAAAACTATTTCGGCAATTTAACCGTATAGGCCGTGAAGGTACCCGGATCCTTGCCCTTCAGCGCCGGATCGCGCTGGTAGTTAAGCTTGGCTTCCAGGACCAGGGCGGTGGCGCCCACCGTCGTCACCGCAGTCGGCAGCATGAGACCTTGTCTCAGCACCGTGATGGTGGCGCTATCGCCATTCATCGTCACTCTGTCCAGCCGGCCGTTGCCGTCCTTGCCGCGGCCTTCCACCAATAGGATCTCGCCATCGGGACCAAGGCGCATGCCGTCGGGCTGAAAGATGTCCATCGAGGTGGCGAGATTGACGTCCCTGCCGGCGGTGCCATCGGCATTCAGCGAAATGCGGATCAGGTGGTTGCCATTGTAGGTGTTGGTGTAGAGCGCATCACCCTTCCAGACCACGCCGTCAAGCGACGGGTCGGAGGGATCGTTGGTGTACCAGACCGTCAGCGCATCGGTACCGGCAGCCAGCTTGAGTACACGGCCGCCCTTGGTGTCGGTAATATAGGCGTCGTTGCCCCTCAGCGCGATGTCGTTGCAGAAGCCACCGCCAGGAAGTTCGTAAGTCTTCAACAGCGCCGCCGTACGGGTGGAGAAGGTCTTCAGATAGGCCTTGTCTCCATTGTTGTCGCAGACATAGAGCGTATTGGTGCGCGCATCGGCAAGCACGCCAAGGACCCGGCCGAAACCGCCCCGCTCCTTGCTGATCCAGGTGGTGGCACGGCGGCTGCCCGGCAGGGCGCGATAGACTTCGCCCAGGTTCATGCTGCCGACATAGACCGTGCCGTCGGATGTGGAAGTCAGGCTCTCGGGAAAGGACATGGGCCTGGAGACGGTGACGTCCGTGACCGCAGCGGCCATGGCCGCTGTGCCCGCCAGCAGAAAGGCGGGCAGGAGCAAATATCCGAATTTCATAGTAATCTCCCTGCGCGCCGGATGGCCCAGCGGTGTTGGGGCGATTTGTAGCACGGGGAACAACGCCACGGCGGTCAATTTCCTGGGTCTGTGGAATTTTGTACTTGTTTTGTTCTCATTGGCCGATATTCTCTCGCCCATGACGACTGTCCTTGATTCCACCATCCGGCCGGAGCGCGTGCGCGGCCGGGGCGCCGTATCCAATACAGTGGGCCGCTACGAAAAGCTCACGCGCGTCCTTCTCGACGACGGCTGGAGCAACAGTCGCCAAGCACCGGCCGCACGAGCACGAAAGCCTGTGTGGTCCGAGGAAGAAGCATGGGACAACGACGCCCTGCCCCCACTGCGGACGGAAGTGACGCTGGATGCCACCCGCACCATCATCGCGCGCAACCAGTCACCCGACCTTTCCTTCGATCAGTCAATCAATCCCTATCGGGGCTGCGAGCATGGCTGCATTTATTGCTTTGCGCGGCCGTCCCACGCTTATCTGGGCATGTCGCCGGGGGTGGATTTCGAATCCCGCCTGTTCGCCAAGCCCGACGCGGCAAAATTGCTGGCCAGGGAATTGTCGGCTCCCGGTTATGTGCCCAAAACCATCGCCATCGGCACCAATACCGATCCCTATCAGCCGGTTGAGCGAACCATGCGCATTACCCGTTCGATTCTGGAGGTGCTGCGCGACTTCCGCCACCCGGTAGCCATCGTCACCAAGTCGACCCTGATCCTGCGCGATCTGGATATCCTGTCGGAGATGGCGGAAATGGGCCTGGCCAAGGCTGCGCTGTCGATCACGACGCTGGATCGCAAGTTGGCGCGCGCCATGGAGCCCAGGGCGGGAACACCAGCGCGCCGGATCCAGGCCATCCACGCGCTCGCCGAAGCGGGCGTGCCGGCGGGTGTAATGTTCGCCCCCGCCATTCCCGCCCTGAACGATCATGAGATGGAAGCGGTGCTGACCGCAGCGAAGGGGGCCGGTGCCCGCTCGGCCGGCTATGTACTGTTGCGCCTGCCGCTGGAGATCAAGGACCTGTTCCGCGAATGGCTGGACGCGAACGTGCCGGACCGGGCCAGACACGTGATGACGCTGGTGCGCTCCATGCGCGGCGGGAAGGACTACGACTCCAACTGGAACACACGGATGAAGGGCACAGGCCCTTACGCCGAAATGATGGCGCGGCGCTTCCACATGGCTGTGAAGCGGCTGGGGCTGAACCAGCCCTCGCGGCCATTGGCCCTGGGCAAATTCCGCCGTCCTCCCCAAAGTGGCGACCAGTTGGCCCTGTTCTGAAGGCGTGTGGGGACGGGAACCCTTGGCTGGCGTGTGGATGAGACGGCTTGCGGGCATGGTGCCGGCCCCCCGCCGCGCTATAAGGGGAGCATGCCGCATTACATTTACGAGTCGCGCCTGCTGAAGACCCTGGAGGGGCCGATCTGCGGCGTGGACGAGGCCGGACGCGGGCCCTTGGCCGGTCCGGTGGTGGCGGCGGCAGTGATCCTGCGGAAAGGCCGCATTCCCAAAGGTCTGAACGATTCCAAGCAGCTGGACGAGGAAACCCGCGAGGCGCTGTATCCCCAGATCATGGAGATGGCACTGGCCGTCGGAGTGGGCGAAGCCAGCGTGGGCGAAATCGACCTTGTCAACATCCGCCAGGCCACCCATCTGGCCATGGCGCGGGCGGTGCGGGCCCTGGCGGTTCCGGCTGCCTTTGCGCTGGTGGATGGCAATGATGCCCCAGCCCTGCCGTGCAAATGTGATACGCTGGTGGACGGCGATGCACGCAGCCTGTCGATTGCCGCGGCCTCCATCATCGCCAAGGTCACCCGCGACCGGCAGATGGTCCGGCTGCACGACGAGCATCCCGGCTACGCCTGGAGAAGCAACAAGGGCTATGGCACCCCGGAGCATTATGAAGGTCTGAGGCGCCATGGTGTGACCGTGCACCACCGCCGCAGCTTCAGCCCCATCCAGAATCTGCTCGCAGGGCACAACATCTGGTATGGGGATGAATCTGGGGACTCAATTCATAACGCATTGATTCAACAAGACTCTTGACGGCCGATTCGGCTCGAATCACTGTGATTCCCGCTGTGAATATTTGGGGCGGGGCTCATGCGTTTGGAATTGGACCGGATCATCCAGGGTGACTGTGTGGAGGCTATGCGCGGCTTGCCGGAGGGCTGCTGCGATCTGGTCTTCGCCGACCCGCCCTACAACATGCAATTGCGCGGGCAACTGCACCGGCCCGACCAGTCCCGGGTCGACGCAGTGGATGATGCCTGGGACCAGTTCGCCAGCTTCGAAGAATATGACCGCTTTACCCGCGAATGGCTGACGGCGGCGCGCCGCGTGTTGAAGGACAACGGCACCCTGTGGGTGATCGGCTCCTATCACAATATCTTCCGGGTCGGCGCGATCCTGCAGGATCTCGGCTATTGGATTTTGAACGACGTGGTGTGGCGCAAGACCAATCCCATGCCCAACTTCAAGGGCCGCCGCTTCACCAATGCGCACGAGACGCTGATCTGGGCAGCCAAGCATCCTCGCCAGCAATATACCTTCAACTATGAGGCGATGAAGGCGCTCAACGACGAGTTGCAGATGCGCTCGGACTGGACGCTGCCCATATGTTCAGGCAACGAACGCATCAAGGACAAGGATGGCCAGAAGGCCCATTCAACCCAGAAGCCGGAATCGCTGCTGCACCGGGTGGTGGTGGCTTCGACCAAGCCGGGCGACGTGATACTGGACCCCTTCTTCGGATCGGGCACCACCGGCGCGGTCTCCAAGCGCCTAGGCCGACATTACATCGGCATCGAGCGCGAAGAGACCTATGCTGAAGTGGCACGCAAGCGCATCGCGGCGGTCGAGCCCTCCGACGACGAAGCGATCAAGGTCACCGGCTCCAAGCGTGCAGAACCGCGCATCCCCTTCGGCTGGGTCGTGGAACGTGGCCTGTTGCCGGCGGGCACGGTGCTGCATGGCAGCCGCAAGCATCACCGCGCGAAGGTCCGCGCGGACGGCACGCTGGCCGCCTCGGATGCTACCGGTTCGATCCACCGCGTGGGCGCTCATGTGCAGGGGCTGGAAGCGTGCAATGGCTGGACTTTCTGGCAGTTCGAATTGCCGGGCGGCGGCTATGCCCCGATCGATGTGCTGCGTCAGCGCCTGCGGGCCGAACTGGCCTGACCGGCGTTTCTGGATTGTCGCGGCTCCGCCGCAAACAGCGGTCCGCCCTCGTCCAGCCCGTGCTCGACGATCTTGCGCATAACCGTTGGCAGCGCCGTGTCCACCAGATCGGCGCGCGGTACCCATCGGCCCTCCGTCCTGGGGCGCCTGGCGATCCGGGCGACGTAGACTTCGATCTCGAGCTCGAAATGGGTGAAGCCGTGGCGCACGACACCGGGGCGCCTCTTCCAGTCGGCCTCGAACGGAGCCTGTTTCAGCGCCACCGCTATTGAAGGAAATTCCGCCGTCCAGGTACCCTGGGGCGGCTGCATCATTGACGCCAGAAGACCCTTGTCCGGCCGCTTGACCAACAGCACCGCACCCTTGCCGTCCGTCACCACGAAAGCGGCGCCGCGTCTAAGCGGTCTCGCGGTCTTTGGGCCCTTGACCGGCAACATATTCTGGAGGCCACGCCTGCGGGCCATGCAATCATCCGTCCACGGACAGTTTCCGCAGGCAGGCCGTTTGGGCGTGCAGATGGCGCTCCCCAAGTCCATCAGCGCCTGGACGAAATCGCCGGCCCGCTCCGGCACCAGGGCCTGGCAGAGCGCATGCAGTTCGGTCTTGGCAGTGGGCATCGGCGTTTCAACCGCATAGAGCCGCGCAATCACCCGTTCGGCATTTGCGTCCATCGCCGCCTGTTTCTCGTCATAGGCGATGGCAGCGATGGCGCCGGCTGTATAGGCGCCCACGCCCGGCAGCTTGCGCAACTCTTGCGCGGTGCCAGGGAAGTGTCCGCCCATCTCGCCCGCTACCATCCGGGCGGCGGCATAGAGGTTGCGCGCGCGCGCGTAATAGCCAAGTCCCGCCCAGGCGGCCAGCACATCGTCCTGTTTCGCCGCCGCCAACGCCGTGACGGTGGGCCAGCGTTCGAGGAACTTGCGGTAATAACCCGCCACGGCCTGCACCGTTGTCTGCTGCAACATGATTTCCGACAGCCAGACGCGATAAGGATCGGCGCGCCTTCCGGCGGGCGCCCGCCAGGGCAGCACCCGCCGGTGGACGTCGTACCAGGCCAGAAGGCGTGTGCTCAAAGAGGGCTGTTTTACGAGCTTGGTGCGCGGCATACTCCCACCATGGCCCGAAGCTCGCGCGATACACAAAGCCAATCCGGCGAAAATTCACAGGGTGCCAATGCCCTTGCTCGTCACCGGCGCGTGGTGCCGGTGGCGTCCGACGCCGGACGGGTGGGCGTCACGGCCTTCACCCGCGCCGGCTTCGTCGATCCCTCACTGGTCCTGCGCTGGCGCGACATCGCGGGGCCGGAAGTTGCGCGGCTGGCCCAGCCCGTACGGCTGGCCGACGGGCCGTCGGGGGGCACCCTGACGTTGCGGGCCGTTCCCGGCGCGGCACTGTTCCTGGGCCATGAGAAGCGCGCGCTATGCGAACGCATCAATGCCTATCTGGGCCGCCTCGTCGTGGCGCAGATCAAGTTCAGCCAAGGCGCGCCCATCGTCCGGCCTTCCCCGCCCACGAGCCATAAACCGGCCTGTCCGCTGCCGCCTTCAGACCCCAGCCGCCGCTACCAGGGGCCAGAGGGTCTTGCACGTGCGCTGCAGGCCCTGGCCCGGCGCCGTTTGCCGTGACGCGGAATACTAGATTCTGAACGTGTACGGCGGTCTGCTGAACGTCGCGCACCTGGGGGCAACGTCACGAAGCAGCCAACAGATGCATTGCTGACAGTTCGCCGACGCGCGCATCAACGGCGCCGCGCGGGAGCGGAGACGCGCTACGACCTACCGACAGGCCCGCCTTCGCGATCGACGGCGTCGCCCAGCCGTCGGGGCGGCATGTCTTATGGTATCCTGGCCCAGCTTCCGGACCAGACCATTGCGCGCTAAATTTCCCAACAATACCAGTATCTTACTGACCGGCACCCCGACTCATTGAACCGCCCCCCCAAACTCTGCCAAAACCGTTCGAACCAATGCGGAGAATCACCCGTGTCGCGCAAAACCCTGCTGATCCTGGGCGTGGTCGTTCTGGCCGTGCTGGGTGCCGTTGCCTGGTATGCCTTGTCCGGCACGCCGTCTGATTCGGGTGCGACGGCTTCCACCAAGGGCTACGAGATTTATCCGACCGACCGCACGCTGGGGAACCGGAATTCCAAGGTGGTCCTGATCGAATATGCCGCGCCCAGTTGCCCGGTTTGCGCGGCATTCAGCGCCCAGTCCTTTGGCCGGCTGAAAGCGCAATACATCGACACGGGCAAGATCTTCTATGTGTTTCGGGTCTTCCCCCTGCGCCCTGACGACGGTGCAGCGGAAAAGATCGCCCGCTGTCTGCCTGAGGATAAGTACTTCGACTTCATTGACCTGCTGTTCCGGAATCAACCTCAATGGGACGTTGAATATGGGGTGACCGATGTTCATGGAGGACTTGTGCGGCTGGGCCGGATCGCCGGCATGACCGCGCAGCAGGTCGACCAGTGCATCGCCAACAAAGCTGAGGATGAACGCATCAACAAGGTCGCGGCGGATGGCGAGGCCAAATACAACATCACCGGCACGCCGACCTTTATTCTGAACGGCGTATCCCAGGGCTCGGGCAACATTCCGTTCGAGACCATGTCGAAACTCTTGGACAAGGCGCTCGCCGAACAGAAATAGGCGGGTGAGTAGCGCAAAGGCGGCGCAAGTTCGTTGAAGTTCACCAGGCTCAGGCTTTCCGGTTTCAAATCCTTCGTCGAACCGACGGAGCTGTTCATAGAATCGGGTCTGACCGCCGTGATCGGCCCGAACGGCTGCGGCAAGTCCAACCTGTTCGATGCGATGCGCTGGGTGATGGGCGAAACCCGGCCCTCGTCCATCCGCGGCAGCGAGATGGACGATGTGATCTTCTCGGGCAGCGCCGGCCGGCCGGCCCGCAACGTGGCCGAGGTCACGCTGTTCATCGACAATTCCGACCGCACCGCCGGCGGCGCCTACGTCGATTTCGATACGATCGAAGTGTCGCGCCGCATCGAGCGCGAGGCCGGCAGCGTCTATCGCATCAACGGCCGCGACGTGCGCCAGCGCGACGTGCAGATATTCTTTGCCGACGCCTCTTCCGGCGCGGGCTCGACCGCCTTCGTGCGCCAGGGCCAGATTGGCCTTCTGATCAGCCAGAAGCCCCTGGCGCGCCGCGCCATCCTGGAGGAAGCCGCCGGCATTGGCGGCTTGCATCAGCGCCGCCACGAGGCCGAACTGCGCCTGCGCGCCGCGGAAACCAACCTGTCGCGCCTGGAAGACGTCATCCGCGAAGTCGAAAGCCAGCTTGCCAGCCTGAAGCGCCAAGCCCGCCAGGCCGCGCGCTATCGAAATCTGTCCGGGCATATCCGCAAGGCCGAGGCGCTGGCGCATCATTTGCGCTGGATCGCCGCTGAGGCCAAGGCTGTCAGCGCGGCCGAGGAACTGACCGTCGCTGCCACCAATGTGGCCCACGCGACAGAAATCGCCGCCCAGGCTTCGACCGCCCAAACCGAGGCGGCCGCAATCCTGCCGCCGCTGCGGCAGGCAGAAGCGGAAAAGGCAGCCGCCCATCATCGACTGATCGCCCAGCGCGAGCAGCTGGACGCCGAGGAAACACGCGCCCGCGAAGCCGCGCAGCGCGTGCGCCAGCTGCTTGCCCAGGGCGAGGCCGACGCGGTCCGCGAGCAAGCGCTGGAGCAGGATGCCCAGACGGCTCTGGCGCGGCTGGCGGCTGAGTCGGAAGAACTGGCTGCAGCCGATGCCCGCGCCGGCGAGGATGTGAGCGCGGCCGAGATCCTGGCCTCCGAATTCGCCCAGACCCTGGCGGACGCAGAGCGACTTCTTGAAAAGCTGACGGCCGAACTGGCCGATCGTAATGCCCGCAAAGCCAGTCTTGAGCGGAGCCGCGATCTGTCTTCGGCCTTGGTGGAAACCAGCAAGACCCAGTTGGCTAACGCCCAGACACGTTTGGACCGTGCCCTGGAAGCGGCCAAGGATGCGCCTGACGTCCATGCCGCGGAAGCGGAGACCGAACGCGCCCGGTCCGCCTCGGAAGCCTCGCGCGCCGCCGCCGCCGTCTCCCGCACCAGGCGCAACGATGCCGAAGCCGCCGAAGCCGCCGCGCGCGAGCCGTTGGAAGCCGCCGAACGGGAAGTTCAGCGCCTTTCTGCCGAAGTGAAGGCGCTGGGCGACCTGCTGCATCCCGAAGGCGAAGGTCTGTTTCCACCGCTGGTTGACGCAGTCACCGTGCAGGCGGGTTATGAAGCCGCCTTGGCGGCCGCTTTGGGCGAGGACCTACAGGCGCCACTTGACGATAGCTCGCCGCATCACTGGCGCGATCTCGGCGCATTTGAATTCGACGCAAATTTGCCCGATGGCAGCAAGCCGCTGGGCGATTTCGTTCGCGCTCCGTCGGCTCTCGCCCGCAGGCTGGCCATGACGGGCCTGGTCTTTCCCGACCAGGGCGCCATGCTGCAAAAACATTTGAAGCCGGGCCAGAGCCTGGTATCGGCACGCGGCGATCTGTGGCGATGGGATGGATTCGTCGCCAGCGCCGATGCGCCATCGGCATCGGCCCTCAGGCTGGCGCAGCGCAACCGCCTGACCCAGCTGGAAAGTGAAGCGGCCGGTGCACGAGAGCTGCGGGGCGCGCGTTTCGCCGAATATTCGGCAGCCCGCGACGCCGCCAATGCGGCTCGCGAAGCGGTGCGCGCCGCCGAGAGCGCGGAACGCCAGGCGGAGCAGGCCCTGATCGGTGCACAGGACATGGCCACCCGCGCCGCGCGCGCCGCGGCCGAGCGCGCCTCCCAGCTTGCCTCGCTGGAGGCGGAGATCCATCGACTGACACAATCGGTCGAAGCCGCCGAAGAATCCCGCAATCAGGCCGTTGCCGGCCTGGAGGAACTGGGCGACGGCCTCGTCCTGAACCAGAGCGTGGCAGAGGCACGCGGCAAGACCGCCGAAGCCCGCACCGCCAGCACCGAATCCCGCGCCAGCCTGGAAGCGCTGCGCCGCGAAGTTGAAGGCCGCCGTGCGCGCCTGAAGGCAATCGACGAGGAACGGGCCCGCTGGGAAACGCGCCGCACCGCTGCTTCCACCCAAGTCGCGGAACTGGCGCGCCGGCAAGAGTATCTGACCACCGAACTGGAAGCCGCGCAAAAGGTGCCGGACGAGATCGCCCAGCGCCGCAGCGCCCTGATGGACGCGATCGCCTTGGCCGAATCCGCCCGCCATGAAGCGGCCGACACTCGTCAGCAGGCAGAGAATGTGCTGACCGAGGCGGACAAGGAGGCGAAGAACGCCGACGCCATCCTGTCGGCGGCCCGCGAGGAGCGCGCCCGCGCCCAGGCGCTGTCTGAAGCTGCGGCCCAACGCATCGAGGAACTAAGGACCCGCATCCAGGATGAACTGGAATGCTCCCCGGCCGAACTGGCCGAACGTGCAGAAATCAAGGACGGCGAGGAACTGCCGCCGCTGGAACAGGCGGAAAAGCGCGTCGAGCGCCTGAAACACGAGCGCGAACAACTGGGCGGCGTGAATCTGCGCGCCGAAGAGGAAGCGGCGGAGCAGGAAACGCGCATGACGGCGCTTGTCGCTGATCGCGAGGACCTGACCGGTGCAATCGACCGGCTGCGCCGCGGCATCCAGAGCCTGAACCGTGAAGGCCGCGAACGCCTGCTGGCGTCCTTTGAAAAGGTGAACCAGAACTTTCAGGACCTGTTCACCAAGCTGTTCGAGGGCGGCGAGGCCCGGCTGACCTTCACCGAGTCCGAGGATCCGCTGGAAGCGGGCCTGGAAATCTTCGCCCGCCCACCGGGCAAGCGGCTGCAGAGCCTGGCGCTGCTGTCGGGCGGGGAGCAGGCGCTGACCGCCATGGCGCTGATTTTCGCGGTGTTCCTGGTCAACCCGGCTCCCGTCTGCGTGCTGGACGAAGTGGACGCTCCGCTGGACGACGCCAATGTCGAGCGCTTCTGCAAGATGCTTGTGGAGATGACCAATTTGTCGGGCACCCGATTCCTGGTCATCACCCACCATGCCCTGACGATGAGCCGGATGGACCGCCTGTTCGGCGTGACCATGGCGGAACGCGGCGTCAGCCAGCTTGTCTCGGTCAACCTGGCGGAAGCCGAGAAGATCGCCGCGGAATAACAGATCGCCTTAACACTGCGCCTTCACCCGGATGCCGGGAAGCGGAACGACTTTTGGATGCCTGGTCAAAATCCGCGCGACATAATGCGCGCCGCCAATTTCCCGTGTAAAATCAAATGGTTGTAATAAATCTGTCTTTCTTGACAGCAAAAAGGGGCAACCCTATGGTCCGCGCGCCTTCGAAGCGCCGCGAAGGCCGGATTTTCGGTTGTTTTCGGACCTTGGGAGACGATTTTGACCGCTCCGGACCCGGACAGATTGACCGAACTGGGCAAGCGGCTCGACGAGCTCCAGACACGGCGTACGGCCGGGCACAAACCCGCGCCGCCAAGCCAGTCTGGCATCGCGTTCCGCTTCGCGACGGAAATGGTCGCGGCGCTGATCGTGGGAGGCGGCCTCGGTTGGGGGATCGACTGGCTGTTCGGCCATTTTGGATTTCACACCCGGCCGGCCTTTCTGATTTTGTTTTTTGTGCTGGGCGCGGCGGCGGGAATTCGCAACGTCACGCGCGCGGCAGCTGAAATAAACGCCGAGATGGCCCGGGCTCAAGCCGAGGCGCGATCGGATGAGGAGAAATAGTCCGTGGCCCTGAACCCGATGGAACAGTTCACCGTCAGGCCGCTGTTCGCGGAACCGGTACTGCATATCGCCGGTCATCCCATCTATTTCACCAACCAGTCGCTGCTGATGGTGATCGTGGCTCTCGCTGCCTCGCTGTTCCTGACCCTGGCGGTCAAGCCGGGCCGGTTGGTGCCCACGCGCGGCCAGTCGATGGCGGAACTGTCCTATGAATTCGTCGCCAACATGATCCATTCGGCGAGCGGCGAGGACGGACTGAAATTCTTCCCCTTCGTCTTCACGCTGTTCATTTTCGTGCTGTGCTCGAACTTCTTCGGCATGGTGCCGGGCAGCTTCACTATCACAAGCCAGATCGCGGTCACCTTCTCGCTGGCGCTGCTGGTGATCGCACTGGTGATCGTCACCGGCTTCGTCAAGCACGGCATCGGCTTCCTGAAGCTGTTCGTGCCCCACGCGCCCTGGTACCTGCTGATCCTGCTGGTGCCGATCGAGGTGATCTCGTTCCTGACCCGTCCAATCAGCCTTTCCGTCCGACTGTTCGCCAACATGCTTGCCGGCCACACCATGCTGGCGGTGTTTGGCGGCTTCGTCGTGTCGCTGGGCGCAGCCGGCGGCATCTTCACGGGACTGGCCATCGCGCCGATGCTCCTGATCATCGCGATCATGCTGCTGGAGCTGCTGGTCGCTTTCCTGCAGGCCTATGTCTTCGCGATCCTGACCTGCATCTATCTGAACGAAGCGCTTCACCTCCACGATCACCACTGAACCAACGAAGGGACTTAGAAAATGGAACTTGCAGCTGCAAAGATGATCGGCGCGGGCATCGCCTGTATCGCGCTGGTCGGCGCCGGCATCGGCATCGGCAACGTGTTCGGCAGCTACCTGTCGGGCGCCCTGCGCAACCCGGGCGCCGCCGCCACCCAAACCACCAACCTGCTGCTGGGCTTTGCGCTGTGCGAAGCGACCGGCCTGTTCGGCCTGGTCATCGCCCTGATCATCCTGTTCACATAACAGACGCTGATGGCCGACGAAGCGCCCCACACCGCGACCACGGAAGCGCCCCATGAGGGAGGCTTTCCGCCGTTCGATACGACGACCTTCCCCAGCCAGATTTTCTGGCTGGTGGTTACGTTCGCCTTCCTGTTCACGGTGCTGTGGAAGGTGGCGGGGCCGCGCATCAACGGCGCGATCACCCAGCGGCGGCGGGCGATAAACGGCGCCATAGCCGGGGCGAACGCGGCCCGCGGCGAGGCGGAAGCGGCGGAAGCTGCCTATCGCACCGCTTTGGCCGGGGCGCGCGCCCGCGCATCGGCGCTGGCGGAAGAAAACCGCCAGGCGCTGAATGCCGAAGTCGCCCGGGCCAAGGCGGAGGCTGACGAAAAGGCCGCCGCCGCCATGGCCAAGGCCGATGCGGACATCGCGGCCACGCGCGAGGCGGCCAAAGCCCAGGTCTCGGTTGCCGCCCGCGATACCGCCATCGCCATCGTTGCCCACCTGACAGGCGATCAGGTGAGCCCGGAGGACGCCGCTGACGCGGTGAAGAGCTGAAGCATGGAACTGCTGCACGAAGCGGAATTCTGGGTCGCGGTCGGGTTCGTCCTGGTCATTGCCCTGCTGGTGTGGAAAGGCGCGCCCGACATTGTCGCCAGAATGCTGGACGCGCGTGCCGCCGCCATCGCCGCCGAACTGGAAGAGGCCAAGCGCCTGAACGCCGAAGCGGCCGCCCTGCTGGCCGATTACCAGAAGCGCGCGGCCGGCGCCGAGGCGGAAGCCCAATCCATCCTGGCCGACGCCCGAGCCGAAGCGGCCCGCTTCGCCGAGGATGCCCGCAGCGCCCTCGCCGCGCAGATCGGCCGCCGCGCCGCCGCCGCGCAGGACAAGATCGCCCAGGCCGAAGCCGCCGCGCTGCAGGAAATCCGCGTCCTGGCCGCCGATGCGGCCGCCGCCGCCGCCCAGAAGCTGATCGTGGCCCGCCTGGACGAGGCGCGCGCGAGCAAGCTGGTTGAAGGCGCGATCAAGGATTTGGGCGACAAGCTCAACTGATCCCCAGCACTATTCGGCCGCCGCCGCGCTGCTTTCGTCCGTGCTGATCCAGGCCTTCGCCTTGTCATAATCGGCGTTGAAGAACAGCTTCAGCGGCCGCTTCAGGAACATGCGCGTCAGGTTGACCATGTCGCGCATGCCGGCGGCGTCGGTGACCACGGCGATGCGGCCCCAGTCCTTCAGGTGCTGCAAGCCCACGCGAGCGTCCTCGACCATGGCGCTGGGCTTGATGCCCTCATAGGCCGGTCCAAGGTGGATAAACACCTTCACCGGCCGGTGGCGCTTTAGCCTGTCATCCAGCGCCGGAACCAGCACCTTGTCGTAATCCCTGGCCTCGATCTTGCCGGTGGCCGATATGGCCAGCACCTCGTCGGGAAAATCGTCGAGAATCGTGAACATGGGCGCCTCCGTTGCTTTGCCCCTGTCCGGTAACGCGCGAGGGGGGCCGATGGTTTAAGGGCGCGCGGATGCGTCCTCACGCAAGATGCGGGGAGGCGTGGCGCCGCCGGGTCAGGCGGCCAATTGTTTCTGCCGCCCTCTTTTCAAGGGCAGCGACCGCCTTTCGGCGGCCAGCTTGAGCCTTCCGGCCTTGCCACGCCGGGCGATTTTGGGCCGCTACCGGGGCGCATGGAGGACCTGGTCCCGCAGGATGACAGGCTGTCCAGCTGCGTCTCTCCCCCCTGGGACTCCCGGAGCGGCCGCCGCCGCACGAGCCAGGGTGGTTTGCCCTTTCGCGACCTCGCGGGGCCTGCCGGTTCGTCTTCCCCGGCCGTCCCGCGACGCCCACCTGCCCTTCCGTTTCAGACGTCCGGAACGTCCCCGCACAAGAGCAAGCGGAGATCAATGTAGGCCGAAGATCTCAGCGCGCCAGTGTGGATAGAGATTTCCAGCGGCTGTCCACGCGGGCGGCGCGGAAAACCGCGCGGGACGTACTGCCATTCCCCAGGCTTTCCACGCCCCGACCGCGCCTATTCGTACCGCAGGGCGCGAATGGGATTGGCGCGGGCGATGAAGACGGTGTGGAAAATGACCGTGGCCCAGGCGATCATCAGGGCGATGAGGCCCGCCGCCAGGAAATAGAGCGGATTGAGCGCGATCCGGTAGGCATATCCTGTGAGCCAGTCCGTCAGATAGTACCAGGCAACGGGCCAGGCGATCAGATTGGCGAGCAGCACCGGCTTGGAAAACTGCCAGAGCAGCAGCCGCACGATGTCGCGCGTGCGCGCGCCGTGCACCTTGCGCAGGCCGATCTCCTTGGTCCGCCGTTCGGCGGTGAAGCTGGCCAGACCGAACAGACCGAGACATGCGATGAAGATGGCGATGCCGACAAAGATGCCGAAGATGCGCCCTTCCCGCTCGTCGGCGGCAAAGAATTTGTCGAAGCTTTCATCCTGGAAGCGCCGGCGGATGGCGGTGTCGGGGACGAAGCGGTGCCAGGCGTGGTCGACCGCCGACAGCGCGGCCTGGGTCTGGCCGGGCTTTATCTTGACCGACAGTGGTCCAAGGAATTTCGGACCATAGAAATAGAAGACCGGCTGCATGGGATCCTGCAGGCCGTCGAAATTGATGTCATCCACGACACCCACCACCGTCATCCGGTCCTTTCCGTCCAGGATCAGCGTGTGTCCCAGCGCGCCCTGGTTGGTGAAGCCGAACTGGCGGGCGGCGGCGGCGTCGATCAGGATGTTCATGGCCACGGAGGGCCGGTCCACCCCTGGCTTGTCCTCCGGCGGATCGTAGAGGTCGGTGCCACGGTCGCGCGACAGGTTGCGGCCGGCCAGCAGCCGCATGCCGTAGACGCGCAGGAAGTCCGGATCGATGTCGAGATTGCGTACTGTGAATTTCTTCCCCTCCTCCGGCACGGTGATGTTCGATACCAGGATGCCGCCGTCGAAAGGCGTCATGGCGGACTGCGCGACGCCGGCGACGGCGGGGTCGGCGGCGATGGCATGGGCCAGGCTGTCGCGCGCGGTGGGCGTCAGGCGGCCCGCGCCGTTGATGACCAGAAGGTTGTGGCGGTCGAAGCCGATGTTCATTTGCCGCGAAAAGCTGATCTGGGCGAAGATCACGATCACCGCGATGCCAAGGCCGATGGAAATGGCGAATTGCAGCACCACCAGGGCGGTGCGCAGCAGACCCGAGCCGCCGGACGCGCCAGTGCCCAGCCGGGCGGCGGGGCGGTAGCCGGAGAGAAGAAAGGCTGGATAGATGCCGCCCAGCACGCCGGCCAGGATGGCGGTGCCCAGGATCGCCAGGGTCAGCGGCCAGTCGCCCACAATATGATAGGCGATGGGCCGGGCCAGCAGGGTATCGAAGGCCGGGGTCAGAAGCTGGACCAGGATCAGCGCAAAGACCAAGGCGATCAGCGCCATCATCACCGATTCACCCATGAACTGGACGATGAGCTGCGAGCGCCTGGCACCCAGCACCTTGCGCAGCGAGACTTCCCGCGCACGGGTCATGGCGCGCGCGGTAGCCAGGTTCATGTAGTTGATGCAGGCGATCAGCACTATCAGCAGCGCCACGGCGGCAAAGCCATAGATGGTGGTCCAGCGGCCCAGCTTCGTCTCGCCAAAGGGCGACAGGTGGACGCCGCGGAACGGGATCAGATGCAGGTGCAGCATGTCATGCCCGGCGACATCGGTGTTGAGCATCTTCTTGGCGTCGATGTGCCGGTCCAGCATGGGGATCGTCTTTGCCAGCACTGCGGCGGGATCGGCGCCCGGCGCCAGCTTGACATAGCCGTCGCCCTGGATGTTCAACCACTGGTCGCGCGCGGAAATCGCCACGCGGTCCGCCTTTGACGTGTTGGGCGCGATCATGTCGATGTTGAGGAAAGTGTTGTGCGGCAGGTCCCGCAGCACGCCGGTAACGGTCAGGTTGTGCTTGCCGTCCAGGTTCACGGTTTTGCCCACCGGATCAGACGTGCCGAAGAACTTCCTGGCCGTCGCCTGTGTCAGGACGATCGATTCCGGCTGTTTCAGCACCAGTGCGGGGTTTCCCTCCACCAGCGGCAGCTTGATCATCTGGAAGAAGTTGGGATCGACCATGTGGACGGTGACGGAAAACTGGCGGCTGCCGATCTGGGCAGTGAAGTTGCTGGGAATGAGGTGGGTGTGATCGACCACATCCGGGATCTCGGCCTGCATGGTTGGCACGACCGGAAAGGGCGGGACCGGGAAGAAATCCGGGTCGCGGCCCGGCATGAAGAAAGTGGATTCGACGCGATAGACATTCTCGGTACCCGGCACCCAGGCGTCGTAGGACAGTTCGTCCCGCAGGAACATGATGATGAAGGTGGCGCAGGCCAGCCCCACCGCCAGTCCGGCGACGTTGATGAAGCTGTAGAGCTTGTGTCGCGCAAGATTGCGCAAGGCCGTGGTAAGGTAATTCCAGATCATTCCCCGCCCCTTGTGACCGGCACAGCCGGCCGCGATTATTGCGCGGCCAGCGCGATCCGGCCAGTCAAAAGCACGGCCCGGCAGGGCCTGAAAGGCCAACCTGGGCATACGCGCTTGCGGGACGCGACACCTTATTGCGCGCGAGCAATAGCGTCCCGGGCACGTTCAAAGCGCCGGCCCAGCAGGACGGCGATGGGAAACCAGACAAGCGCAATCGCCGCGCCGAATATTGCCAGTCCCGCGACGCCGAAGGGCAGTATCGCGGCGCTGAGCCATGCCGAGGAAAGGTCGCCAAAGCGGTAGACGACCGTATCGATCACGTTCTTCGCCTTGTACTTGGCCTGCTGGTCCACCACCGTGAAGAGCATGTCGCGGCTGGGCTTGGCCACGGCATATTCCGATACCCGCCGCAGCACCTGCACACTGCCCAGCACAAGCAGCACAGGCGAGAAGGCCACCGCCAGGAAGGCCAACAGCATGATGACGGGGTTGGCCAGAAGGCCGGCGGTGACGCCGAAGCGCCGAATGAACCGTCCCGTTCCGAACAACTGGATCAGCACGGCGGCGGAATTGGTCGCCAGGTCGATGGTGGCATAGGCCCGGGTGCGGTCGGCGCGGCTGGCAAATTCGTGGCTGATCAGGTCGCCGAGCTGGAAATAGATCACGGTCGAGACCCAGGTCATCAACAGCAGGAACAAGGCTATCATGGCAAGATAAGGCGAACGCAGCAGCAGGGTGAATCCATCGAAGGGGCTGCCGCCAAGCCGCCTTTGCAGGGTGGTTTGCTGGGCGGTGGCATCGGTGGCGGCGAAGCGGCTTTTTTGCGCCTCCAGCAGGCGCACCAGGAAGGCGGTGATGGTGAAGCCGGCAGCCGAAATCAGCAGCAGGACGTTGGTGCCGGTCAAGGTGACGAACAGGCTGATGAAAGCCGGCGCCGCGATGGTGCCGACCGTTCCGCCCGCCGCGATGAAACCAAACAGCCGCTTGGCCTGGGGACTGGAGAAGATGTCCGCCAGCAGACTCCAGAACACGGAGATGGTGAGCAGATTGAAGGTACTGAGCCAGATGTAGAATGCCGCCGCCACCCAGCGGTCGTTCTGGGCCCGCTCGAACAGAACGAAGAAGGCCAGCATGGTGATGGCGATAAAGCCATATATCCATGGCAGGAAAGCCGACAGCCGGAAGCGGGAGGCCAGGCCCGCAAACACCGATGCCGCAACCAGGCTTAGAAGGAACGTTCCGGTAAAGAGCTCCTGGAGATGGGCGACGCCATAGACCGTACCCATTGTGTCGCGCAGAGGTCGCAGGATGAAATAGCTGACCATCAGGAAGAAAAAATAGGCGAAGGCGGTCAGAACGATGCCGACCTCGCGGGGTTCGATGTCGGCGACCTTGCCCAGCATGCGCGCAAGAATGCCATCGGTCGTGTCGGCCATGTCGCCTCCCCCTGCCCTTCAGGCCTCCACCGGTCTTTCCAAAACAACACCCTGTTCCTGGCCGGCCAGCTTTTGGTAACGCCGCCCGATCGCTACCGCCACAACGCCCCACGCCGCCGCGACCATGATGCCAAATGTGGCGACGGCGAGCAGGCCGAACCCCGCCGCGCGCAGGCCTGCCTGGAGCCAGGCCGCGGTCAGATCGCCAAAACGGTACACCGACGTGTCGATGACATTCTTGGCCTTGTAGCGGCTCTGCTGATCGACCACGGTGAACAGCACCTCGCGGCTGGGGCGGGCAATGGCATATTGCGAGATGCGTTGCAGCGCCCGGGCCGACTGGATCACAATGAAGGTCGGTGCCAGCGCCAGCGCCAGGAATGCGCCGGCCATCAGCAGGGGACTGAGCGCAAGGCCGAAGGTCACGCCGAGACGCCGAAGCACCCAGCCTTGGCCCAGGATCAGGATAAGGGCGGAACAGATATTCACGAACAGGTCGACGTCCGCGAAGGCGATGGCGCGACTTTCCACCGCGGAATAAGTACGAGCCACGAAATCGGCCTGCAGGAAATAAAGCAAAGTTGCGACCCACGTCATGAGCAAAAAGAAGGTCGCCTGACCCAGCAGATAGCGCGACTGGAACAGCAGCGTGAAACCGCGCAGGGGATTTCCGGGCAGACTGTGATCCAGGGTCGTGCTCTGGGCGCCCGTCCCCGCCTGTTGGAGATGCATCTTCTCGCGCATCAGCAGGTGTACCAGCAGGATAACGGCCAGAAATCCGAGGCATGCCGCAAGCAGCAATCCGGTGATGCCGATTGTCCTGACGAATGCAGTCGTGATGATCGGGCCGAAGATGGCACCCACACTGCCGCCAGCCGCGATAAAGGCAAACAGCCGCGTGGCCTGGTCCGCCGAGAAGGTATCGGCCATCAGGGTCCAGAAAATTGAAATCAGGAAAAGATTGACGACGCTGAACCACCAATAGAAGGCAGCGGCGACCCAGCGGCTTCCGGGAATGGACCAGAAAAGCCCATAAAACAGGAGGAGATCGAACAGCAGAAACCAGAACACGCCGGGCAGAAGTCGCGTCAGCCGGATATTCGCCGCGCACCAGGCGAAAATGGGCGCGCATATGAGGGTGATGACGAATGTCCCGGTGAAGAGGTTCTGCAATTCCGCGACACCGAATACCGTGGCCATGGTGTCGCGCAGCGGGCGAAGGATGTAATAGCTGGCGAGCAAAATGAAATTGCAGGAAAAGGCCAGCAGGGCGCCGCGCAATTCGGATGGTCGCGCCTGCACAATGCGGCCCGGCAAACGCGAAAGCGGCAGAGGAGCAGAGTGGGCCATGCGCGGGATCGACATTTGCTGCAGCGCGCCATAGCCGCCGCTATCGCTGATACTGCGGCGGATGGCGGGATTTCGCAACGGCTGGACCCGTTGCCGGTCGGCGCCGCCGTGCTAGTATGAGGCTACGGAGAATGCGGATGCTGATCAGGCGCGGGCTTCTTGTCCTGGGATCGGCCATGCTGGCAGCGAGCATGCTGTCCCCGGCGTCGCACGCCCAGTCCGCCAAGCCCAGGATCGGATTTATCGGCGCCGGTCGCATCGGCAGCCAGTTGGCGGCATTCTGGGCACATTCAGGATATCCAGTGATGATCTGGGCGCGCGATCTGGAGCCGCTCAAGGCATTGGCGGCCCAGATCGGTTCCAACGTCCAGGTCGGCACGCCGGCCCAGGCTGCCGCCTTTGGTGAGGTGGTCGTCGTCACCGTGCCCTATGGCGCGCTGCCGCAAGTTGGGCGCGATTATGCCAGCCAGCTGAAGGGCAAGATCGTACTGGACACATGCAATCCCAATGTCCGTCGCGATGGCGACATGACGAAGGATGCGCTGGAAAAGGGAACCGGCGTGATGGATCCGATCTACCTGCCCGGAACACGCCTGGTGCGCGCCTTTAACACAGTCGGTGCGGCGCAACTGGCGCCCAATGCCAACCGTCCGGGCGAGCATATCGGCATTCCACTCGCAAGCGACGACAAGGACGCGCTGCTTGTCGCCGCCCGGATGGTTCGCGACGCGGGCTTTGAGCCGGTGATCGTTGGCGATCTTTCCACGGCCAGGCGCTTCGACCCCGGCACAGCGGTCTATGGCAAGGCGCTGCCGGCGAGCGAGGTGCGGGCCGCGCTGAATGTGAGCGTCTCTCCGGAGGACAGGTAGCCGAAGCGGCCTTCAGCCTAGCGACTCGACATACCTGATCATGCGCGCCCGCTGTCCCGCATCCGGCAGGCGGCCAAGACCGGCCTTCAGATTGTCGGCCATGTGCGCGGGGTTGCTGGTGCCGGGAATGACCGCCGTCACCGCCGGATGCGCCAGGATGAACTTGAGGAAAAATTGCGCCCAGCTGGCGCAGTCGAATTCGGCCGCCCATTCCGGCAGCTGTTTGCCCAGCGCGGCGCGGAACAGCCGGCCGCGGCCGAACGGCAAGGCAACCAGCACAGCCGTTCCTGAATCTGCCGCCGCCGGAAGCAAACGGTGCTCCGCCTCGAGATTGTCGATGGCGTAGTCGATCTCCAGGAAGTCGGGCTTTTCGCGGCGCACGATGGCTTCCGCTGCCGGATAAGCGCCTTCGAACGTCGTGGTAACGCCGGTATAGCGGCATATGCCCCGTGCCTTGAGCGCATTGAGACCCGCCAGGCGCTGGCCGGGGTCGCGCACATTGTGAAGCTGGAGCAGGTCGAGCTTGTCGGTCCTGAGGCGCTGGAGACAGCCCTGCGCCTCCTCTGCCTCGCCGCCGGGACGATATTCCTCCAGCTTGGTGGCGATAAAGACGCGAGACCGCAGCTTCTTGGCGGCGAGAATGTCGCCCACCACATTTTCGGCCTGGCCATAGGACGGCGCGGTGTCGATCAAGGTTCCACCGCCCTCCACCAGGGCCTGCACGACGGCCGCGGGGCCGGCCCGTTCCGTCGGGCCAACCTCGAAGACCTCGGAAGTGCCGACGCCAACGACGGGCAACTGCTCGCCCTTGCCGTGCGGAATCGGCCGCGTGCGCAGTTTCGCGGGTTCAGCCCGAACACCGGCGCCCGCCATCAATATGCCTGCGCCGCTTCCAAGGACGGTCCGGCGAGTCCAATTCCGAATCATGGCGTTCTCCTTTCGCAGGGTGAAATGAAGAACCAGGCAGTCTGTCGGCAGCCTTCTCATACTAGACCAATTGGCGGCGACGATCACCCGCCCAATATGCCAGCGTTATCGGTCATATGGTGCTTTCTGGCCTGTTCCCCGAAAGCGACCCCGGTTCAAGCGCCGTGCGCGGGGAGCGGCGTGGCCGGCCGCGCGAGACGGTCCTATCCACCCGCCGCCTGTCAGCCCTTCCGGGACGGGCAAATCGAGCCGATCCGCGGCGATTTCGGGACGCTTTTTGTGCTCCCCTCCCCCTTATCCTCACCTGGCTTGTCCACCTCCCGGATCAACATCAGACGTCCGTACTGCGCTCCAATCCCGCCGGAAGCACAAGTGTCACGCCATAGCGCAACTCTTTTGCTGGATGTACGAAGTTCCGGTATTCTTTTAACTTGTCGGCCACATCCCTCGCTGACACGGTTATCCAGCCCAGCTCCACACCTACTTTGATGTAAGAGTCGAGCATCCATTCTTGATAATTTGTGGCTCTGCCTGTGAGCCTGTCTCGGGGTGCGCCAGTCGCTGATAGCAACGATGTTTTATCTGGCATTTTATTAGCGCGTGCGACGAAGAGTGCCTCGAGCAATCCTCCCATCATCACAATTGCGGCGAGATGCGCGTCACCAAAGCGCTAACTCGGCAACTTTTAACGAGTGCATAAGAGATCAAAGCCTTACTACCCGCGGTGCGAGGAATTTGTGGTGTGAGCAGGTGCGTCGTGCGGAGCGTACAAACAGTACGTGAGCATGCGCGACACGAGAGAACAACGCTCTTGCCGCTCGCTCAAGCTCGCGGCGTTCGGGCCATGACAGGGAGAGTGGGGCGGTAGCATCGGCGCGAGGGATTTTGCGGCGTGAGCGGGAGCGCGCGCAGCATGGCGCGCACGGCCCCCCTCACCCGGTTCGCCTAAGCGCTTCGCTCACGCGAAGCACAAGGCGACCCGCCCTCTCCCTCAAGGGGAGAGGGGAAAAATGGCGGCTTGCGAACCGCCGTTCTCGGCGCTGGTCGCGCCTCGAACCCCTCAAGGGGCAAGACGGATCACTTCTCGGGATAAACGACCCGCAGATGCAGCTCCTTGAGCTGTTTGGGGTTCGCGGGTGACGGCGCGTTCATCAGCAGGTCCTGGGCCGACTGGGTCATCGGGAACATGGTGACCTCGCGCAGATTCTCCTCGCCCGCCAGCAGCATGACGATGCGGTCGATGCCCGGCGCGGTGCCGCCGTGCGGCGGGGCGCCATAGCGGAAGGCATTCAGCATGCCCTTGAACTTCTCTTCCGTCTCCGCGCGCGCATAGCCGGCGATCTCGAACGCTTTCAGCATCACGTCCGGGTCGTGGTTGCGGATCGCGCCGCTGGACAGTTCATAGCCGTTGCAGACGATGTCGTACTGGTAGGCCTTCAGCCCCAGGATGGTGTCCCTGTCCGCCGGATCGAGGGCGAGAAATTTCTCGCGGTCATACTGGGGCATCGAAAAGGGATTGTGGGAGAAGTCGATCTTCTTCTCGTCCTCGTTCCACTCGTACATCGGAAAATCGACGATCCAGCAGAATTTGTATTCGCCGTCGCCGATCAGGTTCAGCTCGCGACCGATGCGGGTGCGCGCCATGCCGGCAAGGTTGGCGGCGCGGTCGGTCTTGTCGGCGGCGAAGAACAGGGCGTCGCCCGCCTTGACGCCCGCCGCCTTTGCGATGTCGGCAAGCGCGGGCGCGGGAATGAACTTGGCGATCGGGCCCTTGCCCACCAGCGCGCCGCCATCCGATTCAAACGTGACATAACCCAGGCCCGGCGCGCCCTCGCCACGCGCCCATTCGTTCAGCTTGTCGAAGAAGCTGCGCGGCTGGCCGGCGGCGCCCGGCGCGGGGATGGCGCGCACGGTCTTGTTCTTGAACGCCTTGAACTCCACATCCGTGCGGCCGAAGATTTCGGAGACATCGCAGATCTCGATCGGGTTGCGCAGGTCGGGCTTGTCGGTGCCGTATTTCAGCATCGCCTCCGCAAACGGGATGCGCACAAAGGGTGGCTTGGTCACTGTCTTGCCGGCCGCAAATTCCTCGAACACGCCGGCCAGCACCGGCTCCACCGCGGCGAAGACGTCGTCCTGGGTGACGAAGCTCATCTCAAGGTCGAGCTGGTAGAACTCGCCCGGCGAGCGGTCGGCGCGGCCATCCTCGTCGCGGAAACAGGGCGCAATCTGGAAATAGCGGTCGAAGCCCGCCACCATGATGAGTTGCTTGAACTGCTGCGGCGCCTGGGGCAGCGCGTAGAATTCGCCGGGATAGCGGCGCGACGGCACCAGGAAATCGCGCGCCCCTTCCGGCGAGGAGGCCGTGAGGATCGGGGTCTGGAATTCGGTGAAACCCTGCGCGATCATCCGCCTGCGGAGCGAAGTGATGATGTTCGCGCGCAGCATGATGTTCCTGTGCAGCCGCTCGCGGCGCAGGTCCAGGAAGCGGTAGGTCAGGCGTGTCTCTTCCGGATAGTCCATGTCGCCGAAGACCGGCAGCGGCAGCTCCTGGGCCTGGCCCTGGACGGCGGCAGTTTCGATGCGCAGCTCTACCTCGCCGGTGGCCAGGTCCTTGTTGACAGTGTCAGCGGTGCGCGCCACCACCTTGCCGGTCAGGGTCAGCACCCACTCGGAACGGGCGGAATCGACGGTGGGAAAGGCCGCTCCGTCCGGCTCGATCACGCACTGGGTGATGCCGTAATGGTCGCGCAGGTCGATGAAGATCAGCCCGCCATGGTCGCGCCGCCGGTTGACCCAGCCGGACAGGCGGACCGTCTGGCCCACATCCTGTTTGCGAAGCTGGCCGCAGGTATGGGTGCGATAGGCGTGCATCGGCGGAAAACCCTGAGGAAGCGCCGGGTTTTGGCGGTTTATGGGGGGGAGGTCAAGGGTCGCGCCCCAGGGGCCCGCGAGCGGGTATTTTCTGTCGCAAAGCCGGTTTAGCGTGCGCCGGTCGAAAGGGAATCGCGCATGAGATTTGTCCGTTTTGCCGGCCTCCTGCTGGCGGCCGCCCTGCTGGCTGCCCCGGCCCAGGCCCAGGCCCCCCAGCACCGCAACATCGTCATCTTCGTGGCCGACGGCCTGCGCTATGGCAGCGTGGTGCCCGACAACATGCCCAACATGTACCGGCTGAAAAAGGAAGGCGTGGACTTCACTAACAGCCATTCGCTGTTTCCCACCGTCACCACGGTCAATGCCAGCGCCATCGCCACCGGTCATTACATCGGCGACACCGGCAATTTCGGCAACACGCTCTATACCGGCCAGCCGATGCTGAGCGAAGCCCTGTCACCGCTGGCCGGGGTCGAGGACAACATGGTGCTGATGGAGATGAACCAGCGCTTCGGCGGCAATTACCTGAACGAGGCTTCGCTGATCGCGACGGCACGGGCGCAAGGCTTCCAGACCGCAGTGATCGGCAAGCTGGGGCCCACGCGCATCCAGGATGCCACCGCCAGCCCCGACGGCAGCCAGACCCTGATCCTGGACGACAGGACCGGACATGGCGGGGGCTTCGCCCTGCCCCAATGGTTCGCCTCGCAGATGAAGCTGGCCTTTGTCGGGCCCTCGGCGCCGGCCACCACCCTGCCCGACATCGAGCAGGAACTGTACCTGATGAAGGCCACGACGCGGATCGTGCTGCCGCACTTCAAGGCCGATGGAAAGCCTTTTGCCCTGCTGTTCTGGAGCCGCGATCCCGACATCACCCAGCATGGCGCCAGGGACAGCATCGGCGAGTTCGAGCCGGGCATCAACGGGCCAAGCGGATTGGCGGCCACGCGAAATGCCGACACCATGTTGGGGCTGCTGATGGCGGCGCTGAAGGAACAGGGGCTGGACAAGACCACGGATGTCTTCGTCACCGCAGACCACGGCTTCATTACCGTGTCCCATGCCAGCGCAACCAGTCCTTCGGCGCACATGGACCTGGATCTGCCGCTGACGGACCTGAGGAACGGCTTCCTGGCGACGGACCTTGCCGCCGGCCTGGGCCTGCCGCTGTACGATCCCGGCAAGAACAATGCGCCCGTCGATTTCGGCAATGGCCAGCACCTGTCGGGCGGCTCGGCCCTGCTGGGCAGCGATCCCACGCATCCCGATGTCGTGGTGGCGGCCAATGGCGGCTCGGACCTGATCTATCTGAACGGGCCCGATGCGAAGGAAAATGCCGGATCGATCGTGAAGTTCCTCTCCGGCCAGGACTACACCAGCGGCATCTTCGTCAACGACGCGCTAGGCAAATTCCCGGGCACCCTGCCGATGAGCGCGGTGAACCTGATCGGATCGGCGAAGACGCCCCAGCCGTCGATCGTGGTGAACTTTCGCAGCTTCGCCAACTGTCCCGAGCAGCTTCAGTGCACCGTTGGCGTCAACGACACCAACCTCGCCACCGGACAGGGGAGCCATGGCAGCCTGTCGCGAGCGGAGACGCGCAATTTCATGGCCGCCATCGGGCCCGACTTCAAGGCGGGCTATGCCGACCCCGCCCCCATCAGCAATGCGGACATCGCTCCCACCATGGCGCATGTGGCCGGCATCACCATGGCGCCTAAGGGCAAGCTGACCGGACGGGTGATCGCCGAGGCGCTGAAAGGCGGCAGGGAACCGGTTGTGGCCCAGCACACCATCAGGTCGGACCCCGACGAAAACGGCAATACCACCATCCTGGACATCCAGCAGGTGGGTGAGCAGCGCTATTTCGACGCCGCCGGGTTCGCCGGGCGGACGGTGGGGCTGAAATCCGAATAAGCTGAAATCCTGGTAAATCGGCACAATTGCGTCAACGACGGTCGCGAATCCCGTTATCACCGCAACATGCGGATCGTGGAGAGCAATGAGGCACTGGTCGGGCTTGTCGCGGACATGTCCGGGGCCCCCTATCTGGCGCTGGATACCGAATTCCTGCGCGACCAGACCTATTATCCCAGGCTCTGCCTGATCCAGGCGGCGGCCCCCGGGGTGGAGGCAATCATCGACCCCCTGGCGCCGGGAATCGACCTGGCGCCCTTCTACGACCTGGTCCGCCGCCCCGACATCGTGAAGGTCCTGCACGCGGCACGGCAGGACATCGAGATTTTCTGCCTGCAGGGCGGGGTGGTCCCCGATCCGTTGTTCGACACCCAGATCGCCGCCATGGTGTGCGGTTTCGGCGACGCGGCCTCGTATGAGACGCTGGCGCGAAAGGTGGCGAAGGTGGAGATCGACAAGTCGGCCCGCTTTACCGACTGGAGCCACCGGCCGCTGTCGAAGCGCCAGCTGGAATATGCCCTGGCCGACGTCACCCACCTGCGCGTGATCTATGAGTGGATGAAGGCGCAGCTGGAAAAGACCGGGCGTGCGGCATGGGTGGCCGAGGAAGTGGCGGCGCTACAGGACCCCGGCCTCTACCGGCAGGACCCGGAGATGGCGTGGCGGCGGCTGAAGCCCCGCACCACCAACAAGCGGTTCCTGGCCGTGCTGGCGGCGCTGGCGGCCTGGCGCGAGCGGGAGGCCCAGAACCGCGACGTGCCCCGCGGGCGGATTCTGAAGGACGAGGCGCTGAGTGAAATCGCCGCCCATCCGCCGGAGACGCCAGAGGCGCTGGAGCGCATCCGCTCCGTCCCCAAGGGCTTCGCCAATTCACGCATGGGCAAGGCGCTGATGGAGGCGATTGTCGCGGCCAGGGACGGTGCCGCCCCGGAAGGGGCGCTGGCCGAGAACCGGGAGCGGCGGCGGCGCGAGCCCTCGCCGGCAGTGGTCGACCTGCTCAAGACCCTGCTCAGGCTGAAGGCGGAAGAGGCCGGGGTGGCGCCCCGCCTGATCGCCACCAGCGAGGATATTGAAAGACTGGCGGCGAACGAGGACGATGGGGTCATGGCCCTGTCGGGCTGGCGGCGCGAGGTCTATGGCGAGGACGCCATCGCGCTGCGCAACGGCCAATTGGCCATCGCGCTGGAAAATGGCGAGGCCGTTGTTGTCGAGTTGGAAGGCGAGGACCTGGCGCGCTGACGCCGGGCCTGAATTTGGAGGAGGATTCCGATGAAGACCACCACGATAGCGGCCGCGCTGCTGGCGCTTGGAACCGGCACGGCGATGGCGCAGCCAGCCGACTGGTTGACCATGCGGCTGACCGCCGACATCGCCAAGCCCGCCCCGGTCGCGTGGAAGCTGGTGGGCGGCGATGATTGGTGCGGCATCGCCAAATATCTGGACGTGAAAAGCTGCCATATCGACAAGGGCAAGGGCGAAGTGGGCAGCCTTCGCACCATCAACGGCACGATCCTGGAGATCGCGGTGGCGCGGACGCCGCTGTCCTATACCTACGCCCAGCCGGCGGCGGCGAACTTCTATCACGGCACCATGGCGGTCGAGCCGGTCAATGCCACCCATTCGCGGCTGGTCTATACGCTGATCTGGAACCAGACGGCGGTGGGCGACGCCAAGGCGCAGGCCGAGGCGCGCGACAGCCGCAAGACACGCTTCCAGGCGGCGGTGGACAAGATGGCGGCGGCGGCCAACAAGGCGCCGTAAGCATCGCCGCCTGCCGCGCCCAAAGGGAGGCCTGCATGCTTCGCCTGGCGTTCCTGTTCTGCGTGGCCGCGAGCCTGCCCGCCACGGCCATGCCTTCGGCAGCAGAAATCGGCGCCCATGTCGCGGCGATGATGGCGCGCACCCATGCCAAAGGGCTGGCGGTCGCCACCATCCAGAATGGCAAGGTGCACAGCGTCGCAGCGCATGGTGTGCGCAATGTGGCGGGCGATCCCCTGACGCCGGACACGGTGATGTATGGCGCATCGCTGACCAAGACGGTGTTCACCTATGGCGTGATGATACTGGCGGGTGACGGCAGGCTCGATCTCGACAGACCCATTGCTGCGCTGCTGCCCAGGCCCCTGCCCGACTATCCCGGCTATGAAAGCCTGGCTGGTGATCCGCGATGGAAATCCATCACGCCGCGCATGGTGCTGACCCATTCCACCGGGCTGCCGAACTTCGCCTTTGTCGAGCCGGACCATCGCCTGCACATCCATTTCGATCCGGGCACGCGCTATGCCTATTCCGGCGAGGGTTTCCTGCTGCTCCAGCTGGCGCTGGAAAAAGGGCGGGGGCTGGATGTGCGCGCCTTCACCGACCGTTATCTCAAGGCGCTGGGCATCACGCGCACCAGCCTGCAATGGCGCGACGATTTCGCAAACAGTCTGGCGGACGGCTTCAACGACAAAGGCCAATCCGTGTCCCATGACAAACGCAGCCATGTGCGCACTCCAGGCTCGATGGATACGACGATCTCCGACATGGCAAAATTCGCCGCAGCGCTGGTCAGCGGCAAGGGATTGACGCCGAAGGCACTCGACGACATTGAGCGGCCTGGGCTGGCGATTACGACGGCCCACCAGTTTCCCACCTTCTCGCCCGAGCTGCCGCCGGATGCGCGCCGACCGGACCTTCGGGCCGGGCTGGGCGTTGTGACCTTCCGGGGACCGCAAGGGCCCGGCTTCTACAAGGGCGGCCACGACGAACAGACGGCCAACACCCTGGTTTGCCTGGTTCGGACAAGAGACTGCGTGGTGATCCTGTCCAACGATGTCCGCGCCGAAGCCGGTTATCGCGAACTGGTCGGGATGGTACTGGGCGAAACCGGCGTGCCTTTTGACTGGGAGTATGGCGACGGGGCCGGCAAGTCCAATCCGTGAGACGGACGGCGGTGGCAGTATCGCGGCTCAGAGCTGCTGCACCGAGCCCAGGTCGAAGCTGGCGCCTTGCGGGTTCTCGCCCAGCATCAGCGTAGTCGGACGCGTGAAGTGATACGGCGGCACCGGCAGGTTGAAGGGCGCCGGCACACCTTTGAACACGCGGCCCGCGAGGTCGTATTTGGAGCCGTGGCAATGGCACAGCCAGCCGCTCGGCTCCGAGGCGATCAGGCTGCCCGCCACGGGCGAGAAAGTCGGGATGCAGCCCAGGTGGGTGCAGATGCCCACCAGCACCAGATAGTCCGGCTTTTCCGAGCGGGACCAGTTCCGGGCGTAGGGCGGCTGCTGCGTCTCCTCCGACTGGGGATCGCGCAGCATGTCCAGCAGCGAGGGCTCCCTCAGGGTCGCCAGCATGGCCGGCGTGCGATGGACGATGAAGATGGGCATCGAGCGCCAGCGCACGATGATCTGCTGGCCGGGGGCGACGGACGACAGGTCGACCGACATCGGCCCGCCGGCGGCCAGGGCGCTGGAGGTCGGGTTCATCTGGTCGATGAAGGGCCATACCGCGGCCAGCGTGCCGGTGGCAGCCATGGCGCCGGTGGCGATGTAGAGAAAATCGCGGCGCTGGATGTCGGTTCGTACCGCCGGTTCGCCGGCTTCGTGGGTGGCGTCGCTCATGGCTGGCCCTCCTCATTGTCCCGGTAAATCCGTGGAACCCCCTGGGTTCCGGGGGCGCGACATCTGGGCGCTTAAGCCTTCGTCACGGCGCAGCCAGCTTCGGCATCGGCGGCATTTCCGCCGGCATATTAGCCAAGGGCTAACCGGATTGTGGGACCCTCGGGCCTCAGGAGGCAGATCGATGGCCAATCGCCAGTCCTTCGGCCGGCGCCCCGGCACAAGTCCCGGCGCGACCTTCAGCGCGCCAGCACGAACCAGCCCGCCAGCCCGGACCCCACAACGAGACCTGGCGCCCGCCGCGGCGGACGCCGCCTGGACGGTGGATGACCCCGAGCTGGAGGCCTGGATGCGCGCGCGCCAGCGCCACATCCCCTGGCGCCAGCTGTCGCTGATGGCGTCGCTGTGCTTTGGCATCGGCTCGCTGGTGCTGCCCGGCTCGGTCAATGACGCCGTGCAGTGGCCGCTTTACGGCCTGGCGGCGGCCAGCTTCTATGCCGGTGTCCGCAGGCGCCGCGCCGTCTGACGGGACCGCGCTATGCTTCGTCCAGGTTGACGGAGCCGGTCAGAAGGTCGGGCTCGGCCTGTTCGTTGGGATCGTAGGGGTCTTCGTCGGGGCCCAGCGCATCGGACGGGTTGGGCACGTCGAAACCGGAAGGCGGCATCGCCTCCAGGAACCCGGCGGCCTTCAGCTCGTCGGTGCCCGGCAGGTGGCCGACGCTTTCCAACCCGAACTGGACCAGGAAGGCTTCGGTGGTGCCGTAGGTGACCGGGCGCCCGGGCGTGCGCTTCCTGCCCCTTATCTTCACCCAGCCCACTTCCATCAGGGTGTCGATGGTGCCCTTGGACAGGGCGACGCCGCGAATGTCCTCGATCTCGGCCCGGGTGACGGGCTGGTGATAGGCGATGATGGCCAGCGTCTCGATCGCGGCCTTGGAAAGGCGCTTCTGTTCCGGCTGCTCCTTGCGCAGCAGAAAGGCCAGGTCACTGGCGGTGCGGAACTGGTATTTTCCCGCGACGCAACAAAGGTTTACGCCACGCCTTTCATATGCTGCCTGAAGCGCAGCCAGAACGCCCTTCACATCGGCGCCTTCCGGCAGCGAGGCGCCCAGCGCCTTTACATCGAGAGGTTCGCTGGCGGCGAACAACAACGCCTCGACCATCCGCAGATGCTCGGCATTGACGCCGTCTTCCGGCTTCTCGGTCACCGCGTCCATCTGTTCTTCGATCGTCTCAATCATCTTGGCCACATTGCTCATATCAGGCTCCTGACGTCTGGCTCCCACGCGACGGGCGTTATGGGGCGCCCTTAACCGTGCCGCGGTCCCGGACATAAATCTCGGCAAAGGCCTGGGTCTGCTGCACCTCGATCCGGCCGTCGCGCGCCAGTTCCAGGCAGGCCAGCAGGGTCGATGCCATGGCGGAGCGGCGGCGGTTTCCGCCCGACCATTCCATGGGCAATAGCCGGGTCAGGGCGCTCCAGTCATGGATCCTGCCCAGCATGCGCTCCAGCCGTTCGCGTGCCTCCTCGATCTGCAGCACCACCGGCTTCACCGGCTGGTAGACGGCGCCCCCAACCTTGCGCACCCGTTCGGTCGCATAAGCGGTCAAGAGGTCGTAGAGGCTGTCCTTGTAGGTGCGCAGCTTCACGACATTCACCGGCTCGGGATCGCCGCGGCCGAATACATCACGGCCCAGCCGCTCGCGGCCCATCAGGCGGGTGGCCGCGGCGCGCATGGCGTCCAGCCGCTGCAGCCGCCACCTGAGGCGGGTGGCCATTTCGTCGGCGCTGGGCTCGCCGTCCGGCGCTTTTTCCTGGGGCAGGATCAGGCGCGACTTCAGATAGGCCAGCCAGGCGGCCATCACCAGATAGTCCGCTGCCAGTTCCAGGTTCAGCCGCTTGGCCGATTCGATGAACCCCAGATACTGGTCGGCCAGCTTGAGGATCGAGATCTTCGCCAGGTCGACCTTCTGGTTGCGCGCCAGGGTCAGCAGCAGGTCCAGCGGGCCTTCGAAGCCATCCACCGCCACCATCAGCGCTTCGCAGTCGGGCGCGATCACGGCCGATTCGAAATCGTCGAAACCCGCCGCGGCCTTCTCGAGATCGTTTTCCGGGATCATGCAAAGGCTCCCGTCAGAAGCTCGGACAGGCGGGCGGTGGCGGCGGCCGCATCGAAGGCGGGCGGGGCGGTCAGCCGGGCCAGCGCATGTTGCGCCCGCTTCAGCGGCGGTCCCTCCAGTGTCTTCGCCTCGTCGGCCACGTCCTTCATCTCGTCCATATCGCCATTGCAGTGGAGCACCAGGTCGCAGCCCGCGAACAGGGCGGCACGTGCCCGCACCGACAGGGGGCCGTCCAGCGCCTTCATGGAAAGGTCGTCGGACATCAAAAGCCCCTCAAAACCGATTTCCCCACGTATCACATCCCGAATGACTTTGGGGCTGGTGGTGCAAGGACGCTGTGGATCAATCGATTCATAGACAACGTGGGCAGTCATGGCCGCCGGGCAGTGGTTCAGGCTGCGGAAAGTGACGAAATCATTGGCCGACAATTCCTCGAGCTCCGCATCGACCCGGGGCAGCGTCAGGTGGCTGTCGGCCCTGGCCCTGCCGTGGCCGGGAATGTGCTTCATGATGGGTAGAACCCCGCCATCCAGCAGGCCCTCCATCTGGGCCTTCCCCAAGTCGATGACGGTGGCCGGATCGGAGGCGAAGGCCCGGTCGCCGATGATGTCATGGGCGCCGGGTACCGGCACGTCCAGGACCGGAAGACAGTCCGCGTTGATTCCCAGTAACGTCAGGTCATGGGCGATCAGGCGGGCATTCAGATAGGTCGCCTCGCGGGCGGCCTCGGGATCCTGGGCATAGAGGGCGCCGAAACGGGCGGCGGGGAGCCGCTCTGCCCAATAGGGCGGCTTGAGGCGGGCGACCCGGCCCCCTTCCTGGTCGATCAGGATGGGCGTGTTGTCATCGCCAACAGATTCGCGCAATTCATGAACAAGAGCAGCAACTTGTGCCGGGTCCCTGATGTTTCGTGCGAACAGGATGAACCCCCAGGGCCGGGTATCGTGGAAGAAGGCACATTCGTCCGCCGCCAGGGTTTGACCCGCGCAGCCATAGATTGCGCGGGAACGCATGACCTATCGGGCCAGGAAGCAGGAGCCGCCGTCCGCCTTCAGGCGGTCGCACATGGCGATGGCCACGTCGCGGTCGGCAAAGCCGCCGACACGGGCGCGGTACCAGATACCCTTGTCGCCCAGATCGACACGCTGCACGTCCACCCCATGGCCGGCCAGCAGGGTAGAATGGCGGGCCTGAAAGGTCTTCCAGGCGGTCTCGGCATCGCCCTGGCTCTTGTACGCGCCGATCTGCAGGAAAAAGCTGCCGGCGGCAGCATGTGCCGGGGGCGGCGTGGTCAGGGTTCGGGGCGCGGCGGTGGCGACGCCCACAGGCGCTGCCGGCGGCCTGGGTGCAGCATGGACAGCGGGCGGCGGCGGGGCGGGAGCAGCAGCAGGTTTGAGTTCGGGAGCCGGTGCCTTGACAGGCTCGGGCTTGGGCGGCGCGGCGACTGCCGCCGTCTTTTGCGGAGCGGGCTTGGCCGGAGCGGAATTGGCTGGCGTCTCGGCGGCGGTGCCGGCCTGGTTGGGCTGGCTCGCGGCGGGCGCGGCGTCGGCGGCGTCGTCGGGCGGGGCCGGCTGTTCGTAGATCTTGAAGCCCTGATAGGGAACCTGGGTGCCGCCGGGCTGCTGGGGCGCCACGCGCGCCGGACCATTGGCCGCCGCCAGGACGGGGATTTCGCCGCGGCCCTTGGCCACGCCCTGGGTGTAGGCGAGGTAGACCACGCCGGCGAACATCGCCAGTACCACAAGCGCCAGGACGATCAGGAGGGGAAGGCGCGAGCCTTCCACATCTTCCTCGTCCTCGGACGCGTCGAACACCCGCACTTCCTCGCTGGGTTCGTAGACGCCGCGTTCGTACTTCGCCATGAGTACAGATTCCCGAATCTCGCGGCCACGATACTAGCACCGCCTCTGCGCCGAATCACACGGAACCGGGGTGCAAATGCGGATTACACATCGACCTGGCGGTGAAATATCCGCCCATATTCCGCCAAAGCGTAGCGATCGGTCATCCCCGCGATGTAATCGCGCACCACAGAGCCGGTGGCTGCATCGCCCGGCGCGCCGCAGGCCCGGGACCAGTCGGCCGGCAGCAGCGAGGGATTGGCGCTTAAGGCTGCGAACAGCTCGCCGACCACCTGCTGGGCCCTGCCCATCGACTGGGCGACGTGCGGGTGGCGGTAGATATGTTCGGCCTGGAACGCCTTCAGCGCCTTCAGTTGGCCGGTCATGGCGGGCGAGAAGGCGGCGGTGGCCTGCCCTGCCCCGCGCAAGGCCGCGGCGCTGGCGAAATTGCCTGCCGCCAGCCGGGCGCCGGTCTCGGCCAGCACATCCTCGATCAGCGCGCTCATCAGGGTACGGATCAATTCGCCGATGAAGCGCGACAGTTCCAGCCGGCCATGGCGGGCCATGACGCCTTTCACATGCTCGCCGGCCAGCGGCGCCTCTGCCAGTTCGGCGAGGGTGATAAGGCCGGCACGCAGGCCGTCGTCCAGGTCGTGGTTGAGATAGGCGATGTCGTCGGCCAGCGCGGCCAACTGCGCCTCCAGTCCCGGCCAGGTCGCCAGCTCCAGCGGCCAGCGGGCATCGAATGAGGCAATGGGCCCTGGCAAAGCGCGCTGGCCCTCTTGCAGCGAACGCGAGCCCGCCTCCCCCTCATGCGAAGCATCGGAGGGGGAGGTGGCCGTGCCCGCACGCGCGGGCAAAGGCCAGAGGGGGGCACTCAAAAGAGGTCCGTTATGTTTGACCAAACCTTCCAGGGTCTCCCACGTCAGATTCAGGCCGTCGAAATCGGCATAGCGGTGCTCCAGTTTCGTCACCAGCCGCAGGGTATGTGCGTTGTGGTCGAAGCCGCCGAACGCCCTGGTGGCTGCGTCCAGCGCCTCTTCTCCCGCATGGCCGAAAGGCGTGTGGCCCAGGTCGTGCGCCAGCGCCACCGTCTCGGCCAGGTCCTCGTCGGCCTGAAGGGTCCGCGCCAGGCTGCGGGCCAGCTGCGCCACCTCCAGCGAATGGGTCAGGCGCGTGCGGTAATAGTCCCCCTCATGCTGCACGAAGACCTGGGTCTTGTGCTTCATGCGGCGGAAGGCGCTGGAATGGATGATGCGGTCGCGGTCGCGGGAATAGCAGGACCGGGTGGGGCTTTCGGTTTCGGGATAAAGGCGGCCGCGGCTGGTCTGGGGCCGGGCGGCATAGGGGGCATGGGTGCCCGGAGGGCTGACGATGGGGCCCAGAAGGTGGCCAGCGGGCGCGGCGGGGTTGGTTTCGGCCATGGCGGGGACTACATAGAGTGCTGGCCGTGAACTGCAAGTGTTCCCCGGAAAACCCACGATGACCGCAATGCCGATTACCATTTCCGACCGCGCCGCCCGGCGCATCGCCCAGATCCTGAAGGCGGAGGCCCAGCCCGTCATGCTGCGGCTGGCGGTGACGGGCGGCGGCTGCAGCGGGTTCCAGTACAATTTCGCCCTGGATGACGCGCCGACCGACGAGGACCTGGTACTGGAAAAGGACGGCGCCAAGGTGCTGATCGATCCGGTGTCGCAGGACTTCCTGGCGGGCGCGGAGATTGATTTCACCGACGATCTGATCGGCCAGGCTTTCAAGGTGAACAATCCCAATGCGACGGCCTCCTGCGGCTGCGGCACCAGTTTTTCCGTCTGATGAAGCTCGCCACCTGGAACGTGAACTCCATCAAGGCGCGGCTGGAGCCGGCGCTGGCCTGGGTGAAAGAGGCCCGGCCCGACGTCCTGGCACTGCAGGAGATCAAGTGCGTCGACGACGCCTTTCCGCGCGAGCCTTTCGAGGCGCTGGGCTATAATTGCGCCGTACACGGACAGAAGACCTATAACGGCGTTGCCCTGCTGTCGCGCCGGCCGATGGAGGATGTCACCCCGCGCCTTCCGGGCGGTGACGATACCGACGACCATGCCCGTTTCCTGGAGGCGCTGGTGACGGGAGAAAAGGGCGTGGTGCGGGTCGCTTCCATCTATGCGCCCAACGGCAATCCCCAGCCCGGGCCGAAGTTCGACTACAAGCTGGCCTGGCTGGAGCGGCTGCGCATCCACGCCAAGGGACTTTTGGCCAATGAGGAGCCCGTCGTGCTGATGGGCGACTACAACATCATCCCCACCGACCTGGATGCGGAAAAGCCCAAGGCCTGGGTGAAGGACGCGCTGTTTCAGCCGCAATCCAAGGCGGCGCTTCGGCGCATCGAAAATCTCGGCTACACCGACGCCTTCCGCAGCCAGCATCCGGAAGGCGGCCATTATACCTTCTGGGACTATTTCGGCTCATGGGAACGCAACAATGGCATCCGCATCGACCATCTGCTGCTGTCGCCGCAGGCGATGGACCGGCTGAAAGCGACGGGGATCGACCGGCAGGTGCGCGGTGCATCCGAAAAGCCGTCCGACCATGTGCCGGTATGGGCGCAGATGGATATCTGATCGCTTGCCCGGCGGTGTTCGCCATGTCCCTGCCCCATTCTCCGCTATAGTGCCCCAACCGTCCGCCGGACCCGTCATGGCCAGCCGCTTATTGATTGTCACTTTTCTGCTAGCAGCAGCCGCACCAGCCCTTGCCGCCGCCAGTACTGACAAACGCGTCTACAAGGTGGACAGTGTCATCGCTACCGCCAAGCCCAAGAGTCGGGTCGTCGAGATACAGGCCAAGGGTGCGGTTCAGACCGGCGGCTGGCGCAAGGCCCGGCTGCACCTGCTGCGCAATGACGGCAAGACGCTGACGCTGGAATTCCTCGCCGCCCCCCCGCCGGCCGAGATGACGGTGATCGATCAGCTCGTACCGGTGAAGGCCACTGCCGAGATCCACACCCGCCATCGGATCACCTCGGTCCATGTGATAGCCGACGCCAACGAAGTTACCGCCCAGATCCTTCATTGACCAATCCCGGGCGCCGGCATTGAGGACGCTGCCATGCAGATCGACGTGATTTCCGACACCGTGTGTCCCTGGTGCTTCATCGGCAAGCGCCGGCTGGGGCGCGCCATGGGCTTGCGCCCCCGCATCGAGTTCGACGTGAAGTGGCGACCCTTCCAGCTGGACCCCACGATCCCGCGCGGCGGGATGGAGCGTGCGGCCTACATGACCGCGAAGTTCGGGGGCGACGCCCAGATCGCGCAGATGGATGCCATCATCGCGGCCGAGGGTGTCAGGGAAGGCATCGAGTTCGATTTTGCAGCTATCCGCCGCCGGCCCAACACGATCGATTCCCATCGCCTGGTGCGCTGGGCCGAGGCCGCGGGCGTGCAAGACGATGTGGTCGAGCGGCTGTTCATCGCCTATTTCGAGAATGGCGAGGATATCGGTGACATCCGCGTGCTGGCGGACATCGCCGATATCTGCGGCATGGACGGGGTGGAAGTGGCGCGCCTACTGGAGAGCGATGACGATGTTGCACTGGTGGAGCGCGAGGATCAGCTGGCCCGCGAGATCGGCGTGACCGGTGTGCCGGCCTTCATCTTCGGCGGACGGGTGGCGGTGTCGGGCGCACGCGAGCCGGAGATGCTGGCCGAGGCCATCGACAGGGCACTGGAGATGGCGGACGCCCTGCCCGGCGAAGACGACGAGGAAGACTAGGGTCCGGAGCGCCCGTTATAAGCGTACCATTTCAGCCAGAAGGGCGCACGCTGGTCCTGGCAGATGATGTCTGTGGCATGGCCGGTGCCGCCCATGTCCTTGGTGAGGCACCCGGCGGGCGACATCTCGTTGTCCATCAGATAGCGCGTCCACTTCGTGCCATCGGCGTTGGCCCTGTAGAAGAACAGGCCCGCCGCCAGACCGTTGCCGCCCGCCACGATCTCAGGCCGGCCGTCGCCATCCACGTCCACCAGCGTCAGGGCATGGCCGCCCTTGAGCTGGTCATCGATCACCTGACGGGTGAACCCACCTTTTCCATCCGGCATGTGCACCACCACCATGCTGCCGTGGAAGGGTTCGATGGTGACGAAGAATTTCCTGCCGTTAAAGACGCCGATGGCGGATTCGCCGGAGCCGCCGCCCGGCCAGGGCGCGTCCTTGCCCGCCGTCAGCAGCACGCGGTCCCATCTGCCCCTGTGCAGCATGTGCGCGTATGTGCCCGAATAGCCGGAAGTGATCACGTCGTCGCGGCCGTCGCCGTCCCAGTCGGCGATGGTCAGGCCGTGGACCACCCCGCGGTTTTCCAGCGTGATGGTCTCGCGCTTCCAGGCATTGTCCGGGCGGTAGACATAAAGCGGCGTGACATTGCGGTCGGGATCGGGAAAGCCGGTGGCGGTGCCCGCAAGAATGGGGGCAACGATCACGCCCGGCTTGCCGTTGCCCTCGACGTCGGCGAAGCGGACGCGGTGGGTGGTGGGGACATTGTCGATGGTGCGCCACAGCCTCCACGGCCGCGCCGGATCGCCGTCATGGTGGAAGATGGCGATGGCGCCGCTGTCCTTGTGGGGATCGGTGTTGAAGTGATAGGCGAGCACGATCTCGGGGATGCCGTCGCCATCGACGTCGGCGGCGTCAAGATAGACGGGCTTGGGCGCGTCGGCCTCGGTGACAACCAGATGCGGCGTCCAGGTTGGATTTTCGTACCAGTCGATCTCCTTGCCGCTCAGTCCCAGCGCCACCATGTCGGGCTTGCCGTCATGGTTGAAATCGGCGACCGCGGCGGAATAGCCGCCCGTGATGTCCTTTGCGATGGCGTGGATGGTGAAAGGCGCGGTGATGGGTGGCGGGGCGTCAGGCTTGGCATCCAGGGCCAGGGCCGGCGCGGCCGCCAGCAGGAACAGCGCGGCAAGGGTATGGCGCATGCGTTTCCCCATCTTGTTGTTGGGGGACGCTAGCGCAATCAGGCGGCGTCGGAAACGACTCTATTCCGACCCGATCGTTTCGCACGATACAGGGCCTGGTCGGCACGATGCAGAAGCTTCTCGGCATCGTCGCCCTCGCCTTCATAGCGGGCGATGCCGATGGAGATGGTGATGTTCAACTTGCCGGGGGCGCGGCTCACCTGCACCGGCGTGGTCTCGATCGACTGGCGAAGGCGTTCGGCGATGTTGGTGGCGAAGGCGATGTCGGTATCGGGCATGGCGACCACGAATTCCTCGCCGCCATAGCGGCAGGCCAGGTCGATGCCGCGCACATTGGCGGAAATCCGGCTGGCGAATTCCTTCAGCACTTCGTCGCCGATGTCGTGGCCATAGGTATCGTTGACCTGCTTGAAGAAGTCGATGTCCATGATCACGAAGGCCAGTGGGCGGTCATGGCGCCGGGCGTTGGCGATCAGCGCGTCGAGATGGCGGCTCATATAGCGGCGATTGTGCAGGCCGGTGAGCTGGTCGGTGATCGCCATCTCAAGGCTGAGCTGGACATTGTGGCGCAGCCGGTCGGCATAGCGCTTCTTGCGCAGCTGCGTGCGCACGCGCGCTATCAGTTCGTTCCGGTCCACGGGGCGGGTGAGATAGTCGTTGACGCCCATCTCCAGAGCCTGGGTGAGCTTGCGGCGGTCGCCGTCCGACACCACCACCAGGATGGGTACATGGCGGCCTTCCGGCAGCGAGCGCAGTTGGGAGCACAGGCGCAGGCCATCGAAGCCGCGCATCCCCAACGAGACTACGATCAGGTCGAAATCGCCGCCCTTTACACGCACCAGCGCTTCCTCGAACGTGTCGGCGGAGGAAACCTGGTGCGACGCCTGCAGGGCCGCGGTGAACCAGGCCACGGATTCGGCGCGGTCCTCGATCACCAGGATGCGGCCGGACAGGTTGTTGTCCTGCAACGTCTCGGCCGGGTCGATCAGGCCCATGCCCTGGCCGGTGGTCTCGCGCATGCGAAGCTCGTCGGTCATCAGCTTCAGGCGCACCAGCGAGCGCACCCGGGCGAACAGCGCCGAATCGTCCACCGGCTTGGTAAGAAAATCGTCGGCGCCCGCTTCCAGGCCGGTGACGCGGTCGGAGGGCTGGTCCAGCGCGGTGACCATTACCACCGGCACATGGGCAGTCTTCGGGTTGGCCTTGATGCGGCGGCAGACCTCGAACCCGTCCATGCCGGGCATCATCACGTCGAGCAGGACGATGTCGGGTACCTGCTCGGCCATGCGGGCCAGGCATTCCTGTCCGTTGAAGGCGGTGACGACCTCGAAATATTCCGCCGTCAGCTTGGCTTCCAGCAGCTTGACGTTGGAGAGGATATCGTCGACGACAAGAACCCGCGCTGTCATCGGGCTATCCGATGAAACGCCGCACGGTCTCCAGGAAGCTGGTAACCGAAATGGGCTTGGAGATGTAGGCTTCGCATCCGCCCTGGCGGATGACTTCCTCGTCGCCCTTCATCGCAAAGGCGGTGACGGCGACGACGGGAATGGCCTTGAGTGAATCGTCCTCCTTGAGCCACTTGGTCACTTCCAAGCCCGACACTTCGGGAAGCTGGATGTCCATCAGGATCAGGTCGGGATGGTGTTCGCGGGCAATGTCCAGCGCCTCCATGCCATCCTTGGTCTGCAGGATGTTGTAGCCGTGCGCGTCCAGCAGGTCGTGGAAGAGCTTCATGTTGAGCTCGTTGTCTTCCACGATCAGAACCGTCTTGGTCTTGGCGTCCATGACTTATTCTCCGGCGCGGCCCCCGCACCCCCGTCCGCGGCGCGCCGCTCGCGCCACTTTTCCAGTGCCTGCAGGGGCTTCTGGCTGATGGGGAGTATTAGGGCAGATGTCTTAACGCTCCCTTGACGCTCGGGGGCGCCGTCGGCGGAGGAATGGCCCGCAACCCCCTGTCCGGGCTGGAATTTGGCGCCCTGGTTCCCTCTGTAAGGATTGGGCGCCGGCCCCGGGTACCGCTATAGTCCGCCGATGACCCCGCAGCGCGCCGAGATTCTGAGCCTCGAGGGCCTTGGCTGGCTCGCCGGGGACGAGGACGCGCTGACCCGCTTCCTGTCCATTTCCGGGGCCGACATCGCCGCTCTGCGCGCGGCCGCCGAGAACCGCGACACATTGCTGGCCGTTGTCGAATTCCTGCTGAACCAGGAAGACCTGATGTTGCGTTTCTGCGAAACCGCCGGTGTCGAACCCCAGGCACTGCACCAGGCGCATCGTGCGCTGGGAGGGCATCATGATGCGTGAAAGCGCGACGCGGATCGGAATCGACCTGGGAGGGACCAAGACCGAGTTGCGCGCCATGGGTCCGGGCGGCACGGAGATCTGGCGCAAGCGCACCCCCACGCCGCGCGACTTCGACGGCACCATTGCCGCGCTCGCCGCCCTAGTGGATGAGGCCGAGCGTCATCTGGGACAGCGTGGCAGCGTCGGCGTGGCCATTCCCGGTTGCGAGACGCCGGACGGCACCATCAAGAACGCCAACTCCACCTGGCTGAACGGCCGGCATCTGCGCGCGGGCCTGGAGCAGGCGTTGGGCAGGCCGGTCCGGCTGGCCAACGACGCCAACTGCTTTGCGCTGTCGGAGGCACATGACGGCGCCGGCAGGGATGCGGGTGTGGTATTTGGCGTGATTGCCGGTACAGGTCTTGGCGGCGGCGTGGTGATCGACGGCCGTGTTCTGGGCGGCGCCCATGGCGTTGGCGGCGAATGGGGGCATATTCCGCTGCCCTGGCCCACCACCGACGAAATCCTGAACGCGCCGCCCTGCTATTGCGGCAAGCGCGGCTGCATGGAGGTATGGTGCAGCGGCACCGGACTTGCCGCCGATTTCCGCAGCGTCACGGGAAACATCATGTCCGCCGAGGATATTGCCGCGTCTTCGGGGCGCGAGGAGATGGCGGCGATGGACCGGCTGGTGGACCGGCTGGCGCGCGGGCTGGCGGTGGTGGCCAACATCGTCGATCCCGATGTGATCGTGCTGGGCGGCGGCCTGTCTAACGTCACGCGGCTCTATCGCGACCTGCCGCCGCTGGTGGAACAATATGCCTTTACGCTGGGTGCGCCGCCGAAGATCGTGAAGAACATGCACGGCGATTCAAGCGGCGTCAGAGGCGCGGCATGGCTATGGCCGGAATAGAGAGCTGGCCCGCCTTCTGTCGCGACTGCCTGTCGGACGCCGGGCCGGATGCGCCTTATTCGTTAGCGGTTCCGGCTCGCGGCTCCGTGGCGTGTCCCTCTTGCGGCTCAACACGCATCCTGGCCCATCCCGAACTGGAGAAGCTGGCGATCGCCCACCTGGATTGCGACGCCTTCTATGCCGCCATCGAGAAGCGCGACGATCCCGGCCTGAACGGCAAGCCGCTGATCGTGGGCGGCGAAGTTCGCGGCGTCGTCTCCACCTGCTGCTACATCGCCCGCAAATATGGCGTGCGCTCGGCCATGCCCATGTTCCAGGCCAGGAAGCTGTGTCCGCAGGCGGTGGTGCTCAAGCCGCGCCATTCCCACTATGCCGCGGTGGCGCGGCAGATCCGCGAAATGATGCAGGCGCTGACGCCCCTGGTGGAGCCGCTGTCGCTGGACGAGGCCTATCTGGACCTGTCGGGCACCGACCGCATCCATCACATGAGCCCCGCGCGGACCATGGCGAAGTTGGCCTCGCGCATCGAGACGGAAATCGGCATCACCGTGTCGGTGGGTCTGTCGGGCAACAAGTTCCTGGCCAAGCTGGCCTCGGACCTGGACAAGCCGCGCGGCTTTGCGGTGATCGGCATGGGCGAGGCCAAATCCTTCCTGCGCGACAAGCCGGTGGGGATGATCCGTGGCGCCGGAAAGGCGACGCAAGCCAGGCTGGCACGCGACGGCTTCACCACCATCGGCCAGCTGCAGGACGCCGATACGCGCGATCTGGCGCGCCGCTATGGCGCCACCGGCCTTTGGCTGTCGCGCATGGCCAATGCCGAGGACCACCGGCCTGTCGATCCGGGCGGCGAGATGAAAACCATTTCGTCCGAGACGACTTTCAACACCGACATCGCAGCGCCGGCGGAACTGGAGGCCATCCTGTGGCGCCAGTCCGAACGGGTGTCGGCGCGGGCCAAGAAGCTGGGGCTTTCCGGGCACACCGTGGTGCTGAAGCTCAAGACTGCCGATTTCAGGCTGCGCACCCGCAGCCATACGCTGGATGCGCCCACCCAGCTTGCAGATCGCATCTTCCGCTCCGCGCGGCTGGCGCTGAAGCGCGAAGCGGACGGCACGAAATTTCGCCTGCTGGGCGTGGGGATCTCCAACCTGGCGCCGGCCAGCGGCGCCGATCCGGCCAGCCTGATCGATCCCGAGGGCGACAAGCGCGCGGCGGCGGAACGGGCCATGGACCGCATTCGCGAGAAGTTCGGCGGCGGCGCGGTGGGTACCGGGCGGGGACTTAAAGGCGGCGCTTAACTAAAGGCCGTTCTTGGCGATCGCGGCAGCACTCTGGATGTCGGAGGCGATCTGCTGGGCGCAGTCGTAGGGCGGATCACTGGTGCACTGTTCCTCGCTCTCGCCGATCTTGTCGCCATTGCGCGTGAAGACCAGCCGGAACTGGATGTGGTCCTTCTTGCTGTGGTTGATCCAGTCCCAGCCATCGGGCGCGGTGACCACAATGACGCCGGGACCAGGCTTTGCCTGCGGCGCGAAGCCGGGCGTGGCCAGTGCGGCGTCGATCGCCGCATCCATCGGCACGGGGCGGAAGGTCTTTTCATGGGTGTAATTGACCGGGATGGGCGCGTCCTGGGCCGCGGCGGGCACCACGGCCATCAGCGCCGCACCGGCAACAATCGCAAACAGCTTCATGACGTGTCCTTATCCATGCCTGCCGAGCAGGCCGTAAAGCTCGGGACGGCGATCGCGGAACAGACCCCAGCCGGCGCGCTGCTGCCGGATTGCATCGAGATCGAAACGGGCGGTGATCACGCCCTCGTCCGCCCGGCCCAGCTCGGCCACGATGGCTCCGGTCGGGTCGGCGATGAAGGAAGAACCGTAGAAGGTGATCTCGGTCGACAGCCGCTCGGTACCGGTGCGGTTCGAGGCGACCAGCGGCATCAGGTTGGCGGCCGCGTGGCCCTGCATCACCCGGCGCCAATGGTCGCGGCTGTCCAGTGGCGGGGCGGGCGGCGGTTCCGAACCGATCGCGGTCGGATAGAACAGTGCTTCGGCTCCCATCAGCGCCATCACCCGCGCTGATTCGGGAAACCACTGGTCCCAGCAGATGCCGGCGCCGAAGGTGCCGAACCGGGTCTTCCAAACCTGAAAGCCCGTGTCGCCGGGGGTGAAATAGAATTTCTCCTGATAGCCGGGACCGTCCGGAATGTGCGATTTGCGATAGAGCCCCAGCACGCTGCCGTCGGCGTCGATCATGGCCAGGGAATTGAAATGGGCGTGGCCGGCGCGCTCGAAGAAGCTGACCGGCAGCACCACGCCGAGCTCCTTTGCCAGCCCGGCCATGCGCGCCAGCAGCGCATTGCCGTCGAACGGTGCGGCCAGCGCGAAATGCCGGGCGAGTTGGTCCTGGCAGAAATAGAGGCTTTCGAACAGCTCCTGCAGCAGGATCACATTGGCGCCCTGCCCGGCTGCCTGGCGCACCAGTTCTTCCGCGCGCGCGACATTGGCGGCGCCGTCGAGCGAAACGGCAAACTGGGTGGCGGCGAAGGTGACTTCCCTCAAGCTGGCCTCATTCAGGTTCCTGCTGGGTGATGCAATGGATGCCGCCGCCGCCTGCCACGATGGCAAGCGCCGACACCACTGCTATATCACGGCCGGGAAAACATTCCGCAAGCGTGTCGCGCGCACGGCCGTCATGCGGATCGTCGAAGGACGGCATCACAAGGCCGCCGTTGCAGAGATAGAAATTGACGTAGCTGGTCTGCAGCAACCGGTCCCGCCCATCGCGGCGTATATTGCGGGGTTGCAACAATTCGATGACCTCCAGCCCCGCGGCCTTCAGGCGGGCGCGCGCGACACGGACGGGCTGATGATCGGGATGGCCGGCGCTGTCGGGAATGCCCAGGATGACTTTTCCGGGCGCGGCGAAACAGGCGATATTGTCGATGTGGCCATCGGTTTCGTCGTCGGAAAAACCGCTGCCGAGCCAGACCACATGCTCGGCGCCCACGGCATAGCGCAGCACGTCGGCCGCGGCCTCGCGGGTCAGGCCGGGATTGCGGTTGGGATTGAGCAGGCACTGTTCGGTGGTCAAAAGCATGCCCCGGCCGTCGCTGTGAATGGCCCCGCCTTCGCAGACGATCGAAGCCGGATGCAGTGGCACGCCGGCGCGGGCCGCTAGCCGGGCGGCGAATTGGGCGTCCTGGTCGAAGGGGGCGTATTTGCCGCCCCAGGCATTGAAGCGCCAGCCAATCGCGGCCCTGTCGCCTTTATGGCCTTTGACGAAAGTGGGGCCGATGTCGCGGGCCCAGGAATCGTCCAACTCCTCCGGGAAGATTTCCACGCCAGCGATTGCGGCGGCTTCATCCGCATCGGCGGGGTTGGCGGCCATCATCACCGGCTCGAACGCGGCGACGGCGCGGGCCACGTCGGCATAGGCGCGCTTGGCCGCCGCCATGTCGGGCCACACACCGGCGCGGCACGGCCAGCACATCCAGGTGCGGACATGCGGTTCCCATTCGGCGGGCATGAGGAATTCGGCCATAGGTTCTTATAGCGGGCAGGAGCCCAAGGCTGTAGCCTTCCGCCAATCCCCAATCGAGGCCCGAAATGTCCGCCGTTACCCGCCTGCAGGAACTCGCCATCGCCCTGCCCACCCCGCCCGCGCCGGTGGCCAGCTATGTGCCCTATACGTTCAGCGGCAACCAGCTGTTCATCTCGGGCCAGATCCCGCTGAAGGACGGCAAGCCGCAATTCATCGGCAAGGTGGGCGCGGAGATTTCACTGGAGAACGCCCAGGCGGCGGCCAGGCTTTGCGCCATCAACATCCTGGCGCAACTGAATGCGGCCTGTGACGGCAACCTGGACAGGGTGGTGCGCTGCCTGAAGCTTGGCGTCTTCGTCAACGCGGTACCTGAATTCACGCAGCAGCCGGAGGTGGCCAATGGCGCGTCGGACCTGATGGTTCAGGTGTTTGGGGATGTGGGCAAGCATGCGCGTGCCGCGGTGGGCGTGGGCTCGCTGCCGCGCGGGGTGGCTGTGGAAGTGGACGCGGTGTTCGAGATCTCGTGACGGCCAAAAGCATCGGACGGCTGGTAACAAGCGCCGCCGAAATCGGGGCGGCGCGCTGGAACGCCCTGGCCAATCCGGGTGGGTTGGCAGAGCCGCACCCTTTCACGACGTTTGAGTTCTTCCATGCGCTGGAGGCGTCGGGATCGGCCACGGCGCGAACCGGCTGGCAGCCCTGTCATCTGCTTTTGGATGCCCCCCCCGGCTTACGCTCGCTCGAGAGCGAGCTACAGCCACCTCCCCCGCCGAGCGGGGGAGGCCCGCTTGGTCTCATGCCCCTGTATCTGAAAAGCCATTCCTATGGCGAATATGTCTTCGACCACGCCTGGGCCGATGCGCTGGAGCGGGCGGGCGGCGACTATTACCCCAAGCTGCAATGCGCCGTGCCCTTCACGCCGGTGACCGGTCCCCGCCTGCTGGCGGCTGACGACGACATGCGGACGACACTGCTGAAGACGGCGGCGGGAACGGTGCAGCAACTGAAAGCGTCGTCGCTGCACATCACCTTTCCCACCGAGGAAGAATGGAAGCTGGCGGGCCAGGCTGGGTACCTGCTGCGGACCGGCCAGCAATTTCACTGGGAAAACCGGGGCTATCAGAGCTTCGACCAGTTCCTGGGCGAGCTCTCATCGTCCAGACGGAAGAATTTGCGCAAGGAACGCGCCAGCGTGCGCGAGGCGGGCATCGAGTTCGACTGGCTGACGGGCAGCGACATCACCGAGGCGCACTGGGACCGCTTCTTCGATTTCTACATGGACACAGGGGGGCGCAAATGGGGCACACCCTACCTGACACGGGAATTCTTCTCGCGGCTGGGCGCCAGCCTGGGGCAGCAGACTTTGCTGATCATGGCGCGGCGGGGCCGCGAATACATCGCCGGCGCCCTGAACCTGTTCGGCGACGGGGTGCTGTTCGGGCGCAACTGGGGGACGAATGAATACGTGCCCTTCCTGCATTTCGAAACCTGTTATTACCAGGCCATCGACTTCGCCATCGCCAGGGGCCTGAAAAGAGTTGAAGCCGGCGCCCAGGGCGAGCACAAATTGCTGCGCGGATACATGCCGGTGCCGACCTACAGTGCCCATATCATCGCCCATCCGGGGCTGGCGCGGGCGGTGGATCAGTTCCTGGCGGCGGAACGGGAAGCGGTGCAGGAAAATTTGGCGGATCTGGCGGCGCATGGGCCGTTCAGGAAAGCGTGACGGCTATCGCATTTCCTCCTATCGTGATGACCCGGCTCGTCCGGGCCATCCATGACCCATTCACCGTATGGATGGCCCGCATGAAGCGGGCCATGACGAATTGAGAGAGTGAAATGCCATACGACAAACAAAACATCTTCGCCAAGATCATCCGCGGCGAAATCCCCTGCGTGAAGGTGTTCGAGGATGACCGCACGCTCGCCTTCATGGATGTGATGCCGGAGGCTGAGGGCCATGTTCTGGTGGTGCCCAAGGAAGCGGCGCAGGACATTCTGGACCTGTCGGCGGAGGGACTGGCGGCGATGATGGCGACGGTCCAGAAGGTGGCAAAGGCGGTGGACAAGGCGCTGGCGCCGGACGGCATATTGCTGAAACAGTACAACCGCGCACCCGCCGGCCAGAGCATCTTCCACGCCCATTTCCACATCGTGCCGCGCTGGGAAGGCGTGCCGCTGGCGCCGCATGGCAAACTCATGGTAGACGCCGCAAAGCTCGAACCCGTTGCCGCAAAGATCAGGAGCAGCCTGTGATCCTCGAACGCGCCATTTTCGCCATCAAGCTCGGCCAGGCCGACGAATTCGAGAAAGCCTTCGCGCTGGCCGCGCCGCTGATCCGCGCCGCCAAAGGCTGCCGCAAGGCCAACATGCATCGCGGCATCGAGAATTCCGACAGCTTCATCCTGCTGGTGGAATGGGACACGCTGGAGGACCATATGGTCGGCTTCCGCGAGTCCAGGGCCTTCGAGGAATGGCGCGCCATTCTGGGCCCGCACTTCGCCTCACCCCCGGCGGTGGAGCATTACACCGCGCCGCTTTAGCGGGCCGCCATTACGTCAGATGGGTTATGATGTGCACCGCCGCGTGCAGGTTCATCAGCCCGAAAGCCGCGGCCAGCATGACGTGAAGCACGCTGCTGAATTTCTCGCTGCGCGGCGTGGTGGTCGTCAAACGATCAAGCATGGAAAATTCTCCTTGGGGTTAATATCCAAGGAGTAAAACCCGTCTTTGTCGTGTGCATGTGCGCGTTCACGCGATATTCGTCGGCGCGTGTGCGCAGCGTGCGTTTCACCGACAGTTTGCGCGGACCCTGCACGGTTGTTCAGGTGAATGGTTGTTCATCGGGATAACAGGGACGTCAGATACAGGCGAGCGCGGCCGCCCTGGATGGCCCGCGCGGAGGCGGGTCATGACAATGGGGTTATCGCGGCATCGTCTCGAAGCGGCGCAGGCCGCCGGGGATCGCCACCCAATCGGGCGCATCGCGGGTGAACAAGGCGACGGTGGGCTTGAACTGCGCAATATCGTCCAGCGAGCCGGCATAGATGTTCAACGTCTCGTCCGCGCCCAGCTTGCCGCCGAACACCAGCCCGCCGCAGATTACGCAGGAATTGCGCACCGCCGCCCGCCCGTCGGCATGTAGTAGGGTATGCACGGTCCAGCGGCCGGAGATGGCGAGCGCGGATGCGTCAAAGCCCATGAACGGAATGAAGCCGGAGCCCGAGGCCTTGCGGCAGTCAGCGCAATAGCAAAGGCCCATGTATCTGGGCGCAGCATGGGCTTTCCAGCGCAGGTCGCCGCACAGACAGCCGCCGGTGAGAATATCGCTCATGCCTCACCAGTACCCGATCATGCGGCCGCTGGTAATGGCCGTCAGCCAGAAAGCCAGCGATAGCGAAGCGCCCAGCGCCAGGCGGCGGCGTTCGCGCGGGAGAAGATCGCGCAGCCGGTGCGCCTTCCACGCCCCGGAACGGTGCAGCAGCCAGACATTGACCAGCGCCAGAGCGATGGCGGGAAACTTCATCAGCAGGAAGGGATTGTCCGCATAATCGCCCGCCTTCACCGCCAGCATGGGAATGCCGCTGGCGACGGCGATGAAAAAGCCGGTCATTGCCAGCGTCACGGTGGGCCGCGACAGCGCCGCAAGCGGGATGGAGCGCCATACGCCCAGGAGGCGCAGGTCCAGCAGCAGGATGGACCCGAACAGCATCACGATGCCCAGTATGTGCACCAGGTTGACGATGCCGTAACTCCACGCGCCCAGTGACCGGGTGAAGACGCCGAGCGGCGAATGCTCCAGCCAGAACAGGAACTGGGTGAGGTTCACGCTGTCTCCGGCGCGTTATTCGCGGTCGGGATAGACGTGATATTCGGCACTTCCGTGCTGGATGAAGATGGTCTTCATCTCATGCCGGCTGTGGTCGCTGTTGCGGTTGCCGCGCACCGTCACGGTCGCGCCGACGGGGATCAGCCCTTCCTTCAGACCGGAACGGGCGGTGCGGGCCGGGGGTGCCAGCGTCAGGTCCCACACATCATTGCCGGACTTGATCTTCATGGTGGCGTGCGGGCCGGCCATGGAGACACCCTCCACCACCGTGCCGGACAGGGATGTCAGCTGTTCTTCCTGTCCGCTCCAGCCGTGATGGGCCCAGGCAGAAGACAACGCGCCCGGGGTGGCGGTGAAAAGTGCAGCGGCTGCAAACAAAACGGGACGAAATCGCGGCATACGAACCTCCCTTACTTGCTGATGTCTTCCTTGTTCTGGCCCTTGGCGGCGCGCGGCGCGCGGGGCTTGGCCTCGGCCGCAGGGATGAACTCGAACGCCAGCTTGTCCTGCTCGCGGTCCAGAAGCACGCGCACCGTGCCACCGCCCTTGAGCTTGCCGAACAGGATCTCGTCGGCCAGTGGCTTTTTTATGTTGTCCTGGATCACTCGAGCCAGCGGGCGGGCGCCGAAACTGTCGTCATAGCCCTTTTCACCCAGCCAGCGGGTGGCTTCGGGGGTCAACTCGAAGGTCACGTCGCGGTCGGCCAATTGGGCTTCCAGTTCCAGAACGAACTTCTCCACCACCCGGTCGATGGTGCTGCGCGACAGCGGCGCGAAGGAGATGGTCGCATCCAGCCGGTTGCGGAATTCCGGCGTGAACAGCTTCTTGATCGCTTCCTCGTCCTCGCCTTCCCGCTTGCCGCGGCCAAAGCCGATTGCGTCCTTGGCGGCGTCACTGGCACCCGCATTGGTGGTCATGATCAGCACCACATTGCGGAAATCGATCTTCTTGCCGTTATGGTCGGTCAGCTTGCCGTGGTCCATTACCTGCAACAGGATGTTGAACAGGTCCTGATGGGCCTTTTCGATCTCGTCCAGCAGCAGCACGCAATGCGGGTGCTGGTCGACGCCGTCGGTCAGAAGGCCGCCCTGGTCGAAACCGACATAACCGGGCGGCGCGCCGATCAGGCGGCTGACGGTGTGGCGTTCCATATATTCCGACATGTCGAAGCGCAGGAATTCCACCCCCATGATGGAGGCGAGCTGCTTGGCAACCTCGGTCTTGCCGACCCCGGTAGGGCCGCTGAACAGATAGGAACCGATCGGCTTTTCCGGCTGGCGCAGGCCGGCGCGGGCCAGCTTGATCGCCGATGCCAGGGCATGGATCGCTGCGTCCTGGCCATAGACCACGCGCTTCAGGTCGGTTTCCAGCGACTTCAGCGCCTCGGTGTCGTTCTTGCTCACCGACTTGGAGGGGATGCGGGCGATCTTGGCGATGATGTCCTCGACGTCCTTCACGCCCACCACCTTCTTTCGGCGGCTTTCCGGCAGCAGCATCTGGGACGCGCCCAGTTCGTCGATCACATCGATCGCCTTGTCGGGAAGCTTGCGGTCATTGATGTATTTGGACGACAGTTCGACCGCCGCGCGGATCGCATCCTGGGTATAGCGGACCTTGTGATAGGTCTCGAAGTAGCTCTTGATCCCCATCAGGATCTTGATGCTGTCCTCAACCGAGGGCTCGGCCACGTCGATCTTCTGGAAGCGGCGCACCAGGGCGCGGTCCTTCTCGAAATACTGGCGGTATTCCTTGTAGGTGGTCGAGCCGATGCAGCGCAGCGTTCCCGCCGCCAGCGCCGGCTTGAGCAGGTTGGAGGCGTCCATCGCCCCGCCCGAGGTCGCGCCGGCGCCGATCACGGTGTGAATCTCGTCGATGAACAGGATGGCGCCCTTGAGATTCTCCAGCTCCTTGACCACGGTCTTGAGCCGCTCCTCGAAATCGCCGCGATAGCGCGTGCCGGCGATCAGCGAGCCCATGTCCAAAGCATAGATGGTGGCATCCTTGAGGACGTCGGGCACCTCGCCCCGGATGATCTTGCGCGCAAGGCCTTCGGCGATCGCGGTCTTGCCCACACCTGGATCGCCCACGAAGAGCGGATTGTTCTTCTGTCGGCGGCAGAGGATCTGGATGGTGCGCTCCACCTCGGGGCCACGGCCGATCAGCGGATCCACCCGGCCGGATTTGGCCTTCTCGTTCAGGTTGACGCAATAGGCTTCCAGCGCCTCGGTGCCCTGCTTGGACTGCTTCTCGCCCTCGTCGTCTTCGTCGGTTCCGCGGGCGGGCTTGGGCTGGCTCATGCCGGGCCGCTTGGCGATGCCGTGGCTGATATAGCTCACGGCATCCAGCCGGTTCATATTCTGCTCCTGCAGGAAATAGACGGCATGGCTTTCGCGCTCGGTGAACAGTGCGACGAGCACGTTGGCACCCGTCACCTCGTCGCGGCCGGAATTCTGCACATGCAGCACCGCGCGCTGCACGACCCGCTGGAAGCCAGTGGTGGGCTTGGCTTCCTCGCCATCCTCGATCACCAGGGTGGAAAGGTCCTCGTCGACATATTTCTGTACCGAACGGCGCAGCACGTCCATGTCGACATTGCACGCCTTCATCACCTGGCTGGCGTCGGTGTCGTCGATCAGGGCAAGCAGAAGGTGCTCGAGCGTGGCGTATTCGTGATGCCGATCACTTGCGAGCTTGATGGCGTGATGCAGTGCCTGTTCCAAACTCCGCGAAAGTGAAGGCATGCGACGCTACTCCTTTTCCATCGTGCACTGTAACGGGTGCTGGTGCCGCCGGGCGGCCTCGATCACCTGGGCGACCTTGGTTTCCGCGACCTCATAGGTGAAGACGCCGCAGATGCCCACGCCGTGGCGATGGACATGCAGCATCACGTCCACCGCCTCTTCGCGGTTCTTGCCGAATATCTTCTCGAGAATGTGAACGACGAACTCCATCGGCGTGTAGTCGTCGTTCAGAAGCAGGACCTTGTAGAGGCTCGGCTTCTTTGTTTTCGGGCGCGTTTTCGTGACGATGCCGGTGCCGGCATTATTGCCGTTCCCGCCCAAATCGTCATTGCCGTCGCCAGAGTCCTTCATCACCCGCTTCCACAACCGTCTTCAAAAGGCGCGAACCGCCGCCTAGCGGCACCATCCTAAACCAGAATGGGGGTCTTTGAAGAGGGTTGACGGAGGTATCACGATGTTCAGATGTGTGGGTACGGTTGGGCAGTTTCAAGGCGGAATAACGCAAAAGGGCCCGGACCTTCCGGCCCGGACCCTTATTGTGTGCAGTGCGGCCGCAGTGCGGCGCGAAATCAGGATGCGCGGGCGGACTGAACGACATCCAGCCAGGCCTGGATGCGGCCCTTCAGCGGTGCATAGGTCTCCTTGGTGGCCTCGGTGACCAACTCGCCGACCTTGCTGAGTTCGCCGATGTAGGATTCGAAAGCAGACTTGGCGAAGTCCGTCTGGAACTCGAACGCCTCATGTACCGACTTGGAGCCCATCACGGCTTTGGTGGCGGCGATGGTGTCCTCGATCGATTGCTTGGAATACGAATAAAGCTCGCTGTTGAGGTTCTCGATGCCCTTGCCGGCAACGGTGGCGGACTTCATGCAGGCTTCAGCGGTCTCCTTGCCGAAACCGAGAACGGCATCGTAACTCTTCAGTACCTTTTCCATGCCGCTCTTGAGGGCCTCGGCGCCGCTTTCCATGGCGGACTCGGCGGTAGCAGTGGCCTTCTCGCCGGCCGATTTTGCTTTGGTCATGTCATGTCCTTTCTTGGGTGAGGGCACGACCGGTCTTCCGGCTGCCTATTGCAGTGCAGCATGAGATATAAGCGAGTGCCCACAAACTCGTCAAGGATTAATTGTTGCGTCGCAGCATTTTTTGTGCAATCCGCGGGCGGGGGAACTTGCCCAATTTCATTAGGGTGTCGTAAAGGCCCGAAACTTATAGTGGAATCGGCCTTCCCGCTTGCGGAAGATGTCACAATTTGGTCTTGTCCTGACATGGGTGCGCCGTATTTGGGATCCGGTCTGCTGCTGTTGAGGGGTAAGCGCGCGCTGACCCTGGCCTTGACGCTGCTGATCGCCCTGCCCCTTTTGGACTTGCCCGCCCAGGCTGCGCGCAAACACGTCGCTCACCATGCAGCGCGCCACAGGGCCGCCCGGGTCCCGGCCAGTCCCACCGATCCCGCCAAGGACGCCGCGCTCGTTATCGACGGGGCCACCGGCAAAATTCTTTACGCCCGCAACGAGACGGCCGAGCGTCATCCCGCCTCGCTGACCAAGATGATGACGCTGTATCTGCTGTTCGATGCGCTGAGGCACGGCAAGCTGACCATGGACACGCCGCTGCCGGTCAGCCGCCACGCCTCCGTCCAGAAGCCGACCAAGCTCAACCTGCGCCCGGGCCAGACCATCACCGTCGATACTGCCATCCGCGCCATCGTGGTGCGGTCGGCCAACGACGTGGCCGCGGTGATCGCCGAGGCACTGGGCGGCACCGAATCCCATTTCGCAGTGATGATGACCGAACGTGCCCGCCAGATGGGCATGAAGGAAACCAATTTCCACAACGCCTCGGGCTTGCCCGATCCGCTGCAGATCACCACGGCTGCCGACCTTGGCATCCTGGCCCGGCACCTGGCCTATGATTTTCCGCAATACTTCGGCTATTTCGCCCTGCCCGGCTTCACCTACAAGGGCACCTGGTATCCCACCCACGACAATCTGATCGGCAAGTATGACGGCGCCGATGGCATCAAGACCGGCTACACGGGCGCCAGCGGCTTTAATCTGGTTTCGTCGGTGGTGCGCGGCAGGACGCACCTGATCGCGGTGGTGATGGGCGGACGCACCGCCATGCGCCGGGACGCCGAGATGATGAGCCTGCTGGATCGAACCTTCGCGCAGATCGCCACCAGGCCCATGATGGTGGCCCAGGCGATCGTGCCCTGGCACAGGGGCGATGGCGCCAATGGGGGCCCGGTGCTGGCCAGCCTAGCCGAGCCTTCGTCGGGCAGCCGGTTCCAGAACCTGTCCGGCATTCCCGCCATCATCCGGGCAGAGGACGAGGATACCGCCGAAAACGCCCGCGCCCCCGACGAGGTACCCGCACGCCTGCCCGCAGCCGCCAGGCCGGCGCAGGTCAGGACCGTGGCAGTGGCCAGCGCGGTGCCACCCAATCCCATCGCCGTCAGTGCGGCCCAGACAGGGACGTCTCCGGTGCCGGCGATCCGGCCCACCCCGCGTCCCCAGCCTGCCGTCGCCCAGACCGCAGCAACACCGATCCGCCTCGCATCCAATGTGCCGGTCCCCCGGATGCGTCCCGGCGCGAAGGACGATGAGGGCGAAGGCGATACGGACACGCCCGCGCCCGAGCCTGGCAAGAACTGGACTATCCAGATCGGTGCCTATGCCGACCGGGCCCTGGCCAGCGCCCAGCTCGCCAGTTATGCCGACAAGGCCCAGGACGTGCTGGCGCGCGCCAGCCGGATCATTGATCCGGTGCAGGCCGCCAACGGCCACACGCTCTATCGCGCCCGCTTCGGCCTGTTCGCAGAGCGGGAGGCGCGCGACGTATGCAGCCGCCTGACCCAGCGCGGGCAGACCTGTTTTGCGGCGGTCCAGACCCGCTGATCCCGGCATGACTCATCCATGACCCCGCGTCTGGTCACCACGGTGGTGGAACTGCGCGAGGCGCTTGAGCCCTGGCGCGGCGGACCCATCGCCATGGTGCCCACCATGGGCGCACTGCATGACGGCCATCTGTCGCTGGTGGCAGAGGCGGCCCGCCATGCGCCCCGCTCCGTGGTCTCAATTTTTGTCAATCCCACCCAGTTCGCGCCAAATGAGGACTTCGCCGCCTATCCGCGCACACTGAAGGCAGATATGGCAAAGCTTGCAGGCAGGACGGACATCGTCTTCGCGCCCAGTGCCGCCGAGATGTATCCGGATGGCTTTGCCACCACCATTACGGTCGGCGGGCCCTCGGCGGGGTTGGAAAGCGATTTTCGCCCGCACTTCTTCGCGGGGGTCGCCACCGTCGTGGCAAAGCTGCTGCTGGCGGCGATGCCGGATGTGGCGGTGTTCGGGGAGAAGGACTATCAGCAGCTTCTGGTGGTCAGGCGCCTGGCGGCGGACCTGGGCCTTCCCGCCCGCATCATGGGCGCGCCCACCCTGCGCGAAGCGGATGGCTTGGCCATGTCGTCGCGCAATGCCTATCTGGATGCGGAGCAGCGGAAGACGGCGGCGCGGCTCAATGCGATCCTGAAGGATGTGATCGCCAAAACCGGGAATGACAATGCCGATCTGCGGGCGGCGGAGCAGCACGGCGTCAAGGCGTTGCTGGAAGCCGGATTCGGCAAAGTCGATTATGTCGCCATACGCGATGCCGAAACGCTGGCGCCAATCGCGACGCTGGACCGGCCGGCACGGGTGCTGGCGGCGGCGCATCTGGGCCGCACCCGGCTGATCGACAATATGCCTATCGCCTGACGCGGTAGAGCGCCACGTCTCCCGCCCGTCCCAGCGGCTCCAGCCATGACGGCATACGGCCGCGCGCCAGTTCTGCCACCAGGCCGCCACTCATCCCGCCGGCGCGGTAGAACTCCCAGTCGGGCGCGGCGGAACAGGTCATCACATAATCGATGCCGCGGCGGGCGACCACCCTGCGCGGATCGGGACCGGCGAACAGCGCATACGTGTCCAGGATGCCCTCGGCATCGCGGTGATAGGGTCCGGCCAGTACGCCATCTCGCGTGCGCGCCAGAATGGCAGGGCCCTGATCGACAAAGGCGGCGACGCGCCCGAACCGCTGGTGTTGCAGCAGTGCGATGGCCGCAGCGCCGGCGCAACCCTGCTGGCGGCGGAAAGCATCGGCGCGGCGCTGCAGATGTTGATGACCTTCCAGCGCGGCGCCGGCGAGGGTGAAGCTCGCAGCGCTGCAGCCCAGCACCGCCACCGCAAGCAGCAGCCGGCGGCCATAAGCCAGATGCGCCAGCGCGGCGGCAAGGCCCGGCAGGGCGAAGACGATGACAAATGGCACAGCCCGCACCTGGGCCGTTGCGACTGCCAGCGCAGCCAGCGCAAAGACCAGTACCATGGTCCTTGCGCGCGATGGGGGCGCCCTCAGCGTCATCAGAAGGGCGAACAGGCCATAGCCATAGCCGGCGATGGCTTCGCTGGGCGCCATGCGGGCGAATTGCCAGATGGGGCGCGCCTCGTTGATGCGCGCCAGGAAGATCGGCCCAAGGCGCGGATCCATACCGGCATACGGCCCGCCCAGGCAGGCCGGGTTGACCAGCAGCACCGCCGCCCCCAGCCCCGCAGCCAGCGGCACCAGCCCGGCAAGGCGCTGGCGCCGCTGCGGCAGGCGCGCCAGCACGCTCAGCCCGGCTCCTCCCAAGGTCAGCAGCACGGCATGAATGCTGGAATAGGCGTCGCAGACCGGCGCGCCTCCGAGGCCCACAACGGCGAAGAAGATCGCCAGCGCCGCAAGCGCCAGCCAGACGCCGAAATCGAAAGCCAGCCCTGGCGCATTGCGCAGCCACAGCGCGGCCAGCATCACTGCCACCACCGCATAGGGCAGGCTTTCCAGCGCCACGCCCAGCGCCAGCGCCACCGCGGTGGCCGCCACGCGCGGCCGCCGTTCGGCCAGCCCCAGCAGCGCCGTGGCCGTCAACAGCAATTCGAGGCCATGATGGTCGATGATGCCCGGCGCGAAGATGCCGAACAGCGGCGCGCACAGAAGCAGCAGCAGGACGGACGCTGCCATGGCGGCGCGGCTTTCGCGGCCGGGGGCCAGTGCCAGGGCCAGCCGCGCCGTCACGAACAGAAGGCCCGTGAACAACAGAAGCGGCCACGCCGCCAGCGCGAAGCTTTCCGAGCCCGTCAGCCGCACGAGCAGCGCAAGTGGCGCGTCCACCAGCCGCGACCAGTGCATGGTGAGACCATCGGGCACGTTCATGCGCCTCTGGGTCAGGTCGAACCACGATTGGCCGTTCAAGAGGTCGCGCACCTCGACCAGCCGCATGGCGCTGTCGGTATCGAGCAGGCCATCCCCCTGGCCCAGCAGCAAAGCGGCCAAGGCGAAAACGCCGCCACCCGCCAGTGCGAGCATGGCGGGCGTCACGGCACGCAGCGGTGGAAATGCGCGCGGCATGCGCCAGCCTAGACCGGCCGGCTTTACAGCAATCCTAATGCCGCCAGTTCGCGCCGTAGCTGTTCGGGCAGGCCTTTTGCACCTTTTGCGCGCGCCAGGTCGGGTGGAGCATCGGTTGCCTCGAGATAGCGCCAACCCTGGAATGGTCGCCGCGGACGCGGACTGACGGGTATCAGCGCCTTGTCATAAACCAGGCCGCAATGTGGAATTCCGTCCTTCTTGACCTCGCGGAAATCCAGGAGCCTTTGCCGCGCCGCAATATGACCTTTGATCACCCAGTAGAGAGAACCGCCGTCCAGCAGTTCCGCCGTTCTTTTGGGTGTCATCCGCGTAATATGTATCAATTCCGGTCGTTTTTCCTTGGCGCGTAATTGTTTCAGGCGCAAACTTTGCCAATCGGCAAGTTCGGCGATGCTGTCGCAACCGACGCACAGTTTGATCAAATGAAGTGCCATAGGGAGCGCATATCCGGGTGGAGCCGGAAACTCAATCGGTAGACCGGCGGCGATGGACGAAGTCCACTGGAGCGCCAGCCGGCGCATCTTCAGGGGGAGGAGAAATGAACGTCAGTCGCAATATTTGCATGGCTTTGGTTCTGACCTTGGTTGCAGGTACCACCGCGCCTGCCTTTGCCCAGAATCGTTATCAGGCCGAGGCGGAAGCCGCGGCCGCACGCCGGGCGGAAGCCGCGGCGATGCGCAAGGCCCAGGAAGAGGCCGACAAGCAGTATCAGGAAGAGTTGAAGGCGCAGCAGGAGGCCAAGGCCGCCAAGGCCCAACAAAATGCCTCGCAAGCCGCGAGCACAACTCCGGCAACCACCGCCGCAGCCAATTCGGCAGCCAGCCCAAACCAGGCCCAATAGCACCGGACCGAACGAGCGCCGGCCTGCCCTCAGCGGCAGGCCGGCGTTTCGATTTCCGGCTCCTCTGCACGGCGCCGGCGGCGGCGCCATAGCGGCCCTTGTCTTGCCGATACGGGGTTGCTAAACCCCCCGGCCTACCGGGAAAAATCCCACCTGTGAATGTGCGGTCATGGCGGAACGGTAGACGCGCTAGCTTGAGGTGCTAGTGGGGCAACCCGTGGAAGTTCGAGTCTTCTTGACCGCACCATTCATTTGACCGCGCAGGCAAATCAGGCACGGGCTTCAGATACCGCCGCCGTCCGTCAGGTGGATGCCGCACTCGTCTTTTTCGAGGCCCGACCAGCGCCCGGCGCGATAGTCCTCACCCGCCTGGACACGGCGCGTGCAGGGCATGCAGCCGATTGAAGGATAGCCGTCCTCCACCAGCGGATGACGGGGCAGCTTGTGCGCTTCCATATAGGATTCCAGCCGGGCCAGGTCCCACTGCCACAGCGGATTGAAGCGGAAGCGCCCTTCGTGGAATTCCACAGGCTGCATGCCGGCGCGCTCGCGGGTCTGGAAGCGCTTGCGGCCCGTGATCTGGGCGGCGAAAGGTGCCAGCGCCCGGTTCAACGGAACAACCTTGCGGAAGCTACAGCAGGCATCGGTATCGCGCGACCACAGCGTGCCTTCGGGATCGGCGCCCAGGCGCGCCTCCAGCGACGGCGACAGCGAACGCACATCACCCAAGCCCAGCACGTCCTGCAGCCGGTCGCGATAGCGAAGCGTCTCGCCGAACAGCTTGCCGGTGTTGAGGAACAGGATTGGCGTGTTGGGATCGACCTTGGCAACCATCTGCAGAAGCACCGCCGATTCCGCACCGAAAGACGACACCACCGCGGTTCGCCCCACCAGATCACCGGTCAGCGCCAGTTCCACGATCTCTTCGGCGCTCATTTCGGCGGCCTTTTCGGCCAGCGCGGCAAGCTGGGCGCGCTGCTGGCCATCGGGCCCGGCGCCCTGGCCGCCATTGGGACGATCAAAGGCGCGCGGCATCACCCCGCGCCCGGCATCGACCACCGTGATCTTGCTGGCGGAACTCATAGCCATCCCATCCGCGTGAGCATCTCGCGCACATTCTCCGAAACCTGTCCCGTCGAGAGCCCCTCGGAGCGCCATTTGGCGCGTGCCCGGCCCAGATCCTTCAACCGGACCGTCCATTCGGGCCCGAAATGGTCGGCCAGCCATTCGCGCAGCGCCCGCGCCAGGCCCGGCACCCGCCCGCCGGTGGAGGCGGTAAGCAAAAGATCGCCCCGGCGCACCAGGGCGGGAACATGGAAGTCGCAAAGGGGCAGGATATCCTCGACATTCACCAGCACGCCCAGCGCCCGGGCACGGGCGGCCAGGCAGCGGGATTGTCCCTCCCCCAGCCCTGCCACGAAAAGGACGGTCAGAGGCGCCAGCGCGGCGTCCGGGGCATCGTCCGCCAGCAGGACCGCATCCACCCCCGCCTCGGCCAGCAGGGCGGCCCGGCGGTCGCGCGCGGCGCCCTGCCCGATCAGGCCGGCCTTGATGTACTGGGGGTCGAGAACAAGCGGGAGCATCGGTGCCTTCCGAACGTCCGGCAGACGTAGGCTCTCGCGCGCTAAAATGCAAGAAACAGGTGGGGAATAAAATTTCCTACAAAAAATTGGTGTAGTATCAGTAGTTCCTGAGCAGGTCCACCACCGAGACGGCGATCCTGTCGCCGCTGATCTGGATTTCGCCCTTGGCCACTGGCTTGTCATTGGCCAGGACAAGGACGGGGTCATCCTGATGGGAATCCAGTTCGATCACCGCACCGCGGCCCATGCGCAGCAACTGGTGCATGGGGATCACCGAGCGGCCCAGAACCACCGAGATCGCCACTTTGACATTATCGACGTTGGAAGCCATGCACCCAGCCCTTAGATTGTGGAATCCTTGGAGGGTGGCTGATTATGGTTTCGGAAAACTTAATTTGGACGCGCCGGTAAAATCGATCCCAGAATGGCAGGCCACCGATGGGCTTGTGTCCTATCCCGAGGCCGTGGCCCGGATGGAGGCGCGCGCCGCGGCCATCGCCGACGGCACGGCCACAGAACTGGTCTGGCTGCTGGAGCATCCGCCCATCTATACCGCCGGCACCAGCGCCAGGGACGCCGACCTGCTGGATGCGCGCTTCCCGGTCCATCGCACCGGACGCGGCGGGCAGTTCACTTATCACGGCCCAGGCCAGCGGGTAGGCTACGTGATGCTGGACTTGAAGCGGCGCTCGGTGAAAGGAAGGGGCCCTGACGTGCGCGCCTATGTGCGCGACCTGGAGCAGTGGCTGATCGGGACGCTGGCGCTGTTCGGGGTCAAGGGTGAGCGGCGCGCGGGCCGGGTGGGAATCTGGGTGCAGCACGGCCGGAAGTCAGACATGCGAGAGGACAAGATCGCCGCGCTTGGCGTTCGCATCAAGCGCTGGGTGACGTTCCATGGTGTGGCCCTGAATGTCGCGCCCGACCTGTCGCATTTTTCGGGCATCGTGCCGTGCGGGGTAAGCGACCACGGGGTCACCAGCCTGGCCGAGCTGGGCGTTACGGCGACGATGGCCGATGTCGACATGGCGCTGCGCCGGTCGTTCGAGGAGGTTTTTGGCTAGCCGAATATTTTCGATCATTTGCAAGAGGGGGACTTTCACATGCCACGCGTATCCGCTGCTTTCTTCTTCACTGCTGCGATGTGCCTGTTGGTGGGCATGCTGTGGGGCATCCACATGGGCGCCTCGGAGAACATGACCACCATGCCTGCGCACGCCCATCTCAATCTTCTGGGCTGGGTGACACTGTCGATCTATGGCACCTTCTATGCCCTGACGCGCGCCAGCCTTTCGCAGAAGCTGGCCTGGGCCAATTACATCATCTCTACCCTGGGCATAGTCATCCTGATCCCGTCGCTGGCGCTGTTCCTGAGCCACGGCAACGATCCGGCCTACATTCCCGTAATGGGGGTGGGCGAGGTCCTGTCGGTGATCGGGCTTCTGGTATTCGCGGTATCGGCGGCGCGCGAGCTGAAGCGCGCCGCGGCCTGACGGGTGATCGCCTAAAGCGAGGGGCGCCGGTGGAAACCCTTTTGGGCCGGCGGTTCGCTGTTGTGCAGGTCCACGGCGCTGACCCGGGCGCCGGCGGGGCCCCGCGTGGCGCTGGCGACGAACACCTCCACCGCCTTGGTGGTGCCGCTGACCAGGGCTTCGACCGAGCCATCGGCCCGGTTGCGCACCCAGCCGTCAAGCCTGTTCTGCTCGGCCGAGATGGTCAGAAACTCGCGAAAGCCCACGCCCTGGACGAAGCCATGCACATGAACGCGCAGTGACGTAATATCCTCATTCAATGCCATGATCCCTCCGGCGGCCTTCGCCAGCATAATAGACCGACCCCGACAGACAAGATGGCTTCCCTTCCCCGTTCCATGAGCATCTCCCGTTCCGCCAGTCTTTCCCGTTCCGTAAGTCTGGCGGTGTTCCGCGCCCATATCGAAAATGGGCTGTCGGTGGCGATCGGTGTCGGCCTGACGGGACTGGCCGCGGGCGTGCTGGGGTTCGAGGCAGCGGTGGCAGCAGGCACCGGCGCGCTGTGCGTGTCGATCAGCGACCGCACCGATCCCCTGCGCCAGAAACTTTGGATCATGGGCATGGCGTTTGCCGGCGCCTGCATCTTCACTGCGCTTTCTGCGTTTGCCACCTTCTCGCTGACCGCCTTCATCGCAGCGACCGCCTTCACCGGCCTGTGGACGGGCCTGATCAGCGCCTATGGCCGCTGGGTGCTGAGTCTTGCAATGACCTGCGTCCTGTCCTTCGTGCTGGCGATGGGCCAGCATTTTGCCACCGTGTCGGACGCCGCCGACCATTTGCTGCTCTTTGTCTGCGGTGCGCTGATCTACGCCACCTATGCAGTGGGCGTCGCCTGGCTGTTCGACGACCGCGGGCGACGGCTTCTGCTGGCCGAAGCGATGCGCGCCTTCGTGGGCTACCTACGTGCCAAGGCGGCACTCTACAATCCCGACGCGGAGGGTCCGGGCGCCTTTCGCACGCTGATCGACACCCATGCCGCGTTGGCCGACCGGCTGCAGGCGGCACGCGATTCCCTGTTTGCGCGGCGCACCCACCGGCTTCAGCTGAAACGCATCGACACGCTGGTTGCCCTGCTGGACGCGTTCGAGACTGTGCTGTCCAGCGACGCAGACATCGAATATCTGCGCCGCACGCCGCAACGCGATCTGATGTGGCGGCTGAACCGCTTCGTGCACCTGATGGCGGACGAAGTGGAGAGCCTGACCCTCGCCTTGCGCAGCCGGCACGCCCATACACAGCCCCGGGTGCATGATGGCGAAGCCGCAGAACTGCTGGTGGCGGTCGATGATGCATTGAAGGCCGCGCCAGGCGACCGTGCCGTCCAGGCAATGCTGGCCAGCGCCAACAAGCTGGTGCTGGCCGATCGTTATGTTGCCGATCTGGCGCGGGCGCTGGACCAGGACACTCCGCCAAGCACCCTGGCCGCCAGCCTGGACCTGGACATGTTCCGTGCCGACGGGCCGCGTGGGCTGGGCGTTCTGTTGCGCCAGTTCCGGCTGAGGGCGCCGGCCTTTCGGTATGGCGTACGGCTGTCGCTGGCGATGACAACCGGGTTCCTGCTGACGCTGGTCTTCCCGCGCTTCGCCCATGCCAACTGGATATTGCTGACCATCGCGCTGATCATGCGCGCCAACTACAGCGTCACCCGCCAGAGGCGCTGGGACCGTATCAGCGGCACGCTGATCGGATGCGGGCTGGCGGTGCTGTTCATCAACACGCTGCCTGCGTCCGCTCTGCTGGTTGCCATCGTGCTGGCGGTAGGCACCAGCCACGCCTATGGCATGGTCAAGTATCGCGTCACCGCCATCGGGGCGTCGATATCCTCCCTGCTGCTGCTGCACTTCGTCGACCCGCTGGTGCATCCGCAATTTTTCGAGCGCATCGTGGACACGCTGATCGGCGCCGCGCTGAGCTGGGCGTTCAGCTATCTGCTGCCCAGCTGGGAGCGGGAAGACCTGCCGCGCACGGTACGGGGACTGCTGAGTGCGGACGCCGCCTATGCCGACGCTGCGATCAGGCGGGAGCATGTGATGGCGCGGTACCGGCTGGCCCGCAAGAAGGCGCTGGACGCGGTGGCGCAACTTTCGGGCGCCATCCGCCGGCTGGCCGACGAGCCCAACACCAATCGCCGCGCGCTGGCGTCGCTGGGCGAGCTGCTGGGCGCCAACTACCTATTGGCGTCGGACCTGTCGTCCATGCCGGTTCTGGTGAAGCTGCGCGCGCATGAGCTGAACGCTGATGACGCCGATGCGGCCATCGATGCGGTGCGCGAGCGGGTGGTGGGGCTGCTCGATCCGTCCAGCCCCCAACACGGCAAGGCGGGTAGCCTGCCGGTGGCGCGCATCAGCCTGTCGGGCATGCAGGCCAGAGCGGCAATGGAGGTCCTGGCGCGTCGGCTGGATCATATAGAACATGCCGCGCAGAAGGTGGCGCACCTGGCGTCGCGACCGGTGATTGAAGATTTATGATCCTCCTTCGGGCCAGTGCATGCTGAAGCGCCGTCTCTAATGCCCGTCGTCGGACCAGTGCGGCGGATCGTTCGCCAGCTTGATGACGCCGAATGTTGCGCCCACCTCGATCAGCTGCGGGTTGGAGCCGGTGCGCGGGCCTCTGTCGATCGCATGGGCGCGGCCGTTGAAGTCGGTAATCCGCAACGTCCCCTTCCAGGCAAGGGTCATGTCGACCGCGCGTCGCTGGGTGTGTCGGCTGACCAATGCGGCAGGGAATTTGATCTGGTAGCGGGCCATCATCTGGCGCGCGGCGGCGCGGGCTGATTGCGTGGCCCCGCCATGGGTCCAGTCGACGTCCACGCCCGCCATATGGGGGACGGCCGCCGGATCCTGGCCACTGCCCCCCACCATGCAGCACCAGTGCATCAGATAGGCCCGCTCTGCCGGGCGCCAGGTGGCGCCGATGCCGACCGTGGCCCCTGCACTGCGCAGGCGCGACAGGAAGGCGCGCACCCGGTCGGCGAAGTCGGGCAGAAGGTCATCCAGCGACGTACTGGTGGGGAAACGCGCGCACCACCCCGGACCCGAAACTTCGGCCATGCCCGCCTTCTCCAAACCAGCGAGAAAGTCTAATCCGAGTCGATGGCGGAAAAATCATCCAGCACGGCGCGGATGCGCTGGATAGCACCGGTGAGATCGCGCGCCACTTCCTGTCGCCAAAGCCGAAGGATCACATAGCCTTGTTCGCTTAGCAGCCGGTCACGCACGATGTGGACAGGACTGCGGCTTCCCGGCGCACCCTCCTCCAGGCTGATCACCAGCCGCGCGTCATGCTCGACGAAATCCAGCGTGAAGGTGCGGAAGGGGGCGCGGCGGCGAAAGCGGTATCTTTCCAGCGCGCGCAGCCGCGCCCACAGCCGCGTTTCCAGATCGTTGCGAGGCGCGAGAGGGCGGCGGCGCTGCATCAGCGCGACAGGGCTACCAGCATGAAGGCTCGGTCCATCTCCTCAGCCAGGCGTTTGGCACGGGCTTCGGCCTCACTGTCCTGGCCCCAGCGCTCCGCCTGATAGGTCTCGTCGATGCGCGAGAGTGCGAAGGCCTGGGACGCGGTGACTTCGCCCGCCGCAGCCGCCAGCGCCAGCACGACCGACCCGGTGATGGAGGCGATCACATGCAGCCCCGCCAGGGTGTAGTCGTCCTGGGCTTCGACTGCCTCATGCAGCGCGGCCAGCGCCTCGGCGGGCTGGTCGGCGTGATTGAGGCCGTAGACGATGGTCAGATGCGCGCCAAGTCGCCGGCCGGCCCATGCGAGCCACGGGTCCCATCCTTCCGCCTGGCGCCCCGCCAGTGCCGGCGGCTCGTGTGCGCGATAGCAGAGAAGATCGTTGTCGCCGAAGCGCAGGATGGCATCGATGGTTGCCGCGCGATTTGCGGCGATGCCGTCGATCGCCGTGTTGGCCAGCCGCAGCAGGGGCATGGATGTGGGCACGACCTCATCGCCCTGCGCGCGCCATTCTGCGGCGATGGCTTCCGCCAGCTTTTCGGTGGGCAATGCCAGGGGCTTGCCACCCGGGGTGCGCACGGGACGGCCATCCAGAAAAACCTGGAAGCCGCCGTCGCCGGGAGAGACGGAAACTTCTTCGTAAAAGCGCTTCATCTTTTTTTCTTCCGCGCCATCGAGTCACTGGCTGGGCGCGTTTTTCTTTGCGCCACTGCTTCGCTGCCCGGGCGCGACTTCTTCTTTGCAGGAAAGGGATCGCGGCGGTCGTCTGGATCGAAGCCCAGCAACTGCCAGCTTTTGACCATATGGGGCGGCAACGGCGCCGTCACCTGAAGCCGCCCGCCATCGGGGCGGCCGATGTCGATGCTGCGCGCGTGCAGGTGCAGCCTGTCGGCAATGTCACCCCTGCCCCGCACATCGGCACCGCCATATTTGAAATCACCCACGATGGGCGTGCCCAGAGACGCCAGATGCACGCGGATCTGGTGGGTGCGCCCCGTGACCGGCCGCGCTGCCACCCAGGTGAATTCGCTGCCTGCCGTGCCCATCACGGCATATTCGGTCAGGGCGAATTTGGCGTCGTCTTCCTGGCTGACGGCCATCCGCTCGTCCCGGCCATGTGGGCCGTGGCCACCTTCCTTGGCGAGCGCAGCCTTGATGATGCCGTGCTTTTGCGGTGGCACACCCGCTACCAAAGCCCAATAGACTTTCGAGGCATCGCGGTGGCGCAGCGCTTCGGCCAGACCGCTGGCGGACTGTGCCGTACGCGCCACCAGCAGCACGCCCGAGGTGTCGCGGTCCAACCGGTGCACCAGCTTGGGCCGGGTGCCGCGCTCAAATTTCAGGCTATCCAGCATGCCATCCACATGCTTGCTCAGCCCCGAGCCGCCCTGGGTCGCCAGGCCGGGCGGCTTGTCCAGCACGATCACATGCTTGTCCATGTAGAGGATGCGATCGGCCAAGGAGCCCATGGGCTTGGCGGCCGCCGGCAGTGCCGCGGATTCCGGCGCCCTGGCGTGGATCACCTGGGGCGGCAGGCGCACCGCCTGGCCGGCGATTACGCGGTCCGCGGCCCTGGCACGCTTGCCGTCCAGCCGCACCTCGCCCTTGCGCAGGAGCTTTTCCAGGAGGCCATGGGTGACAGCGGGATGATGCCGCCTGAACCAGCGGTCCAGGCGAATGCCGTCGTCATCTGGCGCGATGGTGGCTTCCCGCCCGCCCTGTCTTGATTGACGTTCTTCAGTCATTCGCCTAGCGTACTATTGATGGGGATGGGGTTCCCCCGAAACCGCCCTTGCGGGCTGATGACTCCTGCCAACGGAACATGCGGCGCCCGACCCGGGCGTGCAATGGGTATGGAGTGGTCATGGGCATGTATTTTGCCGTCGCCCTTGGGGGCGCCCTGGGTACCATCAGTCGCTATTTCATCTCGGGCGTGGTGGCCAATGCCTTCGGCGAGACCTTTCCCTGGGGCACGCTGGTCATCAACATCACAGGCTCTTTCATCATCGGTTTTTTCGCCACGCTGACCGCGCCGGAAGGACGATTGATGGTCGGCGGCATGACGCGCCAGTTCGTCATGGTGGGAATCTGCGGAGGCTATACCACCTTCTCGTCCTTCAGCCTCCAGACGCTCAACCTGATGCGCGACGGCGAATGGGCGCCGGCGGCAGGCAACATGCTGGGGTCGGTGATCCTGTGCATGATCGGCGTCTGGCTGGGCGCCATATCCGCCACCGCCATCAACCAGTTCAAGGGAGCCTGACGATGCAAATACCCCAGGACGCTGCGTTGCTGCGCATCTTCATCGGCGAAAATGACCGCGCCGATGGCCATCCGCTGTATGAGGCGATCGTGCTGAAGGCGCGGGCGGAAGGGCTGGCAGGCGCCACTGTGGTCCGCGGGCCAATGGGTTTCGGTCACTCCAGCCACTTGCACACCAGCAAGATACTGCGCCTGTCCGAAGACCTGCCGCTGATCGTGGAGATTGTCGACGACGAAGCCAGGATCAACGCCTTCCTGCCTGTGCTGGACAAGCTGATGGGCAGCGGCCTTGTCACCATCGAGAAGGTGAAAGTGCTGCGTTATGGCGAGGGAAAGACCTAGCCCCTAACGCTTGGCCCTGAGCCTGGACCAATATTCCAGCCGTTTGGCGATCTCGCGCTCAAAGCCGGTCTCCTTCGGGACGTAGAAATCCTGCCGGGCCATCGCGTCGGGAAAAAGGTTCTGCCCTGAAAAGCTTTCTTCGGCATCGTGGTCATACTGGTAGCCCGCGCCATAGCCAAGATTCTTCATGAGCTTCGTCGGTGCATTCAGGATATGCGCCGGGGGCATGAGCGAGCCGTGCTCCTGCGCGGCGCGGCGGGCGGCGCCGAATGCCTTGTAGACCGCATTGGATTTCGGCGCGGACGCCAGATAGAGCACGCACTGGGCCAGGGCAATCTCGCCTTCCGGCGAACCCAGGAAATCGAACACCTCCTTGGCGGCCAGGGCCTGATGCACCGCCTCGGGATCGGCAAGGCCGATATCCTCCACCGCCGCGCGCACCAGGCGGCGGGCGATATAGAGCGGCTGTTCGCCGCCCGCCAGCATGCGCGCCAGCCAATAGAGCGCTGCATCGGGATCGGAGCCGCGAATGGATTTGTGCAGGGCCGAGATGAGATTGTAATGCTCTTCCCTGCTTTTGTCGTAGAGCGGCATGCGGCGCTGCACCACGCCGACCAGCCCGGTCACGTCCAGGGGCGCGGCGGTCTTCACACCGGCCAGTTCTTCCACCAGGTTGAGA
>Ga0209935_1000222_pt1 | contig 187763 bp, 257 predicted proteins | sample ThiBio_1000_plan_2_FD_183958 | JGI IMG/M metagenome (GOLD analysis project Ga0209935, IMG submission 183958) | Wastewater bioreactor microbial communities from Cape Town, South Africa - Thiocy_cont_1000_plan (SPAdes) | ecosystem: Engineered > Bioreactor > Thiocyanate-remediating >...
ATGGATGGATGGATGGATGGATGGATGGATGGATGGATGGATGGATGGATGGATGGATGGATGGATGGATGGATGGATGGATGGATGGATGGATGGATGGATGGATGGATGGATGGATGGATGGGTTGGTTGGGGTTGGTATGAGTTGCACGCATCATGGGCGAGTACGTACCTCGTACTTCTTGGCCTCGAGCGCCGCAATGAGCTGCTCGATGGCCAGGCTCGACTCTTGCAGCTCCTCCTGGCGTGTGAGCAACTCTTGCAGCTGCGTGTTGAAGGTGTCGAACTGATCGATGGCCTTCTTGTTGATGTTGGTGAACTTGCGCAGCTTGCGGTTCGTCTGGTCGAGTCGATGCATCAAGTCCGGCAGGCGCATGGTCTTGTAGGTCGTGTAGTCGCTCGGCAGAATGCCAAGGTCACGCAACTTGCGCTCGCTCTCCTCCTTTTGCTGCAAGTACGTGCTGCGCTTGCTCAACAGCACCTCGAGCTTCTTGCTCTCCTCCTGGATCGAGGCCAAATGCGCGTAGCCCGAGCGCTTGAGCTGCTCGATCTTGTCGGTGTTCTCGCGGAGGCTCTCAGTCTTGGATTCGAGCGTGCTGCTTGTTGCGATGAGTTTCGACGTTGTAGACTCGATAAAGTCAACAATTTGCTTGAGTTGCTGTTGTTGTCCCTTGACTGTCATTTCACGCACGTGACAAAGGGATCACCATAATATGTGAGCGAGCTTGCAAACAAGCTCCGTAGTAAGAGTTTGTTGGGGGAGAGAGAGAGCGTTACCTTTAGAATCGAGCTGTTCAGTCTCGTTCTCTGCAATGTCCTCAGCAATCTGATCACGTTGCTTGAACAAGTTGGAGTTCAACATGTGCTCGTGCTGCTTCAGCGCTTCCTCTGCCTGTGAGAGTACATCAATCAATCAATCAATCCATCAATCAGTCGCATGAGGTTCGGTTCCATGTACACCAAGTGATGCAAAGGGGTGGCGGTTGTGGCCGTACATCTGCTCGGGTGTTCGATTGAACAATCACCTGCTCGCGGAGCTCCGTGAGCTCCGACGTGAGAGTAGCGAGCTCGCCTTGCTCATCAGAACTCAGCTGCGAGTGCAACTCTGAGTCCATCTCCTCGGTGAGAGATGCCACCGACAGAGTTAGCTGCTCGAGAGCAATGCGATTTTCCTTTTGCACTTGTTCCTACACGCACAAAATATTGAATGTTTACGTTCAATCAACAATCCAAACAACAATCTCTCTCGCTCGCTCGTTCTATCTGTGGTTGGAACGCACCCTCTGAGAGAGCGTGTCTTCAAGAAGGCGCAGCTCATCGGTTCGCTGGCGAATGTCGGCCTTGAACTGCTGCATCGTTGCCTCGGTATGCTGCAGCAAGCTTTGTTCAGCAGTCAGAGCACTCAACACCTTGGTGATATCGGCTTCCACTTGCTCGATCTCGGATTTGAGCTTTTGTTCCTCTTCAGCCATCGACAACAAGCCATTGGAAATATCCTGCGTCGTTTTCGATGTTATCATGATTAGTGCAAGCAGTCAGCCAAGTCTGAAGGTCTCTCTCTCTCTCTCTCTCTCGCTCGCTCGCTCGCTACACGGTACCGTGATGCGGATCATCTTTTCGATGCGAGAACTGCGGATATCGTGAAAGCCTCCGGTCAGCGTGCCTTTCTTGCTGACCTTATCGCCATTGAGCGTCACGCAATCGACACGGTGCGTTCGGGCGAGCAGGCATGCTTCCTTGAGCTCGCTGCACAAGTAGGTCTTGCCAAAGACCTGTGTCATGACGGGCGTGAAGAGTGGCTCGAACTTGAGGTGCTGGATCAAGGGCGTGGCACCGTCGGAGGTGATATGCTTGGTGTGCTGCGTCGTGATGTTGGCCAACGGCACAAAGGTCAAGCGGCCACACTACGCGATGCAAGTAGTGCCGAGAGAAGAGGGGTTAGATTCTTGCAAACGACGCCACGCTAACTGATGCAAGCGAGCGCGCGCGCGAGAGAGAGGATATATTGGTGGCGATGCAAAGATGCATTGCGCGCCTCACGTGCATGTTGTTGGTTGAATGCCTGGATCAGCTTGGTGGCGGTCGAGACGTTATCGACAATGATGTGGAAGAGTGAGTTGCCACCAGTGACCTCGGCCGCAGTGAAGAATGCTGGCTGGCACGTGAACAAGCCTATGCCGAATGGCAAGGAGGTAACAAGTGCGTGTGAGTACCGGTAGCGGATGACTGACTGACTGATCGATCGATCGATTCCATCAAGATTTGAGACGTACGAATGAGCGGGCCATAGATGGCGTGAGTAAGGCCCAGTTGATCGGCAATCTGGTACATGGCACGCAAGCCGTTTGCGAGAACCTGCACAAATGTCGCGGATCAATCAACATCAAATTGCGTGGTGGCACTCATCTCTCTCTCTCCCGCAACGACTCGTACACGAGGAATGGTGGCATTGAGCTCGCGCTCGTAGGTGTTCTTCTCCTCGATCTGAAGCGACTTGGCCTCTTCCATCTCGGCATCCTTGCGCCATAGCTCCCTATGCGAGCGAGATGAGGTGGGGCAAGGTGAGGTGAGTACAATTGAACGATTGAATGATTGCATGGCTGATAAGAGCTTGTTTGTAAGCATAGCGAGCGTACTTGCGAAAGTTGGCAAGGCGATCTCGGTCCTTGGCAAAGGAGCTCAGGTTGGTGGTCAAGCGCGCACGATTCTCCTTGTGGTCATTGTACTGTTGCAGGAGTTGTACACGCAATGCATTGTGCTTAAGCATCAGGCCAGTGTACCAGACGAGGTTGCTGCGCAGGGCATACCTCTTTCGTGAGGGCATCGACAGATTGCTTGGCATCTTCGATTTGCGTCCTCAGGCGCGTGATCTCTGCCTCGGTATCCTTGATCTGCTTGTTCTTCTCGGTGATAGCAACGTTCACGCTCTTGATCTCCTGCTGCAGTGCATTGTCTCGCTGCGTCTTGGAAGAGAATCGTGCGCTGCAACGGTGGGCATCAAACCGCCACTCGGTGAGGGAATGAAGGCAGACAGAGAGCGAGAGAGAGAGAGAGAGAGATGGATGGATGCAAACAATAACAGTGCACATACTTGCGACCCAGCTTGGCGAAGAGCACACTCTGCCGACGCTCGCGATCCAGGATCTGCGCCTGCAAGTCTTCCTCAGCCTGCTTGGCTTGATGAAACTCGGTACGAAGCTTTTGCAGACGCTTCTCGTGCGTTTTGAGCTGGGGCTTGAGGGTCTTGAGCGCCGCCTCGAGCTCGGTCTTGCGGTGTTTCTCGCGCTGGAGTCGGGTTTTGTTGTCCGAGATCTCAAGCTCAAGCTTGGCACGCTGTTGAATGAGCTCCTTTCGCTCCTGTTATCAACAATCAACAATCAATAAAACAGAGAGCGAGCGAGCGAGAGAGTGAGTGAGTTGTTAGAAGGCACGCAAGCAGTTCAAGTACGTACTTCATCAAGCTGTTCTTTCTCGAGGGTGAGGACGCTGATGTCAGCTGTCAGCTGGCGTTGCGCTCGCTCGGACTCCTTGACCTGCAAGTAGGTCTCGTTGGCTTCGCCGTGAGTTCGGTTGGTCTCTTCGGCTTCTTGCTTTTGGCGGTCATCGATCTAATTCGATTCACCCAACGCGTCCCGATGAGAGGTCTGCTAGTCAGGTGGTGATGATTCACCAAGTCCAAGGAAAGGATTTGGCGCGCCCCTTCGCGTACCTGACGGAGCTTGCGCTTGGCATTCTCGAGCTGTTGGCTGTAGATCGTGTACTCGAGGGCGCGTTTCTTTTGGTCGAGCTTCTTGTACTTTCTAATCGATTTGTAATACAACAATAAGATTGGATTGGATTGGATTGGATTGGATTGGATTGGATTGGATTGGATTGGATTGGATTGGATTGGATTGGATTGGATTGGATTGGATTGGATTGGATTGATGATTGATGACGTACTGCAACTCTTCTCGCTCCGAAGATAATTGATTCAGGCGCTCCTCGATGTACTGGATCAAACTGTCGATTTGCTCTTTTTGCTGACCTATTTTGGTGGTTGGTGGTTGTTGGACCATGAACAGAGTTTCACCAGTGCCAGTTCGGTGTTGGCACACTTGTGGTGTGGTACATACGTGCTTTGAGCACAATCTTGAGCGATTCCTCCTTCTTCTCGTCGTACACCAGCGTGCCAGCCACACGCTTGAGCAGCTCGAGGCGACCTTCGGGCTTCATGACAGCGAGGTTGTTGACCTTTCCTTGCTTGACAATGTAGTAGGGATTGGAGCGCGAGAAGCCGGCACTCTCGAGCAGGCCGATGACCTCCTGCTTGGTGACCGTCTTGTTGTCGATAAAGTACTCTTCTTTGTGGCCACCGAGGCGGCGCTTGAGTTTCACTTGGTTGGATTTGGCGCCCTACCGCGGAGAGAGAGAGAGAGAGAGAGAGAGAGAGAGAGAGTGAGAGAGAATGAGTGAGAGCACTCGTGTCTTGCGACCGCGAGGCATACGAACCGGAATGCGATGATCAGAGTTGTCGAACGTTATCTCAACCATGGCAGCAGTGAGCATTCGGCCTTGGCCACCGCGATCAAAGAGCTGCCGAGTCGAATGCGAGTTCGAGATCGGTGGGTGTGTGTGGGTGTGAGAGAGTGTTGGTTACGCACGCGAGCCGCGCGCGACACTACGCACCAAGAACTCGCGATGCTCCGGCGTTTCATCGCTCAACACAAATCGAATCGCTAGAAGTAGTTGTGTGTCATGCAGCGTGGGCGTATGAACGTGAGAGAGAGAGAGAGAGAGTGAGAGAGATAGAGAGGACATGAAGACGCGAGGGCGGTGCGTAACGCGCCGTCATACCATCAAAGAAGTTCGACTTGCCTGAGCCATTGGTTCCGACTGCCAAACGAACGAACGAACGCCAGACACGATGCCACACACACCAACCCACACGCACACGTGAGACTCATATGGCATGATGAGAGGGTGAGGGCGACCCAGAGCCGGAGGCAGCAGATACGATGACGTACCGATGACGTTTACGTGTGGATGAAACTCGATGGGTTCGAGGAGCTCATAGCTCTTGAAGCCCTCGATCGCAACGTTCAAGATGCGCATCTTGGCACGCACTTACACACTCGCCGTCGTCGTCGTCTTCAACAAAGCGAGCGAGAGGAGCAAGCGAACAAGCAACCGAGAGCGAGGCGATGATGGAATGAATGATGATGGGTGGCGATGGGTGGCGATGTGTAAGCGACACAAACGCGCGAACGAAAAAGTGAGAGGAAACGATTTGGCGGCAAAGAGCAAACTCTCGCGCTCTGCAGCATCCTTACTGACTAAGCTCGCGTTTGGTTTCTTTCTTCTCGTCGTCCTCTGCGTCTCGTCGTCGTCGCTGCTGTTGCTTGTCCTCCGCTCCTCCCTTCCTCCTCCCTCGTCTCGCGTCGTGCCATGGCACCTCCTCGCTCGACTGCGGTGGCGGCTGCCTTCTTGTTGGCGGTCGTGCTCGTTGCTCTCTTGCCAAGGCACGTGTTGTTAGCTACTTCCTTATCTATGACAGTATTGTCTGCTCGAACCTTGTTCGTAGCGTTGGCTAACATCTCTCTCTCTCTTTCTCCCTTCCTCTCCCTTCCTCTCTCTCTCTCTCTCTCTCTCTCTCTCTCTCTCTCTCTCACACACACACACACACACAGCGCGTCGGCTTTGTGCCATTCAAACATTAATAACTGCGGGCGGTGTGATACATCTTGCTTTAATGGTGTTTTTTGTATTGTTGGTTGTTCCGAGCATCACGTACGATTTCGTCTCCGCGCCGCGCATATGAGTGTGTGAGTGAGTGAACGAGCGATATTGACGTGCTAGCGCGCTTCGGTTTGGCTTCTAGTGGCGCCTCCTCATCCCTAACGACGTCACCGCCGAGTGCTACTACAACGCTGCCATCGACCAGTGGTACTGGTGGGAGTTCGTCGATTACAACGCGCCCGGCATCCACACCGGCAACGTGAACCTCTACCGTACTGGCGAGTATGGCATGGGCTACGAGCAATCCAACACTCCGGCTGGTGTTTGTTATAATGACTGCTGCGGTCAGAACAAGTTCATCTACTTTGAGACGAGCTGCAACAACATTGGCCCATTCAACAACAACGGTGCTGGCTTCTACTGCGACACGATCACGGGCTTCACGGGCACGTGCCGCACCGGCACGATTGCGCGCTCGTTCCAGTCGTACACCTCCTGCCCCGGCGGCGGGTATATTATCGATACGCAGACCATCCAGGTGGTCGACACGACGGCACCGTATCTCGGTATCCCGGCCGACGTTACGGTCGAGTGCGGCTCGGCGCTTTCGCTCGCCGTCACCGGCATGACGTACGCGTACGATCGCTGCGACACGGCGCCGCCGACCGTCACGCCCGTCGACACGCCCACCAACGTGCCACCAGTGGCCGCAACCAGCTGCTCGGGAACCGTCGCGCGAGCCTTCACGGCCGCGGACAACTGCGGCAACTCGCAGACGCAGACGCAGACCATCACTGTGGTCGACACGTTGCCGCCGACCTTTACGTCGGTGCCGCAGGATGCGACGTTCGAATGCGCCGACCAAGTGCCCAGCCCCCTCGTCACGGCCACGGCCGCCGACGTCTGCCAAGCCACCGTCACCGTCACTCCGGCTGCTCAAACGCCAATCAACGTCGTTTGCCGCGACAACTTCGTACAGCCCGTCATCTACACCGCCTCGGACGGCGGCTGTGCCACGTCGACCCACACCACCACCTACACCATCAAGGACACCCAGCCGCCAGTCATCTCCGGCCTCGTTGACGGAGCATACGCGACCGCCATCTGCCGCCCGGCGCCACTTACCACCACCTCCATAGATAACTGCCCGTCCAAGAACCGCGATACGCCTACGCCAATCTACACCGAGCGCGTTGAGCCGGTCGTCGGCCGCATCGGAGTCTTTGACCTGCGCCGTAAGGCCACCGTCAGTGATGTGTGCGGCAATACTGCTACTGTACGTTACCGATCTCTCTCTCTCTCTCTCTGTGGCTCTCTCTCTCTCTGGCTCTCTCGCTCTCCTGACGCCATCGACTCGCTCGTGTGTTTTTGCTCCTTCAAACTTCACACAACAACAACATATTAGGTCGAGGATCTCGTGCGTTACACGCAATCCTACACCTACTCGATCGGAGTCTCGCCGACGACCGTTTCGCCGGTGGTGGCCGGCATGACGTACACTGTCGCTGTCACCGTGACGTGGTCCGGCTTGTGCGCCGGCGCGGCTCCCGATACCTTCATCTACTTTGAGCCGTACCCGTTCCAGTTCCAAGGAGCAACTGCCGGTGTTATGTGCGACCAACAGCCATCGCCTGTCGGCGGCGAGGTCCGTTGCGTGTTGGGCATCTCGGGCGCCGCGGGTTCGATCACCTCCACGGTCTCGCTCCTCGCTCCGGCGTGGCTCGTTACCGCGCAAGAGTGGAAGATCAACTTTGGTGTCGCCTCCGAGTTCTGGGCCAACACCAACCCAGCAACCGAGGTCACGGTCGTATTCAACTAAGCGACTGCCGCCTCCTCCTCCTCGACCCGGGTCTCTCTCTCTCTCTCTCTCTCTCTCTCTCTCTCTCTCTCAAAAATCAATACACGAATTCATCAAAGGAGTCTATCTGGTGTGATGAACGAGAAAGAGTAGCGATCGCTGTGTGTATTCGTGTTCGTTGCGCGTTACGACGACCATGTTGTGTGGCGTGCGAGCAGCTCACCTAAACAATACAATACAACGCAGCAAGACGAGCGCGCATTTACAGGTGAGTGTCTGATTTGGTGGAAGACTTGCTGCTGCTACAACTACTACATGATGCGGCAGCCGCCGCTGTCGGACCTTGGGCAGGCGCAACGATCCTTGGGGGCAACGCCAGCAAGCGCTTGCTCGATGTGCGCACCGCAACCAGCCCACGTGGGCTTACCGCACTTACCACACGTAACCTTGTAGCACATGGCGATGATGATGATGAGGATGGGGTGCTCGTGTGTGTGCGTGTGCTGCGCTTATCAAGACGGCGCGCTGCGTGTGGTCGGTCGGTCGGCGAAACTCACTCCCGCTGAGATGGCAACTACGCGAAACCTACGCGACACACACACACACACGCAAGCAAACAAAGAGAGAGACAGCAGTTTGAGCGATGTCTCCAACTGTTGCTCGCGAGAGAGAAGATACAAGATATGGTCCTCTAGCGAGAGAGGGGGCCCGCCAGTGTCGAGGTATTATTATTAGTTCGTACGGTGCGGTGGTGGCAGTGGGTTGGGGAGGTAGAGATCTCGAACATCGCAGCAGTGGTCGTCGTTTGCTGCTGGCTCGCTCGCTCGCTCACGTGCCGCATACTCTCTCTCGCTCTCTCGCGATATTCAAAAAGTTCTCGCTGCAGTAGTGGCTGCAGTGGCTGCCGTGACCCGAGGAGGAGGAGGCGGCGGTGGTGGTCGTGTGGTAGGACATCACCAGCACTGGTAGTAGCAGCAGGCAGTCGTAGATGGCTCACGGCTCGGCAGCAGAGATCTTTGCCGTCTCGCCGGTGGCGCAGCTCGATGATGCTGCTGCGTACCACCACCTCGGTATCGCGACCTTGTCGCCCTTCTCGTGTGGCGTGCTGGGTGGTGGCTGGGAGGACGGTGGCGTCAACCTCGCCAGCGCGCTGCTCGCCGAGGCACCGGGCGAGCTCGTGGCCCTCGAGCCGCCGCTGCCATCAAACTCGGCAACCTGGCTCATGCCGGCGTCACCGCTGTCGTTGCCTCCTACGGCCTCCTTGACGTCGTCGTCGTCATCGTCGTCGTTGTCGGTACTCGATGGTATCGCGTACCACTACGGTGGCAGCGGTGCCACCGTGGGCCATCCACTGCTCTCGGTCGCGGATCACTGCGCCGCCGACCACCACCACCACCACCATCACCATCACCACGACGACATGGCCGACGCCGCTGCCGCCGCCGACGACTACGATTACGAGTACGACGATGACGATCCTGAGCTCCAAGATGCTTCGTTCCATGTGTTCGAGTTGTGCGACCTGAACGCCCGCCGCGCTGCGGACTCTGCGACCTCGCTCGCCAGTGCCTCGGCGCCTGTGTCGTCCTCTTCCGCCTGCTCCTCCTCTGCTGCTACGGCCGAGAAGCGAGCCAAGAAGCGCAGCGCTCCCGAGCCTGACGCAGCGGACGAACAGCAGAGGAAGCGCCGTATGCAAGTCGGTCGCGCGTGTGCTCACTGCCGTCGATCCAAGGTCGGCTGCTCGGACGTGCGGCCGTGTCCGCGCTGTGTCATGAGCGGGCAAGCCTCGACTTGCGTCGACGCACCCGTGAAGCGTCGACGCCGAAAGAGTGAGCTCGCTGCTGCTGCTGCTGCTGCCGCCGCCGCCGCTGCCGCCGTTGCCACTGCAGATACAGCTTCGGCTGCCACTGTAGTCCCCGCCTCGGCCGCTCCCTCGCGAGCAAGCGCCAAGGCAACGACCGGCTCCAAGGCACGCCGCGCGCCTCGCTCCTCGAAGGCCTCCTCGCCTGATGACTCCTCAGCACCCGCGAGCCAACCGCACGCCACTAAGCGTACCAAGGCCGCCCCCAAATCGTCGTCATCCTCCTCGTCGTCATCGTCGGCAGTGGCGGCCACCAACACCAAGACGACGGGCGCCTTCGAGGTCACGGCTCGTGAGCCATCGTTCGTGCGCGTCGAGATGAGCGCCTACGCCCGCGCGGGCGCTGCCTCCATCTCGGCCTCGCCAGCCACCATCACCGCCTCGCCGGCGGTCTTTACACCTGGAGTCAAGCCCGTGGTGCTGCATGCGCCGACGTCGACCTACACGCCAGCCTCGCATGCTCCGCTGCCCTCTGCTGCCGCTGCCGCTGCCGCTGCCACTCCCATGACCCCGACCGCTGCTGCCGCCGCCGCCGCGGCGGGATTGCTCGCGACTGCGTGCGACTTCGAAGACCTCTTGCTGGGATCGAGCTCGATCGCCGACTTTGTCGACTTCTCGCTTGAGCAAACGCTATCGAGCGACGAGTGTACCTCGTCGGCCTCCGATCACCTGAGCACCGCCTCATCGTCGCCCGCTTCGGCCTTGCATTCCTCGATCGCCGCCACCAACGACTTTGAGGGCCTACACTCGTCGCACGCTCACCACTCGGCGTGCGTCGCCGTCGGTGGCATGGAGTTGGCCCACTCGTCGTAGTCGTGTTACTCTGCCGCTGACCCTATCTCGCTCACCGCTGGCACCATCCGTTCGTCACGCCAAGCGACTGACTCTGCCAGTGCTGACTATCTATTGTTGTTGTTTGTACAGTTTTATCACGACACTCCACCACAAGCCTGCTTGTGTGACTCTCTCTCTCTCTCTCTCTCTCTCTCTCTCTCTCTCTCGCCACTTATCGATACCTACCTGTCGCACCTGCGTGTTCCGCTGATTCTTCTTGCAATCTCTGTTCATCCTTGGACGATGATACTACATTCCTAACCTACAAAGTCGCAAAAATCAACTCACTCGATCAATCTCACATTCACCTCGATCGTTGCCACACATCGATCTAGACAAGAACATTCTCAAGCATCTTCACCTGGTAGTGGTTACTGTTCTCTCTCTCTCTCTCTCTCTCTCTCTCTCTCTCTCTCTTCGTTCATTTGCTCGCTCGCTCGCTCGTGCACGCACACGGCTCCATTCTCTCACTCGCTCGGTTGCTCACGTGCCCGCGTCCTCAGACGAGCATACACGACTACTACGACTACGACTTCTTGAGACATCGACACCCTCCCTCGGCGTCGTGGTAGCAGCAGCGACAGCGGCCAATTGCTGCTGCTCGCTGCACATGGGCCAGAACCAATCAGTCGACGATGCTCGTGCTCCGGTCGGCGGCACGTCGCTGTCGCAACACCAGAGCGATCTCGATGTCATTACGAGCGATTCTCGAGCGTCCGAACTCGTCAGCGAGATCGTAGAAGACGCCGGTGGCGTTGGCGCTGCCGGTGCGCGAGCCTCGATGGCCGTGGCGCCGACCACGGCCTCCACCACTCCCAAGAAGCCTGCCACATGGATCTACTACAACGAGGACGCCCGAGTCCTGCGCCCCGATCCGACCGTGGCCGAGCTGCGGCAACTCGGGTTCGCGTATCGTACTCCGTTGCAGGGCGAGGACGATTGTACACAGCTGTTGGAGGACGGATTGATCGAGATCATCGAGCTGCAGACCAAGCGAATCAAACAAGGCGGCCGTGGTGGTGGCCCTGGTGGCGCTGCTGGTGCTGCTGCTGGTGCTGGCCACGGCGATGGCAATGGCAGTGGTGATACCTCGTACTTTGAGCCCTCACACATGGGTGCCGCTGCTCGACTTGCTGGTATGTGCATGTGGCATTGTGCATTCGCTCGCTCGCTTGCGTTACGATCGAATGCGACATTGATCGTATTGATGTGCTTGCTTGCTTGCTCGATCACTCGCTGCCTCACGCACAACGCAGCGAAAAGAAGGCGTGCTCTATCAGCACGCAAGTCACGTGCTGCAAGCATCAAGGAGCTCGTCGAGCAGCAGCAACAACAACAGCAACAATTGCGCGAGTCTGCTGCTACTGCGATGCTCGAGCATGCTGGTGTCGCGTCTCCGCCGCGACTCTCATCCAGCTCCTCGGTGTCGTCCTCGTCCTCATCGTCTGAGTACTCGCCACGACGCAATCGAGCCATGAGCGAACCTCGCCGATCGATCGATGCTCAGCTCGCTCGTGCGTTCACTCCTCCTGCGACTGCCAACAACAACAACGACGACGCTGCCTCGCCTGGCGGTAGCGACGGAGCGCCCTCGGCATCCTCCTCGAGGCGATCGATCGCCACCACCACTGTCACCGCCTCGCGCACCGACTCGACGATCGACGCCGAGGAAGAGGAGTACCAATCCTTCATTCGAGCCAAGGAGCAGGCGCTCGGCTTCTCGCTCGCGACGCCCGCCAAGACCTTGACCGTGTCGCCGTCGCGCTTCGCGAGCAACATCGAGCGATCGCCCTACTCTCTGCACACCGGTGCCTCGGCCGATGCCTTCTTCATTCACAAGCACTTTCAGGCCGACGACGTGCGCTTCGCGCGACGTCTCTACGGCTACGTCAATGAGGACGACGACTACCAAGATGACACGCTCGGTGCGCCGCTGCCTGAGCCTGCCGACCAGGTGCTCGATCAACTCTCGGAGCTACGCTCGCCTCCACCGCGCAAAGCCAGCATGTCGTTCGACGGCTCGGCCTTCTCGGCGTCGCTCGAGCGACCGACCGACCAGGAGTCCGACGACGACTTGGACGACTTGGACGACTTGGACGACGGAGCCGATGGCGAATCCGACTCGCGCAACGACGATTCGCGCCTCGAAGGCTGGCTCGCCAAGCAAGCCATCACCAAGAAAGTCGGAGTACGTCGGAGCAGCAGATCGAGCCCGAGCCTCGGCGCGCTTCTCCTGCTGACATTCAATGTACATCACAACATCTTTGGGTCGAATGGTGATCGACCATTGTTATGGTTGGTTGCGTGATAGCGAAACAAAGCGCCATGGACCAATCGGTACTTTGTGCTCAAGCGTGGATGCTTGTTCTACTATACCGTCACGAATCTGGTACGTACCTCACACTCGCTCGACGCTCCACCAACCAACCAACCAACCAACTGAACAAACCAACGGACGAATGAATGAATGGATGAATGGATGAATGAATGAATGAACGTCCTCCAGGCCACGTATCCATTGACGCGCTTCACGGTCACGTGCGATTGTCGATGGCCGGTCAAACTCGAGCCATCGGATTACATCGGTACCGCTGCTACCCCACCCACCGCTTCACGATACTCGCTCATTGTACGTGTAGAGCTCGTGGTGCACTAACGAGACGACATTGTGTAGGCTACGAGTTTCAGGTCAATCTCATGTTCGGACGAAAGGCCACTCCATCCGCGATGCAATCCCAAGCTCCTCTGCGTGACTCCTCGGCATCGAGCTCATCTGACGCCATGCGCGACAGCTCCGAACGCTCTGACCTCTCTGCTCTCGAGGTCACTCAATCGACAACAGACGTCGCGGTTGCTAATGACACTAGCTCGTCGGCTACGACCGCCGCAGCAGACTCTGCAAGTTGTCATGATCCGTCGCTTGTCACGGCATCCGAATCAGCATCCTCGGCTCAAGGACAAGAAGATTCTGATGGGAGTCAGCTTTTCGAGCAACTACAACAACACCAGCAACAGCAGCAACAGCAACAGTCGGGCGGTGAAGAGCTCAAGCAAGAGGAAGAGCACGATTCGTTCTTCTCTCGCCTTCGACGTCGCGTCAAGGGCAGGTCCACTACGCCGCCAACCTCCAGCGCATCGGTGGCATCATTAACCGTTCCAACGCCGATGCCACTCAACGTACCGACGCCCAGCTCCGCATCTGCCGCGGCTTCCGAGCCTACCAGCGCATCGGAGGTGCCATCGCTACCGGCACTTGTCGACGAGAGCGGCATTCTCAACATCGCCATGAATGCGAATAATGCCTCGTCGCTCACGTCCATCTCCACCTCGTCACTCTTCTCGAGCACGTCGACCGTCAACTCGCAGATGCTCTTCTCGAACTCGGACAACTTTGCGCAACCGATCATCGGGCAGATCTCGCTCGCGAGTCAGGCTCCAGGCGATCTCGCCAGCTGGCTCGAGGCGTTCGAGACACTTCGGTCCAAGTCGTCCGAGGCCAACACGCTGCAGAAGAAGGGCTGGCTCCTGTGTAAGGTCGGAAAGAAATGGGAGCGCCTGCACGTCGAGTTATCACAACGCCAGATCGTATTACGCCAACGCAATGAGAAGGGCTACTTTCCGCTGCATAACTGCAAGGTTTCGATCATCTCGGAAGATGGGTACGCCAATGATGATGACGAGGACGAGAGTGTGAGAGAGAGAGAGAGTGAGAGAGAGAGTGATAGAGACACGAGCCACAACTCGTTGACGACTCACGCACACGATAGTTTCACGTTCCGGTTGATCTCTCCCGTGCGAGGGGTCTTGAACCTCAATGTAGAGAGTATAGAGGTTCGAGACCGATGGCTGGCGGCCATCTCGAGGGAGATTTCGCGACTCTCCGGCTCCGAGAGTGGCGGGCTCGCTGGTTCCGAGCACGCACTGTTACAACTTGGACAACAAGATCGCGATCGTACGAGCAGCGCCGTCGTTGGCGCCACCATCTTTTCCAGCACTCGTACTGATTTGGTGCTCGTGCGTGACAGAACTCGCCTTCATGAACGAGATTCGCGACATTCTCGAGGCTGAGCGAAGGAAACACGCGCGGCTCGACAAGAAGAAGCAGAAGCTCCAGGCACTGCAGCTGTCACGCGGCATGGTGCCAGACTCTCATGCCCCGAAGAAGTCCTTCTTCATTCTGTCACTCGATGGCGGTGGCATGCGCGGCATCATGAACTGCGTGCTGCTGCATCGATTATGCGAGGTACAGCTGGTGGTGTTCCTGCACGTCCGTCTACTGTTGATACTCATTCTCTGTGCGCGCCGGCACGCCAGATCTTCCCGACCTTCCTCGACCATGTCGATATGGTGGCCGGCTGTAGCAACGGCGGCATGATCGCCATGTCGATCGCCTACGGCTACTCGCCGTCGTCCTCACGCGAATTGCTCGAGACCTCAGGAAATTGGCTGTTCCGCAAGAAGAATAGCAACATCAAAAAGGCCAAGTACTCAAACTATCTGCTCAAGATCTTTTGCGACGAAGTGTGGAAGCAGCTTACGTGCGTTGCCGGCAAGCAAGCAAGCAGTAGCCTTCCTCCTGCGCCTGACGTTGGTTCGCTTGTGTCCCGTCGTATTTAGCCTACGAGATGCAAAGAAGCTTGTCGTTATCCCGGCTCTTTTGATGACGGACCACCACGAGGATGAGAGTATGTACAACTCTCTCTCTCTCTCTCTCTCTCTCTCTCTCTCTCTCTCTCTCTGGTTCGACACTTGCAACTAACCCTAACCCTAACCCTAACACTCCCTCACACTCTAGGACTTCGCTCATGCCAACCAATTGTCTTCCACAACCTCGCGAGCAAAACCGGCAAACCATGTACCGTACCCACGTCCTCGAGCTCGCAACCGGCAGTGCCTCCCGCAAACCTCTCGATTCCCAACAAACCGGCCTTCATCTATGGCCAGCCGGGTTATGTCATGGATGACGAATTGGCATCCGATATCGTCATGCGCACGGCTGCTGCGCCAACCTACTTTCCTTCGTGGCAGCAATATGTCGATGGGTATGTCTCGTTCATTGATACGTTCGCTTGCTTGGTCCACACATATCTATCATATCTATTCTATCATCGTGGCTTACTTCTTGGCCGATATAGTGGCTTGTTTGCGCATGATCCTGCGAGCGAGGCGCTGAAGCTCGCCATTAGTCCGTTCAAGCTCAACGTTCCGCCATCCGACATCATCATGCTCTCGTTCGGCACCGGCAAGGTCAACCACGCCTTTGATGATCCGGATTATGATTGGGGCTACGTGCAATGGGTGCCCAAGTTACCGGCACTGCTATGGGATGGCATGATCATGAAGTCAGAGTCGTTTTGCGAAGAGATGCTGGGCGATCGTTACCACCGAATGAACCTGCTGTTGCCGAGTGAGATCCCAATGGACGATCCGTCACAAATCCCGATCCTCTGTGACCTCGCTCGGTACGTGCCAGCAGTGCTGTACTCCTCCTCCTCCACCGCTGCGGCCGCTAACCTGAAATGCTTCTGCACCGTAGAGAGGTGGATATTTCGGGTATCGTCACATGGTTGCGCAAGAACCTCTACAATAACGATCCGTCGCAGCTGTCTGACGTGTGAGATGCCTGCAAGCGCACCGAATGTTGCCGAGCGCACACGAGCTGTACATAAGTTGGTGGGGTAGTTGTTGAAAGTTATAATATGTATATTTGGCCCATCGATAGATAGATAGATAGAACGAACGAATGAACGATTGAAAGATTGATTGATGGAAAGAATAACGACGACCGAAAACACAGAATCAATCGTCCCGCAAGTTACGGCTGTAGGAACGTAAAGAAACACTTGATGGGCAGATATGGCTTGTAAGGTGCAAGGTGGAGGAAACAACACACGGGGGATATTGATAGATAGATAGATAGAAAGACAAGGAGGGAGAGGCAGCCAGACATAGATAGATAGATAGATAGAGGATATACGAACAACAACGAACAAACAAAAAGGTACCAACTAATAACCCACTACGACACACGTGTGCCAGCGCCTCTCATCAGTCAGTCAGTCGGTCAATCAACCAATCGCTCTCTCAATCACTCACTCACTCACTCACTTTTGCTTGGTCTTGACTACTTGCGACGGAAGCGCCCCTCGAGCACCGTGGCGAGGTACTTGAACCAGCGGCCAGCGAGCTCGGGTCGCTCGTTGAACAGGCGCTTAAAGTAGTCGGCCTCGACAATGAACACCGTCACGCCATCGTCGCTGTCGGCGATCACCGAAGCACTGGCGCCACCTCCCAGCAAGAAGCTCATCTCACCGAACGTGCTACCGTTCGGCATACGAGCCAGCACGCCATCAAAGCCGCGCTTCTCCACACGGCAAGTGCCTGTAGGACGGGACATCGAGTGAGCGAGAGAGTGACAACGGCAGCACAACGGAGGCACAGGAGCCTCTTGCTTGCATGTGTGTGTGTGTGCGCACGCCGTACCTTCGACAATCTGGTAAATACGCTGCAGCTCATCGCCCTCTTGAATGATGATATCGTCCTTCTCGAAGCGAACCTCGCGGCCGCCAAGGAGAATCAGCTCCCAGTGTCGCTCTTGTACCGTGTCCTCTTGTGACTCCTCGGGCGCGCCGTCTTCGCTCGAGCTCGAGTCGTCTTTCGAGCGCTTCTTGGAGCTCTTCTTCTTGTCCTTGCTCGATGACGAGGACGACGAGGAAGACGAAGAGGAGGATGACGAGGAAGTCGATGTGAGATTGCTGCTGCTACCGGATCTCTTCTTGTCGCCATCGCTCTTGGCAGCAGCGGCCGTAGTGCTGTTGTTCTCCCAGATCGCTTTGATGATGTCGAACGCCTCCTTTTGCAGCTCGGTGCTCTTGAACTCGATCTCGCACGGCTTGGCCTTGGACTCGAGCTTGAAGCGCACCGTCTTGTCCTTGGTGAGCTCGATGCGTTGAATATCCGAGTACGGAATCTCGACCTTCTTTTCGAGACCGAGGACCTTGGCTTGGAACAACAGCTGCGTCTGGTAGATGAGCAACTTGCCGCTGCGCTGCAACTTGCACGAGTACTCTGCAGCACACAATGGAGACGCGTGAGTGAGAGAGGCCAGCCAGGAGCACCAGCCAACACCGCAGGTTTCCATCATACCCTTGATCACGATGCCGTGGCTGGAATCGGTCTTCTTGGTCTTCTTCTTCTTCTTGGACACGGGCTGTGAGATGGAGAGTGTGAGTGTGTGCGCGTGTGTTACACAAACGAACAAACGAACAACGGCGAGGGTCAATTTTGATGGCAGCAATTGGTGGAGCTTTCCATTCGCCAAGCAGTGTTTGACGCACGTTAGTGTCTGCGAAAACCAGCTTGCCTCGGTTGGCTTTCTCGAGCAGCTCCGATACTGGCGCCTCAGGACGCAACAACTCCGAAGCTGCCAAGTGGTGGTTTGTAGTGAGTAAACCAGATTGCGTGTGGGTGTGCTTCGACGTAGCGTCAACGACGACGTACAATCCTCGTTCTCTACAAAGTACAAGTTCCAGTTGGCCATGTCCTTGCCATCAACCGATCCGCGCAGCCATCGCAACACCGACGAAGCAGTATCCGTTTTCTAGCATTCCCATACCCGACAGTGATGAGTGATGGGCGGCAAGATGAGAGATGAGAGATGAGAGATGCGAGCATACCGTATTGATTGGCACATCGCTATAGCTGCCGTCTTTGCCGTAGACGCCAATGTTTCCTCGCTACAGCACGACACGATAGCGCAAAATAAGAGATTTGGTTGATCACGATCGCGGTGGAGACGGGATGGGTGGGTGGGTGGGTGCGCTGTACCAAAGTGTGGGTCTGGAACTCATCCGAGTTACGGAAGCCGGGGAGGATCTCGCGGCTCATAAAGTTCAAAGCCGCCACCTCGATCTCTTGCAGCGTCGCCGGTGTGATGGCACCGGCCTGCAACTCGGCGGCGAGCTTCTCGGCCACGGCCGACAGGGCGCCTTGCATGGTTGCCACGCCGGGCTTGAGGAATTGATCGTAGAACGCCTGGCCAGTCACCAGTAGCGAAGGGCCTTCGGACTTTTTGAGCACTTGCAGCATCGACCAGAATGACAGGATTTTCGTGTGCTACATTCGGCTGCGTGTGAGTCGTGACCTTGACGACCGACCATCGACGACGACGACGACAAGGAAGAGGAGGAGGAGGACGTAGGGCGTACTTCGGTGGCCTTGAGATACTGGCGGAAGCACTGCGTAAGTTCGCGACTATCGAGCACCTTGACCATTTCGATTCGCTGTGCCGCCTCCTCACGCTGGCGTTGCATATCTTGCGACGAATCCATGGCCTATTCAACAACAGTATCGACACGAGCTGAGCGTCATCATCATAGGTGATCATCAGGCAGGTGAGAGGCACTTGGCGTACCTTCTCCATCTTTTGGCGTTCCTCACGATTGGTGAGTCGCTCGGCAAGCTTGTACGCCATGTTGTAATAGAACTTCATGAACAGTGCCGGCTCTGGGTGATTCGATCATTAGTGACTTGCTGGCTCACTCGCTCGCTCGTTGGATCTCTGCGTACCAGCGACAAAGATGGCACGCACAATCTTCATCTCGATCGTGTACAGCATGCATTGCTCATGCGCCACCACGGCGGCCGATGTCGTATAGCGACCAAGGAACGAGAGCTCTCCAAAGATCTCGTTCATGCCCAGGGTGGCAATGAAGTTGCCGTTGATCTCGATGCGCACGACGCCGCTCTTGATACGAAAGAGGTTGTAATTCTTGACTCCCTGACCCAGGATCTGCTCGTCCTTGTTGAACTCGCGCAACTTGGCGCTCGTCAACAGCACCTTCCAATCGGCTTCGGTAAGAGGCGGAGGAGCTACGTTGCACGAGCCGTGGGTGAGCGAGTTTGGTACGGGTGGCTTGCACGCGACTTGCTCTCGGCTTGCACTCTCACGTACCAGCAAAGATTCGATAGGTGGCACCCTTGGGCAACAGCGCCTACACACAGCGTATGCAAGTACAAGCGAGTCGGTTGAGCATTCGCATAGCGCTCACCAAACAGCATTGCAATACGTACGCTGACGCGCTGGTGGTTACGGAGGAGAAGCGAAAAGAGCTCTGAGACGATTTGGTTCTTTTGGAGTGCCTCGAGTACTCCCTCCTTTTCGGGGCGCATGAGCGTTGGCCCAAAGATGGCGCTGTGTGTGTGGTGTGGCGTCAGTGAAATGGATTGGCGAGTTAGTGTGAGAGTATGGTGGAGAAGATGTACCCGAGGTGATTAGCAGTCATCTTGTTCTTGTCGGCGTGATCGACCACCGCACCGAGGAGCACCCACAGGCGGCCAAAGATGGGCTTGTTCTCGGGAGGCAGTCGATCGATGCAGTTGCACAGCTTCTCGAGTCGTAGCTCCTCGCTCTCCTCCTTGTCGTACGCATCCATGAAGGAGTTGTACAAGTGGAAGGGTACGAGGGGATTCGTCTGCTCGCGCAGGTGGTGTTTCAGTGCGCCGGTGATGACATGGATCGGGAACTCGCTGAGGTCAATGTCGTCAACGTCTTGGTCGAACTTGTTGTGCAGCGCAATGACTTCGTTCTTGACTCCCGAAAGACGGAACAAGCCAGGTTCATCGAGGACTGTGGTCGAGAATGAATGATGAGACGAGACGAGACGAGACGAGACGAGATGAGACGAGATGAGATGAGATGAGATGAAATGGATATCGTACAGTTTGCTTGAATGTGGGAGCAAATGTGCCGAATCACCTCGAGGCGTAACGGAATGCGCTTGTGGGTCTCAATCTCTTCGTCGGGCGCATTGGGTTTGCGGAAGAGCGCCAACGACGAGCGCTTCTGCGTGTCACCGAGGAATGGTGCACGCTGGCGCGGCTTTCGCGCCTCGCCCGAATCCTCAGCAGCATCGAGGCCATCATCGGCTCCCGTGACCGTTGCGTCCTCGGCCGGCTTGTCAGGAATTGCCGCGATATCGATGCCACGGAGTGCTGCGCCGGCTGCGGCCAGGAGTTCGGCCACTTCGCGGTTGCGGTTGCTTGCAGCGCATTGGATTGCCGTACGACCGGCACCATCCACTGCGTTGAGATCGATGCCTGAAACGCCCAACAAGATGCGAGCAGCCTCCGCGCTACCACTCACGGCTGCAGTGTGCAGTAGCGTCATGTCGTGCTCGTCGCGGGTATTGACATCGACTCCCTGAGCGAGATAGCGCTCGAGGGTGCTAATCGAGTAGCGTAATGGCGAACGAGTGTGAGAAGCAGCAACGAGCGAGCGAACCAATAGGCGAACGAATAGGCGGAGTTATACATACGCTACACCGGAAGGACCACCATTTTCCACGGCCGAGAAGAGCTCCTTCAGTACCTCGGCCTTATGCGCCGCCTCACGTTCCTCCAAAGCATCTTCGATCGCGTCTTCGGTGCCGTAGGTGCCCAGAGCAGCGGGGAGCTTCTTGTCAGCATTGAGCGCGTCGACCGCGGCGCCCTTGAGGATGAGCAAGCGCAGAATGCCGAGCTGATTCTGCAACAAACAAGCACAAGAGTGCGTGCGTGAGTCCTCCGCCCTCCTTGTCGTTGTGCTCGTCAGATGGCGGCGAACCTTGGCAGCAGCCCAATGCAAAGGCGTATTCTTTCTCTCGTCTCGAAAGTTCACCAAGGCCTCGCCACCGATTTGGATACACCGTTGCGCGAGTGCAATATCGCCCTTTTCGATCGCGCTCTTGAGAATGGCCTCGGGAGATGCTGTCAGTGAGTGAGTGAGCGAGTGAGTGAGCGAGTGAGTGAGCGACACGGGTGATACACGAAGCGACGTGCTACAAACCTCGCGCGCGCATCTCAGTGGCTTTTGCGATGCGTTGTTGCAAGCTGTTGGAGCCCTTCGAGACCTTTTCGACACAAAGTGCCGTCGTGAGTACGGTAGCTTCATCCGGGCTCATGACCACGATCAATCGTTCTTGTGCGTGCGAGAGAGAGAGAGAGCATACGTTCGCAAGTTGTACATCGGCTCCATGCAGAATCAACTCGGCGACCGCGTCTTCGTTGGGTTTTGAGTGTTGCATCAATAGCGCTAGCGGCGTTTGGTTTGCATTGTTCTGTACGGGTAGGAGGCGATCGAAATTCTCGTTTTTGGTCATTCGCTGGAACTGCGTCTGCAAAGAGGCAGCGGCGGGCCGTGAATACCTTGTGATTGATGGCGATCGACTTGCGTGCATCCTGGTTCACGACCACGGACGAGTCCGCCGATGCGCCATCGGATGTCGACAGTTCGTCGATGGCCTCAAAGTGCACCGAGCGCTTGGCGCTCGACGAGAGCGGATCGCTCAAGCTGGGGCGTGAGGTGGATGCGAGCTCGCCTGAGAGTGAGCCGACATAACGAGAGAGCATGGCCGAGACCAAGGGCGCTGAGTTCTTTGAGGCAGCAAGGTGCTAATGTGTCGTTGAGGGAGCGAGGAGAGTGTGAGGGACAATGAAACACCCAAAAGAGAGAGAGCGCGAGCTACCGCGAACGTACCAGTGGTGTGTTGCCTTGCGTATCGGTCAAGGAGAGGTCCGGGTTGCTAGATGGCCACAAGCGATAGATGGTGTTGGTCGTGGGGGCGAGGAGGTTGCAGCAGGCAGCATACACACGTACCCGCGCATCAAAGCAGCCACGGTCTTGGGCCTTCCGGAGGCGACAGCAATATGGAGTGCGGTGTTGCCGGCCGAGTTGATGGCATTGATCGTGTCATCGACCGAATGTGTTGACTTGATCGAATAGAGGTAATCGATCAGCTGAACGCAGACCGGCACGCGGTTGTGTGCAGCGGCACTGCGTGAAGCAAATAAGCAAGCAAGCACGGGGTTAGCGCAAGAGGAGGTAGCGCAGCAGGAGGAGCGAGACAGCGCGATACGATACAGGTGGAGTACGGTATTGTTGGCGTTGTCGCGGCGAAGCACATCGGCAGCCGAGTAGCGCTTGAGCAGCAAGGCGATGACGGCGGTCTTGCCACACACGACGGCTCGATGCAGCGGCGAGTGGCCAAACTTGTCTATCGGCATGGCGAGCGTCTGGCGACGGGTGAAGAAGAAGGACACCATCTCATGTCGACCCCACTCGGCAGCCCAGTGCTATCATGTCACACGATCAATATGTGGCTGCCACGCACAGAGAATGTGTGTGAGGGAGAGAGAGTCACGAACCAGTGGCGTTCGGTCGAAGCAGTCGCGCGCGTTGATGGCGGTCTTTCCTTGTGAAAGAAGCAGGAGTGCCATAGCCTTCTGGCCTTCGACAGCTGAGATATCACGGCAGCAGCAGCAGCGAGTGAGTGAGTGAGTGAGTGAGTGAGTGAGTGAGTGAGTGAGTGAGTGAGTGAGTGAGTGAGTGAGTGAGTGAGTGAGTGAGAGAGACAACAGCATACCAGCATTGTGCAAGGGCGTTCGTTCAAAGTCATCGGCAACGTTGCTGGAACAGCCGGCATCGAGCAGCATCTTGGCGGCCTTGAGCTGGCCAGCACCGGCGGCGACGAAGAGTGTCGTTTGGCCGTACTCGTTCTTGGCATCGAGCAGATGATTCTTGGCAGGGCGTTTCAGCTTCTTGAGCATCTCCTCAAGATCGTCGAGCTTGCCTTCCTGCGCAGCCTTTTGGAGCTCGAGGAGATCGCGGCAGTTGGAGGAGATCTTGTCTATGGAGCGGAGTGGAGCGGAGTGTGTGTGAGAGGATGAGCACACCATCGATGCATCGAGAAGCAGCGACGCGCATCACCCACGCCGTACCTTTGATGACACACTCGAGATATTCGAACGACGACGGCGAGTTCGCTTTGGCGTACTCGAATGGCGTGGTACCGTCCTTGGCGGCGAGATGAGGGTCGGCACCAGCCATGATGAGCTTGCGAATCGCCGCATCGCTTCCACTACTCACGCGGTCGCAAGCGAGCGGGTGTGAGATGAGCGTCACAGGCAAGCAAGGCCCCCGAAGAGAGAATGCATGTATGTATGTATGCGTGCGTACCGTTCGACGGCAATATGCAGCGGCGTGACACCAAGATCGTCGCGAATGTTGACGAGCTTCTTGAAGGCGAAGCCGATGCCGCCCTCGCCCTCGGCTGACGATGCCGACGAGCTCGATGAGCTCGACGAGCTGGAGGTCGATCGCTTGGAGGTGGCGGCGGCCGCGGCCGCGGCGGCGACCGCGGCGCTGATCGAGCCAGCAGAGGTGTGGCGCTCGGAGTTGGAGCTCGCGACGCCCTCGAGAGCCGCCAGCACCATCTCGAGCGACTCGACGCCAGCGGCCGAACCTGTCGCGCAGGCCCCCGTGGTGATCAATACGGCTCTCGCGCGCACGCACATACACGCGCGATGGTATCGTCGCTGCGCATCGACTCTCGTAGGAGTCGATCGAGGCTCATGGGGCGCGGGCGAGGCGAGGCGAGGCGAGGCGAGGCGTACCAGCAGCGGCAAAGTGAAGCGGTGTGCGTCCGTTACGATCAGCAAAGGCCGGGTCGGCGTTCTTGTCCAGCAGCACTCGCACGACCTTGTCGTGGTTGTTCTCGCATGCGTAGTGCAGTGCCGTGCGCAAGCGTTCATCGCACGTGTTGGGATCGATGCCTGTACAATGACGACGACGACACGACGACGAAGACACGACGCATCGCAGGGTCAGCGTGAGGTCGAGGTCGAGGTCGGCGCAAGCAACCACCATCACCGCACGACTCGGCGAGACGCGCCACATTGGATATGTACCAGACCGAAGACATCGCGTCACGTTGGTCTTGTCGCCCTTGAGCGCGAAGGCGATGAACGAGTCATCGGTGGCCTTGCGTCCGATGCCAGCGACCGAGGCGGCGCGATCTCGTAGCGCCATTCGTACGGTCACAAGCGATCAACGAGACGCTGGACACGTTGAGCTTCCGATACTGGGGTGCTGAGCGCGAGGGAGCAAGAGAGAGCGAGCGAGCGAGATAGGCGCACAAGGGAGGGAGAGCGAGGCGACCAGCCGCTGGTGGTGGTGGTGGTGGTGCGCCAAGAAGAGAAACACACGCGCACGCACTCACACTCGCGACCCTGCAGCGAGAGAGACGATGAGGCGATGAAGGTAGCGAGGTGCAGAGGCAGCGAAGAGAAGAGACGCACACGCTGCCTCCTCTTCCCGCCGCAAGCAACGAAGCAACCCAGCCTTTCCGCGTTTCTGCTGTCGTACAAACCACCACACCCCCACTCCCTCCACTCTCCCCTCGCCTTCAAGCGAACGAGCCCAGCCAGCCAGCCAGCCATCCAGAGCCAACCCAGCCAGAGGGAGAGGCACGAGGAGCTCCTCTGCGAAATTACGGAGGTGGCTGCAGCGTACCCCAGAGTTGCCGGTCTTGCGGGCTTGGGCGCAGATTCTTCCTCGTCGCTTTCCTCTTCTTTCGTCCTCCTCTGCCTCTGTTGTCCCTCTCCTCTCTCTCTCTGCTGCTCGGCACTGGTCCAACTCCCGCAGTCTACCAGAATGTTGCGCGCTACGCTCGTCGTGCTCGTTGTGTGCTTCTGCGCACTCGAGATCACTGCTTTGGTGTACGTCGACTCGATTCGACTCGATTCGATTCGGAGCTCGCGTCTAACACGCGCTGTTTCTCACAACGATACAGGCACACCGTGCGCCTCAGCAAGATCGACCGCCCGCGTCCCGATGCCGAGGTACGCCGCCGCCTGTCGCCAACCAATCGCTCTGCTGCTAGTTCTTCCATCTCACACACACACACTCTCTATAGACGCGTGCCTCGGCCATTCTGCGCAAGTACGCTCGCGCTGGCCCCGCCACCACGATCTCCATCACCGACTACGAGGATGTACGTCATCGCCGTTGCTGTCGCTTGTGCACACGTTCGATTCGGACCACTCACTCGCGCACTCACTCGGTCGTACAGGCCCAGTACTACGGCCCCATCACCCTCGGTACTCCTTCGCAAAAGTTCCTCGTCGTCTTCGATACTGGCTCGTCGAACCTCTGGGTATGAGAGCACTCCCGCCACCACCACCACCGTCGAGTGCAGTTCTCTCAACCAACTGACCTCGTGCTTCGTGCTTTGCGACCTCATCAGGTTCCCTCGGAGAAGTGCCCCGTCACCGATATCGCCTGCCGCACGCACAACCGCTACGACTCGACCAAGTCCAGCACCTACGTTGTGCGTCTTCTCTCTCTCTCTCTCTCTCTCTCTCTCTCTCTCTCTCTCCCCGATTGCTGACCGCGTCGTCGTGTTCACGCACAGGCCAACGGCACCAAGCTCGAGATCGCTTACGGTAGCGGCTCGATGGTCGGCTTCTTGTCGACTGACTACCTCGGCATGGGCACGCTGACCGTCAAGAACCAGACCTTCGGCGAGGCGACGCAGGAGCCCGGTCTCACGTTCGTCGCCGCCAAGTTCGACGGCATCCTCGGCATGGCGTTCGAGAGCATCTCGGCCGACCACGTCACGCCCGTGTGGTACAACATCATGTCGCAGGGCCTCGTGCAGCAGCACGTCTTTGCGTTCTGGCTCTCCAAGAACCCCTCTGTACGCTCTGCTGCTCGAATCGACTCGGCTCGGCTCGTCTCGCCTTCACCTCGGCAACCATCGCTCACCTCCTCTTCCTCGCGTCTTCGCACAGGGCACCAGCGGTGGTGAGCTCTCGATCGGTGGCATCAACACCGCTCGCTACACTGGCCCCGTCAACTATGCGCCCCTGATCTCCGAGACCTACTGGATGTTCAAGATGAACAACGTGCTCCTCGGCAGCAGCAGCCAAGCGTGCAGCACTGGCTGCCGTGCCATCTGCGACTCGGGAACCTCGTTGATCACTGGTCCCAAGCGTATGTATCGACACACACACACACACACACACACACACACACACACACACACACAGACTCCGCGCCTTCTCGCGATAATTCGCCACCGCTAAATGCCTTGCCGTACTGCAGAGACTGTCGACAACATCAACAAGCAGCTCGGCGCTCGCATCGTCAACGGTGAGGGCATCTTCCCCAACTGCACGTACGTACATCGTCGCTGCGCGGTGGTCGTTCACGCTCCTCGTACTCACACCCACTCTTCCTCCCTCTCCCTCTCTCGGCGCCGCCCGCACAGCATGATCTCGACGCTCCCCAACCTCACCTTCACCATCGGCACCATCAACTACGTCTTGACGCCGAACGACTACGTGCTCAAGGTCCAGAACGGTCCCGAGGTCGAGTGCCTCTCGGGCTTGATGGGCCTCGACGTGCCGCCGCCCATGGGTCCGTTGTGGATTCTCGGCGACGTGTTCATCTCGACCTACTACTCGATCTTCGACTTTGACGGCAACCGCGTCGGATTCGCCAAGGCCGTCCAGACGCCGTAAGTCGTAGAGCTCCCGCCGAGATCTACCTTGCTCGTGCTTCCTTGCCAAGAGTGCACCATCGTCACCCTTGTCATCGTGGGCTTCGAGGACAACAACAGTAAAACAATAACAATATCATACAATACTCGATTGATGCGATTGATGCGATTGATGCGATCTGCTGCTGTTCTTGCTTGCTCTGCGCACTTGGTTCGTTTCTCGCTCGCGTCCACGACTCTCGCGCCTCTCTCGCTGGAGCCTGGCTAGCCGCAAGCCCAGCCCATGGCGTCGTTGTTGTCCTCGTCCTCGTCCACCTCGCTCTCGGTGCCCACGACCACTGATGCTCGCCGAGTACGCTGGCGCTGGCGTTGGCTGGCGTTGGCGCTTGTACTTACCACGTTGGTGTGGTGGTGGTCGTGGTGGCTACAGCTGAGTAGCGCCAGCCGCCTCGAGAAGATGGGCTACCTGACCAAGCAGGGCGCCATCGTCAAGAGCTGGAAGCGTCGTTGGTTCGTGCTGCGCGATACCAATCTCTACTACTACCGCACAAAAGAGGTACGAGCCAGCAGCGAGAGCGAGCGAGGGCCACACGCAGTTCTCGCGAACGCGCTCGCGACTCATTCATCCAATACCACACGTACACGTACACGTACACGTACACACGCATAGGAGCCCGAGCCAGCGGGCGTCATCGAGCTTGATGGCTGCACCGTGAACCAGGACTCCAAAAAGACCGGCAAGCGCTATGCGTTCGAGATCGTGACCAACGGCAGGTACGGGCGCATATGACGACGCGTTCGGCGGGCCGCCACCGCCAATCGAGGCGCCAACTCTGAATGCGTACAACCTACGTGCGATAGGAATTACTATCTCTTCGCCGATAACAACATTGAGATGGAGGAGTGGATCAAGGTCATCAACAGCGCGCGATCGGGCCAGTCGTCGGTCGTTCCCGTACGGCGCCTGTGTCGCACGAAGCTTACACGCTCACTCGCTCACTCGCTCACTCACTCGTACCTTGCTCCCTCGCTCGTTACTCGTTGGGCTTGGTGCAGAATACGGCACCGACGGTTCAGCTGCATGTCAAGGGAATGATGTGTGCTCGATGTGCCGAGCAAGTCAAACGAACGATCGAGAAGACCAAGGCACGGCAGCGCGCTGTGCTCGGATTGATGGATTGGCACACTCGACTCACAGGTGGCTACATTGTGCAGAGTGTGACGGACGTAACGCTGGACCACGAGGAGCAACTCGTCACTATCACGGGCAAGGTTGAGATCGCAGAGATCCTCGGCCGCCTCGAGGAAGCAGGCTTCATTCCATCGATCGTGTAGACGGTGGAGTCGCTCACACTGTGCACACGACGACTTGACGCTTTGCCGACCTTGTACATACCTACAGACCGACTTACCTTGCATCCATACATACATTCGATCGTTCGTTCGTTCGTTCGTTCGTTCGTTCGCTCGCTCGTTCGTTCGTTGTGGCGCTTGTTTCACGAGACCTGCATTGGCGCCTCTTCGCGGCATCTCAAGAGGCATCTTCACTATTTCGCCACGCAACCTGACCAGTACGGCGTCAACAACAGGGGGAGAGAAAGGCAAGTAGGCCCAGCCAACCAGCAAGCCGGCCAGTAGCGAGTGCGGCCCACCAGGCACTAAATCGCGCGGGAGAGCCGAATCAGCAGCGGCAGATATTTTCCAGAGGACCAGGAGAGAGAGAGCGAACTCACGTGGCGGAACAACGCGATTTTCCTCCGGTTGCGTTTATTCCTCTCTTGCCTGCGTTGCTGCTGCATCATCATCGTCTACTCTCGCGACTCGCTCTCGTCTGCGCGTGCCTCTCCCCCTCTTCCTCCCTCTTCGCTTGATTGGTTGCGTACCGTACCATACACGCACGCAGGGCACGAGAAGTTAGTTGGGTGGACGCTATCTCGTTTACTTGCTCTCCCTCGCGCGTCCGACCAGCTGCTGCTCGGAGACGTTGTCGTTCGTTGTCGTTGTGCCGCCAGCACTCAGTGATCGATCATTCCATTGTGGCACCGATCGTTCGGTGTATGGTGGTAGTGTGTGCGGTGGTGGTGGCGGCAACGGCAGTGGCAGTGCACTTGTGAGATTGTGAGCGATTGGTGTTGCTGATGGATACGAGCGAGCTCGCCGAGGGCCAAGCTCCGCCCGATGTACAGCTCTACGAGATGGAGGTCAATCGCCTGACCGAGCGACTGCAAGAGGCCTTGATGCTCGTATCGACCTTGCGCACGTCGCTCGATACCGCCAAGCGCGAGCTTGCTGCGGCACGCGAGCGCGAGGCCGAGGCCGAGAAGGAGCGTGAGCGCGAGCGAGAGAAGGAGAAGGAGCGTGAGCGCGAGCGCGAGAAGGAGAAGGAGCGTGAGCGCGAGCGCGAGAAGGAGCGCGAGAAGGAGCGCGAGAAGGCTCGCAAGCGCACGGTCACCGACCTATCGAGCTCGATGCCGTCGCCGTCGCCGCTGGCGAGCGTCTCGCGCGACGACTCGGACCTCCACTCACTGTCGCTGTCGTCGTCGTCGTCGCTATCGCCGTCGTCGTCGCCGCTGGTGGATTCGCTCACGTCGCCACGCAGCAAGGCCGAGACCGCCAAAGCCAAGATCGAGCGGCAGAAGCAACTCGCCGCCGAGAAGCTCGCTGCCAAGAAGCGCATCGAGCAGGAGAAGCGCCAGGCTCTCCAGAAGGTGCTCTCGGAATCGAGCGACTCTCCGGCATGGAGCTCGCTTCCATCGTCGTCGGCCTTGTCATCATCGGCCGCCGGTGCTACTGCTACTGCTACCGCTACTGCATCGACGACGACATCGACGAGCTCGTCGGCAGCATCGAGCACGTCGGCCACCGCGGCATCACCGTCGCCGTCGTCGCCACGCAGCCCGCAGGTGGCCGACAAGCGCACCAAGCGCGAGAAGGAGAAGGAGGACAAGGCGCGCGAGAAGGAGGAGAAGGCTCGCGAGAAGGAGCGTGCCAAGGAGGACAAGGCCAAGGAGAAGGAGCGTGCCAAGGAGGAGAAGGCCGCCGCCAAGGAGGAGAAGGCCGCCAAGGCCAAGGAGCTCATCAGCAGCAACAGCATCAGCAGCAAGGAGACCAAGGCGGCGCTCGAGGCGTCGTCGTCCTCCAACCTGAGCTCATCGTCGCCCGACGACGACGGCAGCAAGCGCAAGAAGAAGTCCGACAAGTCCAAGCGCGACACGATGCGCCGCGTCTCGCGCCCGCAGTCGCCGCTGCTCGCCGACGACAACGGTTCGCTCGGAGCGTCGGCCGCCTCATCGCCGCGCTCGGGCATGTCGGCCATCGCCGCGGCGGCCGCTGCCGCCAACGACAACCAGCCCATCAACACCGACGAGGTGAAGCTGCGTCCGCGCAAGAAGAAGAACGTGCCACCCGAGCTGTTCGGCATGCGTCGCCGCACCATGGCCGAGATGGAGGAGCTGCGCGAGGCCAAGGCCAAGCAGTCACCCGAGGAGCGCCTGCGCGAGCTCGAGGCCAAGCGCCTGCGCCAGGAGGAGCGTCGCATTCGCAAGATGCAGCGCCACCAGCGCAAGGAGCAAGAGAAGCAGCAACGCCGTGAGGCTCGTCGACAGCAGCGCCGCGAGGATAAGCGCAAGCTCAAGGAGGAGCAACGCAAGCAGCGCCGACTCGAGCGTCGCCAGAAGCGTGCCGAGGAGAGGGCCAAGCGTCACGCCGACGCCAAGGAGAAGCAGACCGCCGAGGCCGAGGAGGCCAAGCGACTCGCCGAGGAGCAGGAGCGTCTACAAGCCGAGGAGCAAGAGCGGTTACGAATCGAGGAAGAGGCTCGCCTCGCGGCCGAGGAGGAAGAGGTATCGCTCATAGATTGCATCAGCATCGCATGGCCGCACTGTGCGCGGCCTGCATCGCAGTGTCACTAACGCACTACTGTCACCACCACCACCACAACAACAACGATGACAACGATCGATGCTCGCTTGCTTCATGTGCCAGCAACGCCGATTGGCTGCTGAGGTCGAGCGACGAAAGCCGATCAAGGCCACCGATCCGAGCAACCGCAAGAGCGCGACACTCGAGCAACTCTCCAAGGCTGACGAGAACCGTGCCGCCAAGCTCAAGGAGTTGCTCACCAAGTCGGGCGCCGCCAACCTCGAGTCCAACCTCGCCAAGCGTCAGAGTGTCATGTTGTTGCAAGGCACCAAGCGCTCGGACCAGCTGGCACGCCTCTTTGGCGGCAGCTCCAAGTTCAACAAGGAGGAGGAGGAACGCAAGCGCATCGAGGACGAGCGCAAGCGCAAGGAGGCTGAGCAGAAGCGTCTGATGGCGGAGGAGGAGGCGAAATGGCAAGCCGAGCGACTCGCCAAGGAAGCCAAGGGTTACGGCAGCGACGAAGAGTGGAGCGACAGCGATGCGGACGACGAGCCCGAGGATGAGCCTGACGATGACGACGAGCCCGAGGAGGACGATGACGATTCCGATGGTATGCAACGAATCGAGAGAGATACACGATACGATCGATAGTTCACTCACTCGTTCATTCATTCATTCATTTCATTCTCACAACCTTCACAGACGAGCCCGACTACGATTCGGATGAATACGTCAAGGCCAGTGACGACGAGGATGACTCGGATTGAGCAAGTGAGAGAGAAGAGCGAGCGACAAACCCACAAGCGAGAACGAACGCGCGCCTGCTCACGAATACGGTTGCCTACATATCAGCTCCTCCAGCTCCTCCTCCTTGATTGCACCGCTCAAACATCGCATATGTACACTATTCTGCCACTGCCATCTCTACGTACACACCCTACCCTCCTCTCTCTCTCACTCAGATATGCAAGCCAAACTCTCCTGTCATCCTGTCATCCTTTCATCTGTCTGTCTCATGATCCAACCAAACCTTTGGCAGCTCTCTCTCAGTCTCGGTCTCTCTCTATCTCTATCTCCAAGTATCTCAATACGAATCAACCATCAACCATCAACCCTCACACGATCGTAGCGTACCCGCCCCGCACCAGGTGTCAGTCCGCAAACGACCTGGCGACACCCGAAGAGTGAGCGACGAGAGCTCGCCCGCTCATTCTGCTCGTTCCCTCTCCGCCAGCGCATCATCTCGCTCTCGCTCTTGCTCGCTTGCTGCTTTCGCAAGGTAGTGTGGTCGCTTGGATTGATAAGACCGTCCTATCAATCAATCCATCGTCGGTGTGACGACATCCTGGCACGATGGCGACCACAACCTCTACAGCTGCCTCTTTGGCGGCAGCGGCAGCGGCGGCTACCAATTCGAGCGCGACTACGTCAGCATCGTCGTCGTCGTCGTCCTCACGTACCTCACGTACTGGTGGCTCTCGCACGCCCTCATTGTATGGGAGCATCGAGCGTAGCAACAGCAGTGGTGGCGGACTCTCGTTTACAGCCGAAGGAGCGACGTCGGGTGATGGCGCTGGCGCTGGCTCGTCGTTGCCGCAGGATGGCAATCCTCGATACTATCTGCAGATGGGCGCCAAGACCGGCAACCTCGAGTACATCTTTCGCTTCTTGAGTCTCATACACGTACCGAGCAAGGCCATCGACAAGGCACAACGATCGAGCAAGGAAGAGGCGGCCGTCAACGACTTCATCACCGAGATACGCAAGGGCCTCGCGTTGCTGCACAAGGTCAAGGTGCACCAGAACCAGAACCGACCGTGGGACGAGATCTTTCATCGATACATGGTGTCGGTGCTGTGCGCCGAGCCGTCGAGTACCAGCGGCAGTCCGGCCACCGGCACCGCCTCGGCCACCGCCTCGCCGTCATCGAGTTCGTCGCCGAGCTCATCGGCGGCCGGATCGTCGTCGAGCGTGCCATCATCCATCGAGAGCGACCTGCTGCTGGATGGTGCCGCGTCGTCGTCGGCGGGAGGAGCGTCGTCCGATACGCAGCGAGTGTTCGAGTTCTATCGCGACCACTACAAGCCCGAGCGTGACCTCGAGCGTCGTATCGCATGGTGGGATTTTCTCAGCAACAAGGCCGAGACGACGCACTACGAGTCGGTGTTCAACGCGGTCGTGACGCTGTCGCATGAGCAGAGCGGCGCCGGCTCGCCGTTCCCGACCGAGTACGTGCACCTGAGCGTGACGCTCGCGGCCTTCCTGCGCACGCACCACTCGGATCCGTTCGGTTGCGTGATTGGACAACGCGTGGCGCCGTCGGTGCTCGAGCAACTGCGCCAGGTGCACGAGCACGAGTCGCTCGAGCTCGAGCAGCTGGCGGCCAATGCGGCGCGCGTCTTCGATCACAAGGCGCTCGTTCTCAAGGTCTTTGAGTGGGCCTCGATGTCGGCGCTCGAGGAGTTGCAGGCACGCGTGCGCTCGTTCGCCGCCATTCTACGTGGCGTCACGACCATGGAGAACGGCGAGCTGGTAGTGGTACAGCTACGCAACGACGTGCTATCATCAGCATCATCGTCCTCATCGTCATCGGTATCTCCATCATCCGACGCTTACCACTATGTATACGGCCGCTACACGGGTGAGCGACACGGCGAGCGTACCGTGTCGGTGCTCGTGGGCTACGAGCCCGAGAGCTTGAACGCCACGGTACTCGCGTTGCCGATCGACTCGGTTTTCCCGCTCAACTCGCGCCTGCTCGAGCGCGTACAGTACAAGCCAGTGTACCAGCTCGAGGCCATCACCGAGTCGCCGCTCGAGGACCTCAACTCGTCGCTCGTGCAGCTGGTCGAGATGCGCCTCTGCGAGCGCCTCGCGTCCGAGTGCCACTTTTCGCGCGAGATCTACGACCGCGCCGTGGCGTCGGCCAACACCTTCAAGGACAAGGCCGTGCTCACCAAGGCCACCAAGGTGCTCGCCGACATGAACACCGAGTTTGACCTCCCGTCGTCGCCGTGGTTGCAGCAACTGTACTCGGAGCTCGCGAGCCGCGTGCACGAGGTCTTTGCCACGCTTCATCGCTGCACGGCGGCCTTTGCTCCCACGCGCAACCTCACGCTCCATCGCGTCGCCAAGAGCAATACGGTCGACATTGTGCGCAACTCGTTCCTGTCGCTACAAGCCGTGCTACTCGCTGCTGCCAAGCAACTCGAAAGCTCGAAGCGCAGTTGGATCGATGGCTCCAAGAAGCGAGAACTAACCGAATGGTGGTTAGATATCATCGAGCAAAAGGTATGTGAAGTGCACTGCGACGCAATGCAAGCTGTTGTATTTGTCACTCATACCTGTTCTCTCTCTCTCTCGTCGTGCACCCAACCAAGGTCCTGCAATTCCTCGACAACATTGGCTACCGCCATGGCGCATTGCCTGATAACTACGTCGACGAACCGCCGAACGACCTGGATGCCGTGCACGCGAATGTCGCCATCTTGCGCGACGTGCTCAACCCCAAGTTCGACAAGTATAACGTGCAAAAGCTGATCGTGCGCCTGCAGCAGCTCATCCACCCGCGAATCGCCGAGTTCCTCGAGAACGGCAAATGCATCTTGTGCGACACGCTCGGCACCGACTTGCCCGAGGAGACCATTCTACAGACCGTGCAGTCTCAGCTTTCGAACATTGTTCCGAGCGATCGGCAGTGGGTCGAGACGTTGGCGATGGACTTGCAGTATCTGATCGAGATGCGCAAGCTCGAGGATGCACGATACGCCAAGGCCAACGCCAACTCGTTCCACATTGTACCCATCAGCGGCCTGGTGCTGTCGTGCTTTGTGCGCCTCGAGAACGAATGCAAGACGGCGGTCGAACTCTGGCAGCGTGTCTTACGCCCACCGAGCGCATCACTGCAGCTCGGAGAGCAACCCTCGTCGTCATCCTCATCTTCCTCGTCCTCCTCCTCGTTGTCGTCGTCGTCGGGCTCTTCAGCGACCGCGAAGAGCCGTGCACTCCTTGTGGCGCTCTCGCAAAGCGACCGATCGGACCTGAAGGAGCGCATCGCGTCGCTGCTCGCCGATCCGACCTTTGACGTCAACGGCCAAGACAACCTCGGCTGGACGGCGTTCCACTTGGCGTGCAGCAACCACGAACTTCTGCCGTACGCCGAACTGCTGCTCAACACGGCCAAGAACCTCGACGTCACCAAGCAGAACAACGACGGCAACACGGCACTGCACTACCTCTGCTGCACTCGCGGTTCCACCGATCCCAACTCGGTGGTGCTCGCGCTCTCTCTCGCATCGGCCATCATCGCCAAGCCGTCGTTCAACCTCTCGACTACCAACAAGCAAGGCGAGACACCAGTGCACAGTGCCGCGTGGGCAGGCAATTCCAAGATGCTCGAGCTGCTACTCAAAGCTAAGGGCGATGCCGATGCTTCCACCAAGAAGAAGGTACGACACACACACACACACACACACACACACACACACACGATCGCTGCCAACTCATTCTCTCTCTCTCTCTCTCTCTCTCTCTCTCTCTCACTCGCTCACTCACTCGGTGCACCAAAAGGAACGACCGCTTCACATGGCCATTCGACGCAAGGACATTGCATCGGTGCGCTTGCTGCTCCAATCTTCTGCGTCACCTTACCTTCCCGACAAGGACGCTACCGATCCATTGCAACTGGCGGCTGCGTGCAAGGCGGTCGAGATCTACGCGCTCCTTCAACAGAGTCGAATCACGGCATCCACTCCAATGCGGCCACGAGAGCGCTCGTGGATGGCGCCGTCTGCTACGGCGACCATTGCCGGTGCGCCTGCATGGCCATTCCTCTCACAGCTGCCGCCTCTCACGCTCGAAACCACCACGGTCGTCACCACCACCACGTCTGTAGGCTCCTCTTCATCAGATGCTGCAGCTGCTTCTCTCGGTTCACCATCTTTGGCTCTTGAGATCACGACATCCGAAACTACCGAAACTTCGAGCATCTCCGCCAACAAAGGCTCCGCCAACACAAGCTCCAACACAGGCTCCGCTAACTGCAGCAGCAGTAGCAGCAGCAGCACGAGCATTGCACCCGAAACTCCAACTGGCTCCAAGCGTCGAATCACGATCGGTCGAGCGTCTCAGGTCATTGTGCGCAAGTTCTCGAGTGATGCTTCTTAATGTACAGTATAGATTGGTCTTTCGTTTGTTGTTGCTCGTGTGCTTGGTTGCTTGGTTGCTTGATAGCTTGCTCTCCATTCGATTTGCTTCGCTTGTTTCGCTCTAGACTCCTTCCTTCCTTCCTTCATGGTTCATTCGTTCGTTTGTTCGTTCGTTCATTGTTCGCTTGGCGTGTTTCGACTGCTGCTCGTGACGCAAGCAGCACAGCGAGTGTAGTAGTCTCTGTAGTAAAGTATCGTTCTACACGCCCACATTTCACATCCACACACCAGCCAGGCAGGCGCACCTGCACGCTTACAATAACGCTATGCCAACACCAATCACAATCACAGTCACAGTCACACTACAATACTCATCTACATGGCAGCTCGGCGCCTTCAGAAGAACGACATGTTGATCAATGGCGCTTGCGGCAGCTGTAGGAGCACCGAGCTGGTTAATACGTAACGCGGCGAAGCAGCAGGCGGCGATTGCGCGGCTCGAACATACAATCAAACTCGGTCGATCGCTGGCACACAGTGCAGCACCCTTAAAGTTGCCCGAGTATTGCCACGAGTCGGCGTCACTATGGCCAGAGCCGGTCACGGTCGCCTTGCCTTCAGGGCGACCGCGCGACCACTTGGCCTCGAGCTTGACGTCGTTGGCAAAAATGTAGATGCCGCTGCCGTGCAGTTGGTTGTCCTTGAAGTGGCCCTCGTAGACGTCGTTGTTGCGGAAGCGTGCGATGCCCTTGCCGTTGAAGCGGCCGCGCTCGAACTCGCCCTCGTACGACAACAGCGGACTCGAGGCGCACGTGAGCTTGCCGACGCCATGGAAGAGATCGCCCTTCCAGCGGCCCTCGTAGGTCCAGCCGTTGGGGTACTTGATCTTGCCGTCGCCCTCGCGCTGGTCGTTGGCCCACTCGCCCTCGTAAACGCCGTACGCCGCGCTCTGATACACGCCCTTGCCATCAATGTGGCCCTCGGTCCAATTGCCCTCATAGGTCCAGTTGCAACTCGGATCGTACTCCCGCAGGCCTTCGCCTGACGGCAAGCCACCGGCCCACTAGATGCAAGTAAAGCAATCCCAACAACACGATGAGTATCTGTCAGATGGCACTTGCGCGTGTGTGTGAGTGCGAGGGCGGTACCTGGCCCTTGTAGATGAATCGCTGGCCTTGACGCAAGGCACCAAAGTTGTTCGCCAAACCCAGCGACATGTTACCCGTGTACGACAGGCCATCTATCGGCAGAAGAAACAGGAGGAGGTGCATATGCGTCAGTGTGCGCTAGACGTCAACGAAGACGACGACGAAGAGGACGACGACGTACTGGATAGCTCGTAGTTGCCCAGGCCGCAGGCGAGACCTTGTTCCCACTTGCCGGTAAACTTCTCGCCATTCTGGAAGTCGAGGATGCCCTTGGCGGACGCCAGACCATCGAGCCAGGTGCCAGTGAAGATGTCGCCGTTGCGGAACTGCAGCACGCCGTAGCCCGAGCGATTGTCGTTCTCCCAGAGGCCCTCGTACACGTCGCCGATCGTGTACGCCATCTTGCCTTGTCCGTGCTTCTTGCCGTCGACGAAATCTCCTTCGTACGATGCGTCTGACGTAGTTGTATGGATGGATCATGTGATGACCGCGATGAGTGCGATGAGCGCGATGAACGAGGAGGAGGAGGAAGATCGATTGATCGCTATCGATCCGACGTACTGAAATACGAGTAGTAGCCCTTGCCGTCGAAGCGTACTGCCGGCACGAGATCGCCACCATACGGGTCATCGCACGCCTGGCTCTCTCCTCCGGTCGGTAGCGGCGTGCCCGAGGAATCGATGGAGGCCTGTACGAGGTCGGGGTTGAAGCGCCACCAGCCGGCGTACACGGCACCAGACGGGAATTCGAACTGGCCCCAGCGACGTTCGGACTCGAGCGTCATGTTGGCGGCCTTCTCTTGTTGCATGTTGCTATCGGTGGTGACGGATAGATGGCGAAAGTGTTCGCGCAAACACTCACTACACACACAGCGGTCGGTGCCCAGCACGTGTGAGCAGTGACACGCGTGCGTGCGTGCGTCCGTCGCGTTATCGAGAGCGTACCGTATTTGCGTCACCCACTGATTTCGCTCCTCGATCGACTTGACCGAGAGCTGATAGGCTCGCGTCGGCCCGATGAGCACGAAGCTGAACATGGGGCTCTTGCTCTTCATGGCCTTGGCATCATCCTCGGCCTTGCCGTCGAGCACCCACACGAGATGCAGCGGCCATTGGTTCTTGGGGTCGGCGAGGTTGCTCTTTTGCTTGGCCTTCGCCTCGGACAAGTGAACGACAATGTCGTTGAAGAGCCAGATGTGCATCTTCTTCTTGGTGACATCGTTGACCAATACCTGATCCAGCACGACCTTGCGACCAGGCCGCACCAAGCCCGACGCGCCACTGGCCGAGAGATCGAGCATCTTTTTCATCTTCTCCTGATGTGCTTGGCCTGCGTTCACGTTGGCAGCCACCTGCAGCCATGCAAGCACGCACACGCCATACGCGCGAAGTTCGATGGCAGGCGGTGTTGGTGGTAATGTCTGGAATGAGACTCTCTCTCTCGCTCGCTCTTGCGCACCTCCTCGATGATTGGAATCGCCTTTTGGATCAGGGCAAAGTCGGGGTGCGACGGATCGGTGCGATTACGGAGCTCACGCAGAAGCAACACATAGCGAGGGATTCGTTGGACGGGAGTGATCAACAAGGCGTTGAGACGCACTCCCAGGCCGTTCGCATTGTCGAGCTCTTCGAAGATTGCGTTCACGGCCTACGTCGGGAGAGCGAGAGCACCACCTTGTTGGTCATCGAAAAGGCAACAAACGAACCACGAACCAAACTACTACTGCGGCGATCTCTGACAGCAATCGTACGGGATTCTTGGTGATGCGCATAAAGGTGTTGAGCGCTGTATCGTAGTTGTTGGTGTACTGGTTGTACATCTTGAGGAATGGCGTCATGCTGATGAACACGTCTCCAATCACCGTGGTATCGGACCAATCTGCATCGCGCGCAAGATGAGAGTCAGAGAGAGAGAGAGAGAGTGAGCACGTGAGTATGCTTGTCCTGCAGCGATAACTCGTCTGAGGAGGTAGAAACGTACTGTCGATCTTGGGTTCGAGCAGCTCCAGCAGTTGCTGACTCAATGGAATGATGACGCGCACTTTGCCAAAGATCTCGTTCAGTGTCGACTCCTTCACCTCGCGAGCAAACACCGAGTTGGGTGGCTCAGTTGCCAGTCGCGCCTTGAGCGGCTCGTAGTACTTGTGCAACATGGCCGAAAGCTGCTCAAAGTAGGACCTGTAACACAGTGATGAGTTCTAGGTTTGTGTGGTTGTGTTTATGTGCGGTTGTGTGTGTATGTGTGTCACGCGTGTGTGCGTACTTCTCCGTGGCCAAGATCTCCTTTGCCAACATGGTGCGGTGGCAAACAGGCTCATCTGCGTATGCAACACGCGCGATCGAGCGATTAGACTTGCTGGACTCGCGTTCAGCATCGCAAGGCAGCGCGCGGGCTGCGTACTTCCAGCTGCCAGGAGATTGCGAATGTTGGCTAGCGGATCGACTCGTTGATCGTGGCGCTCGATCGTCTGTGAGCCGGGTGGGCCTCGTGGCGGTGCGGCAGGCGGTGACATGACTGGCCGCGGTGGTGGCAACACCTCGACCTCACGGCGGTTGGCATCGAGCTTGCGTGAGAGAGCCGACTCGGACATGAAGGCAGGCAAAGGAAGCGCTCGTGTTGACTCGCCCTCGCTGCGGCAGGAAGGAAGGACAACACATGGTGCGTTGCGGTGAGCGAGTGAGCAGCGCCGCTGCAGCGGCAATGCTCGAGCAAGCGCGTTGGCAGACGTACTTGAGCACACGACGACGCCCGATTGCAGCATTGAAGGTACGCGTCGACTTGCGCGGTCGAGCAGTAACGGCAACACGGGAGACTCCAGCCGCCGCTGCCGCTGCCGTTCGTGCGTCGCCAGAATCGGTCGCGGTCGAGTCATCGGACGCGGTACGACCGGCAGCGCCGGCACCAGTGGCATTCGCTCCGTCATCGTATGCGGCCTCGTCGTCCTGCTCCTCTTCCTCCTCCTCCGAGTCAGTCTCGTAGTAGTGCTCGAAACCGGGCGGCGGCTCCCACACGACCTCCTGCGTGATGGTGTTCCAAAAGTAGTAGGTCTGGTACTCGTCGTCCCACACGGCCTGCCACTCGACCGACGTCTGGCCGATGATGGCACCCAAGGGCTGCGAGGGCCTCGGCGGCGGCGTCGGTTCATCGCCGGCCGTCGTGGGTGTCGTGTTGACCAGCTTGCTCTTGGTGTGCTCGACCGCTGCAGGCCGACGGTCGACGATGGGCGACAGCGGCGGCGGCGAGTGCGGTGGCAGATGTGGCGACGAGAGCGGGCTCGGAGAGTCGCCTGGCATGCGCATCGGGATCGAGAGCTTCGTGGCCGAGGCGGCGATCGCATTGCTCGGCCGACCGACCAAGGAGGCTCCGCCTGTCGTGGTGGCAGCAGCGGCGGCGGAGGTGGCGGCACCCGCATTGCTGGCGGCGGTGGGCGAGGTCTTGTTCGAGCGTGGCGACGGCGTGGTGCTCGCAGTCGAGGCGACGCCGGGTGTTCGTGGTGAGGCGGCAGGCGACGAGTTGCGGCTCGAGGACGAGGTCTTGGCGGCGGCAGGTGTCGGAAGGGGCTTGGCGGGGGCGGGCGGTGGCGTTGGCGCAGGCTTGCGAGGCCAGTCGTCGGGCGCCGTCCATTGCACCTCCTGGGTCTCGAGGTGCCAATAGTAGTAGGTTTGATACTCGTCGTCCCACGTGCGGCCCCACTTGCCGAACACCGGCAGGTCTTCGAGGTCGCTTGAATCCTCGCCATCCGACGCCTCGTCAGGTGCAGACGAATGCTGGTGCTGCTGTCGTGGCGTTGGTAGCTTGGCAGGAGCACGAGGCGATAGAGCAGCCTCGCCAGGCGCCGATTGCTTGGCGGCAGGCGTTTCTCGAGCTGGTGGAGTCGGCGCTGGCGTCTTCGAGGCAGCGGCAGCGGTCGCGCCGCGAGGAGACAGTGCTCCTTCCGGTGGCGCAGGCGGCTCGCGAGCAGGCGGCTTGGGCGACGGCTTCGGATCTGGAGTCGGTTCGCGAGCAGGCGGCAGTGGCGCTGCGGTACTCGGCGGTTTGGCATTCGAGGTCGCACTCTTGGGACTCGAGGCGGCGGCGGCGGTGTTGGCACCACGAGGAGACAACGCTCCTTCGCGAGCCGGCGGCTTGGGTGAGGCCTTAGGTTCCGATGCAGTCGCGGCCGCAGCAGCAATTGGGGCCGCGCCGCCGCCGCCAGTAACAGCGGCAGCGATCGCAGCAGCAACAGCGGCCGAGGCCTTGACGGTCGAGGCCTTGGGCTTGGCAGTGTCGGTCGTAGGCGTTCGAGGTGCAGGCGTCGGTGCGACGGCTGGAACCGGCGTTGGCAACGCGGCCTTGGGCTTGGCAGCGGGCTCAGCACTCGGAGCTGCTGCAATTGGCTTAGGCTCGGGTTTAGGCTGGGGCTCGGGTTCGGGCTCGGGCTCGGGCTCGGGCTCAACAGGCTCGTCCCATACGGGCGGTGGCTCCCATTGCGTGGAGGCAGTAGCGGCGTGGTAGTAGTAGTAGGTCTCGTACTCGTCGTCCCACACGCGGCTCCAACCATCGCGAATCTCGGCGGCATTGGCGTCAGTAGCATGGGGCGCTTGCGTTTCGAGCGGAGCAGCATCAGCGGTATCGGAACTGGTAGCAGTAGTAGCAGTATCAGGGGCAGTGGTGGCATCGTTGGCGAGGTCGTCCGGGATCGACCACGAGACCTCGCCCGTGATGGTGTTCCAGTAGTAGTAGGCCGAGTACTCGTCGTCCCACACCTCCTGCCACGTGGTGGGCGCGGCGCGTTGCTCCTCGATGCGCTCGGCGTCGAGTCGAAGGTCCATCCAGCCTTCGGGTGGCGTCCACGAGGTCTCGTTGGTGTCGCTGTTGTAGTAGAAGTAGGTCTGGTACTCCTGGTCCCAGATCTCTTGCCAGATCTCGTTGACGGTGCGCGGCTCGGCCTCGGCGTCGTGTTGTTGTTGTTGCTGTTGTTGCTGGTGCTCGGGCGTCACGGGCTTCTGCATCGGTACCTGTGAGAGCGCGCGCGAGGGATTAGCATTTCGATAGGTTAGAAGCTATACGCCGCCATGGGCGAGAGGGCCATACGTACGGCACGAGTGCCACGACGCACGGTCGCGATCGGTACGTCGGAGCTTGACGGCGGCGGCGCAGGCAGCGGCTTCTTGGGCGGCAGCTTGGGCAGCGACTTGCGAGGCGCCTCGAGCTTCTTCGAGTCGCGCGTGGCGGTCGACGAGGCACCGCCTCGACCACGGCCACGAGAAGCCATGTTCGACGGAGCGGTGGCGGAGGCGGAGGCGGAGGCCGACGAGGTATCGACGATGAGACGCGGCGCCTCGGACAGCAAGCGCGAGGTCGGGCGCGCAGGCTTGGGCGACGCCGTTGCCCAGCCACTGCGGTCTGCTCGTGACATGGTGGTGGCTGAGGCGCTGGCAACCGCACTCACTCACTCACGACACACTCACGGCTCACGCTGCAGCGGGGGAGGGAGCGCGGAGAGCGAGAGAGAGAGGACGACAGGAGACGTGGCCTGTGTGTGATGGCAGCGAGCGACGGCAACGAATGGAATGAACGAGAGCGCGCACCAGACCACGACGACATTCGAGATCATCAAGGCGCGATCTTAGAGATAGGGGTCACTGACCGGAAAGTGGTCGTTGTATTGATGGTGATGGTGGTGGGGATAATGGTGGGGAGAAAGAGATACTTACTTGTGTGTAGGTTGGTGGTGGTCGTACAAGGGAGGGAGAGCTGGATGGGCGAGTCGATAAGGGTGGTGGTGGTGGTGCTTGTGGTACAACTACAAGGTGTCGCTATCGATATACAACGCGGCGCGTATATGGCTCGCGTATGGTTGCGTGGAATAGGTTAGGAGGCGCAATAGAAGAGGCGAGGGTAGTGGTGGTGGATTGGTAGCAGTTTGGTGGCTTGGTCGAGGCGCTCGAGCCTACTCATCGAGGTCGGCCTCGGTCTCGGGCTCGGCCTTGGTCTCGCGCGCCAGCGACGCCTTGGTGATCTCCTCGAGGTGCCCGAGTTGCAGCTCGACGCGAGCCATGCGAGCGTTCAGCTTGGCCAACTTGTCCTTGGTCGATGTGTCTACGAGCGACGAGACCCGTGCGCATCAATACACGATCCCTGAGCCCGATGTAGATCGAGCCGGCGAGGTAGCGATCACGCACCGAAACGATTGAGGAAGTCAGCGATGCGCGACATGGAGGCCGAGACGTTCGCGATGAACTCGCGATTGGCCCAATCACGTTGTACGCCTGGGTGCTCCATGAGAGGTGGGCTGGGATGGGCGGATAGATGGGCGAGCGAGCGAGTGGCGCGCGAGCACGAGCAACGAAGCGAATGGCGCTGCTGTTCCGTCCATCGCTGCTCACGTATCTCTCTATCGGCCTATCTATCGCATTGAATTCATGAATTGCGAATGCTCAATCCGACTTGATACGATCCGATTGATACTCTATACATTCGAGAGATGATGACGATGGTGACGATGATGATGCTACGATACATTCGGAAGAGTAGTACAGTGGAGTTTGCGTGGTTCATTCGACGAGCTTGGTGGTGTCGGTGGCGATCGAGCCGTCGTTGGCGCTTTGCGGTGGTTGGTTGAGAAGGCTGTGGTGGTAGCCGTAGAAGATGTAGCACAGCGCGCCGACGAGCAGGAAGCACGAGAAGAGGATCCAGGTCTCGGCCGGGAAGACTCCGATCATGTAGACGTTGGCGATCAGCGAGCTCAGCGGAATGAGCGGCATGGCCGGCAGCTCGAAGGTGGCCGAGCGCTCGTGGCGGTGCACGAAGAGCTGGTAGAAGCCGACGAGCACGATGCTCGGCAGCAGGAACGATGCGGCCACGGGCCACGAGACGTACGCCGGCGCGTCGAAGCGCACACACAACGAGGTCGTGAGCGTGCCGGCCATGACGGCGAGCAAGAGCGCCACGACGAACGGGCGCTTGTCGTCGTTGGTGGCCGGTGGCACCGTTCGGCCGGCGTCTTCGGGCGACGCGGCACGGCGGTGGCTGAGGCGCAGCAGGAAGACGCTGAACGACACGGATACGAAGGCCAGCAAGATGCCCATGGACGAGACGTCGGCCAGCTGGTTGGTGTCGATCGCGAACGCCAGCAACGAGGCCACGGTGCCGACCAGCAGATCGGCCACCACGGTGCCATTGGTGCGGTGGTAGACGCACGAGAGCACCGACGGCAGCAAGCCATCGCGCGAGATGGCAAAGATGACGCGCGACGTGCTGAGCAACGACACGAGCACCGTGGTCGTGAGGCCGGCGATGGCACCGAGCGAGATGATGTACGAGGCCCAGCTCCAGCCGACCGCCTCGAAGGCACGCTGTGCACGCACCGATGTCGTGGTCAGCATCAATGAGAGCACTGTGTGTGTGTGTGTCGTGAGAACGTACAGCGAGCGGTGCATCGGGGTCGAGCTGCGAGTACGGCAGCATGCCGGTCAGCACGGCCGAGACCGCGACGTAGAGGCTCGAGCAGATGACGAGCGAGCCGACGATGCCGATCGGAATGTCGCGGCTCGGGTTCTCGACCTCCTCGCTAAAGTTCGCAATTACCTCGAAGCCAATGTAGGCGAAGAACACCAGCGCCGCGCCGTCGAAGACGCCTTGCACGCCGAACGGAAAGAAGTCGCTCCAGTTCGACGGCGAGACCTTGAAGCAGCCGAGCACGATCACCAGCAGAATGGTGGCGAGCGACACGCCGGTGATGATGAGGTTGAGCCACGAGGACTGCCGGATGCCGAGCAGCATGTAGAGTGTCAGAAGTAGCGTCACGAGCAGTGCGATGGCGTTCAGATCAAAGATGCCTGCGCAGCGAAGCGAATCGAATCGAGAGAGTGATTGGTATGAGCGAATGGCATCGATCGAACGAAGCGACGCGATCGGGACGCACCGAACTTGACGCTCACCAACACCTGTGGGATGTTGTTGCCCACGAGGCTGTTAAAGTATCCTGCAAAGCCGCGAGCCACTGTGGCGATCGAAAAGATGTTCTAGAGCGAGCGAGCAAGCATGCAAGCATGCATTCAGCGACGATTCGCTACAACGACGACGAAGAGATCGCCACATGAGGTACGTACCGCGATCGCGAGCGTCCAGCCGACGAAGAACGCTGGGAGCTCTCCGACCGAGATGTATGTGTACGAGTACGACGAACCGGCAATCTATGCGATTCGCACGGTGAGATCGCAGTCACGTGAGAGTAGGAGACCTCGCGACGAAGTGTGTACCGGATGGCGCGCTGCGAACTCGGCGTAACACAGTCCAGCCAGCAGACACACGACAAAGTCGAGCGCGAACGACAACATCACCGCCGGCCCAGCAGCGGTGCTGCTCGCGTAGCCCATCAGCACGAAGATGCCGGCGCCCACCACGCAGCCCACGCCGAAGCCAATGAGGTCGACCCACGTCAGCGAGCGCTTCAAGGTCGCTGTCATCGTCGTCGAAGAAGAAGAAGCACCGCCGCCATCGGTCGTCACATTGAGCGCTCGAGACAATGGCAGCTTCCTCAGCGTCTTGCCTGCAATCAAGGCCACTCTGCCATGCAGATCTTGCAGCATGGAGAGAGTGAGAGCAGCAACAACGAGAGAAGCGCGAGCGAACGAAGGAATGGCGCTGACAGCTCGGCGGGAAAAGAGCGAAAGCAGCGAAAGCGCGAAAAACCGCCAGCAGCGAAAATCTGCTTCTCTGGCGAGCGGGCACCGAAAATACCGAACATCTGCTCTCGCCCTCATCGACGTTGACCGAGCATCTGCTCTCTCGCGCTGCCTCTCTCTCTCTCGCTTCTGCTGCTGCTGTGGCGCGGTCGTTCGTTTGCTTCCCACCACACGCGCACAAGCACGCACACGCGCGCAAGGTCTCTATCTCTCTCGAGCGTGTGAAGTTTCCCTTCCTGCCGCAGCCTTCGTCACGTCTCGCGCGGTGAGGCGACCTCGCCTTCTCTCTCTCGCTCGCTGGCACGTGCGCGTGCGCGTCTCTCTCTCTTGTGTGTCGCGCACATCGAGTGCACCAGCGAACAGTACGCGCCACTGCCTCGGTTCGCTCGGAGCGCTCGAGACAACGTGAGGTCCGCGAGCCTCCGCGGCCGTCATGGCCTCGACCGGAGAGGTCCGGCCAGAGGAGTTTGGTACGTGTGTGCGCGTGTGCGTCACGATGATCCTCGCGCCTCGCATCACGCGGCAGTGGGAATGACCTGGCGTGGCGTGCCGTGCACAGCTGCGCTGCGGCAGCTCCTCGAACGACGAGGTGACAAGATCATCTTCTCGAGCTGGATCCAGAAGAACAACCGCGGCAAGCCCAAGAGGCGATTGTTCGCCGTGGGCCAATACCACGTGCTGACCGTCAAGCGCAAGGCCAGCAAGTTCGTCGTACGTCGACGGCTGCCTCGTGAACCAGGCGGTGGTTGGAGTGCTCTCGTCTCACTCACCTGAGGTCTGTCGGTGACCGGCGTATGGTGGCGCCAGGTCAAGCGCTTTGCACACTTGTATCGCCTGTCGGAGATCGTCGTGAGCCCTTCCAATCGCCTTGCCGACGACACGCTCCAGGTACGAGCGCTACGCGACACGACCGTATCGGCACTCCCACACACATCGGCTGACCTACTACATCGTGGCTTGGGCGCTGATTTATGCGTTCGTGCGTTCGTGGGTGCGTGTGTGCGGGCAGTGTACCTTGATCTTCCCCGACTTTATGATACTGTGGAACGCCGACAACGACGCCAAGACCATCACCATGCTGTGGACTGCCATCCGGCGCATCTTCTACGACTTTCCACGCGAGGCGCTGCCCAAGATCTCGGTCCCGCCGCATCTCTCGCCCGAGAACCAAGAGTCCGTCTTTCGTACGTCACACGCGCGCCGCCACCCGCCCGCCCGCCTGCCTGCCTGCCAGCTGATCCACGCCGCGCCCGCCACAGAGCCTGGTCGTGCCAACGGCTACGGCTACATCTATCGCGCCTGGTGCGCGTACTACGGCGTTCCACCGTCGCCTCTGGTGGCCGACCTCATCAAAAGTACGCGCGCGCGCGCGCTCTCTCTCGCAATCCATCGCGCCACCGTGCCTTCAAGTAATTCGTGCATGTATGTGACGTGTATGGTTTCCATCTCGACAATAGACACGGTCGAGAGCGGCAGTCGCATGTTGATGTTGAACTCGCTCCCCGCATCGGCTCACGTACCGAAGCAGTACGTTGGCGCCCACACACTCCAGCTGGAACTCGCTCGTTGATGCGTCCACTGATACTGACTCAATCTCTCAATCTCTCTCTCTCTCTCTCTGGCAGCGAGGAGTTTGTCGACCTTCGCCCGGTACTGATGGCTCTGCGGCACAATAGCTACTTTACCGGCGTGTCGTTGATCGGCCTGCCTCGGCGCGAGGTGATCTCGGTGCTGGGCGACGTGTTGCGCTACAACACGGCGCTCGAAGTGGTCGAGATGCCCGAGATCGACGCCAAGGACGGCTTGGTCGAGTTCGGCGAGGCGCTCGTGTTCAACGCCGCCGCCAAGCTGTTCGAGCTCGACTTCTCGCGCAACCCGCTGCGCTCGCACGTCTTCGGCCTCACGAACGCCTTCTGCCAGATCTCGATGCCGTTACGCAAGTTGCATCTGCGCGACTGCTCCATTCCGGCCAAATCCATGAACCAGCTGGTGCACGCGCTCGCCGAGAATCCGGCCTTCTGTGTCTCGATCACCGACCTCGATCTCGGTGGCAACGACCTCTCGATGGCCCTCTCGAGCAATGCTCTCTCGGCGCTACTCGGCAACATCTCGCAGGTTCCGTTACTCGAGGCACTCGGTTTCGCCAACTCTAACATCATGTACGGATCCCGCTCTCTCTCTCTCTCTCTCTCTCTCGCACTCTCTCATTGATTCACTGAGAGATGGGTGAATAGTATCTCGGATGTCGTAGCGCTCGTCGCATCGACCGTTGCACAATCAGTGGTTCAACTCGATCTGTCGGGCAACGTGGCCGACTCACCGGCACTACACCAGGCGCTCATGAACCTCGCCAAGGCCGTCGAGCGCCTCGGTCTGCTGAACCTCTCGGGCACTCATGTGCTGCCCGAGACGGTCGACGCGCTCTCGTTGCTGCTCAACACCAACCAGCCTCTCAAGAACGCGCTGCTGGCACTCGATCTCGGCTTCAACAACTTTGGCTCGCCTTCAATCGCTGCCGCCACCACCGCCACCACCACCAGCACCACCACGGTGGGCGACAGCGCGGTACAACTCGTGCGTGCGCTCTCGCGCATGCAGCGCTTGTACTCGATCGACCTGAGCGGCAACCGCTTCAATCACGCCGAGATGCAGGAGCTCCTGAGCGCCGTTCGGAGCAACGAGTCTCTCCGTCGCCTCGTGTGCAACGATGCCGTGGTCGATCGATCGGATCCTGAAGCGGCTGCTGCTCTCGTTCGCGGCGTGGCGGCCATCATCGCGTCCGAGCGCTCGCTCGATACCGTGTCGCTCGCGGGTCTGAATCCGACTGCGGCAGCCTCGCACTCTGCGGCCATCACCTCCAGCGCGACATCAGGAGACGGCGCGTTGGTGTCGTCATCATCGTCACCGTCGAGCTCGGGCCTCGCCGCCAGCAGCAGCGCGAGCGCGAGCGATGGCACGATGGATCTCCGCGTGTTCACGGTGTTGTTCGACTCGCTGCTCGAGCGTTCGAGCTTGGTGCGCGAGCTCGACATTTCGCGTAACCACCTCGGCGAGACGATCGCCCTGCACCTGACGCTCGGCCTGTGCTACAACAACACTCTCGTGACGCTCAAATGGGACGAGAACGACCTCACGTTACGAGTACTGAGCTCGCTGCACGACTGTCTGCAGGTCAACATGCAGCTGCAACACGTGCAATTCCCTGCTCTCGACCTCGACCGCGCCAAAGCCGCACTGCGTTCGACCAAGGAGCGCCAGGAGCTCGAGATCGCCTTCCGACAACAGTGGATCGAGATACAGTGTCTGCTGCATCGTAACATTCACAACCACTCCTTGGCCACGTTGCCGGCTGCGTCAAGTTCGACTTCTCCCGCTGCCACCACCACCACCACCGCTGTCACCACGGCCGCCGATAGTACGGTCAGCCCGGCGACGACCGCTGCTGCTGCTGCTGCTCCCGCTACAACACCGTCGCCATCCGTGCCGATAGCCACTCGGTCGTCGCCACCTTCATCGTCGACCTTCTCGCCGCTCTCGTCGCCACCGGCGTCGCCCTCCTCCTCGTCGCCGTCGTCAACCTCCTCGTCGCTGCTCTCGCCCTCGCCTTCCAATCCGCTCACGCAAGCGCTGAATGCCTCGACCAACGTGTCGGTCGAACCTCAGCCAGCCAGCTCGCTCGTCGAGTCGTGCGAAGAGCAACCGACAACGAGCGGTAGTAGCGGCAGTGGTAGTGGTGGCGCTTGGAGGCAGACCAAGTTGCGCACCAACACGTTGCTTGGCCCGATCAATCTCGGCACACAGCGATCGGGCACCTTGTCATCGAGTGACCAACCGAATCTCGGTGCCGACACCAACACGGCCTCACCCACTCCGTCTGCTTCGTCACACAACCAGCCGGCGTTGACTCGCCGCATGTCGATCCGTGTGGCGCACCACATGGCCATGATGAACGCCGACGAAGTGCGCCGCATGCAAGCGCGAGAGCAGCGCAAGTCGTGCCTGTTCGTTGCCTCGCAGCTCCATAGCAAGGACTTTCAGCAGTCACTGAGCGCCATGCGTTCGAGCTCCCCAACCTCCTCCGCAGCCTCCTCCTCCTCCTCTGCAGCCTCCTCCTCCTCCGCCATCGTATCATCACCGACGCCGATCCAACCGTCTTCGGCATCACCGCTCAGTGCCATCATCTCGCCGCCACATTCGCCACCTCACCACCAGCAACAACACCAGCAGCAACGTGGCTCGCGTGGCTCATCCGACTCGAGCTCACCGACCACATCGCCACCCACGTCACCCGCCGGGCGCGCTGGATCCGCACCAAGGCGGCAGTGGCGCGTGCAGCCCAGCGGCACCGTGAGCGTAGAGCCTCTCGGCAGCGAGGTGGCGACCGACGACAGCACGCTGCCACCACGCCCCTCGTCACCAGCCACTGCCTTCTTGGCAGGCCGGTACCGCGCAGCGACATTGATGCCGCCGAGTGAATCGTACAGCCACACGAGCAACGACGCTGCTGGTGGTGTCGGTGACGACGGAACGACCTCGAGCGTGGATTCCTCTGCGCCGGCCGACGTGCCACTGACGATGAGCAGCAGCCACAGCAGCAGCAGCAGCAGCAGCAGCAGTAGCAGCAGCAACAGCAACAGCGCTGCCGATGCGCCACCGCCCACTGACTCCAGCGACTATCTCGCCAAGCTACCGCCACGACCCGTGTCTGCGTGGCGCATGCCAGTCGTGCGCCGCAACTCCGAGGCACAGATCCTTGTGCTGCGCCGCCCAGCGAGCGAAACCGACCGCTCGCCGACACTCGTCGCCGTTCCACAAAGCAGCGCCACGGCCGACCGAGACTCGGACGCCGAACGCCGCAGTCGCTGGCTTGTGTCGCGCAGCGAACGAGCCGTGACTGCGGCACCGTCGACCAGCAGCAGCAGCAAGAGCACGCTCAAGATCCTGTCGGCCATGGCCGAGTCGCCGTCGCTGGCGAACGCCATACCGCCGCCGTTGCCGCCGAAAGACGAAGTGCCGGAGCCGGCACTCGAGCACCACCAGCCATCGGGCCTCCTGAGCGACAGCGACAGCGACAGTGACAGCGACTCGAGCTCGGCCAGCGATGCGATGGCGGTAGCGAGTGCGGCAGTCGAGGTCGTGGTAGTGACACCGGCTGACGGCGAGAGTGGCATCAACCATCCGCGCACTCTCTCGCTTGGTGCCCAGCCATCACCGCGATCCTCGGCATCCACGTCGCCGCCGCCACTGACGACGACGACGACGACGACGACGAGCCCACCGCACGACGACCCCGAGCGTGCGTTGCCGCCACTTCCTCCCGATGCCACGAGCAGCCCGACATCGCCGCCGGCGCGTCGCCAACCGCCCAAGAACATGCTGCCACCGACGGCGGCGCCAGCGCCTGCTGCTCGCTCGGATCTGATGGCGTCAGCCGACGCGACCTTGGACTCTGCCGGCGGCGAGAACGAGAGCGAGAGCGCCGTCTGCTCGCCGAGTGCGAAGCGCCGCCATCGCCGTAGCCTCTCGCATTCGATTCTGCAGTCGATCACGATGGAGTTCCCGGTCGCTGACTCGCAACCACGCGCTGCATCTCCTGATACCACTCGCTCGCCGCGGTCTAGCGCCGGTACGGTGGCGGCGTCAGTGTCTGCGTCGGCCGTCGCTGTCAAGCGCACGCCCGAGATTCCGAAGCGGCTGCCGCAGGCGCACGCGCAGGTGCACTCGCCCCATCGCCGCGTTCAAGCCGTTGTGGATACGGCGGCGCCGCGAGACCGCTCGTCGACGCAGCAGCTGGTCAAGATGGGAACCGCAACCGTGCCGCCGGCCTCCGTTGCACAGGTGCCAGCAAGCGCTCGGCCTCCATCGGCGCGAGCGAGCGCCTCCTCGCAGCTGCCGGGCCGCGCGTCGACCGCCACACTGGTTCCGCCGTCGAGCACGGCCTCGACTCCCGGCGTGCTGTCGTTCTATCAGCAGCAACAGCAGCTACTGCAGTACCAGTTCATGCAGCAGCAGCAACAACTGCAGCAACTGCAGCTACAGCAACAACAGCTGCAGCAGAAGCAGCTGCACATTCAGCACTCGATCGCCGTTGCCGCTGGCATGCTGCCGCCAGCCACCGCGCCGCAGGTCATTGTCGCCCCGGCCTACTATCCGAACTACCTGTCGGGCTCGGCACCGACCTTCACGTCGGCGCCACGCATGGGATATGGAGGTCTTCCGGCAGCGCCAGGTGGTGGCAGTGGCACCTCGGCTGCGGTATCGGGTTACTACTGGCCGACATTATCGTCCTCGCCGTTGCGCTCGTCTGCCCTTCGATTTGAATAGCCCTCCCCTCTCTCTCTCTCTCTCTCTCTCTGTCTGCCTGTCTCTGTCTGCCTGTCTCTTATTATTGTATGTGTGTGTGTTTGTGTGTTTTATTGCATTCGTGGCGTTTTGGTTTCTTCAGCGCGACACGCCATTGCTAGCGACCCTTACACATATGTGAAGGTCGTTGTAGCTTGCGTGCGTTGCTTTCGTGTACAGTGATGTGCTAAGTTATTGGCGTAGCTCCTTGGTCCTCCCTCCCTCCCTCCTCCCTCTTCTCGCACCATCTCTATTGATTATAACGACGATGACGATGATGATGAGTAAAGAGTGCGAATTGGGCCAAGATTGAGAGCGAGAGATGTTTGTCGGTGGAGCTCGGGTAGAGAGGCGCATTTCTTTGTTGCCTGTCGCGCACGCACATCTCTCTCTCGGTCGAGCAGTTCGCTCGCTCGCTGGCTTCGAGACTCAGACAGCACCATGGGTAAGATCATCAGCGATGAGGGCGGTCGCAACCTGATCAACTACAAGTATCGCGGTGGCGACTTCTCGTTGATCTACAAGTATCTGCTGACGCCGCTGAACGAGTTCATCCTCGCGCATCTGATACCGTTGTGGCTCGCGCCCAATCTCATCACGCTCATCGGACTCGCTGCTACGGTCGTGAGCCACGTCGTCGCCGCGTACTACTCGCCGACCTTCTCAGGTAACAACGGAGCTATCCCCACGAGCAGCGGTATCGTGTCAAACCCAACACGTTCTGAACTGACTGCTTGCTCTTGCGAATCGCACGCACACACACCACACACGCACAGAGGTTGGACCTTGGTGGATGTACATTCTCTTTGGCGTGTCGTTGTTCGTGTACCAAACGCTCGACAACATTGATGGCAAGCAGGTACACCACGCGCTGAAACGCTTCGATAGCGAGAGAGTGCCACACTCACTGTGTGGGAGCGAATAGGCGCGTCGTACTGGCTCGTCGTCGCCATTGGGTCTGCTCTTCGATCATGGCTGCGATGCATTGAACTGCACCATCAGGTGTGTGAGTGAGCGAGTGAGAGATATTTGCTGGCAGTATCGTAGTGAGTACTGATTGGCGTTACAGCACGTGTACCTTTGCGAGCACCTTGTTGCTGGGTCCGACTTGGAAGGTATGTGCAGTGTAGCTCGCTGATTGGTTGTGTATGGCTCGTGGTATTGATGGATCGACGCGTTGATGTAGTCGGTCGCACTCTGGATGACGACGACCGTGACGTTCTTCTTTGCGACATGGGAGGAGTACTACACTGGCGGTACGATCATCATCATCATCATCGAACCTACGTACGTAACACCTGACTGACGCCTACATCGATGATGATGATGCACAGAGCTCAATCTGCCAGTGATCAATGGACCGACCGAGGGCGTGCTCTTTGCGTGCATCGTTCACATCTCGACTGGTCTCGTGGCCGACCCCAAGTTCTGGCTCGATCCGTGCCCGTTGGTCGGCGGCCATCTCAACAACAACACCGTGGTGCTGGTGCTGTCGTGCTTGCTGGCTGGCATCACGGTCGTGTCGCACATGATCCGCGTCTCGGCCAAGATCGTGCGCGATCGCCGTGCCGCCAGCGCCAGCGCCAGCGCCAAGGGCCAGAGCGCCGCGGCGTCGACGAGCGAGCACCAGCCGGCGAGCTTGTACGATGCGTACTCACGCCTGGTGCCGTTCGTGCTGCTGAACGGCGGCCTCATTGCGTGGCTCAACCTGTCGCAGGTCGAGCTCGTGAGCACGCACCCGCGGCTGTTCTTGTGGACGTTCGGCTTGCTGATGAGCAAGGCCGTCACCGAGCTCATGATCGCGCACCTGTGCCACCTGCAGTACCGTCCGCTCTCCAAGACGCTCTCGATCGCCTTCTTCGTCATGGCCAACATTCTCCTGGTGTCGGTGGCGCCGCTCGTCGGGCCGTTGGTGAGCGGCACGCCGGTGGCGCAATACATTCACCCGACGTTGTTCGCCGCCAGTCGCACGATGCTCGTCGGAACCATCACCGAGGAGGTGCTGCTGCTCGAACTGTGCATCATCGCCGCCATCACGTACGCCAACCTCATTGTGCGTGTCATCAACGAGGTCACGACGCTGCTCAAGATTCGCTGCTTCGTCATCGTCACCAAGAAGACCGATTAATCCGGCACGCACGCACACCACCGTGGCACTCGCGACACTCGCGACACTCAACAACATTACGCATCGAATCGAGTCCAACCCAACCGAACCATTAACCAACACCCTACTCTACTCGAATATAACACTCTCAATACAATAACTCATTACTAAACGAGAGAGAGAGAAGCGCCACGTGTACGAGACAGCAGTGAGCGCACTGCCATGGTGGGTTTATGATAATCGAATAGTGTTACACAAGCGCGCACGCAGCCCCGAGCACTCACTCGCCGTGTCCCGAACGCTGCAGCGAGCAACACAGCCAGGCGTGAGTGAGCAATAACGACGACACAACAGCAGCAGCAGCAGCAGCAGCAGCTTGAATCGTACTTGATAGACGCCATCGGTGCCGAGCTTCTCAAAGAAGCTGTCGACCAGCTTCTCGATCTTGCGGTCGACCTTGGCGTCCAGCTTGTAGGTCTCGGCCGACTCGCCCTCCTTGGTGGTCTTGACCTCCTTGTCGATGACGACATGCGTCAACTTGCGGCACACGTGCTTGAAGTCGTCCTTGGACGCGATGCGCTTCTGTGAGAAATACTGAGAGAGAGCATGCGAGAGAGAGCAAGCGAGTAGGTGAGCACATATGTTGTTGGGCACCCAACCAACGAACCAACCAACCAACGAACGAACCTTGTTGACATGCTTGATAACGGTGGTGGAGATGTGTTGCTTGAACTCAGCTTTCGAGACGGTCTTAGCCTCGGTCTCAGCCGAAGAGGGTTTCTTTGGTTTGGACGACGACGACGAAGCGGGGGCGGTGTACGATGCCGAGACGGCCGTCGTTTGTGCCGTGTATGATGTACTTGATGCCAGCGGCACAGGCTGCGTGGCGTACGTGTAGCTCGAAGTCGATACTGTGTACGCAGTCGGAGCCGATGCCGATGCCGCCGGCGGTGCTCCGTAGGCGGGCGGCTGATGATAGGCAGTGGCGGCCTAGCGAGCGAACACGTCAGCAGGGGAGCGAGCGTGCATGACGGGCGTCAAGCCTACGTACGGTGATTGGACCCGAGTGATGGTGGTATGTCGCGGTGGTGGGAGAAGGCGCATGCGAGTAGGCAGCGGCGCCGGGCGGCGGCAGTGGCAGCGATGCGGCGCCGCTCGATGGCGTGCCGTAGCCGTACGCCGGCTGCTGCTGGCCGTGGCCGTTCGAAGGAGGATAGTACGAGCTGCTGCTCGACGAGTACACGGCGTTACTGGCGCCACCGCTGCCATGCTCGTGCTGTGCATAGCCGCCGCCACTGCCGCCATAGCTTGCGCTGCCCGAGGACGACGACGAGTATCGCTGCTGAGGAGGCGGCGGCTGCTGCGAGTAGCTCGATCGCGGTTGTGACGACGATGACGACGAGGACGAGCGCTGGTAGTAACTGCTACCGCTGCCACCGCCGCCGGTGCTCGAGCCGTAGTAGTCATCTCGTCGATACGAGTCGCCACGATCGTAGGACGACGATGACGACGACGATGATGATGACGGCCGGCGATAGGAGGAGTCATTCGAACCGCCGCCACTCGAGCGGCCACCGGCAGAACTCGAACGCTCGTAGGAATAGGAGCTCGAGTACGACGAGGACGAGGAAGGTGTGTTGCGGTCGCGATCAGAGTAGTACGAGGAGCTCTGCGTCGGTGTGGCGGGCGACGGCGACGGCGACGAGCCGCTGCTCGCGGCGGCCTTCTTCTTGAACCATCCGGGCGCCGACGGCGTCGAGGCCTCGGGAGACTCCTCGCCGCGTCTGTGAACGATATCTAGCACGTTAACGGCACGTACGGACGCAACGACGCGCACGAGAGCTGATGCCATATGGCGCCGCGAGCGTGGTACCTTCGCTTGGCGTGCGGCGTCGTCTGCTCCTTGGACTTGGACAGCGACGACGACGACGAAGAGGTCGACGAGAGCGAGCGCTTCAAGGATCCACCTCGCGCGGTGCGAGAGGACGAGAGCGACGCCGTGGACGACGAGGCCGAGCGCGTCTTGGCATTCGAGCTGCCGCTGCGCTTGCGTTGCCTTCGCGCGGCGCTGTGGTCGTCGTCATCGTCGTCGAGGAACACATCGTCGTCGTCGTCATCATCACCGGCATCATCGCCGTATCCATCATTGTCGTCGCTGTGTTCACTCGTGTAGGCGTCATCATCATCGTCGTCGTCGTCGTCGAGATCGGCTCGCTTCGAGAGGCGCGAGCGCTTGGTGCCAGTCGACTGCTTGGCAGCGGCTTCGCGTCGCGCACGGAGGTTCTGGTAGCGCTTGCGCTTCTTGATGGTCAACTCGTCCTCGACATACTCGTGCTCCTCCTCTTCCCACTACCACCACAACAACAGTAGCAGCAGCAGCAGCAGCAGGCCAACGACGGGTCAGCAGCCCAGCAAGCAAGGAGGGACGGTGGCGGTGGCGCGGATACACACCGTCGAGTTGCGCAGCACCGTGGCGCCATGTGCTGAATCGGACGTCTTGAAGACAAAGTTATCGATCTCCAACCTGTGGCGCCACACGTTGCACCACCAGTGAGCGGCAGGCCACCATTGATACGCGCACACTGCAGCGTACGCTTCCTGCTCGTCGATGGCGTCGGCAGCAGCGCCCGCCTCGACGGCCGCCATGTGTCACAGCACAACTTCCAATCGGAGCGGCGGTACGTATGGCAGCACGCTCCCTGCAACGCTCGGTGAACAACAACGCGCCGCGGGTGCCGCTACTGCTGTCGCCGCCGCCGCCGCCGCTGTACACTTCAAGCAAACGCCTTGCGAGGTGCCGTGTACGCGAGAGCGAGCGATCGATCGAGTGATCGACAAACGAACGAGATTTTCGCTTTTGACGGATGGGATTTTCGCTTTTGACGGATGGGATTTTCGCTTTTGACGGATGGGATTTTCGCTTTTGACGGATGGGATTTTCGCTCATTTGGTTCTTGTGCGTGTGGCTGCTGCGTATGCGCGAGAGAGAGAGAGCGTGCGAGAGTGTGAGTATTCGATTGACGCGCAGGTACCTCACTGAACGGCCACCAGCGCGACTCTAGTGGCGTCGTGCGTCGAGCAACGTGTGGCGGTAGTCTGTCGGTCGTTGTGGAGCGCGTGAGGCCGGCGGCAGTTGTAGCAGGATGGAGGCCGTTTCGATGCGAGTGTTCGTGTCGAGCTCGGTGTCGCGCGTCGAGGGCGAGCGCAAGACGCTGGTACGCGCGGTGACTCTCGTGATCGTATCGTGCGTCACACTCACTGTTGGTGGCCGTGGCGGTGGTGCAGGGCTACGAGATCCAAGTGACGTGCTTCAACTGCACCGAACTGCAGTCGCACAACTGGAGCCGCTTCAAGCTCGCTGCCGAGCTGGTGGCGCTCGATTCCAAGGTCCGCTTGGCTCGCTGGTTGGTTGGTTGGCTGGCTTGGCTCGCTGGTTGACTGACACACGAACGCGTCACGGACGTTGCGGTGGCTCAGCTCCACAAGGTGTATCCGAACGAGATGGAGGTGGTGGTCTTTCCGGCGCGCATCATTCGCAAGGCGCAGGCGAGCACCGCCGGCGCCAAGGCCTCGATACGCGATGCCTCGCGCGCTGCCGTCGAGCTGTACCTCAACCAGGTGCTTGCGCTCAAGATCCTCGAGTTCTCGACTGACCTTCAGGTACGCCACGAGCTCTCGCGCGATCACCGAGTGCATAATCACGCGCGCTGAGCTCTCTCTCTCTCTCTCTCTCTCTCGCTCTCTCGATCGTAGACCTTCCTGGACCTGGGCTCGCTGCCGACCGCCATTCCGTGGTACCTGCAAGCCAAGCAGCCGTTTCGGTTCGTGTCTGGCTCGCAGCTCCTGAACGAGATCGAGGAGGCGACCGGCGAGCAGCTGCTGGTGTCGATCAAGCAGCAGGAGACCGTGGTCGAGACGGCGCGCAAGGCCATCGAGGATGCGACCAAGGAGGAAGGCAGCGGCGCTGACGCGCTGCCGGCGCTCAAGCGCCACCTGGCCGAGAGCGAGATCGTGCTGTCGTCGCTGCGCGAGAGCTACGCTCGTTGGCAGCGTGGCGAGGTGTTGGACGACGATGTCTCGAGCAGCGCTGACGCCGACGCCGACGATGACGATGGCAGCAACCGCGCAATCGCCGTGCCAGTGCCAGGGCTCGGCGCCTCGGGCGCGACGCGTGCGCAGACCTCGACACCACAACTACTACAACAACAGCTGGCTACCGCTGCCGCCGGCGCGAATGAGCGCACCGCGTTGCCGCGCGCAAACTCGGCTGCTACGCCGCAGCAATGGGCCAAGCCGACACAGTGGGCCGCCGGCGCACGTACGCGAGCCGAGACGCCGCAACGCACCTTCCTCGAGCGCAAGGTACGTGGTGCCACCGCGCGTCTGATCCCGCCGACGCTGACCGTACACTCGAACGATGCATGCCCGCATATGCTTGCACCGACCTAGACTCCGACGCCAGGAGAGAGCCGCTTTCAGATGCGCTCGCCTGCCGCCGTCGTCGCTGCCGTTCCCGCGGCTTCGCCAAGCGCTCCTTCAGCAGCAGCCGAAGAAGCAACAGCAACAACCGCCACTCCAGCAGCGCCACCAGCAACCACACCGCCTGCGCCATCAGCCTCTCCTCTATGCTCGAGTGTGGACGACGACGACAACGACGAAGCACTGGCGTTCTCGGTCGACCTCTCGGCCGCCAACGCCGTCTACATTCGACCCAACCGCCGCAAGCCTTCGCGGCAGGTCGTTCCCTCGACCGCCTCTCCTGCCACCGCCACGACGGCCGAGCCGGAGCCCGAACAAGCGCGACGCGAGAGACCCAACCCGCCAGCGAGAAGCACGAGCGCCTCGAAAGTTGCGCGGGATCCTTCGAGCGACGGCGTCAGCCGGAGGAAGCCTGCCCCGCCCGCTACTGCTGCTTCTGCAAGTGCTGGTGGTGGTCGTAGTGGCGGTGCCTCTCCTGCTTCTGGTCGCGTGGCGGCGCCGCAATCACCAGCCGGAGCGAGCAAAGCGGGCACCACCAACACCGCCCCGGCTGCCACCGCGGCCGTGTGGGCAAGGGCACTCTACTCGTTCGAGGGAGACTACCAGACGCGCGAGCTCTCGTTCAGGAGTGGCGACCTGATCCGCGTGCTCGACAAGGAGCTTGCCTGGTGGCAGGGCGAGCTCCACAGCCTCAAATCCGCCTCGGCGTCGGTTCGTCGCGGCTGGTTCCCGTCCAACTACGTGGCACTGCTGTCGCCGGCCGAGCAGGCGCGGCTGCTTGGTGGCACGCCCGGCGCTGGCAGCAAGGGCAGCGGCATTCGTCGGCTCGAGTCGCCCTCGCGGCCACGACGTACGGACGATGAGTGGGAGGTCACCGAGATCTCGGATGCGGTCTCGAGCGATGACGACGCTCGCGACGACGACGACCTCGACGACGATCTCGACGACCTGGAGGACGACGATGACGATGACGACGAATCCGTGATCGCGGCAACGCTGGCGAACCCAGTGAACGAGGCAGCCGCCAACGCACAGCAGCGTCTCAGTCGCATCATTCGCTTCTCGACGGTGCTGCGTCAGCAAGACATTGCGGTCTTGAATTGGCAGTTGGCACAGCAAGCGTTCAAGTAGCGTCGTCGTCGTCGTCGACTCGAGTGGCTGCGCGATCGCGAGCGCACTGATGGCATGTGTAAATTATGAATACCGAATGATTGATTATTGATGCTGAATGGAAGAGGATGACGGTGCATAGTGCATGATGATGCTTGACGGAGAGAGAACGAGAGAGAGCAGCGAGAGATATCTACCTTGCGAACTGAGAGAGAGAGAGAGAGCGAGAGCGATGTGGTCACTACTTGGGAGCAGCAGCACCCACCAGCGCATCATACGGCTTCTTGGCGGCCATGAAGGCGGCGGCGACATCGGCGTCGCTCGAGACCCAGACCTTGGACCTAGGCACGTGGAGGTCCTTGAACCGCTCGGCCTTGTCGCGCGAGCCGCAGAACATGAGCACCGGCACCGAGGACTTGAACTTGCGGCGTATCCACTCGCACGTCTGCTTGCCGGCCTTGTCGTCGCCGTCACCGGGACGCGAGCTGTTGGTGACGATGCGCAAGCCACCGCGCGCTATCAGCTGCGCCACGAGCTCCTTGTGCTCATCGATCCACGTGCGGGCGTTCGGCAGCGTGGCGAACTGCATGATGTGCATGTGCGGATTCTCGGTCTCGACGCGCTTGACCAGCGCCGCGTTGGCCCCGCTGACGTTCGAGTCGATCCAGAGTGTGACCTTGTCGTTCGCCGAGAAGGCAACTTCGCGCGACCTCGACGGCGAAGTGAGCGCCGAAGCATCGCTTCTACTGCTACTGCTACTGCTGGTGCTGGTGCTGGTGCTGGTGCTGGCTCCAGACAGGCCCGGAGTTGGCGAGAATGAAGCTGCGGGCGATGGCGTAGGCGCACCGCCCGAGCTGGCGAGTTGTTGCTGAATGGCCTCGAGCGTCTCGACGATGCGCCAAAACAGCGGTCGAGTCTCGGGCGAGAGCGAGCAGCAATCGTTGACGAGCTTGACGAGGTCGGTCGGCATACTGGCTGGCTCCTTCCACTTGTTGTACCTAAAGACGCAGTAGGGATCGAGGGTTTGGAGCTGCGACGCTGGTGTCACGAGGAGACGGAGCAAGTATCCGAAGCAGTACACATCTGAAACCGCCCGACAACGACAATCCGCACGCACCCACGTACACATTAGCATTGCTCGCGAAATGCATGCGCGTGTGTGTGTGTGTGTGTGTGTGTGTGTGTGTGTGTGTGTGTGTGTGTGTGTGTGTGTGTGTGTGTGTGTGTGTGTGTGTGTGTGTGTGTGTGTGTGTGTGTGTGTGTGTGTGACGATGGCGACGGCGTACCAGACTTCTCGGTAAAGATGCCGCCTCGCGCGATTTCAGGGATATGTTGGGCTACTCGCGGTCTCTCGGAGACCATTCGCGTGAGCATGACGACGTTGAGCTTGGGCGTAAAGTCCTTGTCAAACTGTTCAGCAGGCGGAGGAGCATATGATGAGGATGATGTATCAGCACTGTGACAGGGTTTGTGGTCGCCAAGCATACCAGGACGTTGGCAGCCGTCAGGTTACGATGCAGCAACGGCGGCTGGCGGCTGTGGAGGTAGTTCATGGCCTGTGCGACGGCGAGCGCGATGCGGATCATCATGCTCCACGTGAACTGGCTGCGATGCGGTGGGGCGCCGGGCCGCGGTGCCTGCGGTCCCGAAGGCGAGTGGGCGCACAGGTACGACATGAGGCTCGCCTCGGGCGCGAACTCGGCCACGCTGCCCTTGAGCTCCTCGCAGAAGCCGTAGACTCGCAGCAGGTTCGGGTGCTCGAGCTCGGTCAACACCAAGGCCATGCGAGCGAACGCGATAAAGTCGGCGTCCGACAGGAAGCACGTGATGGCGACGTCCTTGTCGCCCCAGCGCGCCTTGTAGCTCGTGCCCGTGAGGCCCTTGATGATCTCGTACTTGTCGGTAAGCTCGCTGGCCGCGATGCGAATCGACGACGTGGCGCTCGCGAGCAGCGACGAGGCCGAGGTGTCGCTTTGCGTCGGCTCGATCCACGCGTGCATGTACTTGCTGACCGGGCGGATGCTCTCGACGTGCGAGGCCTCGAGGCGCGGTGCGCTCTCGGCCGACGTGACGAACGAGATGCCGACCAGGATCTGTGCGCGCTTGAACAACTCGATGCGGTGTGCCTCGACGACCGCCGTGCGGAAGTCGACCTGTGCCACGGTGTCGGACTCGAACCAGCGCTTGATCGACGGCAACATCTCGTTGGCCCAGAATCGTGGAGCGTCATCGCTCAGATCTGAGTGCCAACACCACGACGACGACGAGGAAACGAGTCAATTCCACAGTGCGCACACGGGAGAACGAGCACGATCGTGGGAAGTGCGCTCGTACACAGCAAATCGTTGTAGGCACTGGCGACGGCATGCTTGCAATTCTCACCGCTATCGGTCGAGATGATTCGTCGTAGCTTTTCGCGCAGGATACTCTTAAAGGTTCGGGCGACAATCTCGACTATTCAAGAGAGTGAGCGAGTGAGGAATGAATGAGGGAGGGAGGGATTCGCGTACCAAGCAAGCAAGGAACGGGATCAGTGCCCGAATTCAATGGCGCCGGGACACCGAGACACGCATCGTAGACACGTCCCAAGTAGCGGCAGTTGATGCCGCTGTTGTGGAGCTCCTGGATGAGGTTGAATTGCTGGATGCGATGCGCCGAGCGAACCCAGCGATCGGCAAAGTTGGGGATCACAATGTTCAACAGCCGATCGTACGCCTCGATCACACGTTGGTTGTGCTGCGTGTCCTGCTGGCCAAAGGGCGAGAAGGCGTCGGAGCTCAGTGCCTCGGGATTCGAGCGAACCAACTCAGGACGCAGGAGGCGATACAGATACACCAAACGATCGGGTCCCGTTCTGACACAGAAGAATCGAGTGAGTGAGTGAGATATCGTGAGATATCGCGAGTGAGTGAGGAGAAGCAACTAGGCAATGCATACGCAGTAGTGGCATCGAAGGGCTCGGCAGGGAAGAGACGAGCGAGGTCGAGCAAGTAGTAGCGACCATCGTAGCCACGATGCGCCTCCATATCGACCGGGCCGTAGATGGTCAGCTTGTTGTTGGGCGGCGCGGCGGCCGTGACCGAGTGGCCGGCGAGGTTGAGCGACTTGGCGGCCCACTCCATGCGGCTGTTGAACTCGGGGTCGCTGGCGACGATCGTGTTGCCGGCGTCGCGCGAGCCGTAGATCAAGGTCTCGGTCTTGCCGATCGGCACAAGGGCCGTGGCGATGATGCTATCGGGGGTGATGCAAGAACACGCGGCACGGACGACGTTGTTAGACTCGGAGTTGGCAATGTCGAGTGAGGACGAGTGTGTGCGTGGAGGTACCGGAAGCCGCGGTAGTCGATGATGGCCGCCAAGGGCACACACAGGCCGCGCTGCATGCCGATCGAGAAGATGGCATTCACGCCCTTGAGCTCTGCGCGCATAGCCGAGTGAATCTCGATCCCTCTCGCTCGTTCAGTCAGTAACAGGGAGGAGAGTGCCGTGCCGTACCATGACCGGCAGCCTTCATGGCATTGTGCACTCCGCTGTAGAGACCCAAGGAATCCAGCGCGTACTTGAAGAAGATTCCCTCGTGTAGGTACCTGCCAGGTAGCCATGCGAGTGAGTACGGCGTGCTTGCTTGATTGATAGGCAGGCAGGAGGAGGTAGTAGGAGGTACTTTTCGCCGCCGGCAGCGCCGTAGTCTTGGCCGGCGAGGGCGAAGGGTTTGATGGTCTTGGAGGAGATCGGCACAAAGTGCTCGTTGATGATGGTGACGGCGACGGCGGTCGCGCGGTCGTTGAACTGCGAGATGACCTTGCCGACCGTGCCGCGCAGCATAAAGTAGTTCTCGTAGATGGCCTGGAACTGGTCGTTCCAGCGGTACTCGACCTCGAGCTGCTCGGCGGTCGGCACCGAGGGCGAGAGCAAGGCGCCGGCGTCGCTGCTGCCGCCACCGATCGTCGCGGGCGCGCTGTCGGCTTCTGCTGCCGCTGCTGTCGCCGCCGCCGACGAAGGAACGAGCTGGAAGATGCCTGGGCGCGAGGCGGCATGCGAAGGCGCTGGCGCGCCCGGATAGAGCGCGTTCTCTGGCGGCTGCGGCGTTGGCGTCGCGACACCGTCGACGGCCGCGTAGATGACCGGGAACGACGGCAGCGAGGCGGTGTCGGCCGACGCCGACGACGCCGACGACGCTATGGACGACGACGCCGAGGACGACGCTATGGACGACGACGCCGTCATGCTGGGACCCTCGACCGACGGGCTCGTGAGCGACGGCGTGGCGGGCGTCGAGGGCGTGGCGGGCGTCGGCGGCGTGGTGATGTACGAGTTGGGCGTCGAGGCGGCGCCGGCCTGGCGCGAGAGCGTGAACTGGCGCTTGCAGCCGAGGCACACGCGCACCGGGCTCGGCCCGCACAGCGCCACGACCTCGGTGTACTTGGAGCACGCGCTGCAGAAGATGCGGCCGCATTGGCGACAGTGATGCTTGCGCACCGTGAGGCCGAACGCCTTGTGGCACTCGCGGCACGCCGTCACATCGTTGTCGAGCTCCCACGGTCCGGGTATCGGCATCGACGACGCCATGGCCAGAGCGAGCGAGCGATCGAGCAATCGAGGGATCGATGTGGATGGCGCGAAGGCAGCAAGCGAATGACGCGAATCGAATCGAATCGTAATTGTCGGATTCGATAGAAACAACAACAACAACAATAATTTACTGCGAGAAACGTTGAATGATGGATGGATGGAAACAGCAACAGCAACAGCAACAAGAAGAAGGAGACGGGAGGGATCGGAGGCGAGCGCGCCGCTCTCACGAGTGCGTCGTGGTGACGATGATGGTTCCATCGGGCGCCATCTCGCTCGTGGTGACCGTGGTGTCGACGGTGCGCCTGGACGGCTTGCAGCACGTGAGGCAGGCAATGATGGCGACCACGACGCCGATCACCAGCAACACCACGGCGCACGGGAAGATCAAGAAGGCGCCGAACGGGATCAGCATCATGCCGATGATGACGAGCGGGAAGAAGAGGCAGCCGACGATGGTGAAGATACACAGCGCAAAGAGGCCGGCGATGATCACGATGCCGAGCACGATGCAGAGCAGGCCGACGACGAAGCACACGGCGGCGAGCGAGAGCCACGCGACGGCGGCGACGGCCGAGATCTCAGCCAGCGGGAAGGGCTTGTTCTGATACTGCACGCCGCGACCTTGGCCGTACGAGACGCCGAGCATCTGGTACGGCGGTGGCGACGCAGGTTCGTACGGAGGAGGCGGTGGCTCGGCGGCCTCGGAGAACGTGGGTACCACATCAGCATCAGCAGCAGCAGCATCATCATGATGGCCATGATGCTCGTAGACCTCTGGGTGGTGGGTGGTGTCGTGGTCCATTGGTGAGATATTTAGCGAGATATGTGGCGAGCGGGTGTGCGAGCGATAAAGCGAAAGAGCAAAGAGCGGGTTCGTTCGCAGAAGAGCGAAACAGCAGAAAAGTCGCTCGCTGTTGCGCGGGCGTATTTATTCGCTTCTTCGCTCGTTCATTGCGCACTCTCCTCTCTTCCCTCAACAACAACCAACAACAAATCAATCGATCGATCACTCACCAAGCAAGAACACACACACACAAACGCAACAATGTTCTCCTGGTTGACTGGTTCACGTTCCTCCTCTTCCAATCGAAGTGGTGGTGGCTCCGACACCAACACCAACACCACGCCGAGTGCCGCTGCTTCTGCCGCCTCGTCGTCGTCGTCGTCTGGCGGCGCGCCTGCGAGTGGCGGCGGTCTGTTCTCGTTCGGCTCGTCGGTCGCGTACAAGAAGCAGCCGCAGGCCGTGGCAGCGACGCGCGAGTAGTACGTTCACGCGGAGGCGGTATTGGCTTGGCGCGACTCGTGCCTCACACTGCTCTCGCTTGCTTGCTTGCTTCAGTGACTATCTGTTCAAGCTCTTGACGATCGGCGACTCGAACAGCGGCAAGTCGAGCCTCATCATGCGCTTTGCCGTACGATCACCCGCTCACCCGCTCACTCGCCGTCAGCATGAGATGCGAAGCTCACCATGTCTCTCTCTCTCTCTCTCTCTCTCATTTCGTACAGGACGATACGTTCTATGGCGACTCGTACATATCCACCATCGGCGTCGACTTTAAGATCCGCACGATCGAGATCGAGGGCCGAGTGTACAAGCTGCAGATTTGGGACACCAGTACGTTGTTGTCGATGGCGAGCCGGGATGAGAGGAGATGAGCCGTAGTACTGAATGCCGTCCCCCACAACACACCACAACAGCTGGCCAGGAGCGCTTCCGCACCATCACGTCGTCGTACTATCGCGGCGCTCACGGCGTGATGATCGTGTTCGACCTCACGGACCAAGCGAGCTTCAACAACCTCAACCGTTGGATGCAGGAGCTCGACCGCTATGCGTGCGAGAACGTCTCCAAGATCGTCGTCGGTGCCAAGGCCGACATGGTCTCGAAGCGAGTGGTCGACTACGCCACGGCCAAGGAGTATTGCGATGGCCTCAACGTTCAGTACATTGAGACCAGCGCGCGTACCAACACCAACGTGCAGGAGGCATTCTTGATGTTGACGTCGCTCATTGGCCAGTACGTCGTCATAATTGCGAGAGAGGAGCGCGCAAAACTGATGATGATGATGATGATTGGTGGAACACAGACGAATGGGAGCACCGATCACGGCCATTCAAGCCGGCGCGCGACTGGATAACGTGCGCCTCGATGTTGAGAAGCAAGTGGTGGTGGATGAGGACGACGCCGAGAGCTTCAGCGAGGGCGAGCTCGACGAGGACCTCGAGGAGTTGGTGGAGAAGAACCGCGACGAGAAGAAGCAGCAGCGCTCGAAGGAGCAGAAGAAGAGCGCCGGCGCCACGTCGATCAAGCACAAGAAGACCGACGTCAACGTGTTCCGCCTCGACCTCGGCAACCTGGCACAGGAGGTGCAGTGCTTCACGGGCGACCCGGTGATCTGCCACCATTGCGGCGTCATGTTCGACACGTACTCGACGCTCACCACCATCTCCAAGAACGACATTCGCGCCGTGCAGGCCGAGCAGGCGGCCGCCGGCGCGCGGCAGGACTGGATTCCGGCGCCGCCGATTCACGACAAGTTCGTGGGCCTCGTCGAGAACGCGCTGCCGGCGTCGGACGACGATGCCGAGGCCGAGTCGTACTGGAAGTGCAACTTTTGCGGCGGCTTCACGCGTGCCGAGCTCGACGAGGGTGAGATTCCCACCACGGACTGCATCGACTACTTGGTCGAGCCACCACCGGCCATGCCATCGACTTCAACCTCCGATGGTTGCAATATCATCTTTTGCATTGGTATGTTACCCGCACTCACTCACTCACTTATTCACTATGATTGACTCGATTCGATTCGATTCGATTCGATTCAGATATCTCGGGCTCCATGTGTGTCACATCCGAGATTGAAGGCACCGTATCATTGAAGGGCGCCTCGAAGCGTGAGGCTCTTGCTCGCGAGCTTGGTGCGGCGCACGGCGGCGGCAACCAGTATCTGCCGGGACAGCGTCGTGGCGTCACGCACGTGAGCCGCCTGCAGTGCGTGCAATCGGCGGTCGAGCAACAGATCGAGGCCGTGTTCCGCGAGAACCCGCACAAGCACATTGGTCTCATTACGTTCAGCGACGACGTGACGTTGATCGGCGACGGCGCGCAGGAGCCGGTCGTGGTGTCGGGCGACAAGCTGCGCTCGTTCGATCAGCTGCAGGAGATCGGCAACTCGTTCCTGCTGTCGCGGCCGGTCGGACAGGCCAAGGACGCGCTGCTGCGCAAGCTGTGGGACCTCGAGGAGAGCGGCGCCACGGCGCTCGGCCCGGCGCTGCAGCTCGCGATCGCGGTCGCCGGTGCGCGACCCGGCAGCAGCGTGTTCCTGTGCACCGACGGCCTGGCGAACGTCGGACTCGGCTCGCTCGAGGACTCGGAGCGCGAGTGTGCGCTCTTCTACACCGAGCTCGCCGAGCAGGCCAAGCTGCGCGGCGTCACCGTGACGGTCATCAGCCTGATCGGCACCGAGTGTGCGCTCGAGAGCCTCAGCATCGTGTGCGAGCAGACGGCCGGCTCGGTGCAGCGCGTCGACCCGGTGCAGCTCACCGGCAACCTGGTGGCGTTCGCCGACCGACCGGTCGTGGCGTACGGCGTCATGGCCATGGTGCTGCTGCACCACGGCCTGCAGTTCCGCGGCGAGATGGACGACGAGGGCGAGAACCGCAACTGGGTCGTCAAGGACCTCGGCAACGTGACGCGCGGCAAGGAGCTCACCTTCTCGTACGCCTTCCGGCCCAAGGACCAGTGCGACCTCTCGGGCATCGAGCAGATTCCCTTCCAGGTGCAGGTGCTCTTTACGCGCCCCAACGGCATGCGCTGCCTGCGCGTCGCCACGGCGCGCGTCGCCGTCACCGACGACCGCGCACAAGCCGAGCAGCACGCCGACATTGGCGTCATCGGCACGCACGCCGCACAGCGCGCCGCCAAGTTCGCCAAGGCCGGCGACTACGAGAAGGCGCAACTCGAGACGCGCGCCGCTCAGCGCTTCATCATGCGCAACGCCGACGTCGACCGCGTGTCGCTCTTCTCGAACCACGTCGAACAGATCGACCAAGTGCTGCGAGCTGAGCGACAGCGCGAGAAGCACGAGGACTCCTCGGTACCGCCATCGACGTTCGCCACAACCACCACCACCGCCGCCGCTCCGTCGTCGTCCATCACCGAGGTGGCAAGCAAGAAGAAGCGAACCAAGCGTTCGGATGCTGCTGCCACAGCCATCTCGTCGGCGTTGACGCACAAGTTTGATTGAGAGCGCCAAGCCATTCCGCCTCGCATTCATTCATTCATTCTCGTGATTGTACAGTTCTTCTCTTCTCCCTCTCTCATACATACATACATAAAATCCTCCTATTCTATTGATGATCACAGACATACAACAGGCCTCTACTCTCCACCATGATGTGGTTCGGCCGCGGCAGCAGCGAATACTTGCGCCCCGTGCTCCAACACGTACTCGAGCGAACCAAAGATGAAGAAGGTCGCTGCCGAGCCAGTGGTGCTGCGTTTCCGTGCGAGTGCTTTGCGTACGGCTTCTGCGTTCCACTGCCGGCCCCACGGAATGTAGGCACTCTCATACAATGGCGCTGCACCACCACTTGTACTGCTGATGGTGGTGTCGCTGGTGGTGTTGTTGCTGGTGGTGCCGAAGCCACTTCGTTTCGCTGCGGTCTTGCTGCCAAGGCGCAACTGCAACCGAAAGATCTTGCTCAACAATGCCACCAAGTGTGGCGCCTCGAGTGCTGCGGCAGCGCTCTCGGCCGAGCAGTCGACCGTCGTGGCGTACACCAGCAGACCGAAGCCGCGTGTCGCGTACTTGATGTAGCGCGCCTCGTGCGCCACGAGCTGCGTCTGAAATTGCCTCCGCGACACCAAGTTGACGCCGGTCGAGAGCGCACGACACCAGCGCCGCGTCGCTAGCACGCGCTCGCCGTCGTAGCCCACCATGACGCAGTCGAGATCGAACGACGCCAGCACCTCGAGCTTGCTCGAGTACGGCCGCACGATCACCTGCACGTGCCGGTACGGGTAGCAGCACGCGAGCGTGAAGCAGTTCTTGGTGCGCACCACGACCACTTGCGACTCGTCGAGTCCCGTCGCGCGCAGCACTTGGTCGCGTATGCGGCGCACCTTGCTCTCGACCTGCGCCGGTGACAGCGGGCCCACGAGGAAGATGTCAATGTCGGCACGGTTCCACGCGCCATCGCCGCCGTCGCCATCGCCGCCAGCACCGCTCGCCACCGCCGCGCGGTCGAACGACTTGAGCGTGCACGCCAGCACGGCACCGCCGGCCACCAGCACCGAATCGTCCCACTCGAGGTACCGCAGCATGCCCGAGGTCATGGCGTCAAAGTTGGCGCGGAACTCGGCGAGCGACTCGACGATCAGCCGCTCGCCGGAACGCAGGCCACGCAAGCACGCCGGAAACACCATCAGCTGCGAGCGCTCCCACGCGTCGAGCTCGCGCACCACCGGGAACCGATCACCCGCCGCCTCCACGCTGCTCGTCGCTGTCGACCACACGTCGACGCCGAAGCTCTCGTTGGCGAGGCTCACGCGCTCGCCCGACACGAGCGCCAGCGACTCGAGCTCGAGCTCGGCCGCCGTGGCCGGAGGCGACATGAGCAACGCCGACTTGGTGACGGCCGCGCAGTACTGCACGAAGCGCATGTGGTCGAGCAGCAGGTCAAAGTTGCGACAGCTCGGCCCGAAGCACTCGTCCGGCACGACGCCGAGCGCCCGCACGGCCTCGCGCACACGAGGTGGCACGTAGTACAGCGTCACCTGTCGCACGTCGGCCGGGCAGAAGCGGCCGAGGAATTCGATGGCGCTCGGCAGCCGATTGGCCGCGTGCTCCTGCTGCAGCACCTTGGCGATCGAGGCCGCGAACAGGTCGTTCTCCACCATGCGCTGCAGCTGCTGCCGAAGTTGCACGAGAGAGCTCTCGACGAAATCGGCGCTGCCTGCAGAGGCCACAGCAGGAGGAGCAAGAGCCAGGGGAGTGACGGCCTGCGTTCGATCAACGCGCAGGGCAGCAGCAGTAGCAGCAGCAGCAGCAGCAGCAGCAGTTGTAGTGAGGGAGAATCGTGGGCCTCGTAATGATGTTGGTGTTGGTGTTGGTGTTGGTGTTGGTGTTGGTGTTGGTGGTGGTGTTGCGATAATGGTGGCACGTGGAGCTATCGAGTAGGTTGACGGCTTGAGGGCAAGCTCCCTACACGAGAAGTGTCGGTGGATGGTTAGAAGAAGAAGCGGCATCATCCGAACGAGATAATACGAGAGGAGCTGGCGTACCAACGAAGCTCACGCAGTACGTGCGCCGGAATCGGCTTGGTGGCGTTGTTGTGCTGGAGGCGGGAGTACAAGTGATACGAACAATGCTTGGTGCTGAAGGACTTGGTGCCTTGGAACTCGGTGACCTGCACGCCGGTGACGGCAATGTCGTCGCCGGCAAGCAGCGAGCAGTTGGTGGCCTCGTCGTACCAGAGCGACAGCTTGACGGCCGGATAGCACGTGACGGTGCGGAGCGGAATGGCGTTGTTGCGCCGTGACGTGATCTCGCGCAACGGGCCGACGTGCAACACGCTCGCCACAAGGTCGACGACGCTGCCGGGAGCGCTGGCGAGCGCTGCCGACGTGTTGAGAAACTTGGGTACAATGTGCGGCAGCGTGGCGACCGCGGCGGCGTTGCTTGCATCGAGTGCCGTCACGAGGCTGGAGTCGCGCAGCGCAAGCTGGTACTGCTGGCCGCGAATGTCCGTGTACTGGTAGCAGGTCTTCGACGCCGGCTGCACAACAAAATTCGCAATGCCGCAGACGCCGTCCTCCTGCACGCCAGCCAGCAACGACCGCGCGCTGCCAAAGGCCACGGCGCGAATGCGGCTGCCGTGCGCGTCGACCACGTCGGCGTACATCATCTCGACCTCGCTGCCCGTCTCGCTCGAGGTCCACCAGATGCGCGGCGAGCAAAAGTACACGCGCACCAGCACGGCACGTCGCTCGGATGGCGCATACGGACGCAGCGACGTGATTGGCGAGTAGTTGACGAAGCGCGACACCGAGCGGCTGCCGGCATCGACTTGGTGCCGCTCGAGTGTCGGCGCCTTGGCGGCACGCGTCTGGTCCACCACCGTCTCTGGCTCCTTGCGCTTGCCGAGCGTGGCGACAGGAGGCTCTCTCACAAGCACGGGAACCACGGCAGGCGTGGCGGCAGGAGTCTCACGCACCTCCTCCGACAGTCGCCAGTCGATCGGCCGCTTGCCGACCGACGCAAGGTACTCGTTGGCGAGGCTAAAGTGTCGGCATCCAAAGAAGCCTTGCGCGGCCGACAGCGGCGACGGGTGCGCGGCCAGCAGCAGCCGATGCCTCGTACCGTCGATCAGCGTCTGCTTGGCGTGCGCCGGCTTGCCCCACAGCATGAACACGACGCCCGAGCAACGCTCGTTGACGGCCGAGATGATGGCGTCGGTGAAGTGCTCCCAGCCGGCCGAGCGATGCGAGCCCGGCGAGCTGATGCGCACCGTGAGGCACGTGTTCAGCAGCAGCACGCCTTGTCTCGCCCACGCCGACAGATCGCCCGAGGTGCACGAGATGCCGAGGTCCTTGCGCAGCTCGCAGAAGATGTTGCGTACCGACGGCGGCAGCGCGCCGGTGCTGGAGACGGAGAACGCGAGGCCGCTCGCTTGGCCCGCATGCACGTATGGGTCTTGGCCAAGAATCACGGCGCGGACCTCTGCCAGTGGCGTCAGGGCCAGTGCGCGACACGTGAGGTGCTCGGGCGGAAAGACCGTCGTGCTTGCTCGCTCGCGAGCCACGAACTCCACCAGCCGCGCAAAGTATGGCTTGTCGAACTCGCCCGCCAGCGCCTCGTGCCAGCCAGTCTCCGCGCCACCGATCGAATCGATAATGGCCGCTCGCTGCTGCGCGGCCGTGGGCGAACGAGTGGCAGAGCTCTCCTGCCGTGTCGTGCTGGTGCTCGTGCTCGTGCTCGTGATGGAGGAAACGCTGGGAAACGCTGGTGGAACCACTGCCGAGGTGGACGCGCACTCGAACTCCACCAAGTACTCGAGCCGTATCTGCGAAGTATTGTACACCACGTACTCGCAGTCGCGAAAGTCGGTCGGCAGCAGCGGGGTCGACTTGACACCGATGCAGCTGTGATAATTGAGCGGCGCGCTCGTGAGCGTCGGGTCCTGGGTAAAGAGATGCTTCGAGCGGCCGAGTGCCACCGTGCACACGAGCGCGAAACGGTGGTTGGCGAACGAGCGGCTAGCTTCCGATACCGCTGCTCCTGCTCCTGTTCCAGTGGGCGTTGAGGTGTACCGAGCGGCCGTAGTGATGCAGTCACCAAAGTAGATGCCGGCTCCCATGAGGCCGACGTCGGTGCGACGGCCGCCGAGTTCCGTGAGCTTCCGAGGCAACATGAAGCCGCGCGACAGCAGGCCGAGCAGATTGTCGACGCGCGAGCCATGCAGCAGCAGACGGCTGTTGTACACGGGGCAGCTGCTGAAGCGCGCCGCTTCGGACTCGCGCTGCAGCCGATAGATGGCGTGCAGCTCGAGCCCGAGTTGCGCCGTCGCCTGGCGTTGCTCGTCAGCTTCGAAGGTGCCCTCGAGGCCTAGCAGCGCCAGCACCGTGCGGCGTAGAGGGTCGTTGTCGGCCACGCGCTCGATGCTCACGCCCAGAGCACGGTAGCGCAGCTCCTGCGGCGAGAAGCTTCGCTCACCGCTCGATTGCAGCAGCAGTTGCATGTCGCGCATTCGCTGCAGCGTCTCGCGCTTCTCCTCGATCTTGAACGCCGAGTCGATGATGGCGTGTGCCGGAGATGCATCGGGATCGAGAACGTGAGGAATCACCGAGTAGAATCGCCCTGAGAGCGTCGTGATGGCGCTCGTGATCGCACTCTCGATGCTGCTGGTGGTGCTACTGGTGGAGCTAGTGGTTTGTGTGCGCCGACGAGTAAGCTCAGCCTCAAGGTCGTCGAGGATCTTCTCGCCACGCTCGATCTGCTCGGCCGTCAGAACACCGAGAGGCGTTTCGATGCCACGCTCGGTGATCTTGCCCGCAATGGTCTTGGTGAGCGCGTTGGTGGCTTCGGCATACAGCATATCCACCAGCGCGAGAACCGATGACGATGACGATGACGATGACGACGACGAGATCGAAGCACTCGGGCTTGGTGTGAGGGCCTGAGAGTCGGTCGTGGCATTCGTGGTATCGGCAGACCCTACGCTCGGTGCCGCAAGCGCGACACTCTGGTAGCCCTTCTGCTCCGAGCTCTTGTCCTCGAAGATGAGGTCGTAGATCATTTGCGCCTGCTGCAGCGTGTCGAGGTAGCGGCACTCGCGGCGTGCTTGCTGCTCGGTGTCGCCCACGCGACCGTAGTGTGTAAAGACGCGGAACGGCTTCGGGCACGGTGTGTCGCCGGTGGCCTGGTGCACTTGTATGGCGTAGAACTTGTTCTCGTTGCTGTGGAGGTCGCAGTAGTTGAATACGTGCGAGCGCAGCACCTGGTACGAGCTGGGAAACGGCGGCTCGTTCGCGGCGCCCAGCGTGTAGATGCGAGTGAGACCCCAATGGCGCTGTCGCTTCGGATGGTCGTGGCGTGACAGCACCGAGGCTGATGGTGGTGCCGCTTGCTCGGCGCTCGGCGGCGGCGATCGAGGCGGTTCACACTCGGCGACGCCAGAGCCACCGGTGCTCGAAGGGCTCCACGACACGAGCAGCATCTCGCTCGCACGCTCGTCGTGCTCCTCCTCCTCGCCACTGCCGTCGAGGTGGCCTTGTCCAGTGAGAGAGTGCTCGTTCTCCTCGTCGGCAATCTCGGTGTGCTCGTACGAGGACTGCGGCATCGAGCGCGATAGGCTGGGCTCGTTCTTGCCGCGACGGCTGCGTGACAGCAGCGATGCGCGCCACGCAGCCTCGCGCTCGTCTCGCTCCAGCAGCACGAACGGCTGGTGCTCGAGCACACGCTCGGCGCCGATGCACGAGTACACGAACCCGACCGACACGAGCGGCACGCCATAGCGCAGCGCCAACACGACCTTGTAGCCGCGATGAGCCGCATCGGCCTCGGTGCCGAGCAGAAAGTCGGTCGCGGCGCCGATCGCACTCGAGAGCGCGCCGTGGTGCTGCTTGATCGTGGCCTTGAGCTGCTGGTTACCGACGAGCGAGTTGCACAAGCAGAACCGCCGGCCAGCAAACAGAGGAGGAGGAGGAGCGCCACTCGTCATGATGGTCGAGCGAGCGACACGAGGCGAATGAGCGAACGCGAAGGAAAGAACAGCAATCGCGAAGGAAAGAACAGCAATCGCGATTTGTGGTGGTGGCGTTCGAGGAAGAGTTTCGCTGCAATGTCTCTCGTCCGCCGCTCGCGCGCATCATCGACATCATCGCTCGTGCTGTTGCTCGTCGCAGCGATCGTGGTGGTCGTGGTAGCTGCTCCAGCAACAAGCAACAACAGCAGATCTCACAAACAACCTGCTGATGACGCACCCATTCGTCGCGTTGCTATCGTAGGCGGTGGCATCGGTGGCGCTTGTACGTGTACTCCAACGATCTCGACACATCACCCTCCACTGACTCGTCTGGTCTCGTCGTCAAAGCTGCGGCCTTCCATCTGCGCCAGGAACTCGGTGATCTCGTCGAGATCACGCTCTTTGAACGCAGCAACTCTCTCGGTGGCCGCGTCGCTGACGCCCTCATCGATGGCCAGCGTGTCGAGCTCGGCGGCGCGGTCTACAGCGTCGTCAATCGCTTGGTGCGCGATTGGGTCGCGCTCTTCGCGCTCGATACCTTCGATCCGACCGACACGCTGCCCGCCGACGCTCCGGCCGGCGCCGCCGACGACCGCCTCGGCCTGTGGGACGGCTCGCGCTTCGTGTTCCAGACCGGCTTCTCGCGCCTCGGCAACATGGTGCGCGGCCTCGGCCGGTACGGCTTCGACTCGTTCCGCGCCAAGCACCTGCTGTTCAACGACATTCTGCCGCGCTTCGAGCGCATCTACGATCGCCTGCAGCGCGACAAGCAGCCGCTGCCGAGCGTCGACGCCATGCTGCGCCTCATGGAGTTCGAGCCGCTGGTGCACGTGACGCTGCGCGACTTCCTCCTGACCAACGCCACCTTCAATCGCGCCTTCGTCGACGAGATGGTCGAGGCCATGTCGCGCGTCAACTACGGCCAGAGCAACTCGGAGCTCCATGCGCTCGTGGGCCTCGTGTCGATGGTCGGAGGCTTTGGCGACTGCCGCACGGTGCGCAGTGGCAACTCGCACCTGGTGCGCCTGCTGGTGAACGCCTCTCGCGCCGAGACCTTGCTCGATGCCGCTGTCACGGCCGTGTCGCTCGATGATGCTGCTGCTGCCACCTCCTCCTCGTCGTCGTACCGCGTCGAATACCTCACGACCAACGAAGCTGGCAGTCGCGAGCGACGTACGCGCTCGTTCGACGCCGTCGTGATTGCGAGCCCGCTCGACTCGTCGGGCTCGCAGATCGCGCTCTCGGCCATTCCGAACATTGCCACCAAGCTCACCAAGCTGCGCCCGTACCACGTGACGCACGCGACCTTCGTCACTGGCACGGCGCGCCTCGCCGACTACTTTGGCCAGCCGTCGGCGTACTCCTCGCAGCCGCACAAGATCCTCGCCACGGCCGACGCCTCGGCCTTCACGAGCCTCGTCGTCAAGCACCGCTTCAGCCACGGCTCCGAGCGCCGCCTCTACAAGGTCTTCTCGCGCGCCGCCCTCAACGACACGCTGCTCGACCTGCTGTTCGACGGCCGCACCTCGACCTCGCGCAAGGTCTGGGAGGCGTATCCCAAGCTGGCACCGCTGTCGCACGCGCCCGACATTGTGCTGCACGAGCGCCTCTTCTACCTCAATGCCTTCGAGTACGCCTTCAGCACCATCGAGACCGAGGCTCTCGCCGGCCTCAACGCCGCGCTGCTGGTCCGCGATGCCTTCTTGCGCTCGGCACCCAGCAGACATTGATCGAGGAACCGCCACCACAGCTCGTATTGCGAATGACGACGACAATGTATTGAGGCTTGCATAGATTGGTTCGCTGGCTGGCTGGCTATTGTGCATATGTGTGTGTGTGTAAGAGGATACCACAATGCCATCCGCTTTTCGGTGAGTACACGTTGTAACAACAAGAGGAACAAGAGGCGTAGAGAGAGGGACCAAGGAGCTCTCTCTCCACAGTTGGAGAAGTAGTAGTGGAGGTGGTGGCTGGCGGTTCGGCAGGCTATTGCTGTGGCGGTGCGTGCTCCTGCACTGGCCCCGCCAGCGCAAGTGCCTGTTGCTCGTCGGCCTCGCGTGCCATTCGGGCCTTGATGCGGCGAATGTCGTCCTCGGCCTTGCGCAGCCGCCAGCCCAAGAAGCTCTCAAAATCGTAGTTGCTGTACGTGCTGCGCTCGCCAGAACCGCGATCAGTATACCTGCGAACAGCTATCCATCTCTCGTGCTCGCGCACTCTCTTTGGCGGATGCCTGCGTACCGTGCACGGCGAATAAAGTTCTCGGCTGCTTCGAACTGCCGCTCGAGCACGGCGATCTCGGCGAGACCGCACAAGCTCCACGGAATGGCGTGCGTCTCGTCGGTGACGCGCTTGTCGTACTGCAGGTTCGAGTCGTAGCACTCCTTGGCCTTGGCGTAGTCCTTGAGGTGCGCGTGGCACGAGCCGGCCAGGTAGTTGTAGCACACCTTGTCGTCGACGAACTCCATCAGCGGCTCGGCCTTGTTGAGCCACTCGAGCGCCTCGGTGAAGTTGCACGCCTCGTGCAGCAGCGTCGCGCACAGGTACGTGCTCATGAACGGCCGATAGCCGTCGAACTTGATGTATTGCTTGGCGCGGCGCTCGGCATACTCGTCGTACGCATGGCCCTTGCGCACCCACGGCAGCAGCTTCTTCATGTACTCCTTGGCGCGTTTTTTCTGTCGGTCCCCCGCATTGTGAGTGAGAGAGTGAGTGTGTGTGTGTGAGTAGTGAGTGAGTGTGCCATCGTACGTCCTCCAACATGTGATATGCCATTCCGATCTGGAAGCCACAGTAGGCACGGAAGGCCTCGCCGGTCGCGCCTTCGAGGTAGTGCTCGAGGTGCACGAGCGCCTGCTTCCACTGCAGCTGCAGCGTGTTGTTGTATCCGAGCTCGTACTCGATCTTGAGCTGAAAGTCCGGCAGCTCGGCCGCAGTGTCGTACGCCGATTGGAACGCCTGCACGGCCTTCTCGAGGTTGCCTTGCTTGCGTGCCACGTAACCAATCGTGTAGAAGCACGGCGCACACGTGCTACATCAAGCGCGCACACACACACACACGCACACACGCCAGTCAGCACCAGAGGCACGCCCTCACGCCTTGCTGGCCCTCACATACGGATACGTGGCAATCTCCTTCTCGAGCACCTTGTCGGCTTTGCGGCACTACACCAACAACAACAACCACAATAACAACGACGATATGATGGCATTCCTCAGCTTGTGCTCACTTGCACCATCACTTGATCGACGATACGCACGTCAAAGAAGAAGAAGCCCTGCACCCACGACATGAGCATCGCCGCCAATGGCGCTCGAAACTCGTTCGAGCTCATCACGCTCTCAATCTCCTTCATGGCCAGCGGCCGGTCTCCCTTGAAGCCGATGCCCTCGACCAGCCATTGGAAGTGGCGCGGCACGACCGACAGCGCAAAGTGGAAGATCGACATGCCAAAGTCGATGCTGCTCGATAGCAGCTCGAACAGCGGGAAGCTCGTCGGGCCTGTGTGGCCACACGGACGAGACGCCCGTGAGTCATGGTGACTGAGCGCGACGGAATCCATCTCGATCGCCAGTCAATACTCCTCGCGTGGAGTGCGTACCCGGTGTGCCAGTCTCCTCGGTGCCGCGGATGGCGCTGCGAATGTACGCGCACTCCTCGAATCGCTTCCACGAGCTGCGAAAGTCGATCATGCCCTTGACGTACTTGAGCTGCTTGAACTTGAGGCTCGCCTCCCACAGCAGCAGCTCGGCCACCAACTAAAAATACGCCCCACATCATCGTCGGCATCGGTATCAACATAAGAGCTGGAAGCGAGAGAGTCTCGCTCGGCAGACGTACGAGCTTGCAGTAGAGCCCGTTCGTGATCTTGAGCTGTCGCACGTGTTCGTCGGACGAGAGCGCCACCGGGCCCGAGGCGTCGCTCGCGTCGCCTGCGTCGTCGGTCGTCGAGACGCAGCCGATTTGATCGAGGTTTTGCAGTGACTCGGGGTCCTCGGTGGCTTGCTTGGTCGGTGGCGGCAGCGTGGCCACGTACGCTTTCTACTCGACCGAACCAACGAGCGAACCAGCGAACCAGCGAACCAGCGAACCAGCGAACCAGCGAACCAGCGAACCAGCGAACCAGCGAACGAACGCGTGAGCGTGCGAAGTCGACAGCACGAAACGAAGCGTAGCGTACCAAGTCCGGGCGGCAGATCTTGTACAATGCCTCGACACGCTTGCGCGAGTTCTCGAGCCGCTTGTAGGCTGTGGCGTAGTCGGCCTTGGTCTCGGTCAGCACGGCGCGACACACCGACACCTGCGCGAGTTCGTTCCGATCGCCAACACGGATAGCATGGCGCTGCCTCGTTAGCCACCATCGCTATTGCCACTCAATCACTCTCTCTCTCTCTCTCTCTCTCTCGCTCTCTCGATCCAGACGTGCGCGCGCGGTATACCTCGCTCTGAAACACGGCAAAGGCCGGATGGCGGTCGACGTTCTGAGCGAGCAGCGCCTCGCCCTCGGCGACCTTCATGTTCCACAGCAGCTCGAGCGCTCGCTTGAGCTGCGTCACATCGGGAATGATGAGCTGATCCATGACGAGAATCACCGCCCCGTTGTAGCGTAGGGCGTGTGTGTGAGAGAAGGGAGTGTGGCGAGAGTGCTGAGGTGAGGCGCGAGACGAGCGCGTCGAGGAGCTGCCCCAAGAGACGAGAGAGAGGTGCGCGCGGCAGCGGGCAAGAGAAGAGAAGAGAAGAGAAGAGCGAAAAGTACGCTCGCTACGACTCGCTCTCCCGCGCATTTGGCCGCGATATGGCGCCGGCTCACAACAATATCTCTATTCATGTGGCAGTCCTTTTGGTTTGAAGAGAGATAGAAGATTTCATTTCATATGGCTACTACTACTGCTGCTGCTGCTACTGCGCTACGATGGCGGAGCATTGTCCTTGCCTCGGGCACCGCGGCCTCCACCTCGGCCTCCGCGGCGGCGTTTGCCTGCCGCACCGCCGCCGCGTGTCGCTTCCGCCGTCGATGCCGCTGCCTCCGTGGTGGCGCGCGCCAGAGCCGCCTGCGCCGCCGTCGTGGCTTGCCTGCGCTTCGGCCGCACGAGCTTCGGTCGCGAACTCGACGCGCCGACCGCTTGCCCTGCTGCGGGCGTCGCAGCGCCTCCTGCCGCCGCCTCTGCCGTCGTCGTTGGCGTTGGCGTTGCGCTGCCATCGTCAGCTGCCGCTGAACCAGCCGCCGCTGCCTTGGGCGATTGCGGCGCTTCCTCAAGCTCGCTCTCGTCGGCTTCGTCACCCTCGTCGGCTTCATCTCCTTCGTCTGCCGCCTCGAGCTCGGCCTCGTCTCCTTCGTCATCCAGCTCGCTGTCGTCGAGTGGCGTTTCAGCTCCGCTCGCCATTTCCTCGACTGCGGCTGCCGCTGCCGCCGCCGCTGCTGCTTCTTCGGATTGCATCGAATCAGCAGTATTGACTGCGGCCTCGGTCTCGACCGCTACGGCTTCTTTCTCGACCGCTACGGCTTCAGGCTCGGCCGCAGCCTCAGGCTCGGGCTCGGGCTCGGGCTCGGGCTCGGCTGATTCAGAAATCTCGGCAGCCACTGCCTCAGCAGGCTCTACCTCATCAGCATCTGCCTCGGTTGCACCGGCCACCTCGGCTTCTGGCTCGGCTTCGGCAACCACCATCGAAGCTGCGTCGGTGGCAGCCTTCTCGGCCTCGGCTAATTCCGCCGCCGCCGCCACCGCCACCGACGGCGTACTCGTGCTTGCTGTCGAAGCGGCAGCGCCGTCGGTAGGCGCCGCAGGTGTCGTAGCCACGTCCATGGCGGTCGCGGGCTCCGCGTGGGCGCTTCCAGGCGAGAGAGGCGAGGTGCCAGCAAGGGCTTGCAGCCATACGTTTGCCTATACCACGAGTTAGTTCAGTGGTCTTCTCTCTCTCTCTCTCTCGTTCTATCGCTTGCTCGCCTTGTATATACCTGGAGAATCTTGGCCACTTCCGATCCCGGGCGCACCGGCAACGTACCGCCTATCGCCGGCACGGAGGTGGTCGGTGCCGCGGCAGTCGGTGCCGGAGCAGTCTCGCCCACTGCCTTGGCGGCCTCCAGCGAAGCTGCTGGACTTGGCGTATCGGGTGAGTCCGAGCGCTGCTTCTTGCCAGGGCCTTGGTCCGGCAGCGCATCCTCGGCCTTGCGCTTCTGAAGCAGTCGCTTGGGCCGCGGAGGTACGGTACCACTCTCGCCGGAGGCCGGTACTTCGGTGGCAGGAGCAGGAGCAGCAGGAGCAGGTGCAGCAGGAGCTGGTGCAGCAGCAGGAGCAGCAGGAGCAGCAGGAGCAGCAGGAGCAGCAGGAGTTGGCGCAGCAGCAGGTGCTGGTGCAGCAGCAGGAGCAGCAGGTGTAGGCACTTGAGCCACTGCTGGAGTACCTGGTGCAGCAAGAGCCGGTGTAGCAGCAGGAGCAGCAACAGCATCGGTTGCGGCGGCCGTGGGTGCGGCGTTGGGCTCTGCTGGAGCACCACCTACGCGGCTGCGGTACGCCTTGAGCAGCTTCTGGAACTTTTGCTTGTTGGCCTCGAGTTGCGCCGCCAGCTCGTCCTTGGCGCTCTTGCTCTCCGCCAGCTGCTTGGTGGCAGCATCGCGGGCGGCCGTGAGCTCCGTCACTTTCGCCGTGAGCTCCGACACCTTGGCCGTGAGGTCCGAGACCTTGGCCGTGAGCTCGGTCACTTGCGCGTTGGCCTCTTGCATCTTGCTTTCGTGTTGTTCGCTGTCGCTCTTGAGACGACGAGCAATCGAGCCGATGGACTTGAGCTTCTTGGTGACCTCGGCCACTACACAGTGGTTCGTTGGTTCGGTGCATCAGTCGACTTGCTCTCTCTCTCTCTCTCTCTCTCTCTCTCTCTCTCGAAATCAATCGAACGTACGTTGCGTCTCGGCTTGAGTGCGCTTCTCGAGCTCGGCCGTCAAGCTCTCATCGAGCTTCGTTCGCTCGGCTTGCAAACTGCTGAGTGACGTCTGTGCGGTCGCCAGCTCGCTGAGCGCCGTCTCGCACTTGAGCTTGAGTGCCTCGTGCTCGGCCGGGTCGATGCGCTGGTACTTTTCGAGCAGGTCGTTGACGCGGCGCTCCCAGACACGAGCCTCCTGCACGGCCGCGAGCTTTTGTGCTCGAACCGCCTCGAGCTCCACGAGAGCGCGGTCCTTCTCGTCGCGCAGCGGCTCGAGTTGCACCGAGAGCTGCTCGTACTTGACCTGCAGCTCGTGCATGCGCTTGACCGTGCTCTCCTTCTCCTGTCGCAACATGGCGTTGCTCTCGCGCAGCATTTGTTGTTGCTCCACCTGTGTGGCAAATCGCGAGATTAGTGTTCCCGTCGTCGGCCTTGCGTGCATCGCAATGACTCGCGAGGCTGTAAATACCTGGCGCAACAAGGTCTCGTGCTGTGCCTCGGTCTGTGACAGCGTCTGGTTGCGCAGCTGTTGCTCACGCAGCTGCTCCTGCACCTGCTCGAGGTTCTTGACCGTCTGAGCAAATTGCTGTCGGTGGCGCGCAAGGTCCTGCTGCACGATCTCGAGCTTGGTGGCGAGGATCTCCTTGTCCTTGCGCAGCAAGCGCACGAGCTCGCGCAGCTCCTCGATCGTGCGCTGATCGCGCAATCGTGCAATGGCGCCTTCGCCATCAGCCGCCTCGTGGTCGGCCGTGCTGCTGCTGCTGCTGCTATCTCCCGGCAGCTCGCTCGCATCGGCCGCCGAGTCGAGCGTGATACGGAAGCGCTCTTGCACCTCCGATGCTTGCGCCGTGGCAACCTCCAGCTGGCTGTAGAGCAGCGAGTTTTGGCGAACGAGCTACCAACCAACCAACCAACCAACCAATCAACCAATCAACCAATCAATCAATCAATCATCCAGTCGACCACACGGCCAAGTACAGAGGATGTAGCCATACCTCGGCCTTGCGCTCATCATCCTCCTGGAGTTGCTTCTCGAGCACTTGCTTCTGGCGCTCCCACACCTCCTCCTTGGAGCGCAACGCCTCCTCGAGCCGCTCGACCGCCAACTTGGCCTCGGCCAGCTGGCGCTCAGTCTCCTCGGTGGCATTCTTGAAGGCAGTCAACTCGGCCACGTGCTCAGCATGGAGCTTCAGCTCGCGCTCATACTTGCTACGCTCACACCACCACCAACAATGGGTCAATCACTCACGTCAATCACACGGGTATTCAGGCATGCATGAGAGACGTACGACTGCGCCTCTTGGTAATTGGCCACGTAGCGCTGCACCTCGGCTTGGTGCTCTTGGCTCTGCTGCTTGAGTTCATCGAGTTGCATGGTCGTCAGGCGGCCACTGGCTTCGAGCTCGGCCACTTGCTTGCGCAGCGCATCGCCCTCGTCCTTGAGCTGTCGGTACGAGTCCATCTGCAGCGCGTGCTGTTGGTTCAGGCGCTCAATCTCCTTCTCGAGTGCCAGCTTCTGGTTGGCGAACTCGGCCGCCTGTGTGTCGATCTCCTCTCGCGACTTGGCGTACAGCGCCGAGAGCTCCTCGAACTCCTTGGCGTGCGAGCTTGCGATCGCCTATTCGCATGCATCGAGCTTGTGAGAATCGATCGCCGCATCATGCTGCTGCTGCTGCTGCTTCGCACACGTACGCGATAGTGATCGACGTGCTCCTTCTCGGCTGCCAGCTCGTCGCGCAAGTTGTTAATCTGCGCCTGCGACAACTCGAGCTGCTGCTGCACATCCACGTCGCTGTCGCCAGAGAACGACGACGCCGAGAGGCCGCTGCCGTCGCTCGCGGCGCCCAGCAGACGCTGATGCTGCTGGTGTTGCTTGTTGAGTGCCAGCAGCGAGTTGATGCGGCTCTCGGTCTCGAGCAGCTGCTCGCGCGTGCTGGTGAGCTGCTGCGAGGTCGATTCGAGGCGTACGCGAGCCTCGATCAGCTCCTCGCGTTGACGCTGGTGCTCCTTGAGGCGCTCATCGGTCTCGGCGCGCTGTGTAGCGAGCTGCACCTCGAGCGAATCGATCTTGTCGTGTGCTTGTTTGAGCTGTCGATGCGCGCACATACGCGTTGCGCATGAACGACCAATGGTGCGAGAGTGTTAGTGCTGGCTGTTCGAGAGACTCTGACACAATAACGTGACGCGCACGCGTACCAGCGTGTCGTGCACTTGACGCTGGCGAGCCGCCTCGGTATGCGCCGCCTGCAACTCACGCTGCAGGTGGTGAAGTTCGAGTCGCAACGAACTCTCGACCGGATTGTTCTGAGCGAGCTCGAGCAGCTTCTGCAGGCGGTTGCTCTCCTTGAGCTGTTCTTCGCGCTCCTTGGTGACGCGCTCCAGCGATGCCTTGAGCGTATCACGTTCGGCACGCAGCAAGCTGATGGCAAGCTCCTTCTGTCGCACCAAGTCGTTGGCGGCCATCTCGCCCTCACTATTGAAACCATCATCATCGTCGTCGTTGTTGTTAGCCAGGGCAGCAGGCAGCAAGCAGCGAGCAGCAAGCAACCTACCGAGCAAGACCTATGGCATTCTGTTGCAACAAGAGTGCTCGGCTCAAGTCGTCGTTCGACGATTGCAAGCGATTCAGCTCACGGTCCTTGGACCTGATCTCGTCTCCCGACATGCGAATGCGCTGCTCGAGTGCCTCGACTCGCGCACTCGCCTGCGCACGCGCCAGCTCGAGCTCCGAGCACTTGGTTTGTGCGGCCTCGAACTTTTCGCGCAGCGTCTCGAGATGCGTCTGCTTCTCCTTGCGGTACGCGTCAAAATCGTTCTTGAGCTCCTCGTACAGCACTTGGTACGAGTGAGCATCCGAGCCGCCATTGCCACTGCCACTGCCACTGCCGCCATGCTCGCCCGAGGACGCAGCGCCATCGATGGCGGCCGTCGTGGCCATCGAGCTTGCGTCTTGGGTGACGAGCACAATGTTGCCGGCGGCGTCAATGTCGTACGTCGTGTGTTGCGACTTGGACAGCAGCAGGCGATAAATGTCGCGCTGCTTGATGATCTCGAGCACCTTCTCCTGCTGCGCCTTGCGCTGCTCGCGCAACTTGGCGAGCTCGGCATTGGCGGCCTTGAGCTTGACGTCGTACTGCAGCTGCTCGAACTGCTCGTTGCGGTCGGCCAGCTCGCGCACCATGCGGTTGAGGCGCATGTTCTGCTCTTGCAGCTCGTCGATCGTGCGGAACGGCACCAGGTACTGCGAGATCACCGTCTGCGCCGTGAGGTGCCCGTTGGCGCCCTCGAACTCGGTCTCGGCCTCGGCCTCGAGCTCGGCCGGAAGCGGCAGACCCTGTAGCTTGGCGCACGCAATCTGGTTCTCGTGCAGCAACAGGCGCACTTGACGCTTGAGGTCTTCGTTCTGCTGCGCCATCAACTTGGCCTCCGAGTAATGGTGCTTGGCTTCGCTCTCCAATCGTTCGCGCTGGTATCCACCGCAAGGTCGCAGTCAGCATCCTCGCCATTGCTGCGGCTGTACACGAGAGAAGCCCGAGGAAAGCATACCTCACGAAGAGCTTGCTCCAAGCATCGCGTGAGATCGGCCTTCTCCTGCACCGAGGTCTCGTACTGGCGCTTCTGCTCGACGATCACCGGCACCTTGTGCTGCACAGCGTGCATGATCTGCTTGAGATACACGTTGAGGCGTTCGTTCTCCTCCTTGGCCTTGCGCAGTTCACGCGTGCGCTGTCGATACTTGTCCTCGATCTCGACCAGCAGGTTGGTGGTCTGACGGCCGGGCGCGTTGACGTAAGGCGACTTGAGGTTGCCGAGCGCCGCGCTGGCCGACGGGCTCGAGAACAAGTCGTCCTCGTCGAGTGCAGCAGAAGAGGCCGTGGCAACCGCCGCCGCCACTCCGCCATCGAGTGGCACGGTGGCGCTTGCTTGTTGCAGCTCGATGATGCGCTGCTCCTTGCGCTTGAGCTCGTCTCGCAGCTCGCGACTCGTCGCCTCGTGCTTGGCCACGAGTGCCTGGAGGCCCTTGTTGTCGCCCGCGATGCGCTCGAGCTTGCGGTGGTACTCCTCGAGCTGGTGCTGGTACTGCTCCTCGAGCTGCTCGTACTTGCGGTGCGCCACGTCGAACTGGCTCTTGATCTCGGACAGCTGGCCGAGTGTCTCCTCGTGCACGGTCAATCGCTCGTTGAGTTGCTTCTCGAGCTCTGTGCACAGAGTCCATGCCATCCATTCAGCTTCACCTCCACGATTCAAGGTTCAAGAATGAAGTGGGAGGTTGCAATCAACTGATTGATCAAGGCGTACCGCGCACACGGTGTTGGTACTCGTCGCGCTGCTGCGACAGGTGCAAGATCGAGGTGTTGGTGTCGCTCGTGAGCGACTCGAGGTTCGCGGCCAAGGCGATCTTCTCGACCTTGGCAGCCGACAACTCATCGGCCTTGTTCTTGAGCTCCTGCTCGAGCCACTCAATGTGCTGATCGCGGCGTTGCTTGTCGGCCTCCCAGCGAGCCTCCGAGACGCGGAAGTCGCTCACGGTGCCCTCGAGCTCGCGGATCTGGTTGCGCAGCTCGGCGCGTTGAACCGACAGCTGCTTGAAGCGTTCGGCTTCCTCTTGCATCTTATCTGTAGGCGAGTGAGTGAGCGAGTGAGTGAGCGAGTGAGTGAGCGAGTGAGTGAGCGAGTGAGTGAGCGATGGGTTGCGGACCTTGGAGCTGCGTGACCGTGGCTTCGGTCGCCTGCATCGATACCATCGCAGAGGCCTTGAAGGCACGAAGCTCCTCGAGCTCACGTTGCGCATCGGTCAACGAGCGCGCCGTGCGATCGGCAACGAGCTTCGAGGCGTCGGCCGTCTTCTCGAGCTGCTCCTTCTCTTGCTCTGCGGCGAGCCAGCGAGCGATCGTTCAGTGATCGAGATCGAAGCTTGGCGCCAGGCGTTATGATACGTACCGAGGCGCGTGCTCTTGTCCAGTTGGATCTGATACTGCTGTTGTAGTCGTACATTGTCTTGTTGTATCTGCGTGAAGCGCTGTTCGAGCTGATGAAAGCGTTGCTCTGCGACAGCGAGATCGAGATCGATGTCAGCAATCGACTCACTCGTGGCAGGTCGAGGACCACGTACCGGCATCGATCTCCTGCATCTTGGCACTCGATCGGGTCTCGAACAACTCGTTGCGAGTCTCATTGATGGCGGTGACGGCCTTATCGAGCAAGCTCAACAGGGCGGCCTCACGCGCCGCGATATCAGGCTCGGCGACCATGGCTTGGAAGTCGCTCTGTGCCACGAGTTGCGCATAGCGCCACTCGGTGCCGGCCGCCATCGTGCTGTTGGGAGACCGAGGTAAGTGAGGGAACACTCTCGAGTCTGCCTGTGAGTGGGTGTGGGTGGGTGTGTGGGTGTGTTCTTCGTACGACTGGCGAGATATCGAAGGTTGTTGTTGATCGGCTTCGATGATGCACGCGAGCGATGGAAGAGAAGCGACTGATCGAGATCGAGATCGAGATCGATCAGATCAGATCGATCACTCGCTCGCTGCCCTCGCCTCGCGTCCATCCATCTATCCATCCAGCTTGACCCATCCAACCACGCAACCACTCAACGAAGGAGATGGCTACCTTCCACTTTACACAACAACAACCCGACGAGCAGCTCTTCACCGATATCGGCAAGCTCAACGCCTTCCCGGACGACGAGGTCGTCTCGAGCCTCATCGATCTGCTGTTGAACTTCCTCGTGAGCTCGGGCTCGCTCGACCTCCAGGAGGGCCTCGCGTCCTTCGCCGCCGCGCAAGGTATCAACGTCGATCGTCTGAAGCCGACCGTCAAGGCCTTGTTGTACTTCTTCCGAGCCTCGATCCGCAACAATGCGACTCCCAAGCAGGTCGGAGAGGACCTCATCGCCATGGGCCGTACGTGCATCGCCTTCGCCATCATCGCATCGTGACGGCCGCCCTCCTTACGTGCCTTCTGTGCGCTGTGCCATCTCGTGACTCGCGTACACCAGTGGCACAAGAGAAGGTGCTCGTGATCTTCCGCAAGTGGAAGGCTGCATCGGCCTTGATCTCGCGCTCGACCATCCAGCAAACGCTCATGGTGAACGAGGTACGTCGCGTCGTGTCGTGTCGAGTGGCGCCCATCTCTGAGTGCCGCTCGATGCGTGACAGGTGGTCGATATGCAATGGCGCTTCGGCGTCACGGGCGCCAACGAGGAGCTGCGCTCGATCGGCTCGGCCTTCTTGCAGCTGCAGCTGATCCTCGACAAGGGCAACACAACAGAGACCGTCAACATGGGTGCGTCATCGTCGCATGGCACCTGCATCGACACTCACTCTTGCACTCACTCTTGTCGGGCGTTGTGTAGAGCTCACGCTGCCACAGTTCTACGAGTTCCTCTCGCAGATGGAGAAGGCCAAGGCACAGATGAGCTACTTTGGTTGAGCAGTTGTAGTAGCAGCCACATCGATTCGCGTTGCGTTGCGATTGGATAGTAGTAGTAGTCGTAGTTGTAGTTGTTGTTGTTGTTGGATCATATCATATCACATATATGTGAGCCAGACGAGCTGGATAGAGCGATGGATCGCGAGAGCATGGCGCTCGTCATCACCAATGAACAATCGATGCTCTTGATGAGATGTGCGAGTGCGCGATGACATCGATCATCTTGCTGCTGCCAACCTCACGCTAACCACGCGCTCCCTCACTCCTATGGAGGACCTCGACCTTGGTCTCGAGGCACACGAGCCTCCGAGCACACCATTGTCGGCCTCATGGTCCGTTCCGTCGCCATACACCGACCACGACCACGATCCGACGGCGTTCGATATCTTTGCCGAGCTGCCGATCGAGGTGTCGCTCGGCATACTGTCGTTCGTGCCATTCGCATCGCTGGGCGCGTTTGCGCAAGTGTCGCGCGCATGTCGACGCATACTCTCGTACGATCAGTCGTGGTTCACGATCTTTTACAACAACTGCGACGGCGACGTGCAGGCGCACAAGGCGCGTACCGAGTGCATTCGCAAGTACAAGATCGTCGCGCGGCTGCTCGCGACGCAGCGTGCCGAGAGCGAGCGCGGCGCCAGTACCGCAACCGAGCAGCATCGCTCGGGCCCACCGCCATCGCCACTCGATCATCCGGCAAAGTTGCTCCTGACGGTCGTCGAACTTGGATGGTTCAGCAAGCTGGCCGAGCTGCTGCATCACTTTGAGCGCGAGCAGCAGCTCGACATCAAGCAGCTGCTCGAGCACGACGTGCACCAGCACTATCGTCAGAGCCAGGCGCTGAACGAAGCCACGTCGCGCGAACACACGCACTGCGTCAAGATACTCCTCGCCTACGGTGCCGATTGCTCGAAGGGCGCATTGAACACTGCGATTCGCAAAGGCCGCATGGACATGGTCGAGTGGATGCTGGTGAGCGACACGAGCGTGCAGCTCAACTCGCCCGACGAGCTGCGCCTGCTACTGTGCTTGGGTATCAAGTCGGGCCGTGTGATTCTCGTGCAGCGGTATGGTTGCTGGCAATCGATCGATCGATCGAGAGCGACGGCCGTCTCATTCGATCTCTCTCGTACCGCGCTGTGTGTGTAGACTCTTGCAACTCGGAGCCGATCTCAACGCTCCTCTACCGCGGCCGCCCGTGTGTGAGGCAGCAGCAGCCGGTAGCTTGGAGATGGTCGAGTTCCTGATACGAAAGCGAGCCGATCCTCACGCCAAGTGCTCGAACGGTCGCTCGGCGCTCAATCTCGCGGCATGCCAGCAGCATCACGGCATTGGTACGTTGCTAGGCACGCCGGTGCTCTGCGACAATCACGTGGCTGACGTCCGCCACCATACAGTCGAGTTGCTGCTATCTCTCGGGCTCACGATCTCGCAACACGACATGGAGAAGCTGTGCTCGACGCAAGGCGCCGCGATGGTCGAGGTGTTCCTGGCCCGCGGCGCACCGGTGTCGCTCACGTGCGGCAAACGCGCACTCAAACATCACACGGTGCTCGAGGCGCTGCTGCGCGACGGCCGACTCGTGGAGCTCGATCGAAGTTCGGCACAGCGACCACTGCTGCACATGGCGCTGGCCGACGGCTACTGGGCCAGTGCTCGCGTGCTCGAGCAGTACACGGATCCGCTGGCGCGCGCGCCCGACGGCTCGCACCTGCTGCACGCCGCGATGCAGCGGTATCACTACGGCACCGATGTCGATGAGCTCGTGTACTGGCTCTCCAAGTACCTGCCGCAGTTCGACGTCAACGAGCTGCACCAAGGAGCGACGCTCGCCAAGTGGGCGCTGCAACAGGCGCCGCAGCCGGTGCTCGTGCTGCTGAAAGAAGCCGGCGCCCGCCTCGTGGTGCCGGACGACGAGTATCAGACCTTCACCGAGAACCTCTTTGCGAGGTACTTTTACTACATGACACACGAAAACCTCGAGCGGCTCGAGATTGCGCTCGAGATGGGCTTCGACCCAGCGAAGGCGCCTCTCCTGGAGACCGAGAACAGTACGTACTCGTCCTACCGAACGAGGTGGACCAAACATGCCGTGTTCCTGTGGAATCAGCTGCAACAAGGGCTGCCGATACGCGGTCTTGCTTGCGCTGACTTTTACAACAGCAACGACAGCAACGACGATTTGGAAGACGACAGCTGATATGTCACTTGTGTTTGTTTATCAAGCAAATAACTTACAATCGCGATTTATGACATTGACAACAACAACCACTAGTCGTGCTGTGTGCCTTGGTGTCATCAGCAAACAACCAGTCGCGGTTTGCGATTTGGTTTGCGCTTGAGGGAGGAGGAGGGCATTGGCGGCTCTTCTACCGCCATACTCGGAATCAGCCGTAGAAAAGTCGCGCTGTCCGAACGCTGCTCGTCTCTTTCGTCTCATTTGCTTGTTGCTCCTCTCTCGCTCGCTGCTGCTGCTGCTTCGACCTGCTCGGCTTAGTGGCTCGCAACAAATGGGACACACTTCTTTCCATGTGGCGCTGGTACTCTTGGTGGTGGTGATCATGGGCGATGCGCTCGTGAGCGCCACCAAGGTCCGTGTGCACGACGACGACAGTGCGACCAGCACACCTCACAAGCACCACGACGCGCCGCGCTTCGAGGATATCCAGGATGTCGCTGAGGTACGCGGTGGCTCGCCTCTCGCCTCGCTCTCGCCTGTGCGCAGCCAATAGTAGTACTCACGAGAGTACCGCGTGGGTGCGTGTGTGTGTCGTTTTTTTAGTTTGTGTACTCGGCCATGAACTGGACCGTATCGCCGTGCGCCGACTTTTACAACTTTAGCTGCGGCAACTGGCTCAGCTCGACGTCGATCCCGTCGGACAAGTCGTCGTACACGCGCTCGTTCGGCATGATCGAGGAGCACAACGACGCGATTCTCTACGACATTGTGCAGGACCCGTCGACTGGCAAGGTCAACACGTACTGGAGCGCGTGCATGAACACGACGCAGATCGACGCCTACGGCACCACGGGCCTCAACGGCATCCTGGCCGTCGTGGCCGGCGTCAAGGACCTCAACACGCTCATGTACGCTGTCGGCACGCTGCAGCGCTACGGCGTCAACACGTTCTTTGGCTGGGGAGTCGAGATCGACTCCGAGAACCCGTCGATCAACATTGCTGCCATCGGCCAAGGCGTACGAGTGCCTCACTGCCTCACTGCCTCACTCGCTCGCTCACTCACTCACTCACTGTCTCGCAACAGGGCCTCAACCTGCCTGACCCAGGCATGTACACCGACCCAGCGCTGTTGTCGGCTTACACCAGCCACATCACGACCATGTTCCAGCTCGCGGGTGAGAGCCAGTCCGATGCTACGCAACATGCGCAGCAGGTGGTGTCGCTCGAGTCGGCGATTGCCGCCATCACGGTGCCGAGTGACCAATTGTTCGATCCGTTCCTGACCTACAACAAGCTCAACGTCAGCGTACGTCGGTGCCTTGCAAGGGTGGCAGTGTGCCAGCCGCTCGTTGATTGACTCATTCGTTGGGTTGGGTTGGGGGTAGGGCTTGGAGGCCATTGCACCGCAACTGCCGTGGTCGCAGTTCCTGAGCGGCATGGGCTACCCGGATCTGCAGCAGCTGAACGTCGAGTGGCCTCCGTACTTTGGCAACCTCTCGGTGCTGGTGTCGGGCATGACGCCGACGCAGTGGGTGCCGTACCTGCGCTACTCGGTGATCAACCGCTACTCGGTCATCATGTCGGCGGCGTTCGCCAACGAGACCTTCAACTTTTATGGCAAGTTCCTGTACGGCCAGCAGGAGCCGCCGGCGCGCTGGAAGTTCTGCATCTCCGAGACCGACAGCGCGGTCGGCGAGCTGCTCGGCGCGTACTTTGCCGAGGTGAGCTTCGGCGCCGTGTCCAAGAAGGTGGCGCAGGAGATGGTGCTCGCGATCGAGAGCGCCATGACGGCCGACCTCAAGACCGTCTCGTGGATGGACGAGACGACGCGCAACCTGGCGCTCGACAAGATGAGCAAGATGGCGAACCTCGTCGGCTATCCCGACAATCCGCGCAACTACTCGGACCTGCCGGTGGCCGCCAACCAGTTCTTCACCAACTACGTCAACTCGGAGATGAACGCCTTCGATCGCGCCATGGAGACCGTCGGCCAGCCGTCCGACCGCTACCAGTGGGAGATGACGGCCGACACGATCAACGCCTACTACGATCCGACGAGGAACGAGATGGTCTTCCCGGCAGGCATCTTGCAGTCGCCGTACTTTAATGTTTCGTGGCCACTGGTATGACGAGAGAGTGAGAGAGATTTTGTGTGCCAATCTCACTCGCTGGTCGTGATGGTATGTAGAGCATGATCTTTGGCGGAGCTGGTATGATTGCTGGCCACGAGAACACGCACGGCTTCGACTCGCAAGGCCGCAACTATGACGGCACCGGACGGCTGGTCAACTGGTGGACGCCCGAGTCGGCGGCGGCCTTCAACGAGCGCGTCGGCTGCGTCATCAACCAGTACTCGCAGTACGAGGTGCTGCCGGGAATCTACATCAACGGCAACCTGACGCAGGGCGAGAACGTGGCCGACATGGGCGGCATCAAGAACGCCTACAACGCCTACATGAAGATCGCCGGCGCCAAGGCCAGCCAGCCGTCGATCGTCAAGGGCCTCAGCAACATTCAGCTGTTCTTCGTGGCGTACGCGCAGGGCTGGTGCCAAGTCGCGACGCCGCAGTCGCTGGAGGTGCAGGTGGCAGTCGATCCGCACTCGCCGGCACGATACCGAGTGATTGGGTACGTTGTTGGTCGATGTTGGTTGATTTTGGTTGATTTTGGTTGTTTGGTGCGAATTGTGCTGACTCGCTCTCGCAACGATCTCAGCCCGCTGCAAGACCTGCCCGAGTTTTCTGCTGCCTTCAGCTGCCCCGTTGGCTCGTACATGAACCCGCCGACCCGCTGCCAGGTGTGGTAAGGCCCTGAACCTCCACCACCAGATGACATCGAGACATCGAGAGGAGACGCTGTTCTGCGTACCCCGCAACGAGATGAATTAAGGAGCTCCGTGAGCTCGTCGATGCGCTACTGTGCCGTCCTCCTTCCTCCTTCGTCGCGTTGTTGTTGTTCGATCTCTCGTCGCTCGCTCGCTCCCGCATCTCGCTCCCGCACGTGGCTGGCTCGCTCGCTCGCGCCTACTCGCTCGCCACCATGGGTCCCGCACCGTCGAACATGCGCCAAGGCGACAAGGACAAGGACAAGAAGGAGGAGAAGAAGCGCAAGTATGAGCCGCCGCCGGGTCCGTCACGTGTCGGCCGCAAGAAGAAGCGAAAGGGTCAGCTCGGCCCGTCGAACGCCAAGCTACCGAACAGTATGTGTCGTGCTCGCGATCTCACCAGCCATGGCCCATGACCTGCGCAACACGCCCTGCGGCGTGTAATCGCGGTTACTGGTGCCGTTGCACACACGCTCCTAGCTCTCCGATACTGACGATGATGCTCGATGACGCTCGATGACGCGACATCGGTATTGCAGTCACACCATCGGCGCGCTGTCGGCTCCGGCTACTGAAACTCGAGCGCTGCAAAGACTTTCTGCTCATGGAGGAGGAGTTCATCCAGAACCAGGAGCGCCTCAAGCCGCAGGAGGACCGCAACGAGGAGGAGCGCAACAAGGTCGACCAGATCCGCGGCTCGCCCATGATGGTCGGCACGCTCGAGGAGGTGATCGACGACAACCACGCCATCGTCTCGTCGTCGGTCGGTCCGCAGTGCTACGTCACCATCATGTCGTTCGTCGACAAGGACCAGATCGAGCCCGGCTGCCAAGTGCTGTTACACATCAAGGTGCGTCACGAGAGAGAGCGCCACGAGCCGCAATCCCTCTCAACCAACCAAAATGCCGGCGCTGACCTCGTCGTTCCTGTTCTCTGTCGCACCAGACCTACTCGGTGGTCGGCTTGCTGCAGGACGATGTCGACCCGATGGTGAGCGTCATGAAGGTCGAGAAGGCTCCGCTCGAGTCGTACGCCGACGTCGGCGGCCTCGAGCAGCAGATCCAGGAGATCAAGGAGGCCGTCGAGCTGCCGCTCACTCGGCCCGAGCTCTACGAGGAGGTCGGCATCCGACCGCCCAAGGGCGTGATCCTCTACGGTGTTCCGGGCACCGGCAAGACGCTGCTGGCCAAGGCCGTCGCCAACCAGACGTCGGCCACCTTCCTGCGCGTCGTCGGCTCGGAGCTCATCCAAAAGTACCTCGGCGAGGGGCCGAAGCTCGTGCGAGAGCTGTTCCGCGTCGCCGAGGAGCTCGCCCCCTCGATCGTGTTTATTGACGAGATTGATGCCATTGGAACAAAGCGGTACGTTCTCTCTCGTGCCCTTGCTCTCTCGTTCGCTCGCTCGCCACATTAGCCACTCACGAGTACTTGGCAGATACGACTCGACATCGAGCGGCGAGCGCGAGATTCAACGTACGATGCTCGAGCTCCTGAACCAACTCGACGGCTTCGACGCGCGTGGCGACGTCAAGGTGCTCATGGCCACCAACCGCATCGACTCGCTCGACCCGGCACTGATCCGCCCGGGCCGTATCGACCGCAAGATCGAGTTCCCGCTGCCCGACATCAAGACCAAGCGCAAGATCTTCCAGATCCACACCGGCCGCATGACGCTCGCCGAAGACGTCAACCTCGAGGAGTTCATCATGGCCAAGGACGAGCTGTCGGGTGCCGACATCAAGGCCGTGTGTACCGAGGCCGGCTTGCTGGCGTTGCGCGAGCGCCGCATGAAGGTCATCCACGAGGACTTCCGCAAAGCCAAGGAGAAGGTGCTGTACCGCAAGAAGCAGAACCTGCCGCAGGGTCTGTACCTGTAAACCCCTCAAGGAGGCCTCGGCCTTCCAACAGCAGCAGCAGCCGCCATCACCACCACCACCACCACCATATCGTCGTCATCATCATGCTGCTGTTGCCCCTTGCGCGTAAATACACCACCATCATTGGCATCACGCACTCGAGAGCTCTCGTCGAGGTGTTGTTTCGGTTGGCGGGAAGGCAGCTTGCCCACGTGGCAGCGGGCAATGCGAGGAAAACACGTCGCTCGCTGAGGCGCTCTCTCTGCTTCATCTGCCTCTCGCCCTCGCCCGCACGCGCCCTCGCTCTCCCAGCCCCTCCTCCCTCCACCACCACCCCCGATAATGGCCTCGCGTCGCCTCGTTCCCCTCTTCGATCGCATCCTGGTGCAGCGCCTCAAGCCGCAGAAGACCACCTCGTCCGGCGTCGTGCTCCCCGAGAGCGCGCAGGACAAGGTCAATGAGGCCAAGGTGCTCGCGGTCGGCCCCGGCCGTCGCCTCGATGACGGCTCGTTCGTCGCGCCCTCGATCAAGGTCGGCGACCACGTCATCCTGCCCGAGTACGGCGGCAACAACCTCAAGCTCGATGGCCAGGATTACGTGATCGTCGACGAGACCAGCATCATCGGCAAGCTCGAGTAAGCAGTACCGCCCACCGCACTGCCACTGCCACTGCCACACCCGCTCTTGCCCTGCACCCCACCACTATCGCTATTCCGATCGCTCGCGCGGTCGTTCGCAACCTATCAGGCTGTATACCGCTCGCTCGTCGAGGCGCAGCAGCAGTAGTAAAGCCCCCAGTTTTGTCTTGTGCTCAGTAACAGAAGAGGCGCACACGAGCCTTCGATCGTTCCTTCGCTCGCTACCGCTGCCGCTGCCGCCTCTCGCGCTCGTGAACCATGGGCCATGGCCTCCCGCCTGCATCCCCACTTCCACCACCAGCAGCAGCAGCACGATGACGACCTTCTCGATGACGACGATGATGATGTGGTGATCGTCATGGCACCACCGCCGCAGCAGCCACAGCAGCCACCGCCACAAGCGAGTGCCTCGGCGCGACCTCGCTTCCGCTTGCTCGACACAACGCCGCGAGCCACGGCAACAGCATCACCCAGCCGTCCTCCGCCTGCTGCTGCTGCTGCTGCCGCCATCTACGACCCCGATGCTGTCGGCGAGCAGTTGACCGCCGCGCAACAGGAGCAGCTCGCGAATGCCCCTCGCGCCAGCCGTACCTTCGTCGTCACGAGCAGGAACACGCAGCGCTACGCGACCATCAGCGCCACGACGCCGCGCGCTCACGCCACACCGACACCGACAGCGACCGCGACCTCCACGCCCGCTCGCATGAGCTCTGCTGCTCCAGTGTCGCGAGCAGACCAGTTGAGCCTCGAGCTCCTGGCGCTGCCAGCCGACGCATTCGACGACGACGACGCCGCGTTCGCCGACCTCGAGATTGACCTCGGCCATGAGCGCTATCTCCCGACTTCGACCTCGATCGCCACATCCACATCCACATCCACGTCCACAACTACATCCACATCCACAACTACATCCACAACTACCACCTCATCAACACCGCCTGCTGCTTTGATCGGGCCTGCATCTCGTGTCTTCGTCGTGCCGCAGTCGGCCAATGCGCCGCCCATCGTGCACACGCCATCGCCGCCCAAGCCCAAGCCCACCTCCGCCCGCAAGACCAGCCCCAAGGCCAAGGCTGCTGCTGCTGCCACCACCACCACCACCACAACCCCCAAGACCAAGCGTAAGAGCGGCGCCTTCGGCTACGAGCCACGCGAGCTCGCCGTCTTCCCGACCATCGCAACGCCGCCGACCGACGAGCCCAAGGCGTTCGACGAGCGCGCCATTCGTACATGGGAGTACCCGCGCAGCCTCGACCGCCCGGTGCGCGAGTACCAGCAGTCGATCAGCGAGCACGCCTTGCATGCCAACACGCTCGTGTGCCTGCCGACCGGCCTCGGCAAGACGCTCATCGCTGCCACGGTCATTCACAACTATCTGCGCTGGTTCCCGACCTGTACGTATCCAATCGTGTGGCTCCCTCGCTCGCTCGCTCTTGCTTGAATCTACTGTTCTTATCAGAGACATTCGGCGCGTATGCATGAACCAATGATGTTGGCGTGATCCGTGCCATCTCTCGTCGCGGGCGTGTCGACAGCCAAGGTGATCTTTGCGGTTCCGAACAACTCGCTCGTGCCGCAGCAGCGCAATGCCTGCCTGTCGTACCTGCCGATCGCCAAGGAGCTCGTGGCGTCCCTCACCGGCGCCACGGCTCCCGACAAGCGTCCGGCGCTCTGGGAGAGCCATCGATTGTTCTTCGCCACGCCGCAGACCGTCAACAACGACATTCAAGACGGCGTCTGTCCGGCGAGCGCCATCTCGTGCGTCGTCATCGACGAGGCGCACCAGGCGCAAGGCGACCACGCCTATTGTCTGCTCGTGCGCCTGATCCGCGCCACCACCAAGCACTTTCGAGTGCTCGCTCTCACGGCCTCGCCCGGCGAGGGCCAGCTCGCCATCCAGAACGTCATGATCAACCTGCTGATCTCACGCGTCGAGCTGCGCACCGAGACCGATGCCGACGTCGCCAAGTACATCAACAACACCGAGCGCCAACTCGAGAAGCTTGACCTCACGCCGCGCCTCGAGGACCTCAAGCGCAAGTTCGCCAAGGTGCTCCAGATCCCGCTCGAGCAGCTCCATCGCCTCTCGGTCATCACGAACCCCGACGTCTCCAAAGTACGCAGTGTCTCGCTCGCACTCGCCATTCCATCATCGATGTAGGTTGCTGATCTCTCTCTCTCTCTGTGCCTGCAGATTAACAAAGCCACCCTGGAAGCCGCTCGCTTGCGTGCGCGTGATGGCCCGCTACCGCTCTCGGACAAGAAGCGTGCTGAGGCCTTGATTGCCACTACCCAAGCGCTGCTCAACGCCCACACGGCACTCACTACTCATGGCCTCTACGTGTTCGCACAGCGGCTGGCGTCGTTCGAATCCGAAGCCCATGCCAAGTATGCCCATGTTTGCGCAGCAATCTTGTGCTCACTCACTCACTCACTCACTCACTCGCTTGTGCAGAGCAATGCGGAAGCAGATTGTGAACTCGTCCGAGTACTCATTCGTAATGCGTTCGCTCGGCGCTCCGCAAAAGGGCGACACCAACAACCATCCAAAGCTTCTGCACCTCAAGGAACTGCTTCTCTCGCACTTTGCCGCGATCGCTGCTGAGAGTGCAGCGGCCTTGGCGAACCAAGACGACGACTCGAAGGCCGCCGCGGCAACCAAGGAGGCCAGCAGCAAGGTGATGGTGTTCTCGCAGTGGCGCGATAGCGTCGAGGAGATCGAGGCGATGCTACTCCAGCACCAGCCCATCATACGACCGATGGCATTCACGGGCCAAGCGCGAGCCAACTCGTACGTCTCGTCTCGTCTCGTCTCGTCTCGTGCTCTGCTGCTTCTCCTTCTCACTGGCTCGATTGTTGTCGTTCTCGCTGTCGACAGCAAGGCCGGCATCTCCAAGAAGGAGCAGAAGCTCATCCTCGAACGCTTCAAGGCCGGAGACTTCAATACGCTCGTGTGCACGTCGATCGGCGAGGAGGGAATCGACATTGGCGAGGTCGATCTGATCGTGTGCTTCGATGTGCAAGACTCGGCCATTCGCTCAGTGCAGCGGCGCGGCCGAACGGGCCGTCGCAAGGACGGCACCTGCAGTACGTCGTCATTCGCGCATCTCGATCCGCCGCTCCCGCGATCCTAATCATCGGCCTGTCTAGTCGTTCTGGCAAGCGGCTCGGAGGTCGACAAGTACAAGCGCAGCAAGAGCAAGAACTCGGGCCTCATCACCATGATGCGCGAGCACCCACACGAGTTCGAGACCACCGAGCCGCATTCGCTGCTGCCCGATGGCGCTCCAGTGCCCGAGCGAGAGTACATCTCGCCGCCACTGTGCGACGCCTCCGGCAAGCGATTGAACGTCGACGCTCCGCTGCCTCGCGATGCGCTCACGACCACGGTCGGCAAGCACTGGACCGAGATCGACCAAGAGGCCCTCGATGCCGAGCTCTCGGAACTCGAGTATCCGCCTCCCAAGAGCCTCGCGCTCCTCGCCAGACTGCATCCGCAGGCCACGCCATCGCCAGGTACATACATACATACCTACATTCCTCCTTGCTCACAACCTCGCTCACCACGCTTCCCCCGGTAGTGTATCACATTGCACACGCCAGCCGCTCGAACGTGCTCGTCTCGCTGTCGATGCACGTACGCAACCTGCGCCTTGGTGTAAGCACTCCTCGCCGCAAGAGCACAGTAGGACTCGGCAAGCGCAACCGCACCACCGATCCAGAGCCCGAGCCTTCGAAACGACAGCGTGTAGACTCTACGACCGCAGATCAGCCTCCACCGACGACCACCACCACGACGACAAGCTCCGCCAAGAAAACACTCGTGCTAACGACGCCCAGCGCAGTGCAGCCCGCCGCAGAGGTGGCTGGCACCGATGCCATGCTCGTCGCGGCACCCACCGAAACCGCCCCAACAGACTCGTCGGACATTCGCAGCTTGTTGATGCGAATGCCACCGCCCAAGTCTCGCCAGCTTCACGGTACCGTTGTCGACATTGACGACCAACCCTACTCTCAGAGCCCGCCGCACGTCGCGAACGCCACTCCGCCTCCTGCAGCAACCGACTCTTCGCAGCCTCCACCACCTCCACCAGCAGCAGCAGCGCCACCGCATCCGCTTGATCTTGACGAGCCACTCGCGTTTCCTATCGAATGCAACCCGTACGAGCAGTGGCTGGCAATGTACCCGCGACCACCACCGCGAGCATTCCCCAGCGCCTTGTGGACGCTACCGTCGCTGCAACAGGCGTTCGCCCTCGCCACACCGCTCAAGTGCCGCGCTTCGAGCAAGGTGTGCCTCTCACTGCCTCCGCCGCCGCCGCTACCACCGGCCGAGCCGACGGCGCACACGGCGCAACAGCCACAAGCTTCGTTGGAGAGCATCAAGAAGGCGGCCCGCGCTGGCTTCCGTGCTCGCGTGCAGCGCAGCCTCTCGCTGCTCAAGGGCCTTGCTGCCGCCTCGGCTGCTCCGCTGTACGACGATCCCGTGCCGCAACCGTCGCCCAGCGCGTCGCAGGAGTCGCCGCAGCTGACGCCTTCGTTCGAGCCGCTGCCTCTCGAGTTCGAGCTCGACGCGGCGACCGCGGCTCCGGCGCCCGATGACGTACCGCAAGCACCTCGCCGTGCTGGCTCTTCGTTGCTCCACGACCGGGACTACTTTGACGGCGTCGATGACGAGATGTTCATCGTACTGCCGACGCCGTCGCCCATCGCTCCCGTGCCGCCGGATGACGTTGCTGGCGAGGGAGCTGACCATCTCGGCCGCCTATCTCCCGCCGATGCGATGCTCCACTCGTCTCCGCCGTTTGCGCCTCTGCCCGACAGCTTCTGCGCGAACGTGGCGGCTGCCGAAGCAGTCAGCAAGCCACCATCTTCCCAGCCGATTACGCTGCAGGTACTGGAAGACAGCAGCGACGACGGCGGCGACGACGACGATGTGCCAGTCGCCACACCAGTGGCAGAGCTCCATCGTTGTCCGTTCTGCGAGTTGCAGCTATCCAAAGCGGCGCTTAGGGTGCATGTCGATGAGGATCACCGTACGTTGCGCCTTGTCTGCCGAATTCTCAGTCATTCATTCTTGCTTGCTTGCTTGCTTCTGACATACTCGTGCAGAGGGCGAGTTCTCGAACGATGACCTGCAAATTTGCCAGCAGATCGTGGACGCCAAGGTCGCCGCGAGCCAAATCGTAGTTTCGATCGTGACGCCACCGACAAGCGACGACGAGCGAACCAACCTTGAGGCAGTTCGCAGCTCACCAGGCAGACACCAGCAGCAGCAACAAAAACGCCACTACGCGAGCGACAGTGACAGTCAGCTCGACGATGACGACGAAGAACAGCCGCTCATTCTCTCTCAGGGCAAGCTGTCGCAGTCCCCGAAGAAGCGTTCGCGGCTGCGTCGCGGAGCTGATACCACAACTTCGTCATCATCGAAGCGCAAGCGTGGCAGCAAACTGGTCAACAACAAGTCGCGCGTCGCAAGCAAGCGCACCAGTCGAATGAGCGTCGCCAAACGCTCGTTGCAACGCTCCCATTCGCCGTCGCGCTATTTCGACACCGAAGCGAGTTACAGCAGCGAGGAAGAACACTTGCACCTTGACGAGAACAGCTCGGCCGAAGACCTGGACCGAGACCTGTCGTCGTTCATAGCCGACGGCTCGTTCGACGACGACGAGGACTCGAGCGTCAACATGCAAGCCGTCTATGCGCAATCGCTGCTGAACGACGACTTCCAGCCACCACGTCCCAACCCACGCCTCGAGCTCGGCAACCGAAGACGAGAGCCAATACGCCCACCACTCCACGAGTTGGTGTCGCCCTGGACTGCCACCACGCAAGCCACTGCCCCCGGCAATCCCTTCGTGCGAGCAGCGAGCAAGTGAGAATAGTAAAGAGAGCATTCGCTGTCGATCTTCCATCATTGCGTTGTTGCTCTGTTCTCACTCACACCACAACCTCACTCACTCACCCGCTCACTCGATCCATCTCAGCAGCGTCGTCGGTGAACTCCACCACTCCAGCCACTCGATGAGCGACGACGACTGGCCGTTGCCACCAGGATTGCAGCACCTGCATCCGCCGGCGGCACACGTGTACACCGAGCCGGAGCCTGTGCTCGCGCGTGATGCCGTCGCCTCGCACGACAGTCGCCGCTCGTATGAGGCGCCGGTGCCGGTGCCCGCGCAGTCGGTCGAGAGCGTCGTCATCCACACGGGCCATACCAGCTCGTCGTTCACCAACGAGTCCTTTGGTGACTTTGATGACCGTCAGGTCTATGTCGCTGCGCCAGACCCGCTGACGTCGCCGCCATCATCGTCCTCGTCGTCAGGTGGCAGCTCGTACCACACAGCACCAGACCCACCGAGCAAACCACGTGCCTCGACATCAAGAGATGAGTTCCAGAACGTGCGTCGTGATTGTGGCAGTAGCAGAGCCCTCTCCCTCCCGCGCGCCCGCGCGATGTGCTGGGTTGTAACCAATGCGCCATCAGGTATCGCTCGCGACCTCGTCGAAGCTGGGCGACGCCGACAAGCCGCACGTCGCCACCGAAACTTCCGAGCCCTCGAGACACGCTACTCCCGACGACGAAGACTCCAAGCTGTCGACCTCCGAGCGCATGTCTGCTTGGCTCGAGGAGAACAACCGCTGCATCTCGGCCATGGTGCTGCTGTTCCTCGTGGTCGCTCTGATACTCCTCTGCGTCGCGATCGGTCTCCTGGCATCGCACGCATCGGACTTTCATCGAGTCTACCATCAATCCGTATCACTGCACTCCTTAGAGCTCGAGTACTGGGAGACCAAGGTCGCACAGAACCCGATTCTGCTCACGTACACAGGCAATCGAACGCGCAATGCACAGCTGCCTGATCCATCGCTGGTATGCCACGGCAGACAGCAGACAGCAGACAGCAGGCTCTCGATTCTCACGTAAGCACTCGATGGTCGCGCGCAGATGGCCTTGAGCGGCTTCACCAAGAAGTACAACGATATCAGTTCGAGAGTCAAGTCGTTACCGATCGATGACTTGAGCCCCGAGGACACGCTCAACTATCGCGTACGGCACCATCTGCTGATCAGCAGCACCACGACGAATATCAAGCTTACTTGCTCTCTCGCTCGACACGTAGTTGCTATCGCTGGAGCTCGAGCTCGTGACCGAGGAGGACAACAAGTACAAGAACAGTCACACGATGGCCATGTCGACCATGAGCGGTCCGCAGGTCGAGCTCGTGCAGATGCTGTCGGTCACGCCGTTCGATACCAAGAAGGACTTTGACGACTACATTGCGCGCCTGAATGCCGTGCCCAAGTACATCGACCAAACGATCTCCCTGCTCGAGGAGGGCATTCGCATCAACTGGGTGCAGCCCTACGAAGGTACGCGATGCAACGCAACGCCTCTGGTGCTGCCGAGGCGGCTTCCTCACACCTGCCTGCTTCTCGAACGATGCAGCGATGCACCTTGTCCCCGATCAAGTGTTGGATCTCATCAAGGCGAACGTGCGCGAGAGCATCTTCTACGAGCCGTTCGTGCTTGGCGTCGAGGTCACTCCAACACCCACTCCAACACCCACCCCGACACCGACTCCGACACCGACTCCAACTCCAACTCCAACATCAACACCAGTGCCAGAGTCGCCGCCTCCTCCAGCGCCAGATTCGCCGCCGACTCCAACTCCAACTCCAACTCCAGTGCCAGAGTCGCCGCCTCCTCCAGCGCCAGAGTCGCCACCGCCACCGGATTCGACGCCTCCTGCACCAACACCCACTCCGACAGAGGCGCCTGCGAGACGGAAGAGAGCGCTCGATTCGGTGGCAGGTCGCCGAGAGAAGCGTGTCGTGCTCGGGCAGTACACCACGATGCAAGCCGAGCTCGCGCGCAAGGCGATCGCCGAGAGCGTCAACCCGGCACTCACCAAGCTGGCCGACTTCCTCACTACCGATTACTTGCCTGCATGCCGCAAGAGCTCGCTCGGTCTCAGGTTCGATTGGCACTCTTCACGCTCGCAGGCTCGTACGCTCTCTCTCTTTCCTGCTGACGAGCAGTTGCTTGGCGGTGCGGCAGTGCTCTCCCGGGCGGCAGCGCGTACTACGAGTTCCTGGTGCGCAAGTTCACCAACGATAAGAGCCAAACGGCGAAGAAGGTGCACGAGCTCGGCCTCTCGGAGGTGGCACGCATCCGGGCGCAGATGGACGCCATTCTGAAAGCGAACGGCTTCACGGGATCGTTCGAAGAGTGGACCAACCGCTTGCGCGCTGATGTGCGATACCAGTTTGCGACAGAACAAGAGCTGCTGGGTACGTGCTACTGAGCTCTCGCTCTCTCTCTCTCGCCCTCGCTCGTTGTTGTGCTCATCTGCACACTCGGTGTCGCAGATTTTGTGATGCTGTTGTCCAAGAAGATCGACGGCAAGCTCCCGTCGTTATTCGGTACACTTCCGCGTTGCCCGTATACGATCGAACCGGTGCCCGAGAACCAAGCACCTTCCGAGGCGGCTGGCTTCTACATTGGCAGTGATGCAGCGGTATGCAGAGAGCGAGAGAGAGAGAGAGCGCGAGAGAGCAGTGCTCGTAACTTGGTTTACTCACACGAGGGAACGATTGAACAGTGCACGAGGCCAGGCGCCTTCTTCGTCAACACCTACGACCTGCCCTCGCGACCGCGGTATGGCATGTACTCGCTGACGCTGCATGAGGCCATGCCGGGCCATCACTTGCAGACGGCGCTGCAGGCCGAGTTGCCGAATCTGCCGCTGTTCCGCGTCTACGGCGACTGGACGGCCTTCTCCGAGGGCTGGGGCTTGTACTCGGAGTCGCTCGGAGTCGACATGGGTATCTATGACTCGGACGCTGCCAACTTTGGCCGCCTCGACGACGAGATGCTGCGCGCCTGCCGACTGGTGGTCGACACCGGCATCCACATGTTCAACTGGACCAAGACGCAGAGCGTCGAGTTCATTCTCTCGAACTCGGCCCTATCGGAGCTCGAGGTCGTGTCGGAGGTTGAGCGGTACATCGGGTGGCCAGGGCAGGCGCTGGCGTACAAGTCGGGGCAGCTCAAGATCTCGTCGCTCAAGTCGTTGGCACGCAAGCAGCTCGGCAGCCGCTTCGACATTCGCCAGTTCCACGACGTGGTGCTCGGCAATGGCGCGATACCGCTCGAGATCCTGGACCAGCAAGTGCTTGCGTGGGTGCAAGCCTCGACGCCAAGTACCAACAAGGCGTGACGCACACGCCGATATTGATTCGTTCGCCGTGTACCATAGAGAACGTGAGACAATACACCACCACCACAACCACAACATTGACAACCGACATTGACATCGCGAGCCACATTCGTGCATCATTCGCTTGTTGTCGTCGTGCGCGTGCCACCTCCCCTCTCCTCGTGGCGCTTGTTATCATCATCGAGGAAGGTGGTTGATTGATTGATTGATAGACTGCATCGCAGCTCGCTCTCTCTCTCGAATATGCTTCGATCGTTGACGCGAGTGGCGGCGGCGACACGAGTGGTGGTGTCGGTGGGCGGCGGCGCGTTGCGTCGCGGCGGCGTCGTGGCGCACGCGACCTCGCGGCGCACGTGGTCCAGCCACGCACTGCCGGTGCCGACCACTGGCCTGTGCTTCGAGCTCACGGATGAACAACGCGAGATGCAGCAGATGGCTCGCAAGTTCACGGCCGAGTATGTTGTTGTGGTCCCGTGCGCGAGAGATAGGGATATGTACTGACGACCTCGATCTCGACCTCGATCTCGACCTCGATCTCGACCTCGATCTCGACCTCGATCTCGACCTCGATCTCGACCTCGATGATGATAGCAACATCATCCCTCGTGCAGCCGAGTATGACCGCACCGGCGCGTACCCTTGGGATATCTTCAAAGGCCTGTGGGAGCTCGGTCTCATCAACCTCCACATTCCGAAGGAGGTCGGCGGTCTGGGCCTTGGATGCGTCGAGGGCGTGGTGATCGCCGAGGAGCTGGCGTACGGCTGCACCGGCATCTCGACCGCTGTGTCTGCGAACGACCTAGCCGAGGCGCCGCTGATCCTGGCCGCCAACGACGCCATCAAGAAGAAGTACCTCGGTCGTATGACGGAGGAGCCGCTTGCTGCAGCGGTACGCTACGTGGTCTCGTGTGCTCGATGATCATCGATGATCATCGTGGTCGTCGTCGAGTGGGAACTACGTGCTTCCCACTCAGAGCGAGAGAGCGAGAGAAGGACGATGGTGATGCTGATGGTGGTGATGGTGGTGGTGGTGTAGTACTGCGTCACCGAGCCCGGTGCCGGTAGCGACGTGGCCGGCATCAAGACGACGGCCGTCAAGCAGGGCGACAAGTGGGTGCTGAACGGCAACAAGCAGTGGATCACGAACGGCGGCGTCGCGAACTGGTACTTTGTGCTGGCGCGCACGGACGCGAGCGCCAGCGCCGGCAAGGCCTTCACGGCCTTCGTGCTCGACGCCAACACGCCCGGCATCACGGTCGGCGCCAAGGAGAAGAACATGGGCCAGCGGGCGTCCGACACTCGCGCCATCTCGTTCGACAATGTCGTGGTGCCGCACGAGAACGTCGTCGGCAGCGTGGGCCAGGGCTTCAAGATCGTCATGGGCGCGTTCGACCGTACGCGCCCGCCGGTCGGTGCCGGCGCCTTGGGCCTCGCACGTCGTGCCATGGACGAGGCCACTCGCTACTCGCTCGAGCGCAAGACCATGGGACAGGCCATCTGCAACCATCAGGCACGCTCACACTCTCACTCGCACTCGCACTCGACTGGAATCACTGCTAACCTGCTGTTGGTGTTGCGCGTAGGCCGTGGCCTTCATGTTGGCCGAGATGGCGATCGGCATCGAGACCAGCCGCTTGATCGTGCACCGCTCGGCGTGGGAGATCGACGTCGGCCGCAGGAACACCTACTACGCCTCGATCGCCAAGGCGTGGGCGGCCGACGTCGCCAACAAGTGCGCCACCGACGCCGTGCAGATCTTTGGCGGCTACGGCTTCAACACCGAGTACCCGGTCGAGAAGTTGATGCGCGACGCCAAGATCTTCCAGATCTACGAGGGCACGGCGCAGATTCAGCGCATGATCATCTCGCGTCATGTGATCGATGCCGCGGCGAGTGGCAGCAAGTGAGCGCATTCGTTCGTGCACGTCGTGCGAGTCGTGCGAGTCGTGCGAGTCGTGCGAGTCGTGCGAGTCATCGTCATTGTTATTGTCATCGTGTCACAAATGTGAGCCAATATACACCAGTGCTGTTTCGATTCGATCGATAGCACGATTCTCTTCTCGCAAATGGCGATAGCACGGCGCGTACGAGTATGAGTACGGGTACGGCTGGTGCTGATGCTGATGCTGCGCGTTACAGTTCGACGTAGCGCAAGCCCTCGAAGCCTGGGCGCTTGTCTCGCACGGCCAAGTGAGCGCGACCAAAGTGCAGCGCCTGCCACGAGGCGGCCACGTGCTCCATCGAGCCATTGGCGCGCAGGTCGGCAAAGTGCGCGGCGGCGTTCTCGCGCGAGCTGTGCTCGAAGAGCGTCAGGTGCGGCGTCAACGGCTGCGAGTACGGCGTGATCTTGGCCTTGTGCGTGGCAAAGACGCCGGCCGTCGTCGCCGTGTCGAACAGGTTGCCGAGCGCGGCACGGAGCTTGTCGTCGTCCTGCGTCGCGTACCGCAGCGCGATGTGGTTCGGGAACGGATGCTCGAGTCGAACCGTGCCAGGCCGGGCGTCCAGCAGCGCCAGCACGCGCTCGGCCGTGTTGGCCTCGCGCGCCGCAGCCACCAGGCCGTCGAGCATCGACTCGGTCACGGCGCCAATGTACCACAGCGTCATGTGCGGCACGATGCCGCCGCCGGGAGCCGCCGAGCGAGCGACCTGCGCGTTGGTGTGCTGAGCGCAGAACTCGCCAATCGCGTGCTCCGAGAGCTCGGTGGCGTCGCGCGGTTCGAGCGACGCCTCGAGCCACGCGGTACCGAGAGGCGCTTCTTGCGGCGTAGACGCGAGCATCGTGAGAGCGACGAGGATCGAGGCGAGAGACACGACAGTGAACGAGACGAGAAAGAAGGAGCCCAGCGCAGGAGGAGGCGGCGAGCGAGAGCGAGCGACGAGGAGAATGAAGGAGGAGCGAGAGTGGTGGGAATGGCTGCAGCAGCAGCGAATGTCGATTGCCAGTGCGAACGAACTAACCGATGGCGCAGCTCCTTCTCGTTCGGTGGGCTTACCGACGCGCCTGGGAGACACGGCAGCAGCGCTGGAGGAGGTCGTGTCTCAACCTCCCCGGTGGCGCGGCCGCAGGTACGTATCGATAGCGAGCGCCGCGAGGTCCGGGAGGCCGCAGGGCGACAATTAATCGGGCGATCGAGCGGCCAATCAGGAGCGTCCGATCGATCGCCTTCCGAACTACAGCGCGCTCGATCGACAAGAAGCAGGTCGTTGCTTCTTCGCCTGCACTCGCTCGCGCACTCTCACGCTGTCGCTACTCGACAGTCTGCCTCTGCCTGCCTTCTCTCGCGCCCTCACACACACGCACGCTCTCTCTCACTCCTCACACTCACCCGCGAGATGAAGCGCTCCTCGCGTGAGGTGCAGACCATCTTCGAGGCGTGGCACGCCATCAAGACCAACGACGTCGCGTCGGCCGAGTCGTTGTTGTTGGCGCATATCAAGAGCGCCAACTTCCCGCTGCTTGAAGATACGCTCTCGATCGAATGGATCGCCGGTCGCTTTCGACGCTTCCTCGAGCGCGAGTTCTGCGCCGAGCACCTGGACTTTCTGCTGGCCGTGCGCGAGGCTCGCGACCTCGTGGCGCTCTCGAGCACGGCCGTCAATGCCGCAGCCGCCACCGCGGCCACCGCGGCCACCTCACCGCCACCACGTGCTCCCACAGGCCACCAGACACCCGATCAACTCGCGGCCTCGTTGCTGGCCAGCGGTGGCGCGGCCACTGCGTTCGGCGTGGCTTCTGGCGCGACGCCGCTCGACACGGCGACGCGATTGTACAACAAGTACTTTACGCCGTGCGAGCTCAACCTGTCGCAGGTCGAGCAGCAGGCCGTACACGCGAGCATGAACGCGCTACTCTCACCGAACAATGCTGCTGGTGCCACTACCACCACCACTGGTGCCACTACCACCACCACTGCCACTACGGCCGATCCACTCAAGATCTTTGACCTCGCGTACCACTCGGTGTTGTCGATGCTGCGCGAGCCGCACGCTCGGTTCGTTCGCGGCCTGTACACCGAGATCGACGCCGAGTCGCGTTCGATACAACGCGCCGTCTCGCCACCGACCAGCGGCAAGCAAGCAACCGCCGGCGCTGGCAGTGGTGCGCCATCAGCCTTTCGTCGGTTCTTTGCGAACCTCGGGGCCACGAGCGATGCGTCGTCGAATGCCGCGACGCCGCCATCAGCGGCGGGTGCGTTGAACAGCACCGCCGGAGTGCCGCCGCGAAGCCGCACCAAGTCACCGGCGCCTGCTGGTGCCAGTGCGACACTCCGAGGTGCCGGCAGAACGCTCGAGGCGCCAGGCGAGGCGCATCGACGTCGCTCTCGCTCGGTCGGCAGCATGTCCGACCTGCTGGCTGGCGTCGTGCTGCCGCCAAGCACCACCACTCCTGCTGCCGACACTCCTCCTCCTGCTACTGCTACTGCTGCTACTGCTGCTACTGCTGCTACTGCTGCCACTGCAGTCCCGACCAACTTGCCGCCACCGCCACCCGGCGCCTCAACAACCGCGTTTCAACCTCCGCCGAGCGACCCGCCACCGAGCAGGCCGACGCGCTCGGGCGCCGTCACGGCATCGCCGCCTGCGTTGCTGCTCTCGGGCCTCGCGTCCAAGCCGACGCCACCCACCTCTCCCGAGTCCTCGACACCGACCTCACCCACACAGCGACCGATCGATGTTGATGATGCGCGTGTGCCGTCGCTCTCGGTGGCGCCAGCAGCCACCTCCGCCATCGTAACGACGACGACGACGTCGCCGCCACCTCAGCGCCAGCAGCAACAGCAACAGCAAGCCAAGCCAGTGAGATCGGGAGGTGCTGGCAATCCAAGCGGTGCCAACGGTGGCGCGGGTCGTGGTGCTGGCCGCGGCCGTGGTCGAGGCGCCGCCCAGGAGCCTGGGCAAGGCTCGAGCGAGACACTGACGCCGCCGCGTCGGCCGACCCGCGCGCGACCGGCATCGCTCATTGTGCGCTCATCGAACGGCTTGCAGGCCATCTCGCTGCAGAGCGATTTGGAGGAGCTCTCGGCCGCCGGCGGCGCGGGCGACGTGGCGTCGTTCTCGTGGACGGCGCCCGACCCTGCGCGTCCCGGGCCGACACTGCGCGAGACACTCGACGACCCGATACTGCGCTTCTACTTTCGCGAGGCGCTCGAGCGCGAGCACTCCGAGGAGTACATTGCCTTCATCGAGGACGTCATGGCGTACCGTCTGCTGGCGTCGCTCGGTCCGACCGAGATGGAGACCACCGATCCACCGCTGCCGGCGGCGCTCAAGCGCACGGCATGGGTGCCGCCCGAGAACTCGCGCTTGGCTCGCTGGCGCACGCAGTGCCGCTCTTCGGCGCTCAACCTCTACCACAAGCACTTCTTCGACAAGGACCTCGGCTTCTCGCCTGACACCAAGCGCACGACCGCCAAGTTGATCGAGGACCTGCGCGTCGCCTCGACCACCGACGTGCCGTCGCCCAACGTCTTTGACGCGGCCTTCAACGACGTGGTCATGTCGCTGCACGAGCCGCACGGCCGCTGGCTGCGCTGCCAGGACATTTCCAAGATCCTCGCCGAAGCGTACGCGCGAACGCCACCTGCTGTGCCGTCGCAACAACAACAACCGCAACCGCAACCGCAACCGCAACCGCAACCGCAGGCGCCATCGCAATAGCTCCTCTGTATGGCACACATGACTCTGATGACCTTGTACATTGATAGAGATCGATTAGATTGTATTTGTATCGTTATCGTTGATTATTGATGTTTGTTTTACCGCAACTCTAACACACGACATATATATATATTAAACACTAAGCTATCTGCACACTCACGTCAATGTACAACTCTCGCTCACGATATCTCACGATATCTATCTCACTCACTCACTCACTCACTCACTCACTCACTCACGAAAACGCCCTATCCAAGATCGCAATCAGCTTGGTGATATCGACCTCCATGTCGGCCGTGTCGTCAGGTCGCGACGCTTCGCACGGCATCTGGTAGTAGGTCTGGTTCAGCAGCCCGGCCATGGTCCACACCATGCGCGCCGGATGCCGCATGGTCGAGCGGAACTCGCTGCGCAGCACGGGCATGAACTCGACGAGCACCGTATCGCGCGGCGCAAACACCTGGTTGTAGAAGGCGCCGCCGTGCGGCCCGATCATGACTGCCACGCGCTCAAAGTACTCGACCACTCGCTCGGGCGTGCCGAGCGCCGAGCTGCTAAAGACCTCGAGCTGCATCGGTGGCTGTCGCCGCTGCGCCCACTCTCGCAGGGCCTCGAGCGTCGCGTGCTCGTTGAGCACCGTGCGCCCGGCGTTCGCGTGCTCCTTGCGATTGGAGCGCGAGAGGTACGAGATGATGCGTCGCTCCGAGAGTGGCACCTGCGCGACGCCCAGCAGCGCCTGCATCTTGCTCCACAGGAAGGGATGGATCGGTGGCGCGTGGCATGGCACCAGCAGCTCGCGTGCCACGAGCTTGTGTGAGAGCGAGAAGCGCACGATGCGCTGCTCGTCGAAGCCGATGAACTTGAGCAGCTCGAGCACCGGCTTGTGCCGGCGGTCGGTGAGATCCACGAGGAGCTTGACGTTGGCGTCGGTGCCGATGAGCTCCCACGCGTGCGCGATCTTGGGGAAGACGTTGTCGATAAAGTGCTGGAACGACCAGCCGCCGTCGCACACGAGGCTCACGAGCGAGTCGTACGTCGTGGCGCTCGAGTACTCGTTGCGCTCGAGCACCTTGGTGAAGAACTCGAGCGGCGTCGATTGGCCGCAGTCCACCCAGCCGCGGTACACGCCATTGCGCACGGCGCTAATGTGGCCTCGCACATGCTGCGGCGTGTAGTACGCCAAGTGACGCTCAGCATCGTCGTCGTACTGCTGTCGCTGTTGCTGTTGCTGTTGTTGTTGTTGATGAGAGTCCCGCACACAGAAGCTCGCGTCGGCGACCGTGCACCTTTGTGAGGTCTCGAGCAGTTGCTTGGTAAAGTTGTTCTGCAGGAACCACTGGTGATCCTCACGCGACGCGAACTTGGGCATCGGCAACACGAACGGCGGATACGCGTACTCGGCATGGTACATGACCCGCGTCTTGTTGAGGCATGCCGCTTGATTGGCAGTGCCCTGGAGACACTTGTCGCGCACCAACACTGGCGGCAGCACGGCTTGCGTCAGCGGCTGCTCGGCGCCTGGATATCGACGCTGATAGGCCGCGATCGCTGGCGATACTCGTGTGGCATCATCGACACGACGTGTGAGCTCTCGAAGTCGCTCGCGTAGGCTCCACGTATCGGCGTCGACCGATTGAAGCTGCTGCTCGGCGTTGGCGCTCGTGGATTCGAGCTGCTTCGTGATGCGCCGCACATCGTGCTCGAGGTCCGAACGACGCTGCTGTGTCGCGAGCAGCTCGGTACGACATGTCGCCAACGACTCGATGGCATGATCGACTTGCTTCTGGAACCACTTCTCTCGAGCGTTCGGATCGTTCGTGAGCTGCCTCACCTGCGACTCGAGCTCGTGCACGATGCGAGTGGCATTCTCGAGCTCGAGACGCAACGACACCGCATCGACATCATCGACATGGCGCTGCTGCTGCTCGTCCTCGAGCACTCGCTGCTGCTGCTGCGCCGCCAGCTGCTGCACGAGCTTCTCCTGCAACTGTTGGAGTTGCTCGAGCTTATGCTCAGACTCAACGAGCCGCTGTTGGTATCGTTGTTGCGCCTCGAGTTCCAACGAGCCAGGAACCTGTGGCAGATGCAGCACCTGGTGCACGAGCAGCACCACGAACGCCACCAGCACGACCAACACGCCCAACCGACCGACGTGTCGCATGATCGCTTCCGCGCAACGCTATGAACTCATCGACGCCCAACGTGGTGTGGTTGCTGGTCGTCAGCGTGGCCAAATACAACGACGTGTAACGAGAGAGTGAGAGTGTACGTGAGCAGGCAAACAAGCGATTGATTCGACAACCGAACAGTTCGACTACGTTGATGACATGAAACATAACAAATAGGTAGGTAGGTAGGTAGATAGATGGATAGATAGGTATCTAGGGAGTGTGGCAGTTGAAAGAGGAGTATCAGAGGAAGCTTGATCAAGGCTCTCGCATTGGGGGAGGGGGCTGCTGCCATCGTGGCTGCTGCCATCGTGGCTGCAGCATCGCCGCGACACCTTACGACACGAGGCAGCTCTTGCCGGCCTTGCCGGACTTGCTGGCCTTGCCGGACTTGCCAGCCTTCTTGCCTTGTACTTGCGGCCGTGTCTCATCCATCGACTGGCGTGTGACCTCGGCTTCGTGTGCCGGCTTGTAGAGTAGTCGTGCCACTTGCTCGAATACGTCGTTGACGCCTTCGTTGTTGAGCGAGCTCGTGCGGAAGAACGGCAGGCTGTGTGTACGAGCAAACTCCTGCTCACAGATATCGAATGCGCGTCAGTCAGTACAAAGTCTTCGAGGCGAGCGAGTGCGTGAGCGAGTGCGTGTGAGTACCGCGCCGACTTCGAGGGCATTCGGCTCTTGCGCACTCGAGTCGCACTTGGCCGCGACGACGACCTCGATGGCCGAGGCACTCTTGTACTGATGCACGGTGTCGTACGACTTGGCGAGATGCTCAGCTGACTTGACCGACTCGACCGAGAACAACAGAATGAAGGCGTTGGCGGCCGGATAGTAGTTGGCTGGATCGCCTGCGTGCTCGATGTTGTCGGTATCGGACTGCGCAAGTGCGAGAGTGCGAGTACGTGTGAGACCATCATGATGCGTGCGATGACATCAATCATTCGATCGCTCGATAGAACAGTCATCGTACGATCATGAATGATATGGATTGGCCATCTATCGTTGTTACTTTGTGGTACTACTCGACGAATACGAGCACCATCAGCATCATCAGCATCATCAGCATCATGTGCATCTACAATGGATCGCTCGCTCGTCACGCAGCTACACGTACCACCTCCTCGAACGCCGGTGTGTCATCAAAGATGTTTTGCTAAGAGCCAAGATCATCGGGCGCATACTCGACCAATCAGCCAACGAACGACACACTCACACACTCACACTCGAGCGAGCATCAGCATCAGCATCATCGACGTACGCAGAACCGTCGAACCAACGACGTCTTACCAGCGGCTCGAGCGCCGAGCACCTGAATAGTACACTTGCTCATATCGCGATGGTGTGTGTTGTATCTGTGTGTGTGTCTCTCTACTATGGCAGGCCTGGATGGTGGTGATATTGATGACGTGTGCGTGAGCGAGCAACCAAGCAACTACCGCGCCATCGCCGTCGACATCGAGCTCGTGCTCGTGGTCGTCGTTGTTTGATGTCCACCTCGCTCTCGCACCCACTCGATGACCGACGACACTTGCGAGGCACTCATCGAGGCCGCCGCACGATCGAACACCGTGACACTGCTCACGCTCTCGGGCCTCGAGCTCGAGAGCGTGCCCGAGTCGCTCGATGCTCCCTGGACCACGCGCATCACGCGGCTGTTCCTGTCGCGCAACCGCATCTCGCGACTGCCGCCGTGGTTCTGTGCTCGCTTCGAGGGCCTGACCGGTCTCTATCTGCACACCAACGAGTTGGTCGAGCTGCCCGACGACCTGGCGCGCCTCTCGAACCTCACGGAGCTGATACTCGCGCGCAACCAGCTGAGCTTCCTGCCGCACTCGCTCGGTCAGCTGACCAATCTGCGGCAGCTGACGCTCTCGAACAACCGCATCGCGAGTCTGCCCGAGTCGCTGTCACGTCTGCGCTCGCTCGAACTCTTCAACGCCGGTTTCAATCGCTTGCCGGTGAGGATCGCGGGCGGCGAGGTGCTCGACAAGGACGTGGCGCAGTATCTCTTCTATGCGTGCAATGGTACGTGCGATGGGGGTCCATCCCGTGTCGGCTCACACACACTCACACGGACCGCTCACTCGCTCCGTGTCGTGTCGGTACAGCACCCGAGAACCTGGAAGCAAGACGCCGCGACCTACGGCTCCAGCAGCTGCAGCGATTGCAGCGCGAGGGCTGGCGGCCCGACGAGCACACACAGTTCCCGAGCGAGATCCGCGCCGTAGTGCACACGCTGATGTTGCTCCACCTCCGCCACAGCGAGTCGGTGATCGCGTATCTGCCACCGGAGCTCGTGTTTCTGATCGTCGACATCTATGTACATCTCTCGTGGCCACACGTGCTCGCCGCCATCGAGCACCGTCACGGTTCCATCGACTAAAGAAACAACCATCGTTGGGGCGCTTGCACAACGAGAACGACGAAGGGAGGGAGCTACAACTACAACACTACAACACACGTGTGCGTGCGCGCGCGCGCGAAGAGAGAGGGCGAGGGCGAGGCTAGCTGCTGTACGCCTCACACAAAGTCAGTCGGGCCCTCGTCAGGGTGTCGGTGCTCGTAGTCGTCGGGCTCCTCCTCCTGCACGGCCGGCACCGGGTGGTGGCCGCCGCGGTCGCGCACCACGAGGATCGAGCACGGCGCGTTGGCGGTGCAGTACGAACTCGTGGAGCCCATGAAGAACTCACCAAGCGGCGAGAGGCCACGACGACCGATGATGATCGTGTCGGCCTTGCGCTTCGTGGCGACGGCGCAGACCACAGGGCCGACGCTGGAGCCAAGCTTCTCGACCGCCGTGTACTTGAACTGTTGCGACAACGACAGCGATAGATAGCGACAACACGAGTCAGGAACTACGCAACGATAGCGAGCGATGGACGGAGGAGGTCGCCACCGTACGCCGTGCTCCTTGGCGATCTGCGCAAAGTGCTCGAGCACCTTGGTGCTGCGCTTGCGGAGTTGTGCCTGGGCGCTCTCGAGATACGAGCGAGGAATGCGGCCGGTCAACGGCGGCAGCCGCTCGGTGACCGTCAGCAGCAACAGCTCGTCGTGCTCGGGACGAGCGATCTTGAGCGCCATCTCGAACGCCGAGGCGCTATTGGCCGAGCCATCGACAGCAACGAGCAACCGCATGGTGTTTGGGGGGAGCGAGGTGTTGCGAGAGTGAGGTAGAGAGGTATTGAGCGGACATTGGTTCGGTGGATGGCGCATAAGAGGCTGATTGCCTCAGCGGAAAATCCGCGTGGATGTCGCATGGCGGCGGGAAAATCCAACCCGAAAAAGCGAAAAACCACGCCGAGCACGACCGAAGATACCGAAAATCGAAAAGCAGAACCAGAAGCGATGCCCTTCGTCTTCCGCTCGTCTCCTCTCCTCATCAACACCACCTCCTCGTCGCCCTCTGCCGCCGCCTCACCAAGACCCCAAAAGAGCGCCCCAGAGCGCCCAAACTCTCCCTCTCGCCCCGACAAACCCTAGCTTCCTTCGTTGCTACAACCTTTGTCGGGCAGCGAACTTTCTCTCGTCTCGTCTCGTCTCGTCTCGTCTCTGTTACCGCCGCCGGTTTCGCGTGTTCGTGTGCGCCCGTGTCGCGCTGCTCTCGTCGTGTGCATGCCTAGCTAGTGAACGCACGGCTCTAGTCGTCTCTAGCCTCCCCGTGCCTTGTGTCTTGTGTGTTTGTTTGTAGAATATAGTGTTTAGTGTGTAGTGTGTTTATCTCCCGTGTGTCTGTGTGTTTATCTCTCTCGTGTGTGCCATATCCCGACCTCCTTCACTCTCTTGTATCCAACAGCAACAAGCAAACTCCAACACCAGCATCCAACATCCCGCCAGCGAACCCATATCTACCATCGTCGCCCACCATGCTCACTCCTCCGGACCTCACGGGCCAGGTCGCCGTCTCGCACAAGATCAGCGAAGGCGTCTTTGCCGAGGTGTTCGTCGGGCACCTCTCGGGCGCCGCGGTCGCCGTCAAGATACCGAGGCCTTCCAAGAAAGGCGCCGCGCGCGCTGCCGAGCGCGAGATACGCGCCATGCAGTACGTGGCCACGCTGAGCTCGATGGCCAACCACTCCCACCCACTCACCCACTCACCCACTCGCTCGCTTTGCGTGCCACGACCCCCAGGCGCCTGAAGCACGACAACATCTGCCGCCTGCTCGGCACGTGCGTGACGCCGCAGAGCCCCAACACGGTCGTCACCGAGCTGCTCGATGGCGACCTCCGCAAGCTGATCGCGCAGCCCGAGCTGCTACCGAGCTACTACGAGCGCCTCTCGTGGATGGTGCAGTTGGCGCGCGGCGTCGCCTACATGCACGAGCGCGATTTCGTGCACCAGGACATCAAGCTCGGTACGCGTCGGCAACCGCCACTCCACACTCACTCCACTCCACTCACTAACGAAGCTGCTCTGTATCGCCGTTGTCGTCGTCGTCGTCGTCTCACAGACAACGTACTGTACCGCAACCTCCCTGACGGCAGCAAGGAGATCAAGATCTGCGACTTTGGCCTGACGCGGCGTATGCTCGGCGCCTCGTTCTCCAACCCGGCGCGCATCGGCACCGCCTTGTACATGAGCCCCGAGGTGCTGATGGCCAGCGAGTACCTGACGCACAAGATCGACGTCTACTGCTTCGCCCTCGCGCTCTGGGAGCTGCTCGCGGCCCAGAAGGCCTTCGCCGACCAGACCAAGTTCTCGGACCTGCGCAACCTGGTGCTGGCTGGCGTGCGGCCGCTCGTGCCCGCCTGGTGCTCGAGCCGCTTGCGCGAGCTGTTCCACCTCTGCTGGGCGCACGATCCCGAGGAGCGGCCCACCATGGCGCAGATCGTCATCGAGCTCGAGGACATCCTCAGGGAGAACGAGCTCATGGCGCCGGCGTACGATGCCTCGAGCGCCATGCTGCGCAAGCCATGGCCCTTCGCCTCGACTGCCACCTCGTCCTCCTCCACCTCGTCCTCCTCCTCCTCGTCCTCCTCCATCTCGGCTTCCTCCCCGTCATCGTCGGTAGAAGCAGCCATGGCTTCTTCCTCCTCCTCCTCGGTTGCGTCTCCCGGCCACTCGTTGTGCTTCGCGGCGATGCCTACCGAGCTCGCCTAACCGAAACCCAGACTCTGCCGCCACCGCCGCCACCACGTTTTGTTTGTTTGTGTTTATTGTCTTGTAGCTCGGCGTCGCAAACGGCGCCTGTGCTGGTGTAGATATTCCATCTTGTTGTTGGTCGGTCGCGTTGTCTCGTCGCCCCAGTTTTCTCGTGCGGCTGGCGCACCTCGCCAGCGCGCGCTTTGTTATTATCGCCAGCCTGGCAGCGCTCCGAATGGCTCGCTCGCCTGGCCGGTCCGCTACGTTGATCGTAGCGTTGTATCTATTTGTCAAACCCCCGCACACCTCCTCGTACCGTGCCACGATGTTGTTCGTGGTACGGCACACGCATGTACACTGCAATGAAATGATATCATGACCTCACAAGATCGCGATGGATTTGATTGATAGGCTTCGTGATTGGGGGCGATGGATTCATTCACTGTTCCTTCCTGCTCGTGTGCGCATCTCTCTCGCGTCGTCTGTGTTCTGGTTCGCGAGTGCGAGTGTGCGTGAGATCATGGCCCGCCGTGCACGGGCTGGTACCGCCATCGTACCACACGAGGCGTTGTTGTTGGTCTTCCACTCGATGCGGTTATCACCTCGCGAGTTGACCGACCTCGCGCAGGTGTCGCAGCAGTGGTATCGCGCCGCGTCCTCGAATCTCCTCTGGCGCTCGCACGCTCTCGATCTCGCTCGTACGAACGGCCTCGATATCAGGTTCGATTGCGGCTGCTCTTGCCCTGGTTGAGTTGTAGTACGCTCACCCGCAGCCGCCGTGGTGTGTGTGTGTGGCTGATAGCAGCAGCGTCCTCGTGTCCGATAGCGACACCGACACTGCTACGCACCACGCTCACATCTCGTTCAAGGGCCTGTATCTCACGCTGGCGACTCTCTCGCGCCTGCCACTATTCGGATTCGATGGCGCATTCACTGGATCGAGCGTGCTCGCCGGCGAGCTGTTGACCTTCGTCACGCGCCAGTACCACCACGAGCACCGCCACCTGCACGTGTCGTTCTCGGGCCTCGTCGACGACTCGACTCGTGAGCCAGCCGCGCACGCTACCGAGCTCGCGTTCGACTTCTCATCCAGCGACCTCGCCATCGTTGCCATCCACTCGGCGCTTCACGATGGTGATCGATGGTGCTTCTGCTTCCGTCACTGGCGGCCATTCAATGCACGGAACAGTGATGCGCGAGGCAACGATGCTGATGACGCCGATGCCTTGACGCTGTGGATCGATATCAACTCGCGCCAGCTGGTGCAGCTGCTCGACGAACGAACGCAACAACTCTATCGCGCGACACAATGCGAGCGGCTGCTGCTGAATCAGAGCACACCGTGGAGCGAGCTGCTCTCGTGCGTGCTGCTCTCGGCCGTTGTCCAAGCCCCAGCGCCAACGACGTTGGATTCAACGCCATCTGAACCCGAACCTGAACCCGAACCCGAACCCGAACCCGAACCATCATCAGAGCCATCTCCATCTCCAGACCAACAACCAACCGATCCATGTTCCTCAGCATCATCGCAAGTGCACGAGCCACCGCCACTCGAAGAACACAGCTCCACTCCAACCACTCCGACTCTCGAGCCACCGCCATCGCCAACTGCACTGCAATCCTCGCCGCCAGCACGATCGGCAGTCGAGCTCTGGTGGTCATTCGATGCTCCAGGATTCGTCGTCACGCACACGTACAACAGCGCCTCGGAGTTCCGAGTCAGCTCGACGCTGCGCACCTTCTCGCGCCAGTGGCAGGAGCGTGCGAGCCTCGACTCGGCGATCGCGCACGCCGTCTCGCACTTTGACGCCTACACGCTACGGCAGCTGCGCTTGCACTACCGTGCCGACTGGCTCGCCGAGAGCCTCGCACGCACCTCGGGCAACAAGGCCGACACGCCGTTGCTCGCGTGCATTCGCTGCATCTGCGTGCTGCATCCCAAGCAGGCGCAGGCGTCGCGCAATGCCTGCATCGCCACCTTGGCCGTGCTGCTCGACGAGCTGCCATGCGATCCCTGGGCTCGCGACGGCGAAGGCAACCTCGCGTTGCATCTACTGGTGCGAGCCACGGCTCGTGCCGCGTCGTTCGAGGACCCGATCATCCGCGATGGCGATGCCGCCAAGTACTACTTCCACACGCTGCTCGAGGCCTGCCGCATGGTGATCGAACGCGCCGCCGTGCATCAGACATCGATACCGACGACATCGACGGCTCCTCCTGCATCTCCCAAGCTGGTCGACGATGACGATGCCACTGCTACTGTCCCACACGCCGGCACTCCGAATACCGACGGCGCCAAGCGCCTCGTGAACGAACCGCAACGGCAGACCGGACTACCGCCGCTGTTGTTGCTGTTCCGCTGCCTGGCCTCGCTGCCTGTGACCTCGCGCTTCGTGATGCCGCTCGTCGCCTTGCTGATCAAGCATGGCGCCTACATCAACGAGGTCGAGGAGACCAGCCGCTGGAACGCGCTGCACTACCTCGCGACGTGCGCGCGCTCGACGCCCAGCGACCTGATCGCCCTCGTGCGCCAGCTGATCCTCGCCGGCTGCAAAGCCAAGCACCGCAACCGCAACAAGCAGACGCCGCTCGACATCTACCTCGCTTGCACGCCGCTGCCGAACGACCGAGTGCGCGACATTCTTGGCTGCACCTTTGGCGGCGACGAGAGCGACGAGGACATGGAGGCCGACTGGGTCGTGCACTCGCGCAGCTCGGGCGACGAGCAGGCCGCCTCGTCCTTCGTGCACCTGCGCAGCTCGCTCGACCATCAAGGCACCGGCGATGATGCCACCACGGCTTCGCTACTTGACACCCAAGCAGACGACGGCTTCGTGATGCTCGAGAGCCTCGCCGATGGCGACGGTGATGCCTTGCCGGCGACCTGCAACAGCGACTTGGTGGCCGCTGCGCTGGCACCATCCGTCGAAGCCGACCACACTGACGCCGCCACAGGCGCTTCGGCCATGTCATCGTGGTGGAACGTTGTCAAGTCCTTTATGTAGTCGTCTTATGACCACGAGCAAGGCTCGCCGCACCGTGCACAAATTGTACATACTGCTTGTCCTTCAACAAACAAGCAACCACTCGATAAATAGCATCGCTCTCTCACTCTCATGGGGGTGGGCACTCGATGAGTGCATAAATATCACTGACTCTCGGCAACAACCGATGGCGCAAGCCGATCATCGAACCAGCCGTTGTAGTTCAGGGCCGACACGAGCGCCATTAGGAACGATCGCGTACGCGCTTGTACTTGCAGCGCGTGCACGAACTGCCGCGCAATGGCCTCCGCTCGCTCGGCGATGCTCTCGGCCACGTGCCACTGCTCACCACCTGGTGTTTCGTCTTGGTCGCCTTCGATGATACTCGTGCGCAGCTCCAAGATACACCCAAACAATCGCACCATGATGGCCCATTGTCGCGAACCAAGAATGCACCTGCTCCCGACCACCAACCAACACATGATGATCAGCGTGACTCGCTCGATCTCGATACGAACGAACGAAATCACGAACCTCTGCACTATGGTGCTCAGGAGGCGTTGGTGCGACTCGAGGATCGAATGGAAGTCGCTCTGCTCATCGAGCACCTCTAGGCAGTACTGCTGCCATGCGGCCATCGCCTGAGCCCAGAAGAACGACTGCAGCGCACGAACCACATGGTGTAGCATCGTGCGGACGCGCAACACGCGGCACGCTCGTGCGGAACGCCGCTGTGCATCGGCCGCGAGCCGCTCGTTGCGCGCAGCGAGGTTGAGCCGCAGTTGCCAGTGATCGAGAACGTGGCGGCAGAGCTCGATCTGTGCCGAGAACGAATGCAGCCGGTTGTAGGTCGCGATCGCACGATCGGTCAGAATCATCGAGCATGGGAACGGCGCCTGGTACTCGAATCCGAGGCAGTGCAGGCCTCGAATGTCTGCAGCGGAGCCGACACACGAGCCGTCAATATATGAGTCTCTCATGTGCGCCGCTTCCATGTGTGTGCCTCGGGCACGTACCGGTCGAGGTGCCGAGGAACTCGGCTGGCGGCGCTGCGAGTACAAAGCGTAGCTGTGCATGGCTTGCAGTGACGCTCGACGTGGGCCGCGTCGAGGCGCTGTCGCGTTGGATCATGCGGTCGAGCGAGTCGAGCACCGACTGCGGCGCACACCAGCCGTAGTGCTGCGCGATCGAAAGCACAGTCGGCCAGAATGCCGCCTGCTGTCCGGCTGGATGGTACTGTCGAACGACCGCTGCGGCACTGGCTGCCGTGCCGCGGTTCTCTGCATCCATCGTGTGGTACCGACACGTCGCAAAGAAGAAGACGTTCGCCACGTGCTGCAGCAGGCCGTGCGTTTGGACGAGCTGCTGCCACAAGGCGTGCGCAAGTACGTGGCGCAACGAGCCGAGTGGTTCGTGCAGGAGGCGCTCGAGTCGAATGCGCAGTGGCAGCGGCGTGACTCCGGTGCTCGCACTCTCGAACAGCTGGCTCGTCCGGATGGCCACCAGCGACGCGCCGTCCATGACTGCAGGATCGCGCAGCTCGCGTAACACCGACAGCAACACACCGCATTCGAGGATCGAGCCGCTCGGCGTCTCGAGGAAGCTCGGAGTCGCAGCAAGATCGACATCGAACTCGCCGTGAGCGTCGCCGTCGTGCGACCTTCGATGCACGATCAGCCATCGACGATCGTCCCAAAGTTGTGCGCGAGACAGCCAATGGTTGAGTCGAATGGCACACGGCTCGAAGGCACCTCGCAACAAGCGCAGCGAGATCGTTCGCTCGACCGAGTGACTCGCATACGAGTTGGCGATCACGAACAGCACCGACTGCAGCCATGCGCCCGACTCCTTGCTCTCGATCGACGAGAGTCGCGTCGCTGGCAGGTTCAGCGAGCTCGCCAGCTCGGCGAGAGCCGGCCCCAAAGACTCGCGCGAGTCGGCGTTGTGTTGGGCTTGGTGCCGCGCTCGCTGCAGCAGCTCGAGCGGCACCAAGACGCGATGCCACACGAACGTGACGCTCGTGCACAAGGGCTCGATGTGGCTCCAAAGAAGCGGCAGGCTCTGATGTGTTGGTGGTGGTCGTCGTCGATCGAGCATCGGCAGCATCTCGCAGCGTAGCTCGTGCACGAGCTCGGTGACAGCGACGGCGAGTGCCTCCCACTCCTCGGTCACACGATCGTTCGAGCATCGGAGATCTCGAACATTGCGAGCCCATTGATCCGCATTGTCGATGGCGCTTGCTACGCGACACAACTCGAGCACCACATGCCGCAGACTCTCGCGGTCGGTAGCCTCGATCCGAAACCGACACACTGGCACAAAGATCTTGATCGGTTCGCGAATCACAAACGCTTCGCCAGCGTGTAGCGTGTCGCCCACGGTAGCGACGTAGGTCTCGAACGCGATCTCACGACGGCCAAACAGTCGAGACGACACGCCCGACATCATGAACTCGACCGCGTCGATCAGCTCGCTCTCGCTCACCGTAGGCGTGATGCTCGAGCACAACTCGACGTCCAGCACCTCTTCATTCGTCAGAGTAGCCACGGTTTGTTGTTGGCGTTGTTGGATCAATGGGAGCAGCACTTCGGCTGTCGGCTCGAATACACTTCGGTACCGCGTGTCGAACGTGTCGGAGCCGAGATGGTCGCCAGCGACACTCGCATCGTGTGCGTGTGGCACTGACGCAGGTATGTCTCGATCACCATGATTCGATGATGCACGAGCTTGATAGTGGTGATGGTGATGACGGTGCTCGTGCTCGATAACGAAGCAAGATCGTGAGGGATAGAGTGCTCGCGGCAGCTGCATCGAGGTCGACGTCAAGGTCGATGGCACGGCCCACGCACTCGCGCTCGCGAGCTCGTCATCATGTCGTTGTAGTAGATTCGGTATCGAGAACGTAGTCGGTCGACTGTTGGTGTTGGTGCTATTGCATCGAAACACCGAGTCGACGAGGCTCTCCATCGTGTGTCAGGAAGAGTGAGCGCATGAGCGTGTGAGCGCGAGCGAGCTGACAAGCGAATGCGACATCGACCTCGACGACGTCGACGTCGGCAGCCTCATTCGCTCGATAGCGCGCTCGCCTATGCTCGCCTCACAGGTCGAGACCTCGCTCATCCCGAGTATCGATGCCGCAGAGACTACAATGTACCAGCTTCTCGAACGATAGAGAATGTGAGTTCGTCGTACGATGGATCGAGAGCAGCTCCGTCGCTACCGACGAGTACATCGAGGTCGCGACGCCGCCGTCGTCCACGTCTCGCTCTCGACCTCTGCGGCGATTGTGGTGGTGGCTCCTGCCATCGTCGACGCTGGATATTGTGCTCGAGACAGTCGTCATCGCGGTGGTGGCATCGATGATCTACTCCACAATATGGGGCTCGAGCAGCAGTAGCATGCGTCCGAGTACGCCGGTGCTCGTGGTGCTGGGCGCAATGCTTCTCGTGCGTGTGGTGTATCGCGCCAACAGCGTGTGCGAGGAGCGCCTGAGCATCATCCGAGACGTCGGCATACAGCTGACCACCGTGTACGAGAGTGGTCATTGTGATCGAGTGTTCATCGAGCGTTCACACATCAAGGAGCTGCTGATGGTCGAGGGTGCGCTATCGCCATTGCGTCGTCGTCGGTACCACGACCATGCTGTGCTCACGCTCGATACGCTCGATACGCTCGCAGGCTTCCGACGGCTGGGCGTCATCTACTTCCTGGCCTTCGAGCCATTCGATAGCCACAAGAAGCTCATCCTTGCCTTCCAGGTATGTATGTATCTTGCAGCTGTCATATGCGCCGCGAGCGAGCTCTAACCCTCGAGGCACCACCCACCGGCAGCACTGCATTCCTCGGTTCGCGTCGCTAGAGAAGATCTATCACACCAGCCGAGCGATACTATCGCTGCCGGATTGAAGCACTCGAGTTCGCTGCTGTTCATGGATCGCTTCGTTGTTGAAACTGCATGTATGAAAGAAATATCACGACAGCACCTGTCGAGTATGTCGCTTGTTGTACCAGCACGTACACCAACGCAACCGAGACACACACACACACACACCACAAGGATACATACGCGTTCGATACCTCCAAGGTACGACGCTACACTCTTACGACATGGTACAAGACATTTGACACACACAGGGGAGAGCGCCGACAGACACAACTGCTAACCTCGCTTCGAAGCACGCTGGGCCGCCTCCTCGAATATCGCTGCGTGGGAAGAGTGTGAGTGAGACGAAGAAGAGGTGCTGTGAGCGTGTGTGGGCGTACCTCGAGCAGCAGACACGTTCACGAGTGGCGCTGGTGCTGCGGCGGGCGCTGGTGCTACCGCCGGTGCTGCGGTGGGCGTTGGTGCTGGTGCAGAGTTCAGGTCGGCAGAGGCCTTTCGTTGCGGTGCCGACTTGGCGCCCGGAGAGCTGGTGGCACTTGGTGTTGCCGCTGCGGAGACCTTGTTTCCGCTTGGAGAACGTGACAGCGGCGTCGTCGTGGTCGTCGTAGTGGTGGTGGTGGTGGTGGTCGCTTGCGAACTCGACGAGATGGACTTGGTGAGCGTTGCAGTGCCAGCAGTGACCGAACGAGGCTTGGTAGTGGCTGTAGCTGGGCTCGTTGCAGCCGCACTGGTGCCTCCGCTACTCAGGCTCGAGCTCGGCGTGGTGGCCTTGCTGCTGGCCGACTTATTGGCGGCTGGCGACGCTGGTGCGTTGGTCGAGGATGTCGTTGCTGAGGTTGCTGCGGGCGATGCTGCTGCCGTACTGCTGCTGGCAACAGAGGAGGCGGCGACGGCAGCACTCGTGTCGACTAAGGTAGAGGTGCTCACGCTGGCCTGGCTCGCCCGCTTGGTCCTATTGGCAGCCCATGCGGGCCGTGACTTGGGCGACTCCAGCTGCTGGATGCGCAAAGCAACCGACGCAGACGGAGCTGAGATCGGTGGTGCTCTTCGCCGCGCTGCTGGGACCGTGTAGGTTAGCGTGAGAACGAACGTGCGCACTCACTTCGAGGACGTACCTTGTGGTGCCGAGTTGATCGTGACCTGAGAAGCGGTGGCCGTGGAAGCGGCGCTCGAGGAAGCGGATGTGGCCGGGGATGAGGCGGTGCTTGCAGGAGTCGAAGCCGCTGCCGTGGCCGGGCTTGAGGCTGCGATAGAGGTGGCCGCGGAAGTGAATGACGATGACGAGGAGGACGACGACGACGAGGTGCCTCCGACCTGGATACCCTCCTTGGCAAGCATCGCGTGTACTTCGGCCAGCTGCTCGGGCTTGACTGCGCGCGAGTTGCGGCGTGCGACTCGTGCCGCTTGCTCGAAGACCGCTGTCGTTTGGTGCGTGGCACACAATGTGCCCAATCCGGGTGGTTAGCGAGAGAGCGTGCGTGTGGAACGACCAAGCTGCCGAGCATTGCTACGTGCTGTGTATGTGTACCTTTCGTTTGAGCCACGCGAGGCGCGAGCGATGCGAGCTCTTCCACATTCTCCGACTGGTAGAATTTGAATAGCTTGGGTGTCGGCACGGCGGGCGGTGGCGGAGGAGCTGGGATCGCAGCAGGCGAACTCTCGGCCGAGGGCGTCGAAGATGGCGGCGACGATGCAGCAGCGGAAGTGGTGACAGCATGTGCGCTGCCGGCAGAGTGTGTCGCTCGGCGTGCAATGGTGGTGGACGATCCCACCTTTGACGACGACGACGACGAGACGTTGTTGCTGGTGCTGCTGCTGCTGTTAGCGGCGGCCGTGGCGGCTGTGGCGGTGGTTTCGCTGGAGCCTGTGCGCGTGACGGGCGAGGTCGAGCTGCCAGAACTCAAGGTCTTGCTAACTCGCTGCGGAACTGGATCCTTTTCCGCCGGCTCGGCGAGCTTGGGCGACTTGGGCGACTTGGGCGAGATGGGCGACTTGGGCGATACGGGTGACTTGGGCGATAGCGCCGAAGATGCAGCAGAGTCGCCGGGCGTATCGGTCGAGCTCTGCCTTCCACTTGATGTCGCTTCGGTCGCCGAGCCACTGCCGGGTCGTGTCACGCGAGGGTTGCTCGGAGTGGCACGCGAGCGCGAAAGGTCGATGGGCGACGGCGCGCTGCCAGCTCCCATCGGCTGGTCGTCGCCGAGAGCGGCGGCGAGGAATGCAGCAACGATCGAGCGCACGTTCGCCGGCTCGGGCTGCACGACAACGCCTTGGCCTTGTGGTTTCGCCGGCTCGCGAGACCGTGGTGCTCCAGTGCCGGAGGACGTGGAGGACGACGATGAAGCCGAAGAGGACGAAGAGGAGGAAGAGGAGGTCGAAGTCGACTTCGACTTGCTGGATGGTACAGGCTTGGTGGAGGTGGTGTTGGCGTCGACAATCTTGCTCGATGACGATGACGATGATGATGATGATGGTGATGATGACGATGTGATTGCGGCTGCGGCTGCCGCTACCTTTGACGTAGTTGGCACAGTAGCTGTTGAGGTTGCAGCAGGTTGTGTGGTTGACGACGGTGCTACCGTTGCCTCGATCTCCGCTACCGAAGCAGGCAGCGTATTGGTGAGATCGACCACCGAGGTGCGAGCAGGACGCGAGGGCTTGGTCTTGGGTGATGGCGACGTAAACGGAACTGGATCGGGCAAGTGCGTGAGCGACGCAGCTTGGCGCATGGCGTGCTGTTGTGCAGCGTTCGAATCGCCTGCTGCCGCCGACTTGAGAGCCACTGCGGTCGCGACCGTCGAGTTGGACGCGTCCACAGTGCCGCTCCTGTGAGCACGAGGCGAGGAGTTGAGCTGCGTCTTTCCAGTTGTTGCTGTAGTAGCCGCCTTGGTGGGCGCAACCGACGACGACGGCGACGGCGAGAGCGATGACTGCTTGCCAGGCACCGAGTCGCTGTTATCCGTTCCTTCGGACTGGTCGTCCTCGTTGGTGTCGAGGTCATCGCAAGTGCTGTCGCCGCGCGTGACGCCGGCCTCGTTGCCGCGATCCTCCTCGTTGTCGTCATCGTCATCATCAATGTCTTGCTCGTCGTCGTCATCATCGTCATCGTCAATGTGTCGAGCGGCGATGCGACCGCGCATTTGGTCTGCCTTGAGCGATTGTGAGCGAATCAACATGACCTTCTCTTGCGTGTCGACCTGCTCCTCCTCGGCTGCGATCGTGACACGCGATACGTGCACTGACTCACTTTCATCCGAAACCTCGCTACCGAATCCAATGGCCGATGCTAGTTCACCAACAAACAAGTGAGCGAATGAGTGGAGGAGAAGGAGAGAGAGAGAGAGAGAGAGAGAGAGAGAGAGAGAGCATACCAAGAACTCGCGAATCGGGCTCGGATTGAAGATCAGTTCGTGCCGAGGCTTCGGACGATGACGCACCGTCGGTTTGTTTGCCGCTACTGCTGCGCTTCTTTCGCTTATGACGCTTGCGAGACTTGGAGCGCTTGGTGGGCCTCTCGGTCTCAGAGAGATGGCGCGACGAGACCGCAATGCTGTTGGCCGAGTTGTTCGATTCGAGCGTGCCACTCGATCGGCGACGGCCCTTGGACGAGAGCTTCAAGGATTCTGACGACGCGAGCGTCTCGTTGTCGGTGGTGCTCTGCTCCGAGGTGCCAATCTCGACCGGAAGGTCCTCTTCGTCCGAGAATGCCTCGACCGACTCGGAGGTGCTCACGCCGAACTCGACAGCACCATCCGCACCACCACCGCCGCCGCCGCTGCTGCCGGGTTCCGGTTCTTCGAAGCCGGAAAAGGACGTGATGGATGGACGCGAGTTGCGGCCTTGTACCGGCACCGTTGCGCGCAGCTTCTCGCCCTCCGAGTGCGGCAGGCTGGCGCGTTGGCGTGTGCCGCTCTCGTCGCGCTCGCTCTTGCGCGACAGGAACGACAGGCCCTTGAGCGTACCCATGCGGCGTTTGGTCGAGCCAGTCGAGGAGGCGCTCCCCGACTTGGAGGGCTTCGGTTGCTTGGCGACGTTGGGCGCCGAGTTGCTCAAGATCAGGCCGCCGGGGCTGCTGGCTCCGGCGCTCGAGCCACTGCGTTCGCGGCGCGCGCTCGACGACGGTTGTAGAGATGTCGCGAGGTTGACGTCGGACTTGGTGGCCGACAGCGGGTCCTTCTTCTTGCGCCGCGACGACGGCCGCTCGATGCGCGCGTCGCTGCCTTCCTTGATCGGGATGGTCTTGATGTTCTCGGTGCCGCCGGCCAGGCGCCGCCGGACGTTGAAGCTGCCCTTCTGGCACGCAGCAATCTTGTCGGCAATCGTCTTGGCAGCCGTCACCGTCTCGCAGAAGCTCACCACCGGGCCGGCGTCGGTCTTGAACACGAGCGCCTCGTTGTTGCGCTCGATGGATACCACCTCCTCGAGCTGTACCATGCGCAACTCCTGCATACGGTTCTCCTTGTTGGGTCGTGCCAACAAAAAGAGGTCGTTGCACAAGAACATTTGTACAGTCTTGATAGAGATGGAGACGAGTCAGTCGGTGATCACTTGCCTTGAACGCCTTGAATACTATCGATCGATTGATCGTTGGTCGAGCAACGTAACGTACAACAGGGAGTGTTTCGCCAGGTAAAAGCACAGAGATGCCATACTGCTCAATGAAACGTCGATGAGGTGCAACCAGATGTAGCGGCTACAACCACAACATACACACATAACGTTGCAATGCAAAGAGTATGATCGATCAGTACCGATTGTTCGCGCTGTGTCAACACAGAATGCGTGCGAACGAGCGAGCGCGAGCTACATACCTCGCCCTTCTTGTTGAGCACCGTTTGCGAGAGTTGCATGAGTTTCGTTAGGCTCTGCGAGTGCGCCGTCAGATTATCGATAAGATCCGCGATCTCGACCATGCTGCGGCCAGCTTGCGAGAGATCCGAGTAGTCCAAGTGATCCGACTCGGTCAGCTTGACCATATCGGCGAGCAACATCGAATAGCGCGGTATTCGTTGCACAGGCATGATCAAGAGATCGCGCATTCCGCGGCCGTTACACTGGTGGAGTTCCACGATACGATGCGGCAACGTGCGCAAGCCAGAGTAGTTTAGCCGTTGACCGCGGTCGAGCTCGTCTCGGTCTCAGCCAGCGGTGTACGTACCTCGGGAGTTCGGAGGAGATCCATCAGAGCGTTGAACTTGACGTCCTTCTTGAGCTGTGTAGGCGGGGTAACGCAGACGCAGATTTTAGCAAGTGCGATGTAGCAATGAGTGAGCCGCCGCGCGAACGTGTTCGATGGCTCGATCACTCACATACCTGAGCCAACAGCTCGACGGCCTTTTGGTAATGGTTCACGTATGCACCATACGACTGTAGGTAGGCGATCATGTTGAGGAAGACGTCGCCCACCTTGGTACTTGGCTGCCAGTGGCGCAGACGCTCCGTGAGGTTCTCGTACAACACCGAGTGGATGTTCATCAGCACCTACATAACACACGACAGAGAGAGAGAGAGAGAGAGCCAGAGATAGAGACATTGACGAGCCACGAGCGCGTCATAATCATTACCATCAACCATTGGGGTGCTGGGTCAGCGAGTGGTGTCGTTGTCGGTCGCGAGCGCCGGGCGCTTCGACATACATCGACATCTGCGTGAATGGCGCAAAGCTGGAGGTAGAGCTGATCGGCTACCACTTTGTCGGGACCCTTTTGTTTGATGGGCCGTAGGTATGCCTGATATCACGCAGAGAGAGAGCGAGTGGGTGCATGAGTACACGTCGATGCTGCGATGTCGGTGCGGTTGTCCAACAGCAGCGCCGGCATTGGTATGCGTACGTTGAGTAACGCTCGTAGACTCGAAATATAGTCGCGCTCGGTATCGACCAGCTCCTGAGCGACCTTGCGCTTACGCACATACATCGAACCTATTGGTGTGTGGCGTGTGCGTGGCCGTAGTGAGCGATTGAGAGCGGGCGTGGGTCGTTGCATCGCGTTTGTGTATGACGATTGGGGAGCCAAGTCGGCTACGTACGCAGATTAGCGAGGCGCACTCGAGAACTCGTCATTCGGAAGAAGGCCTGTAGTGCGATCAGTTTCTGGAGCTGGGTGCTCGATAGCGTCGGGAGCGGCAGCATCGCGGGCGCTGAGGCGCTGACGACCGAGCGCGTCGCTAACGCCGGCGCCGACTTGTACTTGGAGGGATTCATGTCGTGCTCGTTGAACGACCGCCTCCACAACGACAACGGTAGCCCGAGGGCTCGCGGTCAAACAAGCCCACAACACGCGCAACGCACGCTCTACACGAAGAACCACCAAGACCGGGGCGCAACGCACACACGCGCACGTCGACGCACGCTCAGCGAGAGTGTGCTGGAGGAGCCACGCACGCGGCACGACGAAGGACCGAAAGGCACAAGACTCTCACCCCACACCACACACGCACGCACTCGACACGCTCACACGATAGTATACACAACGAGAGCGGAGAAGGGAGCGAGAGCGAGTGAGCGATAGAGAGATCGAGATAGCGCCGCGAGGCAACAGCCTGATAGATCAGAGAGCGAGTGAGCGAGTGAGCGAGTGGATAACCAAGTACGGAGGCGAGAGAGCTTCCCCTGTGCTGCTTGAGCAGGCTCGGAAATCCCGAGCGCCACCTCGAAAAATCACCACATCGTCCTGCCCCTGCTCCTGCTGCTCTTGTGGTCGCGAGCCCCTCCAACTCAACTCGAATCTCTCTCACTGACCTCTGATCTCCTTGTGTTTATCTCTCGTTTGAAACTGATACACAAGTGATTGGCACCCAGTCGAGAGAGCGAGAGAGCCCAAACAAGAGCCATGTGTGTGTGTGGGCTCTCTCCCACTCACTCTGCTGCTGCTGGTGGTTCTCTCGGTACCTCCGACTCTGTGACGAATCAACGAGTTGGTGAGAGTCTGAATGAATATTGGCGTTGGCACACATCAAAAACCAATCAACCAAGAGATGAGATGGACGGCGAGCTCGTCGTACCACGAAGTTGAAACAACTTGGCGATCGCTTGTGACTTGGCGACTTGTTCTGCTGTTCCTGGAGCACGATAATCATTCTGCCGACACAAAGAATGGACAAACGAGCATGTCAGGCACGGCGGCTCAGGCTCTCACTGCCGAGAGAGAGAGAGAGAGAGAGAGAGAGAGAGAGAGAGAGTGGGAGCTGACGTACCGAGACAATTGTGGCATCAGCTCCTCGGTCGAGAAGCAGCCGAACGACCGATTCGTGGCCTTGGTGAGCGGCCATATGGAGAGGCGTCTTGTTGTCGTGGTCGACGGCATCGATGGAGGCTCCTCGATCAAGGAGCAGTCGAACGAGAGGTTCGTGGCCATTCCATGCAGCCACATGTAAAGGCGAGGTGCTTCCAGCCTCCATGGCATTGATGGATGCTCCTCGATCAAGGAGCAGTCGAACAATCGGTTCGTGGCCATTCCATGCAGCCACATGTAAAGGCGAGGTGCTTCCAGCCTCCATGGAATCGATGGAGGCTCCTCGATCGAGAAGCAGTCGAACAATCGGCTCGTGTCCTTCCCGAGAAGCAATGTAAAGCAGAGTCTTGAGATTGTTGGTTGCAGAATCGATGGAGGCTCCTTTCTCGAGAAGCAGTCGAGCAATCGGTTCGTGACCATACCGAGAAGCAATGTACAATGGTGTCTCATTGCGATTGGTTGGAGAATCGATGGAGGCTCCTCGATCGAGAAGTACTCGAACAATCGATTCGTGACCATACCAAGAAGCAATGTACAATGGTGTCTCATTGTCATTGGTTGCAGAATCGATGGAGGCTCCTTTCTCGAGAAGCAGGCGAATAACCGATTCGCGACCAAAGAGAGAAGCAATGTGCAATGGTGTCTCATTGCGATTGGTTGCAGAATCGATGGAGGCTCCTTTCTCGAGAAGCAGTCGAACAATGGGTTCGTGTCCATGCCGAGAAGCAATGTACAATGGTGTCTCATTGTCATTGGTTGCAGAATCGATGGAGGCTCCTCGATCAAGAAGCAGTCGAACAATGGGTTCGTGACCACGCAGAGAAGCAATGTGCAATGGTGTCTCATTGCCATTGGTTGCAGCATCGATGGAGGCTCCTCGATCGAGAAGCAGTCGAACAACCGATTCGTGACCATTCCAACAAGCAATGCGCAATGGTGTCTCATTGAAATCAGTTGCAGCATCGATGGAGGCTCCTCGATCAAGGAGCAATCGAACAATCGATTCGTATCCTTCTCGAGAAGCAATGTACAATGGTGTCTCATTGCGATCGGTCACAGAATCGATGGAGGCTCCTCGATCAAGGAGCAGTCGAACAATCTGTTCGTACCCGCTCAGCCACGCAATGCGCAATGGTGTCTCATTGCGATTGGTTGCAGCATCGATGGAGGCTCCTTTCTCGAGAAGCAGTCGAACAACCGATCCGCGTCCTTCTCGAGAAGCAATGTGCAATGGTGTCTCATTGTCATTTGTCGCACCATCGATGGAGGCTCCTTTCTCGAGAAGCAGTCGAACAACCGATTCGTGTCCTTCCCGAGAAGCAATGTGCAATGGTGTCTCATTGCCGTTGGTACCATCGATGGAGGCTCCTCGATCAAGAAGCAGTCGAACAATCGGTTCGTGTCCTTCCCGAGAAGCAATGTGCAATGGTGTCTCATTGCGATTGGTTGCAGAATCGATGGAGGCTCCTCGATCAAGGAGCAGTCGAACAATGGGTGCGTGTCCTTCCCGAGAAGCAATGTGCAATGGTGTCTCATTGTCATTGGTTGCAGCATCGATGGAGGCTCCTCGATCAAGAAGCACTCGAACAACCGGTTCGTGACCCTTTCGAGAAGCAATGTACAATGGTGTCTCATTGTCATTGGTTGCAGCATCGATGGAGGCTCCTCGATCAAGAAGCACTCGAACAATCGATGCGTGGCCATACCGAGAAGCAATGTACAATGGTGTCTCATTGCGATTGGTTGCAGCATCGATGGAGGCTCCTCGATCGAGAAGCACTCGAACAATCGATCCGTGTCCTTCCCAAGAAGCAATGTACAATGGTGTCTCATTGTCATTGGTTGCAGCATCGATGGAGGCTCCTCGATCAAGGAGCAGTCGAAAAATTGCTTCATTACCATCTCGCGCAGCAACGTGCAATGGTGTCTCATTGCGATTGGTTGCAGCATCGATGGAGGCTCCTTTCTCGAGAAGCAGCGGAACAATCGATTCGCGGCCATACCAAGAAGCAATGTACAATGGTGTCTCATTGCGATTGGTTGGAGAATCGATGGAGGCTCCTTTCTCGAGAAGCAGTCGAACAATCACTTCATTACCATCTCGCGCAGCAAGGTGCAATGGTGTCTCATTGTCATCGGTTGCAGCATCGATGGAGGCTCCTCGATCAAGAAGCAGTCGAACAATGGGTTCGTGTCCTTCTCGAGAAGCAATGTGCAATGGTGTCTCATTGTCATTGGTTGGAGAATCGATGGAGACTCCTCGATCAAGAAGCAGTCGAACAACCGATTCGTGACCAAGCCGAGAAGCAATGTACAATGGTGTCCGATTGTTCCAAGTTGCAGCATCGATGGAGGCTCCTCGATCAAGAAGCACTCGAACAATCGATGCGTGACCATACCGAGAAGCAATGTACAATGGTGTCTCATTGCGATCGGTTGCAGCATCGATGGAGGCTCCTCGATCAAGGAGCAGTCGAACAATCGGTTCGTGTCCTTCCCAAGAAGCAATGTACAATGGTGTCTCATTGTCATCGGTTGCAGCATCGATGGAGGCTCCTCGATCAAGAAGCAGTCGAACAATCGATTCGTGACCAAAGCGAGAAGCAATGTACAATGGTGTCTCATTGCGATTGGTTGCAGAATCGATGGAGGCTCCTCGATCAAGAAGCAGTCGAACAATCGATTCGTGACCAAAGCGAGAAGCAATGTACAATGGTGTCTCATTGCGATCGGTTGGAGAATCGATGGAGGCTCCTCGATCGAGAAGCAGTCGAACGACCGATTCGCGACCATGCCGAGAAGCAAGGTGCAATGGTGTCTCATTGTCATTGGTTGGAGCATCGATGGAGGCTCCTCGATCAAGAAGCAATCGAACAATCGATTCGTGACCAAAGAGAGAAGCAACATGCAAAGGACTCCAACAGTTTCGGTGTGCATAAACGAGATCGGCCCAGGTGTTGTTGTGCTCGTCTGGATGCCAAGCAGCGAAGAGCAATCGCACGTGGTCCTGAGCATCACGATCACACCAGTTGATCACGTAATCTTGGTGGACATTGAGAGCTTCGATGACCGACTCATACCACTGCTCGAATACCTGCTGATCATGTTGCGAAGCAGGATTCGAAGCAGGATTCGTGCACGAGGCGGCGCCATCATGGCACGAGATGACAAGAAGCATCACGAGCGGCAGCAGCAGCAGCAGCTTCAGCAGACTCGAAGAGCTGCGACACTGCGCCATGGTCCACCTTCTCTTGCGGGAGACTTGTGCGTGGCGCGGGGCAAGGGGACAAATGACCGTGATGAGTGGGCCTGCAGGCCATGGCGTTGACCGACGAGGATGATGACGAGGCAGCGAGCACACAGATGAGAACGAACAACGAAGGGCAGCCTCGTCATCGGTGGGCCACGATAACCCGCCACTGAACGCGGTGTGTGTGTGTGTGTGTGTGTGTGTGTGTGTGTGTGTGTCTCTCTGTGGTCAGGCAGTCAGTCAAGAGCATGTGGAAGGCACTACCGATTGCTCACGATCGGCAGGAGATCGCGTGGTGATTGTAATTGTATTTAGGAGGTGGAGGTGGAGGTGGTTTGTGGAGGATATAGATAGCACGATAGGTTTTGGTACATTGGAGAGCAAGAAAGGGTGGTTGGTACGCGCGACACCAGGAGGACGACGGATTGACCAAACTCGCGAGGTTGGCGCGAGCCGAGGTGCTGCATCGCCAGCAGCATCGCTGTCACTCCAGCTACATATATAAATGCGATCACTCTTACTGTGCCAGTGGCGAGCTAACGTTACACAAGTGTTGCTTGGCTTCTGTAGCGATTCAAATCGAAGGGGACGACGACGCGTGAGTAACGGTAGGCGCGCACGCTGGCGGTTGTTGTTGGTGGTACTATGGCGCAAACGAACCTGATGGAGTTTGGACGACAATCGCACCACCAGTGACTCGAGCCAGCCAATCGCCAATCACCCGATGCACCGCAGCCAGAGCGGTGACGCACGACGCACGGCCCTCGAGCCGAATATCCCACTGTGGTACAAGGAGGAGTGACATGGTGAGATGGTAACACGCGGCGCGCAGTGCCGAACGGTCTGCGTTGGTGGCTCTCGCGGTTGGTTCGTCGTGGATTCTCTCGTACCATATTGGGGCTAGTTTGTGAGCCAATGATCACAAAGCACACCTGATCGCCAAACCACGAGAGGCCTGAGAGGCCCAACTGGAAGAAGTTGTCGTTGCCGTAGCGCTTGCAGATCGACTGCGCAAACGAGCTACTGGAGAGGCCGTGCAACAAGTCAGGGAGCGAGATCTCACTGACCGTGCGGGCGTCGACGAAGAACGCCGCTGGAAAGCCGTTCCATTGCCACAAGAACTGGCTGGGCGAGTACTTGAGCGCCAGCAGCGATTCGGTGACCTGCACTGCATACGGTGCCGTGGTCACGATCGGCGCATAGATCGGCTGCGCCGATGCCACCAGCTCGGCGAGGTCGGTTTCGGGCTCGACCGTCGGCGTAGCAATCGTCGCAGTGCCAGCCAGCAAAGCGGTCGACATGGATGTCGGCGGAGCAACCACAGTCTGTGCCTTCATGTCGGGCAGTAACTCACTCGGTGGCAGCAGCGAGAGCGTTACCGTGAGGTGCAAGGTGTCGAGCCGCAGCACGTCGAACGACACAGCCCAGTCGTAACATTCCTCAAACAGCAGCCGATCGATTCGCAATGATGCCTGCAAGCGAGCGAGTAACGAAAACATGATGAATGAATACACCAGAAAATTCGACGACCAGTATTCGATAATGACAAGGAGACGCACCTGCTTGGCCTTGGAGTCGACGTGCACCGCACCATCCACGCTACACACGACGTCAATGTTCACCATCGAGATGCTTGTGTTGTTGTAGAACTTGACAAAGAACGTCTGTTGTAGAATAATACGAGACTATGAGTAACGAGAGAGAGAGAGAGAGAGAAGTAGGAGAGTTTCGATTGTACTAATACATACCAGCTTGCGCTCCTCAAAGTTCATCAAATGAAACGCCTCGACAATGATCGGACTGCTGGCAGGCGAGATCAAGCGCCATTTCGTTTGCTCGCGCTGTTTGTTGAGAGATTGGGCTGTGAACTTGCCAGTCTGGGCGTACGGCGAGGTCGAGCGCAACATGACGAGGAACTTTTCAATGTCTGTGCTCGTGGTTCATGTAAGCCAGAGAGCAACCGCAAGCGAAGCCAAGCTCTCGCTCTCTCTCTCGCTCTCGCTCTCTCTCTCTCTCTCTCTCTCTCAGCCATTGCCTTACGAGATGTCGTCGGTGCCACGTACTGCAAAGATCTGTAGGCTCATATGATTCGTGACGCAACACCGAAGGAGACAATGTATCAAGACCTCGCTCGCTCGACAGAGGACGCTGGCCAACGTCAAGCAGTAGGCGTTGGGCAAATCGTTGGCAGCTACGGACGAGAGGCGCAGTGTCATAGTCAGCAGCTTGCCATCGTGTGTGCGCGTTGTTGACCTACCGTTCCTTGGTGACCGCGTCTTTGACGACAGCCGAGAGCTTGAGCAGCGTGGCGTGTACATGTTCGAGTTCGGCCGGCTTGCTCGAGAATGCGAGGCCAAGCAAGAACAACGACTGCGTGATGAGCTCGAGTGTCGCCAGATTCGGCGAGCCAGGTTGCGGTACAGAGGTGCCGAGCTTGGTGAGCGAGATCGTGGCGGTGGGGTCGATGGTGATGTCGAGGAAGGACAGCAACCGGTTGCGCAGCGTCTGAAATAGCGTCAACGCAATTACGTCTACAGGCATGGCGGCTGGTGGTGAGTGGCAACCTACACTAGAGGTTGTTGGGTGGCTTGTACGCACCATTGGTGAAAGCCAAGTGTTTTGCCAGAATGAAGAGCAGTCGCGCGCTCATGGTCTCGGATTTGATGGCCGAGAGAGTTGTTGACAATTGTTGGAGAAGCTAGCAACAGACAATCGTACGCGAGCGAGCGAGAGAGAGAGAGAGAGAGAGAGAGAGAGAGAGAGAGAATAAGTATTCGATTGAACTTGACGACGAGGCTATGAGGTGAGTACCTGAATCACGCGGGAGTTGGCGGGGTTCTGTGCCATCTTATCGAGAAGACGCAAAAACTCTTCGACCGCAAACGACTCGGCCGAGCTCTCCCAGAACAAGCAGTGGTTGCCAGCGACCAAGAACGCCTCGACTACACATCGTGGCGAAGCATGGCAGTGAGTGTGAGTGTGAGTGTGAGTGTGAGTGTGAGTGTGAGTCACGTACCAACTCGACTCGTGATACTGTGTTGCTGAAGGTTACGGCTGCTGGAATCCAGTAGCTGGTGGCTGCTCTGGATCAAGCAAAGCAACAACTCGCGACGGTATTGGTCGTTTTCACTGTGTGAGCGCGTACGAGTACGAGTGAGTGTTGCGCAGCACCGATCGAGTGTAGTTGCACACGTACTGCGCCCAAATTCGCACGGCCCATTCTGACTCGAAGAGACCTTGCACATGCGGTTCGTTGGACTGCCACAAGCAAACGAGAGAGGTCGTGTTAGTTTCTGGCTTGCTTGGTTTGGCTTGGTTTGGTTTGGTTTGGTTTGGTTTGTGGTTGCACAGTGCCAGCACGAAGTATAGCGTACGGCAATCGAGGCTTTCAGGAAGGTCGTGCAGATCTCGAGCAGCAGCGGTAGACGCTCGTTGATATCTACGAGAGTCATTTAGCAGCGATCTTGCGAAATGACACAACCGCGCGCGCGCGCGCGCCCACGTACTGAGGACTCGTTGGCATGCATCGATGGCATTGTGAAGCGTTACAATCTGCATCTGACGGCTGCGGAGCGTAGGAACGACGTCCAGCAGCAAGCGTATGATGGACACGAGTGTGGCAGAGTCGATATCAAAGTGGAAGAGCAGGCTCCGGAAGATGACGACCACCTTGTGAATCCACGTGTGGTAGTAGCTCGTGTGCTTGAGCATGCTCGAGAGCTGTATGATGGAGGAGCCGGCTTCGAATGAAAGTGCCAAGTTCGGCAGCACCAACGAGGGCAGCAGCAACGTTTGTACAAGCTCGACCGCGCGGCGTTCTATCGAATCAAAGAGTTGCGCAAATGAGCTCACTCACTCCTCACTCGTGCGATCATGGCGCTGCAGGGGGCGTCGGGAGGCGTACGAGAGACACCATGAGGATTCGAGACTACGGTTTGGTTGTTGATCGGGTTCACCTGCGCAGGCTACACCACGAACGAGAAGTTGGAGTTAGCGTGCTTGCACACAGGCGGGGCGCGAGCTCGAGGCCGAAGAGAGCAAACTCACCTGCATCGCCAAGTAAGTGAGAGGGTACAAGGCAGGCCAGCGCTTCTCAGGCTCGATCACCAGGGCACGATAGACGAGCTTGCTAAAGTTGCGCAGTAAGATTGGGAGCAAGCGCTGAATCGACGGAGCCAGCATATCTTTGGCGCTCAAAACACTTGAAGAAGAAGAAGAAGAAGAAGAAGAAGAAGATGAGCGGTAGCAAGGCATCGAGGTACCGATCAGGCATCGATCAGCTTCGTTGTTTGCAAGCAAGCAAGCAAAACACGAGACGAGACGACTCATACGTATCGGTGCGAGTCGCCATGCGAGTTGAGTTGGGATTGTCGAATGAAGACAAGAGCGTATTGATCTGTACCGGCGGGTTCGCGCATAGTAAGTAAGTGAGGAGTAGTAGTAGCATGCAAGTGCAGTTGCAAGGTCGCGACGTACGGCAGCAAAGGCAGCACACGAGACATCTGTATCACCTTCACCCAGCGCTGCGATAATGATGTCCCAGCCCGACGAAACGAAGCTCTCGACCTACACACACATGCGCGAGGCATCGACGCGATCGACGCGGTACGGCTCGCGTTAGACACTTGGAGCAGGCCGCGCGAGTGTGTGCAGGCACGCGATCGAGGTGAGACGCACGACAATCAACTGTTGCAGATGGATCAACATGGTCGAAAGGTTCTCGACGATGGCACGCTTGAGGAACTTGCTCTGAGAGTGATGCAGGTTGAACAAATCAGCCGATAGGCCTCCCTTGACGAGGTATTCCTGTGGTGATAGCATAAGCCGTGGCTGGTACGTGAGTAACTGAACATCGATCAACAAGCACACGGCGAGCATCATGCATCGTCGTCGACGCGTACCATCGTGAGGTCAGCGGGCACACGAGGAAGGAGGTTCAGGATGCAGATCTTGAGCTCCTCATCATCGCCGGAGAGCTCATCGAGCAGCATCTCATATACAGCTCGCCTGCATTGTGCCAATCGATGACGAGCATACCATACCACAGCATCAGCCACGACAACAACAACAACAACGGTCTCGGTCGAGGAGCATGCGAAAGTGCTTGCGACTAGAGCGCGTACCACTGTGGCAAGGAGGCCGAGCACGAGCCGAGTATGTCGTACGCCAACAAGCGCAGCGTTCGTGGCTTGCGCGGTGTCGGGAGCAAGATCGCCTACAGAGGTACAAGGTATGGGTACAAGGCACTCGAGTGCGACAGCTTGCTGACCGATCGACCGACGTACCGAGCAAATGGTGCTAAAGAACACGGACACATCCTGACCGGCAGCAATGTAGGCTGATATCTTTTGCAAGGCGTTCAAGGCCTTATCCTCGGCCAGCACTAGCTCGGCCGCTGTCGGGTTCAGACCCGCCTGCATTGTCGTTGTCGTCGCCGTCGTGGCGGTCGTCTACGCCGAAGCTGCTTGTTGCACGAGCTCGTGACCCTCCCTCTCCTCTCTCGCCTCCCTCCACAAGTAGATCTGATCCAACTCGAAGAAGACAACGCAACGAGGCGGCAGATACCAGGAGTCAGCCGCTCGAGAGATGACGACGGTGATAGGCGAGCGGCGCTCTTGTTGCTTCGACGGACGCGAGTGCTGCTGCTGGCGGAGGAGGGCGACGAGGGCAAAAACGAGAGGGAGGGAAGGAGACAGGAGCAAATCTCAGCGTAGCGTAATGGTAGGCTTCTCGGGGTCCTTAATACTACCCAAAGAATCTCCCTTCCTCTCTTGTTGCTCCCGAGGAGACTGAGCCGGAGAGCAGCGCGCAGATGAAACCTAGTGGTGTGGTTGTTACGGGCCGTGGTGAGGTTGAGTTGATGCCTTGTGGAGAGAGAGAGAGAGAGAGAGAGAGAGAGAGAGAGAGATTTTATGACTCTTAGTTGTGGCGGCAGCAGCTCCGGATGAGGCTCGCAATCGCCTGGCTATTCCGGCTTGCTCCTGCTCTTGGCCGAGCCCCGGGCTCCTCGTGTCGAAGTAGCCGCACTTGCTTTGCCACTTGTCGTGTGCTTGGTGCGTTTGGCCTCGTGGCTCTCGAGCAACGAGAAGCACTTGCGTGTGCCGGTGGAGATGGCCGACGAGTGCAGCTCACTCTCGGTGCTCCACTTCCACTGTGGCGTGACTTCCGGCTCGCACGAACGAGGAAGCGCCAGAGCTCCCTCGCCATCCTCAGGAAGAAGTCTCACATGATGCACTGCGAGTTGTTGCCTGATGTGCGAGAAGAGATGACTCGTGGTGCCAATGTTGTCGAACGTCGACGACGGAGTCAACAACGTGGCGCACGCCGGCCCGAGGAGCGTCGTAATGTACTCACGCATTCGCCGGTGCTGCGGAGCTGTGATCTTGATCTCTGCTTGTTGCTGTTTCTGCCGCTGCCGCGACTCGGTCTCAGAGTCGCTACTGTCACTGTCTTGCTCGCGCTTGGCCTTCGCCGAGCTGGCGGCACTTGGCAGGATGAGCGACGGGAACTCCCACAACGACGCCAGGAGACCCTCGGCCGGTCGCTGCACCATCAAGAACTCACGCTCGGGTGTGCGGCGCTCAACAATGCACACGAAGACGCTCTCATCCCGCGGAGCCGCCTTCTTGGGCTTGACGGGAAACAGTGTGACGTTTGCTGGAGGCTCGTCCGCGCGGACGACGCTGGCGTCGCACAAGGTACAGCTGCTGCGCGCAACGACATTGGTAATTCGCAGTGTAAGAATTGATATTGTGTGGCAAAGCTGCAGCGGCGGTATGCGCTCTCTCTGGGTACCTCTCGAGTGATGGCACCGATTCGACCTTGGAGGCATCGGTGCGTCTCGCCGTTGTGGCCAACAGCTTTTGCTGCTGTCGCTGCCGGTGCTCGAGCGATGCCTTGCGAGCAACACAGTACTCGCTCACCGGACATTCGGTGCATGACGGTGATGTCGGAGTGCACACGGTGGCTCCCAACTCCATCAGGGCTTGGTTGAGGCATCCGGGTCGAGCCGGGTCGACAAGATCGCCTGCCAGGTGCCTGCATCGATGCCGGACCACCGACGCCGATCAGCTCATGGCGGGTGGCCACTCTCGCACTCTCGTTCCGGCCCAACGAACCAGAAGAATGCCACGACATGGTTGGCCTTGATCGAGCCACTAATGGCACGCAATCGCGACAGCACTCGCATGACGTTTCCATCGACGACTGGCGTGCTCTCGTTGTAAGCAATCGAGGCGATAGCTCCTACAGAACAGCCACACGGCATCAGCCATCGCTCTACATCGGCCACTCAAGTGATTGATTCATCGATCCAGCCATAAAAGCGGCGCTTGGTGATCAACCGGGTACGGTACCGGCCGTGTAGCGTCCGATGCCTGGCACGGCGAGCAATCCAGCAGCTGAGTGAGGCAGCAGGCCGTTTTGATCGGCAACCACTTGTTGCGCAGCTTGGTGGAGCATCTATTATTGCACGGTCGCGAGCATTGTGAATGGCGGTGCGATGCGGCATCGCGGCACCCAAGATACCTTGGCTCGACGATAGTAACCCAAGCCAGACCACAACTCGTTGACCTCATTCAGCGAGGCTGCAGCCAACTCTTGGATGGAAGGAAATCGTGCCATCCATCGATTGTAGTAGTCGATCACAGTGGCGACTCTGTGCCATACGGCCACGTGGTGATGGTGGTGGTGGTGGCGTGAGCGAATGGCCACAAACCCGACTGCCTGGTTCGAGAGGGCGGCAGCAGTACCATGGTACGCACCTCGTCTGTTGCAGCATGATCTCGCTGATCCACACTTGATATGCACGCTGCGAGGCTGCGTTGACATCCTTCAACGGGTCTTCGACAGGCGTCTGACGCCACGGTAGTTCTCGTTTGTTGGCATCGTACCAAGCGAGCAGCTTGGTGCGCAGTGCGCTGACTTGCTCACGATCGAAGCGATGGTGGTGCATCGGCTGTGCGAGCCACTCGCTCCAGCTCGTGTACGCACACACCGAGCTTGCCAGCTCCTCAATGTCTGGCAGCTCGATAGCACTCGGCGTCTCAGTTCGTCGACGTCGCTTGCTTGCCAACGTTGGGCTGTTGTTGCTCTCGCTCGTTGCAGTCTCAGCCTCGGTGGGCACTGATAGCTCGGCGCTCAAGGCTCGCTTACGACGCACTTGTCGAGATGCCATACCGAATGCCGTTCCCACGAGACGTGCGTGCGAGCGAGCGACGAGCATCAAGCGACCACATCGATCGTTAAACGAGCGTTCGTGAGTAGGAGACTCGCTCGTGTGTGCGTGCGTGTGCTCTCGCGCGCGTGCTCGGTGGACGCATTTTGGCGGGAAAGGTCGTGTATGGTGGTCGCAACCACTCACGTACGCTCAACCGGCGAATGCAAGCGCGCTCGCCTGACTGACTTGCTAGCTCTATATCTACATCATAAGGTTGCTAGCTAGCTTGCTGGCGTAGCGTCCTCACAATAACAACGAAATCAAAAATCAAAATGGAAATGCAAATGAAATGGATAGCATAGAATGGATGATGATGATGATGATGGCGCAGGTGCGGTATGCAGAGCCTGCGGCAGAGCCTGCGCGACGAGGTGGGCGCGACGAGGCACGAGAGGGAGGGCGCTCGCTAGTGGTGGATGACTGGCAGGTACACCGAGCCCGAGCCACAGTTCTCCTTCGAGTTGTAGGTCGAGGTGACGCACGAGTTGCACACGATCGGCTTCAAGACACGATGACCGATATGTGAGCGAGACAACGACGATATGCGAGCGAGGCTGTGGTTGTTGTTGTTGTCGTCGGGTACCTTGAAGCTCTTGTTGACACAAAAGATGATGAGATCAAGCTGCCATTGAGAGCCGACCTTGGAGCATTGAAGGAGTGGAGGCACACCAACACCGCTGCACCGCGGTGCGACCAAACGTTAGCCGCGATACGGATAGCGAGCGATCGGACAGCAGCAGACGTACTTCTTGATGGTATTGTAGATGGTCGTGATGTTGTAGGTCTTGGACGCAGACGGAACGATGTTCGCCTTTTGGAGGATGCTCTGTACTCACGCGACGAGTGGCTGGTGAGCGATGAATGGCTGGCTGGCTGGATGGATGGATAGGAGCCAAGACGTACGACGGTATTGAAGAGCGAGTGGAGCTGGATGCCCATCGAGAAGTAGTCGTACTGCGTCTTCATGTTGGCGAGGCCCGCTTGCACAGCACACGTGCCGTGCTTGGCTGTGGTGACCACGAGCGATTCGTGAGATGGCAGCGTCGTTGTACGCGCGCGCGCACATTATCATGACGATGACGCCGACGAGGAAGATACGTACACCACTCGTGCGCCCAGAGCGAGGTCGAGTTCGGCCCATCAAAGTCATACCAAGCCTCACGCAACGGCTGCAAGATACTCTGGATCTGGGTGACGTTGAAGGCTTGGTTCGAGCAGGTGCACGGGTAGTCGTTGTCGTTCAGCGTCGGCCAGAGACCGTGCAGCGTGAACGAGTTGACGTAGCTCGGCACGGCGCTCGTGGTCGTCGTGCCGGGCCATCTAGCCTCACAACAAGTTGTTAGAGACAAAGATCAAGCCAGGCTCGTCGTGTTTCTCGAGCGCGAGATTACCTCGAGACGAACATCACGTAGTCCCAGCTCGAGTTCGAGGTGCATTTCGGCGACGAGTAGCACGACGCCGACGAACGCCCGAGGCTGCAGTGCCAGCAGCACGCCAACAGCACCGCCACGGCGACGACCGTCATCAAGCGACCGCGAGCCATTTCCGTATTGAGAGTGAGGTGGCTGGGTGACGGAGAGGAGAGGGAGAGTGAGGCGGTGCGTGTGGTTAGGAGAGGGAGGCTAAGCAAATGAGAGTGAGTGAGCATTGATCGATGGTAGCGCGATTGTGTGTTCGCTCCTGCTCACTTCATCCAACCACCAGCAGCTCAGTGAATCGACATTCTCTCTCACACTCTCGCGTTCCTCATGGGTCAGGAGGATAAAGACTCATCGAGCGAGGATGATCGTATGAGCGAGCCGTTGTTGGCCGGCTCTGCGAGCACGGCAGCTGCATTGTTGGCCACACATATCGAGGCATCGGACGAGAAGCCGTTGTCGTTCGCCGTGCGGCTGTCGTACGGCTGGGCAGGTACCTCGACCTACGTAGCAGCGACGATCATTGGCTTCTTCTTGAACGTCTTCTTCCTCGAGGTCGCGAATCTATCACCCTTCACGGTAGGTTCCATCGATGCTTGGTTGGCTGTCGCCTGCGTGCTGATACCTGGCGAGCGAGCACAGGCAGGCACACTCATCCTGGTCGGTCGTGCTTGGGATGCCATCTCCGATCCATTGATTGGATATGCGTCGGATCAAACTCGAACATCGATGGGTCGTCGAAGGCCATGGTTCTTTGCTGGTATGCATACCGAGATGCGAGCGAGTGAGTGCCCTACGCGCCTATGCTCATCGATTCGATTCGTTGCGCATCCAGCCATGCTGCCATACGGCATCACGTACTTTCTGCTGTGGATGGTGCCATCGACCTCGCAGACCATGTTGACCCTGTACTACATGCTGATGTTCTTGTTGTTCACGACGTCGTCGACCTCGTATGCCATTCCATTCAATGCCATGACGCCCGAGCTGACGTCGTCGTATCGAGAGCGCACGGTACTTGTCGGTTACTCGTACGAGATCCTCGCACTCTCTCTCGCAGCTGCCCGGGTTCGAGTGCTCGAGCATCAACCGACGCTTGCGTGCAGGTCGCTGTTGAGCATCGTACTCGGCGGGGTGTTCAGCGTCGTGCATTCGATCTTGATCGAGAGCTTCCCTGATCCACAGGACCCTGCATTGCGAAACTACAAGCTCGTATGTCGTGTGAAATGCTCGATCGATCGGCAGCAATTCAGTCAGTCAGTCACGCACTTGATTGATGGACTGACGAGCCGACGACCATCCAACAGGGCTATGGAGTCTCTGCAGTGGTCATCGGAACAGCGATCGCGCTACCGTTGCTGCCAGCCTTCTTCTTGTTGAAGGAGCGGCCTGTGACATCGGCACCGAGCGCCGCGTCGCTGTCGGCTCTCGTACTGCAGCTCCTCAAGACCCTGCGCAACCTTCCATTGGTCTGCACCATGGCCATGTACTCGATGGCCTTCTGTGCCATCAACTTTCTGCAAGGTACACACTCTCATTGTTTCTCAGTCGCGAGGTGATTGAATGAGGCTGCTGCTTACTTGTGGTGGCGTCGTTGATTGGCACGCCAGGCAACATTCTGTTGTATGTCAAGTACGTGCAGAAGGAAGAGTCCTACTTTCCATACATTATGATCATCGTACAGGTGTGTGCCTGCTCTCGCTCTCTCTCGAAGACCGTACTCGCCACATTGCAGTGACTGTATCGAATGAGCGTAGGTCACAGCAGCAGTGTCGCTACCGTTTTGGGCGTGGCTCTCGAACCGCATTGGTAAGAAGCAGAGCTATGCCTACGGCATGATGCCGTTCTGTATCGCGTGCCTGTGCCTGACCTTCCTGCCGGAGCACTATCCGGTCTCGGTGTGTACGCTGTCGTTCGTGGCCGCCTCGGGCTTGGCGGTGGCGTCGCTGGTGCCGAGCAGCATGATGCCCGACGCAGTGGACTACGACGAATGGCAGACAGGCGAGCGACGTGAAGGCGCCTGCTACAGCGTCTTTGTGTTGTTCCAGAAGATCTCGCTCGCGGTCGCAATCGCGCTCTCGAGTATGGTCTCGCTCTCGCTCTCGCTCTCGTGTTCGTGAGATAGGAGTGAACCTCACTGAACCTCACGAAATGCGTGTGTCTGTCTCGTATGCATGCAGGTTACGTGCTGGGACTCACGGGATACATCTCGCCCGACCAGCTGGACGACATGCAGAAGGAGGAGGACTACCAGCCGCACAGTGTGATTCTCGCTCTACGCATCATGCTGGGCATCGTGCCAGTGGTGCTGACGATGGTGAGCTACATTGCCGTGTGGTACTATCCGATCACCGAGGAAAGCCTGCGAATCATCCAGGGTGATCTGGCGCGACGTATCGCAAAGGAACCCAGGCCGTAACGACGCTCTCTGGCGAGCATATGACTTGTGACTATATGAGAGATAGAGATAGAGATAGAGATAGAGATAGAGATGCATCGATGTGGCATTGTACAACATAGCACAGAGAGAATGGCACCACGGACGGCATCGATACACTGAACCAAGGCTGTTATTGTTGGAGGACCTCAACTGAACGAATGAACCATGTGCCGTAAATATACGTGCGTGGGCGTGTGCGTGCAGATGTGTATGTGTATCGATGTGCTCGAGCGAATGCGATGGTCCAAGGCCGCATTCGGTTTGGTGAGAACGAGATGGCTCGCGTGTGTGTGTGCGTGAGTGCGTGAGCGGAGAGCAGTATCGCCATCGTGGTCGTTATCTGTTGCTGATCTTCTCGCGGCAGAACTGGAACGCTTCGCCACACTTGACGAAGAAGTATACGATGCCATCCTGTGAAGCAACGAGTCTAGCGTCAGATGAACGAGCAACCGAGCGCTCGGTCGAATCTCGACTGTACAAGCGAGTACCGTACGGTACCTTGACGAGGAACGGCAGCGCGGACCAAAAGCCGACGTTGGGAATGATGTCCCATGATAGTGGCTCAGCGCCATAGACCTTCCACTTGACCAGCGCTCCAATCACGAGATACAATACCACAACCGGAATCAAGCTACGCTCACGCACACATATGGGATGCGATGAGTACCAACGAAACGAATCGAATCGAATCGAATCGAATCAAGGTCATACCAGATAAGAATGATGGAGCCGATGGAGAGACCGCCACCACCACCTCCTGGCGGCGGCGGTGGCGCTTGTACAAACTGCGGGCAACCATAGACCGAATCGATACTAGACGCAAGGTGGGGTGAGATGGCGGACTGCATTCAGCGACAACCGCGTGTGGCTCGCGCGACGTACTCGACCTCGGCCACGCAGCCATTCTGCGACAGGAGCGTGCGAGTGATCTTGCCGGCGCCAGGCATCTCCTTGTTGCACTTGATGTTGACGAACGAGCTGGCGCTCGAACCAGCACAAGCGGGTCCGAATCGATACGCAAGACTTACACCATAGAGACTTGGATCGGCTGTAGTCACGGATGAGTATGTGACCACTCGTCTGTATGTCCGCCGTCACGTACGTCGATAGGGCATGAACTGGATGCTATCGGCGGTACCGTAGCCGGTGTAGTCACCGATGAAGGCTTGCAGGCATACGGCTTGGCCGCCGGTGCAGCCGGCGCGTGTAGCGGCGCAGACATTGGCATAGTATGATCGTCGATTGACGGCGTCGTAGGTCGTAAAGTCGGGATCGCTAGAGCAGCAAGGCCGTGAACCACCAGATGCTCGTGTGAGGAACGTGCGGATGTGGTGGGCGAGGTGAGTGTGGTGGTTGTGGTGGTGGTTGTGGTTGTGGTTGTGTCAGTACCTGCCGACGCGAATCATGGGCTCGAGGTCGTAGAACTCATTGCGTTGTTTGAAGGTACATGCGGCGAGCGACGACGAGATAAAGACAGCCAGCAGCAGCAATAGCAGCAGCAGCAGCAGCGGAGGTGGCGTGTGCTTAGTGCCACGAGTCGCCATGAGCAGCACGAGCGACCGGTGCGAGAGGGAGCGAGCGAGCGAACGAATGAGCGACCACCACGCGCGGGACACGAACTTTCTCGAGATCTCTCGATCGCTCGGCGCTTGTTTGGGAGCGGGGTTTGCTCGTAACAGTTGTTGTGGTGTTTTGTTTGTTGATAGTACGGTATAAAGACAATGACGCGAGGAGACGAGGAGGAGGATATGGAGAGGAAGAGCGGCAACGAGAAGAGGCAAGAGCGCACAGACACGCGCGCACGAGAGAGAGGAAGACTGGTGGTGGGCGGCGGGTAGGCATTGGATAGATTGACTGCGATTAATGGTTGATTGGTTGGTTGATGGGCGCACGGAGGGGCGGTTGAGATATGTGGCAGCAGCAGCAGCAGCACGGCCACACATACGGTGCAGCAATACCGCTGCCTTACTCTGCGCACACTCGACCACCCGAGACCTTCTGCAAAAAGTACACGCAACCGTCCTTGACGAGGAACGGCAGAGCACTCCAGAAGGCGAGGTTGGGAATGATGTCGACCGACAAGGGCTCGGCCTCGTAGACCTTCCACTTGATGAGACCGCCAATGACCAAGTACACCGGGATGATGCACGCGACACTGATTGAGTGATTGATTGATTGATTGATCGATCGATCGAAACAGTGGGTGAGTGGCGAGCGCACGCACACACACATTCACAGCGCGATGCCGGGAGTGCGTACGTGATCAAGATGATGGAGCCGATAGAAAGACCCTTGGACTTGGGCGGACCAGGAGGCGGCGGCGGGCCAGGAGGAGGCGGCGGGCCAGGAGGCGGCGGGGGACCAGGAGGGCCAGGTGGGCCGGCGGTACCACACGCCCACTTGGAGCGCATGCTGCATGCATCACCAAGTCAGTCAGCATGGGTGGGTGGGCATTGGCTAGTGGCAAGGCCACCGGCGCAACGAGCACGTACACAATCGTGTACTGGCAAGGCACGGCCTGCGACTCAGTGACGCTGTCGATCACACCATCGTTGGCGCTGGTGTCGCACGAGATCTGGAGGTAGCTGACACGCGGCAAGCCACTGCACAGGCCTCCGCTGCCGTTGGGCATCGTGATCTTGACTCCATCACCGCCACCGGCTGAGGAGCGGCGAAGCGAGCGAGGTAAGCAAGAGGAACCGGACGAGAGAGAGAGAGAGAGAGAGAGAGAGAGAGAGAGAGAGAGAGTGAGAGTTGGCGTTACGTACGAAGAGCATCAAATGTGGCTTTCGAGGCGTCACCATCTCCATAACCGGCGCCATCAGAGGCGATCTGGCACACGCCGTTGGCTGGGTTGCATTGCGTCTCAGCGGCTTGTCCGCAGATGTTGCTGGAGATGGTGGCACACGCACACATGGCGCAGGTGGGTTAGTACCACATCATCCACAACATCACATCATCATCATGGTAGCGAGCAGGGCATCCAAGCACGTCACGGCCGGGCACGCTTTCGTGAAGCACATGTCGTACACGTAGTAGGTGCTCATGTCTGCGGCCTTGTACTGGAAGTCGGGCATGCTGAGCGTCGGGTCGCGGTACATGGGCGACAGATTGTAGTTCATGCCATTGGGATTGGAGTAGGTGCACGGGAACGGCGGATTCGCCAAGGCGATGGCCGCGAGGCCGAGTAGCAGGACCAGAGCGACGGCGAGCCGGGTCATTCTGAAGAGGGACAAACGCGCGTCGGTAAGCGACCGAGCGAGAGAGAGCGGGCGAGAGAGAGAGAGAGAGAGAACGATGCAACGCGAGCTAACATTGCATCGTCGTGCGTGTCTCGGGTGTGTCTCTCGTGTGCGAGCGACGATACGAGAGATTTCTTTGGGGTTTGATCGTGAGCGTGCGATGAATGGTGGGTGGTCGATCATCCCGCTACGAGAGAGCGCGAGCGACAGAGAGAGCGAGAGAGCGAGGCTGGGTACCTGGTGGTGGTGGTGCGGCGAGAGAGGAGGAAGGAGACGAAGAGATGAGTAGCGAGAACGATGGAGGAAGAGGCCGACTATTCCACTGCAGCGTAAAGCATGGGGGCTTGGGAATTAAGGAATCGGGGCACGGTGCGTAAAGGAAAAGTCGAACGAAGCTTTCGCCTTGGACTTTTCCATTCCGCCCGTCGCAGAGGTCGTGGTGCAGCCGACCCGCTGCGTACGCAGGCCTTGATGCCACCACGCTGAGAGAGTGGCGTGCATGGTGCGCAGCGAGGAAGCAACAGCAGCAAGCAGGAAGCAGCAGCGGGTCGCCGTCGAGAAGGAGCGAGGCAGCAGGGAGAAATCTCGGGTGCGGCTTCGAGAGAGGGTTGGCTCGTCCTTTTCCCTCTGGCTCGCTCTCTCTCCTTCGTTCCTCGTCGCCACCCACGCCGCTCTGCTCTCTTTCGTCTCTTGCCCTCGCTCTCGCTCCCTCTCGCTCCCTACTGTTCTCGCCGCGTCGCTCGCTCCCCTCGCCCCGTATGCTGCGCATCGTCACCCTCTGCTTGCTGGCCCTCGTGGCGGCCGCGGCCGCAGCGCCCTTCCCCTGCACCTACACCTCCCCCACCAACAACAAGGTACGTCGTCCCGCTCGTCCTCCCGCTCGTCCTCCCGCTCGTCCTCGCTTCCTTGCTCTCGCGCGCTCACCCCCTGCTCGCTCCCTCTCCAGTACGACCTGTCGAACATGTGGCGCGATGGTAGCAAGGGCCAGGTGGACTTTAAGGCTACCTTCAATGCTGACGGATCGACCTTCAACGTGTACGTGGCGCCATCCTTGCTCCTGATCTTGCACCACCACCAGCGGCATCCTTCGCCTCCTCCCTCCCTCCTTCCTTCCTCTACCCCCGTGTCTCCGCGATCACGACCGCGATCACGCCATCTCAACCGAGCCCTCCCGTCGTACAGGAACGTCTGTGGCCAGACCGTCGCCAACAACTGCAACACTCCTGCGCCCAACGGTGTGTGCCAGGTCACCTCGACGGCTGGCTACGGCAATGGTGACGCCTCGAAGCTCTCGTTCGGCGATTACCGTACGTCTCTTGTACACCGCTGCTACCGCCACCGCCATCACTGCCACTGCTGCCAGATCCCGCTTGCTCGTCACGGCCGACTCGGCTGCTGACCGCGTGTCTCATGGAACCTCTGCTCCCCTCCCAATATGCATATATTAGCCGGCGCCGTGGATGGCGTGCAGATCACGTACCCGAGCGGCAGCGGCGCTCCTTGCCCTGGAAATACCATCCGCAAGAGCCTTTTGAACATCAAGTGCGACCAGAGCGCCGGAGACGGTGTGATTGATACCATCACCGAGTCCACTGCCCCGCCGTGCATCTACACCATCAGGTGAGTGCCCTCCCTCTCTCACTCGCTCGCTGTGCAAACTTCATGGTTGTCACTGCTACGATTCCTAACCCGGTCACTCGGTGTCGGAAACGCGCAGCATGCGATCCAAGTGGGCATGCGCCGGTGGTTCAGGCCCCTCGCCCAAGCCCCCGAAGCCCCCGGGCAGCGGCGGTCTCTCGGCTGGTTCGATCATCCTCATCATGTACGTGTTGGCGCTCACAGAGTGTCGTGGCACACGATTCCCGATGCTCAAGTCGCTCACGCTCGGCCGTGACCAACGCTGCAGCGTTGCGTGCCTGGTCCCGGTCTACTTGGTTGTCGGCGGCATCATCAAGTGGAAGGTCTACGGCGCCGAGCCCTTGTCGGTCGACATCATCCCCAACCTTGACTTCTGGACTGCTCTTCCGTTCCTCGTCAAGGTACGTCGCTCTCGCGTGCTGTCGTTTCGTGTGTGTGTAGATGTGTGTGGCATTACAATGTTGGACTCGCCACGTCTCTGACCGTATCCTCCCTCGTCCCTCCTCCCTCCTCCCTCCCTCCCTCTCCCTCCCTCTCAATAGGATGGAACCATCTACTTCATCCGCAAGGTGTCGTGCAACCGAGTGTGCGGCGAGTACTCTGAGATCTAAGCTGCTTGCTGCTTCGTAACAACCTCCTTCTTGCTGCTACTGCTACTTCTGCTTCCTCCTCCCTCCCTTTCGACCCGTCTCGTACTATCCGCCGCGCGTCCGTCCTCGTTCGTTTATGCGTGTTGCCATGCAACGAGCGCGCCCGCTCGATCGCTCCTCTCCCTCCTCTCCCCCCTTCTCCTCAATAGTAAATTGCATTGAACTCTACCCTCGCGACTCCAGCAAGATTAACCTGAGCGAGCGAGCACGCAAACGCAGAGAAGGAAGAGCAAGCCGCCCCGCACATCGACGGCTCTCATCAGTCTCGTCGCCGCCTGCTCATACACGCATCTCGCTCGCTCGCTCACCCTCGCGCCCTCACGCTCCTCTCGCCACCCACCCACCATCCACTGTGCCCTCTGGTACTCAGTGGTGGTGGGTGTTGTAGTACTGCCCTCGTTGCTTCGATAGGGCGCTCTTCTCCTCTCGCTGTACCTTCTCGCGCGCGCAATCGAGCCCGCTCTCTCGTTCGTCGTTCGCGCGTGCGCGCGCGTACCAAAGCGACACACGCTCGCGCTCCACGTCGTCCGACCACCATGTACCGCCCTCCTCTGCCATGGGAGGAGCCCACTCCCGTGGCTCGCGTGCCCGAGTTCTCGTCTCCGTACGACTTGCTGATCAAGAACCTCAACTCCAAGTTGCTCCAGTTCCTCGAGAAGGTCAACAAGAAACTCGCTACTGCCGACCTCGTACGCTCGCTCGCAAGCACGCAAGCACGCACCGCTCACTTCTCGCTCGCGCAAGCCCTTCGTGCCTTGTTGCACCAACGCTTCTGAGATCCCGTGTCCTATCCATTGTCGGCCGTATCACTAGGATAACGAGGCATCGATCGGAACCTTCTTTGCTGCGATCGATGCGAGTGATGGAGAGTATTCGCGCATCCTCTCAGGGTACATCTCTTGCACGCGCTCGCGCTCGCGAGCTTGCTTGCAGTGTCGTTAACAATACGCGGACCCCGTCTCTTCTACTAGATACATTCGTGTCGCACCATATTGTTTGGTTGCATTGCTCGAGGCCTTAGTCGATTGGCGAGCCACTGTACGTGCACCTCCACCTCCACCTCCCGATGCCGCCGCCCATGATGCTGGACATCACTACATCATGCCATCCACCACTCTCCCTCAAATGCATCGAGAGAGGTCCTTCGGTCTACTTGCATGATCGATCGTGCTCTAACCGTGCCATGTCTGTGTGCGTGTGCGTGTGCGTGTGTAGGCCATCTCGTCCACGGCATCGACCATCGCCTCCAATCGTCGCATGAGCGTCATGGTCGAGGAGAAGTACTCGCTCGTGAGCGACTATCTCTTTGCCAATCTCACCATCCGATCGCTCAAGTGCAAGCCGGCCGATCAACTCCTGCCGATCGGTCTCGCCGATCGATTGATCGATATCTCGTTCACGGCTTCCACGCTCATGGGACAGTACGTCCACCATCTCCAACAAGCGATGATCGCGCGAGAGTGAGAGTAGAACACAGTTGTCTGCGCCAATCCTCGACTTACACCATCGTGCCTCTCGTATCGAAAACGGGGAATCGATATCGATATCGACATCGACAGGAAGCCGAAGGAGTCGAGCGAGTTCTTGTTGGCCAGTCGTTCGCTGGTTGCTGATGGATTTGCCGAGGTATCGTCTCGGCCTCCACTCGCTCGTGGACCACGAGACCGCCACTGACCGAGCAACCCTCCTCGCCGATCGATCATCTATCGCTCGATCTCGTGGCCTTGTGTAGGTTGTTGGAGCGCTCTCGGAGGAACGATTCAAGGTCGTGACCTCGATGCTGCTGGACCGTCTCGCCAAGTCGCAGGAGCGTATCTCGGATGTGGTTGCCTTCACCTCTGCCTCGCGCTTCATCTCGATGGACGTACGTATCCACTCCTTGCTGCTTGCGTGATCCCGTCCGTCTCTGGTTCCGCAGCTGCTGTGGTTTGTTCTTGGTTCGCTCGCAGTGCGAGGATTTATGTTTGAATAGCTATGAAGCGTCGTCGCCCGTATGTGCCATGTCCGAGAGTATGTACTCACAGCACGAGAGCTTGGCATGATCGCCACACCTGGACGACGTGTAGGTATCATCGTCCGAGAACCTTGCAGCAAGTCAACAGTTTCTGCAAGCGCTCGCACAATCCATCAAGGAGAAAGGCAAGTCGGAGATCTCTGCCGCAGTGTGCAAGGTACCCGAGCAGATGCTCACACTTGCAATCTTTCATGTACTTTCGGATAGCAGCAGAGTGATCACTAATATTGCTTGAATTACCGTATTACAGTTGATTGGCAGTGTTCTGTTGCCGTTGGCCGACCAACGCGAATCCAACGGCCTGTCGTTGGCCGAATGGCGCGAAGAGATCTCGGCGCTGTGGGAGAAGCACCGCAAGCTCTCCAAGAAGTTCAAGGACTCTTCGGCCGCGCTCTTGTTCGAGATCGGCATCCTGTGTACCGGAACGCTCGGCACGCTGTTCCAGAATCCACTCGCCATCATCGATCGACTGTGCAAATTCATCAAGGAGAAGCGAGAGCTCGTGCTCGAGCTCACCTTCTACTTGCTCTTGGCCTTGGTCGTCAATGACTACGAGGAGGCTGGCATGGACCAAATCCTCGCCAAGATCGATCGGTATGCTGGATGCAACCTCGTCAATCACTCGCTCACTCGCTCACTTGCTCATTCATTCATTCACTCGGTCAACAGCGAGGTCTTCCCAGCACCATCAAGGAAGGCTGCAGCTACCGATTACAACTGTGTCAACCTCATCGTCGACATCGTTTCGGTAATCTCGGTCGCGCGACTCGATTACGTCATCGAAGCCATCTTGATTCCGTTCCTGAATACTGCGGATGTGAACTACGAGTACGCCTAACTCTCTCTCTCTCTCTCTCTCTCTCTCTCTCTCTCTCGCGTGAGTCTGAGCTGCTATTCTAATGATGGGCTGTATGGCAGACGCATCATTACGGGCTTGTTGAGCTTCAACCAAATTGCCGACCGGCTGTTCATCAGCTTCGACAAGTCGCAGCTCGCTCTTGACTCAAAGACCACCCTTCTCGACACTTCGTCCAGAAATCGCAAGGCAGCTCTCTACCGCTATCACAAGAGCTCTCGGCCGCTGGTTCTCCATCAAGAGCTCTTGCACGATTTCCGCAAGGCGCTCGAGCAGGTGTTCGTCTACGTCGACGCTCAAGTCGGATGCTACCTCACGTACACCTCGGCTCGTCCCTCCACCGGTACGGCGGCCGAATGCCCGTTGATGCCGCAGCTCGAGCTCTCTCGCTAACACTCTTCTTTCTCCCAGACAAACAACCGCTGCTGGAGATACTGCGCACGGCAATCACGACGATCCGTCGCACGCCTCCCACCACGTATTCCATGTCGCAGGTTCGTTCTCTCGTCGATCGCCGTCAGTTCGATCGACGAATGTTCGCGTTAACCCGGTTAATACTGCGGCACTTTGGATGTAGCTCATGGGTCTGCTTGCCAAGTATACGTGCCACATTGACGGCGAGATCCGCGCAGAGGCCTTGGACGTCTTGAACAATCTCATGTGTCGTCGCCCCAGCATCCGAAACGATATCGCGATCGAGCTCGGCAAGCTGGCACTCTCGATCCCGCACAATCAACACGAATCGATCGTTCGTGTCATTTCGATGCTCCGCGATATTCTTGGAGTTTGGATCGAGCCATCGGTGCTCAGTCGCTTGGATCCCGATCCTGATGTATGCTTCCTCTTCCTCTGCTGGTAGCGAGCAAATGTAGTCGTGTACTGATTGATTCTCGTTCTCGTTCTCGCTCTCGTTCTCGCTCGTTCGCTCGTGTTGTGCGTCTATGTGAATAGACCGACGCAATGAGACTCCGGCCATTCGTTGCGAGTGAGCTGGATGCCATCGTACTGCTGCTAATGTGCAGCCCACATAGTGGCGTTCGGTATGTTCAAATTCTTCACACGCCCACTCTCTCTCCCCTCTCTCCTCTCTTGTTCATACGAGCTAACGAATGGTTGCTGTCAAGGTCGAACGCCTTTAAGCTCTTGCCGCTGATCCATCGCCTAAACTTGGTGATGCCTGAGGGCTTTACCGATAAGCGAACGCGCTTGTACACTATCCTACAGCAGCAATCGAGAACCATCATCCGCAACGCACGAGCGCACTTTACTGACATGCGCACTGGTCTGGTGCGTACTACTGATGATTATGATACCGTGGCGAGTGCATAGAGAGGCTCGCCGCTCACCTTTCGAACGTGTTGTCGCGTGCGTAGGAGGAGAGATCCGATACCAATCTCTACTCGACGATCGAGGACCTTTGCTCGCAAGTGTCGGAAGACACGCAAGAGCGCGAGATGCAGAAGGGTTGGGCCTCGGTATTGGGCGCGATCGTCCGTGCCGGATCGAACTCTGATTGCGCTCGTGCGCTCTCGTGCGCCTACACGCTGGTACGGCACGATCATCGTCTTCATCTCCATGCAACAACACCGCCGTACTCATCGATCGGATGTGCTTTCTGTTTCTGCTGTGACGACAGACGAGCGAGAAGCTCGAATCATTGCAGAATCAGGTGATGGGCATCAAGCAAGGCGCAACCAAGGTCGTGTCTCGCGAGGCCAACGATCTCTTTATCATCTGGCGCAACTATATTACCGTCGCGTGTGGCGTCGGTGACTGGTATGTGGCCACGTCTGCTGCTTGTGTCCTTGATACATAGCGCACACTCACTCACTCACTCACTCACTCACTCACTCACTCACTTTGATCGTTATCACGATTGCTCGATCAGTGACGCCGAGAATATCTTTGCACAAGCGAATCCGATCAAAGCCTTGGAGCTCAACATTGAACGCGTACTGAGCATCGTGTTGCCGGCACTCTTGCATCCGATCCAAGCTGCTCGCGACGCGTTGCAGCTGGCGCTCTCGTACTGCCGACGACCTCACGTACGAGAGCTCTTGCTCGCTGGCTGATTCGATTTATCCCGACAGTCACTGACGCTTCCGCTTCCTGCTCTCGCGCAGGCGTACTGCTTGCCGGACCTGCTGGCAAAGACCAAGAGTCGCGACAAGCGAGAGCTGCGCTTCGAGGCGGCGCACATCTACCGCATGCTGCTCGAGAACGAAGGCAGCGCGTACATTATCAACAGCCCGGCGTTGCTCAAGTCGTACTTTGAGTTCATCGAGGAGACGGTCGCGTTCTTGCAAGTCTCGACGACGGACTTTCAACCGTCGACGCAGTTCTTGCGCTACGACTTTCTGCGCGTCGTGACGCATCTACTGCCGGATCTCTTTTTGAGCGACGAGTGCAGCCTGATAACGTACGTGCTGGGCAGAATGAGTATTGGTGGCCCATATCTGAGATCATCTTGACCCTTGACGTCGCCACCATCCATGCAGGCCTGAGCTGCACGCGACCTTGCTTGCATTGGCACTTCGCTTGTGTGGCTACGGCCACCTTGCGAGCACCGCGAGTCGCCGTGAAACCGATCACCGAGACCGCTCGCGAGAGGTAGTCGAGCGCACCAATACGCGCGACGACCGGTATGTTGGTGGTGTTGCCATTGTCTTGTCGAGGATATGGCCGTTCTTGCGCGCTCATACTACTACTGGCGATGGAATCGTGTCGAGTAGAGCGATACAAGAGCAAGATACGATTGAGTATTGGGCCACTCAAGCGATTGTGAGTCTACTCAGAGCCCCGAGCACCATGTATACCGATCAGTCGGTGTTCCAAGAGACTGGTATGTGCTCGCTGGCTCTCTCTCTCTCTCGCTCGCCCTTTCTTTCTTCGCGCAATGATTCTAACGCTCTTGCAGGCCCCGTGATCATTTGGGCAACCGACGTCTTTGAACGATGTGCCGACGAGCAAGTGATAGCCTTGACACGCGTGGCGCTCAAAGTATTTATCAGCAACAATATTGATAAGCAAGAGAAGGTACTTCTCCAACAGCTCGTGGCTCGTGGCTCGTGGCTAGTGGCTAGTGGCTCGTGGCTCGTGGCTCGTGGTGGCAAGTACTAATGCGAGCGAGGCTCGGGTGACAGTTGTTTTGTACGTGCGTCAACAAGAGCTTCTTGCCATCGGGCGGTGTGTCCGACGGTTACTTTATCACGATCGTCGACATCATCACCGCGGGCCTTGATGTAACCTATACTGTACGCGTGCGCTCGCGAGATTCAGAGCGCTCGCATGTTAGTAACTCGCCACCGTCTGTGCGTCGGCTAGTTGGCGATGCTGCTCAATCTCGCACTGTACAAGCTCGGCGACATGAGCGACCAAGTGCGCAAGCACGCCATCAATCTAGTGCACTGGATGAGTTTGCGCTTCTTCCGAACGCAGCAAGCCACTGCTCGTCTTGCAAAGGTACCGTCATTCTATTGTGAGGTCCACCTTCGCTATCTCTCTCTCTCTCTCTATCTCTCTCTTGTGCTCATTGCGTGCGTTTGATGCATACAGATGTCGCAATGCCCCGAGCGATATCAAAGGCAATTGTACGATATTTCGGAGCTATTCTCGGAGAAGGTATGCCAAGCTGGCGCGAGCACGAAACGCAAGGCACGACTTCAATCGATCTTGAGCTAACCGATGGGACAACGGCATCATATGTATGCGTAGCATCCGGAGATCCGACTGGATTTATTGCAACAAGTGATGCAACGCGTCGCTCGACAAGACGTTGATGGACAGCGCCGAATGATTCAATACACTACGGCGTGGTTGTCTCGTATCGACCTCGGTGAGCTCGAGCCCGGAAGCTTGAAGACCACGCTCGAGCACCTGATGGTGCTGACTCAAAAGTCGTACGGTGAACGAAGCGATCTGCTCGAGAGATTGTTCTCGTTCTTGGCCGAGAAGGAGGTATGTACTCGAGGAGGAGGAGAAGGAGCAGCAGGAACTCGTTGGAGATGAGACCACTCGCGCTCACTCAACTATGGCCGATCGTAGGGTAACGTCGAGCGCATCATCAAGTTCATGGTGAACGCCATTCAGGAGACGCAACATACGCCGCTAATCGAGGTCTTCCGAACGGTGGCGGTGTTCCTCGGACGTGTGCAACCGCAATTGACGGTCGACCACTTGATTCAAGAGCTGCGCACGTCGGATAGCGATATGTCGCCTCGCCCCGATCCAGTACGTCACGGCGTGGCTTGATTGGCCCGATCGCTTGGATGCTTCTTCTCACACGCGTGTCACTCGATAGAACACGACGCAGTTTGTGCCGCCGAATCCAATGAGCTGGACCTTCAACAAACTCTTCCCGCTGTCGGATGTCGAGCAGGTACGGCGTCGCGCTCCTTCTTCGCTGCTTGGGGGCTGCTTTACTTGCGCTGCTCTGCTCTTTGAACGAGAATCTGATGAGCGACGTGCGGGTCCGTGCTCATGCTGTAGCCACTCTCTCGGAGCGACTTTGCATTGATTATTCTCGCCGAGATGGTGCTCGAGGACGGATGTACGCTTGCGTGCGAGAAGCACATTCCAGTGCTGCTGCAGAGTGCGCTCGTGTCGATGGACCACACGAACGCGCTCGTCAACAAGCACACTAAGCTCTTGGTCTTGGACCTTGTATTCAAGTTGACGATTGACTATGTACGCCCAGTACTGGCTCTCTCTCTCTCTCTCTCTCTCTCTCTCTCTCTCTCTCCCGCACTCTCGCTTGTTCTCTCGTTGGCTGTGTTAACTCTGGTGGCGATGGTAGATCAAGGAGACGTCGGCCGAGATGAAGGCCCTGAAAGCTATCGAGCGCTTGATTGACGAGAGGTACGTGAGGAATGGCGCCATGGTGTGCAAGCAGACGACTCACTCACATCTTGTCTGTTGGTGGCGTCGATCGCAGTGGCTCGCAAGCGCTCTGGAAGAACGAACAGATTTCGAGCTACAAGCTGACGATCGACTCGACCGAGCAGCTGAGCAGCTTCGTCAAGATGATTCTCGCGGCCATGCGATCGAGCTACTCGTCGCTGACCTCCGAGTGGGGCAGCGAGGCGTTGCAGTGGGCCATCAACCCGCACAGCAACCTCCATATGGCCAGTCGCTCGTTCCAGATCTTCCGCGCACTCAATCCTCCGGCATCCGAGGACGCGGTCAAGCAGCTGCTTGCGCGACAGTGCACTCATCTGCAATCACGCAGCGCCAATCCCTCGCAGTCGTTGACGATTTCGATCGAGATTGCTGAGACGCTCCAGGCACTCATCAAGAGCTCGTCGGCACCAGTTCTCGGCAACCTGCCGCACTTGTTCTGGGGTGCCTGCGCGATGCTCGAGACCAATGTGGCAGAGGAGTACATTTGTTACGTCAAGCTGTTGTGCCACTACCAATCCAAGGTGGACATCAACAACGCCATCACGCAACACAGCCTGCTCTCGATCCAACCGACCGAGAGACCTTTCTCAGGCGTCATTCCGCTCGTGCTCAAGGGCATGGCATATCCAGGTACAGTGCATTCACTCTCTCTCTCTTTCTCTGTCTGTGACTGACGCTTGCCTACCTCGTGTTGTTTGTTCTGGCGTATCTCGAAGCGTCCGAGAAATATTCGCGGCAGTTGCTGGCGTGGTTCAGCACATGGCCCGAGCCCATCTCGGGCATTTTGGGCAGCGATGTGGCGCAACGAACGCTAACCATCACGTTAGGCCTGCTGCCTCACTTGATCACGGTCATGGGCCGTGAGGACACGTTCGATATTGCCTCGATGGTACGAGAGAGAGAGAGAGAGAGAGAGAGAGAGAATGAGAGAGGATTGCGTACGGCGTGTAGGCCTCGGTATCTCACGCGATTAGTGCAGCTTTCATTGGGAGTTGGCCGCGCTGGCTACTCCAAGATGGCGACGCTGTTTGCAGACTACTCCAAGTATGCTCTGTCGCCGGAGGGCATTCGTCGGTACGACTCGAGCGCTCTCGTTTGGCTGGCTGGCTGGCGCATGGCCACCGAGGAGCAAGCGACTCACTTGTTGGTTGGGTGTAGATTCTTGCACGAGATCTCGGCCACGCTAGCGACGGCGTTCTTCCCGCAGTTCGAGCTGTCGACCTTTACGATTCTGATTCAGATGCTGGAGCACGGGCAAAGCATTCACTCCAAGTCGATCATGAATCTGATGGAGGTGTTGCTCGGCTTTGTGAACCTCAAGGAATCGGCGCTGAATCAGCAAGGAGTCAGCTTGTTCGGCCCGATTACGAAGCATCTTGATAGCGAGTTGTGGGAGTCGGCGTTTGCCGTGATCGAGGCCGTGATCTCCAAGTCGGAGCACGAGCCGTTCTCGATCAGCGCCGCGAGTGACATTAACGTACTCTCGCGTATCTCGGAGTTCCAGCGTACACCGGCGCACTTTGGCCCGCATCTTGGCGAGAGTGCAATCACACGCATGGTTGTGTCACTTAAGGTACGCGCTCGTCGCTCGAGTGCTCGCTACAGTGAGAGCTCGGCGCTGACGCACTCCTCGCGGGTTTGGCTCGCGGGTTTGGTGGGTGGACGTAGGGAACGATCTCGGCGGTCGTGAAGATCGACTATGGCCGACTGAACCGTGAGACGACGCACGTTGATATCAAGCGCTTCGCAGCCACGGCTCCACCGAAGCCCAAGGACTTTTTCGGCATCGACATTACGTCGGCGTTGTTCCTTGACGAGGACGAAGAGGAGGACGAGAACGGACCGGCATGGCTCGACCAAAAGTCATCGACGCTGAGCTTCTTGTCGTCTTCGGTGGGCTCGCACCGACAGTTGAGCGACAGAGGCGCCAAGGCGTCGGGCAGCTTCGACTCTGCAAGCTCGGTCAATCGAGGCAACGTGTCGCACCCGGCGCGAGCCGGCGATGCCGGGGCGCGCTCGCCGGCGTGGTACGCGGCCGAGACTCTGCGCGGCAACCGCGTTGCACCGTTTGGTACGCGCGCCGCTGGCACGCCCGACAGCGTGACGCCCGAGCGAGCGGCTTCGCCGACAGTGCCGGCACCTGCTTCGACGGCCAAGACGCCTCCGGCGGCAAGCAGTGCTGCTATCAATATTGGTAGCAGTGCGAGCACGAGTGCGAGCGGCAACAGCAGCAGTGCCAACAGCACCACGCCACCGTCGAGCGATACTGTGGGAGCGAGCAAGCCGGCCGATCGGACTGGCGGTCGTGCGAGCCCGCTGCGGCAGTCGCAGACCATTCGAAAGGGCTTTGGCTTCTCGGGCGACGACTCGGACGATGAGGAGGAGGACGACGTGGTGATCTCGGAGAGCTTCGTCGCGACGCAGCAACCGCTCCGAATCAGCCAACGCAGAAGCATCATTCGTGGCAGTGGTGGAGGCGGAAGTGCCAGCAGCGGCGGCGTCAGCGCCAGCGGCAGCAGCATGCACTATGGTCGCGGTCGCGGTCGCGGCTCGATTCGCGGCTATGCGACGATCGGCGTCCCGTCACGACCGGTATCGATCGTTCGTCCCGGCCCGAGCGTGGTGCCCACCACGACGGCAGCAGCAGCGACGACGACAACCGCAACGAGCGGAGCGGCTCCATCGTCCGAAGGAGTAGTTGCACCGGCAGCAACGACAGCGAACGGTAGCGTTGGAGTGCTCGGATCTCGAGTGAAGGCCGCGACGCCCGAGCGAGTGGCGTCTCCTCCCGTGACGTCAGTCACTCTGAACTCTCGTGTGCATCACCCGCCTGGCGGCAGCTCGCCGCAGCCGAGCGTGCCTCGAGTTCCGACAGATATGGCGCCGGCAATACCGCAGAGCAGTTCGGCCGGCTCGACCGTCGTGGCATCACCGCACCGAGCCTTGGCGTCTACATCGCCGCCTGGCGCTGGCGGTGCGACCTTTGTACCGGCCGAGGTCTCTAGCACGCCCGGCACGGCAGCCGCCGGCCGCGGTGGTGTGGCGCCAGCAGCTGGAGCACGTGGGCGACCAGCGATTCGGCGCGGTGCGGGACCAGGCCGTGGTGTCGCGGTCGGCGCTCGCGGTCGGGCGACGCCGCTGCTTGGCATGCCGGGCTCGGCGCCGGCGTTGGCGAGCGTGCGCGATGGTGCATCAAGCCCGAGCCACAGCCCGATCTCGAGCCCGAGCTCGGGACCTCCCAGCTCGCCGGCGCGCTTGTCGGACACACAACTCGCCGGCGCGCTCGTGAGCGATCCTCGTGCCACGCGCACCAACTCGCAGCCGACCATCGAACGATCCACCTCGGCATCGACACTCAAGCGTCGCGGAGCGTTCCTCAACCAAGGCCGCCCGACGTAGTGACGCGCGCGCGTATCGTCGTTCGTTCACATACTTTTCTATCCTATATCTCTGCTTGTATGTATGTATGAAGCCAATGGGCTGCCAATGGCTTCGGCAGGATGTGGCACCTCGATGGTGGCGATGGCTCGCTACAATCATCGTCCGCCAGATCCGACTCATCATGATCGTCTTCCATATCTGCAATCCTCTCTCGATATTTATGCTTGCTAATCTCCACGAGTAAACGACTTCCTCGAATACATTCGAGTGGCACACGAGCGCGAGAGAGAGAGCGAGCGAGAGAGCAGGTAATAACAACAGCAACGATAACGAGGCAACGAGGAGCAATGATACTAGGTGGTAAGGTGCGAGCGAGCGATTGATTGATGGTGTGAGCGAGCGAGGGCGCGTGTGGGTGGTGCACTACCACCGACGCGGCGTGGGAGCCAACGAGGCGTGCTGCTTGCGTTAGACATCAGCGATGGAGTGATTGGAGATGCGCGGCACGGGCATCTGGAGGTTCAAGGCCTTGCTCCAGAGATCGTAGGCGAGATCGCCGTCGCCCTCGACGACGTAGGTCGCGCCGACACGGATCGGGGCGTGCACGACGACGTTGCTGTACAGTAGCGGCAGGAAGATGCAGTACATGGTGAGCTGGTAGTTCTCGTCGTTGAGCTCGTCGGACTCGACAAAGTCCAGCGTGCCACCGGGAGGCACCGTGATCGACGCGACGGGGCGCATGGTGCCGTCGCGCTCCATGCGATGAAAGTCCATGTGGACCGGGCAGCCCATGGTGTTGCGGAAGTAGGCGGTCTTGCCCGAGGGCTTGGTGGCGGTGGGAGAGGTCGCCAGCAGCGGCAGTTGCTCAGCCATTTGAGCGAGGTTGTGGTCGTAGTCGTGGTGGTGCAACACACACGATGAGCGAGAGACGATGCGAGAGAGAGACGCACACGCGAGAGGGCAGCGAAGAGAAGGAGAAGCACCAACAATGAAATCGACAGATGGCGCACTCTCACTCACCACTCACTTCGCACACCACGACGCACGCACCACGATCGACGAGCGCAGGCTCACGCTGTGCTGGTGGTGGTGCAGTGGTTATTGCTCGTCATCGTCATACTTGTTTATGTACAACCTGATCTCGGAAGGGTATCAGGTCGTTGGCTTGCAGGTGATTGGGCAGCATTCGTGAGATATTCCCGCCCTGATGACGCGGCATTCGATCGACATCAAGCGCGCCACATTTATGTGAGTACACTTCTGGCAAGCTATCAATCCATCAACCATCAAGCCATAAGCCATTCAGCAATCCAATCCATCAATCCATCCATCCATCCATGAGTGCCGAGGATTCGCCCTCCACCGCATGCCCGCAACTCCCTGTCGAACTGTGGCATCTCGTGCTCGAGAATCTCACGACCGTCGAGGCTTGGCCGCTACGTTCGGTGTGTCGCGCTTGGGCGACGTGTGTCGCTCGACGCTCGACCTTCGACGTCTCGACGCCACATCACGCTCGATTCGATGACGCCACCCTCGAGTACATGGCGCCGTTGGCCCTGGCGCACGCACGTCGCGTGGCTCTCGAGCACTGCTCACATCTCACGAGTACGACGCTGTCGCTATCTCATGGCGCGGGCGCTTGGTGTTGTTGAGTACGATATCGCCGTGGCTATCGTCCGTCGCTCGTTCTGCTGCAAGTGACCTTGGTACTGGTGTGTGCGGCAGTTGAATGTGGTTCGAACTTGCTCGATCGAATCGAATCGAATCGAATCGAACCAAGTGCGAACCAGGCGGTTTATGGCGCTGGATGTCATTGTGGGGCTTGTGCTTCTTGATTCTTGATTCTACGGGAGAGCGCGAGAGAGCGCGCACGACGTTCGTATTCGAATCGAACTAATCGGATGGATGGTTGGTTTGGTTTGGTTTGGTTGGATTGGTAGCACTCGATCCGCTGCATCAGGCCTTGCTACAAGCCGGGTACGTTCGTATGGAGTTCGCGAGCTCCTGTGGTACGCGCCACTGAGCGAGGCAGGCGAACGATCTCGTGAATAGGGGCACACTCGAGTCACTCTCTCTTCGAGGATGCGTGGCACTCGAGCGATCATCGGTGCAGCGCGTGTTGCAAGAGCACTCGGCGACACTGCGCACGTTACAACTCGCAGGATCGCGTCGTGGCAAGACGGCGTTCGTGAGCTTGGTCGCGGAGGCAGCGACGCGTTCGCGAGAGTTCGCAACGCTGCAAAGCCTGGGCCTCGCGTCGACGGCTACGAGCGACGCAGACTTGGCCGTGCTTGGCAGTCAGCCGTCGTGTTGGAGCGAGCTTCGCGAGTTGGACATTAGCAACAATCTCAGCATCACGCACCTCGGGCTCGATGCGTTGTTGCTCGGTCGAGCGAGTGCCGGTGTCACTGGCGACGAGAAGGATTCGCGAATCGCTGGAACGACGACGACGACGACGACAAGCCAGGGTACTCGCTGGCGGCGACTCGCATGTCTGTGTATGAGCAGCCTGGGCAAGGTGCGCTCGGTGGCATCGATCGCTGAGGCGCTGCCGAACTTGACGTCGCTCAATCTGTCGCACTGCCCGAACATCTCGGCCGCTTCGGTGAACCTCGTACGTGCAGCACGCACCGAGCACGGTCGATGGCACTGATCGGGGCTGAATGTTTGATTGATTGATTGATTGATTGATTGATTGATTGATTGATTGATTGATTGGATGGATGGTGCACAGGTGCTGCGAACGTGCACCAAGTTGCAGGAGCTGGCGTTGCGCAACATGCGCCTGGCCGACGACACGATCGACACGATCGCACAGCACCAGCGGCATCTCACGTGGCTCGAGCTCAGTTCAGCCGGCAGCGCCATCACGGATCGCGCGCTCGCCGGCATGATCGAACAATGCGGCGGCACGCAGCTGCGATACTTGTCGCTGGCACGAACGGCGGCTGGTTCCGAGTGCGTGAGGGCGATCGGGGCGGCGCCGCTGGTGGCGCTCGAGACGCTCGATCTCACGTACTGCAAGGCCATGGTCGATTCGAGCGACATTCGTGAGTACTTGTGCGCATCAGCGAGGCGCCATTCGTTGCGGCGCCTGAATCTATTCGGTGCGAGGCTTAGTTGTGAGGCGCTGGCGGCATTGTTGTGCGACCTTGGGCAGCTGTTGAAGCTCGAGGTATCGCTGCACGAGCGAGAGCAGTTGGCAGTTGTACGTTCTGCGCTACTGTCGGACGATGATGCTTCGAGCTGCACAAGCACGAGCACAAGCTCGAACAGGAGCAGGGAGAGTACATCCCTGCGTGTACTATCGCTGGAGCGCTGCTACCCTCAGGTGGATGGCAGCGTGCTCGAAGCAGAGGAGGCAATGCGACTGCAGCAAGAGCTCGAAGAGCGCCGCGGCATTCGGTGCTGGATCGCCGACAAGCGACGAGACAACGATGATAACGGCAATCCCGCTTCATCGAGCTGTAACATGACGCGCGCCATCTCAACGATTGAATGAACGAGAGACACTGCGAGACGACGATGGCGACGACGAGAGTGAGCGTGATTGAAAGCACGACGACGCGGTACATTTATTCACAAGAACAGTGCTGCTGCCGCTGTTGTTGTTGGCAGGCGAGAGCGAGCACGACACGAAGCGAGTTACGATGCAGGAGCTGCAGCTGCAGCGGCCTTGCCGGCGGCTTGGATCTGCGCGTACATACGCTCGACCGAGTGAAGCGCGTACCAGTGTCCAGCGACACCGACAAAGTTCAGCTGCGTGCCGTCGTGCTGCAGCGTCGCCATGCGAAAGACGCCGTAGTCCTTGAAGCTCACGGGCCCGTGGAGCTTGTTGCGCAGAGAGCGCACGGCGGTCGTGATGGCGCCGGTGATCCACTCGGTGGCGGCCGACGGTGTCTTGTTGGGCTTGGTCGTGTCGCCAGCGGCGGCTTGCTCAGCCAACCAGCGGTCGAGGTATTCCTCGAAGCTGGCCTCGGAGGGCTTGGTCCAGTAGGCGTACAGCAGGCCGCCACCGAGTAGCAACGGGAACGAGAGCTTTAATCGAACTTCCACCATGGTTGAGAGAGGCGAGAACGAGTCACAAGCAGGATAGTCGGCGAGGGGAGGGCGATGGTGCGCAGGGGAGCGAGGAGGGAAGCGAATGACGACACGTGGTGGCGCTGTGGCGCTTCTGTTCTTATTCGCCATCGCGGAACCGAGCCAGCGCCGCACCATCGTCATCGTCATCGTGTTTCATCACCATCACCAAGCCACGCGATGGGTGAAGCATCGGCAGAACAGTATGCCTCAGCGTCGGCGGTGCCCGAGGTCATACGAGTCGCGTTCGGCTCTCGGTCTCGTGCGCCGAGCGTGACGCAGGTGACTCGCATGACGATCGGCCTGTGCCACGAGGTGTACCGCGTCGAGCTCGACGACGCTCCAGGACGGTGCATCGTGCGGCTGAACCGCGATGCGACGTCGTTGCAGAGCATGTGCTTCTATGCGCCAGTGTTCACGTCGCTCGGCATCCGTGTGCCGCAGATCCTCGACGGCGCATACGAGACGGACGACCGACGGCGTGTCGACGGGTACGCGTGGCAAGTGCAGGAGTATCTCGAGGGTGTGGACGCGTGCCTCGCGGTGCCGCACATGAGGCGCGAGCAGCTCGAGCAGCTGGGCAGCGAGATTGCGCGCATGATCGACGTGCTGCGGCGACAGCCGACCGACGGCAGGTTCGGCTACGTGGTGAGCGGACGACACGTCGACGGCGATGGTGCGAGCAGCTGGCTCGAGACCCTGCCGGTGGGCGAGACCAAGCGACGCAACGCGGTGTTGCACGTGCTACCGGACGAGGCGATCGAGGCGTGCGAGGCGGCGGTGCGCGAGAACGAGCACTGGCTGCGAGAGGTCGAGGCCGAGTGCTACTTTGACGACATGAGCAGCAAGAACGTACTGGTGTCGCGCGAGAGCGGCGCGCTGGTCGGCGTGTGCGACGTCGACGGCGTGGCGTACGGCGACCCGCTCGAGGCCGTGGGGCGCATCTACGCGAGCTTCGCGCATCTCGAGCCACAAGGCGTGTGGTACTGCGACGCGATCGCCGACGCGCTGCGGCTGACGAGCGAGCAACGACGACGCGTGCTGCTGTACGCGCTGCTGAACCACGCCTTCTGGGCGACCGAGAACGGCTGGGCCTTCAACGAAACCAACCAAGCGCGCGAGCCGTGCCGCGAGCAGGTGCGTGCGCGAGATCGAGGGAGATTGGGTGGGCGAGCGAGCGGACGGGCGAGATGAGGCGCGAGATTGGCACCGTGCTCAACTCGCGCGCGCGCTGATACGAATCGACCATGATGTCAGATGGCGCGAGACCTCAGGCAACACAGGAAGCTGCTACGAGCGTACCACGAAATGGACACTGCAGGGGTGTAGTGCCAGAACGAACAGCGAGCGAACAGCGAGCGAGCTAGGTAGCACAGCAACAGCGAACAAAGCCAAGCGAGAGAGGAGAGAGAAGAGAGTAGCGATGGCGCAACACGTCAACTCCGAGAGCGAAAATATCGCGCCAAGAACTTGTGGGATAGCGGCAGGCGCGCACTCTGCGTCGCAGTTGATCTGGCCTGTGGGAGAAGCACGAGAGCGCAGTAGTTGCGTGAGTACTACCTGCCACTGTGTCTATGCGTGTATGTGCGGGCGAGCGAGCCACGTACGCGCGGCGGTGGCGTTGGCTGCGGCGCTGGCGAACAACGTGTGTTGTGCGAGAATTCGCGTGTCCACGCACCACCGGGGTACGACCCCGCTCCTCTCCGCCGAGACGTGGCGCGCTGCTGGCCGGCGTGCCCGCCTCGTGAACGCCAGCCCGAACGCGTGTGGCAGCGACGTGATGGCGCGGCAGGCGAGCAGCGGCGCGGAGGAACGAGAGAGGACGGGGCACGGCGACAAATCACCGATCACATTCACCCCCACGCACGTGTCAGCCCATACCGAGCAGCGTTCACATAATTGCCGGAGGGCCTAGAGCCGAGCGCCCAGATTCATCGCCCTTCACCCGCGCGGCACTGCTCGATGGCGCATCAGTTCTTGCCTGCCCGCCCTCTCGCTGCAGCACTGCACCACACCTCGCGCGCTCTCTTGCTCGCCGCCGCCGTACCTCGCCTCGCCTCGCGTCCCACTCCTCGCACGCTTGACCCTTGCCACGTCGTGCGTACGTTCGTGCCAGTGCCTGCCACCTCGCCCTCCTCCTCTGCCACCTTTCCCAACTCCGCCACCTCCGCCGCCTCCGCCACCTCCGCCACCTCCATGGACACACGCATCGAAGAGTACCTCCAGGCCAAGTGCCGCAACCGCGAGTGCACCAACCTACGCGGCCAAGCCGACAAGCCACGCAGCCTGTATTGCTCCTCGCGTTGTCAGTCGCGTGGTACGAATCGCTTCTCGCAAACTATCTCTCGCTCACGCTCGCTCTCTCTCTCTCTCCCTCCTCTCTCTATATGTCCACGCTCGCTCTCTCGCTCACTCTAACGTCCGACTCGACTTGGCCAGAACAAAACCTTCGCCAGGGCCGCATCAAGCATGCCCGCCGCCGCCCGACGCGCACGAAGCTCGGCGTCCTGCCAGCGCAGCAGAAGCACCGATACTCGGAGCTCGCGCCCGAGGTGCTGCAAGCGCAGACGCTCCTCAACCTCAACGCTGCCGAGGCTGCGGCTGGCTCGCAGTCGGCCGTCGTAGCCACGGCCGTGGCGCTCGCACGTTCCCGCTCGACCTCGCCGCCCACCACGCCGTGGCCGTCGCCCACGCGAGGCACCTACTCGTCGCCACCGACGCCCGAGCCGCGCTATCAGCCGCAGGTCTCTCCGTATTCCCACTCGCTGCCGCACCACCAACAGCAGCACCAGCACCACCAGTCGCAGCCATACCACCCGCTGGCGCACCATCAGCAACAACAGCAACATCAACAACACTACTACCACCAGCCACAGCCGCAGCACCACCACTTTGCTGCGCGCCCGTACGCCATGCCATCGTCGTACGCCCCGTCGTCGTTCGAGCCGGCACATCCTCTGTCGTACGGCCCGTCGCCATTGCTTTCGCTCGTTTCGGCGACTCTCGACGAGCAGCACCAACTTCAACAGCAGCAGCAGCAGCCTCAAGCTGCTCTTCCGCCGGCGCACTCGCGTTTCGAGCCCGTGCCACTGCCGTCGCCGTCGCACCTCCAAGTGCACCATCACCTCTTCCCGTCGAAGCCCACCTTCCAATCGGCCTTGACCGAGCCGCCGCGGTCGGTCGACTCGTGCGCATCGCGCTCGCACGCTGCGTCGGCCATGCCGGCGAGCTTCTCGTCCTCCTCGTCCGTGTGCTCGCCGCAGCCGACTTCTTCGGCCGCCAAGCCCGCGACGCTGCTGCTCCCTGGCAGCATGCCGCGCACCTCGACCACGTTTGCATCCTCGCCTCCGGGCGGCGCAAGCCCCAACTCCTCTGCGGTCGTGCTGCCTGCCATCGTGAGTTACGATTAGGCCGAATCGATATCTATATGTTCGAGCGCCATTTTGCCGCGCACAGCCGCGCCACGTCATCCTCTATTTACGTGCCGAAGACTTACACACTTCGGTCTCACTAGTACTCGTTCGTCGTTATATCTATACATTTTTGTATGCCTGTCTGCCTATCTGCTTGCTTGCTTCTTGTCTATCAATCCCCGTCGTGCATCTTCCTGCTAGGCTCGTCTTCTCGTTAATCTAATCTACTTATCTATTTATTTATCAGCACCCTCGCGTGATCGCGCGATAAGTCGATCTCCTATCACTCCATCTTCCATGTCGTGTCGTTGTCCTTGTTGCGTCATCGTATCGCACTCATTCACTCACCATAACTTCTACATTATTGTTGTCGTTCTCGTTGTCGTTGTAATAATTATTACTACATTATTGAAGCACATAAACATGCGTTCTTTGACCCAAGCAACGATCTGATCTGATCTGATCGATCTGCACACCTGCGATCTAACCCTTTCCGTCTCATCAATCGTCCTCGTCGTCTTCCACTCGGCTGAACCACACGCTGCCTTCGGCCCCTCTAGGCCCATCACCATCTCTCGGCGATCCGCGCGCTAGACGAGCGAATGTGGGTTTCGGTATCGCGCCGTAGTTGCAGCAGTAGTTGCAGTGGTAGTAGAGTTGTACGGTCGTGCTATCTCACTCAATCTCCGTGTGAGCTCGGTGCTGTCACCTCACTCCAACACGCGCAAAGGTCGATAAATGAACAACGACCATATCTCGCCATGCATCTCTATCTCTATCGCTATCTCGCAACGCGCGCCACTATCTGTCTAACTCTTTGCGTGTCAAGCTATCTCCTCTATCTGGTTGGCGAAGAGCGCGTAAGCAGTTTATTCTCGATACTCTCTCTCTCTGGCTGCTTCCATCTACTTGCGCGCCACCGCCACCACCTTCTCGAGCTCGCGCGTCACTCGGCGTGCGCATTGTTCGAGCGCTGCGCCTCGCTTGCGCCGCTGCTCGCCCTCCAACACCGTGCCATTCGGCATCTCGGCCTCAAAGCGGTACGCCGCCACCTTGCCGTTCGCCATGATGACGCGTTGCTGGTACTTGAGCGCCTTGGCTGCGTCGGGGTACACCTCGCGGTACAGCGCTTCTGCGCGCGCCACGAACGGCATCGGTGCCGCTGCCGTCGCCGCCTTGCCTCGCGCTGCGCTCTTGGTGCCGCCGTTGCTCGGAGCAGGTGGCGGCGCTCCCGAGCTTTTGGTGGCGGTGGCTGGTGCTGCAGCAGACTGTGGTACCTTTGCCTTGTTGGGCGTCGTCGCCGCCGCCACCACGACTTTGGTCGGAGCACGCGCGCTCGTTGGGCTCGCCGAAGACGGAGGAACAGCCGAGGCACTGGTGGCTGCCGATGTGGCTGTTGTAGTGCCTGCCGTGGCACTCGCAGCCGCCGGTTTGGGTGAAGCCACGAACACTGACGTCGAGTACACTACACATGTGTTCCAATACGCACACACGCAAGCAAGCAACCAACCATTCATTCAACATCATCTCGCTCGCTGTGCCCCAACGACCATGACAACGACAACGACAACGACAACAGGAATGTGCCACGTACCTTTCTCAAGATGCGATACCACCAACGCCGATGCGCGTTCCTTGGCTGCGCTCAGCTTGCGTATCGGCGGCGCCTTGATACTCGTTCCATCGGCCGTGATGGCTTCGACAATGTAGCCCGTCACTTTGCCAACCGAGTCGCGGAGCGTTGTCGTGTGGAACAGCAGGCGTTGGTTGTACACCTGCCGGTGCAGCTCGCTCGCTTGTGCGAGGTACGTCTTGGTTGCCTTCGCTTTGGTGCTCGTACGGCTGTTACTCTTGCTCGTGCTCGTGCTGGTGCTCGTACTGGCGGCTGTCGACCGCGGTGGCGTTGATTTCGGCGCTTGGCTGGCGCTCGCTGCACCCTCGGCACTGCCACTCTTCGAAGCCGCTCTGCCTGCGGCTGCTACTGGTGTCGGAGTGGTGTTTCGCAGCAGCACCGTTCGTTCGGGCGAGTTGACACTCGTCGTGGCCTTGCGATTGATCGAGACTCGCGTTTGCTTCGATGAGGCAGTCCGTGCGTTCGACGCTGATGACGACGAAGATGCTACTGTACCACCACCGGAAGCAGTGGTTGTGCGCTCGGATCTCGAACGCATCTGCGACGGCGTCAACAGTACACGCTGCGTCTCGCTCAGCGCTTGCAGGGCCTCCGGCGGCGGCTCAATGTTGCACGCCTTGGTCACCACTTGCTCGAGTACCGCCGCAAGCGTCTGCGGCGAGAACGATCGACTTGGCCGCGCCGTGATCGCATGCTCGAACAACTGCTGCGACTCGAGCAACAGGTTGCGAACGCCCTCGTTGTCGAGCGTCGCATACGCGATCGGCGGGTCGATCACCACGGCCGCTTGCGCGATGCGCACCGGCAGGCGCACCTCGGTGATCCATCCGTCGCGCCGCGTGCCGTTGTTGCACGCGAGAGAGAGCCGCCGCGTCAAGTCGTCGTACGGCACCATTGCGTCGCCGTCGCGCGCCGTCTCCGTCATCTCGTGGCTCGGCAGCGTTGCCAACCACGCCAAAAGACTCACCGCAAGCAGTCCTTGGTGCTGAGGAATCACCGTCGCGCGATCCACCATCGCCGTCGGCACCAAGATCACGTTGCCCGTGACGCCGTACACGAGAAGGCTGCTCTTCGGGTGCATGAGCGTGCTCGGCTGCAGCGCACGCACGATCGACGTCTTCTGGTCGACCCTGACCTTGCGACCACCGCACGACTCCCACGAAATGCCAATCGCTCCAGGCTTCAACAACACAAGCTCTCGGCCTCGTGCTGGTTGTTGTTGTTGCGGTCCCCCCTCTCGGCGTCGACTGCGATTACCGCCGCCGTTGCCGTTGCTTGAAGCGGCAGTGCCATTCGTGCTTCCATCGCCACCGTCCGGAAGCACAAGCGTCAACTGGCCATTGTGGAACATTGACAGCATGGCACGGAGGCCGGCAGGAGCCAAGCGCAGTGGCATGTAGGTCGCCGTGATGGTTGCCAGCAAGTTGGCGCGTTCGGTCGTCTGGTCGAGCTGGAACTCGATCGCCACCGGACCCACGCGCTTCGCCGCCTCCTCCCACGGCTGAAGCACCTCCTTGCGGCTCGACGGTGGCAGTGCCGTCGGGCCGAACGCGAACGCCTTGACGTGCTCGCGTAGTCCCTCCGGCAGCGCCTGGAGCAACACCTCGGAGCTCATCAGTACCTCGGGCACTGCCTCGATCACGAGCGTGTTGGCGAGCTCCATCTTGGCCACGGCAGCAGCGCTCGCCAATGCCGCAGGCGAATGCTGCTGCTGCTGCTGTTGCTGCTTCTTGCCACGCTGTTGTTTGTTCGATATGCCGGCGGCATTCGCAAAGCGTTCGTGGAGCTTTTGAGCACTCCCGGCTGCGTTCTTGGTCTTGCCGACCATGAGACCGTTACGCAGAAAGGCTTGCGTCAACAGGAAGCGCAAGAACGTCACGTCGCTCGGCTCGAGCGACAACGCACGCCGCAACTCGGTGATCGGTACCACCGACACGCGAGCCAGAATCGCAAGCCATTGCGCATGCTCGGGCATCGAGCGTTGCAGCGACGACGCCACCTCGCTCACGGTTCGCACAAACTGCCGCACGCGCACCAGGTTTACCGCGTACTCGCGCGCCATCTCGAACGCTCGCGAGTACCGATGCTTCTCGTTGTACGCGAGGTACATGCGTACGAGCAACAGCGCGTCGCTTTGGTCGCCCATGTCGTACGCATTGCGCCCGAGGTTCGTTTGCAGCACGATGCCTTGGTACTCGCGTGCGCCGGTCGACGGGTGCGGCATCACGAACAACTCGCGTACCGACAAGCCGACCGCCATCACGAGGCAGTGCAATATGTGCCGACCGCTTCGCGCGCCGAGCGCCACCAGGCGACTGAGCGAGAGGTCCAGTGGAAGGAGGCATTGGAAGCGGCCCAAATGACTAATGTGCGACTCGACCAACAGGTCGCGTTGCTCGGGAACCTTGGCGCGGTTGTAGCGATCGTCGTCGTCGTCGTCGTCGCTGTTGCTAAGCTCCCAATCGTTGGTTGCAATGGCTCGTACGAGTTCGTCGCCATCATCGTCGTCGTCGTCGTCCTCATCGTCGTCGTCGTCGTCGTCGTTCTTCTTCTTGCCAGTGGCCCACGCAGGTGGCGGCGCTCGGTACTGGTCCAACTCGAGCGCACGGCCCTCGAGCAGCTCAATCACCGCGAGATCGACTCGGTCGCTGGGAGGCGCCTGGATGGCATTACGCAGTGTCTCACGCGCGTTGCAGAACGGCGAATTCTCGTCGGCCTCCTCGGCGAGCAACTTGAGGCGCAACACCGTGTTGGCCAACGAGAGTCGCAGCATCTCGGGTACCTCGTACACGTCGAGACGCTCAAAGAACGAACGCGAGTACAGTCGAAAGGTGACGCCCGGGAACAGGCGACCGCAGCGACCCGAGCGCTGTTGCGCCGATGCCTGCGACACCCACACGGTATCGAGCGTCGTGGCGCCGGCTCGCGGATCGTGCTTTAGCTGCCGCATCATGCCAAAGTCGATGACGTAGCGCACGTTCGGAATCGTCACCGAGCTCTCGGCAATGTTGGTACTGAGAATGACTCGCGTTCGGCCGGCTGGAATGTCCTCGAATACGCGCAACTGATCCTCGGGCTCGAGTTGAGAGTGCAGAAGCATGGCATCGAGTGGTAGCAGCTCCTCGTCATCGCCTCCATCATCGTCATCGTCGCCGCCAGCGGTATTGTTGTTCCTCCTGCTGCTGGTGTTGTTGTTGCTGCTGCTGCGGCGAGCAAGACGACTACCACCACGAAGCATCTCTTGAATGCTCTCGTACATGTCCTCAATGTCGAACATGCCTGGCAGAAAGACCAAGATACAGTTGCCGGCCGCGTCGTCGGCGTGCGCTCGCGTCAGCGTCAGGATCAAGTCGATACTCACCGCCTTGAGTTGTGCCTCGTTCGGCGATCGGCTGCGGTCGGGCAACATCGAGTCGAATCGCTGCGCCAGCAACTGCAACGCAGCGGCCGAAGTACTCGGTAGCTGGCGGAACTCGGCAAAGATCGGCATCGACTGCAGCGCGTGATTGAGCTCGTCCAGGTGCACGATCTCGACATGGAAGCGTCGCACGCCGACGAAGCGAACTGGTACCGGCGCATGCGGCGCCGGTGCTCGAAAGTAGTCGGCAAACAGTTGCGTGTTGAAGGTGGCCGACATGAGTACGAGCTTGGTGGTTGCTGCCAAGCTCGTCGTGGTGGTCGTGGTGTCGAGCGATTGAAAGTACAGCTGTCGTATCAGCAGGTACAAGAGGTCGCTGTCGATCGAACGCTCGTGGATCTCGTCCAACACAATGTGCGTGCATTGCGCAAAGAACTCGGTCTGGTGCAGCAGCTTGTGCAACAACCAGCCCGACGTCACGAAGAGCAGCATGCTCGGCTGTCGGCCGCGATGCGCGAGAAAGTCCTGTCCGATCGCGTAGCCCACCGTCCAGCCGAGAGGCTCGCCGAGCTCCACCGCCACGCGTCTCGCGAGCGTGATGGCCGCAATGCGACGCGGTTGCGTCACGATCACCAACGGCCGTCGTCCGCTCGAGCCTTGCTCGCGCCACTGCTCCAAAATATACTGTGGCACCTGCGAGCTCTTGCCGCAGCCGGTCTCGCCTTGCACGGCGATCACACGGTGCTGCAGAAGGCACTCCAAAATCTCGCTTCGATGTTCTCGAATCGGCAGCACTTGTCGTTCGAAGACCTCGACAATCTCTTCATCGACCAACGATTCCTCTCGCTCTCCGTCTCCATCCTCGTCGTCGTCCTCCTCCTCGTCATCATCATCACCAATAATGCCATCATCGGCTTTGGCTTTGACGTTGCTCTCATCGGCGACTTGTTTGTCACCATCATCCTCCTCCTCTCCCTCATCATCCTCGTCGTCGTCGTCCTCTTCATCGTCGTCCTCGTCGGCTTCGTTGGTATCGACGTCGATCAAGATACTCAACTGGCCGGCATCAAAGTCTGCGAGACGCTCCGACAAAGTAGCCGCGTATCGTGATCGCGACAAGCTCGCACTACGATCACTGGTCGGACTCGGGATTCCCGTGCTCGCGAGTATGGTCGACGTCGAGGTAGCTGGCTGCTGATGATACAAGAGCGGCTGCACCGTGAGCAGTACGAGTTGATGCATCGTGGCAGTCAAGAGATCAGCCGAGAGAAACGAGAAGCTCGCCAGAATGTCAGCCATGAAGGCTCCCTTGCACAACACGTCGATGCAGCTGTTTGTCGATGCGAATGGCCAGTTGTTGCTCGTGCCCGAGTCGGTGGTGGTGGTGGTGGAGGCACGTGGGAAGAAGGTGCGCGCTTGTTGCAAGAGATACCGAAACAGAGGACCGTGGAAGAGCGCTTGCGGCGGTGGTCGTGGGCACACCTCCTCCATGCGCGACACGAGCCAGAGGTTGCGCAGTTGGTCGACGATCGACTGATGGCGGCTTGCGAGTGTGAGGCATCGAGCTGACGGCAAGTCGTCGGCAGTCCACGGTTGCAGGATATCAGCCAGCAGTCGGTCGATCACCGGCTCGCTGATGAGCTGCACCTGCAGCTGAAGCTGCTGGAGGTGATGCTGCTGCTGGTATGTTGGTTGCTGTTGTTGTTGTTGTTGTTGTTGGTGCAACTGCAGCTGCAGCTGCAACATGGTTCGATACGAGTGCAAGGCAAGTAACACGGCTGCCGAGGCAAAGATCGCAGCGACCTCGTGTGCCATCAGAGCATCGGCGAGCTCGGCCGACGAGGTGAACAAGTACTGCAACGAGAGCGCGACAAAGACGAACGCCTGGTTGGTGGACGAGGACGGTAGCGCGTGTTGCAACAGCAGCGCATCGGGCGGCGACAGCTTGTTGCCATCAAAGAAGCGGCCAAAGTTGTGTGCCATCGGCGACTGCATCAGCCAGAGCTTGCGCTCGAGCGGGAGCAACTCGTGCGGCAGCGCACGCGGATAGTCGGGCGGCAGATAGTGCGCAAACTTGAGTTCGACATGCTGGTATCGAACGCCGACGCGCTGGCGCTTGCTGAACTCCTCGTGCGGCACGCCGAGCAGCGCCACGGACGCCGCCTGCCACGCGACCAACAGCTCCTGCACCGGCGTCGCGTTGCCGAGCAGTTCCTCGACCACGACCGACGTGCTAAAGTGCGCCTTGCGAGCGACGCCGAGCGCCGACGTCGGCAGTCGCTGCTGCTGCACCAACAGCCACAGCGGCTCGAGATCCGGTGGACACACGTCGATCGCAAACTCGGGTGCTTGGAAGCTGGCGAACGTGTACCGAACCGCCTGCCCGAACGCCGGGTACTCGTCGCACAGGCTCTGGAACGCCGTGCGCTTGGCCTCGCTGGCGCACATTTCGCGAATCAACGCCACGCACGCCGAGAAGCTCGGCATGTTGCTCGACGAGCGAGGCGGACGCAGGCGCAGCTTGGCCGTGATGTTGAGGTGCGGATCCTCGAGGAACGGCGACGTAAAGTCGTTGCCGACCAGTGCCGACAGCAGCGGCAGCAGGTTCTCGCTCACGCCGAGCAGTTCGCTCACCATGCGGTGGTGGTAATACTGGCAGCGGATGACGGTGTTGCCGCTGGTGGGCGCGTGTTGGCTGACCTGCTCGAGCTCCGGCACCACGAACTCGATGCTCGAGATCGGAACGTAGAAGATGTTCGAAAAGATGCAAAAGTCACTGTCGAGGCTGAGCACGAAGGTCTGCAGCGCCGCGGCGTCGCGAGCCAACGAGAAGTCGGCCTCGCCCATGCACATGACCATCTGGCACTGCAGCTCGCGAAAGACGCACTGCGCCTGCGCCACGACCATGGGCGGATGCAGCGAGCCCTCGGACGAACGCGACGACGACCGAGGTGCACCGGAGTGCGTCGAGCGAGCAGCACGGCGGCGATGCGCGAGCGCCGCCGCGTCAGCGAGGCCGTTGCAGCGATCGATCGTGTGCACGATGAGTTCGATCTGCTGCTCCTTGCGACTGCAGAGAGTCGCTTGCTTGTAGCCCGAGAGCTCGGCGCTCGCGCCGGGCGTGTCAAAGTAGAACACCGGGCGGATCGACGAGCGCAGTAGCTGACTCACCCACTGCAAGACACGCTGCCGAACGAGGTCGTAGCTCGGCAACGCCACGTCGAGCGTGCTCAAGTCGCGCACGAGATAGAACACGAGCGCGAGACCATCCACCAGCACCACGAGCGGCTGGCCATGAGTTGCGACGTGCTGCGCTGCGAACGCCGTCAGATCGAGCGGGATGCCCTTGCCAGCAAGCTCGCCCGTAAGTCCACGAACTCCCATCTCGTCCGAACAAACGGTTGACTATGAGATAGGTACCACCACCACCACCACCACAGAGTGTGCGCGCGTGTATGTATGTGCGCGTGTAGGCGTGTGGGCAGGCAAGCAGGCAACAACCGCTCGCTCTCTCGCTTCCTTGTTGATACAGCGCACACACCGTCCAACAACCAACCGTCCAACCTTCCACACTCTTCTTCGTCTTTGCATCTTGGCTCTCTCTCAAAGTGAGACCTTGCTGCGATCCCCTGCCGATCGTGAGCAATCGGTAGTGCCATCCACATGCTCTTGACTGACTGCCTGGCCACAGAGACACACACACCGTTGAGTGGCGGGTTATCGTGGCCCACCGATGACGAGGCTGCCCTTCGTTGTTCGTTCTCATGTGTGTGCTCGCTGCCTCGTCATCATCATCGTCGGTCGACGTCATGGCCTGCAGGCCCACTCATCACGGTCATTTGTCCCCTTGCCCCGCGCCACGCACAAGTCTCCCGCAAGAGAAGGTGGACCATGGCGCAGTGTCGCAGCTCTTCGAGTCTGCTGAGGCTGCTGCTGCTGCTGCCGCTCGTGATGGTTCTTGTCATCTCGTGCCATGATGGCGCCGCCTCGTGCACGAATCCTGCTTCGAATCCTGCTTCGCAACATGATCAGCAGGTATTCGAGCAGTGGTATGAGTCGGTCATCGAAGCTCTCAATGTCCACCAAGATTACGTGATCAACTGGTGTGATCGTGATGCTCAGGACCACGTGCGATTGCTCTTCGCTGCTTGGCATCCAGACGAGCACAACAACACCTGGGCCGATCTCGTTTATGCACACCGAAACTGTTGGAGTCCTTTGCATGTTGCTTCTCTCTTTGGTCACGAATCGATTGTTCGACTGCTTCTTGATCGAGGAGCCTCCATCGATTCTGCAACCAGTGACAATGAGACACCATTGTACATTGCTTCTCGGTATGGTCACGAATCGGTCGTTCGATTGCTTCTTGATCGAGGAGCCTCCATCGATGGTGCAACTGATTTCATTGAGAAACCATTGTACGTTGCTTCTCGGTATGGTCACGACTCGATTGTTCGGCTTCTTCTCGATCGAGGAGCCTCCGTCGATGCTGCAACCTGGGACAATCGGACACTATTGCACGTTGCCGCTTGGAACGGCCACGAACCCATTGTTCGACTGCTTCTTGATCGAGGAGCCTCCATCGATGCTGCAACCTGGTATAACTTTACGCCGCTATATTTCGCTTCTCAGAATGGGCAAGAAACAATTGTTCGACTGCTTCTTGATCGAGGAGCCTCCATCGATTCTGCAAACAATGGCAATGAGACACCATTGTACATTGCTTCTCGGTATGGTCACGAATCGGTTGTTCGACTGCTCCTCGATCGAGGAGCCTCCATCGATGCTGCAACTGGTTTCAATGAGACACCATTGCACATTGCTTCTCGGCATGGTCACGAATCGGTTGTTCGACTGCTCCTCGAGAAAGGAGCCTCCATCGGTGCTGCAACTAGTTTCAATCAGACCCCATTGCACGTTGCCGCTTGGTATGGTCACGAATCGGTTGTTCGATTGCTTCTTGATCGAGGAGCCTCCATCGATGCTGCAACCAATCGCAATGAGACATCATTGCACGTTGCTTCTCAGGAAGGACACGAACCGATTGTTCGACTGCTCCTCGATCGAGGAGCCTCCATCGATTCTGCAACCCACATCGATGAGACACCATTGCACATTGCTTCTCGCGAAGGACACGAACCGATTGTTCGACTGCTCCTCGATCGAGGAGCCTCCATCGATGCTGCAACTGGTTTCGATCAGACACCATTGCATATTGCTTCTCAGAGTGGTCACGAATCGATTGTTCGACTGCTCCTTGATCGAGGAGCCTCCATCGATTCTGCAACCAATCGCGGTGGGTCTCCGCTGTACGTTGCCGCTTGGTATGGTCGCGCACCGATTGTTCGACTGCTCCTTGATCGAGGAGCCTCCATCGATTCTGCAACCGATCGCAATGAGACACCATTGTACATTGCTTCTCGGGAAGGACACGAACCGATTGTTCGACTGCTCCTTGATCGAGGAGCCTCCATCGATGCTGCAACCGATTTCAATGAGACACCATTGTACATTGCTTCTCAGGAAGGACGCGAATCGGTTGTTCGACTGCTCCTTGATCGAGGAGCCTCTATCGATGCCATGGAGGCTGGAAGTACCTCGCCATTGCACATTGCTTCAAAGTATGGCTACGAACCTCTCGTTCGACTGCTCCTTGATCGAGGAGCCTCCATCGATGCCGTCGACCACGACAACAAGACGCCTCTCCATATGGCCGCTCACCAAGGCCACGAATCGGTCGTTCGAGTGCTTCTTGATCGAGGAGCCTCCATCGATTCTCCAACCGATCGAAATGAGACACCATTGTACATTGCTTCTCGGCATGGTCACGAGCCGGTTGTTCGACTGCTTCTCGAGAAAGGAGCCTCCATCGATTCTGCAACCAATGACAATGAGACACCATTGTACATTGCTTCTCGGCATGGTCACGAGCCGGTTGTTCGACTGCTTCTCGAGAAAGGAGCCTCCATCGATTCTGCAACCCACATCGATGAGACAGCATTGTACATTGCTTCTCGAAAGGGTCACGAATCGGTTGTTCGACTGCTCCTCGATCGAGGAGCCTCCATCGATGCTGCAACTGGTTTCGATCACACACCATTGCATATTGCTTCTCGAAAGGGTCACGAATCGGTTGTTCGACTGCTTCTCGATCGAGGACCCTCCATCGATTCTGCAACCAATCGCGGTGGGTCTCCGCTGTACGTTGCCGCTTGGTATGGTCGCGAATCGATTGTTCGATTGCTCCTTGATCGAGGAGCCTCCATCGATTCTGCAACCAATCGCAATGAGACACCATTGTACATTGCTTCTCGAAAGGGACACGAATCGGTTGTTCGATTGCTTCTTGATCGAGGAGCCTCCATCGATGCTGCAACCAATGACAATCAGACGCCTCTCCATATGGCGGCTTACCAAGGCCACGAACCCATTGTTCGACTGCTTCTCGAGAAAGGAGCCTCCATCGAAGCTGCAACCAAGGACAATCAGACGCCTCTCCATATGGCGGCTTACCAAGGCCACGAACCCATTGTTCGACTGCTTCTCGATCGAGGAGCCTCTATCGATGCCATGGAGGCTGGAAGCACCTCACCATTGCACATTGCTTCAAAGTATGGCTACGAACCTCTCGTTCGACTGCTCCTTGATCGAGGAGCCTCCATCGATGCCGTCGACCACGACAACAAGACGCCTCTCCATATGGCCGCTCACCAAGGCCACGAATCGGTCGTTCGGCTGCTTCTCGACCGAGGAGCTGATGCCACAATTGTCTCGGTACGTCAGCTCTCTCTCTCTCTCTCTCTCTCGCCAGTGAGAGCCTGAGCCGCCGTGCCTGACATGCTCGTTTGTCCATTCTTTGTGTCGGCAGAATGATTGTTGTGCTCCAGGAACAGCAGAACAAGTCGCCAAGTCACAAGCGATCGCCAAGTTGTTTCAACTTCGTGGTACGACGAGCTCGCCGTCCATCTCATCCCTTGGTTGATTGGTTTTCGATGTGTGCCAACGCCAATATTCATTCAGACTCTCACCAACTCGTTGATTCGTCACAGAGTCGGAGGTACCGAGAGAACCACCAGCAGCAGCAGAGTGAGTGAGAGAGAGCCCACACACACACACACACACACACACACACACACACACACACATGGCTCTTGTTTGGGCTCTCTCGCTCTCTCGACTGGATGCCAATCACTCGTGTATCAGTTTCAAACGAGAGATAAACACAAGGAGATCACAGGTCAGTGAGAGAGATTCGAGTTGAGTTGGAGAGGCTCGCGACCACAAGAGCAGCAGCAGGAGCAGCAGCAGGACGATGTGGTGATTTTTCGAGGTGGCGCTCGGGATTTCCGAGCCTGCTCAAGCAGCACAGGGGAAGCTCTCTCGCCTCCGTACTGTGCTTATCCACTCGCTCACTCGAGGGAGGCGGAGCGCGGTCCTTCGTTCTCGGTTGTTCGTTCGTCGTCCGCTGCCGCGCGCGTCACTCCAGCTCGTTCGTTGCTCGCGCTCTCGCTCTCCGTGAGCTGGCGCTTCGAAGGCTCCCACCACCATCACCAACACACGTCTATTCCTCGTTTACTCGATACGATACGTTTGCGAGATCATTTGGGTGAGCGGCACGTTGTTGATCGGTCGACAGCAAGGCTCCTTCGACATTGCACACCGCGTCAACCACGCCCACCAACCACACGCGCACGCCTAGCGACGGAGCTGCTCCATCGTGCCAAGAACAACTGTTCGATCACCGCCCCCGCCACCACGCACCATCATCTCCACCTCCACCATGAATACGCAAGGCCAATCTTCGTTTGCTCCGCCTCATGATACTTCGAAGCCACGCATCTTTGCAGCTTCGCGTGGCGGCGCAATCGGCGGCAGCCGCGGTAACCTGCTCGCCTCGGGCTCGTCCGTCGGCGCCACGTCGAGCGCTGGCACTGCCTCCGCCTCGAGCTCTACATCACCACCCTCGAGCTCACCGCTAGTAGCCTCGAGCTCGTCGTCGACGGGTATGAGCAGCTCGGCCGGCTCGGTACCCGTCAGCGTCGTCACCTCGCCGCAGCCACCGAAGCGCTCGGGCAAGCGCGACAGTTGGAACGCGCTCAACGATCCACGCGGCCCTGCTCCGCGCGACGTCGCTAGCGATCGACACACCGTCATCGGCAAGGACTATCTCGCTCAACTCGGCCTGCAGCAAGAACTGGAGGCCGTGCCTGCCTCCGATAGTGGTCGCTCCTTCTCGATCAACCCCATCGGTCTGAACAACCTCGCTGCCGTGCTCAAGGGCGAGGAGCCTCGCGATACCACTCCCAACCCTCGCTTTCGCAACGAGACAGTGGCTGCCGTTCGTCCGTACGTATCGAATACACGCTCACACAATCACCGTCGTGCGCTCTACAAGCATCATCTCGCACGATACTGATGCATCTCTCTCCTTCTCTATCTCTATCTATCTCGCGCTCGCTTTGCAGACTTGAGCTTGAAGTAGAGCGGCGTATCAACGAGTTGAAGGCACAACGACTCGATGGCAGCTCCAGTAGTTCATCGAGCTCCTCGGGCAGCACCTCTACGAGCAGTACAGGCAGCGACCGTAAGCCACAACATTTGGAGCTGTCGCTCGACAATCTCGCGCTCGTCGATCTACCGATGCAGATGGTGCTCAACATACTCGAGCAAGGCGTGTGTGCCAAGCTGACGACGCTGCATCTCAACTGCAATCAAATCGTGGCACTGCCATCGGCTATCGGGCAACTGCAGTTCCTCGAGGAGCTCAACGTCGAATCGAATCTACTCACGACGCTACCCAAGGAGATCGGCTCCCTCAAGTTGCTCAATCGAATACACGCCTTCGACAACAAGATCGGTATGCGCTTGCAAGCAATCACGATCGAGCAAGCGAGAGAGAGCTTGTGTTGAGAGAGCTATTGATCATTGACGGTGGTTTGTATGTTCGAGCAGCTAAACTGCCAGAGACGATTGGCTGCTGTACGAACCTCAGTCGATTGTTCTTGGGCAAGAATCGACTCGCGAAGCTGCCATCGGAGATTGGCAATCTCAAACAACTACGTTGGCTCGATGTATCGGTATGTACATATGCACACACACACACACACAATCTGCGTCTCCCAAAGTGTACCTCGCTGACTCGTCGATACGCGCGCTGCACCTACGTTGCAACAGGATAACTTGTTGTCGTCCTTCCCACCCGAGATCCAAGGTCTTCGACAGCTTGGTTGGCTCTGCGCCGACTCGAATCGATTCACTCGAGTGCCAGTAGAGATTTGCTCGCTCAGCGCGCTGTGCTCCTTGTCGCTCTTGGACAATCCTATTGTCGCTGTCGATCCCTTCAGCCTCGAGCTGTTGAACATGCCCAAGCTAACGGACCTGCGCATCAGCACCAAGATCGCCTTTCCCTCCGTGCTTCTGGCTCGACGCGTACGTGATCCTTAGATCCTAAGCTAGCTATCGCCACTCCAACTCTCGCACTCACGACGACGCTTGATGCTTGTGGTTTATATAGGACCCCGATGAGATCATCAAGTTCCTAGTGTTCGCCGTCGAACGATGGGGCCTTGATCTCGATGACAAGTCGCATTGGGAGCCCGACGATGAGCGTCCCAAGTGTACCAAGTGCTCGGTACCATTTACCTTTACGAAACGACGTGTACGTCATCGTGTTGGTTCCTTCGCTCACTCGCTGTGTCGCCTCCGCCTCCTCTCATTACTAACATGCCAACCATCACTGTCTTCACGCACATAGCACCACTGTCGCGTTTGTGGCTTGATTTTTTGCGGAAAGGACTGCTCCAAGAACCTCGATGTTCCGGTTCTCGGCGAGGAGCGCGTGTGTGATCCATGCTACGATGCGCTCGATCCATCTCATCCCTCCAATCAGTACAAGCGACGATGGGTACGAACATACTCGAATTGCTCCGCTCGTGTACTTGGTCTCTAACTCGTTCGGTGTACTCAGGCCAAGAAAGCCGAGGAGGAGGCATCGAAAACGTATGGCCTGAGCATAGCCGAAGAGCACCTGCCACTCGAACACAAGCGCAAGATCCTCGAGTCGCAGATGGCGGCCTTGCAAGAGTCCATCAACTCGCTCCACAAGTCACAAGATGCGCTGCAAAAGATGCTCGAGATCTACGCGCGTGACCTCGATGCGCGATCGGACGCCGAGTATCAAGTCGAGGAGGCGTCAAGGAAGCTCGAGGATCTCGAGTTCAAGAAGAATCGTGTCAAGCTCCTGCTTGAGACCCTGGAAGAGGAGGAGACTATCAACGAGGCCTAAGCTAGTTTGATCGATATCGAGTCGCGATGCCACGGCGTTCGTGCGCCGCGATGGTGGTGTAGCGACACCCAGCGTTGCGTAATGTTCATTAGAGTGTCTGTGGCGTGGTGATGCTTCATGCTGCCAGCGTGACAGCACTCCACCGTCGCTACAACGTTGACACGATTGCCGACAAGGAGCGTGCAAGTAGTATCGTTGCATGCGTGTATCTCTCGCGTAACTATCTATCTATCTATCCATGGTTTGTATTCTACCGAAATAACCCCTCTATACAGTATCTATTATCACACGACAACAACAAACAATTGCTCCAGATGCTGCTGCAGCAATCGCACGAATGAATGACGATGATGATGCACAGTCGCACGCAACAGAGCGACACGCTCTACTGCATTCGTGAGCATGCGCACACGAGCGACCGAACCGAGATGCCATTGAAGTCGCCCGGCACCGAGCCACAGCCACTCTGCGTCGCACCGCTGCCACAATGGCAAAAGACCAACGAGCCAGTGTAGCCGAACCCGAGTGTTCGACAGCCTGCTTCGGTCGATACATTCACCCAACGATAGGGATTGGCGGCGTTGGCAAAGTACATGGCTGGCTCGTCGGCACAATGCATCGGACATTCCAACTATCACGCAACAAACATATCGATCAGCATTGTGGCCAAGATGATGTGATGATGCAGCTCGAGCTGTTGTTCATACGGGCTTGTCGTATTCGAGCAGCGCAAAGTCGATCATGTTGCTGCCGCCAACCGAGCTGCAAACCTGATCGCACGTGGTAGAAACCATGCCTTGATAGAAGCAGTAGCCACGCCACAAGTAGGGGCCCTGCACCGTGAGCTCCGATCCGAATGGACATCGTTGTACTGCTGGAGCTGCGTGTACGCAATGCGCATCATCGAGTACGGGTTCGATCACACGGGCGGTATCGCATCTCGATCAGAACGATGATCGAGATGCCAGCGATCGCGATCGATCACGTACTCGACGAGTTGTAGGCGATCACCATGTACGGCGCCACGAGCAGCTCCGAGCTCACGAGGCTGTACCAGTTGCCTTGCTTGAACATGTGCGCAGGCACCGACACCGTCACCGACCTCACGCTCTCGGTGGTGCAGTTCATCTTGAGGTGGTAGGTCGGAGTCGGTGGTCCGGCCGTGGGCGAGTTCACGTACAGGCACAGCTGTGGATCGATAGATGCATCGCTAAGTACTCGCGAGCCATCATGGCTCCAAGGAGAGGGTTCGCGCGTACACCGGGAGTCATGCCCTGCAACGTGTAGAGCAGGAAGAACGCCGCATTGTCGGGAGGTCGCGCTGCGTTGACGTTGGTAACGAACAGCTGAGACTCTCCGAGGCCAAGCTTGCCTTGCTGCTGCTGGCCGATTGGAAGCACCACTAGTCTCGGTTCAATGGAGTGAGTGGTGAGGAGATATCAACGAGAGAGCCCACACGCCCATACCAACAGCGTCTACGGCATCGACCACACGAGCGTGATGTACGGTGGCACTTGATAGTATATGCGTCATTGTGCACACGAGGAGGATCAACGAGAGCCTCATGGTTGTTTGGATGGGTGGATGGATGGATGGATGGATGGATGGATGGATGGATGGATGGATGGATGGATGGATGGATGGATGGATGGATGGATGGATGGATGGATGGATGGATGGATGGATGGATGGATGGATG